>C688J18823_10000001_pt1 | contig 473213 bp, 410 predicted proteins | sample HopSoiMetagenom1_FD_18823 | JGI IMG/M metagenome (IMG submission 18823)
CAACCAGCTTGATAACAATCCGTTGCCTATAGCTGTTTCTTTAATTCATGCAGCAGGTTCAGTGCTTCAAGCGGTGTGAGATTGTTCAGGTCCGCATCGCGCAGGCGGTCAACGATTTTTTGCGAGAGCGGAGTAAACATCGTCAACTGCATCTGTGGCTCGGGTTCTTGCGCTCGAGGGGAGAGATGCGCCGTGGTCTCGTGTTCGGCATTTTCATGCTCATGCAGCACCTCGCGGGCGCGGACGACTACTTCCGGCGGCAGCCCCGCCAGCTTTCCTACTTCAATGCCATAGCTGCGGTCGGCTGCTCCGGGTTCCACTTTGCGCAGAAAGACGATCCCGCCCGCGTTCTCCTTCACTGAAACGTGAAAGTTCTTCACGCCCTCAAGCCGCTCAAGTTCCGTCAATTCGTGATAATGCGTGGCGAAGAGAGTCTTGGCGCGGCTTGTGTAGTGGATGTATTCCACTACAGCCCAGGCGATAGCCAGCCCGTCATAGGTCGAAGTGCCGCGACCAATTTCGTCCAGCAAGATCAGTGAACGCGGAGTTGCAGTATTCAGGATTGCCGCCGTCTCGGTCATTTCCACCATAAATGTCGAGCGGCCGCGGGCGAGATTATCACTGGCGCCAATGCGGGTGAAGATGCGGTCAACCACCGGCAAACGCGCCGAGCGCGCCGGAACAAATCCACCCATCTGCGCCATCAGTACCGTGAGCGCCGTCTGCCGCAGGTAAGTCGACTTGCCGCCCATATTGGGCCCGGTGATCAGCAGAATGCTGTGGCTGCTGGAGTTCAGATAAAGATCATTCGGCACAAAACGATCATTGCTGCCTGTAAGCTCCAGTTGCTCGAGTACAGGATGGCGGCCGGCAATAATTTCCAGTTCGTCGAAATCCGTCTCTGCATTCTTTGCCGGTGTCCCTGAGAACTTAGCTGAGAACTGCGGCCGACAATAACCACGGTTCCGCGCGATGAATGCCAGCGATGCCAGCACGTCCACTTCAGCCAGTGCCAACGATGTTTGCCGGATGCGCCGCGCCTCAGCAGCAATGGCCGTGCGCAGCTCGGTAAAGAGTCGCCGCTCGATTTCGACAATTTTTTCCTGCGCATCCAGCACCTTGGTTTCGTACTCTTTGAGCTCCGGCGTGGTAAAACGCTCGGCATTTACCAGCGTCTGCTTGCGCTCATAATCCGGAGGCGCGTGGTGGAGGTTCGATTTGCTGATCTCAATGTAATAACCAAAAACGGAGTTGAACTTGACCTTGAGTGAGTTGATGCCGGTGCGTTTGCGCTCACGCTCTTCAATCTGCGCGATGTATTGCTTGGAGTTGCGGCTGAGATTGCGCAGGTCATCTAACTCTTTGTCGACGTCAGGTTGAATCACGCCGCCATCGGCGAGTGTGAGCGGCGGCTCGGCAACCATGGTTTTTTCAATGCGCTCGCGCAAATCAGCCATTTCGTCCAGCAATCCATTCAGCTCTGCCAACCGCGCTGCGGCCAATCGTCCCAGCGCGACTTTGATTCGCGGAATTCGATTCAAGCTGGCGCAAAGCGCCAGAACGTCGCGCGGGTTCGCCGTCTCCAGCGTTACCCGGCTCAACAGACGTTCAATATCCAGCACGCCTTCCAGCGCATGCCGCAACTCTTCGCGGGCGATAAACTCTTTAACGCCTGCTTCCACCGCATCTAATCGCAGGCTAATTTCCAACACATTAATAGAAGGCCGCAGCATCCACGACCGCAGCAGACGCTTTCCCATGGGGGTGAGCGTGGCATCAATCGCGCGAAAGAGCGTGACCTCGCTGCTGGTATTGGCAAAGAGCGGCTCGACCAGTTCCAGGTTGCGGACAGTAACCGCGTCCAGCACCAGATATTCCTGGCGATCGTAAAAGCCAATGCGGTCTACGTGCTCCAGCGTGCCGCGCTGCGTGGAGCGGACATAATGCAGAATCGCTCCGGCAGCCGTTGCCGCTGCCGGACGTCCCTGCAACCCAAAGCCCTCAAGCGACAGCACGCCCAGTTTGTTCTCCAGCAGAGGCACCGCATAGTCGGGGCTGAAGACCCAATCCTCCAGCGGCGTTTCTGTAAATCGCATGGCGCCGCCGCTCTGCCGTAATGCCGCTCCCGTGCCGGACGAACTCGTGTGCGTCGCTTGGTCTTTTTGTACAGCCTTAGTTTCTGCGCTGTTCATTGGCGGCTGGTCGAACAACGGCAGTCCGGAAGGATAGAGAACTTCCCGCGGACGCAGCTGCTGCAGCTCTTCCACAATGCGACGCTCGGCGTCAGGTCCCTTAAACTCCGTGGCGCGAAACTCGCCGGTGGAAAGATCCAGGGCCGCCAGTCCTACCGCGCCAGAAGCCCGCGCCAATGCCGCCAAAAAATTATTTTCTTCTGACCCAACGCTCGAATCGATCGCCGTCCCCGGCGTAAGCACCCGCGTTACCTCGCGCCGGACGAGCTTTGTGGCCGCGCTGGGAACTTCCATCTGCTCGCAGATAGCAACTTTAAAACCCTTGCGCAGCAGCTTGGAAAGATAGTTTTCCGCCGCGTGATACGGCACCCCGCACATGGGGATAGCGTGGTCTTTTTCTTTATTGCGCGAAGTCAGGGTGATTTGCAGCTCTTTGGCTGCCACCACCGCGTCTTCAAAAAAGAGTTCATAGAAGTCTCCCAGGCGGAAAAAGAGCAGCGCCGTGGGATGCTGCTTCTTGATTGCGGCATATTGCCGCATCAGCGGAGTGGAGGGTTCGGTCATGGGGAAAACTTTCCGGCTGGTGAGCGGATTATAACAGCCACGGCACGCCGATATGCGCCGCCAGCCGCCGCCACTTGCTACGGAGGAACTATACCGAAGCCTCACTCCTGAAATTTCTTACAAGCTATAGATCAAGATATGGTTCTGTATACCCACCACCAGGGAATTGCCGGATATGGCCGGTCCCAGGGAAAAAGGATTGTCAGTGATTGCCGGGAATCCCGAGGCAGTCCATAGCGGTATGCCATTGGCAGTGGAAAATGCATACAGCCCAGGCTTGCTCGTGCTGACGAGAACCACGTCGTTCACAACCACTGGAGAACTCAGGCCCGCTTCAGTGCTTGTGTACATGGGCGGGGCTGCCGTGGTGTAACGAGTGACCGTATCTGGGCCGACCGCAGTTGGCCACGCATCCGCCAGGGTAGTCCAGTCGCAGACGCGCATAAACGGGGTTGTTGCCTGATCGATGCCTCCATAGCCGCCAAGACCAAAGTAAACGTGCCCAAATGCGGGATCGACTGCCGGAGAAGCAAAAACACCCCACAAGTTCTCACCGGGACCGGCATGGGGATCAACGTTCGGCAGGGGATTGCCGCCGCCATCTTTAGGCAGAAGCTGCCGCCGAGCCAGCACGGCCATTGTTGCGGGATCCACAAGAAATGCCGCCCCATTCTTGCCCGCGAAAGCCACCACATCTTGTCCGGGCCGGTGATAGATCAGAGGAGGACAGGGAACGTCAACGTCGGAATCGTCAGGGCGATAGCTGTCCGTGGACAAAGGCTGAAAGAAGCCCTTGAATGCGCCCGTGTCCGCATCCAGAGCGAGCAATCCGCTGCCATACAGCGTGTTGGGAAGAGGGCTGTCGGGATCGGAATTGCCTGTGCCCATATAAATACGGTTGAGGCCTGCATGATAGGCACAGGAGGACCAGACCGATGATCCACGGCTGAGCGGATCAGCCTGAACTGAGAACCCGACGAATCCGGGCGGTATGGCGCCTCCCACAGAAGTAGAAGGCACCACGTTGGGCGCATTGTCCACGTTGGCTACGAATTGGTTGGTGCAGAAAAGCCAGATAACGCTTCCAGTGATGGCATCCAGGCAATAGACAAAGCCCCAGGCATTGCTCTCGCCTTCACCACAGCCGATATAAACCTTGTTATTGACTACCAGCGGAGAACTCCAACCTTCTGCGTTTCCCGGATTGGTGACTGGCTGGTTATGCGGCAGGTCAGGATTACGCAGGTCAGTGACCCAGACCAAAGTAAAAGTATTGGCGTCAATGCAGCGGACCTTGCCATCAAGGCAGGAAAAATAAACCTTGCCTCCTGTTACGGCAGGCGTGCATCCGACGCCGCCCTCTCCCTGTTCTGAACCTTGCCCGGGTGGAGTAACAAAGGAGAACTTTGGCAAATCAATCATTCCGGAAGCTAGATCGATCCGGAATATGCTTCCGCCGCTCCCGGTGCTGGAGCCGGCATAAATTTTTCCGTCCACAATGGCAGGAACGGAAATCATATGGCCGTCCAGCGGGATGGTGTGCTTCAAGGCGAGCGCAGCAACATTGGATGCGTTGATGTCACTGCAAGAAACCAGGCCGCTGTGCCGCTGGTCATGATGGTAGACCGGCCAGTTGCGGGCGGTTGAATGTCCGACTTTCACAGGTTCACAAAAGCGGGAAATATGGGTGCAAAGCCGCTGCCTGGCTTTGACCAGATCGCCGACGACAAGATGGCCGCTGATGGGCACGTTCACCGTGGTTGCGGCGCTGGGCGCGGACCCGCGCGACAGATTATTTACATAGACATCGACGAATGCGCCGGGAACAACCGCTTCCACTGGAACGCTGGTCATGCAATCGTCGACGGGCGGCTTGATCTTGGGTATGTTCAACTTGGGCGCAGGTTTCACCAGCACAGCAGCAGATTTTTTGCTGGTATGTCCACAGCCAATCTGCTCCGCAAATATGTGGTCGCCGGCGATCAGCAGAGGCGCCACCGGGACATCCACGGGATCACTGAATGCCTGTTTTTCGCCGATTTCAGCGCCCAGCAACGTCGAAAAAACGCGGACCTTTGCCCCGATGTGAATGTTTTCGACACGGACCAGCGAAGCGCATTCAAAGAGCGGTCCGGGAACCTTGGGAATTGGCATGCCTTTTGGCGCAGGATCTACAGGCACCGCATTGGAGTCCACGCTCTGATTTTTGCAAAGTGTCTGTCGCGCGGTGATTACGGTTCCGCCAACCAGCGGAGGGACAGGAAAGTCGAAGGGAACTTGATCGGGGGCTTGCGCCGTGCCGAGATCGACTCCCGACTGAAATATATTGATCAGCGCTCCGGGAGTAAAGCCAGTCAAGGTTACAGTTGTCTGGCCGGCGCAGAGCGGCGGGATGACTGTTGGCGGCGCAACTGGTTTGGCGCTTCCGACGGTCACAGTGGGTGAAGACGAGCCTTGAATCTTGCACGCCGAGAACGCTTGGCTGGCTGAAACTTTTTCGCCCAGCACCAGAGGCTTACTCAAAATGAACCAGAGGCCGGTGGCATCAAAGCATGCCGACTCCGGCGGACCAGCAGTGCGGTGTATGGTAACGGTGGTTCCTTCAAAAACATTGGTCACCAAGACTGCAGGATCACACTCCTTCAATGGACCAGGAACGGTTGGAGGCGGCAGTTTCGTTTCCGCGCTACCCGGTGCTGGATCTGGCGTTGGGCCAGTTGTGAGCACGCCCGGTGTTCCACAGGCAGTCTGAATTGCCGTCAAAATATCGGGCGGATGATTGGTAGCTGGAGCGAGCCCGAGCCGGGCATTTCCGTCAGCGGAAATTACGCTCCCTCGGAGGACTGCGCCGGCTTTTACCTCTACCTTCGCTCCCGGTACCGCGCCGATCAGCCAGGCACATCGTCCGCAGTTATAAAGATGGCTTTGAAAGACCACAGGGCCGATCACAGGGGGCTTCTTCTGTACGGTTATGCCCGGCCCTAATGCGCTCGTGTCCGGTCCCAGTTTTTGCAATGCCTGCACGGTGTGTCCGGGTGTAAGGGAGCCCGGAGCCACCGGGAATGTTTGGTCTGACCAGGTTGCGACTCCGCCGCCGATGGATCCGGCTGTTCCGGTCACGTGGATCTCAACCGTGCTGCCTGTGATCTGTCCTTCCACGCGGACAGAACTGCTGCATTCTGACAATGGGGCGACAACCGTTGGGGGAAGAAGTGGCATAGCGTCAACCTTTCGGGGCCTTTAGAGCCTTAGCAACGAATGATAGTGAAGAGACCAGGCGAATCGTTACGTAAAATATGACAGGTGTGCTCGAGCAAGCCTGGCATGACGAGACGCGAGAGCTGTCGAGTGTTGCTACGAAATGCCCTTCCCTGAGCTTGCAGATCGCACAAAAAGAAAAAGGCGGCCAACGCCGCCTTTTGTAAATCGGAGTTTCTTAAATTAGCTGACTTGTTCCAGCGTCTTCTGGTCCACGTCAAAATTGGAGTAGACGTTCTGGACGTCGTCTGTATCTTCCAGCGTTTCCAGCAGCCGGATCATCGTGTTGGCCGCTGCGCCTTCCAGCTTCATATAGTTCTGAGGAATCATGCCGATTTCCGAATGCACAACCTCCGCGCCGGATTTCTTCACCGCTTCCAGCACAGTTTCAAACGCGTTGGGAGGAGTAGTGATTTCCCAGTTCTCGCCGTCGTCGCTCAGGTCGTCGCCGCCCTGTTCAAGCACGATGTTCATCAGATCATCTTCCTTGGACTTGGCCTTGGAAACCACAATCGAACCTTTTTTCTGGAACATCCAGGAAACTGAGCCCGCTTCACCCATGTTTCCGCCGCCTTTAGTAAAGGCATGGCGGATTTCGCTCACCGTGCGGTTGCGATTATCAGTCGTGACCTCCACCAACAGAGCTACGCCGCCGGGACCGTAGCCTTCAAAGGTGATTTCTTCATAGCTCACGCCTTCAAGTTCGCCGGTGCCGCGCTGGATGGCCCGTTTGATGTTGTCGGCAGGCATGTTCTCTGCCTTGGCAGCGGCAACGGCTGTGCGCAGGCGCGGATTGCCTTCAACGTCGCCTCCGCCGCTCTTGGCGGCCATGGTGATTTCCTTGATCAGACGGGTAAATATCTTGCCGCGCTTCGCGTCCAGCGCGCCCTTTTTATGCTTGATTGTGGCCCATTTTGAATGGCCGGACATGTGGATAACCTCAGAGGATCAAAGATTTACGCAGCCAATAAGGAGAGGCGGCACGCGCCATAAGCGCAGAAAAACAAGGTAAATTATAGCACGAGCTCGTGTATCATTTCGCGCCATGAGCTTGAAGGATTGGGAGCGCGACGTGCTCAACCGCCAGCGCAATATCGTGTTTCCTGACACCAACCTGAATGAAGGCCGGTTCTACAGGAACATTGCTTCAGGCAAGGCTGTATTCAGCGTGGGGCAAAAGGTAAGCCTGTTGGTCATGGTGCTTTTTGTGACGATCATGTCGTCTTTCGGCTTGGCGGAAGCTATTGCTGCGACCATGGCTCAGCGCGACCTTCCAGGCATAGCGACAGGGCTTTTGGGTTGCTTCGATCTGCTTGCGATTCTCTTTTTCTGGATATTTCTCGGGATCAAGGGTCTGCTTCCTGCAACTCCTGCTCGCAAACGCCGTCGAGGATATCGGCAATCCAGCAAACACTGATCACGCAATCAACTTCCCGGCGGCAGGATTTCCGGCATCTCTCTCCGAAACGCATAGATCACTGCGAGCAACGGCGGCGCCAGCAGCACTCCCCAGAAGGGGATAATGATCCCTAAGATGATCGGCGCGATCAACGCAGCCCAGAACGGCACTTTGGCCGTTCGCTTCATCAGGTAAGGCTGTAGAAAGAGGCCGTCCGTTACCATAATCACCGCGAACAGGATCAGCACATAGAAAAATCGCATGTGGTCATGGCTGAATGCGCCCAGGAGTGCCGGGCCAATTAATGAGATCATCACGCCAAAGTTCGGGATGAATTGCAGCACGCCACCCAAGATCGCCCACAGCGGCGTCCAGGGAATGCCGATAATCCATAGTCCCACCAGCCAGAGAAATGCTACTGCCAGAGAGTCATAGCACTGAGCGATAAACCAGTTCTTCAGGGCCGTGCCGGTGGTGCGTGCGTGAGTGCGCCAGTCCATAGCTATGTTTACCACAGAGGACACAGAGAGCACAGAGTTGCTAATTGCTGCGATCTAAATTGAACTCGGATGACGGCTGCCATTCTGTGCGTAGATCCTTCGCGGGAGAACTGCCGGAAATTGTCTGTGTTCCTCTGTGTCCTCTGTGGTTAAAATGGATTTATGAAGTTTGGCGTCATCATCTTTCCCGGCTCCAATTGCGATCAGGATAGTTACAACGCGGCCATTGCCGCCACCGGCCAGCAGGCAACCATGCTCTGGCACGATTCGCATGACCTGGAAAACTGTGATGCTATCATCGTGCCCGGCGGTTTTGCCTATGGCGATTACCTGCGTACTGGCGCCATCGCAAAATTTGCGCCCATCATGGATCAGGTGCGTAAGTTCGCCGCTTCCGGAGGGCTGGTCATCGGCATCTGCAATGGCTTTCAGATTCTGTGCGAAGCCGGCCTCCTGCCCGGAGCGCTGATGCGCAATGCGGGCCTGAAATATATTTGCAAGTTCGTCGATCTTCGCGTCGAAAACGCCGATACGCCATTCACCAACGCCTGCAAAAAAGGCGAGGTACTTAGGATTCCTATTGGCCACATGGAAGGGAACTACTATTGCGACGCGCAGACGCTCGAAACGTTAAAGCGGCAAAACCGCATTGTCTTCCGCTATTCAACTCCGGAAGGCGAGATTACGGCGGAAGCCAATCCCAACGGATCGCTTGATAACATTGCCGGCATTTGCAATGAAGGAAGCAACGTCCTGGGCATGATGCCGCACCCCGACCGTTGCAGCGAATCGCTCCTTGGTTCCGCTGACGGCGCAAAGATTTTCCGATCGATGATCACTGCACCCGTGGTTACCCGCTGACAGCAGCCCTCCTCCAAGTCGCTCATTGCATCCAAGCCTTAAGAACCTCCCCTGGGTTCTAACCGACGAACGACTAGGAGGCTCTTTCTTTATGCGCGTGAAAAACTTAATGGCAACTCTTGCAGCATTTCTGCTTTGTGTGGCGATTGGCTGCTCAACGAACAAAGCCAACACGCCTGACGTGAAAGACCAGGTTTCTAAAGCACTGGCGAATGCCGGCTATAAAGACGTAAAAGTGGCCACAAACAATGACAAACAGCTTGTGACCCTTACCGGTGACGTAAAGACGCAGGAAGATAAGGACAAGGCCGAGGAAGTGGCCAAGAGCGCAGCCACAGGGTTTGTGGTGTCGAATGAAATCGGCGTGCGGCCTGAAGGCGTGGAGGGTGCAGCCAGGAAAATCGATTCCAATGTTGATTCCGCGATTGAAAAGGATTTCAAGGCCGTAATCATCGCGAATCGGCTGGAAAAGCAGCACATCCGCTTTGACGCCAAGAATGGCGTGCTCACGCTGAAAGGCGATGTTGATACGCCTGGACAACGCCAGCAAGTGGAAAAACTGGCCGCCAGCGTGCCTAACGTTCAGCAGGTTGTAAATGAACTGGATGTAAAAGGCGCGAAGCGTAGATCTTCTTAACTAAATGCACATGAATCATGGGTAAGGACGGCAGCAATGCCGTCCTTCCTTTTTCGGACACCTGAGGAAAGACGTGCTATCGTTAAAACTCTTTTTATTTAAGGAGAGTCTCAATGAAAGCATTTGGGATCACCTTTTTCTTCCGGAGCTGTTGGAATTAAGGACCTCTATCTTAAATCGGATCCATCGGGATCAACCCTGATGTCGCCTAAGCACAATGTAAAAATAGGTAAGAGCGTTATCTTGGTTTTACAATATATTGGTTCGTCCTCGTAGTCTCGCGGCCTCTTTTTAGATCCCTTCACCATCCGCGCCTGATCCAGTCCACGCTTCCTTGTTCACCACGTAGGGCATCCTAGTCTTGTCGCCGCCGTAGTTTCCTTCCAGAACATCCATCAACCCCTGAATGCACCGACCGGCCATGCCTTTCTCGGGATCAGTGGAGAGTCGCGTGATTCGTCCTGCGCTGGCGAAGTGATGAAATAGCCGGCAGCGATCTTCAATCTCTGGATCAAGCAGCGGAGAATCCGCCGGCAGCGGCTCTTTCTCAAAGACATCCAGAGCGGCTCCGGCGATCCAGCGTTCTTTGAGCGCTTTGGCCAATGCTTTTTCGTCCACTACCGGACCGCGGGAAGCGTTGATCAGGTAAGCATCCTTGCGCATCAGCTTCAGCGTGCGTTCATTAATGAGATGGTACGTCGGCGATTTCCCTTCGCGGACCAGAGGCACGTGCAGGCTCACATAATCAGCTTCAGCCAGCGCTTCGTCCAGACCCACGTATTTGATCCAGTTCTTTTCTTTCACCATGCCTAGTTTCGCCCGCAGGTCCATCACCTGCTGGACATGCGCTGCAAACAGATGGTTCTGATAAACCGGGTCATAGCACAGCACGTTCATGTCAAAGCCAATGCATTTTTTGATGAGCGCCAGGCCAATGCGTCCGGTACCGATCACGGCAATGGTCTTGCCGGAAATTTCATCGCCCAGAAAGGGAAGAAAGGGATGCCACGCGCCCCACTTCTGCTCGCGCACCAATTTCTCGCTGTCCCACATCCGGCGTGAGAGGTTTCCCATCATCAGAAAGGTGAATTCGGCAGTCGCATCATTCAGGACTTCCGCTGTATTGGTGAAAGGGATTTTGTAGCGGTTGGCGTCGGCGCGATTGATGTTGTCAAAGCCCACTGCAACTTGCGAAACAACCTTCAGCGTGCCTTTGCCCGCTTCAAAAACTTCTGCGTCGATAGGATCGCGCAACGTGGTGATGAGCCCGTCAATGCCGGAACCGACTTTTTCGATGATCAAACTCTTTGGCGGCGCATCAGGACCGGGGTAAATCTCCAGTTCATAACCTCGTTCGCGCAGCATGTTTTCCGCTGCGTCGCCGATGTGGCAGGTTGCGTAGACTTTGAATTTTTTTGACATGGATAATTACCGAACCACTGATTTCACAGATGAATGCGGATCGGAAATGCCGCTTAATTTTTATATCACTAAAGTATCGGTAGCTCGTTGTGAGATCCCGCAGTGGCAAACAAATGCGGCAACCGTTAGAGTTGCCGCACTACTGATGAAATTTTACTTTTAGCTCTGATCCCCATCTGCGTTGATCAGCGCAAATCTGCGGCAAAAGAGTTTTAGCTACAGGCTTTTCTCTGCCCAGTTGCCAATGCGCTTGAGAGCTTCGTCCAGGTTCTCCATGGAGTTGGCAATGCTGAAGCGCAGATAGCCTTCGCCGAATTGGCCAAAAGCCGTGCCAGAGAGACATGCGACGCCGGCCTCATTCAGCAATGCTTCCGCCAGCTTTTTGGATGTCCATCCAGTCTTCTGCACGTTAGGGAATGCATAGAACGCGCCATGCGGCAAGCGGCAGCTGAAGCCTTTGATGTTGTTGAGACCAGCGATGAATTTATCTCGCCGAGCGTGGAACTGCTCACGCATATGGTCCACGGATGCCTGATCGCCCTTGAGAGCTTCCATGCCTGCGACTTGTGTGAATCCGGCGCTGCACGAGTTCACGTTGGTCATCAGCCGGCCAAACTGAGCGGCTAGGTCTTTGCGCATCACGCCATAGCCCAGTCGCCAGCCGGTCATGGCATAAGTCTTGGACCAGCCATCCAGCATGATCACGCGGTCTCTCCAGCCGGGCAGCGACATCAGGGAATGATGGCGGCCTTCAAAGATCAGGCGACTGTAAATTTCGTCGGAGAGCACCATGATGTCGCGATCGCCGATGGCCGTAGCGATGTCTTTTACGTCCTGCTCCGTGACGACGCTGCCCGTGGGATTGTGCGGCGAATTCAGCACGATCAGCTTTGTACGATCAGTGATCAGGTCGGCGAGTTCGTTGGGATCCAGCCGAAAATCTTTTTCTTCCCGCATCTGCAGCGGCACCGGTTTGGCGCCGGTGAAGTTGATCAGAGATTCATAAATAGGAAATCCGGGATTCGGATAGATGACTTCATCGCCTTCTTCCACCAGAGCGGTGAAAGTGAAGTAAATTGTCGGCTTGCCGCCCGGCACGATCACTACTTCGTCCGCGCTCACCGGCACGCCATGCGTTCGCGTGACTTCCGCCGCGACAGTTTCACGCAGCGCCGGCAATCCGGCTGAAGGTGTGTAATGCGTATAGCCCTTATGGATGGCATCAACTCCGGCCTCAATGACGTTGGTGGGCGTGTCAAAATCCGGCTCGCCGATTTCCAGATGAATAATGCTCCTGCCTTGTGCCTCAAGCGCGCGGGCTTTGGCCAGAGTTTCAAAGGCGGTTTCCGTTCCCAGGCGAGCCATACGTTTGGCCAGCCGCAATTCTGTTGAGGTAGTAACTGGGGTCATTTTTTATCTCGTTAAAAAAGTTGGACTACTCGTTGACCGCTTGTTCCTGGCTCTGTGATCGCAACACGTGCGCCACGGTATAAGGCACGCGACGTTGGGGTTCCTGAAAGTTGCGTACCTGTAGATCGCCAAGCAGGCCCAGCGCCAGCATCTGTCCACCGAACACGATCAGTACCGCTGCGGAAATCAGAAGAGGGCCGTGCTCTCCCATCACGCTTAGATGCCAGATCAATTTGGAAAGCATCAGCCAGAAGGCAATCCCCATCCCGCCCATCAGCGAAACCATGCCCACGGTTCCAAATAAGTGCAGCGGACGGTACATGTATTTCAGCAGGAAGCGGATAGTGATCAGGTCAAAAAAGACGCGGAACGTGCGGGAGATGCCGTAATGCGAATTGCCCTTGGGCCGCACAATATTCTTGATGGGAATTTCACAGATCGATGCGCCATACCACGACGCCAGAGCGGGAATAAAGCGGTGCAGTTCGCCATAGAGCGGAAGCTGCTGAATAATTTCGCGCCGGTAAGCCTTGTAGGTGGTGCCAAAGTCGTGAATCTGCACGCCGCTCAACTTCGACATGGCCCAGTTGGCAATGCGTGATGGAATGCGGCGCATCACAAAGTTATCGACACGCTCTTTGCGCCAGCCGCTTACCAGGTCATAGCCCTGTTCCAGCATTTCCAGGAATTTTGGAATGTCGTCAGGATCGTGCTGCAGGTCGCCATCCATGGCGATCACATACTCTCCCTGCGCGTGCGCGAATCCCGCTGCCAACGCCGAGGTTTGGCCAAAATTGCGGCGCAACTTGACGACTACCACGCGGCTGTCAATCGTCACAATCTCGCGCAGCAGCTTGTACGTGCGATCAAGGCTGCCATCGTCTACAAATACCAATTCAAACGTGTCGCCTGTAGCTTCCATGACGGCCTTCAGCCGGTCATAGAGCGCGGTCACGCTCTCCTGCTCGTTATGGAATGGCACTACGATCGAATACTTCGGCATTACTAGAAGATTATACATCTGCTATTTCCGAGTTGGGCAGCTCAAATTGAGGAAAAACTCCTCCGTCCACCCCTTGGTAATTGCTCTGTTTTGCAATTCCTCTTTATATCTTTCACCAGGCTTAAAGGCATTGGAAATCAGCTCTTCTCCCGCTTACCCTCAGATTACAAGCTGTCGGATTGCCCCCTCCTGGGACTACGACGAGCGGCTAGAGTGTTGATGCTTCTTGACACAAAGAGCAGCTTCCAGTGTGCCAACCTCACTGTTCGCAATCGCGCTCTCCTTTGACATCCGCACTCCGCGGAGCCTCATCTTATTGCTTCTACTAAAAAATAATTTAATCGTGATAAGGAGCATTTACCAATGACGTTTCCGACCACCAGTTCCCGCAGCCGAGGCGAGCAGGAAGACCAGTTCACTTCCAGCATTGAATCGCAGACCTCGCAAATTCCCTCTACAGGATATCTGGGAGCGGCCATCGCTTCCATGGCAGCTTCCGCCATTTTGAAAATCATGGGCAAAGATAATTGGGCGCTGTTTGTAGGCCAGTGGGCCCCCTCCTTTCTGATTATCGGCGTGTACAACAAAATGGTGAAACAGCACGGCTCGGACGCTTTCAGCAAGGCTGCCTAACCGGATCATCGGGAAGCCGGGTCAGCTGAATCCAATCAGGAGGTACACGCGGAAGCAACCATACATATGTGTTGCGTCCGCGGGTATCCGCCCCTGATTACCAGATGCCCGATTAGCCGGCTCACCGACGAGTTCACGGCTTCCGTTTTCTGGTCGAGGATGTCGGCGACTTCCGGCGACCGTCACTTGTAGCGCGCCCTGATCTTCACCGTTCGGTCCAGTTCGTCCACTACCTCAAGAATCTTGAGCCTTAAATCCTTGTCCAGTTCAGCTTTGTCCAGAAAGTCATGGACTTGCTTCTGGGCCGCCGCAGATTGCTGCCCGCCGATAAAAGCATTCAGCCACGCCAACATAAAAAAGATTTTCCTCTCGCGTTTTACCTGCGGCAGCGCATCCAGCGCCGGACCAAGGTAAGGCAGCGTAAGGTCAGACTGGCTCCACCAATTAAAGCTGCCCAGGCTAAGCTCGATCCAGTCTTCAGGGCGCGCCGTGTCATGCAAGTATTCGTCAAAGTATTGTTTCTTAGTATTTGCGTCCGGACGTGCCGCCGCGGCCATGTAGGCGTACTTTTTGCCGTCGCCGGAAGGATCGCGCTTTTCCTCTTCTGCCAGCACTGCTGGCGCGTCAGAATCCTTCTGCGCGACCAATGCTTCCACGATGTTCCAGCGATCCAGCGGACGCAGCTCTACTCCAGGGACGGTGAGCTTGCCTGTCAACATGTCTTTGAGCTGACCGCGAGCATTAGTGGTTTCAGCTACGCCGCGCAACGCGCGAAACCACGTGATGCGCATGTCCTGTGAAGGCGAATGCAACATCTGATCGGACGCGAGAGTTTCCATCTTAGGAACAAGCTGTCCGCGCACTTCCGGACTGACGTAGCGATGCAGCGCTGTGATCGTGCGACCAATGATACTTTGCGCCAACGACTCGTCTTGTTCTGTGGGAAGATTTTTCAACGCCAGTTCGATGTATTCGCGTGGGTCCATCTCGGCTTCGCGCACGGAATCCCATAACGATCCCCAGAGCAAAGTGCGCTCGAAAACATCATTCATGCTTCCCAGTTCGGACATCACCACTTTGCGGCTGACAGGATCCAGCAGGAACCTGCCGTAAGCCTCGTCTTGATAGTTGGCAAAGATGTAACGCGGACACGCTCCCCCTTTTCCGGTAATGAACTCTGTCTTTGCCGTCTTCCATTCAACCCGTGTTTGAGTCTCCGTCTTCCCATAATTCACCAGGACCTTGGTTGCAATGGGCCACAAGCCGCCTTCATCCAGCACGTCTCTTTGCGCCAAGGTTAACCGCGTCGTGGTTAAATCGCCTTTTACTCCGCATGACCATGCCACATCCACCTGCGGCATGCCTCTGCGCTTGATCCACGCATCAGCCCAGGGCCCGAGCGGCTTCTTTGAAGTTCGCTCCAGCGCTTTTACAAGATCGCTCCACTCGGCATTCGCGTACGCGTGTTCTTTCAAATAAAGTCGCAGGCCGTCGCGGAACTGGTCATCGCCCACCACAAACGCCAGTTGCTTGATCACTCCCGGCGCTTTGGAATAGACAATCGCGCCATAGGCTGACTTGGCATCTTTCAGATTAGGAATGTCCTGGTAGATCGGCGTGGTGCCCTGCGTGGAATCGATGGCGTAGGCCGCCGGCTTGATCGCCTGATAAAAACGCTTCCATACGTTTTCATTCGGCTTGAGCGAATTCAACGCGTGATATGCCATGAACTGCGCAAAGCCTTCTTTGAGCCATAGATCGTCAAACCAGCGCATGGTTACAAGATCGCCGAACCACTGGTGCGTCAACTCATGCAGCAGCAGGATGTCGCGGTTCAAACGGTCACTGTGCGTGGGCGCGATGCGGAACAGGATCGACTCTTCGCGCAAAAAAGTTGCTCCGGCATGTTCCATGCCGCCATAGGCAAAGCCGGGAATCATCACCATGTCGTACTTGGGGAAGGGAAACGGCTGGGCAAAATAGTCAGAAAGATACTTGATGCCGTCAGCGGTGATCTGCTGAACCGCTTCAGCCTCGGCTTCAGCTTTCTGCAGCTTCGATTTGCGAACATAAAGCCCGGGCAGCCCCGGAGTGTCATGGACTTTTTTGAATGGCCCAGCAGCAAAGGCGAAGAGATACGTGCTGATCGGATTGGTTTCGGCAAAGTCAATCCTATGCTGTCCTGCAGTGCCAGCATTCTCGCGCACGGTTTCCTGGCCATCAGTATTTGATATGACACTCCAATCCTGCGGAGCGGAGATGCTGAGCTTGAACTTCGCTTTCAAATCCGGCTGATCGAAGCAGGGAAACGCCATCTCGGCGTCCATCGGCACGAAAAGCGTGTAGATGTATTCGCTGCCGTCGTCCTTGTCTTCAAAGCGCGTGATGGCTTTCCCGGCTGGCGCCACCGGAGCTTTGAAATCGATCACAACTACGTTCTCATCCAGCTTGAGCAGTTTTGCGGGCAGCTCGACGTGACCGTTTTGTATTTCGGTCGACGCCGCCTGGCCGTTGACAGTCAGGCTGCTGATCGACCCTTCGCGGAAATCAAGCCATTCGGGCAAAATACCGCGTGCGTCGGCATTCTGCACAAACCGCAGCTCCTCATGCCCGCTGATGAAGTCGGCTTTGGGAGTAATGGTGTAGCTGAGCTGGTAACGGACATCTTTCAGCTGCTGCGCTCGAAGTCGCGCCATATCGCGAGGAATGCCGATCTGAGCGGGACTGTCGGTAGACGTGGTTTTTGTCTGCTGTGCTGGCGGACTCTGGGCCCACGCTACGCAGGCGCCGAAGGCCAGTAGGGCTGACAAAACTGCCGCCCACAGCGTCCGATTTCCCGATCTTCCGATGACCCAATCTCCCGATCTCAACATCCCCACCCCTCCCCCTGACGCCCAACTAGGATTCTAAAGCGCTTACACGATTCAACCCCGACGATGCCTGTTTTCAACCCCGGAGTTACTGGGCGAATCGGGCCATTTCCGCCTGCAATCCTGAGCAAAAAGCCCTTCAGTTCACCCGACAATGGTACAGGCCCACAGAAGCACTAACAGGCTGCAAACAAATGAGTTAATTTAGTAAAATCAATTTTCAAGTCAACGAAAAAACATCGAGATGAGGAAGGCTGTCGTCCAATTTTGGTGATGGTTTGCAAATGGCGAACACGGCTAAAAAATCCGGGTATCGATCAGTCACCGGCAGACTGTGCAGCCTGGCTTTCCAGCGGCCCAGACGCAATATGTTTGCTGCGCAAGACCTCTATCACGCGGTGAAAAAGACGCGACCGCAGCTCATGGCGTTCATTGGCGCGGGTGATATAGCGCACAATCACGTTCACACCTAAAGTCGTGGGTCGGACCATGATGGCTGGGGCAGGAGCAAAGGTTTTTCCCACATGAACGGGTATAGCCCGTTGCCACTCCTGTTCCGCCAGTTGCATGTTGGCCTGGGTCTCCGCCACAACGGTCTTGTGTACCGCCTCGGCAATGGGATAAGGATCGACGCCTGCCGGAATTGGCACCTCAATCTCGTCCCACAACCACTGTCCAGTGGTGGAAAAATTGAAGTAATGGCCTTCAATGGCAAAGCTATTGACTACGGTTACTTTGCGGCCCGTAGGATGGCCCGCATCTGACCAGTTTCCTGTTTCCAGGATTACGGTGTGCAGCAGTCCAACCTCCACCACCTCACCGCCGATGCCGTTGATCTCAACCCAATCACCAGGCCGAATGCCGTTGGGTCCCATAAGAATGAACCAGCCAAAGAAGCCAACAATGAAATCCTTCAGCGCTACGGTAAGGCCGGCGCCGGCCAGCGCCAACACCGTAGCTGGTTGACTTGGCGGCCCAAAGATGACAACCAGAATCAGGACGACTCCTACTACCTGCACGACGAATCGAGCCGCAATGCTTACCGTATGGCGTCGCCGGCTGTTGGGAGCGATGCGAGCAATCGTAATGTGGACCAGCGGGCCGGCGAAAATTACCGGCAGCAGAAGCGCAACAATCCAGAAAGCGCCCTCAACTACTCCCATCAAGTACGCGTGCTTATGTTCAGCCACCAGCGCTGCCCAATCGTTGTAAACAACCTCGAGCTGCTGAAAATCCGCAGCTCGTTTGTCCAATTCTGCAAGGTGTTTTCGTTCTTCGGCGGCGTGCCTCAATGCGAAATACTTCTCCGGTGAGTTTGGGGAGACACTCGATGCAGGTTTGCCAGCAGGTGCAGGCGCAGCATTCTGCTCCGTTCCTGCATGGTCCGCATTTTCAGGCCTGGTTTCCTCGTCTAGCGTTTGATGTTCCCGGGCAAGCTCATCTTTCCGGACCTTTAATTCTTCGCGCGCATTCGCCAGTTCGTTTTCTTTCATGGCCTGTTGGCGCCAGGCGCGGAACTGTACCATCAAGATCCGTGATTGAGCTTCCTGCGTTGCGGGCGCGGGCTTGGCCTCAGTACCTGTCGCAGCAACTCCAGTTTGCTCGTGGTCCAAGGCCTCATGCTGCTCTTTTAATTCCTGAATCTTGCTGCGGGGATCGCCACCGGCGCGGATAAGCTCCTGGTGCAAGGCGTCCAAGTCTTCCTGATCGACTTCCAGCGTGGCTTGCCCCAGATCAAGCTTGTCTTGCAGGGCCGGCTTGGCGCTATCGCCAGCCTGGGACATAAGCTGCTTGAGCCGCGCAACTTCCTGTTCCCCTGCCTTTACCTTTTGTTGACTGTTTTGCACCTGCGCCAGAATCGGCCGAGCCGCTGCCGGCACGGGAGGCGCGTGCTCGGTGGCCTGATGCAGCGCCGCGGCAAAGGCCATATCCACTTCATGGTCCGATACACGCAAGGCGTTCTTGGCAAATTCCCGCTCTTCCGGTGTGGTTGCCAGCGCTGCCAGGCGTTGCGCTGTGAGCAAAGGTTGGCTATCCACCAGACCTGCAAGTTTGGGTTTTGCCTTTTCTTGCTGTGGCACGGCACTGATCCAGTATCTGAACACTACTGCGGCTACCAGCACCCCAGCGGCAAGGAACATCGTGCTGGCAAACATTGTCCGGCGAAGAGTTTTCAGGGACATACGGTTCCAAGATTGTAGTCTTAGTTGATTGTCCGGCGGCAGGGATTAATGTTCACAGCGAGATTGCCGTAAATGGCTGAACCAAGTTCGCCCCTTCAGGATTGCCTTGCGACCTGTTAGTCTCTCTCGTAATTTCCCAGGAGAGTCCATGCATTTGAAAAGTCTGTGGCGTTCGCTGGTCTCCGTGTCTCCGTCCCTTCGTGGTGCGATTTTTGCATTTGTCTTGGTTAGCTCATTCATGGCCAACGCGCAATCTTCCAAGCCGCTCGATGGTGAGCCCTGGGATTTTGGCATATGGGCTAGCGGAGGCTTCAGCGTGCCCGGCGGAACGAAGGATACACACGCTATAGACGCCGGAGTTCGCCTGGGAAAGGTCCTCACAGGTGATCATGGCGGCGGCTTTTTACGCGGCAATTTTGAATGGTCCGCAGACCTTATTCCCGTTTACTACATATGGCAGCCAGCGCCAGCGCAAAATGCCTATGCTGCTGGATTTAATCCTGTTAACTTAAAGTGGAACTTCACTCATTGCACGCGCACCATTCCGTACCTGGAGTTGGGCGGAGGAGTGCTCTTCAGCAACCACGCCGTGCCGTTGAATACGTCGCACGTGAACTTCCTGCCGCATGCAACGTTGGGCTTTCAGTTCTTCAACAATGATCGCCGCGCTTTCACTGCCGGCGTTCGCTATGAGCACATTTCCAACGCCGGCCTGACCGTTCCGAATCCCGGAATTAACACCGTGCAATTTCAAATCGGACTCAACTGGTTTAAGTAAAATCCATTGGACGTTCACGAGGTTTATTGGGCAAGCATCCTTCACTGACGATTGCCGTTGTGGTAGTGGCTGCTGTTGGCCTTGTGATTGCTTTGGCCAGGCCGGCTAAATCCCATCTTGATGTGAAGTGCTATTTTCAGGATGCACAGGGCTTGCGGGTCGGGGCCAAAGTCCGTTTGGCTGGAGTTGAGGTTGGATCGGTCACGAGTGTTAGCGTGCGTCCGGAATTGCGAGACAGCCCTGCTGAAGTGACGATGTTCCTGCAGACACCGTACGAATTAAAAGTACCGAATGATTCAGTCGTGACTCTGGAGACCGCAGGCGTTCTGGGGGAAGTATTTCCGGAGATCGATATACGCGGCGCTTCCGGTCCTCCGTTGCAGGCGCATGGCGTGTTAAAAACCCGCACAAGTGTGACTCCGACGCCTCAGGAGTGGCTGGAATGTTTTTCAAATGTTGTCGAACACAAACCCTGTGATCTTCGCGGCCGGGGTGCGAGTATAAAGCAGAACGAGACGACCAACTCCAAGAGCAAGTAAAGTGCGAGTACCCCATCACCGTTGGTTCGTTTCTTGCAAGGTTGCATCTTATAAGCGCACACCGCTATTCTTGCCAGTTATGTCTACACTGGTTGAATGCGTTCCCAATTTCTCTGAAGGCCGCGACAAGAGCGTCGTTGATGCCATTGTTGAGGCCATGAAAATTCCCGGCGTCTCGCTTCTGGACCGCGAGATGGATTCCGATCATAACCGCTGCGTGATCACCATTGTCGGCGATCGTGAAGCCATTGCCGAGGCAGCAATTCGCGGTGTTGGCAAAGCCTCTGAGCTGATCGATCTAACGAAGCACCAGGGCGCGCACCCGCGTATTGGCGCCTCTGACGTGATTCCATTTATTCCCATTGAAGGCGTCACCATTGAGGACTGCGTCGCCATCGCCCGCAAAGTAGGTGAAGAGATATGGAAGCGCTTTAAGATTCCTGTTTATCTCTATGAATCGGCAGCTACCAATCCTGACCGTCAGAACCTGGAAAACATCCGGCGCGGCCAGTTTGAAGGCCTGCGTGAAGACATTCTGGTGAACCCGGCACGCTGCCCGGACTTTGGCGATCCGCGCTGCCATCCCACGGCCGGGGCCACCGTTGTTGGCGCACGCAAGGCGCTCATCGCCTACAACGTTTTCCTGAACACCAAAGATGTTGATATCGCCAAAAAGATTGCCAAGGCCGTGCGCTACTCTTCCGGCGGACTGCGCTATGTAAAAGGCGCGGGATTTGAAGTCCGAGGGCTGGCCCAGGTGTCAATGAACCTGACCGACTTTGAGCAGACGCCCATCGCGCGTGTCTTTGAGTTCGTAAAGCGTGAAGCCGAGCGGTACGGCGTGCAGCCGCTAAGCAGCGAGATTGTCGGATTGATTCCGAAGAAAGCCCTGGAGCAGGCTGCCGAGTGGTTCCTGCAAGTGGAAAACTTTGATTCGTCCATGATCCTGGAGAACCGTCTGGCCGCGGTGACCAGCGGCAAGATGGCCGTCGGAGGCATTCGCGCTGGCGTTGAGCCGTTCATTGAACAGCTTGCCGCGCCCACAGCAACACCCGGCGGAGGCAGCGCCGCTGCGTCTGTTGCCGCCATGGCAGCAGCACTTGGCAGTATGGTGGCTGCAATGTCGCGCACCAAAAAAGCTTACGTGCAATATGAACCGCAGTTGAGCGCTACGCTGGCCCGGCTGGGGCAGCTGCGTGAGGAATTGAAAGCCCTCATCGACGCGGACGCCGAAAGCTATAACAAGGTGTTAGCAGCGTATAAGCTAGCCAAAACTTCCAGCGACGGTGAAGCCGCCATCGAAACCGCCATGCAAGGCGCGACCAGTGTGCCGATGGATACGGCGCAGAGAGCCCGCGAAGTGAAAGACATGATTGAGACGCTGAAGCCAATTACCAGCCCAAACATGGCGTCTGACCTGACGGTGGCGTCAACCCTGGCCAGCGCGGCCATTGTGGGAGCCTTAGCAAACGTGGAAATTAACCTCGGGTCATTAAAAGATGCCGATTTTGTCGATGAGATACGTTCAAGAGTAGTAGAGCTCCAGAGGTGAATACCTTAAGTAATGGGAAATTAGCATCCTGAGCTGCACCTGAACGCATCAGATTTAGCAAAACCGGACTAGAATATGACTATGAAACGCACTCTTGTGATCTTGCTCGCATTTTTATCCAGCGGGCTTACTTCTTTTGCTGCTTCACTTGGTACGGCCGCGCGAACGGTAATTCCCATTGAGGTCCAGCAGATCATCAACGTTGATTACCGGCGCATGAAAAATTCAGACACAGCCATGGACATGAAGGCCAAGCTGCTTCCGCCCAACATGAAGCAGTTTGAAGATGCGCTGAAAGATATCGGCGTAAATCCTGACAAGGACATTGACCAGATTACGCTGGCCTCTTTCCGCTTGAAAGACCAGGGCCTGCAGATGATCGGCATTGCGCAGGGCCAGTTCCCGCGCAAAAAGCTGATGCTGAAGATGACCAGCCAAAAAATCAAAGGCACTAAGAAGAACGGTTCCATCATTTACCCGATGGCCGGCGGGATGCAAATGACGTTTCTGGATGACTGGACCATGTTGTTTGGAGACATTGCCGCCGTGAAGGCCGCGCTCGATGCCCGCGACAATTCTAGCCAGAGCCTGAATGCCAATCGCGACATCACTGACCTGATTCCCAACGTTGAGGCCGGAACAGTCTGGAGCGTGTTGGATTCAGCCGGGACTGAGACGATGTTAAAGTCCGCGTTGGGCAGCGCAGCCGAACTGGGCGAGTTTGACACCATGAAGAAAAAGCTTCTGGGCTCACGCTATACCATCGACTTTGATCATGGCGTGGATTTCAACCTGAACGTGCTGACCTCTGATAACGTGACGGCTTCAACTCTTTCTTCTGTCCTGAAGGCCGGCATTCTGTTCAAGAAAATGGACGCCAACCCCACAGAAAAGGCGGCGATCGACGGCACCACGGTGGACAGCGATACAAATAAATTGGTGGTGCACTTCAAGGCGGACGACAAAAATTTCCAGCAGCTGATCCAGTCGCCGCTGTTTGCGTCAGTGGTGCGGTAATTAACCACCAAGGGCACGAAGGAACACGAAGGATAAGCACGAAACCCCTTTGTGTTACTTTGTCCTTCGTGGTTTGTGGGGTTTTAGAGCTCGGCGCTTACGGCGTGCGCCAACTCTTTTAGCGACTTCTCATTCCTTCGGTACCACATCCATAGGCCGTGTTTTTCCGCCTGCACCAGCCCGGCTTTCCGCAGGATCGACATGTGGTGAGAAATTGTAGGCTGCGAGAGCGTGACGTGGTCCTGCACGTCACAGGCGCACATGCCCACGCCCTTTCCAATGGAGCATTGGCCTTTTTGCTTCAACAGTCGAAGTATCTTTACCCGGGCCGGATCGGCCACTGCTTTCAGCGCCAGGACAAGTTGTTTATCGGTCATTGTCATAATTCTTATCACTACACGCACAGATCGATTCTGGTCAATATGGAAATCGTCTATTGACCGCGCTTGCCAACCTCTGTTTTCCTAGATGTAGCATGGAATTGCGCAAAGATCCGATTACACGCTCCTGGGTCATTGTGGGCGACGACGTGGAGCGCCCAGCCCAGCCCGGACATTGCCCATTTTGTCCTGGAGCGCAGAACGCGCCGCAGGTGATTGCCACATTGAACGGCAACGATTTGGGTGGCGGCCCAATCTCTGCTATGGTGCATCCCGCGCCGCTCTACCGCATTGAAGGCGAGCCGCATCGCCACGCTGAAGGCATCTATGATGCGATGAACACAGTCGGCGCACATGAGGTGCTGGTGCAGAGCATCCGCCACGATATCGAATTGTGGCAATCATCTGATGCCGAGATCTCCCAGTTCCTGCTGCTCACGGCCCAGCGAATCCAGGACCTGAAACGCGATCTGCGTTTTAAGTATGTCACTATGTTCAAAAATTATGGGCCGGCCGCCAGCCAGGAGTTCGATCACCCAGTCTCGGAGTTGACTGCTACAACGTTTGTTCCCCGGCGGGTGTTATATGAGCTCCGCGCTTCACGCGATTACTATCTGGAAAAAGAGCGTTGCGTTTTTTGTGACACGCTGGGGCAGGAGTTGCGCAACCCCATCCGGATTGTTGAGGCCCTGAATCACTATGTTTCCATGTGTCCATTCGCTTCGCGCGTTCCCTATGAGATCTGGATCATGCCGCGCAAGCACGAGTCTTCCTTTGAACGCTCAATTACCTTGAAATCGGCTCATCTGAATGAGCTGGCGGGGTTGATCCGGCGAACACTGCAGCGGGTGATGAGCGTTTCTGAATCGTTTTACCTGGTGCTGCACACGGTCCCGAACACCTACCAGAAATCGAACATCCTGCAGTACTGGAAGACCGTGGACGAGGACTACCACTGGCACATTGAAATCCTGCCTATCATGGGCACCAAGGCCAAGCCGTACTTCCTGAAAGAGGTGTATTACACGCACATTTCGTCAGAGTCCGCGGCGGAAAAGTACCGGAAACTCTCCATTCGTTGAGCTTTTTTAAGGCATAGGCCTTATTTTGAGCGAACTTACCACGTCCGCAGGAGTACCTTTGTGCGCTTTATCACAAGTCTTACAACCCACTCGCGGCTATAATTTGCAATAACTTATGCTTCCGTTGTTCTGGTTACGCGTGGCCCTGAGTCTGTACGGGGTGGGCCTGCTTTACGCCCTGGCGTCATTCTGGGGCGGAAGGAAAGTCCTGACCCGAATCACCCTGCCGGCCGTGGGGCTGGGCATGGTGTTCCATTTTGTCTCCATTGTTGAAAATGCCATGTTCAGTGGGACATGGGCGCCCACCTCCATGCATGGGCTTGAATCACTGCTGGCGTTCGTCCTGATGGTATTTTTCTTTACCGTTTATGCGCGATTCCGTGCCACATCGCCGGGACTGGCTGTGTTTCCGCTGGTATTCTGGCTTACCTTTTCAGCGTCTTCTTATGCCGAACCAACGGAGCCTTCCGCTCCACTGTTCGTTAGCACGCAATGGATTTACATCCACGTTGCCCTGATTCTTATCGGCTATTCGGCGCTCTTCTTCAGCTTTGTTGCCAGCATTCTGTACCTGATCCAGGAGCGAAATCTGAAAACTAAGGCGGGTATGCATGGATTCTGGTCGCGTCTGCCCGCGCTGGCTGTGATCGATGAAATCGGCTTTAAGTGCCTGATCTGGGGCTTTCCATTCATGACGCTGGGCTTAATCGCTGGATCGATTCTGGCCGAAGCGCGTTTTGGCAGCAGATATTTTGCCGATCCCAAAATTTTGCTGTCTGGCCTGATGTGGGTCATCTACATGGTCCTGCTCTATACGCGATGGAACGCCGGATGGCGAGGACGCCGCGCGGCATATTTAGCAACATTTGCGTTTGGCGCAGCCGTGCTGGCCTGGGCCGCCAATAACTTTAGCCAGACACACAGGTTTATTGCTCCATGAACTTTCACGTTATCGGCGTGAACCACAACAGCGCACCGCTTGAGGTGCGTGAGCGGCTAGCTGTGCCTGAAGCGCAACTGCCGGACGCCGTCCGCAGCCTGGTGCAGCAGCCCGGTGTGGATGAAGGCATGGTGCTTTCCACATGCAACCGCGTTGAGGTGGTTACCAGCACCAAGCAGGGAGCCGACCTTCGTGGATTTCTGGGCAGCTATTTTGGGGTGAGCCCAACGGCGCTCAATTCGCATATCTACGAATTTGAGCAGCGCGAAGCCGTACGCCACGTGTTCCGCGTTGCTTCCAGCCTCGATTCCATGGTTGTGGGCGAGCCGCAAATTTTAGGGCAGGTAAAGGAAGCGTACGCTTTGGCGCGCGGGTTGGGGGCAATCCATTCCGGACTGGAAGCTCTGCTGTCTCGCGCCTTCGCCGTAGCTAAGCGTGTGCGCTCGGAGACCTCCATCGGCAGCTCCAGCGTTTCCATTGCGTCCGTGGCTGTGCAGCTGGCAGAAAAGATTTTTGGATCGCTGGAAGACAAGACCGTCTATCTGGTGGGCGCCGGCAAGATGGCGGAACTGGCAGCCCGGCACCTGATCGCACACGGCGCAAAAAATATTATTGTGAGCAACCGCACGCTTGAGCGGGCTGTCGAACTGGCAGAAGAATTTGGCGGCCATGCCGTGCCGTTTGAGCAGTTGCATGAATCGGCGGACAATGCCGACATTATCCTGACTTCGACTGGCGCTACTGAGCCGCTGTTCCGCCGCGAACACGGCGAACGTCTGCGCAAAGGCCGTCGCAGCCGGCCAATGTTTTTTATCGATATTGCCGTGCCCCGTAACGTGCATCCGGACATGAACAAAGTGGACGGAATGTTTGTCTATGACGTGGACGATTTGCAGTCCGTAGCGACGGATAACGCGAGTGAACGAAAGAAAGAAGCCGAGCGTGCGGAAAAAATCATTGAGCTTGAGGTTGACCGCTTCGCATCGCGCATGAAATCGCTGGCCGTAGTGCCGACGATTCTTTCGCTTCAGGAATATTGCGAGACCATCCGCCAAGCAGAGATTGACCGCATCCGAGGCAAGCTGGGAACGATCACTCCGGAGCAGGAAGCCGCCATCGACGCGATGACGCGCGGCATTATCAACAAACTGCTGCATACGCCCATTACCACGCTCAAATCATCCACCGACCATCCTGAGGCTGCTACTATCCATGAGATGATCAGGCGGCTGTTCAATTTGAATACCGGAAAACCGAAAGAGTAAATGGCCAAACTCCGAATAGGCTCGCGAGGATCGCAGCTGGCGTTGTGGCAGGCCAACCACGTGGCCGCACTGCTGCGGAAACAAGGCCACGCGGTTGAAATCGAGGTCATTAAGACCACTGGTGACAAGATCACCAGCGTTGCGTTGGCCAAGGTCGGCACCAAGGGGATGTTTACCAAGGAAATTGAAGAAGCGCTGCATGACCATCGCGTCGATCTGGCCGTGCACAGCCTGAAAGATGTACCTACCGAATTGGCTCCCGAGTTCGAACTTGCAGCGATCATGAAACGCGAAGACCCGCGCGACGCCTTTATTTCAGTGAAGTTTTCCAGTCTGGAAGAATTGCCACGCGGCGCGAAGGTCGGCACCAGCAGTTTGCGCCGGCAGTGCCAGTTGAAGGCTGTGCGCCCTGATCTGGAGATCTTTCCGCTGCGCGGCAATGTGGACACCAGGCTTAGGAAGCTTGGATCCGGCGAGTACGACGCGATCATTTTGGCCGCTGCTGGCGTACACAGGCTAGGTTTAGATCAGCATGTGCGCTCACGTATTTCAGCCGACGTGATGTGCCCGGCCGTGGGGCAAGGCGCGCTGGCGATTGAGATTCGCCGCGGCGATCAGCAGACCAAAACGCTTCTGTCGTTTCTGAATGACTCCGACACGCATGCCGCCATTGATTGCGAGCGCGCGCTGCTGGGATCGATGGGTGGGGGTTGCCAGGTGCCCATAGGAGCGTATGCTGAGAAGCGGGCTGGCCGTCTATTTCTTCGTGCGATGGTTGGCCGCCCGGACGGAAGCGAGATTCTACGCGTACAGGCCGAAGGGACTGATGGCGTGAAACTGGGCAGGGAAACAGCGCAGACTCTGCTGTGGCGCGGGGGCGACAAGATTCTGAACGATGTGTATACACAGGAAGTTGAAGTGCCAAAGCAACCATGAATGCAAATAAATCAGCTACGGGCACCAAGAAAGCGGCTGTGAGTGCCAAGATGGAAGGTTCGAAGACCACCCAAGAGGAACCGCTGAGCGGCTGGCGAATTCTGACGACGCGAGCAAGCAAGCAGTCCGGTGGTCTGGCAGCACCTTTGCGCGAGATGGGCGCTGAAGTGATTGAAATTCCCACCATTGAGATCAAGCCGCCCAGCAGTTACAAGGCGCTCGATGCGGCGCTGAAAAATATCGCCAAGTATGACTGGCTGATTCTCACCAGCGTGAACGGAGTTGAGGCATTGTTCGCGCGGTTAAAAAAGCTGCGCATCGCGCCCGCTAAGCTTGCGCATCTACAGGTGGCAGCCATTGGGCCAGCGACGCAGCGAGAAATCGAAAATGGAGGCTTAAAGGTTGCTGTAACGCCTGACCGTTACGTTGCCGAAGCCGTGGTCGAGGCCCTGAAAGGCCAGACGAAAGGAAAACGCGTGCTGCTGGTTCGGGCCAAAGTCGCTCGCGATGTGCTGCCCACCGAATTGAGAAAGACCGGCGCCAAAGTGGATGTGGCCGAAGCTTATGAGACGCATGTGCCCAAGGGATCGAAGGCAAAACTCAACCGGCTCTTCTCCAATGACACATCGCGGCCGGACATTGTGACATTTACCAGTTCTTCCACGGCGACAAATTTTTTGTCACTTCTGGAAAAAGACCATTGGCACGGACTGCGCGAAATCTGGCTGGCGTCAATTGGGCCAGTCACCAGCGACACGCTGCGGCAGGCGGGGTTCAAGCCAAATATTGAGGCCCTTGAATACACGATGGAAGGCTTGGCGCTGGCGATTGCCAAACATGTACTGACGACCCACCGGGACGAGTAGGTCTTTCACCGCAAAGGACGCAAAGCGCGCAAAGGAACACCCGCTTAAAATTAAATCTTTGCGTCCTTTGTGGTAAAACCGCTCCACGGAATGCAAACATCACTCAAGGTTACAGCCGCACTTTGCCGGCTCTGCATACTTCTTCAGAAACTCAGCGATACGGGTAAAAGCATCAATTTGGTTTTCAACTTTGGCAAAGCCGTGGCCTTCGTTTTCATAGACCTTGATTTCCACCACGCCGTTGCGTTTCTTGATGGCGCTGGCCACCTGCTCCGCTTCAGTCTTGGGGCATCGAGGATCATTGCCGCCGGCCAGCAGCAGCAGCGGGGCTTTAATCTGGTCAGCAAAATAAATCGGCGATCGGTCTTTTAACCGCGCTTTGTCTTTCATGGGATCGCCCATAGTGGCTATGTCATATTCGCGCAGACTGGGATCTTCATTTTCAATTTCGGTAAACCAGTTCACGAAAGGCACAATGGGTACGCCGGCGGCCCAGAGATCGGGCGCTTTGGTCACGGCCATCATGGTGAGGTAGCCGCCGTAGCTGCCACCCATCACCGCGACTTTTTTGGGATCGATGAAGCCGGTTTTCTTGATCCATTCGGCGGCGGAGATCACATCGTCAAGATCGCCTCCGCCCATATCAAAGCGGTCCGCGTCTTCAAATTGCTTGCCGTATCCGGTTGAGCCGCGATAATTCGGCGCGATTACGAAAAAACCCTGGTTGACCAGATATTGAATCCCGCGATTGAAGGAGTTCGCAGTCTGCGCTGTGGGACCGCCATGAATGGAAATAACTGCCGCATTCTTACCGTTTTTCTCTGCATTGTAAGGCACATAAACAAACGCGGAAATCTGCCACTTGCCATCCTTACTGGTGTAGTGAATCAGGAACGGCTCAACCATATCTTCACTCCGGATGCCAGCCACCAGCGAGTGTGTGATCTGCAATGATTTCCGGCTGTCGAAGTCATAATCCCAGATGTCATTTGGCGCATTCGGGCCGTTATGCGTGTAAAGCAAACGTGTTCCGTCATGGCTGAAAGCAGTCTCAGCGCCAGCCAGTGCATTGATCCCCTTGGCCACAGGCAGCGCGTGCGATTGCCTTGTAGCCAAATCGAAAACATAAATATCCTGACTGCCGTCAATATTGGCGGTCCACGTGAGCTGCTTGCCATTGGGAGAAAACTTTCCTGAGCTTACTTCCCATTTATCCGCGGTTAGCCAAGTGATCTTCTTGCTCGTAATGTCAAGCAGCGCAGCATTCTGATAGCCGTTGGCAGCATTTGAGGTGATCAACACGGTCTTACCATCGGGTGAAAGATCGCTGGCAAAAAAACTCTGCTCGCCCTGATGCGGCGTGAGGTTCGTGGTCTTACCGCCGGAAGCGCTGACGATAAAGATGTTGGCATCTTTGCCTGCTGCGTCCTGCTGCGTAAAGACGATCCGCTTTCCATCCCGTGACCATATTGGATTCAAATTGCTGAGCTGCGCCGGCGTGCCGGAGGTTACATGCGTGATTTTTTTGGTCAGAATTTCAATGGTATCGATTTCATAATTTGGCGATTGTTTTGGTTTCACGCTGTACGCAAGTTTTTCCCCGTCCGGCGACCATGCCGCGCCTTCCTCTGACACCTCGGGAGTGTTGGTGAGGTTCACCACTTGTCCATTGCTGGTTGAGACTAAAAAGAGGTCCCATTGTTCATTACCGTCATAATCAGAGTTGTAGGCAATCCAGCGGCCTTTGGGCGACCACGCGATGTTTGCTTGGCGCTGATTGCTGACGGTAAGCTGCGTAGGCCAGCCGCTCTGTGATGAGACCAGCCAGATGTTGTTGCGACCGCTGATGTTGGTGACAAAGGCGATTTGTTTATCGTCGGGAGACAATGTGCTGTCACCGACTGTGTGGGTCATGTAAAGCTTTTCGATAGGAAAGGGCTGGATATCAAATTTTTGCTTCGCCGTGATCTGGGCGGGATCAGTAATGACAGGCGGACCAGAAGAAGCCTGGCTAAAGGCGAGCACTACGCTCAGAAAGTGAATCGGCAGCAACAACTTTCGCATCTGTCTGTTTCTCCGCGTCTCCGCGTCTCTGCGGTGAGCTCTTGAATTCTGTCAATTGACGGTTCTACGGCTTGGCCGTCTTGTGTATCTCCACCGTTGACCAGGTCTTGTCCGCGGCATGGCAGATGTTTTCCAGTGGGCATTCCGCACACTTGGGCCGGCGGGCAATACACAAAGCGCGGCCATGATGGATGATCTGATGGGAAAAGTCGATCCACTTTGCCTGCGGGATCACTTTCATCAAGTCTTGCTCGATATTTTTTGGATCGTCGGCCTTCGTGAGTTCCAGCCGTCGAGAGATTCGATGGACGTGGGTATCAACCACGACCCCCACGCCTTTGCCAAACCATGATCCCAGCACGACGTTAGCTGTCTTGCGGGCCACGCCGGGTAGAGAGAGCAGCTTGTCCATGTCGTCCGGGACTTGGCCGCCGAATTCTTCCACCACGCCTTTGGCTGCCCCCACGAGAGATTTAGCTTTATTGCGGAAGAAGCCGGTGGAGCGTATATCGGGCTCAAGCTGCTCGGGTTTAAGCGCGGCAAAAGCCTGCGGAGTGGGATATTTCTGGAACAATATGGGTGTAACCATATTGACCCGCACATCGGTACATTGGGCGGATAGGATGGTGGCCACCAGCAGCTCCCATGCGCTGTTGTGGTGCAGCGCGCAGCGGACATTGGGATAGCGCTGGTCCAGCCGATCTAGAATGTCCTGAACACGTTGCGGGGCCAGCGGGTCATACTTGCCACCTGACGCTTTGGTCTTGGCGGGTTTGGACTTCGCAGGAGCGGCTTTGGCAGGTGGCTTCGGTCGGAACTTAGTCTTGGCAGCAGCGGTTTTGGCAGCGGATGTTTTTGCAACGGGCATGACACAAAATCTAAAGCAGCGGGCTTACAATCACAATAGGCATAGGGAAGAGGGCAAAAGTAAAGATGGCAACCACCACTAAAGCAGAGATGAAAATTCCAGGCAACGATCTGCATGCGGTACCGCTTACTCTTGAAGGCTCCAGCGTGCTGCACCAGATGTTTCGCTTCCGCTGGGCGGAATGGCGCAAGCTGAGCCCGGCGCAGCAGCATGAGATTGCGGCAGAGGCTTCAGCCGCGCTGCTGAAGATGGAAAGCGATGTTGCCGGGCAGACTGCCATCTTTTCTTTGCTCGGCCATAAAGGCGATCTGCTGGTGGTGCATTTCCGCAACTCGTTTGACCAGCTCAAAGCAGCCGAACTGGCGATTTCCCGCTTGCGGCTGAGCGATTACCTGGAGCAGACCACGTCTTACCTGTCTGTGGTTGAGCTTGGCCTGTATGACTCGTCCGTTAAGATGTATCGTGCCTTGCGTGAGCAGGGAACTCAGCCGCATTCACCGGAGTGGAATGAGGTAATCGAAGAGACGATCAAGCGCCAGACCGAGGCGATGCGTCCGCGGCTGTTCCCGCAGATTCCGCCTAACCGCTATATCTGCTTCTATCCCATGGACCGCCGACGCGGCGAAGACAAGAACTGGTACAGCCTGCCCATTGAAGAGCGCCAGCGCCAGATGGAAGAGCATGGGCTGGTCGGTCGTCGTTACGCCGGGACCGTCAGGCAGATCATCACGGGATCGATCGGCTTTGACGATTGGGAGTGGGGCGTAGACCTGTTCGCGGATGATCCGCTGATCTTCAAGAAGCTGATCTACGAGATGCGCTTTGATGAGGTAAGCGCCGTGTATGCATTGTTCGGGACTTTTTATGTGGGCGTGCGCTGCCCGGCTGCGGGGTTGGAAGAGTTGCTGAGCGGGAAGTTGCCGGAGTAAGAAGTCGGAGATAAAACCTACCCTGAGACACGGAGGCACGGAGAAAGCGACGGCGGAAAGATGCTGAATGCTGATGGCTTTGTTGACTGCTGATTGCTGATTGTGGTTCGCGGCCATTGACCGATGTAAGCCTCACTCATTACTCTGGAATTCATGGTCAAAGCAGTGCAATCCGGGCAGGTCTGGCGCAGTGACGAAAACGGGGATAATTTTCTCGTCACCAAAGTTTACGGCGAATTGTTCACTCAGTATGCCATGTTGCGCCCAGCTAAGGTCAGCGCCCCGGATGCCGAAACCATCCGCGTGAAGATCACCAAGGACGCCAGCGGCATGACTTTGCCGGGATACACCTTCACCCAGGATTCACAGGATTTCTGATTCGCACGATTTGGTTCGCACGACTTGGCTCGCACGCTTAAAGACCTCCACTGAATGTTTGAAAAAATCATTGCCGGCCTCGCCGGGTTCATCATCGCCGTAATCTCGAAGGCCGGATACCTCGGCGTGCTGCTGTTGATGGCGATTGAGTCAGCTTGTATTCCGCTGCCGTCGGAAATCATCATGCCATTTGCCGGCTATCTGGTTTACAAAGGACAATTTAATTTGCTGCTGGCGGCCACTGCGGGCGCGATCGGCTGCAATCTTGGTTCAGTCGTCGCTTATGAGATTGGACATTACGGTGGAAGACCACTGATCGAGCGATACGGAAGCTTCATTTTCCTTGGTCGACATGAGTTGGATCTGGCGGAGCGGTTCTTTGCCCGCTTTGGCGCCGTTGCCGTTTTAATCGGACGGTTGCTTCCAGTGATCCGGACGTTTATTGCGCTACCCGCCGGCGTTGCGCGAATGCCCCGGCTGCGTTTTCATGTTTTCACTTTCATCGGCTCGTGGCCATGGTGCTTTGTGCTGGCTTGGATCGGCATGAAGCTGGGCGAGCATTGGGACAAAGATCCGCGATTGAAGCAGTGGTTTCATCGGCTGGATGCGGTGATTGTGGTGCTGCTTCTGGCCGGGATCGCATGGTTCATGTGGTCGCACTGGAAGGGAAGAATAAGAGCCGCAGCGTGAAGTTGGACGCAGGAGAGGTCCTTCGACTCCTCCTCGGCAAGCCTCGGCGAGACGAACAGCAATTTGAGCGCGCGGACCAGTTCGATATCACACGGCCGAATAACAGGCACTTGTCCTTTGGAATGGGGGCACACTATTGTCTGGGCGCTCCGCTTGCGCGAATGGAGGGGCAAATCGCCATCACAGCGCTGCTTAAGCACATGCCAAAATTGCGCCTGGCAGTGCCGTACAACGAGATTCGCTGGAAGCCGGGATTGATATTGCGGGGAGTTAAAACGCTGCCAGTAGCATTTTGACAGGGCGCGTTTAGCAATCACAGTTTACAAAGATCGTTCAATACGAGAAGATAATGAGTTTCCACTCACATCAAGGACGGTCCCGTATTAAATGGCTTCTTCTGCTGCTGAAAAATCCACTGCAACCAAAATAGCTCCTGCCCGTGGCAAACTGGGCGTAATGATTGTCGGCATGGGGGCTGTGGCCACCACGTTTGTTGCCGGTGTTGAGGCCATTCGCAAGGGAATCGCCAAGCCCATTGGATCGCTCACGCAGATGGGGACCATCCGGCTGGGAAAGCGCACGGATAATCGGTCCCCCAAGATCAATAAATTTGTTCCGCTGGCCAATTTGAAAGACCTGGTCTTTACCGCATGGGATATTTTTGAAGAAGACGCATACGCCGCAGCCATGAATGCCGGTGTGCTGGAAAAAGATTTGCTCAACCAGATCAAGCCGTTCATGAAGTCTATTAAGCCGCGCAAGGCGGTGTTCGACCGCAATTACGTAAAGCTGCTTGATGGCAAACATGTGAAGAAAGGCAGGAACAAGCGCGACTTGGCAGAGCAGTTGCGCGCCGACATACGCGATTTCAAGAAGAAGTCCAAGGCTGACAGGCTGGTGATGATCTGGTGCGCGTCCACAGAAACGTTTACCAAGCAGAGCGCTGTCCATCAATCCCTGGACGCCTTTGAGCGCGGCCTGAAAGATAACGATCCCAATATCGCCCCTTCGATGATTTACGCCTACGCGGCGTTGATGGAAGGCGTTCCATTTGCCAATGGCGCGCCAAATCTAACGGTAGATATTCCGGTGATGATGGAGCTTTCCAAGGCCAACAATGCGCCGATCGCCGGCAAAGATTTCAAGACCGGACAAACACTGATGAAGACCATTCTTGCGCCCGGCTTCAAGGCGCGCATGATTGGCATGAATGGCTGGTTTTCCACGAACATTTTGGGCAATCGCGACGGGGAAGTGCTGGAAGATCCAGGCTCATTCAAGACCAAGGAAGAGTCAAAGCTTTCCGTGCTGGATCGCATTCTGCAGCCGGAGCTGTATCCCGATCTTTACGGAAACATCCACCACAAGGTACGCATCAATTACTATCCCCCGCGCGGCGATAACAAAGAGGGCTGGGACAACATCGACATCTTTGGCTGGCTGGGCTATCCCATGCAGATCAAGGTGGATTTCCTATGCCGGGACTCGATTCTGGCTGCACCTATCGTGCTTGATCTGGTGCTGTTTCTCGATCTGGCAAAGCGCAGCGAAGCACTTGCGGGGTTGGGCGTGCAGGAGTGGTTGAGCTTCTATCTCAAGTCACCGATGACGGTGCCGGGGCTTTATCCAGAGCATGATCTTTTCATCCAGCTGATGAAGCTGAAAAACACGTTACGCCACCTTCGCGGCGAACCGCTCATCACCCATTTGGGGCTTGAGTATTACGATTAAGGCGGAGAACGCCGCCTCTGAGCTCTGCATCACACTTAGTATGAGGCCGCTCCTCTGGTTTATGAGTCTCGCGTTTGCGCTGCTGTTGTCGATCCCCGCTGCTTTCGCGGTGGATGGAACGTTCCGCGGCAAGATCGCTGATCCTCCGGCTAACGTGCCCGTGGTAAAGGGCTGGATCTTTGTCGAAGGCAAAAACCAGATGCTGCGGCGGGTCGAAGTGGCGCACGCTGAAATCGTATATGGCGACGAAGTACCTGCTTCCAGCCAGCGGCATGGCTGCAACTCTGATTGCCTCATCAAAGGGCAGGAGGTCAGAATTACCGCACATCAGGACGCCTCAGGCGAGTGGCGGGCGAAGCGCGTCGAAATCCTCAAAGTCGGTGTCCAGAGCACCGAAAAGCGCCTAAGTGCCGGGACTTTACTCAACTTTACCCCTTTTGGAGCCCCTCCTGAGGTAACCAACATAGAGGATTTCTGCATCGCACACTCTACGGGAGAAATCTAAACTATTACAGTGAGGTTCATCCGGGCGTTATAATGTGGATGTTCTCTCCAGATGGCCCGTTTCGGCAGGAGTGTATTTTATGAAATTCCGTTCCCTAATGTTTGCGCTAGTACTGGTGGCTGGCGTCAGCCTTCCTTCCTCGGCTTTTGCACAGGATGATAAAGCCAAAACGCAGCCCTCCAGCAGTCCGCAGCAGCCTGCCGATCAGACGACAACCAATGCTACCCAAAGCCCGCAATCCAGAGATCAAAAGCCCGCAGTCACGGACCAGGGCCAGAGCCAGACGCAACCGGTAGCCGATCAGGACCAGCCAGCCTCCGATCAGAGCAAAGACGCGGACAAGAAAGATTTAGCTAAGGACAAAAAAGACTCGAGTAAAAAAGATAAGAAAGACAGCGATAAGAAAGACAAAGACAAGAAAAACGCGAAAAAGCACAGCGGCGGCAAAGATGACGTGGATGCTATTGGCAATCGCAAAGTCGCCGGTTGGGACTGGTATTCGATCGAGAGCGAAATCCGCATGGGCAAAGAATATGCCACGCAGATTGAAGCCAGCCTGAAGCTGGTAACCGATCCGACGATTAACGAATATATAAATCGCGTCGGCCAAAATCTGGTGCGGAACTCTGATGCGAAGGTTCCCTTCACAATCAAAGTGGTTGACTCTGATGTGATCAACGCCATGGCGCTGCCGGGCGGATTCTTTTACGTGAATTCCGGCCTGATTTTGGCTGCCGATAACGAGGCTGAACTAGCTGGCGTTATGGCGCATGAAATTGCGCACGTTGCCGCACGCCACACCACCCGCCAACTTACGCGCTATCAATTTATTAATTACGCCAGCTTGCCATTGATCTTTGTGGGCGGCGGAATTGGCTTGGCGGCCCGCGAAGCGGCTGGGATTGGCATACCCATGACATTCCTGAAGTTCTCCCGCGGCTTTGAGGCTGAAGCGGATTATCTGGGCATTCAGTACATGTACAAAGCAGGCTATGATCCCAATGAATTTGTGAACTTCTTTGAAAAGATTCAGGCCCAGGAAAAGAAGAAGCCAGGATCAATGGCCAAGGTCTTTACCGACCATCCACAGACCCCGGACCGGATCACCAAATCGCAGGAAGAGATCGCCACGATTCTTCCCCCGAAAGACCAGTACATCGAGACTACATCTGAGTTCAACGACATGAAAGCGCGCCTGGCGGCCATTGAGAACCGCCATAAGGTGGACGAGAACGCCAATCCTAACAAGCCGAGCCTGCGTCGCGGACAAAGCACGGCGTCTAAAGACGGTGACAAGAAAGACGATGATCGGCCGACGTTGAAACGTCGCGACCAGTAACACCAAAGATAGAGTTAAAGTGATCAGGCGGCCTGTGGGCCGCCTGATTTGCTGTTTATGAGCTTATTTCCCGCCGATCAAATTTAGGTCGTTACGGTCGAGGAAAACTGGCTTTGCCGGATGCAAAAATGTAGCTTCTCGATGAAGTCCAGCAGTTCGGGGCGCACACTGGCAGCCACAAATGAACGGCAGTTCTTGCAGGTCGATTCTGTTAATCGGGCGTTCTGGCGATTAAGGCTCCGTCGAAATACCCCATAATCACGAGACGTTTTGGATCCACCGGAAGCGTTCATGGAATTCCTCCAAACTTTGAGGAATCATGCCACAAAAGAACCCGGAAGGACAGGATTTAAATGAATCTTTGGTTACTTCAGGCAAGACCTCGAGGATCGCGGTTGGTCGAGGGGCGGACAGGAATACGGGCAGACCGCAGTTGCGCGAAAAGGGTAAAGGAAAGATGGCTGGCGGAAGGATTCGGGGAACTTCCGCCGCTCTGGAAATGGCCGGTAGTGCTTATCTTGGGAGCTTATTTGCCGGCAAAAGACTCGGCTGCATTGGCAGCTAAGGCCTTTGATTTGCTAGGCATGGACTCAATTACCTTCATTTCATGCCAGTCATAAGGGAACTCTTTGCCGCAGCCCAGGCATGCGACGTACGTGCCAGTAAGCTGTGCCGCGGGTGAAAGCCGCTGGCCGGGCCGTTTAGTAATAGGAAAGCTAAAATTCTTGTGGCTGCAACCGAAGAGGACATCGAGCAGACTCGCCATAATTCACCACCCCCAAACTTCGGGTCTCCCATGGAAGCGTTTAACTTGCCGACTCAGGCAATAGTGTACTACAGGACATGTCCCAATGTACACATTAGTTCATGTCTCGCCGTACTGTTACATTAGATTCTGAGTACCTGAAAAAGGTTCGTTGCCTATAGGGCATAAATTTTCATTGGGTGAGATCATGTAATAAATACACGTATCTAGGTTAAACCAATGAAAATGAAGGAAATGTATCTAGGTGGTGGATTTCTTGCCGGACTTGCTGCCGCGGCATTTCGTCATAATGGCATCGTGGAGGCGGCTTCGGAGGCCTTCTGGAAGCTCGTAAAGCTCGTTATCCCGGTAAATCTCGATGGTTTTTTTGGTGGTATTCATGACCACGTGGCATTCGTGGCACCAATGAAGGTGCTCATCCAGCTCGATTTTCAGGTTCTCGGTAATCTTGCCGTCAAGATAATCGGTCAACTCTTGTAAGAACTCAGTGCATTTCACTGTTGGCCGTCTCCGCCTTTTTTATTCTTAAAATACCTGGAAAGACGTTCCCGGAGCTGCAAGCGTGCCCGTAGCAATCGGGATTTTACCGCAGGTACGCTCAAATTCAGCATTTCTGCTGTTTCCTCCGTGGAAAGTCCTTCAACATCTCGTAACACGAACACCGTTCTAAAGCCCGGCGAAAGCCCCTGAATCGTCTTCTTCAAGATGTCGCCCAACTCTGACGTACCGTAAAGCTGCTCCGGATTCGGGCTCCAGTCCGCGACTTCCCGCGGGATGGAACCGTCTTCTGTCTCCACGTCTTCATCGAGCGAAACAGTCCGGTCATTGCGCCGCTTGCGCAGCCGCATCAACGCTTCATTTACGGCGATCCGAACCAGCCAGGTATAAAACTTGGAGTTTCCCTGGAACTGCTCAAGATTCTGATACGCCTTGAGAAATGCGTCCTGGACCACGTCCTGGGCGTCTTCCTCGTTATGCGTGATGTGCTGGGCAATTCGGAAGACATTGCGGTCATACCGCCGCACCAGTTCGCTGAATGCCTCCAGATCGCCTTTCTTGGCCGCCTGGACGAGCGCCAGTTCGCTGGTGATACCTTCCTCTGCCTTCTTTTGGATGGTTTCCATGCCGCTCCGACTCAAAATTTAATTTACTATGTTCTGCGCCCCAAATGGGCTTTTGGACGAAATAAATTCAGGACTTATATAAGACTGAGTACGTAACTTTTTGTTACATCAGTCCCTCATATTGAATATGAATAAAAGCTTACTTCCTTTATTTGCCTTAACTTTAGCCATTCTGGCCGTTGGTTGCCGCAACCAGCCAAAATCAACCGCAGACGCGCATATTCAGGTCGTGATGAAGAAATACACGATTGAGCCGTCGATTATCCACGTAAAAGCCAACCAGATTACTGAATTGGAGATTTCCTCGGCTGACGTCCAGCATGGCTTTGATGTGCCCGGACTGAGCATTAAAGAGCCAGTACGGCCAGGGCAGCCGGCGACCGTTACCTTGAAGAACCCGCCTAAGGGGGAATACAAAGTTGTCTGCGGGATCATCTGCGGTCCACACCATGATGACATGGAGGCCAAGTTGGTGGTGGAATAAGGCTGCTGAAAAGCCGCCCACATTTGCGCGGGCGGCTTCAAAGGCGGAGCGTTTTTTACTGGACGGTCACATATATTGTCTTTTTGAATGTTCCGTTCGTGTCCGTTGCCTGCACGGAAAGCCGATGCCTGCCCGAGCTCATCGACACTGCTTTACTGATGCTCGATCCAGATGCGGTGCCGACGTTTACGCGATCGAGAAAAATTGTTAATCCCGAAATCGTCGTGTTGCTGACGGCGCTGGCAGTGACAGTGACCGGCGAGGTCAACCCAGTGGCATCGTCACTGGGGGTCGAAATGGCAACGACGCGTGTTCCGGACGAGGTGTACGTGACCCCGCTCGCTTTGGCGACCATCTTGTTGAGGAATCCTGACTTACCAACAGCCTGAGCATAGACCTTATATGTGCCCGCAGCGACGCTGAGCGTATCCAGATCTAGAGTTGAATTGGTGACCGCAATGTCATCCTCAAGCCTGACAATGTTTTCTCCGACTGTGCCGTCGGTAGAGATATAAACCTTGTAATGATCAATCGTGTTCGTGGTGGCATTGGTTGAGGCATTTGGCTGATCGCTGGAAACACTCAAGTTCCAATTCAGGTTATGTCCATCCGGCAGGGTCTCTGAAATCGCCCAGCAGTTATCAATGCCAGCTTCCAGGGCCGTCCCTTCGTCATAGTCGTTCCATGTAATGAGCTGGAAATATGGAACGGCGCTGGAAAGTCCGGTGGGGTAGGCGAGCGTGTTGAGCCAGGTGGTACCGCACTTTTGCAAGACTATACGCGTGGAATCATGTTGGAACGCGCTGTTCGTATGGTCCAGACCTTTGTAGCCAGCGCCCCAGACCTGCTGCGTGGTGAAGTGGGAATCGGCCGCCGTATAGAATTTCGCCCAGCCGCTGTCATACGTATTGAAATCATTCTGTATGGGATTTGCCCACAGATACGCTCCTGAAGACTCGACGTGCGTGAATGTGGCGATGCCGCCCTGATTATCGCGGAAGATCATCGCCGGACTTCCGTCGCCCGAGTGATTCACTGCGTCAGTCCAGATTTTTTGCCAGCAATCTGTTGTGCTGGTGCAATGGGCCCCCGTTGCCAGCGTGCATGGGGCGCTGCTGGTGCAGCTTCCAAAATATTGGGTTTCTGCCACAAAAGTCTGGAGTACAGGATGGCTGCCGGAGAGGAGGTAGGCGCTGTGGCCGAAATAAGTGGTATTGGCATACGTAAAGTCAGTAAAGATATGGTTTTCAATGCAGGCAGCGTCGCTGCTGCCGCAGCTTCCAAAAGATCCTTGATCATAGTTCAGGACCATTTTCAGGTTAGTTCCCGCCACTGCTGCAACGACCTTTTTGGTGGTTTCGTCCTCCAGGCAGTGAACCGGCCCATTGGGGCAAGTGGAATTGGGCGTGCCCGTTGGCTTTCCATACCAATTCACGACGATGCCGTTAAAACCGCGCGAAGCAATGTCATTCAGTTGGTTGGTTACGGTTGTAGTTGAGTTGGAGGCATAGCCGGTAAGCACGTGGCCATTACAGGTTGTGCTTGAGGTTGTGCAAAACCATGGAAGGTAATGAACAAAGACAAGAGGCGCGCCGGGAGCATTCGCGTTGAATCCGGTTATAAGCGGATGTATATCTGCATGGCTGACATTACCAGGCTCTGGTATGTAGGTTCCGCTCGTGCTGGAAAATCCGTTAGATCCCGTGCCCGGGCCATAAGTGTTTCCAGTACCTGTGCAATGGCTCTCTTTTGCTCCCGAGCCGCAGGCGCTGGTGTTGTTGGATGTTTCCGTTGTGTAGGTGGTTTGCGTCTGGGCAGAAGCATAGCCAGAAAGCATGGCGAGAGTGACTGCGATCACACTGCAGGTTGCAAGCAAACTAACACGCATCGTATTGTTCCTTAATGGAACTGCCTGGGTTGAGGTTCGAGCTCTTTTAGAAAAACCGAAGGGAAGCAAGAGCGTTGTCAACGAGCTTCTTGCAACGCGATAGCCAAAATATTTTTCGTTTGATATCTCACTCTGCCCCGTATCTTTTGAGCATGATTACGTATGGTTTCTATCAGTTAGCTTCCGGTTGATACCAGGCAAACGCAGGAGCGCACCCAGGCTGAAATCTGGACGTAACGCCTGTACTGCTGAAATAGGGAATTGCGGTTCTCACCTGTGGTTATGAAGTCCAGAGCTGCGGCGGATTTGACAACGAGAAACAGAGATTCCGATATTTACCGTAATTCAAGAGCGGCTAAAGACCAAAGACATGGGGAATCTGATGTGGCCGCCGGAAGGGGTGTTCCGGAGGTAACGCCCACGCTCAATCGTAGGGGCCTCGCAGGATAGTAGCTGGTGTAAACTTGAGGTAAGTCACAGATTGACAGCAGTCACGAAAACTTTAACAATCGCGGCCAGAAATGCCACGTCCGACAGAAATCCAAAACATCATTGAAGAGGCGGTTGCAGAAGTACTTGACGCAGCCCTGCCACGATTGCGCTCGGAGATTGTGCGCCGCGCAGTGGAGGTGGTGGAGTCGCTAGCGCCAGCCCCGGGAGCTTCGCCCAGTGACCTTTTGAATGCCGCGGCGGCTGCCATCCATGAGTCGGGATCGCAGGCGGATATCCTGCGCCATTTACTGGAAGGCGAAGCGCGGTTTGCCGGACGCGTCGCGCTGTTCGTAGTGAAGGGCAACGCGATCAGCGGCTGGCAGGGAATCGGATTTGAAGATAATGACGCCATCAAGGCATTGAGCATTCAGACCGGCTCCGGTCTGGTGGGGAAGGCGATTCAGGCGCGCAATCCTGCGGCGGGTTCCGCGCAGGAGTTTGACGCCGGCTTTGTCAAATCAATGAAGGCCCCAGCAGACGGGCAATGTCTGGTGTTGCCGCTGGTAGTTAAAGATAAAGTTGCCGCGGTGATTTATGCCGATGCGGGGACGGTTCCGGGCGGCACGCTTGATTCCTCCGGTCTTCAGGCCCTTACACGGTTTGCGGCGATCTGGCTGGAGCTGGCGGCTTTGCGCAAAGCTGCCGGATCAACAGCAGCGGAAGACGTTGCTCAGCCTCAACCTGCGGCAGCCATGGCCACGAGCGCTCCTGCGTCAGCGCCCGCAAGCGCTGGCTCGGAAGAGGACGAACTACACAAGAAAGCCCGGCGCTTTGCCAAGCTGCTGGTGGAAGAAATTAAGCTGTACAATCAACCCAGGGTTGAAGAAGGCCGGCAGCACAAGGATTTGTATGACCGCTTGAAGGTGGACATTGAAAAGAGCCGGTCCACCTACGACAAGCGTTATGCGGAGTCAGCTGTCGCATCAGCCGACTACTTTACACAGGAATTAATCAGAATTCTGGCGGATAATGATGCTTCGCTCATGGGCGCCGGTTTTCCACGAAGTTGAAATCAGTGCAGGTCAGACGTCTCTTATCTATTTTTCTCATACTGCTGGTGTCAGTTCCGGCGGGCTTTTCGCTGCAGGCATCCAGAAAGAAAACCTCGTCCGCCAAATCCGCGTCCGCGAAATCGAAAAAAGCAGCGGCTGAAGCCCAGAAAAAAGCGCTGGCTAAACGCAAGCTTGGACACATTAAGCGCGCGTTCGTAGCCTCCGCCGATCTGCGGCCCATGGCGCAGCAGCTTCTTGAAAATCGCACCCCGCAGGCTTACCAGGGCGTGGAAGGGTATGCGCGCAAACATGCGAAAGACGATGCCGGTCCGCTGGCGTGGGTAGTGGTGGGCTACGCGCACTATCTCGATAAAGATTACGCAAACGCAAGGGCTTCATGGAAGCGAACGAACGCACTGGAGCCGTTGCTGGGCGATTATCTGGCTTACATGAAGGCGCTGGCTTATCAGGGAGAGAATAATCACGCTGCGGTACTGGAAACGCTGGAAGGATTTGATGAGAAGTATCCGGATTCTCTCCAGTCGCACGATGCGGCCATGCTGTATGCGTCAGCATTAATGGCGACGGGCGCGCCTGCCAAAGCGGCGGCGTTTCTGGAAACACATCGTCAGCCGGTGAAGTCCGATATCGAAATCACATTGGCGCGGGCCTATCTTGCTGCCGGAGACAAGACCAAAGCCGGCGACATCTTTCACAAACTTTATTTTGAAATGCCGACCAGCTCGGAGGCCGAAGCTGCGGCAATCGAGCTGCGCACTTTGGGTGAGCTGCAGCCCGTGGGAACGTTTGATCAGCGGCACAATCGCGTATTGCTGCTGAAAAAGGGCAGACGTTATCAGGATGCGTTGAATGAGCTGAGTCCGCTGGTGGAGCAAGCGCCGCCGGAACGGCTCATCGATATGCAGGTGGAGTTTGCCGCTTTGCTTTACCGCAACCATAAGCGCGATGACGCGCAACATCTGTTTGAAAGCGTTTTGCAGAACCAGTCAGCATCCGTGGACGCGAAGGCGCAGACACTTTATTTTCTGGCCGAGATAGCGCGCGACAAAGATGATGGACAGAAGAACCGTGATTACGTCGCGCAACTGCGCACGCTGGCGCCGGAAAGTACGTGGATGACTGACGCGCTGCTTTCCGCCGGCAATATGTACCTGCTGCGGCGTGACTACGAAACGGCAACGCCTTTTTATGCCGAAATTTATCAGCGGCAGAAAAATGGGAGGACTTCACCGTACTCGCACTGGAAGACCGCATGGCTCACCTATCGCATGGGTAAGAAAGATGAGGCCAAGCGGCTTTTTGAAGAGCAGCTGTCCATGTATCCCAACTCGGCAGAGGTGCCCAATGCCATTTACTGGCGCGGGCGCATGGCTGAAGATGAAGGCGACAAGAAACTGGCTCGCGCTTATTATCAGAAGCTTGCGGAAAATTACCGCTACTACTACTACGCCAATTTAGCGCGCGAGCGACTGCCCAAAGTGGGCGACGAGACAGTGGATCCGCCGGTGCTGGAAAGCTTGCCGCGCCCGCCTGCGCCTCCGGCTGATTGGGAAACGCCTGCCGATAACATCCGGGCACAAAAAGCGCAGTTGCTGGCGAATGCCGCGCTCTATGACTTTGCCGTCGCGGAGATGCAGGCCGCCAGCGCGGGATCGCCTCCGTGGGAAGCAAAGTCGGTGTCTGAGATTTATAACGAGCAGGGAAGCTACATTCGTGCAATTGAGACACTCAAACGCGCCGTCCCCGGCTACTTCGCCGCAGAGATCCCGCAGATCCCACGACCTGTCTGGGAGACTTTGTTTCCCCGGCCTTTCTGGGAAGAGTTAAAGCGTGACGCCACTGCCAACCGGCTCGATCCCCATCTTGTGGCGTCACTGATTCGGCAGGAATCGGAGTTCAATCCGTCAGCGATTTCGCCCGCCAACGCCATGGGACTAATGCAGTTGCTGCCCACTGTCGGCAAGGGAATGGCCAAGGAGATGAAGATCAGGCATTTTTCGTCTGACCAACTGCTGGTAGCGGACACGAATCTGCGTCTGGGTACGCGCTACTTTAAGCAAATTGTGGACCATTACGATGGCCAGGTGCAATATGCTCTGGCTGCCTACAACGCCGGCGTGGACCGCGTAAATGAGTGGCGCAAGAATGGAAACTTTGCCGACGTGGAAGAGTTTGTGGAATCCATTCCGTTTACTGAGACGCGGGATTATGTGCAGGCAATCATGCGCAATGCCGTGATTTACAAGCTGCTGTATTCGAAGGGGTAAACATCGGCGAATGCTTTGTGCCCGCAGGCTGACGATGCCTGCATTCGATAAACCATCAACGACCACATGGTTATTACTAGCGGCCAAAAACCATTGCTCCACCCAAGCTGCCCTGATATACAAGCGCGAGCACGGCAATAATCGCGAACACCAGATAAGCCAAAGTGGGAACAGCGTTCCGCCTGTAAAGTCGCCACCGCCAAACGGCAAGCACAATAAAGACCAGCGCCAGGGATGTTCCCAGCCACTGGTGGACGGCGATTAACTCGGGTGGGAGCGTTCCGGCAGACTTGATCTTCCACCACCATCCCGCAGCGCCGGTAAGCGGAGTAATAATCGCGGCATACAGGACCATCCATGCTGCTGCGTTGTGCAGTGATGACCGTTTGAGCCAGCGCCCCAAAAGATCACTGAACAGGGCCAGGGGCAACAAAGCAGCAGTAAAGTTAACGAGGATGGGATGAAGTTCCTGCGGCGATAGAGGCGGTCTAAAGCCCGGTAACCCACCTGCCGCACCGCGTGTTTCGTTGGTTTGCGCGCCGCTTGAGGCGACTAGGGTCGCTTTCATGTTCGGGTGCGGCGCGCAATGGTATGCAATTGTCCCGGCCTTCTGAACGGTCATTTTCCAGGAGCTGCCGGGCTGAATCAGCCCTGAATCAAAGCTCCCATCATCGGCAGTAACGGTGTGAGCGACAATGTCTTCATTTCTAAACTCGACGGTTTCACCAGGATGGACCGTAAGCTCCGCGGGTTGAAAGCGGATGCCCTTCATGATCACCTGGCCATTTGCCGAAGGGCCCGCCGCGGAGGGGGTCTGGGATGTAGTCCCAGAAGCTTGGACGAGAGCTAAACCTGCAGTGACGCCGAAGCGTGGGTGTGCGACAGAGATGCTGGACGCGCCGAGGAGTAGCAGAACCGCCATTCCCTGCCGCACACGCCACGCTGTTACGAAAGGCGACATGCGACTTAGTGTGCGCTTCCCGAGCTGCCGCTGGAGCTTCCCAGCGATGACTGCAACTGCTTGGCGTGGTCCAGATGGCCCTGAAGCAGGGGAGCAGCGCCTTCCAAAGCCGACTTCAACTCGGCGTTCTGCGCGTTCGGGATCAGCACATTTCCGGCAGCGTCAAGCACCTGCTGGTGATATGCCACTTCATGGTTGATATATTCGGTATCAAAGGCTTTGCCATTCAGCCCCTGCAGCTTTTTTGTCTCAGCCGCAGCAGCCGTCTTCAGTGACTTGCTTGTGTCACTCGGCGCCGGTTTTACGTTGAGCTTTTTCCCTAAATCGTTGACTGAGCTCTGCAGCTTGGTGTGATCGTCAATCATTTGCTGCGCAAACTGTTTGACCTGATCGTTCTTTGTCTTTTTGAGCGCCAGCTTAGCGGTATCGATGTCGATCTGGTCTGCAGCCGTTACCACACCAACAATCTGCGGGTCAGACGGCTTGCTGCTGCCTCCGCTGCTCTTGTCTTTATCTTGCGCGAACGAAGAAGAACCTACTGTGAACAACACTGCGAGGGCTCCTATTGCTAAATGCCTCTTCCAATTCATGTACTTATCTCCCTTTTTAGTTTTAGTGATGTGGACGTAAAAAGTAGTGCCTAATGAATAGAGGAGGGAAAAGCGGATTGGTTACACGTTAAAGCTAGTTCACGGTAGCTTTTCTGCAACGCGTCCTGAGAGTAACCATAAAGAGTTAAATCGATAAGACGCAAAAGAGCGCAAGCCTCCCATTGGCCTGCGCTCTCTTTGTTCAGCGGAGGAATATTGTTTTCGGCGCTACTTGCTTCCTCTATTTTTCGCGCTGTTGAATGTGTTGTGCGCTGGGCGATCATTTTTCAGCGCTTCCCAGACGGCGGTGCCGCCGCCGCCCAGCAATGCGCCACCGATCATGCCATCGTGGCAGTTGCATCCCAGCCAGCCGATACCAGAGCCGAGCGCGGTGTTCGATGCGATCATGCCCCAGTCGCGAAAGGGCCCAAGAGTGGCTTTATGCGTGTGCAGAAACCATGTGCTGGCGCCGCCGCCGCCGATCATCATCAGTTTGAGAGGCGTCTTTTCTCCGGGCAGGATATAGCCCAGGCCGGCTCCCACTGCTGCGCCTCCGGCCACGGAAAAGATGTATTTATAGTGTTGCGGGCTGATTCCACGGAGATCGCGCTTATCGACATTGCGAGATTGTGCGTGTGACATCAATGGAAAAAGAAAACCGAGACAAAGGACAAAAATCCAGAAGTTTTTATGTTGCATGTGAAGTGGCTCCCCCGATGCGTGTGTGCGGAATAACCGCGTAATTGCTGGATATGATGAAGACAAATTTCAAAGAGATGTTTCAAAACAAGAAGCAGCTCGCGAAAATTCGCGCTGCTCAGGAGAGAGCAGCAGATGCGTGAGAGAAGTTTCAAGCCGCAGTTTGCGAGTGATCGTCCTTGCGCAGCATGCGCATAAACAGCAGCAGGGCACCTACAACAATGGCGCTGTCGGCAACATTGAATGGCGGCCAGTGGTGTACGCCGATATAGAAATCCAGAAAGTCGGTGACTTTGCCGTCAGACACCCGGTCCCAGAGATTGCCTATGGCCCCGCCAAGAATCAGAGAGAGAGCCAGAGCGCCCGAGTGGAAGACGCTGCGATCTTTCCACAGTAGAACAGAGATCACCACCAGAGCTGCCACGGAGAAAGCGATCAGCAGAGCTGTCCTGAAAGGTGACGAGGAATCGGCAAAGAGGCTAAAGGCAGCGCCGCTATTTTCAAGGTGAGTCAAACGAAAAAAGCCAGGGATAACATTGATGGCATCTTCTAGGGGGATGGTCTGCGCGATTGCCCACTTGGTAATCCGGTCCAGCAGCAGCACGGAGAGTGCGATCAGCAGAGGGCGCTTGGGCATGTGTGATCTTACTGAGTGGCCACTTTCTCTTCCCGGGACTTCTCCTCTTGCGGCGTAAGAAATATTTCACTCAACAGCAGGAGAGCGCCGACGACGATGGCGCTATCAGCGATGTTGAATGCCGGCCAGTGGTGCGAGCCCACATAGAAATCGATAAAGTCGATTACTCGCCCGCTGGTCACGCGGTCCCACAGATTTCCCAGCGCACCGCCAAATACCAGTGAGAGCGCGATAGCGGTAGTGTTCAGGGCATTGCCATTCTTCCAGAGCAGGGCAGAGACCACGGCCAGAGCTGCCAGCGAAAACAGGATGAGCATGGCCACTCGCCACTCAGAAGGCGATTCGGCGAACAGCCCAAAGGCGGCACCCTGGTTCTGAACGTGCGTCAGGCGGAAGATGCCGGGAACAATATCAATGCTGTCATGCAGGGTAATTTTCTGCGATACCAGCCACTTCGTCATCCTGTCACACAGGACAATGAGAGCGGCAATCATGATGTGGTACTTCCGCATTGTTTCCATTTAGATGTTCTTTGCGGCCCGGCGATTCTCCATCACCCGGCCTCAGCTTACAAGTTCTTTTTCTATTTCCGCCAGTGACGCGCTGCAGCGTTCGCACACCGTGGGGTAACGCTCATTTTCTCCGACATGGGTGGAATAATTCCAGCAGCGATCACACTTTTGTCCCGGCGCTTTCTGTATAGATACGTGCAAAGGCGTGTTCCCGTTCCCGCCTGAACTGGGTCTTATTTCAACCCCGGAGACGATCAACAGAAAGCGCAGGTCATTGCGATAGCGTTGCAGCAGCGGCACAAGCTCGCTTGGGCCAGAAATGGTGACTACGGCCTCCAACGCGCTGCCGATGGTCTTTTCCTGGCGTGCGACTTCCAGGGCCTTCAGGGCTGCGTCGCGCACCTTCATCAAGGTCTCAAAGTCTTTCCAGACAGTCTCTGCCTTTATGGGGTCGCTGACAGCTCCAGTGATGTCTTCTGCTTTGGGAAAGTGCGCCAGATGTACGCTTTCCTGGCGTCCGGCAACCTCCGGGAGGAATGACCAGATTTCGTCAGCGGTAAAGCTCATGATGGGCGCAATCAGGCGCACCAGGGCTTCCGCAATGCGCCACGTCGCAGTCTGGGCAGAACGTCTTCCATGCGAGTTGGGAGCCGAGGTGTACAGGCGGTCTTTCACCACATCGATAAAGCCGGTGCTCAGGTCCACGGCAAATTCATTCACCAGATGATAGATGCGATGAAACTCAAAGCTATCGTAGTATCCGCGCACGCGATCAGACAATTCGGTCGTGCGCAGCAGCCAGTATTTGTCGAGCGCCTGCAGATCGTCGAATTTGACAGCGTGCTGCGCGGGATCGAAATTCGGCAGATTGCTGAGCAGGTACTTGAAGGTGTTGCGGACTTTGCGGTAATTTTCCGCGACCTGCTTCATCAGGTCTTCTGAGACAGTAACGTCTTCCTGAAAATCGACGGACGCCACCCACAAGCGGATGATTTCTCCGCCAAGCTTCTTGGCGATCTCCACCGGGTCGATTCCGTTGCCGAGAGATTTAGATGTGGCTTTGCCTTGGGGATCGAGCGTCCAGCCGTTGGTTGCGACGGCTCGGTATGGTGCGTGTCCGCGCGTGCCGACTGCGACGAGCAGGGAAGAGTGAAACCATCCGCGATATTGGTCGCCGCCTTCAAGGTAAAGATCAGCAGGCCAGGGCAGATCAGGCTCATGGCCCAGCACCGCGGCCTGGCTGGAGCCGGACTCAAACCACACGTCAATGATGTCCATCTCTTTGCGGAATGCAATGCCGCCGCAACCAACGCATTTGGTTCCGGCAGGCAGAATGTCTTTAGCTTCTTTTGTGTACCACGCGTTCGCCCCTTCACGCGCGAAGAGGTCAACAACGGCGCTGTGCGATTCTTTGGAATCCAGCAGCTTGCCGCAGCCTTCGCAGAAGAATACGGCGATAGGCACACCCCAGACGCGTTGGCGAGAGATGCACCAGTCCGGCCGCGTGGCGATCATGTTGCTGATACGCTCTTCACCCCAGGCCGGAATCCACTTTACCTTTTTGATCTCGTCAAGCGAGCGCTGGCGAAGTGTGCTGCCGTCAACCGGCGCTTCCATGGAGATGAACCACTGCTCGGTGGCGCGAAAGATCACCGGATTGTGGCAGCGCCAGCAATGTGGATACGAGTGCTCGATTTTGGCTTCTGCCATGAGCACGCCGCGCGCTTTCAGCAACTCGATGATCGGCTGATTGGCCTGAAAAACTGTCTTGCCTTCATATTCCGGCAGACCTTCCTGAAGATGACCAGCCTCATCGACCTTAGTTTTCTGATCGAGCTTGTACTTTGTGCCGGTGTAAAAATCATCTGCGCCGTGCGACGGAGCTGTGTGCACTGCACCTGTGCCTTGCTCTGTTGTGACATAGTTCGCCAGCACGCCGAGAATGGAGCGCTCAAGAAATGGATGCGCAAAGGTGGCGTACTCCAACTGGCGACCGGGAAAGCGCGCTGCGATCGATGCGCCGATGAACTTGCACGCGTCGATGGTCGCTTTGGCCAGAGCATCGGCCACAATATACAGCTCGCCATCATTCTCCAGCGCCACATATTCAAGATCGGGATGGAACGCCACGGCCATGGAAGCTGGAAGAGTCCAGGGAGTGGTGGTCCAGATAATGGTTGAAACTTTTTTGCCGGCCAGCGCAGGATCGATCTTTGCCGGGTCGCTCGTCAACTGATATTTCACCCAGACGCTGGGGCTGGTATGGCTTGAATATTCAATCTCGGCTTCGGCCAGCGCCGTTTTGTCATGGATGCACCAATACACCGGACGCAGACCTTTATAGACCGCGTCATTTTCCATGAAGTCAAACAATTGCCGGACGATCACCGATTCATACTGCGGCGTCATAGTGGAATACGGCTGGTCCCAGCGACCGAGAATGCCCAGCCGCTTGAACTGGTCACGCTGGATGTTCAGAAATTTTTCAGCGTAGGCACGGCACTCTCTGCGTACAGCGATGGCCGGTATCTCCAGTTTCTTGCGGCCAAGTTTTTCATCCACCTTGATTTCAATGGGCAAGCCGTGACAATCCCAGCCGGGAACGTAGGGTGAATCGAAGCCCGCCATCGTCTTGGACTTGACCACAAAATCTTTCAGGCACTTATTGAGTGCATGACCTTCATGGATGGCGCCGTTCGCGTAAGGAGGTCCGTCATGCAGGACGTAACTAGGCGCGCCGCGGCGAGACTCGCGGATCTTCCGGTAAATATCTATCTTCTCCCAGCGCTCAAGCCATTTGGGCTCGTTCTGAGGCAGGTTCGCCTTCATGGAGAAGTCGGTTTTAGGAAGATTCAGGGTCTTCTTAAGTTCAAGCGGCGGCCGCATTTTCACTCCGAATGGGTTAATTCCTCATTATAAACAGTCAGAGTGACGGGTTGCGCTGGACGCGAAAGGCCAATGGCGAGTTGGCCCTGACGTTACGAAAGTTTCAATGTAATTTACCGATTCTTTACAGATCGTAAGGCACAATATAAACATCCAATGAAATACGCGCCTACTTTGAATTCGAGGGAACACGAGGAGAGAGAAGTGCCCAAAGAAAATTCCTCGCCTATGGCGAAGCCGCATCCAGGCGAAGATGAGGCACAGAAACTTCACCTGAGAAATGCAACTCAGGCTTCCAATTCCTCATCTGCTATGAGTGTAAGCAGATCACATGAATTCAGTAGTGAAAAGGCTTCTCGGGTCGGACCAATGGCGAATCACGTAATCGTTCCCAATCAGTTCTTCGGTAAGGATGTTCCCAAGCTCAATGGCCTTCCGCAGATGCATCAGTCGATGCTGACGTCTCTGTTCATGAACGTCAAGGAAGCGATATTCCCGGAAAAGTTACCGCCCCTGCGAATCACTTCACGTCCAGTGAACGTGGGCGAAATCTGGAGCACTACTCGCCATAAGAAAGCAACTTCAGGATCTCTGACGCTGCACGCGTTTGCGATTGCTGGATTGATTGCCATTTCCATCTGGGGCGGACGCTCTGCCAGTGTGGTGAAGCAGGAAGAGCACGTTACGCTGATTGCTCCGCCTTTGACCGATTATCAACCAGTCATGAAGCCGGTTGAAGCTCCCAAAGCCCTGGCGGGCGGTGGTGGCGGCGGCAATGCGTCAAAGATTTTTGAAAGCAAAGGACATCTGCCGAAGGTTGCGCCAGAACAGATTGCGCCTCCGACGGTGGAAATCCTGAACAATAAACCAAAGCTCGCAGTGGAAGCGACCGTAGTGGCGCCGGCGAATGTGAAACTGCCGGACAATCCCAACATGCCGAATCTGGGTAATCCCATGTCAGCGCGCGTGACTGGGCCAGCTTCGAACGGCAGCGGTACAGGCGGTGGCATCGGCTCTGGTTCCAGCAATGGTATTGGCTCCGGCACCGGCCCGGGACATGGTCCCGGACAGGGCGGCGGTTTTGGCGGCGGCACTTACAAGCTTGGCGACATCGGTGTAACAGCTCCAGTGGCCAAGTTCACGCCTGAGCCTGACTTCACGGAAGAAGCCCGCAAAGCAAAATATCAGGGCACGGTGGTTCTTGCTGCGATCGTCGGTCCGGATGGACGCCCACGCAATATTCGAGTCGTCCGCGGACTGGGTATGGGTCTGGATGAGAAAGCTGTGGAGCGGGTAAAGACCTGGCTGTTTGAACCCGGCAAAAAGAACGGGACGCCGGTAGCAGTGGCGATGAATTTTGAGGTGGATTTCCGACTGTTCTAATACTGCGTTTATCCACACACTTAAGAAGGAGAGGAGAACCTGCCTCTCCTTTTTGATTTTGGGAAGCATTCGGCATTCAGTAGTCAGCACTCCACGCAATTCCAATTCGACATAGCGGTTGCGTCCAAGCAGCGAACCATCGCGGCTGCTCCATGCCGAGGAAATCTGCACAACGTCGGGTTTCTTCTCCATTGCCTCGGGACATGCATCCACTTTCGACCGGAAACACAACGGGTCGGCGCATGAGTCCTTGCGAACATCGGAAAACAGTAGGACATGAGAGATGAGGACAATCCGCGCTTATCGCAACCCTTCGACCAAATAGAGTTGGCTCAGCGCGTTGAAGTAGGAATAGGCATAGAATTTGCCGTCGGGAGTGAATGCCGCATCGAGCAAATCAACGCCCGCGGGGTCAGATGGCCCGATTTTTTTGAACAGCTCGCGGCGGCCAGTGGCCAGATCCACGCGCATCACATCCGCCGAATAGCTACCGAGCACTCCAACCAGCGCCGAGCGCCCGTCACGCGATACAGAAAAGATTGCTTCGTCGGGATGGATGCCGGGAACCAGGCGGGGCGCTCCCTGACCGTCCACGGGATATAGCGCCACGGAATCGGAGAAACCAAACACGAACTTACCGTCCGCAGTGGGGACGAATCCGCTCACTCCCTCGGGAGAAATGGGGCGTGCAGTTCCCGAATCGATGGCTTGCACGTAGATGCGCGATTTGTGGCCCGGTTCCGTGCCGCTAAATACAACATTCTTGCCATCCGGGAGAAAACGAGCGTAACTCCGGTCGATGGAATCATGCGTGATCTGCTTCGTCTCCCCCGGGCCAAGTGGAATCAGGAAAAGCTGACGGGGAATGTGCAAAATAAGGGACGATAGAACCCACTTCATGTCGGGTGAGAAATCGTAGCCCACGCCATTGCCAAGGCGTTCGGGCGCTGCGCCATTGCTTGCACGAACGTAAACGTCATAATCAGGTCCGCTATTAGCTCCCTCTTCATTCAACAGCACTTGTCGGCCGTCAGGTGAAATGGCCGAAGCGTCACTCCAATTTTGAATGGTCACATCTTGTTCTCGATTCTGACCAATTCCTCGTACGTAGGCAAGGATTCGAAAGATATTTTCCCCGAGAAGAACGCGCCCATCGCGAGCAATATCGTAGAGAGTTGGGGTGGCCGGAATTCGGTCGACCACACGGGTATGGCCCGAGAGATCGGCTGCCCAGAGCTGAAACTTAGTACTTTCTTCCGCGCTGGTGAACCATACTTCCTTGCCGGAGGGAGCCCAATTAACCTCTTCGATGGACGACTGCCGTGAGGACAGAGTCCGCTTGCGGCCGGAAGAGTCTACCATTACCACATTGCCAGCGCTGTCTCCCAATGTGGGATGCTCGGCGAATGCCACCCAACCTCCCCTGGGCGAGACGCGCACGTTGGTTAACCAGCCAGTGGCGGGCTCATACAGAACGTGGCCCATGGGGTACTCAATGCGAAAGTGTCCGTCCACGTAGTGGGCGACTGCGATCTGGTCGTTCGGGCCCCAATCGGCGCCCACGACATCGCTCATCAGAGGATGGGGAGCTGCGCCACTTAGCGGTGCTCTCGCCAGCAAGCCGACTTTTACATTTCTGCCAAGCTCGCGTGGCTTCTGGATCAGGAGCATCTCTCCTGCAGGAGAGATGGATTGGAGGTCAGCATCTTTCAGACCGAGGCTTACAGGGGCGTGACTGTCGGGCGCGAGTGAGAAAAGTTCGGTTTGCATCCCGATGCGCGCCGAGCTGTAGATGATCGTTCGCTGGTCGGGTGCGAAGCGGGCAGAAGAGATGAACTCGCGCCCAAACGTGAGCTGATGATAGCTCGGCGGCTCGGGAGAAGGAGCGTTCTCGTGAACTAAAAGCAGCGCCACTGCCACAACGAGGGCGACAATGACTGCCGATAGGGAGGGAACGAGCCAGGATTTTTTGGATTTTGGCGCAGTGGTGGCGAGCATCGGCGCAGTCGATGCAGCGGTAGACAGGGACTCCAGTGCAAAGGCAATATCGCGTGCTGACTGAAAGCGAGCGGCAGGATCTTTTTCGAGGCAATGGTGGACGATGCGCTCCAGCATCTGCGGCACATCGCGGCCTGTGGCGGACAGGCCTGGAGGATCTTCTTTCAGAATCGAACTAATGGTATCGGCCATGGTGTCGCCGCGAAAGGCGCGCCTGCCGCTCAGCATTTCATAGAGTACCGCGCCAAAGCTAAACAGGTCAGAGCGCGCGTCAACAACGGCTCCGCGGCATTGTTCAGGAGACATATAACCGAGCGTTCCCAGCAGAACGCCGCGGCTGGTGACGGAATCCAGGGTCGCCTCCGCCGACAAGCCGCTCGCACCCTGTTCAGGCATGGTCAGCTTGGCCAGGCCGAAGTCGAGAATCTTCACGTGGCCATCGCGAGTGATGAAAATATTCTCCGGCTTGAGATCGCGATGCAAAATGCCGTGATCGTGGGTGGTCGCCAGTCCGCGAACGATCTGCAATGCATAGTCGACTGCTTTGCGCACGGGAAGCGGTCCGCCGATCAGGCGCGCCCGGAGGGTTTCGCCTTCAAGCAGTTCAGAGACGATGTACGGAGAATTGTCCTGGCTGCCGATGTCGAACACGGCAAGAATATTCGGATGGTTGAGCGCAGCCGTGGCTCGCGCCTCCTGCTCGAAGCGACGCATGCACTCGGAATCGCCCGCCGAGCCGGCGGGTAATATCTTGATCGCCACTTCGCGGCCCAGGCGTGGATCGTGGGCGCGATAGACTTCTCCCATGCCTCCTGCGCCGAGGCCAGCAAGGATCTCATAGGGGCCAAGCTTTGAGCCGGGGGCGAGAGGCATTTGTAGGCTAATTATAGATGAGGCTGTATTGCCCTTCGCATTGTTTGTACTCGTGGTTCGTGGAGCACAATTCAGACGAGTTACATTTCACGCCGCGAGGAGACTGTGCCAAATTTACTGTGAGCATTTCCAATCCCACAGTCCTTTGCGATCTTGGCGTCCTTTGCGGTTAGATTCCTGGCTGAATGCTGAGGACTGAATGCTATTTCTGCGAACTGACTGCTGATTGCTGAGTGTCTTGGGTCTTTTCCGCAATGCAGCACTCGCCTGCAGGGATCGGGCTGCCGTGGGGGCATGTGCGCGGATGTCCCAGGAAGGTACAGATACGCTCTGTAGCTTCCGGCGAGAGGATATGCTCGAGCTTGCAGGCTTCTTCTGCGACTTCTTTCTCGTCGTGTACGTGAAAGGTCTGGGTAAAAAGACGTTCGGCCAGGCGGTGGCGGCGAATGACATCTTCGGCGCGTTTGCGGCCCTTTTCCGTGAAGATGATCATATGATCGCCATGGCCGGTGTCCTCAATGGCGGGACGGAACGCCACATGGCAGCGATTGAGTACCTGCTTATGCGTGTGAGGCTCCAGCGCATGCTCGGTGAGGTCTACCAAACCCAGGCTCTTCATGCGCTCCAGTGCCAATTGCATGGGCAGAGCGCCTTCAACCTCGACGCGGCCCAACTCGGCAGGTTCGCCGTTTTCCGCCAGTACCCAGAGCTCTTCCAGAACTTCATCAAACTGCTCTTCATCTGCGAGCGCAAAAATTTCTTGTGCCGCGATTTTGCCGTGATGCAGTTCCAGCCGCCGGTCGGCCAGACGAGCGACGACCGGATCATGCGTGACCATGATGATAGTGCGTCCCTGGGCATGCATTTCACGCAGCTTGCGCAGCACGATTTCTTCATTCACGGCGTCAAGGTTGCCGGTGGGCTCGTCTGCCAGAATGATCTGAGGATCATTAATCAAGGCGCGGGCAATGCAGACGCGTTGCTGCTCACCGCCGGAAAGCTGTGAAGGTAGATGGTCGGCGCGGTCCCTGAGACCGACGTGATCAAGCGAGGCCAAGGCTTCGGCTTTGTCCGTCATGCTGTGGAAGTATTGCGCCAGCATGATGTTTTCAAGCGCAGTGAGATATGGGATCAGATGAAATTGCTGAAAGATGAAGCCGATCTTTTCCGCGCGGAAGCGGTTCAGTTCCGCCGGAGTCATTCTGGAAATGTTGGTGCCGTGAATCCAGATTTCGCCGCTGCTGGGCTGATCAAGACAGCCCATCAGATTGACCAGCGTGGATTTGCCCGAGCCGGAAGGACCCATTACGGCCAGCCATTCGCCGGCTGCGACCGAGAGCGAGACGTCATCGAGTGCGCGCACTTCGACGTTGCTCTTGTAAACCCGGGTCACGTTCTTGAGTTCAATCGGCATTATTCTCCTCGCAGGATCCCTGCGGGCTGTATCTGTTGCAACAATCTTAACGGAGCCGTGGATGCGATTAACGCCAGCGCTATGCTTCCCAGCAAAACCGGAAACAGGAGCAGGGGTTGCGGCAGGATAGCGGCGTCAAAATTGGCCTTTCCGATCCAGAAAGCGATGCCGCAGCCCAGGATGTATCCGGCGGTAGAGCCGGCGAGCGCCAGCAAAGCAGCTTCAGAGGCGAACAGGAAGTTAACTGTTCGATTAGAAGCCCCCAGGGCTTTCATTACAGCGAAATCTTTGCGGCGTTCAAGCACTGATCCGGTAAACGTGGCCACCATGCAAAGCATGATTAACACAACTACAACTGCGGAAGAGGCGAGAACGACGGAGCGCGTCTTGCCGACGACGGCTGTCTGGGCCTGAGTGATCTGGCGGACGGGTTTTACTTCGGCGTAGGGCAGTGCGGTGCGCAGGCTGGCGATGGCGTCCTGGATTTCCCGTGGCTTGCCTTCCACTCGAACAAGAGCTGTGTTGGGCTGGATGCCGGTGAGACGCACGAACTCATCGAGAGGAATGTAGACCCGGCTGTCATCATCGGAGCCGGAATTGAAAAATCCTGCCGGCTTAATTAGGGCAGAGGTTTTGCCAAACGAGAGTTGTAAATCTGCTCCATGGGTAATCGCCTCATCGACGCGAGCTCCGACAAGAGCGCTACCCCGGCCAGTCTTGCTGAAAGACCAGGATGAATTGAGCCTGCGCAGCTTATCAATATCTGCGCCACCGATCACTATTTTTGCATTGCTGGCAATTTCCGTGGCGATAGCGTAGCCCACAGGTACGATTTCTCCGGCGCTGCCGACGATTTTGCGGATGTCCGTCAATTCAGCGGGAGCCAGGGTGCCAGAACTCTTGGTAACCACCACGTTCGCGCCAAAGCCACGGAATTCGCGGCTGAGATTGCCTTCAAGATTTGAATAAATTGTGAGCGCGGCCGTGGCGATAGTGGCAACAACAGCGACGGAAACAAGCGCGGTGAAGGCGCGGTCCTTGCGTACCCACGCGGCTTTGAATAGCAAGCGGAGAAGAAGCTGAGTGCGGCTCATGCGTCGCCTCGCAGGACAACCGCAGGATCAAACTGCATGGCTTTGCGCACGGCCCCGGCGCTGCCTAGGAATGTAACCAGCACAGCGGCAAAGAGCACGACCGCCAGAACTACAGGATGGACAACGATGGCGGAGCCAAAGATGCTTTGTCCAATGCGATGGGCCAGTACTGTGCCAGCCATAAAGCCGATGATGCCGCCGGCGAGCGCGAGAAAAGCGGCTTCAGTAAGAAAGAGAGAAGCCACGGCGGAGTTCCCCGCGCCGAGAGACTTCATCAATCCAACTTCTTGCCGGCGTTCGAGAATAGTTGCAGCCATCGCGGCGGAGACCGCTAGAGCGGCAGCCAAGAGCGCTGCGAGGGTAAGCAGCAGCATCAGTCCGGAAACGCGGGAAAGAACTTTGCCCTGGTTCTGTTCCACCTGGCGGATCTGCTCAACGCGCGCGTTTGGTAGTACTTCACGAAGCTGGTAGGCAATAGAGTTCGCGTAAGGCGAGCAACTCCAGCGTTCGAGGTCAGCTGGTGATAGCTTGCTCGGATCTTTGCGGGCGAAGGCGTCTTCCGGCTTGGTGAGCGCGCTCACGCTCACGCGGCGCACGGCGTTCGGCTGGTGAAGGATGACCTGCGCGACGTGCAAAGGAGCAATGATGGCCTGATCTTCGTTACCACCGGAATTCAGGATGCCGCTGATGCGCAGCTTGCGCCCGCCGATTTCAATCTGATCGCCGATATTCAGCCCGGCCTGTTGGGCAAGTTTGCTGCCGGCCAGAACGTCGGGTGGAAGCTGCTCAGGGAAGCCGCCATAATCCGATGGCCATGCGCCTTCCACTTTCCACCAGGGATTCACGCTGCGGACGCCGGTAGTAAATTGCTCGTTGCCGTAGCGCAGCGGCTGAGCGAAGTATGTGCCAATCAGTTCGGCAGTAAACTCGCCGTTACGCGTGTGAATTTTCTGCGGCGCGTTTAGAAATGGAGCGTAGGCTTTGATGTTGTGCCCCCAGAAGATACTTTTGATCTTAATGAGGTCCTGCTCGTTAATAAAAGCGCCTTCACTGGCGGGCTTGAGGTTGACGCCGCCAATGTTTACGTCGAGCGTGTCTTCAATGGGAGTTACGATGAGGTTAGCGCCGAGGCTGCGCAGTTCCTGATTGATCTTGTCGCCAATATCGTTGCCGACGGCGATCATGGCCGTGGCAATGCTCATGCCCAGCGCAATGGCCAGCAGGGCCACGCTCTTGCGCCGCTTTTGCCTCCGGAATGATTCAAACAACAATCGCAGGAACATTACTTTGAAAATTGTCCAGTCTGCTGCGCCAGATCAGAGAGGGAAATCACAACCGAATCTCCATTCTGGACTGATTGCAGCGGAATGGGATTGCAGCCGCCGGGCTGCCCTACGCTCTGCGGGTTAATGGGCGCAGCACAGTTCTTGCAGATAAGCCCGGTTGCTCCCTTATAAAAGCCGATGCCGCCGCAGATCTGGCAGGCGTCAAAGACAGAAGCAATCTTGTTGTCGGGCTTGCGATAGAGAAGGAAGCGCACGCGCGTGCCATTTACGTTGGCCGCGTAGCGCTGCAACTCGCCCTGCTGGATATCTTTGGTCGGAATCACTGCCTTGCCATTGGTAAAAGTAATCTCAGTGGCTTGCGAAAGCGGGGGCGGAGCTTCCGCATAAATTACTTCGGCGGTAATGGTCGTAATAAAGACAAACGCCGTCACGCACACCAACACGGCCCACAGGCGCTCGCGTTTGGCCGTCCATTGCAGCTTGCGTTCTTCTGCTTTGGTGGCGGCCTGGGTAGCGATTGCGGCTTCCGGCTTGCGCCGGCGATACTCCAGCAGCACCATCAACAGAACCAGGGCCAGCATTGTGACAGGGAAGAAGTAATCATTGCGTGCGATGGGGCCGATAAGCGCCATCTCACGCTTGCTGGAGGGAATTACGCCGGATTCAGAAAGCTCATGCAGGCCGGAAATCGTGAGCTGGGCCGCAACAAAGAACAGAATTACTGTGGTGACTTTGAAAAACTTCCGCAGATCAATACGCACGCTGCCTTTGACGAACATCACGCCAAAGACGACGGCCAGAGCGACTCCGAGCAGCGTACCTAGAAAACTCATGAGTTCGGTAGAGTTCAAAGAAACGCCGGCGAGAATGGCCACGGTTTCAATGCCTTCACGAAAGACCATCAGGAAGACAAAAGCAAACAATCCCCATTTTGATCCACCGTCCGTGGCCAGCGACCCGACTTTGTTTTCAATTTCGCCCTTGAGTTTGCGCGCGGTGCGCATCATAAAAATGACCATGCTTACGACGAAAACGGCCGCCACCAGCATGACCCAGCCTTCGACTTTATCCTGATTAATTGGCGCGTAAGAAAGCGCAACCGCCCCGGCAACGCTGCCAATCAGGGCGGCAACCAGAGCATAATAGACGGTACGGCGCAGGTCGGGGCGGCCTATTTTGGTCAGGTAAACCAGCGTGATGCCCACGATTAACGCGGCTTCCACGCCTTCACGCAATGTCACCACCAAGGCGGAGAACATAGGATTAAGGCTCGATTATGAAAATGAAATTCAATTTCAATTTCAATTAGAATTGTACCGAGCCAACAGGATGGCGGTCAACAAAATTGAAAATGCCGCGACCCAACTCACTTCCAAAATGGGAATTGATGTGTCCATCGGCGGATTTCGACTTCGGCAGATTTGACCGTTTAGTCAGGATTGCTGGCCAGTGCATGAACGGAAGAACGCGAGCGCCGTTTGAGCGAATTGGGGCGCAGCATCAAAGAAGATTGCTCCATGCCCAGCATTGGGTACGACGCAGAGAGCCGAGCGAGGAATAGCGCGATACATCGCAACCGCCATCTCCACCGGATAAAAAGGGTCGCGGTCCCCATAGACGATCAAAGTTGAGGCAGTGATTGTAGACAAAGCAAGAGGCGTGAAGTTCATGTCGTCATGGCTGTCCTTCATTCCGCGTGTCCAGTCCCACAGAGCCTCAATCTGCTGGTCGCCAAGCTTGTGACGTTTGCGCATTGTCTCCCACTCTTGCGGCGACTGGTCACCAGCGGCGGGGACTTGCGCCATGATTGCCCGGGCCTGCTCGGGAAAATACATGGTGGCGCTGACGAGGACCATGGCTTCAATGCGGCCCGACTGCAGGGTTGCCATGTGAAGAAGAGTGTTGCCGCCCATGCTCAGCCCAATTGCCCGACATTTGCGGATTTTAAGATGATCGAGCAGAGCGAGGGTGTCAAAGGCGCACTGGCGATGGGTAATCGTCCCGGCAGGGTTGGTGGTCCGGCCGTGGCCGCGTGCGTCAGGCTTGATGAGCGTGTATTCACGTGCGAACTGATCGCCGCCGGCATGGACCCAATTTTCCTGGCAGCCTGTGCCGCCATGCAGAAGCAGAAGCGGCTCTCCCGCGCCTTCCGTCTCGTAATACATCTCGATACCGTTGAGGTGAACGCTTTCCGCCTTCATGGCGCACATTATCGGGGTGGGAGAGCAAAGAAACAATCTAGTAAATGCGCGTGATAAAATGCATGATCCACTGGCAGCAAGTTGCCGATGCTGCAGCAAGTTGCCGATGCTGCAGCAAGTCTCTCCCTCGCCGACCACTCATGAGTGCCAAAGCCCGTTAGCATCAGTCAACCACTATAAGTAATAGCCAAGGCCAGAGAAGATTTTCCTGAAGGAACCGGCCTGCATCTTGTCGACTTCGAGCCAGTGATCCTCATAGGCGTCTCCTTCCAGGATGATCTCGAACTCACCGTCGCCGTCCGCGTCGGCTATGCCCATGGGAAACCACGTGGTGACGGTAGGCACGTCAGCATTGGTTTTCTGGAAACGCACTTTTCGGAGCGTTTGCACGTGGCCGCCCGGATCAACAACAATAATGATCTGGCAGAGCGCTAGAGCACTGCCATTTGTGTGTCCATAGTCCGCCGCTGCAAGGAACCATTTTGCGGACGAAGGCTGCCAGACGGTGAAGTAAATGTCCTTCTCTGTTCCATGCGGTAAGCCGAGTTGCCGCATCTCTCGCAGCAAAATGGTTCGGATTGCCGGAGATGGCTCGCTGCGCTGCCGGCATTTCGGCCTTCCGTCCTCTACGCTCGTTTCGCAATCGAAGGCTGCAAGTACATTGACGCCGGTCAGCAATGGCTTTGCATATCGAGTATCACAGCCGTCCTTGGGGCCATTGCCGAAGGGTGAAGCGCCGCAGAAATGGGCCTTCAAAAAAGACTCGACCTTTTGGCAGGGAACGCTGGTGCAGCCCGGACGATGTGGATCGTTCCGGCGTTGCCCCTTTAGTTGTGGAGCGAGAATGCAGAGCAACATAAATATAGCTATGTGAAAAGTCTTTTTGAACCTCAGAACTGGCATTGTTCGCTCCGTTTGATGTCTGGATATTATTCTCGCAAAGCGTCCTTATTGAGAGATGCATAATAAAGCCCGATTTTGGAAATTAAACACAAGGTCCCTCTGCCCTACTCGCGCGCTGATGACTGCGCGCACTCGCTTTACGGGCATCGGGATGACGATTCTTGTGATGAAAACATTGTTTTTCAGCCATCAATGATCACGTTCACAACCAAAGCCAAACATCCCTGTGCTCCCGGTTCAGCGTCTTACTTTAAGTGATAGAGATAACCGTTTGCCGGTCAGCCAAAGAGATGATGCGGATTCGTCCGCTGTGGGAAAGCCTGTGTGCGTCAGGGCAATGTACGGTTTTTCAGAGCTTTGAGCTGAATCTTCTTGCGGCAGAGCGGTTCGGCGAAAGGGAAGAGCCCTATGTGGTTTGTGCCGAGTCGGAACACGGTGCGGCGATTGTTCCGGCCGCCGTGCGGCTGAGCGATGGGACGCTTAGGCTTTTGGGAGAAGAGCTGTTCGATTATCGGGGATTTCTGCATAGCGGCGAAGAAGAAGCTTTGCGGGTGGCTTTAAGAGCACTGGCTGAGTTTGGGCGTCCGCTGGAAATTGTGGCTTTACGCGGGAGCGAGCGCAGCGTTGTGACCGATGAACTGGACTTGCTGCCTTTTGCGGCCGCGCCAGGTGTGAGTTGCGAGCAGATATCGGCGGAGGAGTTCGCGAGGGCGCATATGCGGCTCGGGCGTAATCTACGACGGATGGAGAGATTGGGATTTGCCTTGAAAACCTATGACGGGGCGAATCCTCAACTCCTGCGGGCGATTTATGAAGCCAAGGCGCAGCAGAGGGAGTCGAGTTTGTTTCACGATCCCGCAAGGATTGAGTTTCTAGTGAGTGCGGCGGCAACAATGCCAGCTGTTTTTGAAATCTTTACCCTGGAAAATGGTAAGCACATGGCCGCTGCGCTGGTGACGTTGCGTGATCGTGGTTGTCGCCGGTTTTATACGGGATGGTTTGGAACAGAGTGCGAGAAACACTCTCCTGCGTTGTCACTGATCTATGAGATTACCCGTCGCTCACTCGCACAAGGATTGGATTGCGATTACATGACGGGAGAGCAGCCGTACAAAATGCGGCTGGCAATGAATTCAGTGCCGTTGTTCAGGGTGCGAGCAACGGCACAGGAACTGGCAGAGTTTGCAAGAGCGAGAGAGTTGCCGGCGGCAGCTTGATTGCAGTCCCGCGCAATGTTGTCGTCAAGAGTATGTAAACCAGATACAACGATTCACAAAGAGACCTCTGCACGTCTAAGCGTCACTTAGGCGTCTGATCAGTGGACCGTCGCCGGGCCCGAAATGATTGGCAGCGGCGCTGACAAAATAGCAATCGAGCAAAATAGCTTCCAGTGCGGGCATAAGTTCCCGGGCGGCAGAGGATTTTACGACGTAACCCTGAGCGCCGGTCAGGAGGGCAGCGCGCACTATCGCGGGATCAGTGTTCTCGCTGAGGAACAGTATGCGGGATTGAGGGATCAAATCCAGGATTTCCTGAGCAACCTTGATCCCACTGATGTCAGGGAGCCCAATATCGAGCACCACGAGGTCAGGTTTAAGCTCCACCACTTTTTGGAGCGCAGTTAATCCATCTGTGGCTTGACCAACGACCTTAACTTCCGGTTTGACTGCAAGAACAGCAGAGACAAAGCTCATCCAGGGCGCATAATCGTCCACAACAAGAACACGAACAGTTGATAGCAAGTTACCTCCTAAGCAGGCCGGACGCCAGCACCGATTCAAGGCGTAATATCTGGCCTGAAATAAGGTTCGCAGAGTTAGCAGGTGGAGTCGTTGCGCCAGAACAAGTCCATGATTGCGGTGGCGCAAGCAGGTTTCGACGCGGGCGAGGGCGCCTGCGGTCCATAGGGTGATTGGATTTGCAGGGTCACAGGCAGGAGTGCCTGTGCCACAGGAAAGTACGAATCGAGGCAAGTGCTCCCTAAAAATCGATGACCGAGTCTGGTTTGTTTTTAGGCTGCAGTCCGCAAGAGGTTTTCCGGAGAGCGCAGCAGAATCCTGCCACGGGTCTTGACCAGAGCTCCCTGTCGTTGCCAATGGCTCAGGAGGCGGCTGGCGGTGAAATGTGTGACATTGGCCGCCTGGGCCAACTCTTCATTCGTAACATCCAGTTCCACTCCCGTGGGAACCTTGTGCCCGACGCCTTGTGCCAGGTTCACCAGAATTGCAGCAAGGCGTTGCGGCGCGGTATGGCAGGTGAGGGCCACATGCGTGGCAACATAAAAGGTGAAGTACTCTGCAGCCATGTTCAGCGCGTTATCAAGTAATCGCGGATAGCGTATGGCCAGTCGGCGGATGGCCGGCTTGTCCCAGACCAATATTGTGCTGTCTTTTACGGTCTCTGTGCTGACGATGTAGTCGGAAGGCCTGCTCTGCAAAGCGGCTCCGCCAACTACTTCCCCCACAGGGAGCCACATGAGCACGATCTTGTGGCCTTCCGGCGTGAGGAGGAAAAAGCGCGCACGGCCTTTTGCGAGCACATACAGTGAGTTGGCAGGTGTCCCCTGTGATGCGACAATCGCCCCAGCGCGGTAACGGCACTCCCGGGCGGAAGACAAAACGTGCGATAGTTCATGGGGAGCAAGCCCATCGAAAAACGGCGATTTGAATCGCACCTGTGGGTCCGGACGTTGCGAGAAGGTCATAAGAAACCCTGCATCATCAATCACTATCTTTATAGAGCAAGGTTCTGGCGGTGGCATTGGGCACTTTTGCCAGTGGGTGCACGACGTGATCAGGGAGAGCTTGCAACTAGTCCAGTGTGCCCAGCCGTTTTAAGAATTCCTGAGCTTCTTTAAATTGCGGGAAGAGCTTTTCTTCTTCACGGAATGTTGCGGGATGCACCAAACGCCGGCTGCCGCGGAGCTTAACCGGATGACGCAGGTGCAGCATTTCATGATAGACAAGGTACTCGATGGCATAGAGCGGGACGCGCGGGGAATCGAAAACGCGGCTGACGACGATGGTGTTATGCGCGGGATCGTAGTGGCCCAGGCTGCGCAGGGCCTTGTTGCCACTCCATGTCATTTGCGGTCGAGCCATCAGGCCGTGGAAGAAGCGAAGATTCAGAGCGTCAAAAATTTGGTCGAGATCATAATGTTTGCCTTGAGGACTCGCAATGCGTTTGCGTCCGCGCAGCTGGCGGATGAGTTGCGACTTCTGCGCCATGGCATGGCTACCGGTGTATTTGCGATAACGCGCGGCATGGGCAGCATCAATGGGTTTGCGATGGAGCTTGGCGATGAGGATATGCAGGATGGCATAGAGCACCGGCTCGGGCGCGCCTTCCAGGAGGTCTGAGAGACGGACAAAGATGCGTTCCTGGCGCAGACGGATTGTGCAATTAATGTTGGCGAAGCGATAGAAACGCACCTCAAATTCCGGCAGAGGAGCGCGCGGACGCAGATCGCGATATGCCTGCTCAAAAATCTGGGAAAGAGTGGTCATCTGGCTAGAACAAGATTAGCCGCGAATTCACGCGAATGAACGCGAATAGCTGAAAGATTGTTTGAATTTGCCGCAATAATAACCAAACGCTGGCTATTTCTTGTCTTTCTGATCGTGAGTGGTTTCCATGTATTCGCGCGCCATATCGGCATTGGACTTGAGTGAATCCATGGCGTCCTGCAGGACAAAGCGGAAATCTGGCGCTTCTTTTTTAGTGACAGGATCAGTTTCACTGGCTGACTTGAGATTTTTAAGCTTAATGTCAAAGCGCGCGTCAGCATCAATCAACTCTTTCAGACCCTTGTGATATTGCTTGACGGTATCTTTATCCAGAGGCCGACCCTCATACTGATCAAGGTTGTCATTGATTTCATCCATAAGACTGGTGAAATCTTCCAGCAGATTGTGGATCTGCTTGCCGCGATCGGCCGCCTGCTTGGGATCGAGGCGCAGCTGGTCGATAGATGTTAAACGCGCCTCAGTGAACTTGATCATGAGCTTGATGCGATTGTAAGGCTCCATAGCCACCTGACGAAGCTGGTCAGCCTCAGCTTCAGTAAGGGGATCGCGCCTTTTTGCGGCGGCAGCCACGCTCAATAGCAACAATGCAAACAATATCCTGGCGGCGATTTTCATTTGTGGTCCTTCTTCTTGTCAGGCGGTGCAAACATGGATTCAAGCACATCTTCAGTAAGTTTTTCCAATTGCTTTTCCACGGCCTCAACACGGGGACGATCTTCCGCGGCGAGAGTGCGCTTCATATTATCCAGGCGGCGATGGCACTCACGAAGAGACTTTTCCGTCTCTTTCATTTTTTTGCGCGTTTGGATGGCGAGATCGTGGGCCTTGGTGGCATACTGCAGAATTTCCTGCACCGTAGCATGGCCTTTGACGGACTCGCCGTCAGTAAATTGCTTGTCTGCGACCGCGACGAGCTTGTCAGCGATTTCAGCATAGAGCCGGCCCTGCTGATCAGGCGAAGCATGCTCGGCTTCAGTCTTGAGCTGGTCAACGGTTTTCTGCTCTGCGCCGGCGGCGAGCGACAGCGCGAGCAGGATAATGATGGAAAAGAATTTTGGCATCTTTAGTCCGGTAGAATCGCCTTGAGCCGATGGCGGGCCTGAAACTCCTGATCGGGAAATTTACCGGCAGCGGTTTTCAAGAAGAGTTTATAGTTTTCCGCCGCAGGTTTGTACATCCTTAAATTATCGTAAGCGGTGGCGCGAAGGAAGAGCGTGGCCGGAGTTTCCGGCTGAAGTTTGGCGCGGGCGTCGAGCGCACGAATGGTCAGTTCATAATTCTTGTTTTGATCGGCGGCATAAGCCAGATCGGAATAGGCTTCAACCATATTTGGATTGAGCTGGAGTGCCTTAAGCAAGACCGCTTGCGCTTCAGGGTACTTGAGCTGATGCATGAGGGCAGTGGCGTAGTCGAGATGAAGCTGGGCATCATTGGGGCTCTGCGCGATGAACGGCCGAAGCAGATCGGCAGCGGCTGCGTACTGCTTGGTTTCAAGATAGAGGCTGGCAAGATCACGAGCAAGTTTAGCGTCGGGTGAAGCTTTGTAAAGCGGCTCAAGAGTGGCGATGGCTTCCTGCATTTTGCCTTCTGCGGCCAGCAGCTTGCCTAACTGGAGTTGTGCGGCGCTGTTCTGCGGATTGGCGGAAATGTACTTGTGCAGCCAGGATTCAGCGTCGGCGAAGCGCTTTTGCTTGAGATACAGGCCGATGAGACGCTCGATGCTGTCATTGTTTCCGGCTGCAGCGAGTTTGAGATATTGCTGCTCGGCTGCGGCAGCGTTGCCGGAGCGCTCTGCCATGCGGGCGGCACCGAGCTGAGCTTCAGAGTTTGCGGGATCGAGTTCAGCGGCTTTCTGATAGGCGGCGAGTGCATCCTGCGGCGCGCTTTCTTCCGTGACCTGTGCCAGAGAGAGCCACGCTGCGGTGAGAGCTTGCTGGCCGCCGATGGTCGGCTTGAGTGTGATTGCGGTTTTTAGTGCAGAAGCAGCGGCGGCGAGGTCGCCGGATTTGGCGAGCGCGAGTCCGAGATTCTGCTGCGCTTCAAACCATTTGGGATCGAGCTGCGTAGCTTTCTTATAGGCAGCGATAGCTTCGGCGGTCTTGCCCTGATGGCTTTGCGCGAATCCAAGATCGAACCAGGCTTGAGGATTTTGAGATTGCTGCGTGACGATGGTCTGCAACTTTTCTTCAGCCTGAGCGTATTGCTGCTTTTGGAGCAGGGATTCGGCGTCTTTTAGATCGTCAGCAGCGTGGTCTTCGGTGGTGGTGGCGGCTGGATGTGATTTGTGCGATGGCCTCAACTGCGCAAGAGTTGGCAGAGCGAGGCAGGCCAGCAACGCAGCGGCGATGGCTTTAGTGATGCCCATTGGATCCAGAGTTCTCGCTCTTTAAGATGCGCGCCAGCCACTTTCCGGTGTGTGATTTTGCAGATTTTGCCACGGTTTCCGGCGGTCCAGCCACGACGACCTGCCCGCCCCGGCCACCACCTTCAGGGCCTAGATCGATGACCCAATCGGCAACTTTAATGACATCCATATTATGTTCAATGCAGAGCACGGAACCGCCGGCGTCAATCAGCTTGCGGAAGGCGGCGAGAAGCTTGCTGACGTCGTCAAAATGGAGGCCGGTGGTTGGCTCGTCAAAAATATAGAGCGCGCCTTTGCCGGCGCGAGCCCGCTTGCGCTGCTCTTTTTCTTCCGGCGTGGCAGGATCAAAGCCCTGCGCGCGCCCGGTGGGAACAAGATGCGCCGCCAGCTTCATGCGCTGCGCTTCACCACCGCTCAGCGTTGTGGCCGATTGTCCCAGACGCAGATAGCCGAGTCCAACTTCTTCCAGCACACGCAGCTTGTCAGTGATCTTGGGATGGCCGGCAAAATAATGCAGCGCTTCGCGCACCGTGAGGCTCAGCACCTCATGAATGTTTTTTCCTTTATAGCGGACGTCGAGAATCTGCGGCTTGTAGCGCGTGCCTTTGCAATCTTCACAAATGAGTTCGACATCGGCGAGAAACTGCATCTCCACGGTCACGGTGCCGTCGCCTTGGCACGTCTCACATCGGCCGCCCGGGATATTGAAACTGAAGTGGCCAGCGCCGTATCCATGCTTGTGCGCCTCCGCAACAGACGCAAACACTTCGCGGATGGCGTCAAACGCCTTGATATAAGTCACTGGATTACTGCGGGGAGTCCGGCCAATGGGACTTTGATCAACTAAAATTATATCGGCAATGTATTGGCCGCCGGTGACGCGCTTAAATCCGCTTGCGGCCGGTCCGACGCCAGCCGTGATGCCTTTTTCCGCGGCCAGCGCCTGATACAAAACGTCATGCACCAGCGTCGACTTTCCTGAGCCCGACACGCCCGTAATCGCCACCAGCATGCCGAGCGGAATTTCCAGACTGATGTTTTTCAGATTGTGTGCGCGCGCTCCTTCAATGCGTATCATGGGCACGCCAGGTGTTCGACGATTCTGCGGAATCTGTATCCGCAGCTCCTGGTTGAGGTATCTGCCCGTGAGCGACTGCGGCATTCCTTTGATTTGTTCGTACGTCGCCGACGCCATCACTTTGCCGCCATTCTCGCCCGCGCCGGGCCCGAGATCCAGGATCAAATCTGCTGCGCGCATGACTTCAGGATCGTGTTCCACTACCAGAATCGTGTTGCCCAGATTTCTCAGCTCATGCAGGATCGTCACCAGCCTCGCGGTGTCTCTGCTATGCAGCCCAATCGACGGCTCATCCAAAACGTATAGTGCCCCCACCAGCCGCGATCCGAGAAAGGTTGCCAGTTGAATCCTCTGTGCTTCGCCGCCACTCAGCGTTGACGCCAGGCGATCCAGCGTCAGATATTCCAGGCCAACATCGTTCAGGAATTTCAAGCGCTCCTGAATCTGCTCCAGAATTTTTCCTGCAATCCCCTTCTTTTCCGCCGACAGCTTCAGCGTCTTAAAAAATTCCGCTGCGGCTTCCACCGTCAACTGCGTCAGCTCGCGGATGTTCCTGCCATCAATCTTCACTTGCAGCGCGTCAGCGCGCAGCCTGCCTCCGCCGCACTCCGGACACACCGCATACCCGCGATACCTGCTCAAAAACACGCGCACATGCAGCTTATATTTCTTGCGTTCCAGCGCCGCAAAAAATCCCTGTATGCCCGGGTACTTGCCTTCGCCTTCCATCACCAACTGCTGCTGTTCCGCGCTCAAGTCCTGCCACGGCACATCAAACGGCACGCCACTCTGCCGCGCAAACTTCCGCAACTCCGCCTGATACGGCCGATACTTCGGCTTGGTAAACGGCTCAATCGCGCCTTCACTCAGCGTCTTGGTCACGTCCGGAATCACCAGGTTCAAATCAAAATCAATCGTGTTGCCAAATCCCTGGCACCGCGGGCACGCGCCAAAAGGATTGTTAAAAGAAAACAGCGGCGGCTCCGGCTCTTCATATTTAATTTGGCACGTCTTGCATTCGAAGCGATGACTGAATCGCCACTGCTGCGGTGTCTCGCCTTCTCTCTGCGTAGTCTCGACTTTCAGCGCTTCGGCTTCTCGATGTCCCTCTGCCTCGCGGTTTGCACTTTCCTCTGCCACCGCCTCAGTTTCTCGACGCGCAGCAGCCTCGCGGTTCGCCAGCTCGTCGCGAAGCGCCGAAGGCACGCGGAGCGCTAATTGAAAGATCGTCTCTCCCGCTTCTCTATATCCCGTCTCCAGCGCATCCACAATTCTTGTCCGCTGATCTGCCGCCACCACAATGCGATCAATCAGCACATACACCGGCTGCGCAAAATCGATATCCAGCAATGACTCCGGCGTCGCAAACTCAAAGATCTGTCCATTCTGGAAGAGCCGGCCAAAACCTTTTTTGCGCAGATCAAACAAACGTTCCTTCAGCGCGTTCACCGTTGTCTCAGAAATCACAGCAGCTTTTGCCGACTTGCGTCCACGCGTTTTCTTTTCTGGCTTCGCTGCAGGTGGCGCAACCGCCAGCACAGGGAAGAACACATTCAGCCGCGTGCCTTCTGGCAATCCAAGAATGGTCTGCGCCACTTCGTCGACGGTATCTTTCTTTACTTCCTGTCCGCAGTTTCGGCAAAACGTGCGGCCCACGCGCGCATAGAGCAACCGCAGGTAGTCATAAATCTCCGTGGCCGTGGCCACCGTTGACCGCGGATTGCGCGTCGTATTCTTCTGCCTTATGGCAATCGCCGGCGCAATGCCATCAATCAGGTCAACGTCGGGCTTCTCAATGCGCTCCAAAAACTGCCGCGCATACGCCGAGAGCGACTCAACATAGCGCCGCTGTCCTTCGGCATAAATCGTGTCAAATGCCAGGGAACTCTTGCCGCTGCCGGAAACGCCCGTCACCACCGTGAGCTGATTATGAGGAATATCAAAATCAATGTTCTTGAGATTGTGTACCCGCGCTCCGCGCACAACAATGCTTTCGCTCTCCGCGATCTTTACCTTTTCCGATGTGTGTTCAGATACAGCCATGGTTACCCGTGTTTCTTCGATCTTCCAGCCTATTCGTTGCCCAGACAGCCTCGCCCAAAGGGCATAGCCGCAGGCGATTCTGGCGAGTGAGGCGGAATCCTTTATTGTAATTGGTTTTTACTTTTGACACTTCCGGCGATTCTGGCAATCTCCCTTTGTCCGTGTTAATCAGTGGTTAGGTGTGTTTCTTCTCTGTATCTCCGTGCCGGCGTGGTATCCGCGTCGATCTTAAAGGTCGTCGTGGACCAAGCGACGTGTTTAGAAATCCTACGCAGCAGCGGAGCCGGTCCCTCACCACTTCGGCTCACTCGAGGCTCGCCGTCTGGATTCGGGATAGCAGGTCGAGGTTTTCGATTCGGGACGGAAAGTCGAGTGGGATGCAGCTTCCTTCATGACCCGCCGAAGGAGAAACGATCTTGCATCTTCGCATCGTTTCATGCTGACAAACTGCCGACACCGACTACAACGTCCACACAACGGCCTGCCGTTCCGAGAGCTGAACATCATTGCTGCTGAATTCTTCGCATAGCTCATGTGAGGCCGAGGAATCGGCTCCGCTGCTCTCAAGGCGAGTACAATCTGGAGCGAACGCATGAAGACCTACTGGGTTTACATCATGTCGAATAAGTCGCGCTGGCTGTATACGGGATTCTCCAGCGCGCTGCCGTACCGTGTATTCCAGCACAAGAACAAACTCTATCCCAACAGTTTCACAGCACGATATGAATTCGACATGCTTGTCTGGTGTGAACCTTTTGGGAACGTCATCCGCGCAAGGATGCGAGAGGTCGAGCTAAAGGGCTGGCGGCGGGAAAAGAAGCTAAAACTGATTCTGGCGGAAAACCCTGACTGGGCTGATTTGAGCCGCGAGTGGGAAGAAGATCCAGGCTGGAAGCTTGAACCGGAAGCTTTGATCAGGCTCAAGCGGAAAACCCTGTAATCCTAAGCTTCTTAATCCCCAAAGATCAGCGGAGCCGTTCCCTCACCGCTTCGGCTCACCAAGGCTCGCCTTCGGGATTCGGGATGGCAGGTCGAGAGGGGTAAACCTTCGATTCCGAATAGTGTGTCGCGGAGGATGGTTTCGGCTCAGAACGATATGTCGAGGAGAAACGATCTTGCATCCCCGCATCATTTCGCGCTGACAAACTGCCGACGCCGACTACAACGCCCACACAACGACATGGCCGGGTGGCCCACCTTCCCGCTTTTTCTATAACTCACAATACCGTGGGTGCCCCATCCTTTGCCGCTTTTGCAAAGGGTGGGATTCCACACCGTTCGCCGTATGCAGATCCTAGTCCCGCGCGCAGCATCGCGGAGCGCGGATAGATTTCGCGAATTGGGCGGGCGGTCCATTATTCCCGCTCTTCAAAAGCGCCAACAAAACGCCCGTTATTCCGCATCCAAAATAGGTACGCTCACCCCTAAGGATTTCTCTTTACATGAACCGCCGTAAATCAAGTTCTTCCATCTCTGGAAGAACTCGTCTGATCAACCTCTCCCGCATCCCGGGAATCTTGCTGCTTTGGACTTTGCTTGCCACCATGAACGTGACTGCTTACGCGCAGGACGTTGAGCACGCTTGCAACGTTTCTGGATTCGCTCACGAGACGTGGAATGAGACAACGCAATTCGGGCACGGCCTGAAAGCAATGCCACGCGGTGTGTTTCGGCCTGGAAATCTGCTATGGGAACTTCCGGTACTGGCGGCGACTGGCGTAATGATCGCTAAAGTCGATCGGCCTGCGGACAATCGTATCCAATCCATCTCATTGCAGCAGACGGCAAGCTTGTGGTCGAACGTAGGCCTTGGCATGGAGCTTGGATCCGGCGCGATTGGATATGGAGTAGGCTGCAGCAACAATCATGGGTATCTTCGCGACACGGGCTTTAAGGCGCTGGCGGCCATGGGCGCTGCGGGCACTGTGAACCTGGGACTGAAACTGGCGTTTGATCGCCAGTTTCCCACCACCGGGAATGGCGCCGGAAAATTCTGGGCCGGTGGAAGGTCGTTCCCCTCCGGGCACGCTGCGACGAGTTTTGCCTTCGCGGCGGTTGTCGCGCACCGTTATCCGCATAAACGATGGCTTAAATGGGGCGCTTACGCGCTTGCCACGGGTGTAAGTCTCTCGCGCTATCCAGCGAAGAAGCATTTTCCGTCGGACATTCTTATGGGCGGAACTTTGGGATATGTAACCGGCGCGTATCTGGGTGACCGCTAAAGCCGTTCCAGACTGCTGTGTCCCGCGGGTGGGTGGAGCAGGCATTTATGCCTGCGGTATTGCTGCTAAAGAAATCGGCTTCAGCCACTGAGGTGAACCCGTCAACGTAGGCCATCTCTGAACCGCTTTAGCCTGCTGGATTGAAGCTGGTCTTCTGCGGGCACCGTGGTGAAAAGCTCCTTACTTCCGTCGGGATTTCCGCCCGCCCGCCTCCCGCTTCCGTCGATTGCTCGCACGTCCTTCTTCTGCCTGCTGGATCTTGTGCGCCTTCACGATAGCGGCGATCAGTCCGGGAAATCGTTTGTCGATTTCTGGGCAGCGCGAAACATTACGCATCTCCACGCCATGGCGTTCGCCGCGAATCAGGCCGGCTTCGCGCAGAGCCTTGAAGTGCTGCGAAAGCGTCGACTTAGGAATAGATTTCTCGGCGATATTCACAAAATTAGAGCAGGTCTGCGGACATGACGCTCCGGCAATCTCGGCAAAAATGGCCACACGCACCGGGTCAGAGAGCGCGTGCATGATCGCCTCTACCGTAACGTCTTCTATCGAAGGATGAAAAAGTGGCTTCATTTCTAAGCTTTATCTTAACCTGTTGCGTTGGATTAGTTTAATAGTTCATAAAAACAGAACTAATGAATCCTTGTGCCGCCCTGTACATCTCATGAAAGCGGCAGTTGGTTTGGGAGCTTTGGTTTGGGAGTGACGATCGGATGCACTCCGGCAAAAAATTCTTTTTGAGAGGAAACATTATGAGCAAGCTTACAGGTAAGGTCGCAATCGTTACGGGCGCGTCCAAGGGAATTGGCGCGGCCATAGCCAAGTCACTCGCCGCGGACGGCGCTTCAGTCGTGGTGAATTACGCTTCCAGCAAAGCCGGCGCGGAGAAAGTCGTAGCCGCCATTACTGCAGCCGGAGGCAAAGCCGTTGCCGTGGGTGGCGACGTATCCAAGGCCGCGGATGCCAAAGGGATTATTGACGCCGCCATCAAGAATTATGGACGCATCGATATCCTCGTCAACAACTCCGGCGTCTATGAGTTTGCGCCGATTGAAAGCGTTACCGAAGATTCATTCCACAAGCTGTTCAATGTCAACGTGCTCGGCCTTCTGCTCACCACCCAGGCAGCGGTGAAATACCTGAAAGAGGGCGCCAGCATCATCAACATTGGCTCCGGCGTCAGCCGCATTACGCCCGCGAACACTGCGGTTTATACCGGCACCAAGGGCGCGGTTGACGCCATTACCGGCGTGCTTGCCCGCGAGCTTGGCCCACGAAAGATCCGCGTGAACACCATCAATCCCGGCGTGGTTGAGACGGAGGGCACGCAATCTGCCGGCATCATCGGCTCTGATTTTGAGAAGCAGATTACCGCTCAGGTGCCGCTCGGTCGCACCGGCCAGGTTGGCGACATCGCTTCCATCGCATCGTTCCTGGCATCGGATGATTCAGCGTGGCTCACCGGCGAACAGCTTCTTGCTAGCGGTGGACTGCGTTAATCGAAAGCTGCTTTGCATTGCGCAGGCAGAGCGCGCAATTAGCACAGACTTGATTTTTCTTCGACGCAAAAAAAAAATGGCGCGGCCATTGAACCGCGCCATGCTGTCTTTTCAAGCCTTAGCGATTGTGATTGCCCTTCTCGCCTTTATCGTCATGGCCGTCATGTCCTTTGTTGTCTTTGCCATGGTTTCCGTTGTCATGTCCCTGGTTTCCGCGATTGTCGTTTCCATGATTTTCGTGACCACGGTTCTGCGCCACTTCGTTCGTGTGGTCCTGGTGGCCACGGTTTTGTGCGACGTCATGGCTGTGGTCTTCGCGGCCATGGTTTTCATGGGCTACGTCATGGCCATGGTCTTCATGGCGTTGATATTCATGGCGCGCATGGTCCTCGTGCCGTTCTTCGCGTGCATGGTCCTCATGGCGATCTTCACGGCGTTCCTCGCGAACGTGGTTCTCATGGCGCTCTTCGCGGCGTTCCTCATTCCGCTCGTGCGCGCGATACGCCACTTCGTGTCCATGGTTTTCATGTCCGCGGTCATAATGATGCTCGGGATAGTAGCGGACGGTATAAGGATGGTGATATTCGTGGCGGTTCACCCACGTGCGCTGCCACGGCGCGTTATTGATAAATACCACGCGACGGTCCCACGCAATGCGGTTGTAACCCCATCCCCATGGCCGATAGGAAGCTCCCAGCACTACGCCGAAACGGAAGCCAATCGCGCCGCCGATAAAGAATCCAGGACGCGGCCGCTCATACACGACGATCGGATCGTAGTAGGGAACCACAACATAGTCCACACGCGCCGGCAGAATCGTAATATATGGTCCACCGCCAACAATGATCTCCGGGCCCGTGCGTAAATATCCATAATCACGCGCGCGCTGGCGCATTCTCTGCACCGCATACATCACTTCCTGCTGCTGGCCCAGAAATGCGTTGCCTAAGTCGGTGGTCCAGTTCATGTCAGAGGCCATCATGTGCAAGACGGCGGGAAAGGGAAGCAGCGCCTGCACGGAAGGGTCCCAGGGCAGCTGATCGTCCTGAATCGACGCTGCCAATTCGTTGCCGTTCACGTTGCGGTGATCGTCTGCCCAGTAGGATGCATCCTGAATCTGGTCAGGAAAAGTTGCGGCAGCCAGCGTTTGCGCCAGCAAAGGATCGGGATACAACGCAATGCGCGATACCATACGGTCAAGCTGCGGAGGCGCGAAATACGGCGCTGCCTGCGCGCTTGCCTGCGTAGCCAACGCACAGCACATCACGAATACGGCCAGCGCCATGGCTAAAAGTTTTCCGGTTGCCCCTTGCTCACGATTGCAATTCTCTCTTGCTGACATCACTACTCTCCTTGGTTGTGTTTGTTACGCTCTCTCATTGAGTGCGCAACACGATCTCCTGCTCAAAGCACGGATACTCAAAAGCACAGATACTCAAAAGCACACCTTGGCGGCGCCTCAAGGGGAATTCTCAGGCGGCGTCATGCGTATCTTAACCCTGGTTAAGGAGCAGAGTTGCTCACGGACGTGATGATACTTTCGTGCTGCTTTTGCAGCAAAAAGCACGCTAAGTCCTTGTTCTTCTTGCTTGAGTGCCTGCACGCCGCGCAGGATTGATATGATTAAGAAGCAATCTCCCACAAAACCAAAGTGAAGCTAACAAAGAAAAATGTACTGATCAGCCTGCTGCTCGTCATCGCGGCAGGGACCTTTGCCGCCTTCAAACTGAAGGGTAAAGGCCCAGTGGAGTACTACGTGGCCAAGGTGGAAACTGGCGATATAAAGCAGGTCGTGGAAGCCACGGGCACAATCAATGCGGTCATTACCGTGCAGGTCGGCTCGCAAGTTTCCGGTACCATCTCCCACCTGTATGTGGATTTCAACTCGCATGTGAAGAAGGGCCAGTTGATTGCGCAGATTGATCCTCCATTATTCCAGGGCGCACTCTCACAGGCCAAAGCGGACCTGGAAAATGCCAAAGCCAATCTGGCGGTAGCAGTTGCCAACACGGCAAAAGGCAGGGCCGCAGAGGCCCAGACCAAAGCGGATTATGAACGCAACCTTGGTCTGAGCAAGCAAGGCGTCATCAGCCAGCAATCGTTGGATGTTGCCAAAGCGAACGCCGACAGCGCTGCAGCCCAGGTTTCAGCGGCGCTTGCCCAGGAGAGCCAGGCGCGAGCGCAGGTCCAGCAAAAACAAGCGGCGGTTGAAGTGGCGCAGACGAACCTGGATTACACCACCATCCACGCCCCGATTGATGGCACCGTTGTGGCGCGCAACGTTGATGTAGGCCAGACCGTAGCGGCGTCCTTACAAGCGCCCACGTTGTTCACCATCGCCCAGGACCTCACCAAGATGCAGGTCTATGCCAAGACAGACGAATCCGATGTTGGCCAGATCCGCTCCGGGCAGAAAGTCACGTTCAAGGTGGATGCTTATCCACGCGAGACGTTCACCGGTACCGTTTCTCAGGTAAGAATGAACTCGACGGTGGTCCAGAACGTGGTGACGTATGACACGATCGTTGATTTCAATAATCCAGAGCTGAAGCTTTTTCCCGGCATGACCGCTTATGTCAGTATCCCAGTCGCGACGGCGGCGAATGTCCTTAAAGTACCCAACGCTGCTCTGCGCTACAAACCTGACCTGCCGGCAGAGGAAATCCGCGCTCTGTACCAGAAGCATGGTATCCCGGAGACCGCCGGGCCACGGGCTCAAGGCCCAAGTGCAGCAACTAGCTCTGCTGGCGGCGCTCGGGCGCAAGCCGTTGGCAACCGCAAAGGGGCCGCAGCTGGTGCAGCACGCGATTTAACTGCGAGCGTGGAGGAAGGCCAGTCGCCCCGGTACGATACGCAAGTCGTGTGGAAGTTATCCGCGGATAATTCGCTTGATCCGGTACGAATCAAGACTGGGATCACCGATCACACGTTCACGGAAGTGGTGCAGGACCTGAACGGTGAGCTCAAAGCCGGAGAAGACCTGGTAACCGGTGTGGCGCAAGGCCGCGCGTCTGGCAATGCTCCGCGGCCTGGTGGCCCAGGAGCGCCGCGCGGACGATAGCATCCACAACCATGAACGCAGGATTCACCAACTCGCTTCCAGTCTCCGCACCGCCTGAGGAAGTGGCGCGAGGCGAGGCAGTCATTCAGGCCCGCGACATTCACAAGACGTATCAACTGGGTGAAACCCAGGTACACGCATTACGGGGCATCAATCTTCAGATTCGACGTGGAGAGTTTGTCGCCATTATGGGGGCAAGCGGCAGCGGCAAGTCCACGTTCATGAATATTCTTGGATGTCTCGACAAGCCGAGCTCGGGGCAATATTTTCTGGAAGGCACGGATGTTTCCAGCCTGGAAAAAAAGCAGCTGGCAGGCATTCGCAATCGCAAGATAGGTTTTGTGTTTCAGGGATTCAATCTGCTGGCCCGCACAACAGCGCTGGAGAATACTGAGCTGCCCACTCTCTACGCCCGCATTGACAAAGCGGAGCGGCATCGGCGCGCGGTAGAAGCCCTGACGATGGTAGGGTTGGCAGACCGGATCGATCATTTTCCTTCACAGCTCTCCGGCGGCCAGCAACAGCGCGTTGCCATTGCGCGGGCGCTGGTGAACCACCCTTCCATTCTGCTGGCCGATGAACCTACCGGCAACCTGGACAGCCGCACGTCCGTTGAGGTCATGGAGATATTGCAGCGATTGAACGATCAGGGGCTGACGATTGTCCTGGTGACGCACGAGCATGATATTGCCCAGTTCACAAAGCGCAGCATCGTTTTCCATGACGGAAAAATTCGCCGCGATGAACCCATTTTGAACAGGGCCAGCGCCGTGGAAACTTTGAAGACGCTGCCGACGCTGGAAGACTAAAAACTTTTATGGATTTGCTTTCCACAATGCGGGTTGCATTTCGGGCGCTGGCGCGCAACAAAATGCGGTCCATCCTGACCATGCTTGGGATCATCATCGGCGTGGGAGCAGTCATTGCCATGGTTGGGATCGGGCAGGGCGCCGATCAAACTGTGCAGCGGCAGATCGCAAACCTCGGTTCCAACATGCTCTTTGTCAGCTCAGGTTCCATGAACCGTGGCGGCCTGAACCTTGGATGGGGCGCCACCAAGACCCTGGTCCGGGCAGACGTAGCTGCAATATTGAAGGAATGCCCGGCGGTTGCAGCAGCCGCGCCTGGAACGCAGACATCCGCGCAAGTGGTGTATGAGAACGATAACTGGGGGACCCGCATTACCGGAAGCACGCCGGAATATTTTGAGATCCGTACATGGGGTTTTCAGAGCGGAGCCGCTTTTAGTGAAGATGCAGTAACCACCGCAGCTAACGTGGCGGTGATCGGTGAAACGGTGCGAAAGAATCTGTTTGCCACCACCGAGGCTGTGGGCAAGACCATCAGGATTGGAAATCTGCCTTTTGTGGTGGTGGGTGTCCTTGTGGCCAAAGGACAATCGCCGGCCATGAGTGAAGACCAGGACGACACGATCATTGTGCCGCTGACAACGCTGCAAAAGAAGATCACCGGGCAGCCGTGGCTGCGCTTTGTGATGGTCTCCGCCAAGTCCCGATCGGGCAGCTATGCTGCGCAACAGCAGATAGAAGCTTTGTTGCGCGACCGGCACCGCATCCGTCCGGAGCAGCCGGATGACTTTACCGTGCGCAATTTGGCGGATATGGCAGACCTGGCTTCAGAAGCCAGCAAGGTAATGACGGGATTACTCGCCTCCATTGCGGGCGTTTCGTTGATGGTCGGCGGAATCGGGATCATGAATATCATGCTGGTCTCGATAACCGAGCGCACCCGGGAGATCGGCGTCCGGATGGCGATTGGGGCGACGGAAGGCGACGTTCAGCGACAATTTTTGATAGAGGCCGTTGTTATGAGCCTGATTGGCGGTGCTGTGGGAATTGCCATGGGCGTGGCTGCGTCACTGCTGATTGCAGCAACCGCAGGCTGGCCGATTCTGGTTTCCGCCAGGGCCATCGCTGGGGCCGCGGCTGTCGCCATGAGCATCGGAATTTTCTTTGGTTACTATCCCGCGCAGAAAGCAGCGCGGCTGGATCCGATTGAAGCGTTGCGGTACGAATAAGCAGGAGCATCTACCCAGTGTCCTTGAGCACGATATTTCGAGAAGCATTGCAGGCGCTGGTCCGGAACCGCGTCCGCAGTCTCTTGACCATGCTGGGAATCATCATGGGCGTTGGCTCTTTTATTTGCGTTGTCGCGGTGGGGAATGCAGGTTCCAGCCGCGTGGAACAACAACTCAGCAACGTAGGCGACAACCTGATCTGGGTTGAGGCCGGCAGCCGCGCACGCAGCGGCGTCCGCATCGGCAGCAGGGGGACCAAGACTTTGGTGCTGGGCGATGCGCGCGCCGTAGTGGACCAGGTTCCGGGCATCAAGAGCGCTTCTCCCAACGTGGACGGCCGCATCCAGGCCGTTTATGGCAACTTGAACTGGGGAACACAATATCGCGGAGTAAGTCCGGAGTACTTTGAAATTCGCAAATGGACGGTCCGGCTGGGCGGAGCATTTACGCAGGACGATATGGATCGAAATGCGCCGGTGTGCGTGCTGGGGTCGACGGTAGCTTTCAACCTGTTTGGAGACGACGATCCTCTTGGCAAGACGATCAATATTAATGCAGTGCCTTTCAAGGTGATTGGAGTGCTCGAGGGCAAAGGCTTTTCCGCCAGCGGCCAGGACCAGGATGATTTTGTGGTAATGCCGCTCACCACGGCGCAAAAGCGCATTACAGGAGTGGAATGGCTGGATGATATCTTCTTTTCCGCCGCGTCAAGAGAAGATATACCCGAAGTGACAAAGCGAATCATTGGCGTGATGCGAGAAAGGCACCATCTGCGGGCCGGTGAAGACGATGATTTCAACATTCGCACGCCAGAAGAACTGATTCGCGCTCAGCTTGCCGCTGCAAACGTCTTTACTCTTTTGCTGGCGAGCGCCGCCTCGCTGTCATTGCTGGTAGGCGGAATTGGGATCATGAATATCATGCTGATCTCGGTTACTGAGCGCACGCGCGAAATCGGCATCCGGTTGGCCGTCGGGGCCACGGAGCAGGATATCCAAATGCAATTCCTCAGTGAAGCCATTGTGATGAGCCTGATCGGCGGTGCGCTAGGCGTTCTTGCGGGCGTGCTCGGATCTTTTTTGCTGCAGAATACTTTGCACTGGGAAATGCGGCTCTCCAGCCAAATCATGCTGATAGCCGGATTATTTTCCGCCGGAGTCGGGATTTTCTTTGGCTACTATCCTGCGAAAAAAGCCGCTCGACTGGATCCGATTGAAGGTCTGCGATACGAGTAGTCGCTGGCCCGCTTGCGCCTGACGGAAGATTGCGCAGTTTGAAACAGTTAGACTTTGAGATGAATCGCCGGTTCTGCGGCAGTTCTTGGCGGCGCATCGTGCTTCAGGAAACTCAAGATCGCTTCCACCACGGCTTCTTCGCCCATGGCGGTGTTGATCATCGCGTGATAAACGGCGCGGTTCGGCCATTCTGCATGGAAATAATTCTTGATGAATGCAGCGCGTTCCCGGTCAACCGTATCCACCAACGCCTCAGCCTTGGCCTGCGTGTTGCCTTCTGAAATCAGACGCTGAATTTTGTCAGCCGTGGGAGCATATAGAAAGAAGCGCAGCGTGTCCTTGCGGTGCTGCAGAAAATGCTGCGATCCGCGGCCCAGGATCACGCAATTTCCCTCGCTCGCGGCCTGGTCAACCACTCGTTGAGAAATCTTAAAAATGCTGTCTGAATCCAGCATATCGACCGGCGGTCCGCCACGATAGCCTTCAGAACTCCCCAGCGCAAAAGATTTGAGCAGGCGCTGGTACAGCGGGTCTCGCCGTTCCTCACGTTGAGCCACCGCGGACTGTTCACAGTGCGCGTGCCGTGCGATCTCTTGTGTTAACTGCTGGTCCCACAACTTCCAGCCCAGCCGGGCGGCAAGTTTCGCGGCAATCTGCGCGGCCCCGCTGCCGTACTCGCGCTCGATGGTAATGATTCGAATCACGCTGCCCCCAAAAACTTAGATGCGTTCCTGGTCCAATCGTGTACGCAGGATTTTGGGATTGCTCCTGACGAGAAAACTCTACGAGATTAGAAGCTTTTAGACAAGGTCTGTTGGACTACCGGATCCACCGTGGAAGCCGCACGATAAACTCAATTCGGGCGAGAAGAAAAACTAATATCAGAAAGCCAACAGCGATGGCCCAAATCCAACTGCGCTTCATGGAACCAATATACCTAAAAGGCATATTGGCCCGCATAAGTTCATTATTGCGCCAACTTGTGCTTTAATTGCCGCCCAGGAGGTGCACGATGCACAAATTAATTGCAGTGGCCCTGTTCGTGGTGTTTACAACTTTTCTGGCCATGGGAGCCAATCCAACCGATGACCTGAAGAAAGCGGACCAGGACTGGGCAAAGGCAGCGGGATCTAAGAATATTGACCAATTTATGAGCTTCATAGCCGACGATGCGTACGTATCCGGAAACGATGGCAAGTGGGTCCACGGCAAGCAAGCGGTTAAAGACTTGTGGTCGAAAATGCTTGCCGATCCAAACTTCAAGCTGAACTGGACGGTGGATTCCGCCGACGTGTCGAAAGATATTGGTTACACGCGCGGAACATTTTCCGGCACCATGGGCAGTCAGCCGATGTCCGGCAGTTACACCACGGTGTGGAAGAAAGATAAATCAGGGAAATGGCTGGCAGAGGTGGATATAGCTGCGCCGGCTTCTGGGCAATAACATTTCTGCTTACTAAGAGCCTCTAACAAGACTCTCTGCCCTATTGTTCAAACTGTACCACTGCCAAAAAAAGGCCGGCGCTTTGATCTGCGCCGGCCGGCTTTCGGTTGAACGTTAAAACGGTTTCAAGAGCGCGCTATTAGTAACGCGCGCTACTTAGAAACATTGCTTTAGAACACCAAGTACACGTGTCCTTGTCCGGTTGAGCCAGTGCCCGGAGGCCCGTTGCGGCGGAGAATGCCGTGCTGCCGCGACTGGGTTGGGACCTGCACTGACGGATCGTCGCCGACGGCCAGGACCGCAGAGGCATCATTGCCGCTGAAGCCGAGCGCGGTGACAGGACCGAGCGGGCTGCTGAGGCTTCGAGTAGGATCAATGGCTCCGTCATTCACCCACAGAACTTGTGTGGTGCAGATGAAGTCATATTGATCGACGCGAGGCTGTTCACCCAGTCCGCCGGTAACGCCGGGATTGAAAACACCTTCCGCGGTGAGGCCCAGAGTGCCCATGTAAAAGGCCGGGGTAGTTGCCGGATCTGCCGGAACGCTAGGTGAAAGCTTCACACCCAACGGAGGCAGGCAGCCCGGTCTTCCACCGGTGGGGCCCATGGTGAAGCCGCCGGGATTCTCCACGATGATCTGCGGAGTTTGCAGGCGGGCGATAGCGCGTTTCACCGGAGTAGCTCCTCCGTTGTTGGCGCTGGGCGAGGCTTTGTAAATCACGGTGACAACGCCCTTTTTGATGAACTGGCCATCAATGGGTGGCGGGCCAAGCTCTGACAGGTAAAGGTCATTGCCCTGGAACGCCATGCTGATTACGCCGGTGCTATTGAAAAGTTTCCCCGTCGGGAGAGGGGTGCTGGGCGCGGTTGCCGGGTTGGTGATTTTATAAATGGCTCCGCCGTCGGAATAACCGAGGTAGAGAGCTCCATCGTTGAACGGACCCAAAGGCAGGGCCACGGTCTCAACTTTGGTGCCCGACCTGATGCCCGCACCGCTGAGAATTCCGTTGAGGGTGACGGTCCCGCCCGTACCATCCGGCGTGAAGATGAACCGGTAGACGTTGGACGTGAACCCGGAGGCGTCCGGCACATATACGATCTGCTGGCCGAGCGCATTGGGTGCGGCAGCCGCCGTCTGACCGGGGAAGAAAGTCGCGTCCGCCTGGAAGCAATGGCTGAGCGAAGTGGCGCCGGTGACGGGGTTCACATCGATGCGGCAGAAGCCGAACTGCTCGTCCGACACCCACCAGTTGGTTTGCAAGAAGAGCAAGCCGCGAGGATGAGTAATGCCCGAGGCAAACAGAACGCCGCGTTTTACGGGAACCGGGTTCGGTGAAGTCTGGCCTCCGCCAGTGCCAAGCGGACTGCTGACGCAAGGAGGAGGAGTGGGAACGCCCACAGGCTGGACGCACGATTCCACGGTTGGCAGTGTGCTGGCTGCAAGCAGCCAGGTCCGGCCGTCGCCAACCCGGGCTGGACGTGCCGGCAACCGCGGGAAGAGTGCGTTTACTTCAGGATCGTTCGTCACCGTCATATCTTCAAAAAGGCTGCCATCCGGCAGCACGGTGGGCGTTGCGGTCTGAATGAAGTTGAGTCCCAGGATGAGCGTGTATCCCTGCGGAGTTGCGCTGCCGTTGACGGTGCCACTCTGGTTCCAGACCTGAAGAAGGCCTGGAGTCGTGGTGTCATACCGAACCACGCGGCTGCCATTGCCAAAGTACAGCCAGCGGCCATTGGGAACGGTGGAGATGAACTGGTCAGACGCCATGCCTGCATGAACAGACAAGAACTGGAACTGCAGGACGGCGGCGCATTTCGGGAAGGTGTAAAAGCATGAGTCAGCATTCTGAATGCGGTTGAGGAAGCCGACGTCGACGAGCCACAGGTCATGGCCGATCCATGCCATGCTCACGCCCACGCCGCCGATGCCGGTGTTCACGCCGACGCGTTCGATCTTATTGCCTGCCGGTGTGAAGGTGGGCGAAAGAGGATTGAGCACGCGCCAGACGTCGGTCGAGCCGGCGAAGGTGGCATAGAGTTTTCCATCGGGTCCGAGCTTGGCGCTTGTACCTCCCGGGGGCTTACCTATCGATACATTGTTGGTGAACAGGGAGCCGGCGTCAAAGAAGACAACCGCGTTTGCAGCGTCTACGACGGTCTTGGTGGGATCGGTGGGATCCACGATAAAGCTGAGCCGGGTCACGCCGACAGTTGAGGCCACGAAGATATAGCCGTTGGAGCCGTTTACGCCGTTGGTTTCCACCTGGTAATCCGACGGCTCAAAGATGCCGGTTGCAAAGCAGGTGGCCACGTTAATTACGCCATGCGTGAATCCGGGGTTGGCCGGGTCAGGCACCTGATCGATGCGGCAGAATCCCAGCACCGTATCGGCGACCCAATAGTCATGGAGTGGCGCGCCGCCGACGACGGGGTTGGGCACTGTGGAACGAACCATGCCGCGAGGTTGATTGATGCCCTGATTGGCAATCTGCCGGCTAGGTGAAGCGAATGCGCTGGCCGTGCATAACAAAGCTACCAGTGCAATGAAGGTGATGCGTGTCCTGAAGCGAGTTAGCAAGGAATTACTTCCTGATTGCAGAGCCTTGCTGGGGGCCCGCGTAGGTTTGGAGTTCATGTTCGGTTCCTCTCTTAAGTTGATTCTTCTGCTGATTCCTTGCCACCCTGCTGCTTGAAGTTCACAGGCTGGCATCGATATTCGAAAAGTGTTGAGCTGCCGGGCCGAAGCCCGGCAGCCGTGGTTTATCGGTTACCTCAAGGTTGTTACGCCTGTGGTGGAACTGCCACCACCGCTCGAAGTAAGGGTGATCAAGTTTGGCGACGGTATGTTGGTGAAGAACACCTGGAACACACCCGGGGCCGCCGGAATGCCGGGTCCCATCACCGCGGAGTACGGTTGCCCAGTTGCCTGGTTGATGATGTCCAAGGTGCAAGTGATCGTTACACCCGGGGTGAAGTCAGTAGCGGTGACTACGAGACGAGCTTTCTTCGTTCTGTAGGTAGCCACGGTGACCTGAATGATGTCAACCTGCGGATTTACAACTACGGTCACAGTTACTGGCGCACTCGTTAAACCGCTGGCGGCGCTTGTTGCCGTTACGGAGAACGTGAGTGACATCGGAGCTGTGAGTTGCGGCACGATAGGCGCAGTCAAGGTTTGCACTGAACCATCAGGCGATGCAGGTATAAGGATGATTCCCGCAGGAGCCGTCCAGTTAAAGGTAAGAGCTCCGCTTGCAGGATCAACCGCGCTGGCGTTCAGCGTAACGGCTGCTCCGCTGGCAACGGGATTACCCGAGGCTGAAGCGGTAACTGTCGGAGGCGTATTTGGCGCAGGTACGACGATCGGCACCAACACAGTTGCTGGAGCTGAAGCCGGAGTAAATCCGTCGCCACCCACAATGAGCTGGAACGCCAGGTTCTGCGGTCCTGCTACTACGGGAGCTACGAAGCTCGCCTTGGCTTTGTCGGCGTTCAGGATCGTTACAACCGGATCGCCAGGATTGATGATCTGCGACCAGACAAAAGGTCCGGTCGGCGGCGTGCTGGCTGTGCCATCCAAAGTGACTGTTACGCCCGCGAATGGCGGATTCGGTGCTGATGTAAAGACTGGCCGCGCAACTGAACTGAAGTTGCCAGGTGTGCAAGTCAGCGGAGGCAGCGTGTCGTCCGGGAACGGATTCAGCTGGATGGAATTCTGGTTGGGATAGAAGTTCGATGGAGCAAGTCCCAACTGAAGCTGCGTGCTTTCAAACACGCTGCCAATCAAAGGCAGCGGGCCCGAGCCGTTGACGAGGTATTGGAAGTCGCGGAAGTTGTTGCGCGGCGGAGGATTGCCCGGCACCAGAAGCTCCGGATAGAGAAACTCTCCGGTAGGCAACTGGTATTCGTCGAAATCCAGACCGCTCTTGTTTTTGCCGAGCACGCCACCGCTGATGCGAGCGCCAATGTTCTGCGTAGGAGGTTCAAAGTTGCCGCCCTGCGGGAAGCGAACGCGCCAACGGCCTTTTTTGCCGATGCCCGGCAATCCAGGCTCAACCGTGAAGTTCGATACCCATGCTGGCTCGCGGAAAGTCACGTTGCCGTTGCAATCCATATCGATCGCTGAAACGTCGATGTTGCGCGTGGAATCCGTCATCATGCCTTCCACTCTGGTTCTTACGCCGGCTTCCTGCGGGAACAGAGGGTCAGGCATACCTGACGTACCCATGATGGTGACTTCCACAACGATGTAAGCAGGATCAACGCCGGGAGCCGTGTAGCTGCCCACGTTTCCTACAACTTCAGTCGCTGTCATGTAAGGACCTTGGTCGTCAACTTCCTGTGTCGCGATGACGTCAACGAAGTCGCCTACTTCAAAAGGCATTTCCGCGTAGGGATCTTGCGGGAATGGGTTGTCAGGCGTTGGCGCGTCGCCAGGCCCGTTCATGATGAAGATCGGCACAAGGCCCAGACCGTTGGGATCGCGCGGCCGGTTAATTTCCGGACACTGTGGATCGTCCATGCCAGTCAACGTGAAGCCGGCGGGAGCAACGAGCACGTAAGGATCGGGAACGCCCGGAATGCCAAGCTCGTTGTTATAAGTTCCCGGAGGCGTGACCGGTACGCACATGGGATAGCCCATCGCAGTGCGCACTGTCGGGTTACCCTGATCTACTTCCATGCGCGGATCAGGCGATTGACCGGCGCTATAACGCCCCTTGGTGATGATCACGCCGGTAGGCGAGCCGTCAGGATTCGGAATGTTGATGGTGATCTTAGGATCGTTGAGCTGGATTCTGTGGCCGGCGACATAAAGCACGCCGTTGGCGTAGTCGATCTTTTCAATGAAACCTGAAATCGTATTGAGAGGATCCTGGGCAATACGAACGATGCCCGCAATGTGTTGTCCATTGACGATGTTGGCGTCGATTCCAACTTCGTAGGTGCCGGGGAACCTGACCACATCGGCCATGGCCAGGCCGGTTTCTTTCACTGCATCGGTCTGGTGAACATTGGGATTGAATTCGAACAGCTCTTCCCAGGTCAGGAAAGTGTTGGGCATCACAATGATGGTGCCTGCTGGGATACGGATCAACTCATCGTTGACCTGCATCCAGCCGCCCGTCATTTTGCAACCATCGGGCAGCGGCGGATTATCCGGCGTGGGGGCCGGATTATCGTCCTTGTTGCACAGCCCTGGTGAGTCATCCAGCGAGGCATATTGCATTTGCCCCGCGGGAAAAACGCCAGCCGGTATGGTCTGGTAGGCCGGCATGATTGCCGCCGGTGGAGGAACTACCGCCGGCGTTGGAAAGGGGACCGGATTCAGGCTCTGGGCCGCCATGCTTGCGCCCATCACCATCATCAGCAACAGCAGAACACCCGCTACCCTCAGAATATTTTTTGTTTGCTCGAAACCCGTCATTTTGAAGCTCCTTCCGTCGTGGTCCTTCAATTTCGTTACCGTGCTCTGCCTTGCTGATAGGGGGAAATCTTCTAGCTCTTGCTGAACTGCTTTGTGCCGGAAATTAGTTGGAACCATTGGTCACCCCCAGCAAGTTCTCCAGGAATGTCGGCAGAGGTTTGCCGCCATCTTTTCCGACCGCTGGAATTTCCATGAACTGGTTCGTTGCCTGGCCCGGATGTTTCGGGTCCACTGTTACCGGATAGCCATTCCCGCTCTTCGGGTGACCATTCGGAGTAAGCAGTTGTGGGTGATCAAATGGCGCTGCCTGGTTTACTGTGCGCGGATCCGTAAGCGCATTCCGCATGAAATCAACCAGGTCTGTCTTGTCCTGCAACGTCAGGCCAAGGTTGTCGATGTCGGCGTCCATGTATTGATGTTCTTCACCAAAGGTGTTGAAGTCGCCGCCTCGGTCGTAGAACTCAACCACTTGTTCCAACGTTAACTGGCTGCCGTTGTGGAAATAAGGAGCGGTCAGCGCGATGTTGCGCAGCTGCGGCGCTTTAAAGAAGCCGCCTCGTGCGGTTTCATCGCCGCAATTCAATGGCGCCATGGAGATGCCGTCTCCAGGGCGTCCGGGGATCATGATTGCTTCGGAGGAATCGTTGCAGACGCGCTCTCTCAGATATTCCGATTGCGAGAGCGACTTGCCCGCCACTGGATCTGTGCCTGCCAATCCGCCATCTTCCGCGGTTGGCCGTACTCCGATGTGGTAGTAGCCGGTGTCATAAACACGGACCTGCATGTCAGCCATAATCATTCGTTCAGCAGGGCCAACAGTGCTCACCGTTCCTACCGATGCGTTGGAAAGTTCCGGCCCGCCGTGGCAATTCACGCAACGCCCTTTGGTCTGGAACACAAGGAGACCTCGCAACTGCCCCGTAGTCATCGGCGTAGCTCCTACGGAGTAGCTGATCTTGATTGGGAACGTGCTAACCGGCGGCATTCCGAATTGCACCGTCAACCTTCCCGATGCGTAGTCAATGTTGCCGCTATCCAGGCCTACGCCCATCACGCGTCCGTCGCCGTAATCAAAGGCATATGCCATTTCCTGATCGGTGAAGTCCGCAAGAGGATCAAGAGCGATGATGGACAGCGAGTAAGGCTGAATTCCTGGTTGCAGTTGAATCGTGTAGCTCTGCTTGTTGTTATCGCCGATGAGCGTGTACGTCTTCTGTTGCTCCATGTATTTGTCAAAAGGCGTCTGGTCGGCAATCAGCGTGCTTTCATACATCTGGATTGCAACGCCCCAGAAGAGCGAGAAGTTGTATTCCATCTGGCTATAGTCATCGGTGCCGGCGGGGCAGGTTTCAAATGCTGCCGGATCGACATTGGTCACCGTGCTGCCGTCGGCGGCAGTGCAGATGTGGCGTGAGAACTGCCACCACTCCGGCTGAAATGCCTGCTGGATCAACGCCGAATAAGTGGTCTTGAGTCCCTTGCCCGGCGCTTTCGAGACAATTCCCAGAACGCTGTCTGTTGAATCGACCAATTGCGTTGCCAATGGAACGCGCGCCAAAAGCTTTTTACCGACTTGATGGAAATTGCGGTCATCAGCGGACATTTCAACGCTGCTGAGAATCGGACCCAGAGATTGTGAGCAAAGGGCCGAGTTCGCCATGCCCACGTGCGCAGGCCCAAGCTTTCCATCAGTGCCCAGAACCAGCAGGTGCAGCGAATTGTCGCGAGCGCCGAAAGGATTTGCGCCGTTGCAAACGTTCTGCGCGCGCCCGTCCCAGAAATTGCGGAAGTTGAAAACCGCATTCACTGCGCTCGGCGTGTTGCGTCCGGTTACCCTGCGTACGTTGACCCGTTGCGTTGGGTCCACCTGATTTGGATAAGAGAAGACCGGATCTGCTACTGAAGTCGTCCATTCCACGCTGTTGGTGTTAACTGTGGTGCCGCCGATGGCGTGTCCTTTGTCGCCGCTCGAATGGGATTGGACAGTGCCCTTGCCGGAACTGTTGGATGGACCTTGTTTGCCGCTGGGCAGATGAGGTTTGCCATTTCCATAGGTCATTTGCTCACGTTCGCCGTCATCAGTGTTTCTGGGATCCTCGATTTGATTCGAATTGTTATCGAAATCGGGGGAGTGAATGACCTGAACATCTACCGTGATCCTGTCGTTGGTCAGGCCGAACTGCCCCTGTGAACCGGAGACATCGTTGACGTCAGAAATCACGCTGAAACGGTCTTTTACGTCGGCCACTTTGCGGAACGGAAAATCCCCATCATGGTAGCCGCCAAAACCAGCGCCCGCAGTGCCTGCTTTGTAGTGGTAGTTGGGCCCTATTGAGCCATTGGCGGAAACGCCCACCGCGAAATTGTTATCGCCGCCTGCCTGTCCAGGATTCACCTGGTTAATGGCGCGGCTATCTGCTCCTGCGTTGAAGTGGCAACTGGCGCACGCTTGGATGTCATCACTGCCTGCCTGCATGTCCCAGAACAGAGCTTTACCCAGTTGAATTGCCGCGGTCTTGTCGGCGAGGATCCCTTCCATCCCGAACACTGGTGGAACTGGAACAGTGGATAAAGGAGCAAGGGGGCGAAGTGGGATTACCATCCCCTGTTCAGGTAAGCTGCCGCTCTGCGCGCGCACGTGGGCAAAATATCCAACCGCCACCGTGATTGCGATTACCCAAACAAAAGGGCGCACAAAAGCCAGAGTCCCGGAAGACGCTTTCATTGTTGATCTCCTCAGAGTCGTCGTTAGTCTGCTGGCGCCCGGCAAACACTCGCGCCGAAAGACACCGCTGACTGTTCTTATTAAGTTTTGGGTGATCCTTCACTGGACAAAACTGCCGGCAAAGTGATCGAAAGTTGCTCGTGGTGGTTTCCGTCGTGAACGATGGCGTTGCGTTGCCTGGCAATAAAACTTCAAAGGCGGTCAAGTGATAAACGAAGTGCGTAGCTTGATCTGACTGTCGCGCGCATTAGCGGGCGAAAGACGTGCCTTTATATGCCTGGGCTGTTACGACGAAAAAAGAGAGATTGGGCCTGGGGTTAGCGCCTGAGTGGAACGAGGAGTTGCGGTGATTCTTTGTCACGCAATGGAGCGGATGAGAAATCGTTTGAGGCCACCAATTCGGCAGAAGACGGCTGTTCATCGCGAACGTGATAAGTAGCCGTTGTCGAATGGGGCTTTGGAATCTGAATGCTTTTCTTGCTGGGAACAACGCCATTGAACTCGATTGTCACTGGAGGAGTGCTCTCGTCGCCATCTGCGTCATATGAGAAGCAGACCATGCCGGCCATCCCTGAAAGCAGGAACATCATGGCTAGCACCGCGCAACGAAAACACCTTGTGAGAAAAGAGTTCATAAGTTGTAGCAAGCATCGGCGCAGAGCCCTGCGTCGATGAGTCATTCTGCTCAAGGGACATTAAGGCGGTCTTAACCGCTAATTAGACTTCTTAATTTTTTGGGAACGGCGTCCCCATCCAGGAGGGCATCAAAAGGTGGGAAGCTTCTCAACTTTAGGAATAGCGGTAAAAACCGCAGATATGAAAGTTGTTAAGGGGGTGGAGACACCCTCCTGATATGGCAAGAGCAGCCGAAACAAGCGTCGCTCTATCACCCAAATTTTAGGACAGTCTCGGCCGGCGACGCTTCCGTCAGATGAACTAAGTTCCGATCTGCTCGTGATCCAGAGTCATCCAGAATGGCCGGAATGCTTTGCGTCTGGTCTACTCGATGTACGCATAGGACGTTTCGGCGGGTTCAAATCAGCCGCGCCGCGCTGCCTCAATCGCGGCGACGTCGATCTTCTGCATTGTCATCATTGCCTCGAAGGCACGCTTTGCCTCATCTCCACCAGCCGCAAGCGCATCGGTTAACGCGCGTGGGGTGATCTGCCAGGAAAGGCCCCAGCGGTCCTTGCACCAACCGCAGTCGCTTTCCGCGCCCCCATTGTCGACGATTGCGTTCCAGTATCGGTCCGTCTCTTCCTGATTATCCGTGGCGATCTGGAAGGAAAAAGCCTCACTGTGTCTGAACATCGGGCCGCCGTTGAGACCGAGACAGGGAATACCAAGAACGGTGAACTCCACCGTCAGCACATCGCCCTTTTTACCGCTCGGATAGTCACCCGGCGCATTGTGAACAGCGGTTACTTTACTATCGGGGAAGGTGGCGGCGTAGAAGCGCGCCGCCTCAAGCGCGTCCTTGTCGAACCAGAGGCAGATCGTGTTCTTTGGCTTCATGTTTCTATACTCCTTGTGTTCGGTCAGGGCGAGCGCCAGTGTCTTCGGTCGGTCCGTACCAATGCCCTCTAAATTATATTCGATTGAATGTGTCCGTCAGGCTTGGTTCAAGCCATTACTGTTAAAGCGCTTACTGGCCGGCAACCAGCGCAGCGGGCATCCATCGTTATTCCCCGTAAATGTGCCATCGTGAGGGGCGAATCATAAGCATCGATGGGCAAGACCCCTCATGTGCTCGGCTGACGATGCGCGTCGCGGAGATCCTGGACTGTTTTGAATACTGAGGTGATTGGCGGTCGCCGATTCAGCCCAGCTAAATTTTTAAACCACCTGGTCCTTATGGATGAGAATCTGCCGAGTTTCCGTGACTGGCCGTAGTCGAGTGGCGTTCGACTCCACTCCCGACCGGGATGACCGCGCCGGCGCGCACAAGCCCGTACACGAGTGCAAGAAGTATGACCAACAGTAGTCCGCCCCAGATGGTAAGCTGCATCAACTCTCTTTGGGAAAGTTGGTTCTTGCGTTTAATGCGCGCCATAATTTCTCCATTCCGGTATTTAGGAGGATCACTCCGCACCGGACCTTATTAGGTCAATAAAGCGCCAGGATTTCGCTGTGAAGGCCGCACGCACACAAGCAGCTACGCGAATCAATGGCGAAGATTTGAAAGGAGTTTTGGAGCTAGCACCTTAGCGGAGAGCCAAGGACATTTATCAGATTGGAAAAGCTGGAATTCGTGTTTACATCATCCGAACGCTCGGTTCGCTGTTTATAGAAGAAGCCTGAGCGGAACACCTTGGATGCGAGCGTCGATTTTTGATGCACCGGGTTGGCTACAACCTGGATCCTTTTACCCGGAACAACAGTGAACTCGATGGTTAGTCCTGTCGTAGGATCGCCATCATCATCGTTATCAATAACGACGCAGAACAAGTTGACCGAAGCCGTGAGCACGAAGATCAGCCCCAGCACCGCCCAACGAAAATATTTCTTGATCGTAAGCATCGAGTTCAAGCGCAGGGAAGACGACTACCTGCGTCGCAAAGATTATATCGTCTCAGGAGAGGATTAGTCTTACTTAAAATGAACATTAAAAACTCTTAAGTTCCGCTGCTTCTGCCGGACTTTGGTGAGTCCTGCGGCATTCTGCTTCATACATAATGGATGTTCTTTGGAAAGGAGTGGCAGCGGGCCAGTGATCTAAGAGCATTTTGAGTCGTAAATTTTCTCCGTGCGGGATGCGGGAACAGCACTCAATACGTCGCTTCGGAATGCGGCCATAAAATCCGGTATGGGATTACGAATAAAGAAATGGTCGCCTTTGACAATTCTTACCTTGCAACTTACAGATGTCTGTTCCTTCCATGCGTGACAGCTTTCCACTGGAACATCTTTGTCCTGGAGTCCCCCATATACCGTAATTGGGCAGGAGAGTTGTTCCGTGGGATGGTATTGATAAGTCTCAATCAACTCAAAATCTGCTCTCAAAGGACCCATGAACAATTCCAGGAGCTCAGGATTCTCAAGAACTTCTTTGGGAGTACCGTCGAGTCTTCTTAATTCGGTAATAAATTCATCATGAGAAAGATTAAACGTCATCGGGTCAGTCCGGGAACACTGCGGAGCACGGCGGCCGGATACAAATAGATGTTGAGGCGGGGCGCACCGGCGGCGAAAGAGTTCACGAGCCAACTCAAAAGCGATTACAGCGCCCATGCTATGACCATATAAAGCATACGGAACATTGGTCTCCGGGCCAATGCGGTCGGCAATTGCCTTCACCAGAGGAACGATCTGGGTAAATGCCTGCTCTTTGAAACGCCTGCCTCGTCCGGGCAAATGCACCAGGCATAAATCAATCTGCTCAGGAAACCACTTCTGCCAGCTGTGGTACACCTCCGCAGTTCCTCCTGCATACGGGAAACAAAACAACCGGAGCAATGGCGCGTCGCACCGGGATAAATGCTCAAACCACAAGAGGTTGGAATTGACTGCAGATCCCCTAGCCGTCATGGAGTCTTAACCTTTAAAAATCGCACACGTCATACAGTCACGCCGATGAAACAGCCCAGCAATAATTTTCTTGGCCCGGCATTGTCGAGCGGGCAACATTCAGAAAGAGGCTCAATCCCGTTCGAGAATGACCAGATATTCTGCACGTCCCGAATTGAATGTAAGGTGTGTAATTGCATATTCGGGTGGGACAAAATTCGTGTCGTTTAGCTTAGCCTCAAGTTCCTGTGCGTCTTTGGCAAAGATGACGCGATATCGAGCGCGAGCTATTTGAGTTGGATTCATGTGTTGACAGTCTACTTAAGGATAGCGGCGCTAGCAACTGCGGACTCTCCTTCCCACTCTCACAATCTACTGAATACACTCAAGTGGTATTTGATTACTTACCTGGCGTTGTCCAACATTCAATGAAATGCGGAAGATTCATCGCCGGGCGCTTTGTGCCAAGTCCTTGAGTTCAACTGAATGCGCCTTTGCGCCTTTGTTTATCTGCACAAAAGAACGATGCCTGCGTGCCAATCTGGGAAGCGATGCGGCTGTGTTCGTGCCAATTTGGGAAATAGTCTGCGATATGTTTTGTCCCATTTTGGAATACCGTAAAGGTAAGCATGTACCAATTTGGGAATAGTGTATGGGTTACTTATATCAAATAGGGAATAGATGCTGAGTAGCTCGTATACTAATGGCGTGATTAGCTTCTACTCTAAATTTTGTTAAGCAATCTTTTTCGCTTTGACACATTGACAACTGCTTTATGCAACTGGTATTCAGTTACCTGCAGGCTTTGACTAGGCTAGCTTCATTTCGTTCTTTCCTGAACATTTGTTTGGCCTAGAAATGGCGGCAGCCTGCTTTCAGCCAAAGCATGTAATTCCCTGAGCGTCTTCTTGTCAGGGGAAGTGGTTTTTGGAGATGGAAAGAACTCACGTCTGTCTCCGTATTTGTCATTTAAAGGAGACCTGAAGTGGATAACAGCGAAGACAAAACCATTTACAAAGCGGTTATGAATCATGAAGAGCAGTATTCGATTTGGCCGGCCCATCGTGAATTGCCGCTCGGATGGAAAGATGCAGGTAAAACGGGAACAAAGGCTGAGTGTCTGGAATACATTGGCCAGGTTTGGACTGATATGCGCCCGTTGAGCTTGCGGATGAAAATGGAGCAGGCCGCGCAATCTGGAAAGTAAGCTCGCGATCATTAATAGCAAGACTTTCAAAAAGTCCGGCGACGTTCCATCTTTAGGAATCCCCGGCGTGTTGGTTTGGATAACCCATTGGCATCCCCATGTTTTCAGCAGCAACAGCATCTGGCGCACGTTCTTTATCCCAATTGGATCAAGCTGTGACGCCAACTCCAATCCATGTAGGTCTTGTTGTTTTTCATTTATTGGCGGCACATCATCTTGCTGAGCTTGTTCGATCCAACAAGATGGTCCCAGTGGTCCTGATGGATCATGCGAAGTTTGCTCATTCCTTTCCTGCGAGCTCGCGTGTCGTAGTTCTGATTGATCTTTGGGGTTTGCCGCTTCCGTTAACTGAATATCTGGACTGGTTGTCGGCAGCCATTCCTGGGTGTGCGTTCCTTGCCCTCGATTCCGCTAAATCGGAAGTTGACGTGGCGCGCTTGCTCCATTCGGGAATTGCTGGCTTTATCACCCATGCTGAATCTTCGCATCTGCTTGGTCCTGCCATTCAGGCAGTCGCGGCGGGCCGCATTTGGGCATCTCCTGAGATCATTCGCATCTACGTGGAGCTTACGTCACAACGCTTTACTGTAAGCAGCGGTGCAGAGATGCTTACCTCGCGGGAGAATCAGGTGCTTGAACTTCTGCGCAAACGATACTCGAACAGGGAAATGGCGCAATTGTTGCGCATTTCTGAAAGCACGGTGAAGTTCCATGTTTCGAATGTGCTGATGAAGTTGAAGGCCCATCACCGCCGCGACCTCGTCAATGCCGATTCGTGTGGAGTTTCAACGCTGCCGGAACCCAGCAGGCCAGGAAAGAATGCAATGGCCAATGCGGAACCCCCGGAACGAAACTGCGGAGTTTCAACATTTTCTGGTCTGGAGAAAGTCTCTTAGTACGGCCCGTTCTTTAGCAGTATGTAAGTTCTGAAAATGAGCCAGTCCCTCTCAGCAAGTACAAGCATGAAACTTATTGATGTCAGTCACCGTGGAACACGGGATAGTCACCTATAAAGGAAGCCTGGTCCTGTGATTACTGACTATCGCAGCTGGGAATCTTCAAAAGAATTCGCCGAATACGACCAGGTTGCAACGCCGGCTGCTTCGTTTGAAGCTGCAGCCCTCTTCCCCCATGCAAGGCACGTACACGTGAAAGATGCGACACACTATTGCCTGTATGACCGGCCTGAATTCGTGGCGAATATGCTCAAAGAGTTCTTTGGAAATGCAGATGGATTGATGTCTCGATCGTGTGCGCCTGAATCAATCTCAAATTGCACTGAAGCTGAACTCGCGGACATGAGCATTTTGTGTTCGGCTGTAGCGACTTCCTGAACAGGAGTATGGCATGGACCTCAGAAAACTGAGTTCGCATATCGCCGAGAAAAAGCACCAGAACGTCATTATTACATTCGAGAAAGGCAAAGTTGTTAAGCGAGACCACCAGACTTTTTATGCGGATGTAATGGCGGCGTGCACATGGTTAAAGGAGTGCGGAGTCCAGCCTGGGACCCGCATTGGTATCTGGGCGTGCAATTGCTACGAATGGATCATCTACGATCTGGCTCTTCTTGACCTGCGGGCACTTTCCGTGGCGTTTACGGATGATTTTGCCCACTTGAGCGCGGATGAGCTGATTGACAAATATTCATTATCACTCCTGCTGGTGCCGTCTTCAGAAAAGCATCACAAGGCAGCGGCGCAGTCCTCCGCTGTCGCTTTTCTGGATGGAGAAAATAAGAACATTCGGGCAATTCCTCGCGCCGCCGGGCCAGCGGATTGGGAGTTTAAAACGACAGGATTGGTTTTTTCTCCCGCCTCATCAGGCCGACTGAAGGGGCTTACCTTGTGGCGGCAGGGTATTGAGGCCAGTGTTGATGCATTCACCCAACGGGTTCAACCATTGCCGGATGACTGCTTGTTGCTATTCCTGCCCATTTCGAACTTTCAGCAGCGCCTCATGTATTACTCGGCCTTGTGGTATGGATTTGACCTCATCGTGACCGACCCGACCCGGCTCTTCCGTGCGCTGAAAGACCTGCATCCGACCATTCTGATTGCTCCGCCCATGCTTTATGAGGCTTTCGAGAATCGCTTCTACAACCTCCCCACTTGGAAACGCTGGGCGGCGCTGAGCGCGGGATCGATTATCCGCATGCTGCCTTCGCAGTCCCTGCGCGCACGACTTGCCCGGATGCTATTCAAAGATGCGTACGAAGCTTTAGGTGGCAAAATGCGCTTCATGGTCACGGGTATGGCCGGGATTAAAAAGTCTACGCTCGAGCTCTTTCGCCTAATGCAACTACCGCTTTATGAGACCTACGGCATGACAGAGTTCGGTGGCATTGCCCTGAATGTACCGGGGGACAGCAAGCTGGGATCTGTCGGAAGGCTGCTACCCGGAGTACGGGTGGAACTTGCTCCCGATGGAGAAGTGATCGCCATTCGCGAGCACCGGATTGCCTCAACCTATTTCGAGTGTGCTGACGGTGAGGCAGAGCAGACATTCATCAGTCAGGACCGGGTTGCTACGGGAGACATAGGCAGGTTTGACAAAGATGGATATCTCTACCTGATCGGACGAAAGAAAGAAATGATTGTGACTTCCGGCGGAAACAAGGTCCACCCTGAGCTTCCCGAAGCGGAAATTGATGCATGCCCTGACGTCGCGCGCTCTGTGGTGTTTGCCCACGAGGACTCACCGAATCTTGTGGCCGTCGTCCTCCCCAAAAAGTTAGAAGACGTGTCAGTCAGGATCCGAATTCAGCAGTTCGTTGATCAGCTCAATGAACGCAAGCCATTCCTTACGGTAGATGCGGTGATTTTTAGCGACCAGGCGTTTTCACGGGAGAACGGCTTTCTGCGGCCCAATCTGAAACTTGATCGAAAGAAAATTGCGCAACACTTCCTGAACGGTAACGGAAACAGCGGTAAAACGGTTGCCAGGAGCGCTTAGTGGCGCTTGATGCCCAATTTGACGAGCAAGTCATGGGGCAAGGACCAAGCGAATTTTTGACGTGGAAGAGCACTGTTCTGAGCACCCTTCCAGCCTGGAACTAAGCCACGTTGCCGGCGTTCTGTGAGGTTTGCAGCTAACGCCCATTTTTCCGGCAAGATGCCGCGTTTCCTTGTGAGAGGACTCCTATGGTCACCGCTCCATCGCTTCCGCACCGCTCTTCTGATTTTGTGGCACCCACGAGCGAAAAACAATCTTACAGAGGCCTGATCGTATTCGCCTGTTTCATTGTTGTTGGTCTCGCCATGATTTCATTGGATGGTCCACCGCGGCCATTATCGGAACAAGCTCCTCTCTCCACATTTTCAGCAGCCCGTGCAATGAAGCATCTTTCTATCATCGCCCGCGCTCCGCATCCCATAAACTCCCCTGAACATGGTGCAGTAAGAGACTATGTTCTGCGCGCTCTTCATGAAACAGGGCTCGATCCCCAGGTGCAAAGAATCACAGGCGACGATCACGGTTTTAAAATCGAGGGCGCCGTGGAGAATATCGCTTGCCGTCTGCAAGGAAGCAGCCAGGAGAAAGCAATTCTGTTGGTTGCTCACTATGATTCGGTTGCTGCAGGCCCAGGGGCCAGCGATGATGGAGCTGCCGTGGCCGCTCTTCTGGAAACGGCAAGGGCCCTTAAGTTGCTACCGCAACTCAAGAGAGACATCATCTTTCTGTTCACTGATGGAGAAGAGACTCATCTGCTGGGGGCTCGCGCTTTCGTTGCGGAGCATCCGTGGGCAAAGGATGTTGATGTTGTCTTAAACTTTGAGGCCCGCGGCATACGTGGTCCTTCAATCATGTTTGAAACCAGTGATCAGAATGGCTGGGTTATCAGGCATTTTGGCCAAGCTGTGTCTCATCCCGTTGCCAATTCGCTTTCCTACGAAATATACAAACGCATGCCGAACAACACCGATTTCACTGTGTTTCGACATGCCGGGTACTCCGGGCTGAATTTTGCGTTCATTGACGGACTCGCCTATTACCACACTAAATTCGATTCGATCCAAAACATAGAGCCCGGAAGCTTGCAGCATCATGGCGACTATATGCTGGAATTAGCCAGGGAGTTTGGAAACACAACCGGAGATGAAGCCAAATCCCCAAACATGATTTATTTCGATGTGTTTGGAATGGCACTGGTGCGATATTCAGGCCTGACCGGCGCCATTTTCCTCGGAATTGCAGCGGTCATAACATTCGCTGTCTTGCATATAGGTCTTCGTACCCAGTTTCTTCGGATCGGCGGCTGCATGCTTGGTCTGCTGGCAATGGTTTCCGGCGTTGCTGTCACGGTGCTCGGAGCATGGCTAAGCTATCAGGCTGCACACGCCATGCATTCGCATAGGATTTATGCTGGTCTGCGGTATCATCCCGGACTGTACATATCGTCCTTTTGCGCCATTGGGCTAGCCTGTGCCATGGCCCTATATGCAGGGTTTTCAAAAAAAATAAATTCTCTACATTTGCTGATGGGCAGTTGCTTAGGCTGGCTCGCTCTGACTTTGGTTATGAGCTGGTATTTTCCTGGAGGTACATATCTTTTTCTTTGGCCATTGCTCTTCAGCTTATTTGGTGCATGGCTATTGATTGTGGAGGGCAGATCCGCGGGTCAGAAAGTTTTGCTGCCTCTGAGCGGAATACCGGCGATCGTGATCATAGTTCCATTGGCCCACAAAATTTTTTGGGCTTTTATCTCTGGCTCTATTGTGCTTGTCAGTGCAATGCTTGGCCTTGTAATGTCGTTATTGATAGGGCAACTTGGTTTAGAACAAACGGCCCGTCGCTGGCTGCTTCCCGTTTTGCTGGTATCTGCCGGCGTAGCGTTGTTTGTGACTGCGATCATAGTATCAGGAACTGCTTAGGGACTAACTGTGCTCGTGGCTATAACACAAACACGTCATCGCCTTCTATCTCTAGCTTGAATATAGTAAGGCGCACGGCGGCTTTCCTGGGCGTCTTTCCGGTTGGATTGCCATTTGGAATATATCCCTGTGCTGAATTAAGTTCGCATTCTACAAGAGGCTTTTCCATCGCAATATAGAAAAATCGGTACTGACAATGAAAAAGTTGTTGTGCCCGCTCGCAGATATATGTGCTGCGCTTCGTGTTTTAAATAGGGCAGCCGCTTGCCCGCTCCAGGCGAGTGAAACGTAGCAGAACAATCTAAAAAGTTTGAGATTGAAAAGAAAAACAGGGTTCAATGAAAATTATTTCTTTTTTTCTGCAGCATTCCCGAAAAGCAGTGTTCTTGAGCGTAATAGCTGGAGTTTTTAGCGGCATTTGTAATGCTGCGTTACTTGCGGCCATTAATAGCGCATTGAAAGCTGGACATCCCACCGCCGTGCTTATATGGAGTTTTGCAGGCTTGTGCGTGTTGCTACCGTTTTCCCGCTTTTCTTCAGAACTGCTCTTGACCAAGCTGGGACAGGATGCAATGTATCATTTGCGCATGAAATTGTGCCGGCAAGTGCTTTCTACCCCGCTACGCAATCTGGAGATGCTCGGTCCGGCCCGTGTCCTAACCACTTTGACCGACGATATACCCACCATTATCATTGCATTGAATGCCATACCGGTGCTTTGTGTAAATACTGCGCTGGTACTTGGCTGCCTCATCTATATGGGAATGTTGTCCTGGTCCCTTTTTGGCATCGTGATCTTTTTTATGGCCATTGGAATAATTTCATATCAACTCCCAATCATCAAAGTCCATAAGATGTTCAGCGCAGCAAGAAAAGATACCGAGACTTTGCTGGGGCACTTGCGTGCGCTTACGCACGGGATCAAGGAACTAAAGATTCACCAAGGTCGCCGAGAAGCATTTGTGAGGGATGGCCTCGACCTGACTGCTGTCTCTTTGAAGCGGAACAATATATCAGCATTGCGCATGTATTCAGGGGCCGCAAGCTGGGGACAGATCCTGGTATTTATAGTGATAGGGCTCTGTCTTTTTCTTCTTCCCAATATGGGCCACATCAGCGGACCCACTTTGACGGGATATACGCTGGCGCTTCTCTACTTGATGACACCACTCCAGGTCATTATGAACAGCCTTCCGCAATTGGGGCGCGCCGGCGTGGCCTTGCAAGCGCTGAACGAGTTGGGGCTTACTCTGGCTAGCACAAAAGCGGAGATATCTTCTGTTGCCGGCATGCCGAATTCCCAGTGGAACACGTTGGAACTCAGAGCAGTTACCCATTCGTACAATGTAGAAAGTGAATCCCAAACTTTCGTGCTCGGACCTATTGACCTCACCTTTAGGCCGGGAGAATTGGTTTTTATCACCGGAGGCAATGGCAGCGGCAAAACGACGTTGATCAAGCTGATAACAGGGCTTTATCTGCCCGAGCTAGGACACATTTATCTGGGTGGCCGGCAGATCAATGATGAAACGGTGGAATGGTACCGGCAGCATTTCTCGGTCGTCTTTGCTGATTTCTTTCTCTTCGAGCAATTATTGGGTTTAGCGGGCCCAGAGATTGAAGGCCAGGCACAACTATATCTTGAGCAGTTGAAACTCGCTCATAAAGTCAGTGTTACAGATGGAAAGCTTTCCACTACGGAGCTATCACAGGGCCAGCGAAAACGTCTGGGGCTTTTAACTGCGTACCTGGAAGACCGTCCCATCTACGTGTTTGACGAATGGGCCGCTGACCAGGACCCGTATTTCAAGAACATCTTCTACATGCACCTGCTCCCAGAGCTGAAGGCCAAAGGTAAAACAATACTTGTGATCAGTCATGATGATCGTTACTATAGCGCGGCCGATCGCATTATCAAGTTGGATGAGGGGCAGATAGTCAGCGACACCGGTGTGGATGTCGCGGCATCATTGGAGAAGGCCAAAGGGCGCCACGCATCATAGCGCCTCAATTATTCTTGCAGCCTGAAAACAATGAACAAGCCAGTGTGTTAGTCCGGTGGCAGACACATATCGGCACTGCTGGCCTGCGTCAAAACCATCGAAACGCTATGCAGTATGCCGAAGCGCTTGCGGATAATATTCAACCGGAGCCTTTCGTTGCATTCTGGGACTGACTGCCTTAACCCATTCTGGGTCAACCTCCGCCACAACAGTCCTCATCATCATGCTGATCGAAACAAGCAGGCGCTGTTTGGGTAGGAAGGAAGTGAGTGTTCCTACCACACCCTGCAACGGACCTTCCTCGACGCGAACCTTGTCTCCTACAGTCAAACCTTTCCATACGCAAAGCGGCGATCCGGAATTGGTAAGGACCTGGATTGAATGGATTTCTTCCGGATCAATGGGTGCCGGTTTTCCGCCAAATTCAACAATACGAATAACGCCTGGAGTAGTAACGATTAACCCGTAGACATTTGCATTAACTCTACAGAATACATATCCGGGAAAAAGCGGCGCTTCATAAGAAATGCGTTTTTTCCTTACGCTGCAAGTAGGTAAAAATTCCTCATAGCCTTTTGCCCTCAACATCATTGCTACCTGTTGCTCAGTTCGAGCTCTCACTTGTAACGCAAACCACTGATTCTGGAGCACCACGGGTGCGCCTCCTAGGCCCAAAATGGAACGGTAAAACCAGCATGACTGACGAACGAGGGCTCATATTATTGAGAAGCCTAATGAGGAACAACGGTCGAAAAGACGAGGCAATACCTAGACAAAAAGTACAGGATGAGATCAGCGATGGGCGATTATCTATGAAAATCAAAGGCTTGGAAGGAGACAATGACCTTTAGTACTAGAACGGATTTCATGAGAATTTTATAACCAATCGTGCATTAGCTTGAATGAGGTTGCTTTGCACTTGCGGAGACGGTTGTCATTTTTGCAGACGCGCTGAAAAAAGGAGATGGCAGTCCCGCTTTGTCCTGAGAGCGAGGGTGAAAAATAAATCCAAAAGTGGAGTGCCACCAATTGCTCGATTCCTGCCGCAAAAAGTAATTGTGGCGGAGCGCCTGTCTGGAGAATGGGAGATCCTCCCTTGATTGATCTTCGTACGATCCCAAGTTCACTGGCAAAATGATTTAGAAACTGTTTTGCACTCAATTTGATGGAGCTGTCGAACTGCCAGCAAATTTTGAGGAAAAGGCCGCTCGTTGCAAAAGAGCGTACAAACATGCGATGAATCGAAGTGATTGAAAAAGGTTGGTTGCGGGGGGTGGATTTGAACCACCGACCTTTGGGTTATGAGCCCAACGAGCTACCAGGCTGCTCCACCCCGCAAATCCAATATATCAGCGCGTTTACACACGGTCAAACATGGCGTGCTGAACGCGATTGCGACTTAATCATTATTGAGAGCGGGTTTCTGCGTGTGCCAATCAGTTTGCTTTTGGAAGGCGTGCGCCAGGGCCAGCACTGAGCCTTCGGCTCCGGGCGTTCCGATGATTTGCAGCCCAATTGGCAAACCGGATTTTGAGAAACCGCAGTTCAGCGAGATGGATGGAAGTCCGTAGACGTTGAAAGGGCGGGTGTTCCGCAACATGATCATCTCCTTATTGCGGAGCTGGTCAGGCGCGGCCTGAAGGTCGCTGAAGGTTGGCGCCAGTATGGGCGTTGTGGGCGTAAGGATCAGATCGACGCGTTCAAACAGCTCCAAAATTTGGCGGCGTTGCTGCAACAATTCACGCTGAGCCTGGATGTACTGCGGAGCGGTTACATCGGCCCCGCTGCGGATGCGTCTCAGCGTTTCCGGATTGTAGCCTTTTTCGTTTGCGGACAAATATTTTTGATGGTACGCATAGGCTTCGCATCGGACCAAAGTGCGATCAGTATCAGTGGAGAGATTAATTTCTTGCACGCCGGATGAAATCTTGCCAAGCCCGCTCACAGCAGAATCGACAGCATTCTTAATTTCTTCATCGACTTCATTCCAGTAATCGCGTGTGACGCCGAGACGCAGAGCCGCGGTGCTTTCTTCAATCGCCGAGGGATAGTATACGGGAGCAAATTTCTGGCTTCCAATATCCTGTGGAGCGTACGCGGCGATTGCCTGCAGCATGAGCGCGGCATCGGCGGCTGTACGCGCCATGGGGCCCACGTGGTCGAGAGACCATGAAAGAGGAATCACGCCGCGCGCGCTCACCAATCCGTACGTCGGTTTTAGTCCGGTGATTCCGCAACAAGCCGCAGGCAAACGGATAGAGCCCGCTGTATCCGTTCCAATAGCTCCATAGCATAGGCACGCTGCCACTGCCGCAGCGGAGCCTGAAGATGATCCGCCGGTAACGTGCGCGGTGTTCCAGGGATTGCGCGCAGGTCCAAAGTGGCCGATGATGCCGCTACCTCCATAAGCAAATTCATGCAGGTTGAGTTTGCCGAGCAAGATCGCGCCAGCCAATTTCAACCGTCGAATTACTTCTGCGTCAGAGGTTGGGACGTTATCCTTTAGCACAGCGCTAGCGGCTGTGGTTTTCACTCCGGCAGTTTCAATCAGGTCCTTTACCGCCAGCGGAATTCCATGCAGCGGGCCTTTCCATTCTCCTCGTGCGATCTCAGCTTCAGCTTTGTGTGCATCTTCCAGAGCAGCCGTGCCCGTTACCGTAATAAAAGCGTTTAGCCCAGGATTGAGCTTTTCAATGCGAGCAAGGCATGCCTGGGTAAGCTCGACAGGAGAAACTTCTTTCTTTTGCACCGCCCGGCTGGCTTCAGAGAGATCAAGCAGATGCAGTTCGCTGGCAGAGTATTTTGCTGGAGAGGACATGACAGTTCTGAGAATATCACTGAGCCAGGCCTGTTACGGCCTCCCTCATTGTGGGCGGACTATAAGACGGGCGAGTTGGATCACTATCGATCACCAAAATCCGCTTGCTTAAAGATCCGCCTATTTCCTTCGCGGCATGGGCAAATACGCCGTTCAGACCCCAAGTTCAGCGCCTAACAAAATGAACTCCAGTTTGGAAATGAGGCACTGGTTACCTCAGTACCGTTGTCCCTGTAGCACAACTACCGATATAAAGAGACCATTCCGGGATACGTTTTGGCTGCATTCAAGGAAAGAAGAACGATCATGTGCAGTTTTGTTAGATGGCCCAGGAAAGTCGCGCAAGCGGGTCTTCTCGGTCTCTTTATCGTAATTTCGCTTACCGTCCACGCCCAGGATGATGGACTAGCATCCGACGGGTTCAAGGCCGTACCAATTCTGACCGGCTCGACCGCGTATTTTACCCGCGTCACTGCTGGGCAGTATCAGGACGCTCCCACTGTGAGCCCGCTTCTGCTGCTTCCGCTTGGAGACAAGTGGTTGATTGAAGCCAAAGGCTCATACGGCGACACATTCAGCAAGAACGCCAAAGGGGATTATAGCGGCACTATCTCCTACGGAATGGCTTACGGCCAGATTGACTACATTGCCAATCGTTACATGACGTTCGTGGCCGGCCGCTTTACAACTCCTTTCAACATTTATGGTGAGCGACTGGCGCCCAACTGGATTCGCCCCCTGCAAACCGGTCCTCTGACTTCGCCTGTCACGAGCGGTTCTGCGCTGGGCGGCATGATGCGCGGCGGTTTTTCTGGGACGGAGAGCCTGAACGTTACCTACGCACTTTATTTCTCAGCCAATAATACGCACCACTTATTGGCCACTGATCGTTCGACGGGCGGCAGGCTGGGATTTTTTCTGCCGCGCCAGAGGCTTGAAGTTGGCGCTTCATTCCAACAAGTCTTGCAGGCGGATCGGCCGCATTCTTCCGGCGTATTTATGGAGTGGCAGCCGAACCGTGCGCCTTTAACAGTGCGGTCGGAATATGTGCGCTCTTCGGGAACCAAGGGAAGTGCTTATTGGATTGAATCGGTCTATCGGCTGAGCCAAATCCCTTCATTGAGGCGACTGGAACTGGTTGGTCGCGGAGAGCAATTTTTTGCCGCATCGAACCTTTCTGCCGCCACGATAAAGAAGCTGGGCACGCTCGGCAAAGATACCAATGAAGGCGATTTCGGAATGAACTATTACCTGCGTAGCGACGTCCGTGCCTCTGCCAGCTATGGCCGCCAGTTTGTGCTCGGCAAAAACGCTAACCTATGGACAATCGGGATGACATATCGCTTTGTTATGCCGGTGCTGCCGCAAGGAGATGCGCGATGAAGATGAAATTTTTCCTGGCTGCGTTTCTGGTCGCAAGCGCCCTGTCGTTCGGCTTAATGGCCAATGCCAGCAGCGGCGGCAAGGATGCCGTGAAAGATTCCGCTGCCCCCACAGTTTCCGCGGAGCAGAGCGCGCAGAATGAAACCATGCATGTAGAGGGCGAGAAGCGTTTTCGCTCCAACTGCGGACGTTGCCATGCCGCGCCGCCTAAATTTCCGCCGCGTATGATGGCCACCATTGTCCGCCACATGCGTGTGCGCGCCACCATTACCGACCAGGACATGCATTTGATCCTGCGCTATATGACGGAGTAATGATGCAGCGCTTGCGCAACCGGTTCACGCAGCTTTCGATCCCAGCGATCTTAGTGATCTTTGCAGTATTTTTCTTCGCATCTATGCCGGCCTTCGGCCAGGCACGCGTAATTGAAGTTCTGGCCGATAAAGACAGTCATTTTAAGATTGCCGGCATGAGCCGCCCGGAAATTACGGTCAAGGCGGGTGAGCCGCTGCTGCTGCGCATTACCGCACGCAAGGGAAAGACCTGGAACCGTGACGGCACCGTGCATGGCTTTACCCTGCTGCGAGCCAAAGACCACAGCAAGGTCAGCGGATGGAATCTGGAATTAAAGCCAGGACAGCAGGAGTTTTCTCTCACTGCCCCTGCCGAGCCCGGGGAGTATGAAGTTTTATGTACGGTCATATGCAGTGAAGAGCATGAAGGCATGCGGATGAAGTTTGTGGTTTTACCGTAATACTTTTGTGATGGCTGGAAAAGCACGCGCCTGGTCAAAACTGAAAACTTTGAAGGAGATTCTTGATGAACAAGTCAATTTACAAAATGCGCGCGGTGTTTTTTTTCGCGACTCTTGCGCTATTATCGCTCTGTTCATTTGCTAAAGATAAGCCCAAAGATGCCACTGTAAACCTGCACGGCGCCGTCATGGATAGCCAATGCGCCTTCAACGTGCACTCTGACGCGCATTCGCATGAGTGGATGACAAGCCGCGGGATTCAGGGCGCGAATAATGAAGAAACCTGCACTCGCCACTGCGTGAAAGATATGGGAGGCAGCTACGTGCTGGTGGTTAAAAAGGACGTTTATAAAATTGACGATCAAGTAAAGGCTGAACAATTCGCGGGCAAAAAAGTAAAGATCAACGGAAGTTTAGACGCGGAGACGCATACCCTTCATGTCTTCGACATGGAAGAGGATAAGTAGCCGACTCTGCCATTCGGTCGAAAAACAGACGGCTGCGCTTGCACGCAGCCGTTTTTGTTTCCGATGAGCTTTTTGGGGAAAAAGAGGAGCCGGCCTTCAGGCAGACTTCTCGATTGTTAAAGGACGGTGCATGACGGTCGCCTCGGCATTGCGGGCAACCGTCATGGTAGCTTGTTCAATAGAAGCCAGAGACTCCTTCAGCGGACATGCTGAATGGTGGAGAAGCCGAAGCACCTCTGTGACCTGAGTTAACCGGAAGCTTTGTTGTGCGTAATCGACACCATCGGCGTTGATTCGCGCCGCGGCAGATTCGATATAACACCACAAAAACTGGCTGAGGAGGTCAACCGCTTTTTTCAGGTCATGGCCTAATCCGGCGTTTAATAAATTGTTCAAAATGCGGTCTTGATCGCCGGAATCAGCGTTCTGGAACGTGGACCAACGCAACTTCACATGTAGGGCCTGAAGTTCTTGAGTAATATTTTCAATCTGATCTGAGAAATCTTCCATTGTCTAATCCTTGCTCTGCAAGTATTTGGTGACACCCTAGACATCGGAAGAAGTGGCAAACAGCTCTCGCGCAGACGACCGGAAGGAGTGGCTTCAACACAAGTAGCTTAAAACGTGAGATGCTGGATGTCTTCTCCGCGTTCAGTTACCGAAGTACATGTTTCGATGGTTCAATGGTCCACCTCATTTAGACACGCTACAGAACAGTGCGGAACAAACAGCTTTACAGGCGAATTTCGCTTGCAGCAGTGACCATTGCATTTTTAGCATCGCCTTTTCTGGAAATGCAGGATTCGTTACACGGAATCATCGAACTGACCATTCTTATTGTTGGCGTACGCATTGCCATTACTGCTGGGACCCGGCACCGAAATCGAAGGGATCGTATAAGCACTCTTCGCCTGTGGCCAATATGAGATGATGCAGTCAGGAGGGTTTCGCTGATACGTGTCCGCATTTAGCCCTGAAGTAGCCCAAAAATGTCCTCGCTGTGCGAGGGAAATTCCTGCCGGCGCGTTGGAGTGCCCGCAATGCCGGACGTTGGTCCACGGTGACCAGATGGAGCAGCTCGCGGCCCATGCACGGTCATTGGAGGCGCATGGCGACCTTCAGGCAGCCCGCGAGAAATGGCTAGCCTGCCTGCCGCTCCTGCCCGCGCACTCAGTCCAGGCGGAGTGGATACGCAACCATGTTCGTGAATTAGAAGCTGGTCCTTCCCAAGCTAAACATCCCGTTTCCGGTACGACGCCGCAGTGGGCCAAAAAACTGGGGCCGCTGGGCCCGATTCTGTTGGCGCTGTTGAAATTCAAATCACTTTTTAGTTTTGTAGCGTTCTTCGGCTTTTACTGGACGATTTGGGGCCCCAAGTTTGGCATTGGCTTTGCCGTGTTGATCTTGATTCACGAAATGGGACACTTCATCGACATCAAGCGCCGGGGACTGCCAGCGGACATGCCCATGTTCCTGCCGGGATTGGGGGCTTACGTGAAGTGGAACGCGCTGGGCGTCTCACTGGAAGCCCGCTCTGCTGTCAGTCTGGCAGGGCCGTTTGCTGGCGCGCTTGCGGCGGGTGTTTGCTATTTATTGTGGCACCAGACTGGTTATGGATTATGGGCTGCTTTGGCTCGAACCGGCGCATGGTTCAACGCGCTAAATTTGATCCCGCTCTGGATCTTCGACGGCAGCAGCGCTACTAATGCTTTGAGCAAACTGGAACGGGCGGTGGTGTTAGTAGTAAGCGCCGCTCTGGGTTATGCGCTGGGTGAATGGGTATTCGGGCTGGTTGCGGTAGGGATGGGCATCCGTCTGTTTACCCGCGATGCCCCGGAGGAGCAAAGCAACGCCATTGCTGCGTACTTTGCGGCAGTCCTGGCTGCGCTGGCCATGGTCCTGTGGCTGGTGCCGGGACAGGGAAACGGATTGCATTAGTACCGACCTCCTTCGCATAAAAGCTGTCGCTAAACGCCAGGCGCTTGAGCCTTTGCCGTATTGCAGGCTATCTTCAAAGCGGAGGCCTCATGCACGAGAGCGGGATTCAATCCATCGAAATCGTGCTTCTGCTGCTTTTGCTCTTTGTCGCAGGCTTTACTGCGCTGGCCCGCAAGCTGCAAACGCCTTACCCGATCGTGCTTGTAGTGGCTGGACTCTTATTGAGTCTTGCACCTGGTATTCCCCGAATTACTCTGAGTCCTGATCTTGTTTTTCTGGTGGTGCTGCCACCGCTGCTTTATTCCGCTGCATGGCTAACTTCATGGCGCGATTTTCTCCACAACATGGTTAGCATTTCATTCCTGGCTTTCGGGCTGGTAGGGTTCACGGTGCTGGGCGTGGCGGGAACGGCCCACCTGGCTTTTCCCGGATTTGACTGGCGGCTGGGAGTGGTCCTGGGAGCGGTAGTAGCTACCACGGATGCGATTGCTGCGACCTCAATTGCAAAACGTGTTGGCCTGCCACAACGGATTGTTGACGTCCTTGAGGGAGAAAGCCTGCTCAATGACGCCACTGGATTGCTCGCGCTGGAATTTGGTCTGGCAATTGTCGTTGCGGGTCAAACGCCGACTGTTGCTTCAGGATTTCTACGGCTGGCATACCTGACTGTAGCTGGAATCGGAGTGGGGCTGCTGATTGGCGGGCTCATTCATTGGGTGGAGCACCACATTGACGATGGCCCGATTGAAATCACCCTCAGCATCATGGTGCCTTATGCTGCTTACCTTGCCGCGGAATCCATTCACGCTTCCGGAGTTTTGGCTGTGGTGGCCTGCGGCCTTTATCTGGGGCGGGGAAGCGCGCATTTCTTCTCGCCGGCAGTGCGCATCCAGGCCAACGCGGTGTGGAGCGTGTTCACTTTCATCCTGAACGGCTTCGTTTTTGTGCTGATTGGCCTGCAATTGCCCATTGTGCGAGAGGGAATCAGGAATTACAGTTTAGCGTCCCTGCTGCTTTATGGCGGATTGTTCAGCTTGCTGGTGATCGTTCTGCGGCTGCTGTGGGTGTATCCGGGCACGATGCTGGCGTATTGGATCCGCCGAAACGTCCTTCACCAGAATGAACAGAGTCCACCTGCCGGCAAATATTTGTGACGGGCTGGACTGGAATGCGCGGCGTGATCGCCCTGGCAGCAGCGCTTTCACTGCCAGAGCAGCTCGCAGACGGAAGTCCATTTCCGCAACGAAACATGATCATCTTTTTGACCTTTAGCGTCATCCTGGTAACGTTGGTCCTGCAAGGACTCACTTTGCCGGCGCTGATACGCACTTTGGGGCTGGTCGGCGTTACAGGGCCGAACTGTGAGGAGACGGAAGCAAGACGCATTATGGCTGAGGCGGCGCTGGCGCAACTGAACAAAACCAGCGAAGAGTCCGAACCGAACTCCGCGGCCCTCTATGACGACCTGAAGGAGCACTATCGGAGGCGACTGTCATCCTTGCCGCGTGAAGGCGAGACCCAGGATGGTTCCGATCCGGAAGCGTATGCGAAATTTCTTGCCGTTTCTCTTGACCTGTTGCGCGTAGAGCGAGAAACGGCAGTCAAGTTGCGTAATAGTGGCCGAATCAATGATGAAGTCTTGCGCCAGCTTCTAAAGGAATTGGATTTGAGTGAAACCAGATTTCACGCAGGGTAAACGCATGATCAAAACTCTTTAAAGCGCGATGCGCTCAGAGTGTAAGCTGATAAGTGGCCGCTATCGAACGAAAATCAGTCCGGAACCTTGTCATCATCTACGTTGCCGCTTGGATGCGGTCGTTTGGCATTGGACTGCTGGGCGTTGTGCTCGGCGTGTTTCTTTATCGCGAAGGATTTTCTTCCGCTGCCATTGGGCTAGTGATTGCCGCCGGTCTGGCTGGAGCGGCAAGCGGCACTGTGTTCATCACCTTTAAGGCCGACCGTCTGGGGCGGCGGCGGACGCTTTTTTTGCTCTCGCTCTTGACCGCCGTGGGTTCACTTCCACTCATATTTCACTTCGGACTGCCTGCAATGATCGTGATCGCGTTCCTGGGCATGCTCAACGGTATGGGTTCGGACAGAAGTCCCGCATTCGCGCTGGAGCAAGCGACTATCCCGGGATTAGTAGCCGATGAAAAACGTACATGGGCCCTGGCTTGGTACAGCGTGGTGCTGGACGCCAGCGGCGCGGTAGGAGCGCTGGCGGCGGGCATTCCAATTGTCGCTCAAAAATGGTGGAACGCAGACCTCGGCCATTCCTATCGACTCTTGTTTATAGGCTATGCAGCCATCAGCGTCTTGACCGCATTGTTGTATCTGTTCTTGTCGCCTGAAGTGGAAGTTCGCAAGGCCGGTCTACCGCTGGAGCCGCGAGCTCGAGTTTCGCCAGAAACAAAATCGACAGTCAAAAAGCTTTCCGCACTGTTTGCGATGGATGCTTTCGGCGGTGGTTTCTTAACTGACGCGCTGGTTTCTTACTGGTTCTTCCGGCGTTTTGGCATCGCGGAAAGCCAGCTTGCATTGCTCTTCTTCACGGTACACGTGTTGAATGCGCTTTCCCATTTGGGCGCGGCATGGCTGGCGCGACGAATTGGTTTAATCAAAACGATGGTGTTTACTCATCTGCCTTCGAGTGTGTTTCTGATTGCAGCGGCGTTTATGCCGTCGCCACGATGGGCCATCTTGCTGTTTCTGCTGCGCGAGTCGCTGGTGGAAATGGATGTACCAACGCGGCAGTCGTATGTCGCGGCTGTGGTGAAGCCGGAGGAGAGAACATTTGCCGCTGGCGTAACCAATCTTGTGCGGAATGGAGCATGGGCCGCAGCATCGGCCGTTGCTGGAGTCTTTATGCAGCAAGTCGCTTTTGCCGCACCGCTGTTGCTGGGCGGCGGATTGAAGATCATCTATGACGGCCTGCTGTGGCGCGCGTTTCGACACCTTGCGCCTCCGGAAGAGCGCAAAAGTTGATCCGCAGGCACTGGGCACCGAATTTTTTGATGTTCTATTGAAACGCCTTTAGCGTTCTTCTCACTATCACAGGTCACCAATCCAACTAAGAAATGAGAACCGATGAACCGATTCAGCAGGAAAAGTCTTGTCGTAACGCTTATTTGCTTCGTAGCTTTTGCCAATCGGCTTGAGGCGCAATGGCAGGCGCGGCACGGCTTAACGCCGACGCAATATCAATCGACGTTTGATGATTTAAGCAAGCAGGGCTACCGGCTGAAGACTGTAAGCGGTTACGTGAGCGGGGGTGAGCGGTACGCTGCTCTGTGGGTCAAGGAGCCCGGCCCAGCGTGGACGGCGCGTCATGGACTCAGCGCAGCTGATTATCAGAAAGCTTTTGACGATTTTGCCAAACAGGGCTATCGCCTTACCTGGGTGACTGGTTACGAAGTTGGAGGCACTCTCAAATACGCCGCGATATGGGAAAAGAAAGGCGGGTCGGAAGAGGTTGCGCGCCACGGACTCAACTCCGCCGATTACCAAAAAGCGTTCGATGACTTCACCAAGCAGGGCTATCGTCTGGTTCATATCAGCGGTTACAACGCAGGCGGCTCACCGCATTTTGCGGCGATTTTTGAAAAGTCCGGGGGGCCGGCCTGGGTAGCGCGTCATAACCTAAGCGCAGCCGACTATCAGAAAGCTTTCGACGATTTTGCCAAGCAGGGCTATCGCCTCAAGGAAGTAAGCGGCTACAACGTTGGCGGCCAGGACAATTATGCGGCAATCTGGGAAAAAAGCGGCGGTCCCACGTGGTACTCACGCAATGGAATACCGGACGCCTGGTACCAGAACGTTTATGACAATTTTTATTATCAGGGAAATCAACCGGTCTATATTTCTGCATTCAGTTCCAGCGGAGGATCGGGCAAGCTCAATGTGATTTGGGACAACCCCAATTTCAGCGGCGCAGATCTACAAGCGATTACGCAGAAGATCCAGGCTTACATGAACACAAATCAGGTTCCTGGGCTTGCCCTAGCCATCACCAAAGATGGCCGGCTTGTTTATGCTGCAGGCTTCGGCTATGCCAACAAAGAAACCGGAGAAGAGGCCGCTCCGACCAATATGTGGCGCATTGCCAGCGTCTCCAAGAACATAACTTCCACGGCAATCATGAAACTTGTAGAGAAGGGGAGTCTGCACCTTACCGACAATGTCTTTGGTCTCGGAAGCCTGTTGGGCGCGCAATTTCCCACGCCGGCGGGCAACAAGAAGATTGAGCAGATCAAAGTGAAGCACTTGCTGGAACATGTGTCCGGCCTCAGCAACACGAATGGCGATCCCATGTTCATGAATACCGGCATGAACCATACGCAGCTGATCTCTTGGATGCTCAATGATCCCGGCCACAAGATGACTCGCGATGCCAACACGCAATTTGAGTATCTCAACTTTGGCTATTGCCTCTTGGGCCGGATCATTGAGAAGGTCAGCGGCCAGAGTTATGAGCAATTTGTGAAACAAAATGTGCTTGGTTCAAGCGGCGTTACTGAAATGGGGATCGGCGCCAACTCAGAGGCCGCTCGCAAGCCCCGCGAAGTGAAGTATTACCCTGCCAGTGCATATTCGCTGAATGTTACCCGCTTTGATTCGCACGGGGGCTGGGTGGCTTCACCCATCGACCTTGTCCGCTACGTTGTCCGCGTGGATGGCCTGCCGACTAAACCGGACATTTTTACTGCCGCATCCCATACCGCGGTGACAACGGACTCAGGAATAAAAGACGCCAAGGGTAATGATCCGAATTATGGTTTTGGCTGGGGACTACCACAGTGGCACAACGGCGATATAGACGGCTCTATCGCATTCTTGCAGGTGCTGCCCGGAGGCTACACGTACTCTGTGTTGGCGAACATTCGTCCGGCTAATGACAGCGGAGCATTCAATCTGTCAGGAGTAGTGCAGAAAATTATCAGCACCACACCGAAATGGCCGGCTTACGATCTGTTCTAGGAACTTGTTCGCAATTAAAGGGGGAGCGGCGCACGCTCCCTCGTTTTTATTGAAGCTCCCAATCCAATCGGACTGGACGGATTATCTGAAGCAGCCTATCTTGTAAAAGTCATGCGAACCTGGCTTTTTATTCTCATATTTTTAGGCTCCGCGTTCTCTATCTCGGCTCAAGAACAAATTGCGCAGCCGCAACCTCCCGTTTATCGCGTAGATGTCCATGTGGTCCAGGTAGATACGCAGGTGCTGAACAAGAAAACACGACATGCAGCGCGTGAATTGAAGAAGGCCGATTTTGAAATTTATGAAGACAATGTGCGCCAGCAGGTAAGCTCTTTCAGCCAGGATACGCTGCCACTTTCGGTTGTCTTGCTATTCGACCTGACCGACAGCGTGAGGCCTGTTTTGAAATCTCTGGGAGAAGGAGCCCTGGAAGCTCTACAACACCTTAAACCGGAAGACGAAGTTACAGTGATGACATACGCTGCGTCCGCGCAGGTATTGCAGGAAGCAACGACGGATCGCGCGCTGGCCGTGGCGGCAATTGAAAAGGCCAGCCGCATGGAAAGTGGAGAAGCGGCCTTCTTCAACGAAGGCATCTTTCAGGCGGTGGAACAATTGGCTAAGGACAAGAATCCTTCCAGCAGGCGGGTGATTATATGGCTCACGGACGACGTGCCGAATATACCTTCAGAAGATTCCGTCCCGCTGCGTTACAGGAGGAGCCTGAATGGCGCTATGCCACATACTCAAACCGATGCCATCCAGCGCCTACTGCGAACGAATGCTGTGGTTTGCTCTCTGCTGAAACAAAGCGACCTCTCGGTAAGCGGAGAGTCCGGTCTAAGAGCGAAGCCTGCAGAATTGATGCTCCATCCTCCGGGAGAAGTTTACAAATATGCCAGTGTCACCGGATGCCAGGTGATTGAGTTCAAGAAGAAAGACTTGAACGAAAAATTGGCTCTCTTGATTGACGACCTGCGACAGCGCTACACATTGGGATATCACCCGTCCAGGCAAAAGCCAAAAGGAAAATATTGTGTGATCAAGGTAAAACTGACGCCAGAAGCACGGAAATCTTTGGGCAATGTAGTAGTGGAAGCCCGGCAGGGATATTACCGCTAAATCGCAAGAAAATACGCGGTTGCGCTACTCAAGGGCTCCCGATTCGATCGTCACGTTTTCTCGCACGATGAGCCGCTGTCCCGTCATTTCTTTTATTGTAGGAAGGACGCGGTCAACGTGTTCCACCGTATCGACGAATGTAAGCACCAGCGGAAGCTTACCCCCTGCATCCACCAGGCTTGATGTTTTGACGCGACCACGGCCGGTAAAGCCGGCAACGGCATGCAGCAGAGTGGCTCCGGCTATCTGCTGTTCACGCAGATACTTCAGCAATTCCAGATGAAGTGGACGGCGATGCCACTCGTCGGATTCACTGAGGTAAATCGAAATCTGGACGGCATTGCGGGATGAACTCATTGGAGAAAACTGCGTCCTTCTACTTTCAAAATTCTATAGCCGGCTTAAATTGCACGCGCGATCATCGCTCCCGCCAAGATTGCTCCCAGGCAAAGCACGTTGTTGGCCAGGATGTTGGATGCAAACAGCGCCCAGTGTCCTTGTTCAAAATACGACATAGTTTCAAAAGCATAGCTGGAAAATGTGGTAAACGATCCGCAGAATCCAATGGCCACCAGGAGCCGCCATTTCGGATCAGCCAGGACCCGCTCCGTCGTCCATATCAAGAAAAACCCGAGCACGAGGCTGCCTGAAACGTTGATGATGAGAGTCCCAACAGGGAATGCAGCGTCAGTAAACCGGGTGATGATCCGGCTGAGAAAGTAGCGCAAACCAGCGCCGAAAATACCGCCTAATGACACCCAGAGATAGGGTTTCCAGTCAATGAGGGATTGCATGCTGATGGCTCCAAAATTTGCAAGATTTGGTAGGAGTCATCAGCCGTCAGCGGGCGGTTAAGGGCGAACTCCATCGCCATGGGTTATTAAACCATGGAAATGCATAACCCTAAGCACGCAAATCATCTTTGCAGAAATTAACCTCGTTTCACAAAGGGAATAATTCCGATGCGAGATGTGCACACAAAATGAAGCATTTTGCTCAATCGTTGTCATCTAATATAGTGGTTAGCTGTTTTATCAGACCCTCTCATGACTTTGCTGGAAAAACGTATGCGAGGTCTCAATCGAGACCTTTCGGATGCCGTCTCCAAAGTGCTTGATGATGCCAAGCCGAAGAGCGTTCATCATTTGCGGACCACCATCCGCCGCATAGAAAGTCTTGTGAGTTATGCGAACCCAAATATCGGTAAAAAAGAGGAACGCAGCCTGGAAAAGTTGACCGATTTGCGCAAGCGTGCAGGAAAAGTACGCGACTTTGATGTTCAGCAAGATCTTCTTGATACGTTAGGCAATGGATCGACAGTGAAAGATCGAAAGACCTTGAAAGATCTTTTGGAGAAGAAGAGGGACCGGCAGGCCAAGCGGTTGGAGTCGGCGGTGAAAAAGATTCAAGCCAAGTTTTTCGGACGCCTTGACGGGATCGCAGAACAAGCCGGAGCACTACAGGATGGTAAAAATCGTCCACTGGCTCCTCTGGAAGAGGCCGAAGCGCAGCTTGCGAGAATGGCCGAAGATTTTGGTTTGGCCCAAACAATGAAGCCCAGCCGCCTGCATGGAGCCCGGATGGCACTGAAGCGAATCCGCTACATGGCGGAACTTGCGGAAGAATCAGCGGAACAAAAAGAACTCATGCGTGAACTCAAGTCTGCCCAGGATGCAATTGGCGATTGGCATGATTGGCAGGAGCTGACTGAAAGGGCGGAAAAACGTTTCTCAGATCGCGCAAGCTGCCCTCTTTTGCGCGAAGCACGGACCGTTCTAAGCGCGCGGTATTCAGATGCAATCTCTGCTGTTCACAAACTATTTTCTCTGACGCAAGAACCCACCAGGAAGTCTCCAGGCGCGGCTCAATCCTTGCAGACTGCTGCGCGCCGGGCCTGATAAAGCATGCCCGTCTTTGCCGCGGTCGATATCGGTTCCAACTCGGTGCGGCTCAGTATCGCCGAGCTTCGGCGCGGACGCCTGGTTTCTCTGCATCAGGACCGCGAAGTTACCCGCTTGGGTGAAAGTGTATTTCGCGACGGCAATCTCGATCCGCAAGCCATGGCCCAGACCCTGAAGGTCCTGCGGCGTTTCCATCGTGCCGTGCAGAGCTATGCGGTGGAACGGACGCGTGTTATTGGAACCAGCGCATTACGCGATAGCAACAGCGCCCGTCTTTTTGAAGAGTGGGTGAAGACCGTTACTGGTTGGAACCTTGAAATCGTCAGCGGTTTGGAAGAAGGCCGGCTCATTCATTTAGGCGTAATTTCAAACATGCGGACGCCGCCGCCGAAGATGTTATTGATCGATCTGGGCGGAGGCAGTTGCGAACTTACCCTCTCCGAAAAAGGCCATATTAAAGAAATTGTCACGCTCCCGCTCGGCGCTGTGCGCCTGACGCAGGAATTTATCCATCATGATCCGCCCACCAAACCCGAACTGAAGCGCCTGCATGACTTCATTGTTCAGGAAGCGGCGAATGCATCGCGGAAAATAACCCGCGCCGCAGTGCGCGCGGTGATTGCCACATCTGGAACGGCAGCGGCATTGGCCGGCGCGGCGCAATCTCTACATCTCAGCCGAAGTGGGGGCGTATCACTGGCCGTTATGGAAAAACTGGCCAAGCGGTTGGCAAAAATGACGGAGCGGCAGCGTGCAGCCATCAAAGGCATCAATCCCAAGCGCGCGCAGATCATCGTGGCGGGCGCGGCTGTGTACGCGCATGTGCTCGCTGCTTGCGGACTCAAGGGTTTCCGCTACTCTCCACTGGGATTGCGCGACGGAATCCTGGCACAAATGGCGGCGGAATATGACCAGCACACGCGCTCACACCGTCAACTGGAAGCGGATCGCCAGGACGTTCTGATGAATACTGCGCGGCGCTATGGGGTTGATCTTGAAAATGCAGAACAGGTGCGCAAGCTGGCGCTTTCTCTTTTTGACCAGACCCGGCGCATGCACGGCCTAAGCAAAGATTGTCGTGAGTGGATTGCCGCTGCCGCGATGCTGTACGAGGTGGGAACGTACATTAATCCCGTTGGACTTCATCGCCATGCATACTACGTGATCTCGCGCTCAGAATTATTTGGTTTTACTCCGTTACAAAGAAAGGTGATTGCTACAATCGCGCGGTTCCAGGGTAATTCCAAGCCGCAATTACGTGATCGCCTGATTAAGATTTTGCCGGCACAAATTAGATCCGATGTTATTAAGTGCACTGCTTTGCTGAGGGTGGCGCGGGCGCTCAATCAAGGCCGGGTTTCAGCTGTGGAATCTCTTCGGGCAGTGGCGCGCGGCGGGGAAGTCACAATCACTGTGAAAGCAGGCCGCACCGGGGCGGACCTGGAATTGTGGGCAGGGGAGAAAGAGCGCGCTTACTTCCGCGAGGTCTTTGGTCGCGAGCTTGACTTCAAGCTGGTCTGAAGCGTACGCGCAATCTTAGGTGTCACCAGCCAATTAAGGGTGCCAGTGCGTCCATTCATCTCCACGCGGGCCACGGAGCCTTTTTTGAAGTCAATCTGGGCCGCGCCGCCTGAGATCGATTTGCTCAGAAATTCGGTGAAGCTGGGATTGTGCCCTACGACCATGACCGCATCATATTTTTTGTAACGAGCCAGCATGGCTTGAAACTGCTCAAATTCTGCCTCTGGACGCAAAGCATCGTCGATCTGAACAGCTCCCTCAAACGCCAGTTCATTCGCCGCCAATGAGGCCGTTTGGCGGGCACGTTTCAACGGGCTGCTAATGATTTGATCAACTTGGACATCCAGATTTGCCAGCAGGCGGCCGACATAACGCACTTGCAGAATGCCTTCTTCATCCAGAGGGCGGCGTTCGTCCTTTTTGGGATTCAGCATGGTTTTGCCGGCAGAAGCATGACGGAAAAAATATAAGAGCATAAGCTATCGGGCAAGCACCTGTCTTTTACGCCGGCTGCTGGATCTCTTGAGCCGGGGCGTGGATGGTTCAGGAATATCGGCTGCAGTGGCTGTGCCTTCCGCCACGGCGATCAGAAAATCCTGGGCCGAGAATGCCGGTTCGTCTCGTCTGCGTGTCGCTCGCGTATAGCGTCCGCTGCGATTAAGAAAGCGGGCTTTTACATTATCAGCAAGGTAGGCAGCAAGTATCTCGCTCTTTAATCGCTGCTTCAGTTGTGGGTCCTGCACTGGACAAAGCACTTCAACGCGTTCATAAAGATTGCGTGGCATCCAGTCGGCGCTGGATATGTAAACTTCATCCTGGCCGCCATTCTCAAAATAAAAAATGCGCGTATGCTCCAGCAACCTACCCACGACGCTGCGGACCACAATGTTATCGCTGATACCGGGAACTCCGGGACGCAAGGAACACATGCCGCGCACCGTGAGATCAATGGAAACCCCCGCCTGTGAAGCCATGTACAAAGCCTCAATCACGTTTTTATCGAGCAGGGAATTCATTTTGGCGATAATCCGGGCCGGCCTTCCGTTCGCCGCGTGCCCGGCTTCACGATGGATTTGTTCGAGAGTGGTAGAAGCAAGGTCAATAGGAGAAATCGCCAGAGGACTATAACTCGGCGCTTCAGAATAGGCAGTAAGGTAATTGAAGACCGAGTGAACTGCCGAGGTAATATTCGGCGCGGCTGTAAGCAGGCTCAGGTCGGTATAAAAGCGAGCTGTCGTGGGATTGTAATTGCCCGTTCCTATGTGGACGTATCGCCGCGTCTTGCCATCAGGATCGTGCCGCACCAGCAGACAAAGCTTGCAGTGCGTCTTAAGGCCCACCAGCCCGTGATAAACCTGGACACCCTCGTCTTCGAGCGTGCGCGCCCACTGTATGTTGGAAGCCTCATCAAAGCGGGCCGTTAATTCCAGTACAGCGGTAACTTCTTTTTCCGCCGCCGCCGCCGCTATCAACGCTCCCACGATGGGAGATTCGCGGTTGGTGCGGTAAATAGTCTGTTTCAGTGAGATCACTGCGGGATCAGTGGCCGCGCTCTCAACGAAATCCACCACGGCGTCAAACGAATCATAGGGATGGTGAAGCAGAATGTCCCGCTTGCGCAGTTCCGCAAAAATGTTGGGACTACTTGGCGGAAGGCGCAATTCACGCGGCACCAGCCGCTTATATTTCAGCTCAGGCCGCTCAATCTCATAAAAATTAAAGAGCCGGGAAAGATTTACAGGGCCTTGCGTATGGAAAATCTGCCAATCCTCAAGCTCAAATGTCTGCTGCAATCGGCGTGCGATTTCAGCACTTGCGTTGGCGTCAATTTCCAGCCGCACGGCATCGCCTTTGCGCCGGCGGTGCAGCTCTGTCCTTACGGATTCAAGAAGATTGCGCGACTCTTCCTCTTCCACATAAAGATTGCTGTTCCGGGTAACGCGAAATGATGCAGCCGAAATAATCTCGTATCCGCGGTACATGCTGGCCGCGTGGTAGGTGAGAAGGTCGGCGAGAAAAACGTAGTCTATACCAGTCTGCGAGGGCAACCGCACCAGACGAGGAAGTACCCGCGGGACAGTAATTACGCCCATATAGGTCCCGCTGGCCCGCCGCTTACGTTTGAGCAACAAGGCAATGCAGAGCGCTTTGTTCAGCACGCGAGGAAAAGGATGCGCCGGATCCACCGTTACTGGCGTGAGCAATGGATCAACTTCTTTTTCGCAATACGAATCGATAAAGGCTTCTTGTTCCGAATCGAGGTCCTTCAGGTCAAGGACGCGGATATTTTCCTTCGCCAGCGCCGGCATCAACTGGTTGTTCCAGCAATCGTATTGTTCGTGTACAAATTCGCGCGTCTCCTGGGCAATTAGTTCGCGCTCTTGCTGGGCGGAAAGCGCGTCTGGTCCGGCGTCAATATAGCCTTCTTCAATGCGCTGCAGTAGACCGGCGACACGGACTTCAAAAAACTCATCCAGGTTGCTGGCAGAGATAGCCAGGAACTTTACACGCTCAAGCAGTGGATTTTGCTCGTCATTCGCTTCCTCCAGGACTCGCCGATTGAAGGCAAGCCATGAAGTCTCACGATTGATGTAAAGTGACGGATCTGAAACGGACCGATTCATTTGCTGGAGAGAGGCAGACCTGAAGCCATTTGTAGAAGTTTTACGCCTCTCAACCATTGTAATTGTTCCCGGCAAAGACAGTCAGTTACCTCGATCCAGATGTCATGTAATGCTTTTATAATCTGTTGTGATCTACTGAAAGTATTAGATTTGTGCGTGGTGTCTAACGTCCGCACCGCGAACCCAGAAGATAACGTCTTCAGCAATATTGGTTGCATGATCGGCTACGCGTTCAAGGTTGCGCGCCACGATCAACGTATCCAGCAGATTGCGGTGTCCTCCCACGGATTTGTTCATGGCCGCATCGACGGCTTCAAAGATTTCCCGGTTCATATTGTCCACCAAGTCATCACGTTCCAGCACTGCCTGAGCCATATCGACGTCCGCTGCGAGAAAAGCATTGAGCGCGTCACGAACCATGCTGATGCTGACCTGAGCCATCCGGGGAATATCAACATTCAAAGCGGGATCGGGCCGCGCCAGAAGATCGATGACGCGCTCCGCGATGTTAACTGCCTGGTCGCCTACGCGCTCCAGGTCGGCGTTAATTTTGATGCACGCCACAATAAAACGCAGATCAATAGCCATAGGCTGCTGCATGGCCAGCAAATCGATGGACATTTCATCCACGTCCCGTTCAGCGGCGTTGATCTTGGATTCATCGCGCAGGACCAACTCACAGAGTGACAAGTCGCGATTTTGATAGGCCAGAACCGCGCGCTCCACAGCCTGCTCTGCCATGCCACCCATGGCCAGCAGTTTTTGTTTTAAGTCGTCAAGTCCCTGATGGAAACGCGTGCGCGTCATCCGAACCTCCCGGTAATGTAATCTTCCGTGCGCTTGTCGGAAGGTTTGGTAAACATGGTTTCTGTTTTATCCAGTTCCACCATGTTGCCCATGAGAAAGAAAGCCGTGAAGTCCGCCACCCGCGCCGCCTGCTGCATGTTATGGGTGACAATCACGACCGTGTATTCCTTTTTCAATTCAAAAATCAAGTCTTCAATCTTTGCGGTGGAGATGGGGTCAAGCGCGGATGCGGGTTCGTCCATCAGCAGCACTTCCGGTTCCACTGCCAAAGCGCGTGCAATGCAAAGGCGTTGCTGCTGGCCGCCGGAGAGACTGGCGCCGGATTTCTTTTTGAGGTCGTCCTTGACTTCGTCCCACAGCGCTGCCTGCTTGAGTGAGCGCTCCACCACTTGATCAAGCTCACGCCGATTGCGAAAACCATTCAGCTTCAACCCCGCGGCCACGTTGTCATAGATCGACATGGTCGGAAATGGATTCGCTTTTTGGAATACCATGCCGACGCGGCGGCGTATCCAGACGGGCGAGACACCTTTGCCATAAACGTCCAGATCCCCGATGGAAACAGTGCCTTCCACGCGTGTATCGGGCAGCGTTTCATGCATGCGATTAAGACAGCGGACAAAAGTTGATTTTCCGCAGCCGGAAGGGCCGATGATGGCGGTCGCCTTCTTGGCAGGAATTTCCATGCCGATATCGAACAACGCCTGTTTGGGCCCAAACCAGGCGTTCAAATGGTCCACGTGAATGCCTGCGTCCATCAACTGGCTCCCTTGATTGTGCCTCGGCTGGCGATAAAGCGGAAGAGAATAACGGTCAACATAATCATGGTGATAAGCACCAGCGCGCCGGTCCATGCTTGCTGGTGGGCCTGGTCATACGGCATTTGAGCGTATGTATATATCTGCAGCGGCAGAGCGGCCGTAGGCTGGTTCAGATTGACGTTCCAGTATTGATTGCCCAAGGCGGTAAATATCAGCGGGGCGGTTTCACCCGCGATCCGTGCAAACGCCAGCATGATACTAGTGACAATGCCGGCGCTTGCCGTACGGAGAACAACAGAAAGAATGGTCCGCCATTTTGGAATACCGAGACCAAGCGCGGCTTCGCGAATCGATTGTGGAACCAGAAGCAGCACCTCCTCGGTGGTCCTGCATATGGTGGGAATCATCATGATTCCCAGAGCTACGCTTCCGGCCAGCAGAGAAAAGTGTTTTTGCGTTACCACGATCATCGCGTAGGCCGTGAGCCCAATCACGATGGAAGGCACTCCATTCAGCACGTCAGCGGTAAAGCGAACGATGTTGCCGGATTTGTTGCGCCCGTACTCGGCGAGATACACGCCTGCGCCAATACCCAGGGGAACGCCAATCAGGCTGGCAAGACCGAGCAAGAGAATAGAGCCGATAATCGCATTGGCCATGCCGCCGCCAACTTCACCAATGGGTTTTGGAATTTCAGTAAAAAATGCCCAGTTCAATCCGGCAGCCCCGCGGAAAATAACCGTTCCCAGGATCAGGAACAACGGAACAGTAACGACCAGAGCAGCAAGCGTGATCAGCCCTACGGCCAGTCCGTTGGTGAGCTTGCGCCGTAGAGAGATTGTGCGATTGGGATTAGGCAAGCGCCCTCGCCGGCATTCCCCGGGTGACAGACCAAACCAGCAACCCGGCTAAAGCATTCACGATCAATGTGAGAACAAATAACACCAATGCCATTTCCACCAAAGCACTGAGATATGTGGCGCCGACCGCTTCAGTGAATTCATTGGCGATCACGCTGGCAAGCGTGTGTCCGGGAGCAAAGAGAGAACGCGCAATTTCAGGACGGTTGCCGATCACCATGGTTACCGCCATCGTCTCGCCCAATGCCCGACCGAGGCCGAGAATCACCGCGCCAAAGATGCCCGGCCGCGCATTCCGCAGCACAGCTATCCTGAGCATCTCCCACCGTGTTGCTCCCAGGGCGAGCGCTGCTTCCCGTTGGACACGGGGCACGGCAGTCACCACTTCGCGGGTGATGGAGGCAATGATTGGCAAAATCATGATGGCCAGAATTACTCCTGCGGCCAGCATGCCCCAACCGTATTTTGGGCCGCTGAAAAGGCCTGTCCAGCCAAAGTATTTCGCCAGGAAAGGCTGAACGTGTACCCGCAAAAATGGCGACAACACGAAAATACCCCACAGCCCGTAAATTACGCTGGGGATCGCCGAAAGAAGTTCGACCAGCAAAGACAGGATGCCGCGCAGCCGTCGCGGGCAAAGCTCAGTCAAGAAAAGCGCGGTTCCTACCGATAACGGAACAGCGATGACCAAGGCAACAATCGAGGAAACGATGGTGCCGTAGATGAAAGGCAAAGCGCCAAAATCTTCAGCCACCGGGTCCCAGATTTGTTTGGTCAGGAACTTGAAACCGAACTTGACCATGGAAAGCCGTGACTCACGCAGCAGCTCATAAATGATCAGCCCCACAACAGCCATGACTGCGACAGCGCAAAGCACCACAAAGCCGCGAAATACCTGGTCCGCCAACGCACTTTCTTTAGGGCCGACACGGACTTTTGGGACTACTCTGAGCTTTTCGGCGTCGGCAATGCCGGGTAGGCCAGGATCTCCCGCAGCAGGTTCTACTGGGCTGCTGGAAGGCCTGCGTTCGGGCACTGTTCGCATGGTCAAAAGCTAGCAGACGATTGTTAATAGATTGTTAAAAAAGAAGCGCCGGGAGGTTAAACCGGCGCGAGGGACAAAAAAGCAAATCTCACCACGGATGAACACGGATGAAACGGATTTACAAATTCAACATGGCCCTATTGACCTTTGATCCGTGTATCAATGTTATCAGTGGTGAGGTTTTTGGGTTCTTGTGCAAGGCAGCTCAAGTTTATTTCTTTGCTGATTGCCCAGCTTTTGCTTTGACCTCTTTAATCCGCGCTTTTACTTTCGTCGCTACGTTCTTGGGCAGGGGAGCATATTGCAGTGATGACGTCATCGTTTGTCCCTTGTCCACCATCCAGGTTAGAAAATCGACAAACGCTTTTTCCTTAGTTGCATCAGCCCATTCCGCGGGGACTAGAAGCCAGGTAAAGCTGCTGATTGGGTAGGCGTCTTTGCCCGGAGCGTTGGTGATTGAAACGCGGAAGTCTTCCGGCATGTCTTTCACTGAGGCGGCTGCGGCTGTCACCGATTCAAGGCTGGCTTTTACAAAGTTTCCAGCAGCATTTTGCACGCTGCCATAAGGCATTTTATTGGAGACGGCATAGATCAGCTCGACGTAACCAATGCTGCCGTCCGTCTGCTTCACCATGCCGGAAACGCCCTCATTGCCTTTTCCGCCCAGTCCGGCGGGCCAGTTCACTGACGTTCCCTTACCAACTTTGTCTTTCCAAGCCGAGCTCACTTTGCTGAGATAGTCGGTGAAAATGTACGTCGTGCCGCTGCCATCGCTGCGATGCACGACCACAATATCCTCGTCTGGGAACTTCACGCCCGGATTAGCTTTGGCCAGCCGTGGATCGTTCCATTTCTTGATGTTGCCCAGATAAATATCAGCTAGAACGTCACCGGTGAACTTGAGTTCGCCGGTCACACCGTTGATGTTATAGGTAGGTACAACCGCGCCCAGCACCGTGGGAATATGAAAAACTTTACCGGAAACCTTGGCCAGCTGCTCGTCTGTCATGGGACCGTCACTGGCGCCGAAATCAACGGTTCCTGATGTTAATTGCTGTATGCCGCCGCCGCTGCCGATGGACTGATAATTGATCTGCACGTCCGGGTGGGCGTTGTGATATTCGCTGAACCATTTCTGATAAATCGGATTGGGAAAGGTTGCGCCCGCACCGTTCAAGTTTGTCTCCGCGCTCGCCGAGCCGATCATCGCGGCCACAAGCGCCAGTGCCATCGCAAGTCTCAGTTTCATTGTTGCTCCTCTAGTATTGAAATCCGTGTGCACGAGATCAAGCTAACAAAGCAGTGTTAAATGAGTGTTAAAAACAAAAAGCAGCTGCTAGCTCTTAGCCGCTGGCTTTTGGCTCTTGGCTTTTGGCCATTGGCTCTTAACTGTTGCTTTTAGCTGTTTTTCCTGAAGACATCTTGATCGTCGGTGATAGTCAAAATTCGTGCGGTACCGCCGCTCTTGCGGCAAAAGGCCGATCATTATCAGGCACGCAAAACGATACCTGCACGCATGAATGAGCAGAACAAAAAGGGAGATTTCATGGCGCGACGCTCGCAGTTGAATTCGCAAAAAAAGCGCCGGCTGCTCAGGCCGGCGCTCAAATTAAAGCAGGGAGAAATGGTGCACTGCGGCTACGGAATTACATAGCGCAATACGAGATGGTCCATGAACATGTGGGCATTCTTGGGCGCGCCTACTGCCACGAACCACGGAGCCCGGGTTGAATAGCTGGCATCATTGATCAACAACAAAGCGCCAAATTGCGGGTTCTTCCACAGGGTTTGCGTCAGGACAAAGCTGCCTTCCTGAATGGCACGGTTGTTGCTGTTGGCTGAGTTCGTTCCGCCAAATCCAATGCAGGGCCGGTTGATTGCAGGATGCCCAGGAGCGCAGGAGACAGGTGTTGCGACTGCTGCTGCCGTCAAATCATTGAATGAATTGCGTCCAAAGTAGTAGCCGCCGTAGTAAGCCCCAATCTGTGTTTTGCCCATCGTGGCTTCCACTCCGGTATAAGCGGAACCGGCATGCACCATGGATGTATCAATCGTAAAGGCTCCGGGTGCTATTGCAATTGGCGCTACAACGTACTGAGGTCCAAGGCCGTTGAAGTACCGGGCAGTGCCGGTTCCGTAAATGCCGTAAGCCATGACACGGAAGTTCTTGGCCAGTTCAAGATTCAAGCCGCCCATGCCGGCGGTGCCAAAACCCGAATGGCTGGTAAATGTAGTGCTGCCTCCGGGGACCGCGGTAACTTTCACTGAAGTGACGACTCCGCCGCCTTCCAGGTGAAATGCGCGCCCGCCCATCTTAGTGTCGAAGGCCATTTTGGTCATGAGGTCAGGAATGAGGTTGGGCACGCCCGGTGTAGCGGCGCCATCAAGCTGTGGAGTCAGCACAGTATTGAAAGTTGTAGGAACGGTGACTTGGCCGTTGGTGTATTGCTGTGGGTTATCGATAGAGAAAGCCCATGAGAATTTATCGCTGGGCCGGAGCGTGAGTCTGAACTGTCCATCACGCGAGTATGGCATTCCGACGTGAATATTGCCGTCAGCTGAGTAGGTAGTCGCGAGATCGGCTCCAAATGGCGATGTGCCAACGCGGTTTGGGGTAATCAGGCTCCAGGCTTGACCGGCCGTGATCTCCCACATGCCGCGCTTTACGTCCACAAAGTACAGGCGCAGGCGCAGAGTGTGCGGGTTGGTGGTGGCAAAAACGTTGGCAGCATCGTTTCCGTTGAAGTCACCTTCAACGTAGCCGGTGATGTCGTTAGCTCCGTATTTGCCGCCGATCTTCATGTTCCAGCGCGAATACTGTCCGGTAGCGCGGTATTCCGTAAGGTGTCCGGCAGCCGTGTTGCTGAACGGAATAGTGCCAAAGTTGGTGCTGACCACATTACCTGTGTTCACCGTGCGGAAAATATTTTGGAAATCTACAAATCCGCCGGGGGTAAAGTCCATGCCGCCAATGCGGAATGAGAGCGGCGACGTTTTGGGCTTTTCAGTTTCCTGTGTGACCGCATTCGTCGTGCTGGTTGTGGTGAGCGAGGCGTTGGCCAGATGCGGAGTTGAATCAGCCTGCTTTTTCGCCGCCAGTTCCTGCCGCAATGACTCGATCTGCTGCTGCTGGCTGGCAATAGCATCCTGTAAACTTTTGATCTGGTTCGAGATGCGGTTGTTATCACTGTTTGTATTGGTGGTTGTGCTCTGGCCCAGAACCAGACTGGAAACCAGAAGCAAAAAAAATATTTGTCGGAACAATTTCATTCAATCTCCTCCACAATGGGATAACAATTTGCCGCGCTAGAAATGCGATCTTGCCGCTCGTTGCTTTTACGTTTTGCAATTCGTGTAACGCACACTTATAAGCAACGGTTGTTAACAAACGATGAAGGACAAGTGAATGCGGAGTGAATTCAGGAGGACAGAAGGCAAAATACAAATGATTTTGTGGAAGAGCCGGGAATAATTACGCTTTGGGCAGAAGGCAACGCGCGGTGCAGCGGAGCGCAAATTTTCGAACCCACCCTTTCGCGGGAAGCTTAAAGACAAGAGCCGAGAGGCTTTCATATGATTGTGTCTCTAGGAGAAATGAATTCCATGACCTTCGCTTTTCCAATATAACCGAACTGCCTTTGGGGGCACTTGTAAGGAAGAAAATCAAGAACGTAGTGAGTGCAAAATCAGAGGACTTCCAATGGAAATGCCCATTGGGAAGCTCAAAAGAAAACTCAGGAGGTCAACACTGTCGCATTTTTACCTACGGCGGGAATTTTCAGGAGTTTGGAAGGCATGTATCTGCTTGAAAATAAATCGTCGGGGAAGAGAGGATTTGAACCTCCGACCCCTTTGGTGCCGAACCAGGTGCTCGGCCAACTAAAGCAACGTTTACTGCATAGAACGGGTCTAGTCCAATTTGCCTTTCTGGACAATGTACTGATTCCCGGCCAGCGGAAAATGGCCACCCTGACAACTGGCATTTGTGCGGAGATCACAGGCTAGCCGGGCAGTGTTGTACGGCCGGATTCTAAAACCCCAGGTAAAAGGGCGTGAACTGATTCGTAATTGATTCGCTTTGAAGAACCTGCTACATTCTCCCCTGCGCCTCAGGGTGCGATGGGCAAGGTCTTTGAAAATTAGCAGTCAGCAATCAGCAGTCAGCAATCAGCCAAAAGCAAATCCTGAAACTGCGACCCTCTGCCGATGCTCTCAGCATGGGGTCGAATGGGGTCGGCTGGGGTCGAATGGGGTCGAAGTAGGGGGAGGGGGCGGGGTCGCGGGATTTCCGCGTAAGTTATTGATTTAGTACGGAGAGACCAGCGAAATATCACTGCCAGATCAGTTTGGAAAGGAGTTGCGACCCTCTGCCGGTTGGGATTGGAATTGGGTCACGCAAGGGTCACCCAAGCGTCACGCAAGCGTGACTCGAGGGTCGATTTGCGGAAGAGCTTTGTTTGCAACAAAAATGGAAAAGGCCGGGTGGGGGTGGGCGTACAAGGCGCGCCTATCGCCGCGATCGCCCGACGTTGCGCGTCATCGCCGAAATCGGAGAGGCAAAACCTGCTGGATCTTTACCACTAATCAATACAGATAACACTGATCCGGAAAGATCGGACAAAAGATCGGGACATTGGCGATCGGGAAAAGTACGTTGCTTTGGAGATCAATCACTCTAAACACTTACGCTCTGGGCAGCAGGAAGAAGAACGTTGTTCCGTGCCCCACAGTGCTTTCAACCCGGACGGATCCGCCATGATTGAGAACGATATGCTTCACGATCGCCAGGCCGAGTCCTGTGCCGCCGCTTTCGCGAGATCGAGCTTTGTCGACGCGATAAAAGCGCTCAAAGATGCGCGGCAGGTGTTCAGAAGCGATGCCGGGGCCGAAGTCGCGTACAAAGAACTCAATGCCGTTTTCATGCTCATGGGCGCCGATGATGATTTTCTTTCCGTCCTGGGCGTAGCGAAGAGCGTTGCTGATGAGGTTGCCAAAGACCTGGTGTACGGCATAATTATCGGCCAGGACGGACCAGTCCGGTATGTTTTCAATGGTGAGTTCAACCTGGGCTGCGCGGGCCTCTTCCTGCATGGAGGAAGCTGCTTCAGACAAGAGATGACGCGCGGAATGTGGGCGCAGATCGAGCTTTTCCTCACCCGATTCCACACGCGCCAGAACCAAAAGATCTTCAGTGAGGTGGCCCATGCGCTCGGCATTGCGACGGATGACCTGAAGGAAGTCGCGAGCATTGTCATTGAGCAATCCGTCGGATTCAAGCAGTGTTTCAGAGTAGCCACGAATGGAGGTCAGCGGTGTACGCAATTCGTGGGATACGTTGGCGATAAAATCCCGCCGGGTTTTTTCCACGCGTTCAATCTCAGAGATATCGTGCAGCACGGTCACGACGCCGCCATCGGGCAATGGCTCTGCCGTGACGGAAAACGACCGGCGGCCGGAGAGAGAAGTAGCAATCGCGCTTTCACGGCGTTTTGACCGCAGTACTTCATTGATCGTGGCAAGGAAATCAGGATGGCGAAGCAGTTCGATGACCGGAACACCGATTCGTACCGGCTGGCGCAATATGCCGGCGATGGCGTGATTGGCCCAACGTACTTTCATGTCGGGGGAAACGGCGATTACGCCGTCGGTCATGCTGTTGAGCAAGGCTTCCAACTCAGACCGGCTTTCATGGATGGCGGCAAAGTTCTCTTCCAGGCGCCGGGCCGTGCGGTCAAGAGCCATGCCGACCTGGGCAATCTCGTCACCGCTGGTAACGGCAATGCGCGCGGAAAGATCTCCAGCAGCCACTTGCTCAGCAAAACGCACAATACGGCGCAGGCGGCGAGAAATAATTTCTGCAACCAAGGCCGCAAGCACCAGCGCAAGAAGCAATGCCAGCACGGTGGCGCGCAGCAGGTTGGAGCGGATGGAAGCAATCTGCTGCTGCATGCTGGAAAGCGGATAAGCCAGGCGAACTATTTTGTCACCGCTGGGAACGGCCAGATAAAGGAACTCAATGCCAACAGTATGGCTCACGCGAGACGAACTGCCGGTTTTTCCTGTCAGCGCGGCCACGACCTCAGGTCGGCCGGCATGGTTTTCCATGGTCTTGGGATCGGCTTCAGAGTCGGCGAATACTACGCCATTGCGAGCAATGATGGTGACGCGGGTTTGCGTGATGCGCGCTTCTTCATCGGCCATCTGCTGCAGCGAATGCTGGTGGTCATTCTCAACGCGAAGCGCAAAACCCTGGGCATTCTGGACAAGAAGCTTTTCAATGTCATTGCGGACCGCATTTTCCCATGTGTGCCGGATGCTGATATCCAGCGTGAGCGTGGCCGCGGCAATCACCGCAACAAACGCCCCCATGGCTTTCAGGAAGATGCGGTTTCTCATTTGGCCGCCTCATACTTGTATCCTGCGCCACGCACCGTCTTTAAATATCTGGGATCTTCTGGGTCCTGCTCAATTTTTTCACGCAATCGGCGGATGTATACGTCAACCGAACGCGGCGTTACAAAGGACAGATCGCGCCAAACGGCGTCAAGCACCTGATCGCGGGAATAGACTCGGCCCGGATGCGAGGCTAGAAAATGCAGCAAGCGGAATTCCGTGGCGGTTACGTCAGTAAGCTTGCCGCGCACCGTGAGCGTCATGGAGTCACTATGCAGTTCAAAATCCGGAGCGGTAATGCTGGTGGTCAAAGGCTGCTCAAATCGGCGCAGGACCGCCCGGACCCGCGCTGTAAGTTCGCGAATTCCAAAAGGTTTGGTGATGTAATCGTCGGCCCCAAGGTCAAGGCCGCGCACGCGGTCTTCCTCGCCTGCACGTGCAGTAAGAAAAATAATGGGAACGCGGGCAAGATCGCGGCTTCCGCGAATTTGCCGGCAAACTTCAAAGCCGCTGTGACCGGGAACCATGATGTCCAGCAAAAAGAGAATAGGTGGATGCTTGCGCGCCTGGGGCAACACTTCGTCGCCAGAAACACATAGACGCACATTGAACCCGGCCATCTGCAGGTGGTGGCTGATCAGATTGCCAATGTCCGAATCGTCTTCGAGAACAAGGATGTTTTGTTTCAATGGGTTTTATTTCAATGAATCAGGGTATTCGCATAACGATTTTAACCGCAACAGCCGCAGGCCAGCCAAAAGCCCCGCCATTTGTATGCGGCAATGAGGGCTGCTACCATCAAACTGTGAATCGTCTTAATAGTTTTACCGCAAAAATAGCCCTTGCCGTGGCCCTGGTGGCCTCAGGCGTCATGTATGCAACATCGCCGGCTGCTGTTGTGCTGCCGCCGGTGCCATCCACGGTTGATTCCATTACTCCAGGTGAATTGCGAATGCACTTGGAGTTTCTTGCTTCACAGGAATTAGGTGGACGGTATACGCTTTCGCCAAGCTTTGCTATTGCGGCGCGCTATCTGGCGGCACATCTTGAGGCCTATGGCTACAAGGGTGCCGGCGAGCATGGCAGTTTTTTGCAGACGTTTCAAGTTGTATCAGCAAAGCCGGATACTGCTCAGAGTGCACTGGAACTGACTTTTGGGGGCAAGGCGAAGTCCTACCGCTTCGGGGACTTTTACATTCTAACGGAAGGCGGTATTGGAAGTGCTGAGGGGCAAATCGTCTTTGTAGGAGCAGGAATCTCTTCGCCTTCGCAACACCATGACGATTACGCCGGCTTGGATGTAAAGGGAAAGATTGTCTTCCTTGTGGCTGGCGGGTCGCCTGGCATCGATATCTCGAAACTCGATGAGAATGAACATGGCCAGGAAGCTGCGCGCGCTCATGGAGCTGTTGGCGTCCTGCAGTTGCCGCCGCAACGTTTCCTGGAGTTCATGAAGAACAAAGGTTTTCAGGAGCGTGCGGCTTCGCGTGAGGCTGTCCGGCTGGCCCGGGGATCGGAAAATAGTTTGCCCGTAGTGACGCTTGGCCCCGCTCTGGCGGAAGAGCTGCTGTCGGCGTGCGGGATGGACCTGAAGAGCGTGTACGACACTAAACAAAACATGCACGCCAAGAAGCTGGACATCAGCGCGAAGATGACGGTCGCGCAGCAGCTTACCCGTGCTACTACGCAAAATGTCGCCGGGATTCTGGAAGGCTCAGATCCAGTGCTCAAGCGCGAATATGTGGTGTTCAGCGCGCATTACGATCACCTGAAGACAGGCCCGGGCGGCGAGATTTATCCCGGCGCTGACGATGATGGATCGGGAACTACTTCTGTGCTGACGATTGCGCATGCCATGTCACTGGAGCGGCCAAAACGCTCCGTGCTGATCATGTTCCATGCGGGTGAAGAGTTGGGATTGCTGGGATCAGAGTACAACACAGACTACGCTCCGGTGGTGCCGCTGAAGCAAATGGTGGCTGACCTGAATATCGATATGATTGGACGTTCCAAGCAGGCCGGAGACAATGCCTCGGAAGACGAGCATCTTACGGATGGGAATACGGTGTATCTCGTAGGCTCTAACCGCATCAGCCAGGAGCTGCATCAACTCAGCGAAGAGACCAATGCGCAGTTCCAGAAGATGAAGCTGGATTATTACTACAACGATCCTAATAATCCGGAGCGGATTTATTTTCGGTCAGATCACTGGAACTACGCCAAGCACGGCATTCCCATCATTTTCTATTTTGACGGCACGTCAGTGGATTACCATCGCCCGACCGACACGATTGATAAAATTGATTTCACCAAGATGACAAAAGTCGCACGGTTGGTATTTGAAACGGGATGGCGAATCGCCAACCTGGATCACAGGCTGGCGACCTCACATTAATATCCTGCTTTGGCGGCTTTGGCTTTTGCTTGCGCGACAGGTTTTTTTCCCTGCATGTAAGTATCGATAACGACATCGAGCCGCTCAAAGAATGAAACTGAAGGCTGGGTCTTTGGTCCAGCAATAGAAGATGTGGTTTGCGGCGGGGCCAGGGCACGCAGCAGTTCGTTCACGCGTTTGTTCTGCTGCTCGACGTCTGTTACCGATGAAGAGCGGGCGGAAGCGTGTTCGATATAAAACCACAATATCCGGCGGAGTTGATCAAGCTCTGCTTTGAAATCGTTGAGAACCTGAACCGCGTTTTCATCTTCAAATAGTTTCGCAACCCTGCTTCCGCTTGCTGGTTCATTCAGCTGGTTATGCATTTCTGCCTGGATGGAATGGATCTCGCAGGTAATGTTTTTTATCCGATTTACGAGAGCGTTTTTTATCTGCGGCTGGCGTTGCCAGGAATCGATAACGGGGATCCGATGGATGGTGCCGGTTGGTTTCATGGGTTCGTTTTTCCAGTAAGAGCAAATGTCAGAGGTACACCATAAAGGCAGATGGCTTCTGGCGTAAGCGAAAGATATTGAGAGTCACCAAGATTGCCAACAGAGACAAGCAGAAACGAGGCTGGAGTGCCTAAATTCTTCGGGCAAGCACCACTGTGATGTCGTCCGGCTGCTCGGTTGAGCCAATCCAATCCTGGACCGCGGAAATAACGTGTTCGGTAATTCTTTCCAGCGGCTGGTGGCGATGCGCGGCAACGGTTTCAATCAGCCGGTCTTCGCCGAATTCCCCAAACTCATTTTCCGGTTCAGTAATGCCGTCACTAAAAGCAATAAAAATATCTCCCGGATATAGCTCAACCGTTTCTTCTGCATAGTCGCAGTCGGGAAATAATCCAACCACAGTGCCGCCCGTTTGCAAGCGACGGACTGCGCCATCAGCGGCAAGAACAATCGGCGGCAGATGACCGGCATTGGCGTATGTCAGGCGATGTTTTTCGTCGTCATAAAAGCCGAGAAAAAGCGTGGCATATTTCTCCGGCTGTGTGCTCTGGAATAAGTGCCTGTTCAAAAGCCAAAGCATTTGCGCAGGAGCAGGCGGCGCCACGCGCGCCTCAAACGCAGCAACCCTGCTGGTTGTGCCGTAAGCCGCGGCTATGCCCACTGAAGCAAGCTGCTCCTGCTCATAAGCCCTCACGGCGGAATGGATTGTGGCCATCAGCAGGGCGGCAGAAATTCCTTTGCCGCTGATATCGCCCACTGCGACCATCACCTGCTCCGGACCATAGGAGAGAAAGTCGTAATAGTCGCCGCTTACGATGCGCGCCGGACGGCAGATTCCATGCAGTTCAAGCGTACTGGTCCCGACATTCGCCCGTGGAAAAAGCTGCGCCTGGACTTCATGCGCAATCTCCAGCTCGCTTTGTAGGCGTTCTTTTTCTTTCTGCTCGGCGATCAATTTTTCCAGATTGTCCGTCATGGAATTAAAGGAGACCTGAAGCGCAGCCAGCTGGTCTTTTTCCCGCACATCAATGCGATGGGTGAAGTCTCCACGATTGATGTGCTGTGTGGCCCTGTACAGGTTTGCCACTGAGTACGTGATTTTCCGCGTCAGGCTAATTCCGATGAGCAAAGCGATGAGCACTACAATGGCGAATGCAATGGCCAGACCAACCAGGGCGATAACAATGGCAGTGCTTCCAATCCCCACTGACGCAGTAAGATAGGAATATACGGTTGAAAGGCGCGTGGTGCCTCCAAGAATCCGTGTTCGCAATGATCCGTTCGCCCAGTCTGTGACTTGAATAGGTCCGCCAAAGTCCAATTCGCGATCCAGCGCCATTACCGGATCGGACACAGTGCCGGCACTGATCCGGCCGGAAGTAAGCGGGTTCATTGCGCCTTGGGCGTTGGAGAGATTCCCTAGAGATTTTTCGTCGCCATTGAGTTCTGTATCTAATGAGTAGAGCGTGAGCGATCCAACTTTGCTCGCGATTCTGCCGAGAAAATTTTTATCCAACAGAACGCTTGATACCACCATCGCCGGACCATCGGAACTATGATGAGAGTTCGCGGCGCGCAGGTAAATGTGGCCCTTGTCGCTTACTAACCCTGAAAAGCCATCTCTAATCCAATTTGGGAGAGAAGATGTTGGCAGCACGCTAATCGATCGTCCTGGAAACGCCTTGTCGGACGCTGCAATTTTCTCCGGGGTGCTGCTGTGCCGCGCGATTTCTTCTTCAGCTGCTGCATTGGCTGCGCTCAGGCGGTTCGCTTCCGCTTTAATTTCAGAAACTGCGCTGAAGACGGCCAGATCTCCCAGCACCAAATATCCGGATAGAAGCGCAATTGCCACTGCAAGGGTTACCGGCACCCCGCCAATAAAGAGGTAGGTAACGATCAGGCGATTGCGCACGCTCCACATCACATTGTCCCTGATCCAACGCAACCCAAGGGACAGAAGGAGTATGGCCAGTGCCCAGCCTAGAAAAGTCGTCCATCCGCTTAACGCGTCAGCAGCTCGCGACGCATCGGCAAGCTTGAGCAGCCAATGTAATAAGAGCAGTACTGCTTCTATTCCGGCCAGATAAACGGTGGCAATGGCCAGACGACTGTGGGGAGCTATACCCACAGAGGCCAGCTTGCGCGTGATTTTGCTCCAAAAAATCAATCGTACCGATTATATCGATGGGCGGGTTTGACCGAAGAAAATCAGCAGGGATGGGGGATTAAAACTTAAAGGCGTTGCAGTAGCTCTTCATGGAATTGGAGCCCGTGGACCATGCTTAGCCCACTAGCGGCAGTTTTAAGACGCTGGTAAGAGCCAAGCGCATCAATGCCAAAAACGTGGCGCATGGAAGGCAGGCTCGGAGAAGGAAGCAATAGGCTAAAGGGCGAAGGCAGCACCAGCCACAGCTTGAGCTTGACCAGCGCCAGCATGGAATAAAGCCTGAATTCGGTAGCGGCCTGCACCAGTTCTTTCGCCATTAACTGCCGTTGCCGGAAGGCTTCGGCGTCGTTCCCGGTTTCAACAGCTTCCATGTTGCCCCATTCAATCAGCACCAGGGCGTTATGAGACATGCGCAGCAAATACTCGCGCAATAGATGGATTCGCCGACGCTGCCAGTCAGCAAACTCCTGCGGTGACATGCGCACGCGGAAATTCGTCTCCTGCGCGGGATCCAGCAACGACTCAAGTTCATCATGCTCCGCCGGCCGCAGAAAAGGAGTTACGTCTTCAATAGTTCTTTTAGGATACTTACCGCGAAACTGGATGGCCGTATAAATGGCAAATAACAGCAGTATGCCGACCAGGAATATTGTGATGATATCGAACATCATCGCGTTAGGATGCCTTTCACCGTCTTAGTGTGCCGCCTGAGTTCTGTAATCATTTGTTCTGGTGTAAACGTCGCAACCCATGCCGCCTCTGGCCGCCCAGGCTCGCTCTTTAGAAAAGTAGCCATCCAAATGGCCACCCCAATAATGTAAGCCATGGGAGGGGCAATACTGATAACACGATCGAATTTCGTTCCAAATTCGGAACGGAGCAAATATGCGACCAGGGTCCCGCCAGAAACGATCCCGAAGCCCAGAACGATCCCGAACGCCCTTTGGCGCCAATGCATATGAAAAAACCGGATAAGAATCACGAATATTGCAAATATCGCGAATTGTAGCAATCCCACGCCGATCTCAAGGGTGAATAAGGTAACTGTCAGGATACTGTGGGCTGCTCTGGGCAGTAATAGCGTCCGGGCAATGGCGATTCCGATCATGATTATTCCAATTATTGGAAATAACGCCCGGAACCAAAAAATCCCCAAAAAATTCCGAAATACCGAACGCAATGCTTCTTGAAGGGCCAGGAATGCCAGAATTACGGCAAGAAGTTCGTTCACCCAGTAGGTCACAAAATAGACGTTGGCATTTTTACTCACAGCCCACAAGACGACTGTCGCAGCTACCGATAGAGTGGTAAAGCTGAAGAATATTGGGAACTCACGGTAGGTCCGTCGAATGAGCAGTAGTAGGCACAGGACGGCTTGCAGTCCCGTGCCCACTAACGCCAGTACCAGTTCAGGATTTTTCACAAAGGCGTGGCAAGATTAAACCAGCCACTCTCCTACCGCAAACTTAATTAACGTGCGGCGGGAAAGGTGGAGTCGGCATCGGGGTGTTAGCCGCATAAACGGGTACCAAACTTCCTGAAGCTAATAGAGCCGCTGCTACAACCAACCGAATCATATTTTTCCGCATAGTTATTCTCCTTTAGAGTAGGCAGTCGCTCCAGCGCGCAACGACCGTGAGTTTTATTTCAGGGCCTCAACTAAAAAATCTATTTGCAACCTTGCCGGCAGCGGCGGGGAACAGGCGGGGAGAGAGTTTTCGCGTAAGCTTGCATCGCACTCCCTGTCACCAATTAAGACCATTGCCAACGACGAGCGAACTACACTTCTGCAACCCTTCCTCCTTTAGTGCAGGCAGTCGTCCAACCGCAACAACTGCAATTTTTGTTTTCTCGGGCCCGTGGAAACCAGCGCAGGGGAAGGGCAAAACGCCCAGGGGAGGGAATCCAGGTACTACAGAAATTCTATCGTCAATACAGGGGTTTGGTGCAATGTAGACGCGAGAATTTAACGAAAATCAAAAGTCAAAAAGTTAAGAAAATTCAACACTGCTCTCTTTTTCATTTCTAGTCGCCGCCTCCACAGCTTCAGGTGTGAAATCAGATGACAAGTGTGCCCCCGCCAGCAACATCAGACCAGAGATAAAGGCCCAGAACATCAGGGCCACTGAAATTGAAAATGCCTGTCCGTAAACTTCCTGAAAATCCAGCCAGGGGAGGGCCTTGATGTACAAAACTTTTCCTACTTCCCACAGGACGCCCATGGCGACCGCCGCCGGGAGCACGCTTCTGGCCTTGATCTTGCCGTTAGGTAGCAGCCAGTAGATGAGGAAGAAGATGGCAATGCTGGCCAGCGTGGCGCAGATCTTGAGTGCTACAAAAGTAGCGGCACGAAACACGATATTCTCATTGCCCCGCATCACAAAAGTTAATGCCAGTTCATTGCCCGCCGCCATCGCCACTGAAACCAATGCCAGAATGCCGCAGGCAAAAGCCAGTGCCAGTGAAATGATCTGATTTCCCAGGTAGGAGCGGTTCTTGGCAAATCCCCAGATGCGGTTGAAAGCCACCTCCAGCGGCACAAAAACGCCTGTGGATGTGATGAGCAAAATCACCAAAGAAGCCATCTTGACCCGTTGGCGCGTCTTCACCAGAGACTGAAGACTGCGGATAACGAAATCCTGACCGGCAGGCAAATGATCTTTCAATAAATCCACTACCACATTAGACATGGTCGCTGAGTGGAACACATTGCGAATCAACCACATCAGGAGAACCATGAAAGGGAAAAATGAAAGAATTGCGTTGGCCGCCACGGAGAAAGCGTAAGTATGCGCCTCCGTTCGAGTCAGATATTTCAGGGTCGGCCAACCGCGATGCCGCAGCATGTGTTGCCACGGACGCAGCAATAGCGTGGTGGCTTGCGATTCCGGGGCCGGACTGGAGGCCGTTTCAACGGCCTGTGAAACCGAACCTGAGGTCATGGATATCCTTGCAAAATCGTAACAGAAAACGGCTTCTTTCCAGCTTTTATAAGAGTCATTTTGGGAGAAACGAAAGTCTCGTAAAGCTAGTTCCCTTTGGCGTTGCTGCGCTGTGCAAACAAAGTGCTTTACAAGAACCAGAGTTCCTGAATATTATGCTCTGCTCTGCGGCAGTCTGGCGCGGGGCGCATCTGGTTGATGTTTTTGTACAGCAGTTTGAACTCGCCGAACGATCCGGTTGCTGGAGTCGCCTTCGGGCCTTCCGGCACGGCAGCCATCGGTTGCGGAAAAGAGCCATCTGGCCGGCAAAGCAACAACCTTTTTCTCCACCTTCGCAATTGAAAAGGCGGAGATTTCCAATCTGAAGCTGAGGCGAAAGGAGTTGCATTTGTGAAAGAGAAGGGAACTGTGAAGTGGTTCAACGGAGCCAAAGGCTATGGCTTCATTCAACGCTCAACCGGGGAAGACGTTTTCGTCCACTTTTCCGCCATACAGGAAAATGGCTACAGGACCCTGAATGAGGGCGAAACGGTGGAATACGAGCTCATGAAGGGTCCAAAGGGCTTTCTTGCGGCGAATGTGCTGCGCGGCAGCGCGAATTAAGCAAAGCAACCGATAATCAATGGTTCCCCTTGTTGCGGGCAAGGGGATTCGCTTTTGCACTCTCCGGTATGCTCCTGCCCGTCGGCGGCGCAAAAAAAACGAGGCTGGACAATTCAACATCGTCCAACCTCAAATACAAGCAAGGCCTTGCCTGATAGTCCTGGCCGCGCGGCCAGGAAACTTGCCGGAAAAGAAGACCCAGTTAGCGGGCTGAGTTGCTTCTGCTTCCGGACGGATTCATGGCGGGAGTGGCTCAGAGAAACAAGTTCCAGGGCTTGCTTCTCTTTTGTGGACCCGCAAAACAAGATTTCAGCAAGCTCGGCGTCTACAAAACTGTTCATGCCGCCGGTCTCGCTTACAAGATGATTGTCGCCCACTTTGATTAGAACGCTATCAAACGCACATTAAACTTCTTCATATCTGTTTTGGTGTTGAACGCCCGCAAAGAAAAACCCCTCGGAAAAATTTATTCCGGGGGGCTTCAAGATTTTCGGTGGACTAAGTCAACGGCGGAGTGTCTGCATTATTATTCGGCTGGGGTTCGGGCTGGGTTGGCGGTTCGGGTTGTGGCGGCGGCTCAACGTGGTTTGCTTCATTTTCACGGTCTTGCCGTTGCTGCTCTATCTCAGCTTGTTTCTTTTCTTCCCGCGCTCTCTTCCAGTTCTCCATCAGTTGCTCTTGCGACAAGGGTGTTAACGGTTTGGCCACTGCGGCTGCTGGAGCGCCATTGAACTTAAATTCGGGAGCCTCTGCCGGAGCGGGCTGTGGTGGGTGACTCATGGCGATCGCATTTCGTCCGAAAGACTGGCGCGTGCGGACCAGGATGCGTTCCATGCCGCCAGAAGCATTGCCGGAGCCCATGATGATGTAGTCGATTTTTGGACTATCGAGCAGCGCGGTCATCACATCTCGTACTGCACTGGGTCCGATCTGAGCAATCACCGGCTCATTTTGCAATTCAGCAGCTAGATCGATAAACGCCCCTGTTTTTGCGGAGATGAGCTTCAATACGGTTCCCAGCGATGCACTCTGAGATACCACGGTGAGTTCTCCATGCGCGTAATTCACCGCGGCCATTGGCTCCGGAGATGCAGCAGGAGCAGGCGCAGGAACAACGACCGGTTGTGTGACAGCGGCCGGAACCACGGATGTTGCCACGGAAGTTGGTATTGCTTGAGGAGCGACTTGCTGCGGTGCGATAGTCTGCATTGGCCGCGCCAGTGGATTTGACGCTGCACCGATACCGGGACTGGGCTTGTGCTGCTGGGCAAGCGCCAACAAAGGCGTCATCGCCATAACGAGCGCAGCTGTCTTCACAATCCTCATACGAACCTTCCTAAAGACCAACATTTATACCTTGTAATTGTGCAGCGTCAGCGCCGGCTTGACCATTGAAAAAACATTAAAATTTCACATCTTCAAAATTACATCTTCGGATCAGCTCTAGGTCCCGCGCCATTCCGTTCAGTGAACCATTCCCAAGCCAATTGCGGATTAATTGATGGAAGCGTCGCGAGGAAGCTCAGGCCTCAGCACTTCGCCAGACGCGGCGTGCAAAATTGGCAGTAATACTCGAAAGCATGATCCTGAGCCTGATGAGCTCGCCACTTCAATCCGCCCGCCATGAGCTTCCGCAATATTGCGGGCAAAGTGCAGTCCTAGCCCGGTTCCAGGAACTTGGGACTTCCGCGCTGAAGAGGAACGGTATCCGCGCTCGAATATATGTGTCTGTTCTTCAATTGCAACGCCGCTGCCGGTGTCGCTTACCGAAATAATGGCAACATCGTTATGCACGGACAGGATCACATCAATGTTTCCGCCGTTATGATTGAACTTGATGGCATTGTCCAAAAGGTTGAGCAACAAACGCCATATCTGGCCGGCATCGAACGCGCCCACCACATTCTGCTGGACTGTTCCGGAAATCTTGATCCCGCGCTCACCAGCCTGGTTGCGCATGCCATCCACAGCGGTTTGCACCAGCTCGGAAAGATCTTCCTTTTCCAGGTTGAGTTTGATTTGCTCGCTTTCCGATTGGGCCAGTTCCATCAGGTCTGAAACGGTTCGCGCCAGAAGTTCCACGTGTTCAAGCTGCTTGGAAAGCGTATCGCGGTAATTTGTTTCGCTGCTGCCGAGCCGCAACGCTTGCTCCGTTTCTGAGCGTAAAACCGTAAGCGGCTGCCGGATTTCATGAGAAAGAGTCCGCAGGAACTCTGTCATCCGTTGAAAAGAGCTTTGCAGTCGCGCGATCATCGCATTCAGAGATGTGCTCAGCTCATCAATCTCATCACCACTACCGCTGAGTGGCAGGCGATTGCTTAGATCGAAAGCAGTGATCTGTTTGGCCGCCGCAGACGTCCGTTCCAACGGACGCAGGGAATAGGACGTCATCATGAATGCATTAACGGCATGCGCCAGGATGATGAACGGAATCAGCGCAAACAGAAACATGCGAAGACGCCAGCAATCTTCATCGGTCTGGTCTAAAGAGGTGCCTATTCTCAAAAGATAATGTCGCCCAGCAAGGCCCAGGACTGGGACATCCAGAATGCGAATATGCGTGTTGCCCGCCGTAATGCTCTGCCATACGGAGTGATCGGATGAAGCTAGAGCAGGAGAGACCGGCAAATGTAGGGCTGCCATTGCGTGCGAAACATCGAGCGTATGGCCTTCATCGTCCAGCAGTTCGTAATACCGCATGGAACGCTCAAACTGGGCGCGGACTTCCTGATCAGCCTCAGCGTTGAGCCACTTTACGCTGCCGGCCCGAATTTGCAGCATGCTGCGTACGGAAATCGCACGGTCTTGCAGCTCATCGTCCAGCTGGCTATAAATATGGCGAGTAACCAGAGCATAAGCGCCCCAGGCCAATATTCCGACCAGGAGCGCGAATGTTACTGTTTGCTTGAACGCTAGCCGGGTACTCAGCCGGCGTAAAACCACGGATTTCATTGGGAAGCTGACGACAACATATATCCTACGCCACGAGCGGTATGAATCAGCGGCTTTTCATAGCCATGATCGATCTTGGCGCGCAGATAGTTAATGTAAACGTCCACAATGTTGGTGAGGCCTTCAAAGCCCAGGTTCCAGACATGCTCAACGACCATAGTGCGTGTAACAGTGCGGCCGGCATTGCGCATCAGGTATTCCAACACAGCGTACTCGCGTTGCGTAAGGTTGATCGGCTTGCCGGCGCGCGTAACCATGTGCCGCATGCGATCAAGTTCCAGATCTTCGACGCTGAGCTTATCCAGCAATTCCTGGGGCCGACGCAGAAGAGCGTGGACCCGGGCCAGCAACTCTTCGAATGAAAATGGCTTTACAAGATAATCGTCAGCGCCGGCCTGCAGTCCGCAAACACGGTCGGAAACGTCTTTGCGTGCGCTCAGAAGCAGGATCCTCATGTTGGACCCGGATTTACGTAATTTGCGAAGGACGGTTAGACCGTCAAGTTTAGGAAGGTTCCAATCGAGAATGATTCCGTCATAATCAATCTCGGTCGCCAGCTGGAGGCCTTCTTCTCCGTCTCCAGCCAGGTCAACGGCAAAGTGATCAGCTTCCAGACCCTTCACCAGTGTACGTGCTACTTTAGGCTCATCTTCAATAACCAATATGCGCATAAGTCCACCTCCCGCTTCGGTGGAAGAATTGCCGTCACTTTAACCTCAGTGGCATGCAAAGTCCATCCGCTGTTTACCCCAAACCTGTTAATACGTCTCTGGAACTAGCTACCGTATATTGTGCTGCAGGACATCTGATCGTTTCGCTTATGCCGATTTTTATGTTGTACGTCTATGATGTTTATCCACTGTCCGTACGGCCAAGCTCTGCGATCTTATTCCAAGCAGCGACATCTTGCTTGATCTTGCTGGATTTTTTGTTTTTCTGTCTTTGAGTTTCTCGCTACTCGAAGGACATGGGCTTTAGTACAGTGACTAAGTTGTACCATCGTACACAAAATTCCGAAAAACGAAACAAAAAAATTATTTAAAAACCGGCCATCATCTTGTTCGCAGACTCGGTAAGTACATCTGAGCTGCGCGAGCAAGAGCAATATAACATGGCCATGTGGACATAGCAAGCTATTGTACTAAAGGACATGTACTATTTTATTCTGATTGCATTCTGCTGCGAGACAATGATCTAACAGATTTGTTTTCTTATACTTGAATCCATATTGGATCTTAATTTGAGAAGAATTGCTTATTATAGCGCTGAATTTTTCTGTGGAAAATTTTTGATTCGCAAAAGTGACAAGCCAATCTGCGCCTTTATCGAGCAAATAAATTGAGCTGCCTGGAAAGCTCAGTTCCTGAACCCCGAACACCAGATTCGTGCTTCCTGAGGCCGATGCCATGCTTTCGGCACAGTTTGCTTACCAGCGTTGAAATGCGTTTTTGATAATCAGCGGGCAAAAAAGCGCGGTCCTTGTAGCGTGCTTGATACAAAGGGGAAAGGTGAGGGAATTGCTCCTCTAAGAAGGGCATAAAAACTTTTGCTGAGCATGGTTTTAAAAACAGCGGGATTGCTGCGACTGATTTCGCGCCAGCCGCCGCTGCGGCCCGAACAACGCTTTCCAGTGCTTTTGGCGAATCTGTGATGCCCGGCAAGACAGGCGCGCAATTTACGCTGGTAGAAATTCCAGCAGCAATGAGTTTTTTTACCGCACTGAAACGTAAATCCGGCCGCGGCGCGCGTGGTTCCAGTATGCGCGCGAGATTCGTGTCCGTGGTCGTAATGGTTACATGGATGCTCAGACGATTTTTGGCTGCAATGGCGCGCAAGAGATCGAGATCGCGCACGATGAGGTCCGACTTTGTCACCAATCCCAGCGAAAGCCCTTCATGCCTGGCGAACTCTTCCATCACGGCGCGGGTAATCCCAAACTTCCTCTCAGCCGGCTGATATGGGTCAGTCGCAGTGCCAATCGCAATGCTTTGCCCGGTGCGGACCTGCTTCAATTCCTGCCGCAGCAGCCATGCACTATGCTTCTTTACATAGATCTTGCGTTCAAAATCTAAGCCATCGCGCAGTTCCATGAACTCATGCGTATAACGCGCATAGCAGTATTTGCAGGCAAACTCGCATCCTCTATATGGATTGATTTGCCAGGAGAAGGGCATCCGAGGCGAATCACAGCGAGAGAGCAGACTACGATTTTCCAGAGAGATGTAATCGACATTGTGGCCTTCAGAAATTGCTTCGCCCTGAGCCGCCAGCTTGGCAATGCCGACAAGGGGAGCTTGGGATTCGGAGCTTGGAAAGAGAGAGCGCATGTCATTCGTGTTTTATTCGCCAAACCAGAAGAATATGCTACTTGCCGCCCAAATGCAATAGAAAGCCAAAATGGAATTTAAGGAATTGGAGGGGTGGCAGACTGCAGCAAACTAGCTGCGTCTTTATCTACCAGCCAGAGCAGCCGGCCATTTTCCGGTTGGACGCTTTGAGCGGGATATTTTTGGGCTCCAGGCCTGAGTATCTCGTGAAGAATCTGTGCCTTGCCAGCGCCAGAGACAAGGAAAACCACTTCTGCCGCGTGATTCAGGACGGGCAAAGTAAGGGTGATGCGGAAAGCCTGAAACTTTTCCACCCAATTTGCTGCTACCCTGCGTGATGTTTCAGTGAGTGCTTTGCTCCCAGGGAAAAGGGAAGCGGTATGGCCGTCTTCACCGATCCCGAGGAAAATCAAATCAAAGCGTGGCCAGTCTTGATCACTTAGATGGAAGAAATCGCGCAACTCCTGATCGTATTCAGCGGCGGCTGCTTCAGCATCCAGTTCGGCGTGAATCCGATGCACATTCTTCTCAGGGATTGGCACTTTGCTCAAGAGCGATTCGCTGGTCATGCGAAAGTTGCTGTCGGGGTCGTCCGGTGGAACATGGCGCTCATCACCGAAAAATATATGGATGGAGTGCCACGGCAATGGCTTGTGCTCACTGGCCAGCAATGAATAAACGGTGCGGGGAGTGTTGCCGCCTGATAGCGCCACGGAAAAGCGCCCTCGCTCCTGAACCGCGGCTTCTGCCAGGCGGTGAAACTCCTCTGCCGCTGTGCGAGCAAGCGTCACGCTGTCAGAAACAACTTTGATTTCTACTCCCATAGAAAAAGTTGCGAGTAGCGCGATATCGATTTAAGACTGAATCTTTCTCCAGGAACGGCCGTCTCGGGCAATGATGTCAGTGGCTTCTTCCGGCCCCCAGGATCCGGCCGCGTAGTTTGGGAAGTTGCGGGCAGCCAGCGCCTTCCACACATCGATAATGGGATCAACGACGGTCCACCCGGCTTCCACCATGTCCGCGCGCTGGTAAAGCGTCTGGTCGCCCATGATTCCGTCATAAAGAAGAACTTCATAACCGGTATTGGCTGTGGTGCCGAAATAATCGGCATAGTTGAAGTCCATCTCCACTTCGCCAACTTTCATTTGAGCGCCGGGAATTTTGGCGCCAAAGCGCAATGAGATACCTTCGTCCGGTGCAATATGAATGATGAGTTGATTCGCGTTCAGGCTGTTGACCGGCGTATCACGAAACAATACGAGTGGAGCGCGCTTGAACTGCACCGCCACTTCAGTATGACGTGCAGCAAGCCTTTTGCCGGTACGCAGATAAAAGGGAACGCCGGCCCAGCGCCAGTTGTCGATCATCAAGCGCAACGCGACGAAGGTCTCCGTTTTCGATTCCGGAGGAACGCCTTCTTCCGCTCGATATGCCGGCACCCGCTCGCCCTTGATTACGCCCGCGCCATATTGCCCGCGGACGGCGCAATGCAATACGTCTTCTTCGCTGAAAGGCTGCAAGGCATGCAATATTTTGGCTTGCTCGTCATGGACAGCCGTCGAGTTAAACGAGATTGGTGGTTCCATCGTTGTGAGCGAGACCAGTTGGAAGAGATGGTTAGGCACCATGTCACGAAGCGTTCCGGCCATGTCAAAGTAACCGCCGCGTTTTTCCACGCCCACGGTCTCCGCCACCGTGATCTGTATGTGGTCAATGTAGCGCCGGTTCCAGATAGGTTCAAAAATGCCATTGCTGAAACGGAACACCAGAATGTTCTGCACCGTCTCTTTGCCAAGGTAATGGTCGATGCGGAAGATCTGGCGTTCGGTCAAAACCTTGCTGACCTGGCGGTTCAACGCTTTGGCTGATCCAAGATCATTGCCGAACGGCTTTTCGAAAACTACGCGCCGCCAGTGTCCATCTTTCTCGCACGCCAGTTCGGACGCGCCAAGATGGTCGACGATGTCCCCAAAAAAAGTTGGGCTGGTAGCAAGATAAAAAAAGTAATTGCCCTGCGTGTTGCATTTCTTATCAATCTCGGCCAGGGTCTGCCCAAGTCGAGCGTATAACTCTGGATCATGAAATTCGCCACCCACATAGAAAACCCGCTGGACCATCCATTCGCGAAGCTTGGGATCAACCGTGCTGGTTGCGAACTTATCCAGATTGTCGCCCATGATCTGCTGGTATTGTTCACGGGTGTAATCGTTGCGGCCGACCCCAACGATGGCGAAGTCCGAAGAAAGCAGCTTGCTCTTGACTAGGTTATAGATGGCAGGGAAAAGCTTGCGCGAGGTCAGGTCGCCGGTACCGCCAAAAATCACCATTACACAAGGACCTGTAGGAGGCGGCGAACCTGAAGGCGCTGTTTCCAGGGCCGGCAATTCTCTTTCTAATTGAGGCATGTAAGCACGATCTCCTGATCAGGAAGCTTTTTCATTCTTTTTTGTGAGCTCAATGTGACCGCCGAATTTCTGCCGCATGGCGCTCAGCATTTTCTCCGCGAAGGTGTGATCCTGGCGCGAACGGAACCGAGTATAAAGGGCAGCCGTTAGGACATTGGCCGGGACCGCTTCTTCCAGCGCTGCCACTACTGTCCAGCGGCCTTCGCCTGAATCCTGCACAATGCCGGTGTACTCAGAAAGCGTCGGGTTTTCCGCGAGAGCCATGGCTGTGAGATCGAGCAGCCATGATGAAATAACGCTGCCGCGCCGCCAGACTTCCGCAATGTCCGCCAGATTGAGATCGTAACGATGTCCTTCCGGCAGCTGCTCGGAAGTTGCGTTACGGAAAATATCAAAGCCTTCGGCATAGGCTTGCATCAGCCCGTACTCGATGCCGTTATGCACCATCTTCACAAAGTGTCCCGCGCCTGAAGGCCCNCAATAAAGATAGCCGTCTTCGGCTGTGCTTTTGAATTTCTCGCGTCCTGGAGTCTTTGGAATGTCGCCTTTGCCGGGTGCAAGTGTCTTGAAGATAGGATCAAGATGTTCGACGGCTTCCTTCGGCCCGCCGAGCATCATGCAATAACCGCGTTCCAAGCCCCAGACGCCACCGCTGGTGCCGACGTCAATGTAGTGAATGCCGCGATCTTTCAATTTCTGTGACCGCCGCACATCATCTTTATAGTAGGAATTGCCACCATCAATAATGATGTCGCCAGCCTGGAATCGCTGGGCTAGCGCGTTCACTGTTTGCTCCGTTGGATCGCCTGCGGGAACCATGATCCATGCGGCACGCGGCTTGGTCAGCTTGGCCGCAAAATCATCCAGCGACGTGGATCCTGTTGCGCCCTCGCTGGCCAGAGCGTTCACATTCTGCGGGCTCAGGTCAGAAACCACGCATTGATGTCCGGCGCGCAGAAGACGGCGCACCATGTTGCCACCCATACGGCCCAGCCCAATCATTCCAAGTTGCATCGTTCTCCTTTTCACATTCCGAGCGAAGCGAAGAATCCCTGCCGCTAGAACTCTCAGAAGCTACTTCAATGCATTTATAAGAGCACGGCCGAGCGTCTCCAGCCCCGCATCCACATCTTTCGGCAGATGGACTCGCAACGCCCGCTTTTTGCGGTCGGCCAACACCTGAAAATCTCCACGGGCCTGCGCCGCTTTTACGATTCCGAATGTGTACTTCTGTCCGGGTACGGCGAGATCGTTTGCATCGTCGCAGGTGATCTGCAGAAACACGCCAGCGTTCGGACCGCCTTTGTACGCCTGTCCCGTGGAATGCAAAAAACGCGGACCAAAGCCAAGGCATGTTGCCACGTGTTTGCGATCGCGCACCGCATGGCGCATGGCTTGCAATGATTCTTCATGCGCGCTGTTCATTTGGATGTATGCCAGCAGGGCCATGTAATCGCCTGGATTGAATTGGCTGAGATGTGCGCGCAGAAAACCTGTAAGAGAACGATCATTTCCGGCAAGCTTGTTCAGATTGGCTGCATTGCGTTCATCAGTGAATAGCTTGATGGAACCATCATCGAAGAGAGGCGCTTCTTCCGGTAGCTTCCCGCTCCTCTCATACTCTTCCGTCAATTGGCGGGTTACGATCTTGCTGGCTTCCACGTCAGGCTGGTTGAAAGGATTTATCTTCAGAATGGAGCCCGCTACCGCTGTTGCAATTTCCCAGCGGAAGAATTCCTGCCCCAGATCGTAGGTATCAGCCAATTCGATTTTCACAACCGGATGACCTGCGGCGCGGAGAGCATCCAGCTTTTGCATTTGGGTGGTGTCCGGTTCATCGGCAAGCTGCAGATGAACAAAGACGCGATCGCTGCCGTAAACTTCCGGCGCCCCTAGCGCCTCACGATCTACAGGGATAAGCCCTTTGCCAATCTTGCCGGTGCTCTCAGCTATAAGCTGCTCCAGCCATGCGCCAAGATCGTGAATTCCCGGCGACGTAATGATGGTGACTTTATTCCGGCCAAGATTTCCTAATGTCGCCAGAATTGCACCCAACACCGCGCCGGGATTTTGGTCCGCCGGGACTTCCGGCTTGCAGGCCTGAACCATTTCATTGGTGCGCTGAATAAACTTGGCAAGATCAAGTCCCATGATGGCTGCGGGGACCATGCCAAAGTTGGAAAGGGCAGAGTAGCGTCCGCCGATGCAGGCTACGCCGAAGAAGATTTTGCGGAATTGATCACGCTCCGCAACCTGTTGCATCTTGGAGCCGGGATCGGTAATGGCGATGAAGTGCTCGCCAGCCTTATCCTTGCCGACGGTTTGCTGCATGCGATCGAAAAAATATTGCTTGAAGATATTTGGTTCCAGCGTGCTCCCGGATTTACTAGCCACGATGCACAGCGTTTTTGCCAGATTCACCTGGCTCTCAATCGATTTGATCTGCGCTGGGTCGGTGGAATCCAGGACATGCAATTCCGGATGTCCCGGCTGCTTGCCATAGGTAATCTTCAGCACCTCAGGACACAAACTGGAGCCACCCATACCGAGCAGTAAGGCATGCGTGAAGCCAGCCTTCGCCGCATCCGCAGCCAGATCATTAAGGTCCCGGAGGTGCGCTAGTTGATCGTCAACAATAGAAAGCCAGCCAATCCATTTATCCTCATCTTCACCGGTCCAAAGTGAGGGATCGCCGCGCCACAGCCGCGACATTTTGTCGGCGGCCTGCCAGTCTTTGAGAGTCGCCAGCACCGCTTGCGTGAGCGGCGCGGAGAATTCCCAGCGAGGCAACTGGATGCTCGTTTTAGTGCTCACTGGTTCCTTTTCTTTTGCTCCACGGCTGCGAGCAGCTTTTCAAAAGCATCGGCAAAAAGCTTAATGGCTTCATCCAGAAGCTGGTCCGTAACTTTCTGCATGGAGATGCCGGCCTTTTCCAGGTTTGCCATCGTCTCATCGGCAGCTATGAGATCGGCATCGAGCGTGCGCCGCACCATGCCATGATCCCGAAATGCGTCCATGGTGGCCGGGGGGATGGTGTTGACCGTATCCGGCCCGATTAGCTCCTCTATATACAGCACGTCACGATACTTAGGATTTTTGGTGCTGGTGCTGGCCCAGAGCAGGCGTTGGACTTGTGCGCCTTTGGCGGCAAGAGCCTTCCAGCGCGGGCCGGCAATCATTTGCTGATAATTGCGGTACGCCTGCTTGGCATTGGCGATAGCGACCTTGCCTTTCAGCGAGCGCAGCAGCTCCTGATCCTGCGGCTGTGCTGTTTTCAAACGCTCGTCAATCATCGAATCAACCAGGGTATCAATGCGGGAGACAAAGAAGCTTGCTACGCTGGCGATTCCGCTAATGTCGATGCCCGCTTTCTGCGCTGCTTCTAGTCCTTCCATGTAGGCTTCGGCGACTTTCACGTAAGCTTCCTGCGCGAACAGCAAGGTGATGTTGATGTTAATGCCTTCGCTGATCAACTGGCGCACTGCGGGCGCGCCTTCAGGCGTTCCCGGAACTTTAATCATGATGTTGGGACGGGCAACGGTCTTCCATAGACGGCGCGCTTCTTCAATGGTCCCTTTGGTATCGCGCGCCAGCGTGGGAGAAACTTCAAGACTCACGTAGCCATCGCGTTTATTGGTGGCTTTGTACACCGGAAACATCAGGTCGGCGGAATCCTGTATGTCGCGAACCGCGATGCGTTCGTACATCTCGCCGCTGTGCAAGCCCTGGGCGCGCAGCTGATCGAGGAAGCCGGCATAGTCAGTGCTCCCCGCAATCGCTTTTTCAAAGATAGAGGGATTTGAGGTGATGCCGCGGAGGCCGTCTTCATCAATCAAGCGCTTCAGTTCGCCGCTGGTGATCAGGTCACGCCGTATGTAATCCAGCCATACAGACTGGCCTTGCTTCTGCAATTCCAGGAGTGGATTTTTTGTACTTGTGCTGCTTTGATTTTGTTGTTCTGGGGTAGTAACGGGGTTCATGAAATCTTCTCCTTGATAACCGACTGAACGACGACCGAGTCAATCGAGTAGCGCTCTTCTATTGCCTGTATCTTTGCCAGGCGGCGCTGGTGGCGATCTTCACCGGTAAACCGGGCATTCAGAAAAATCGTGCATAGATCTTTTGCCAGCTCGTCAGCCACCACACGCGCGCCCAGCACCAATATGTTTAGATTATCGTGCTCTACACCTTGATGCGCGGAATATGAGTCATGGCAAAGGCCGGCGCGTATGCCGGGAATTTTGTTTGCTGCCACCGATGCGCCCACTCCGCTGCCGCAGATGAGAATGCCGCGTTCAGTTCCGCCCTGCAACACTCCACGCGCAACAGCTTCAGCATAATCAGGATAATCCACTGGCGCAGTGCTGTCAGTCCCCACATCGGTCAACTGATGGCCGCTTTTTTGAAGATGGTCGATCAGCGCTCTCTTCAGCGCAAAGCCGGCATGGTCAGAACCGATGGTGATCTTCATGATTTTTTCGGCAGCAGTTCTCGTGCGGCCGCCAGCACCGCGTCCGGAGTAAACCCAAATCTCTTCTGTAGTTCTTTGAGCGGAGCGGAAGCGCCAAATGTCTTCATGCCGATACTTTTTCCCTCACGGCCAACATATTGCGACCAGCCGAATGTTGATGCCTGTTCGACGGAAATTCTGGCGGTAACACTCTGCGGCAACACGCTCTCACGGTATTCCGCGGACTGCTTCTCAAAGATCTCCCACGAAGGCATGCTCACGACCCGCACTTTACGGCCTTCCGCGCTCAGGGTCTCATATGCCGAAACACATAGAGAAACCTCGCTACCCGTGGCCATCAGGATCAGCTCGGGCTTCCTGTCAGGAGCATCGGCCAAGATGTACGCGCCTTTGGCCACGCCTGCCGGGGAAGCATATTTGCTGCGATCGATAGTGGGCAATGGCTGGCGCGAGAGCACCAACGCTGCCGGTTCATGCCTGAGCTGCATGATGACTCGCCATGCTTCAGTGACTTCATTGGCATCGGCCGGACGAAGCGTAATAAACCCGTGCATCGCGCGGAGTGACGCGAGTTGCTCAATAGGCTGATGCGTGGGGCCGTCTTCACCCACGCCAATGGAGTCATGGGTAAAGACATAGATGACAGGAATTTCCATGATCGCCGCAAGACGCATGGGCGGGCGCGAATAATCGCTAAAGATCAGGAACCCGGAGCCGTACGGACGAATTTTACTGAGTGATAGTCCGTTCAGAATGGAGCACATGGCGTGCTCGCGGATACCGAAATGAAAGTTGCGGCCATCGTAATTACCGGCTTCAAAATCGTCTGCGCCATCAAAGGTAAGACGCGTTTTGGTTGAGGGCGCAAGATCGGCTGATCCGCCAATCAGCCAGGGCACGTTTTGCGCAATCACGTTCAGGACTTTGGCTGATGAGTCTCGACTGGCTATGCCTTTGGGATCGGCAGGGAAGACCGGCAGGTTTTTATCCCAGCCTTCAGGAAGCTGACGATGCTGCATGCGCGTGACTTGGTCAGCGAGTGCAGGCGACGTCTTCTTATATTGCGCGAACGTTGCTTCCCATGCGGTGCGAAGATCATGGCCGCGCTTGCCCATGACGTCAGCAAAGTGTTCACGGACTCCATCAGGCACCAGGAACTTTGCGTCTTCCGGCCAGCCGTAAGCACGTTTTGCACCGCGAATCTCCTCCTCACCCAAAGGCTCGCCGTGGGCTTCCTTAGTGTCCTGCTTTTTAGGAGCGCCGTAAGCGATGTGGCTATCGACAACAATGAACGTCGGGCGGTCCTGGCTCTTTTGGAAAACATTGAGAGCTCGGGTCAGCAACTCCAAATCATTGGCATCGCCGACGCGCGTGACGTTCCAGCCATATCCCATAAAACGGGAGGCAATATCTTCACTAAATGCCAGCTTGGTTTTGCCTTCGATCGTGATGTTGTTGTTGTCATAGATCCAGCAGAGATTGCTGAGCTTAAGGTGCCCCGCGAGCGAAGCCGCTTCACTGGAGACGCCTTCCATCATGTCTCCGTCGCCACAGATGGCGTAGACGTTGTAATTGAATAGCTCAACATCCGGCTGGTTGAAATGTGCGGCCTGCCATTTGGCGGCAATTGCCATGCCTACGCTGTTTGCGACGCCCTGGCCCAGCGGGCCAGTAGTTGTTTCGATTCCTGACGTTAACCGATATTCCGGATGCCCCGGGCATTTACTGTCCAACTGGCGGAAATGCTTAATGTCATCCAGGGAAACGGCAGGTTCGCCCAGCGTTTCATATTTCGGATTGACGGCCTTTACGCCGGCAAGATGCAGCAGCCCATAAAGCAGCATGGAGGCGTGTCCATTGGAAAGGACAAAGCGGTCACGGTTGGGCCAGATGGGATCTTCAGGATCATAGCGGAGAAAGCGCTGCCAAAGGACATAAGCCACAGGCGCCAGAGCCATAGGCGTTCCCGGATGGCCGGAATTGGCCTGCTGTACCGCATCCATGGCAAGAGTGCGGATGGTGTTGATGCAGAGCTGATCAATATTGCCTGCGTTTTTAATGTCTTTTGTCTGATCGGCAACGTCCGGCAAGGTTACGGGAAGAGCCATTCTCTTAAGCAACCTCCAACAGATAAGCCTACGCTAAATTGAGGCCGTCTGGGGAGAGCGGAACAGCTTTTTGAGAGATGCTGGGGAAAGAAGCTGAGGAAAATTGGGCATATTCCCGCCTGAGCTGCGCGATGTGACGTGCAAGGGGCGGTTTTGCCCACTGAAAAGTAGTCCAAGTGAGCCGTCTATTTGCGAGTGTATTGCAGCACCACGTCCAGAACGCGCCATTGGCCGTTCAGTTTGGAAAGATGCATGTAGTCGATCCAGCGGCCTGTCACGACCTTTACGCTGGCGGCGTCGCGGTAAACGTCCAGAACTTCAATCTTCTGGACCCGCTCTGAAGCAGGAATTTCTTTGCCGCTTCCCAGTCGAACGCCTTCGATCATTGACTGGACGGTGTCTTCGCTGATTTCCGTATGGCCATTTACGGTCTGGATGGTTCGCTTGTGGAAATCAGGATGCAATGTCTTTTGCATGCGAGCGGCATCCGCAGTGTAATAAGCGTCCATGTAATTTTGCGCCACTGCGGTAATGGCGGTCTTTTCATTCGAAGCTGACGTGCTGCCCCAAGCCAGAACAGCCACGCTGAGTACTAGCAGGATGAACAAAGCAATCGTCTTGCGCATAGAATCTCCTCGTTTGTGCTACGTAAGTACAGGCTGCGATATCGTCCATCGCACCAATCGATCTGTCAATTTATCTCTTGTGCAACTAATGGCCCATGTCGCAACAACGCCAAGCCACTACTGACATTCATGTTAGCTGTCGGGAAGAGTCGATTGCGATTTCAGCGGTGTTCGTTGTTGGAAGTCGAACAGCTGAAAGGATCAGTCGTTGGACAAAAGCTTCACTAAATACAAAAACGCGGCCAGGTAGCCGCGCTTTTGTTACTGAAGAGGCAAATAAGGAGCCACAATCCCAGGCTCGGCGGTGACACCCCCTTGGCAACCACCGCCGTTCCTAGTTTGTGCTTTTTCCGTTCATCCTGTTGAGTAGTGCAGAAAAGGGACGAAGCGTTTCATATGTTTCCACATTTTTTTCCATTTTTTTAATGGTTGAGCTAAGTCGCTGTTTAACAAGGGCTTACGACTATAGCATTATCAAGTTTTCTAGCCTGCACTTAGTGCTGGGCCGCCGCAGCTTTGTTCTCGCTTACGGGTTGCGCGTTTTTTACCCATTTATCGAACCACGTAACCATCTCCCACAACGTGTGTTCGGTGGACTCACGGGCCAGATAGCCGTGTGCCTCGTATGGCAGCTGCACGTAACGCACAATTCCGCCATTACCCTTGATGGCCTGATACATGCGCTCGCTCTGGATAGGGAAAGTTCCCGAGTTATCGTCAGCCATTCCGTGGATCAGCAGGATCGGATGCTTGATCTTGTCGGCTTGCATAAAAGGCGAGACTTTGATGTACATCTCCGGAGCTTCCCAGATCGTACGGCGCTCGCTCTGGAAGCCGAATGGTGTCAGTGTGCGATTGTAAGCTCCACTGCGGGCGACTCCGGCCCGGAACAGATCAGAATGCGCCAGCAGATTGGCCGTCATAAAAGCGCCGTAGCTGTGCCCGCCCACGCCCACGCGATCTGGATCGGTAACACCCATTTCAACGGCTTTATCGATGGCGGCCTTGGCGCTGGCGACAACCTGCTCCACATAAGTATTGTTCATGGTTTCAGGGTCGCCGACGACCGGCATCGTGGCATTATCCAGCACGGCATAGCCCTGAGTCAGCAGGAACAGATGGGAAATGCCGGGGATGGTGGTAAAGCGATACTGCGAACCGGAAACCTGTCCGGCTGTATCTGCGTCATTGAATTCCAGCGGATAAGCCCACACGATGGTGGGCAAGCGCTCACCTTCTTTGTGGTTTGCCGGCAGATAAAGTGTGAAAGAAAGCTGGACGCCGTCCGCGCGTTTGTATGTCACCAGCTGCTTAGTGATGCCGTGAAGCTGCGGCGCGGGATCGGGGAAATCGGTAACTGCCTTTTTGTCCGCACCATTCGCCATGCGGACAAAATAATTTGGCGGCTCAGTAGGACTCTCATGCCGTGTGAGAAACTTCGTGCCATCGTCGGCCAGAAGCGTTACCACGGACTCATACTGGGCATCGCCGCATTGGAAGATGCGATCAGATTTCAAAGTATCCAGGTCAAAGCGATCCAGAAAAGGGAATTCGCCTTTTTGCGAAGCGCCGTTGCCCGCCAGGAAAATCGAGCTGCCTGATTGACGCATCACACGTTTGCCATTGGGCAAAGTACGCATCAGTGGCGATCCGGGATCACGGTAGCGATCGCGAATCGAACGTTCCCAGATCAGCCGAGGCTTTCCGTCCGGCTTAGCAATATCGATTAAGAAAGTGCGCAGCCAGCGACGGTCGCGATTGTAATCACGTACCAAGCCACGGCCATTTTCAGTCCAATCAATGGCCGAGCCGGAGCGGAAGCCGCCGGCGCTTCCTGAAGGCACGAAACGCTGCTCCAGCTTCACCAATTCGCGAGGATCATCAGTAAACGGCGCGCTGAGCATCATTACTTCATCGCGGAACGGGGCTTTGGCTTTGGGATCGCCGCCATCCAGTGCGTCCGCCCAGATTAGAGTTGCTGGCTGTGTGGGAACCCATTGGTAATCGCGGGGCCCAAGCGGAACGCCCTCAATGGGGACATGCTCTTCCAGCGGAAGGCTGGCAACTTTATATTCCACCTTGCCCGTGAGGCTCCATATCTCCACTTCGCGCGGAAATTCGCTTTCTGGCAGGATGTACGAATAAGGATGCTGGATGCGGCTGACCAGCAGATGCTTGCCATCCGGAGAAGGTTCTATGCGAGAAAAAATCCCGGGCTTGCCGACGGGAGTTGTTACGCCGTTCTTTACCAGCGCAAGCTGGGTGGTGGCGTAATAGTCAAATAAATCTTCGTCATGGCGGTCTTGCAGCAAATCTTCAAAGGTGCGCACGGGGCCGCGCTTGCCGTCACTCTCCTGAATGATTGGACCATCGGGCGACTTCGGCGCTGCCGGAGGATTGCCGCGCGTAGACGGCACTGTCTGAACCAGCAGCGTTTTGCCGTCGGGCATCCATTGCAGCGGTTCGCCCATGACTGCGCTTAGCCTGATTTTAGGAACGGCGTTCGCCGTATAAGTCCCAATCTGGCCGATCCACAATTCAATGCCATTGGCTGTAGTGTTGGTGAAAGCGAAGTGCTGGCTATCCTGCGACCATTCCGGCGGGCTCAGGTAGGCGTTACGCGGAAGCGTAACCGCAGCCTGCTCCTTACCCGCAGTGTAGTAAAGATGCAGCGCGGTGAAACGCGGAGGATGATGCCTGCCGTTCGTCGCAGGGTTAATGCGCAATCCGGCCAGGCGAAGCATGGGTTGCGCCAGGTCTGAAACTGGCGGATAGGGCAGGCGATCAGCCGCGAGCAGCCATTTTCCATCGGGACTCACCTGCACCAGCGGCGTTGGTCGCGCATTCAGAATGTCAGAAATTGGCTGCGGAGCTTTCTGATAGCCATGGAGTACCGGCTGTTCTTCCTGAGCTGCCTGCTGGGCATTTGCTATTTGCCAGAACGGAAGAAAAACAAGGACTAACAAAGATATTAAGTGACGCGCCTGCCTGCTCATGGTTCATGCCCCCACTTTGTCTCAGGTTTGAAACGAATGAGTCTATTCCAAATTTGGAGATGTTTGAAGAAATCTATCGGGGCAGCGGCCGTTCATTGGTCTTTGATCTATGCGCCTGAGTTTCGGCGCGCGAGCTTGTGAGTATTGCGCGGTGCATCGTGGCAAAAATGGGTACGAGGATACAGGTCTCTCTTCATCGCGCTACCAGCATCAGCCACCCGGTCCCGACCGTCAGGAATACAACTAAGAAAAAGAGAGTTGTCAACGCGCCAAGGCGATAGAGTTCGCGTTGTGTAAGATAGCCACTGCCTACAAAGATCACATTCTGGCTCCCGCCCTGCGGCGTTATTACAGAAAAGTAGCTGCTGGCAAAGAACAGCGAAAAAGCCATCACCGTCGGTGGAACTCCGCCGCGAATGCCCACGTCAAGAAACACTCCCAGTAGGGCAAGCACTTGCGATGACTGGCTCACAAACATGTAGTGGATCCCTACATAGATGATGATCAAGGCCACGTAAGTGACTTGCCATGACAGCCCTCCCATGTAAGACGCCAGATGTTGGCCCACATATCCCATAAACCCAAGTTCGTTGAGCTCACCACTTAAAGCGAAAAGGACAGCAAGCCAGAGAAATGTGGCCAGAGTGTCACCCTGGGTTGCAATGTCACTTGCCGTCAGCACACCGGTCATCAGCAATAGACCCAGACCGGTAAAAGCGACACTGGTGACGTTAAGGTGCAGCTTGTCGGCGAAAATCCAGCCCGCCACCATCAGCACAAATGCAATGGCTGTGATCCATTCATCACGCGATAGCGGTCCCAATTCAGCCAGCGCTTTCCGTGCTGCGGGAGGCGCTTCCGGCGTGGCGCCCACTCCCGGCGGGAATAAGCGGGCAATCAACCAGGGCAGCGCAAGAATCGAGACAAGCGCCGGTACTGATGAGGCAATCAGCCATTTTCCAAAACCGACGTTCACGCCGTATTGGCGCGCCACTTGAATCGCGATCGGATTCGCAGATGTGGCTGTCATCCAGAGTGCGGAGGAGACAGCAAGGCCCGCCATGGTGCAGAACATCAGATAACCACCCAGGCGGCGCCCCTTGGGATCGTCCGGATTGGAGCCTGATCCTTTGGCGACTGAAAGCACGATGGGAAATAGCACTCCGCCGCGTGCAGTGTTGCTGGGGAAGGCCGGCGCAATTGCTGCATCGGTCAGAACAAGGCTGTATGCCAGTCCCAGCGATGACCGGCCGAACAGGCTCACCATAAACAGGCTGATACGCTGTCCTAGTCCGCACTTAACCACTGCCTGCGCCACCAGAAAAGCAATCACCACCAGTAACACGCTGGTGTTTGCAAATCCTGCAAACGCCTTCGCGGGAGAAACAGTGTTCGTGAGAACTACCGCTCCTGCGGCCAGCATTGTTGAAGTCAGCAGCGGAAACAAACCGAGCAGCACGGATACAATCGCGGTTACAAATACTGCAAAGAGGTGCCAGGCCTGGGGCGTCAGGCCGGCGGGCACAGGCGTGAACCAGATAGCGGTTGCCATCACGAAAGGGAATGAACGCTTCAGGATCCGGGGCAGGCTGCTGCTCTTGGCCGCGGGTTCTGTCTCTGGACGAACTTTTGTTGCCGATCCCATCACAGCAGTCCCCCTTGTTCCGATCCTGTCTGCTGGCTGCCTGCGCGGATTCTTCCCTTTAGACCCATTGACTGGCCTTCCACCACTCCGTCTTCGTTCTCCAGAAAAAAGCGCCAGGAGAACTCATAAGTGCCGTTAGCGCCCGCATAGCGTCCAGTCCCACCTACAAATGTTCCGGTGATTTTGTTGTTATCAGCGGTGCCTTCGCCGCGGAGTTCGCTGAAAGCCTGTTCGCCGTGCTCATCAGTCCAGACCGCCCGGCCAACCATGCCCGTCGCGGTATCGCTGAAGACGAACGCCTCAGAGCGGAAACCCACGTTTGGCCGCGACGCGCCAGCGAGCACCAGGGATCCGCTAAAGATCGACATGGCGGCATGCCTGCCCCCACCGAACGCCATGATGTTGCGGCTGCCGGCGGCAGTCCATGTACCGTGAAAGTCATGCCATTCCCCTTCGGACGAAGCGGAGCGTGAGTCTTGTGGTGGGTGGTTGCAGGCTGTTGCAAGAAGACCGATGAATGAGACAAGGCTAATGACAAAAAATAAGTGATGAATGTGGCGATGCAGTGCCGTCATTTTGCTGATGGTCATGGGCCAAGCTCGTATGTCGAAAAGCGTCCCGCAAGGTAAGTTAGCGTGAGCAGCGCGTGCAGTCGCCTGTTAAAAGTGTCAATGGAAGAGACCTACCGGCTACCAATGTGAATATCAATCCTGATTGCCAGAAGACTCTTTTGGGATGGCATCTAACATTTGGGAGCGACTATGGCGAAAACCAAGAGTGAAGTGCCCGCCGTACTTTTCGATCTGGACGGAACCCTGATTGACAGTGTTTACGAGCATGTGCAGGCCTGGTCGAACACGCTAAACGGGGCGGATATTCTGGTACCAAAATGGATGATTCACCGCCGCGTGGGCATGAGCGGCAAATCGTTTGTCACGGAACTATTGCGTGAGTTTGCTCCCGAGAAAAAGGTCAACATCGACCAGTTGGAAGAGGAACACGACGCAAGGATTGTTGAGGCTGTTTCTGAAATAGCGCCCCTGCGCGGAGCGGACGACTTGCTTGCCCACCTTCGACGCTCCAAGGTCCGAGTGGCAATAGCGACTACCGGCAATCGGAAGCAAACGCAGTTGCTTTTGAAAAAACTCAAGATACCTGCCGGAACGCCGGTCCTAACGGGAGATGACGCGCAAAAGGCCAAACCATCGCCGGACATATTTCTAGCTGCGGCAAAGAGCCTGAAAGTGCCACTGAGCGATTGCATTGTGGTGGGCGATAGCGTCTGGGATTTGTTGGCCGCAGGACGGAAAGGCGCACTCGGCGTCGGCATCCTCGCCGGTGGATACGGCGAGGAAGAGCTGCATCGGGCCGGAGCATTCAGAATTTATTCAGACCCTCAAGACATGCTCCTGCATCTGGAGCAACTCGGCCTTCCGGGAATAGGATGAGGAAGAGCCCATGACGTATATTACGCTCGTAACATTTGGGCGATGGGTGGGAACTAAGTGTAGTGTTTCACAAATAACTGTACATCAGTTCAACTTGGAGCCCACCCAAGGCAGCAACCCGATGGAGCGTACGCACCATGGATTCGACTTTAGTCAAATACGCGGTAAAGTGTTTTTCTTCGATATTGCTGTTATTTTCCCGATCGCACCAGTCGCCCGGCCTTCACCACCAAAGGAGGAGAGAAGAGGCTACTCCTTGGAAGGAATGATTTCTTTGTGCAATTCCAGCATCGGCTCAACGGAAACCTTGGTTCCCGCAGGAGGCTGAAATAATGAGGCATCAGGTTCATTGCGCTTGATGTCGGTCAGCCGATAGGTGCTCTCGCCCTGCCGCGGGTCGGAATGCTTGCGCAACACCATGGTATGCAGTTCAGGTGAGAACCAGGTTTCGGTCACGATTTCTATCGGCTTTTCATTGCCGATCTGGCCTGCGGGAATCGTTACTGTGTCTCGTTTGCCCTGAGCTGATACGCCTTCAATCGTCTGCGTGCCCAGGTCTTCATGCTTTACCTGTTCGCTGCTTTCTTTGCTTGGCTGACCCTCATGGCGGCTCTGCACGTTTACGATGACCTTCTGCTTTATGTTCCGTTCGTGCCTGTCGCCTACTCCCAGTTCAATGATCTGCGGCTCTTTTCCGAGCCCTTCGCTGCGTATTACTTTTGTGGCCTCGCCGCCGGGAGTGAAGATGTACTGCGTATGAGTAGTGGGATCGTTGATAAAGACGGTCTTAGGGCTATCCACCTGCATCGTCCCGATGCGGTGCAAGTCAGTCTCGCGCCGCGTGCGGCCCTGGCTGTCCCGGGCCACAAAGGACGATGTCTTATTTACGATCCTGTTGCCATCGGCCAGTACCTGTGTGCTTTCCGTGGTGGCCGTGGCGGTATAAGGCGCGGCGGTTACCACCTCTCCTGCGCCGGCCATTTCAGCCGAGAAGAATTCGATCTTGCCTTCAGGCAGGCGCTCGCCCTGCATCATGCCGAATGGAGCTATCATGTTGATAGGTTCGTTCTGCGTGAAAGTGAACGTGCGTAGTTTCTCTTTGGGTGCGGATTCCTGCGCGGCCGCGCTTCCCGCAAACATGCATGCGCTGAGCAGCAAAATAGCAATTCGATTCATAAAGTACTCTCCTTAAATTTGTTACTGCACTAATCTCACGGCATAAGGCGTTCCATCCTGGCTCACCACAAAATCAGCCATAAACTTCCGTGCTCCTGAATCCGGACTCACCGGCGCGCCCATCTGCCATAAGGCACTTGCGGGCAATTGAACTCGCACAATACTTAACTGTTCCGCCGGTATGGCGGGATCGTATCCCGGCAGAGCCAGGAACTGGCGGCGCGAAGCGGTCATGTTGTTACTCGCCTTCGGCTTCACGTGCTTCTTGACAGTTTGCGATGGCATTGTTACTGCCTTAGCGATCGTAATTGCCTCAGGAGTTTTTACGGGAACAACGCTCGGTTGCCCTTTCACGGTTTCTTTTGCGGGCACTTCATGCCGTGAGTGCATCGATAGCAGGCTGCCTACCAGCGCCAGGCACGCGGCCAACGCAGCCACGCCTACCCAGCGAACCAGCCTGCGGCGTGCATGATGACGACGGAATGCCATTGCGAGTCCCGCGCCAACTTCAGGCGCCGCACTCTGTCGCGAAGAAACAGCCAGTTCGCGCAGGGCCTCGCCTAATCGCGCGTCTGATTTCAAATCTCCGGATTGTGGATCTATTTCACGCATTTTTGACAACTCAATTTCGTTTTCAGCATAGCTCTTGCCCGATGCAGCCGCGACGCTACTGTTCCCGGCGAACACTCCAGCAGCGCTCCCGCATCGGCATAACTCATTTCTTCCAGGTCACACAACGCAACCACTTCGCGGTATTGCTCCGGCAATGCCAGCACGGCTTTACGCAAAAACTCCAGCAGCTCAGAGTTGCTGAGTTCGGAGAGCATATCCAGATCGCTGGTGAACCCCGCGTCTCCGGTATCCAGCCATTCCTCTTCAATCGGAAGATCCAGCCGTGACCGCTGCATCACGCGCCTTGTCAGGTTTCGCGCAACACCAAACAGATAGTTTCCTAATGCGCCTTTGTCCGCCTGATAGCTCTTCGGGTTTCCGATCAGTAGCATAAAAACTTCCTGCGTTACTTCTTCCGCCGTAGCTGTATTTCCGCTCATGTGCAATGCAAACCGGTAGATTGGTCCCTGATAACGCTCATACAGAGCGGTGAACGCCGTCTCATTTCCTTTGCGAAGCTGCCTGAGCAGCTCCTGATCTTCGACTGGCGAATCTGCCATGGCTCTGCTGGGCGCTGCCCTCGCTCCTATTATCCATTGCTCGAATTGGGCAAATCGTTCCATTTATTTTTTAGTGATGACTAGGAAGCAAGTTCGCCGCGCCTCCAGTGATCAGACGGACAGGCTCCCTTTCAGTTATCCGAAAGAAAGCACAGATACATCTCTCTTGCAGCGAAGCGCGAGAGAAAGGCGGCTGGTTATGCCTCTGCGCTAAACTCTGTCTATGGAATGGTTCGAAAACGAAGATTTCTGGCGCGAATTCTATCCCTTTATGTTTCCCGCCGAGCGATTTGCCGCCACGCAGGATGAGGTCGGCCGCATCCTTGCCCTTACACAATGCAGCGGAGGCAGCGTGCTTGATCTATGCTGCGGTCCTGGCCGCCACTCTGTAGAACTCGCCCAGCGCGGATTCAAAGTCACAGGCGTTGATCGGTCACCATTTCTGCTTAACAAGGCACGCGAACACGCGGCCACGTCTGGCGCTTCAGTAGAATGGGTAGAACAAGACATGCGGAGCTTTATTCGGCCAGCGAGCTTCGATCTGGCCTGCAGTCTCTTCACGTCATTCGGATACTTTGAAGATGAGCAGGACGATCTTCGCGTGCTGCGGAACATCCATCAAAGCTTTGGAAGAAAATGGCGTGCTGATCATTGAAGTACTGGGCAAGGAGCGTCTGGCGCGCGTCTGGAAAGATACCATGTGCAACGAGCTGGCGGATGGTTCGCTGATTTTCCAGCGGCCCCAGATTCGCGACGATTGGACCCGCATTCGCTCTGAATGGACGCTGGTAAGAGACGGCCGCTCGCGCAGCTTTACCTTTGAACACACCATCTATTCCGGTCGCGAACTCAAAGATCGGTTGTTAAGCTGCGGCTTTAAGCAGGTGCAGTTGTTCGGAGATCAGCAAGGTTCACCCTACGGCCTCGATGCGCAGCGCCTGATTGCGGTGGCACGCAAATCGAGCCAATGACGATCGGGACGCTCAAGGAGTCTTGGACCATTGCTTCAGTTCTTTCCCCGGCCGGTCTTTTGCATTGGGATGTGACACTATAGGCAGAAAACGAACGATTATTTGCTATGGATTTATTGTGATGCTAAACACCCTATCGAATATATTCCTGCTATATAGCCCATCATCACAAAGAGGAAGAGTCGGGGGATGTTGCCCGACTTGGCCAACTCGAACGGAAAAGAAAAGCGACCCGGACGCGGTAGGTGTTCCCGTGATGACTCCCTGGCTGTTGATCGAGAGGCCGGCAGGCAGGTGGCCGCTAATTAGCACAAACGAATAATCTTCAGGATTGGAAAACGGCCAAATACTTTGCGAGTAAGGCACGTTAACTCTTCCACTGGCCAATTGTGTTCCTGGATATCCGGTTGGGTTAGAGCAGGTTATCTGCTTGGGACTTCCAGGAATTTCGGTTGTGGTTCCAGAGATTCGGACATGGACAGTATGCGCTATGCCATTCTTGGCGCCATCCGGCAGTGGGATTGAGAATCCGTGAAATCCATTTCCAACGATAGGATCAGATGACACGGTAGATTGCTGCAGTTTGGCGGAGAAAGTACGTACGAAATCGGAATCGACAAAAATATCAAGATAAGCTGGGTTTGTAGTATATCCCTGAGTCCCTAAAAGAGAGCCGTCGGTCTGATTGCTGTCCCAAGCCCACCCTGAAACTGTCTGACAATTTACATTTTCGAGGTGGCTTTGGTAGAGAGGTGTCTTCCGATTCTGAACGGCCTGCCATAAGTGGGCATGCTTCTCTAGAACCTCTGCTCCAAGAGATGCAGAACCGGGTGAATTCTGATCCAGGTCTGTTAAGAGGAAAACACCTGTAAGAATCATATCCGGATCATCGCTGGCCATGGTGAACCATGCTTGCGCGAGTCCCGGCATCTCACCTTTCCCAATACAGGCATGTATGGTGGAATCGTAAAATCCATCTATCGCATTGAAAAGCTTCTTTTGCGAATGCGTTAATCCAGCCATCAGCGTGCGTAAATGAGACATCGCATCGGTAACGCGAGAATCAGCGCTTGGATGAATTCCAAAATAATCTATTCCCCACCAATCAACGAAATCAGCCAAAGGACGATTGAGATATTCAGCACCAGCCACCTGATTTCCCGCTTCGACTACCGCGGTGGGAATATTGGGGAATCCGGACGTCTTCACTAGATTTGCTGCCCATTGCACGTCGCTCATTGGTATCTGATGAAAAGTCGGTTCATTCGCAATAGTAAACGCAAAGACATATTGTCCGATCTGCGATGGATAGAAATACGAACCCTGGGCATCAATGAACTTGAGCCAGCGGTCATATGCATCATCGCGCAATTTATATACGTTGGGATCACTGGAGTTAAGGTCTTGAATCCAGAATACGCCGCCAAGATCAATAAAGGCTTTCAACGGATGCGGCTGATTGAGCGGGCTGATGTTGCTTTGGAGAAGTTGGAATGTGCTTTGCAAGCTTACTACAGCATTCGGGTCCCAGGGCGGGGGATCAACGCTAAGATAGTCCCAGTCTGCCGCTATATGCTGACCAGGATGTGATCTTAGATAATCGGCGACTCCGATATACCCAAAAGATTGCAAGGGTTGCGGTTGGGTTTGAGCAGCACATATCTGGCAAAACAATATAAACATAATGCTATTGCGATAAAACGACTTGTATGTAGACATACGATGGTCCCCCCAATTTATTCATTTGGCGACTGCCAGATTGCAGGTCCCGGAAGTCTTTGGAAGGGATTTGCTTCTTCTCAATAATTCCAGGATTGCTGGAGAATTATCTCTCTATGACATAGTGAAGAATTAGATTATGAGTTTCACGAGTTTGCGGTTATCCATCATTATTTTTTAAATGACCCTGTTCCTAAATGGAATTTACAGAATAGCCGAAGACATTCTGCGAGGGCCTCCTGATGCAAACTCAGTCGACGACTGCAGTCGGAATTGCTCATTACCGCCCTTCAAAGGGCCCGCGTACTGGCAGCCTGCCGTATGATAGAGTTTTCGCGGCCACCAGGAGGATCAGGAGCATGAATGTTGAAGCGCAGGTTACCTGGACGGATGGCGAGCGCTTTGTTGCCAATGCCAGCAGCGGTCATGCTATCGTGATCGACTCCGACCGCCACCGGAACACCGCTGCGGGTCCCATGGAAATGGTCCTAATGGGCCTGTGTGCCTGCACCGCCACGGATGTTGTGAGCATCCTACGTAAGAAACGCGAACCATTTGCCGGCGTGCACGTGAAGGCTGAGGCAGTTCGTGCCACAGAAGCGCCGACAGTCTATACTTCCATCAAACTCATCTATACGGTTTCCGGGCAGGTTTCACGCAAGGCGGTGGAAGACGCGGTCAGGCTCTCTGAAGAAAAGTATTGCTCGGTCTCCGCGATGCTGAAATCTACAGCAAAGATCGTTACTGAAGTGCGGCTTTCCGGCACGGAAACTGTTGCTCCGGCAAGGAAATAAAAGAAACATTGCGGTAGCGGAAAGAATCTAATCCAGACAAAGGGGGAAGTTCCTTTCATGTCGCAAAAGAAAGTTGTGGTTTACAGCCAGCCCGGTTGACCGCCGTGCTCATGGGCTGAGTCCTACCTTTCGGAGAAAGGTATTGAGTTTCAAGTGAAAGACGTGAGTTCTGACCAGCAGGCGGTTTTTGAGCTGGTGCGCACCTATAAGAGCCGTTCCACGCCAACCATTGTCGTCGGAGAACAAGTGATGGTCGGCTTTGATCCTGAGCGTCTGGACGCGATGCTTGCAGAGTGAGTTCGCCGTCAAAAAATCAATAAGCCCCGCGCCGGAGTGGCAACATCCATGGCGGGGCTATTTCTTTGTGGCCTCAGCGACGTTTTTCTGGGGCGCTGCTGCTGCCGTCGGCAAATACATCTTTAATGGCGGACTCTTTGCCGGCCATTCCTTGATTTCTCCCGTGGTGCTTACACAGGCCCGGACCACCTTTACCGTCCTGGTTTTTGGGCCGATTCTGTTGCTGAAATTCGGCCGTCGCATCTTTTCCATCTCAAGGCGCGACCTCATCCTGTGCGCGCTTGTGGGAACGCTGGGCGTGGCCTGCTCCAATTTCTTCTATTACTATGCGGTGCAGAAATCCACCGTCTCACTGGCAATTACCGTCCAGTACACCGCGCCTCTCTGGGTATTGATCTATATGGTTGCGCGCGGCAGGGAACGGGCGACTCTGCAGCGCACCACAGCAGCGCTGGTGGCGATGGTCGGAACGGCTCTGGCCATTGGAGTCTTTCAGACCGGCGTCAAATTCAGCGTGATTGCCGTGTCTTCTGCTTTGCTCGCGTCATTTGGCTATGCCTTCTATAACGTCGCCGGACAAGGGCTGGTGACGCGAAATCACCAGTTCACGGTCATGTTTTATCTGCTGCTGGGAGCAACGATCATGTGGACGGTGGTTAATCCTCCATGGAAACTGATGGCGCAGAACTTCAGCGGGCCGCAATGGGGTTTCTTGTTCGTGTTTGCCTGTCTCTCTATGGCGCTCCCTTACATGCTCTATCTCAGCGGATTGAAATACCTTGATCCCACCCGCGCCGTCATCACCAGTTGCCTTGAACCGGTGTTTGCCATCCTGTTTGCCGTGCTTTTTGTCGGTGAATCGCTGCGGATTATGCAGATTGTGGGGATCGTGGCCGTGCTGGTTGCCACCGTCATGGTCCAGTTGAAGCCGCGAAGGGCCGTTGATCCTGCACCTGCGGGCTAGGGTATAAGCCACTCAGGCTGTAAAATAGTGGCAGCCATGAATATCCAGCGCCTTGCTATTGTTTGCCTGCTTGCCATGATTTTCCCAGCCATTGCCATTGCGGGAAAGAAACCCCCAGTCCCGGAGCAAAAGACCGCGGCTATTAATATGACGGTCATTAGGAATTCCAGTGGCAAACCGGTGAAAAATGCTGAAGTGGTGATTCATCTCATTGATAATCATGGCAAACAAAAGCAGGAAGGCCTTGAATTGAAGACCCATGACGATGGCAAAGCGGAAGCCACGGGCATTCCTTACGGCAAAGTTCGCATTCAGGTGATTGCGCCGGGATTCAGGACGTACGGAGAAGATTTCAGCATCGATCAGCCGAATCATGAAATCACCATCAAATTGCAAAAGCCGGCCGAGCAGCTTTCCATTTACAAATGATCGGTAACGGCTACTGCAAGCCTCTGTCGCGGTAAAGTGCCGAAATCAGCAACACCAAGGCGTGTACCTGCTTGACATTGCCGCGCGGGAATGTCATTTCTAGTAGCTTTACTTAATGCATATTTCTGAAGAGCAGAGAAAGGTCTTTTGAAAGTCAGGGTCTTTTTTCACGGCAAATGTTTTGACGGGACGGCCTCGGCGGCGCTGTTTTCCCGCTTTTACCGCGAACGCATCCGCTCCGATGTGGACTTCCAGTTCACCGGACTGGTACATCGCGCAGGCGCGCTCTTCAATGAAGCCGATTTTGATGGCGATGAGAACGCCATTGTCGACTTCAAGTATTCGGCTTCTCCGCACATAACCTGGTGGTTTGATCATCATCAGAGCGCATTTCTCTCGCCGGAAGACGCGGAGCACTATCGCGTAAGCGATAAGAGCCAGAAGTTCTTCGCTCCTGAGTACAAGTCCTGCACAAAGTTTTTAGCGCATATAGCAGAGCAGAAATTTGGTTTCGATCCGCGTCCGGTGGAAGAGCTGATTCGCTGGGCTGATATCATCGATGGCGCCCAGTTCCAGAGCCCCGAAGAAGCCGTCGAGATGGCCGAGCCAGCTATGAAGCTGACCATGGCGATTGAATCCACCAACGATCCTGAGTTTCTTCCTCGCTTGATTCCTTATCTCGTGAGTGAGCCGCTGGCTGACGTGCTGCAAGAGCCTTTTGTTGCCTCGGTTGTACCACCGCTGATGGCGCGCCATCGCCGGTCGATTGACATATTGCGCCAGCGCTCAGAGTGCAAACAGGGAACGATTTACTTTGACATCAGCGATCAGGACCTGGAAGGCTACAACAAGTTTATTCCTTATTATCTGCACCGGGACTCGGTCTATAGTGTGGGCTTGAGCAGCAGCAGCTTCCGCGTGAAAGTTTCTGTCGGATCGAATCCATGGACCAACCGGCAGAACATGGTCAATCTGGCCAAGATCTGTGAACGCTATGGCGGCGGTGGACACGCTCGCGTGGGAGCCATCTCTTTCCCGCCCGATAAGGGTGATCTTGCGCGCACGGCAGCCGCAGAAATCGTGGCTGAACTCCGAAACGCCGAAGCAGCCGCAACCAAGTAACCAGCTTGCCATTAAGACAGCTTTCGGCCCCACTTCTCTCTGAGTACCAGAGTCTTTCGGATTAAGAAAGTTACTTAGTCCCCATCTAATTCCCGATTTTGGAAGTTGTGCCGACACTCCCGAATGCGATTGATGCAGAGTAGATGCTTCGTTACTCTCAGGACAGTCCTCACCGGCGAGTGAGCATCAAACAATTTTGGAGTCCATCGAGTAGTGCAGAAGATACAAAAATGTCTGGCTGCTGTTGTTGTGCTTGGTCTTTCTCTGACCGGTACGGCCCAGCAGCAGAACAATCCAAGCCTGAAGAGATCAGCGAAGGCGCAGGCCAATGCGCCGAACCGTCCGGTCAAGCTTACGCGCGAGCAGAAGTTTGTGATCGATACGGTGCGGATGGCGGTTGCATTGCCGGAATCCGATCCGCAGGACCGGTTGCGGGTTCTCTCGACGGCCGCCGACGTGGTATTGCCCATCGACAAGAAGATGGCGCGCGGATTTTGGAATGAAGGCGCACGAATAGAAAGTGACCTGGTGCGGACTGGGCAAACGCCCGCCGTCTCCATGATGTCCAGTGGTTTGGTGGATTGCACCGCCGCCCTGAACTTTGTAGAGAATCTGCCGAATAGCGCCGTGCTTCGTGCAGAACAGTCTTTGATTGGCGCGATTACCAGTTGTCCAAAGCAGACTTTGGATCCGGTTTCGCGCAAGCTGGATGCCGGACTGGAAAAGCGCATCGTCGCTTCACGTGCGCTGATGGCTGTGATGACAGCGCAAGGCGAAAGCTCAGCATGGTCACAGCAGCATTTTGCCAAGATGTTTGACGCTCTGCCGGATCCCAAGGAAAACGCCGCAGAAGGGGAAAATCTTGCCGCCATGTACATGCAGATGTCCGGATCTGTAAATAAGGACATTGCCGCCAAGTCCGGCCTGCAGCTTCTTACCTGGCTGGGAAAGATTGACGATTCTCCTTTGCGTACGCTTTCAATCACGATCACCACAGAGGCCATGCAGAAGGCCTTGGGCGCTGAAAGCTACAAAAAAGCGCTGGAGTCGGATGTTGTGGCCAATACCACGGTGCAGAATGCAGGCCAGCAACGTGAGATCGAACGGCCCCAACCCGAAAGCGTTTCAATTTTGTCTGCCATAGACGGTCGAGGAACGGACCAGACCGAGCACCTCCGTGCTCTTCCTGCGACGCAGCGCGCGCGCGAGGCCGCAGCCAGCGGATTCGCAACGGGCACAGGCGGCAACAAGCAGCAGGCCAGCAAGTATTTTGATATGGCGTTCAGCGCCGCAGACGAAGTTTGGGATTCCCGTACCCCAGACCAGAATGCTGCAGCCGTGGTGCAAGAGATCAGTGAGGCAGCAGCGCAAGTTGACTCATTAAATGCGTTATCCCGCGCGCAAAAGCTGAAGGACAGTTCTGCCCAGGCCATTGCCATGTTGGCTGTTGCACGAGTGGTTGCCAGCAATGGGGTCACCCGATAAAACGCTTTGTCCGCTAAAAGACACAGTTAATTTTTGAAAATTAAACGCACGTAACATTGTCAGACAGGTCATTACATTGATAGGCTATCAACATCTCAAATCTATTGATCAGGGTCTCCAGTTGGTCCATATCGTTGATGTCCAGTGCCCCAAATGCATGCGCAAGTTCAGGACTGTTCCTTCAGTAGTGGAGCATGCGGGCTGGGTTTACTGCTCAGTTTGCGGAACACGCATGACTATCTCTGAACCTAAACCGGTTACCGCGTTATCCAAGGACCGCATCGCCGCTAAATAGCCCTCGCGTACCTTTTTGACACCCCAATTCAAGGTAAAGGCAGCGCATCATGAATGCGTCAGGTATTACCCACCCCACTCGGTATGAGCCGAAAGCACAGACAAGTCTTGTCCCAAAGTTACCTGTTTAAGGTGGTTTTGGCGTTGTCTTATAGCAAGGATGTGCACTAAGCTTGCGCCAACAAGGTTCCTGGAGAAATAAATGTTCTACCCCAGATTCCGGCTGGCGATCTGCTCTCTGTTTGTTTTTGCAGGGATCGCCTTAGGTCAGCGCGCTTCATCGCACGATCAGTCTCCACGCCAAGCCCTGATTGAGATGCTTTCCGGAGGCGAAGCGCCATTCAAGAAACATTTGACCCTGGAAATGCAGAGCAAGCTTCAGAATCTGATGAAAGGCTCGCTCGATAACGCACCCAACCCGCTACTGGCTTTAACAGGGGCACAATCAGCCGGCGCTAACCGGTTCCAATCCTTCGATATCGGTCCGATCCTCTTTTCCTTTAATAATCCTGACGAACACGAGCGTTATGAAATCGAGATCGATAGCGAGGACCAACGCCGGGATGAAGACACCCTGGGGCTCTCACTACATCTGGTGCGCAACGGCGTGGAACGTGAAATCCCGGTAGGACTAAAAATTCTTGCCAGACTTAAGCGGGAGGCCGGCATTTGGCGGCTGACCGCAGTTAACCTGAATGCCTCACTGCCGGTCGGCGATCCCAGAATTCTGGAAAAATCATGGTGGGGGCCAACGCTTTCTGCTGTTGCGGGCACAAGCGAAGAAGCAGCCGCCGCTTCTGCCGTAGTGATTGACGAGCGTCCCAAAATGAATCCCTTGCGAGCGGTGCGGATGATCGGCATGGCGGAAAACCTGTATGCCCAGATGCATCCTGGAGCCGGCTATACCTGCAATCTCTCCAACCTGGTGAATATCGGCAAAGGGATGGACGAAGAGGGTATGTACAATTTTATGGACGCCGAATTTGCGGGTGGGCTTTATAACGGCTACAAATTTAGCCTTACAGGATGCGACCGGGCCCCGGCAAAAATATTTCGTGTGATAGCCGAACCCCTTGGGGGGAGAGGCAAAGCCTATTGCTCCGATAACACGAACAACCTGCGCGCCGCCGATGACGGCCGCGGCTCTACCTGCCTGGTAGCCGGAAAAATCGCGCGAAAATAGATGGAGGAAGAATCTCCTCCATCTATTCCTACACTCATTCCCAAACGATCCTCTGATTTACCCTTTCTGCACCTGCAGATGGTTATCTACTGAGAACACTCCCGGAACGCTATTCGCCCGAATATTAGCCTCATTTTTATCGGCTTCAGAATTCACAACGCCTTCCAGCGTTACGTGGCCGTTCTTCACAATGATGTGGATGGGCGGAACCGATCCCATGGAATAACGGAAAAGGCGCTCGTCATTGAACAGGGAACGTGCCACCTCTCTGCGGATACGGTCATCATTTCCCGAAGCGGGCAAAATCTCAATCTGATTATTTACGCTGTTCACGCCTTCAATCTCTTTAACCCTTTTTTCCGCCGAATCTTTCAGGATGGCGTCGCGCACTTGTCCCATGAGCGTGACGTTGTTGCCATTCACTTTGTATTGCAGGTTGTCAAAAATGGTGAGCTGCGGCAGCGTTACCAGTTCGTGAAATACTTCACGAGAAATTCTATCCTGCATGCGTTGCGGTCCGGTGACGTTTTGTGCAGCTCCGCCGGGATTACTTGCGGGTTCCTGGGCCGCTCCCGCAACGGCCAACCCGATACAGATTGCACAAGCTAAAAAAAACCCTGGAACTCTTTTCATCATTTTCTCCCTGTGGTTGTTGCATTGTTACCTTTCAACTTGGATGCAAGCGAAACTGCCAGTGTTTACAAGGCCAATCAGCAGGCGCAGCGCTCGATTTTGCCGATCAATTTGCACCAGGTAAGGCAATGTCCGGCGTGGTACCTAAGGTTAATCCCTAGTTGCCGGGGCGCTCACGGCAAGTAGAATCGCAGTCAACTCCCCCAAAGCTCGGATTCCCTGACAAAAGCACAGTTAATAACGCAGAGTAATGTCCGGATTACTGAAGTACCGTTGTCACAAATGATGAACCCCTTAAGAATGAACAGGTACGCAGGGCAGAAGACCGTTGATATGGATTGTCTGCCCGGTATATGAGCACGAGGAGAAGCTTACAAATGAAAAAATACTTTACGATCTTTGCCCTGGGGATGATGGCACTTTCCACAGCGGCATTCGCCGGTACAACGGCAACCAATTCCAACACAGTTTCGCCGACGCTGCAGATTTCGGCAACAGTTCAGAGCGCGGTTCAGTTGACGCTCAGCACCGGTACAGCTGCCGTAACGCATTGCACGGTTACGCCAACAGGCGGCACGCCGGATTACACCATGAATTTCGGCACGGTGGATGCATTGGGCATCAATAACGGAAACTGCAACAAGTTTGCTCCGACCACGCCGGGAACCACGAACGCAATCTACTGGTCTGACTACAACCTGAACCCGGTGTTCACCAGCCAAACGGTTTCCACGAATACCATCACGGCCCAGGTGACCACTGATTTTGCTGCGCCGAACAATATTTTCATCGTGCGTGACTCAGCGAACTCCAGCACCGTTCCTGCCTCGGCCGCTGCATTTGCTGCGGTAAGCACGGGAACGCCCGATACCATCGTGACCAACGCGGCCAGCGGTTCAACGCAGACGCGGTTTATCGGCGTGGCGGTAACTCCAGCCAACGGCGCCGGCGTGACGGGCGCGAAGTCGGCCACCGTCACCTTTACTCTGACAGTTCAGTAGTCTGCAAAAGCTTCTTTCGAGTTGCTGCAGTTGCCCTGTCTGTAATTAGGGATGATGAGAGTTTTAGAGCATGAAGACCTTCGACGCACACACCTCCCCGTCGTCAAGTCCGGCGGGAAGGTGTGTGGTGCGTCGTTCAGTAGACTGCTTTCAGGGCTCATCATTCCTGCAGTTGCTGTAATTGCGTTTATCAAGCCAGCCGCGGCCCAGCAAGGGACTTTCACCGTTTCAGCGGCACCTGGCGGCATTACCTTCACCGTTGGTGGTGGGGGCACGCTCTCTGGCCAGTTCGGCACAATGAATGCCTTGGGCATCGGGACGCCCAGCGGGGGCGTTACAGTAATTCCTCTCAGCAACGGTGCACTTTACCTCACGCATTATCAAATAAATATTTCAGGGCTTCCCAATCCTCATCTTGGGGCTGTAACGGCGTTCGTGAATTCCAATTTCACGAATCCCGCCGCGCTTATTATGCAGAGTTGCCCCAGCAGCTCAAGCTGCAATGCGTCGGGAAATTTTTCTACGATCTCACTTAATGCCGGGGCCCCGACCACGGTGGTTGCGGCGCCGGGCATCAATGGTCAGACTGTTACAGCAGGTCTGGCAATTTTTATTCCTGACAATAATGGCGCTGCATCGTTTACCGGCGTTGATACGGCGCGCATCACCTTGACCGCTACAGATACCACAAACAACAAAAACTTCGCTACCGCAGAGATTCGGCTGGACACGCCAATCGGCGAGACCGTCCAAAACGCTGTCCGGCTGACGCTGGCAACTGCGACTGGCGGGCGCACTATAACGCCCGGCGCAGATTTTTCCATCAACTTTGGCAATGTCAATGGCCTTGGTCTTGGTCCAGGCGCAGGATTGACGACAGTGGCTGCTGCAGGCGGCGTGGTTTATTCCACACCTTATCTCTTGCAGCCCGCGTATAGCGCATTTAGATCAACTACGGCGACAGTCAAGACCTTTGTCAGCTCGCCATTTGCGCACCCAACCATTTTGATATTGCGTGACGCCGCTGCGAGTGCCGGTCCTTACAACAATATTGGGACTACGGCTGGAACAGCTACACAAATAACAAACACCGCTGCCGACCGCAGCTCGATTACGCGATTTCTGGGATTATTTGTGTCCAGCGCCAACGGCGCAACGGCCTTTCAAGGCAGCGATGGCGCCACGCTGACTTTTACGATGACGGTGCCATAGGCATGATGACGATGAATCGAAGCCGCGAAATGATTTGCTGCCTGATCCTGGGGCTGGCCTGCCTGGTTACTCTGGCGGGGCGTGCCCATGCGCAGTCGCTGGGACTGGCGCCGGGCGAGGTACGGGAGACTTTCAAGCCGGGCGTTCCGTTCCAGTTTGATCTTTCCACCGTGAATTCCGGTGACACCGCAGTTGACATGCACGTTGAGATTACGGATTTGTGGTACGACGAGAAAAATGAAAAAGTTTTTTCCTCGCCCGGAACTTCGCCGCGCTCCGCCGCCAACTGGATACAGTTTGTACCTGATCGCTTTGAAGTTGGCCCGCATGGCACACAGAAAATGAAAGCGATTGTGACGCCGCCTGCCGATGCGAAGGGCGGCTATTACGCGGTACTGTTCGTGACATCCAAGCCGCAGCTTTCGTTTCCGAAAAGTGACGGCAAAGGCGTCTTTACCAGCATGCGCATTGGCTGCCTGGTGCTGCTGCAAGCGCAAGGCACGGACGAATACAAGATCGAGCTGAGCAACGTAAAAGTGACTCCGCCGGCGGACACACATGGGCTGAGCGTGGATCTTGATCTTTTAAACGCCAGCAACACGCATGTGTTTCCCGTAGCGCGCGTCGCGGTGCTGGATGCCGGCCGCAAGTTTGTGGCAAAAGCTGAAAGCAAAGAAAAACGTTTTCTTCCCGGACAAAAAAATTCCATGCACGTGGAATGGGCAGGGAAGTTGCCCGCAGGAAATTACACCGCCGTACTGACGGTGGCGTACGGCGAAGACCGAATTGAAACGCAGCAAATTCCATTCAGCGTGGCAGAGTAGGGAACTGAGATTGAAGTTGCAACGGCACAAAACGGTGATCGCGGGACTGTTGAGCAGCCTGCTCTTGATGTGGGCGCTCGCTCCTGTGGCGTCTGCGCAGTCCCTTGAGGGAAACAGCGTGCCGTCGTTGGTTGAAGTTTACTGGCAGTGGTCGCGCACGATAACGATTCCACCGCTGAGCAACATCATCGTGCTCGATCAGGAGATTGCGCGGGTCGAAAGCACGGGTGATGGCATTCAGATTTTTGGCTTGGCGCGCGGTGAAACCGTGTTGCTTGGCTATCTGCACGACAAGCCGGTCAGCATCCGCGTGCGGGTTGTGCCGCGGCCGCAGGTTACGATTTCACCGGCACAGCTTCGCCGCCAAGGTGAGATGGCGCAGGGGAGCTTTGGCTCCGCCGTGCAGATCGCGAATGCCGGCGGACAGACGACCGCATCGGTTGTGAACGACTTTAACTGGACGCAATTGGCTGGCAGCCAGGGACGCCTGACCGTCTCTACCCAGGTCGAGGACAACGATATTCAGGGCGGACATGCTTTTAACATCCGGCATGGAAGCATTGCTTACCGCAGCCAAGGCATTGACGTTAGCCTGCTCGATAACCTGATAAGCCTTACCGACAACGGCTATGAGCGCCACCTAAGTCCTTTCACTTATTCGGATTCAGTGGAGTTGCGCGGCGCAGGCGTGACCGTCCGCCATGGCGACAACCAATACATGTTTTTTGGCGGATCGACGATTCCGTTTTATTTCCTTACGCTGGGATCGACGCGCGATATTGGCGGCTTTTCTTTCCAGCGCAAGCAGACCAAAAAACTCAATCTGTTTGCTACGACCAGTTATATCAATTCTCCGGTCGATTTTCTGAACCCGACCGGCGGCCGGCAGGACGACTGGATGCAGACCGGCGGTTTCAACTATCAGGCCAGCGAGAAGTGGAATTTTCAAACCACGGGTGGCATAAGCACGCACGGCGGTATGGGACGCGGAGAAGTCGATTACATCAGCCATCGGTTTACGTTCTTTGCCGCTGGAGGCGCGTCATCGCTGCTGTTCCCGCTGAACCGGGTGCAATCATTATTTTCCGGCACAACTTCAGCCAAGGCCGGCCTGACGCTGAGCACCAGCGAGCGCTTTACTGAGTCGGTCTATTATCAGCACACCATTACGCAGCCTTTCGGCAACATCCTGCACGCGGGCAGCTCGGATTATTTGTCTCCGGCGATCTCGTGGCGCATCAATCCGAAAGATGATGTGAGCTTCAACTATACGTTCAGCCACAATGATGGCGGCTTTGCGAATCAGTCCACCACTGGAAATCGTTTTGATACCAACTGGCGTCATCAGTTCACGCCGCGCGTTTCCAACGCCGCCCAGTTTACCGTCGGCTCAGTGCAGGACCCGTTGCAGCTTAGCTCAGAAGATGAGTTTGCCCTGCGCGACAACGTCACTTTCCTGATCAAGAGTGGAAGCATGACGGTGGGGGTTGAGCATGATCGCCGCAATCCGTCGCTTTTAAAGAAGCTGGGATCTGAGCTGGAGCTGCTCTCTCCGGCGTTGCAGCAACTGTTCTTGCAGGACCCGATTTCTTTTATACAGTCGAACGACGTGCCGCCTGAGGTCAAAGCGCTTCTGGACGCGCAGGTGCCGATCAATACGTCAATTTCTGCATCGGCGCAGCTGCGCATGGGCAAGAAGCTGAGCCTGAATCCCAATTTTGCTTTTGCCCGTGCCTCCAACGGCAAGACCGATTCATGGACGCCGTATGTTGGATACTCGCTGGCTTATCAGGTGCGTCCATCGCTTGATTTCAATTCAGGCCTGACGAACATTTGGGTCCTGGGCAATACAGCCAATACCGTCCAGCGGACCACGCTCATGTATTTCGGGTTCACCAAACGATTTAGCGCCATGCCCGGAGCGCTCATTCCGACGCGCAAAGCCGGACGGCTGATTGAGGGCCGCGTGTTCCGTGACAACAACGTGAACGGCACATTTAACTTTGGCGAACAAGGATTAGTGGGCTTGCGTGTGCGACTGGATGATGGCGAGATTACAGAAACCGACGAGCAAGGCCGATACAAGTTTACTGACGTTAGCCAGGGCGAGCATACGGTGTCACTGTCACTGACGCAATTTGCCGGGCCCGTGCGCATGACTACCAAGAATCAGGCCTCTGTCGATCTGATCCGGCAGAAGATCGGCATGGTGAATTTTGGGGTCGTCGATTTTGCCCGGGTCACCGGAAGCGTATTCAACGATCTGAATCTCGACGGCAACCGAACGCCTGATGCAAAAGGGCTGACCGGAGTTCACCTGACGCTGGACGATGGAAACACGCACCGCAACGTCGTTGCGCAGGATACCGGCGACTTTGAGGTTGATGACTTGCCTCCTGGCGATTACAGGATCACCGTGGATGCGAGCACGCTGCCGGCGAACTATTCACTTCCTGAAGACACTTTCACCTTGCACGTGACGCCGGTTTCCACGGTGGTGGAAAATATTCCGGCGCGGGCCATGCGATCGATTGCTGGCAGAGTATTTGTAAAAGTCCTGGCAGAATCTGCGGCACAGCCGGCTGACAACGGCAAGCTAAAGATTGGCGGAATGCCTCCCGGATCAGTGCGCAGCCAGCGCGGCGGCCAGGCGGGTGGAAGGGCGGGCCAGCAATCAGGGCGCTTCCAACAAGGCACCAGCGGGCCTACCATCGCGGGCGAGTATAACCTGGTGGCGTTAGCCGGAGTGCAGATAACGGCTGGACATACCGTGGTCAAGACGGATGCGCTGGGAAACTTCCTGCTGCGTGATCTGCCGGCAGGAGACCTGACCGTGACGTTGGTCCCGATAAAAGAGTTACCGCCGGGAATGAAAGTCCCCGTTGGCCAGGTTAAATTACCGCCGGAGCCAATCCAGGTGCAGGGAGCAACCATCGTGATCAGCAATCCGGAACTGGCGCCCTATTTGGTGGACGCTCCGAAGCAATAGCTCTCTACGGCCACCGCTACTTCGGTACTACTGTAACGGCCCGAACCTGCTCCTGCCGGACTGAACTGCCGGAGTCAATCAGCATGGGACGCGTTTCTTCTGTCACGGAGAATTCTTCCTGCCGGGGATTCAGATTGTAAGAGACCGCGTCGTCTTTCCGGGCGTCATCTTTTCGATCTCTGTCTTTATCCTTGTCCTTATCATCATCTTTATCTCGATGATGAATAGCGACGGCGGGGACCACTTTTACGTCAATACGCAAATTAGGTTGTGCTTCGCTGCTGTGGATTCGAGCGGTCTGCGCGGATAAGGGCAGACTCAAGGACGCGGCAAAGAGCGCGCATCCGATCCTGAGCGCCTGCATGCGGGGGAAATTGCAAATATACATGCGCATAATCTTCCTTCTACTCTGATTGCTGCGAACGGAACGGCGTTGTGTGTTGAGCTAAAAAACCCTGGGTTCGGAGACGAAATAGAGGGCCTAAATAGAGCGGGCCGAACAATCCTTTAAGAAGGTGCCGGCCTTGCACAAAAAATCTAAACCTCACCGCTGATCACAGTGATAACACTGATTTACAAGGATCAAAGAAGTTCAATAGAGAATATTGAGTTTGTAAATCCTTTCATCCGTGGTGAGATTTGCTTTTTTTGTAAAGCAGAAGGCGCCTAATGATAGCCAAAACTGGGGCTTGCGTCACCGGATTCGCACTTTTCGTCGAGCAGGTGTCTCAAGATCCTGCAAAGCAGCGGAGCCGTTCCCTCACCGCTCGGCTCACCAACGCTCGCCATCGGGATTCGGGATAGCATACGAAGGGGATAAGTTTTTCAACTAAGCATGTGCATCGAGTCAGATGCGGACTTCGATCTGAAAAAGGTCGTCGAGGGATACAGGTACGTTCTGTGATGCCAGTCTCGCGCTTACAAGACCGTCAAGGTAACTACAACACTTACACAATGACCTGCTGTTCCGAGGGCCGAACTCAACATCGCAGGAAATCTCTTGCATGGCTTCGGTGAGGCTCGAGGAATCGGCCCGCTGGTCTCAAGAGTTACCAATCTCTGCCGACGCTGTACTTACAGAATCAAGCCAATCCCGCCATACCCTAATTTCTTCGGTATAAATCCCAAATAAGGAACTTTTTAAGGAACTTTAGCGCGTCCTTGAGCGTCCTTATGGGTGTTCGATTCCGAACAGCCCATTGCGTTAGCGAACACCCAAAGGGCGAGTCTGGAGGCAATCATCTTCTATTCTGTTTAGCGTTTTCAATAAGTTATGAGAAGATGTCATTTCGGCACAAAACGTGCCAATCCACCCTGTGTGCCACGCTCTCAGGGCACGGGAAAGCAAGTAAACTTTCGGCGATCGGCGCCGCTGCCCTAAGACAAGGAGTTGGGTATGCGTGAAGTCAAGAAAGCAGGCTTTGCCCTCTGTATAGGAATGGTTCTCTTCATTCTTACCGGCTTTGGTCCCAAGCGGGGCACAACCGTTGCAGGCGGTGGAGACACCGATGCTTTTGCGCGCCATATTGCCATGCTTCGGTCGGGAAGGCCGCAGCAGAAAGCAGCAGCGGCGTATTGGTTTGGACAACAGAAGTCCGCCGCGGCTGGAGCCGTTGATTCACTTCTGGAATTTTTGGGCGACCCGACTGAGGTGGACGCCAAGCAGTACCGCCAGCGTCCGCTGGATAAAATTACGCTGGGGGAAGAAGTGGCCGCAGCCCTGGTTAACATTGGACATCCTTCCATTGAGCCGCTGATCCGGGTGTTGAAGAATTCTCCGCAGGCAGAGGCGCGCAAGAATGCCGCATGGGCACTGGGCGCGCTGCACGATACCGGAGCTACGAGCAGCGAGATATAAATCAAGGCTGATATTTAATGATGTAAGGAACAAGTAGCGATACGTGTGCCAATGGGGCAGAAGGATGTGAGGACAATGCAGTTTGGCGCTTCACGAGTTCGATCCGCAAAGTTGATTCAGTTAACGATTTATAGATAGCATGAATTTTCAAAGGCAAGCACAAGGTCCCTCCGGTCCTACTCGCGCTTTGGTAAAGGTGCACGCTCGCTTAACGGACATCGGGATGACGACGTTTATAAAAAGGATTTACATTAGCGTCACACTTATATAGCCGGTGATTCCATGGGAACTTTTCTTCAAGACCTCCGATACGCGCTGCGCATGCTGCGCAAGAATCCTGCCTTTACCGCCGTCGCCGTGCTGACGCTGGCGCTTGGCATTGGCGCGAACACCGCCATCTTCAGCCTGGAAAATGCAGTCATGCTCAAGATGCTGCCGGTGAAGAATCCAGGGGAGCTGGTAGTGGTGGGCGATCCTACAGAAGTCCATTCCCGCAGGATGGGCGATCCGGGAGTAAGGGTATTTTCGTATCCGCTGTATCGCGATATCCGAGACGGAAGCAGTGTCTTCACTGGAGTGCTGGCTTCTGGTGAAGCGCATCGGCTGCGGGTGACAGGCGATTCCATCGGCGAAATTTCCGGCAATACCACCGGCGTTTTAGTCAGCGGTAATTACTTTTCAGTGTTGGGCGTCAACGCACTGTACGGACGCGTGATTACACCGGATGACGACTCTGGGCCGGGCGCCCATCCGGTGGCAGTGGTGAGTTACGGCTTCTGGAAAAATAAGCTGGGTGAAAATCCCAACATTGTTGGCCAGACTTTGCGGTTCAACAATTATCCTTTTACTGTGATTGGCGTTGCGCCTCCAGGATTTTATGGTGACACCGTGGGCGACGCGCAAGATGTCTGGGTCCCTGTGACAATGCAAGAGCAAGTGATCAGTGGCCGCAAATGGCTAGAAGACTACAACGCGAGCTGGTTGCACGTGATAGCTCGCCTCAAGCCCGGAGTGACGGTGGAGAATGCCGCCGCGAACTTGAACCTGCTACTTCAGCAGTTAGTCAGCGGGCCGTTGAAGGCAAAACTTTCCAAAGACGATCTCGACAATCTGAAGGCAGCCAAGGTCCCGGTGAGCGCAGGTGGAGGCGGTTTCTCTGATCTGCGTGGCGACTTCCAGCAACCTCTCTTGTTGCTTATGGTAATTGTGGCGCTGGTCCTGGTTATTGCGTGCGTCAACGTGGCCAACCTGCTGCTGGCGCGAGCTTCCTCCCGCAGGAAAGAATTTGCCGTGAGAGTGGCGATTGGAGCCGCTCCGGGCCGCATAGTTCGCCAGCTTTTGACGGAAAGCATTCTTTTAGCTTTTTCAGGTGGAGCGTTAGGACTGTTGCTCGCCCGTTGGGGCACGAACGCCCTGCTGAAACTAAGCCGAAACAACGATCTGGAAGCTTCGCCCGATCTGCGGGTGTTTCTTTTTACCGCTGCGGTGTGCCTACTTACGGGCGTGTTGTTTGGCCTGATACCCGCGTTGCGTTCACGCCGCGTTGCTGTGGCTTTGACGTTGAAGTCCGGCTCGCAAAATGGAAGCAGCGCCAATGCCGGCTGGAACTGGGGAAAATTGCTGGTGACAGGACAGGTTGCGGTGTCACTGCTGGTGCTGTTTGTTGCGGGACTGCTGGTGCATAGTCTGCAAAATATGCGCAATGTGGACCTGGGCTATAACCGCGAGCATCTGCTGGTAGTTTCCACCGATCCATTGGCTGCGGGGTATAACAACGCCCGGACCACGAGCTTTGCCAATCAACTGGCGGAGCAGATTGGCAGTCTGCCGGGAGTGCGCGCGGTTACGAGTTCAAAGAACGGGCTGTTCAGCGGAAGTGAATCGGGAAACACTATCAAGGTGGAGGGATATACATCAAAGAATGATGCTGACCTGCAGGCCGCCTTCGACGAGGTAGGTCCGGACTATTTTCGCGGTGTGGGAATTCCAATGCTTCTGGGCCGCGATATTGGCCTGCAAGACACTGAGACTTCGCCCAAGGTCGCCGTAATTAATGAGACGATGGCGAAGTTTTATTTTGGTAAAGCGAATCCAATCGGCAGAAAATTCATTGTTGATGATCCGGGATCCAAGGGACCGGTAGAAATTGTGGGAGTTGCACGCGATGCGCGTGACCACAAGCTCAAAGGCAGCGTGGATCGAAGGTTCTACCTACCGCTTTCGCAAGCCCTGGGCCCACTCCCTGTGGTGAACGTTATGATCAGGACGGTGGGAAATCCTGTTGCCGTGGCTGAGGCGGTGCGCAAACAGATTAAGAACCTGGATGCCAACATCCCCGTGAATAATATTCGGTCGCTCAATGAACTGACGGACCGCGCCATCAGCGATCAGATACTTATCGCCCGGCTATCCAGCTTTTTTGCCGGTCTTGCGCTGCTTTTAGCCGCGATTGGGCTGTACGGAGTCCTCTCATACTCAGTGGCTGGACGGACCCGCGAAATTGGCGTGCGAATGGCACTGGGCGCGCAACGCGGCAGTGTGCTGAAAATGATTTTGCGGGAAGCAGGAACACTTGTGCTGCTAGGAGTGGTAATCGGAATTCCCTCAGCGATATTGGCGAGCAGGCTTTTTTCGTCGATGCTGTTTGGGCTCAAGGGCACTGATCCGGTTTCCATGCTGTTGGTGATTGCTGTGCTTCTGGCGATCACGCTGGTAGCCAGCTACATTCCGGCGCGGAGGGCCACAAAAGTGGATCCAATGATCGCGTTGCGGTATGAATAAGCTTGACCCGTCTGATTGATAAAGATGGCGGCTTTGTGGCCATGAGAAAATGGAGAGAGTTGGTAAATTGGTAATTGGGTAATTGATGAGAGCGTGCGGTTGCTCTCGCCCGAAGTGGTCCTTGGATTCTGTCTTGAAAATTACTCATTTACCGATTACTCAATTACCAAAATCGCCCGGCGAGATAAAAAGGCAATCGAGAGCGCTGCTCGCTGATCCCTTGAAGCTTTGGACAAAGGACACATGATTCAACTTCGCAACATTGAAAAAACTATCAAGAGCCCGGCGGGCACGGTGTGGCTGCTGCGGCGCATTAATGTGGATATAAAAGAGGGCGAGTTTGTCACCATCATGGGCCCTTCTGGCGCAGGGAAGACCACGCTGCTGAGCATTGTCGGTATGCTGGACGACGGCTGGGCCGGCGAATACGTCTTCGCCGATCAGCTGGTGCACAAGCTCGATCGCAAGAAGCGGGCTGAGCTGAATCGCAGATATGTGGGCTTTGTGTTCCAGAGCTATCACCTGCTGGATAACCTGACGGTGCAGGAAAATATTGATGTGCCGCTTTCTTACCGTGATATTCCGCGAGCGCAGCGCGCGTCTATGGTGGCGGATATTCTGGATCGGTTCCAGATCGTCGGCAAGAAAGACCTTTATCCCAACCAGCTTTCCGGCGGACAGCAGCAGCTGGTGGGCGTGGCGCGCGCCGTTGCGGGGAATCCAAAATTGATTCTGGCCGACGAGCCAACCGGCAATCTGCATTCGGGACAGGCCAAGGAGATCATGGAGCTGTTCAGAAAATTGAACCAGCAGGGAACTACGATTATTCAGGTAACACACTCGGAATCGAATGCGTCGTTTGGCAACCGCATTATTCAGCTCAAAGACGGATGGATTGTGGAAGATTCGGCTGTAGTCCCGAGTGGTAGCGCGACGGCATAGCCGCGTCGAGCAGTGAAGTTTTTGAAAGCAGGAGAAGTTTTGGTGTCGACTAAAGCACAGGAATTCGTGAGCACCACAGCGACCAGGTCTGAGCCGGTGCGCATTTTGATTGCCGACGATCAAGCGGATGTTCGCGAAGCGCTGCGCCTGTTGCTGAAAGCTGAAGGCTTCTCGACGGAAACGGTCAGCAGTCCGGCTTCCGCGCTGGAAGCGGTGCAGAGCAACGAATTCGACATCATGCTGATGGACCTCAACTACCAAAGAGATACTACATCGGGCCAAGAAGGGATTGATCTGCTCTCTCGGGTACAGCAGGTGGATAGCAAACTTCCCATCGTGGTGATGACCGCGTGGGGAAGCGTGGAACTGGCGGTGGAAGCTATGCGCCGCGGCGCGCGCGACTTCGTCCAGAAGCCCTGGGACAACCATCGGCTGCTCAGCATTATCCGCACGCAGGTGGACCTGTATCGCATCATGCGCCGCGCGGAACGGCTGGAAGCGGAAAACAGTTTGCTCCGCGCGCAGAACCGTCCGGTATTCATTGCGGAATCGAAAGCCATGGAGCCGCTGCTGACGCTGTTAAGCCGCATCGGCCCGAGTGATGCCAACGTCCTAATTACCGGCGAGCACGGCACTGGCAAAGAAGTTGTGGCGCAAACGCTGCATGCGCTTTCCTCGCGCAGTGGGCGTCCCATGATCACGGTCAATACTGGCGGCTTGCCGGAAGGAACATTTGAGAGCGAGCTGTTTGGCCATGTGAAAGGCGCATTTACTGACGCTCGCGCGGACCGCGTCGGACGCTTTGAACTAGCGGACCGCGGCACTCTGTTTCTCGACGAGATTGCCAATGTCCCCATGAAGCAGCAAGCAAAACTTCTGCGCGTGCTGGAAACCGGCGAGATGGAGCGCGTTGGTTCGTCGAAGACGCATAAAGTCGATGTGCGCGTGATCTCCGCAACCAACGCTGACCTGAAACTGGAAAGCGCTGAAGGCAGGTTTCGCCCTGATTTGTTGTTCCGACTCAACACTGTTGAGCTTCCTATTCCGCCGCTGCGTGAACGCAAAGAAGATATTCCGCTGCTTGCTGCGCATTTCCTCAAGCTGTATGCACAGCGATATCGCAAGCCGGTGAAGGGGTTTGATCCCTCAGCACTGCAGAAAATGCTCGATCATCCATGGCCTGGAAACGTCCGAGAGCTGGACCATGCCACGGAGCGCGCTGTTTTGATGAGCACGAGCGACCACATTCAGGCCGGCGATCTTGGTCTGGAAAGCGAACGGACCTCCTCCAGCCGCATTGAAGACCTGAGCCTGGAAGAAGTTGAGAACCTGCTGATCAAGAAAGCCCTGGCGCGCCATTCAGGTAATATCAGCCATGCGGCGGATGCGCTCGGTTTGAGCCGAAGCGCGCTTTATCGTCGCATGCAAAAGTATGGCGTCTGATCCGAATCCTCAAAAATCCGCCCGCTTCGCCATAAAGTCCGATACCCGGATCAAGCTGAATTTCGACACACGCATTCTGCTGATGACATTGCTCATTAGCCTGCCCGGCGCCATTGTTGCCGAACTTTTTCTCTGGCTGGGCGACCATTCGCTCGAACTCAAATGGACAGTCACTCTTTTCATTGTGCTGGCATGGATGATCGGCAGCTCGATGCTCCACGGCCAGGTCATCCGCCCGATGCAAACTCTTTCGAACATGGTGGCGGCCATCCGCGAAGAAGATTTCTCTTTCCGCTTGCGCGGCAGCGGACGCGAAGACTCGCTCGCCGACCTGATCTATGAAATCAACTCGCTGGCCATGCGGCTGCAGCAACAAAAAGTGAGCGCGCTTGAGGCCACGGCGCTGCTCAAAAAAGTCATGATGGAGATCGACGTCGCTGTCTTCACCTTCGACCAGCAACAGCGTCTCCGCATCGTCAACCGCGCCGGCGAGCAGCTCATGGGACGCATCGCTCCGCGCATGCTTGGCCTCACCGCGGAGGAAGTTGGCCTGAAAGAATTTCTGCAATCGCCCGGCCCGCAGACCGTGCAGATGACCTTCCCCGGCAAATATGGCCGCTGGGCCATCAACCACACTGAATTCCGCGAGAACGGCGTCCCGCATCAACTACTCATCATCTCCGATCTTAGCCGCGCCCTGCGTGAAGAAGAGCGCCAGGCCTGGCAGCGCCTTATCAGGGTGCTGGGCCATGAGCTCAACAATTCGCTGGCGCCAATCAAGTCCATTGCCGGCACGCTGGGCTCGCTCACCGCGCGCGCCGCCCTGCCAGAAGACGTTGCCCAGGACATGAACCAGGGCCTGCGCGTGATTGAAAACCGCGTGGAATCTCTCAATCGATTCATGCAGGCTTACACGCGGCTGGCGCGCATGCCCGCGCCTACGCGCTCGCGCATCGATATTGGCCCCTTGGTGCAGCGCGCTGCATCGCTGGAGCGCCGCCTTCCGGTGACCACGCTCAGCAGCCCGCCCGTCACCATTGAAGCCGACCCAGACCAGATTGAGCAGGTGCTGATCAACCTGATCCGCAACGCCGTCGATGCGTCGCTCGATCCCAATCTCAAGCATCGTCCCGGCACGGTTGAAGTGGGCTGGCGCGCCAACGCGCGCAGCGTTGAAGTCTTCATCCGAGACCAGGGCCCCGGCCTGCTCAACAGCGACAATCTTTTCGTTCCATTCTTCACCACCAAGCACGGCGGCAGCGGCATTGGCCTGATCCTGAGCCGCCAGATCGCTGAAGCCCACGGCGGCGTGCTGCAACTCGCTAACCGCTCTGACCGGACAGGCTGTGAAGCTGTGCTGGCGCTGCCGATCACGTATGACGTCACGGGCGGGTAGCTTTCTTTCGATATCCATGCTCCTGTGGCACCGGCGCCCTCGCCGGTGGTCTTCTCGTTTCCGATCTGGTGACACTCATGTTGCACCGCCGCCCTCGGCTGTGTGTTTCTTGATTTTCCGATCTTGGCTGTTCTCCGTGTCTCTGTGCCTCCGTGTTGAGCTCTTGTTTTGCGATCATTCCTTTCCTCTGCTTCCTCCTTTCCTCCGTGTTTCAAAAGTCTTGGTTTTCCGATCCGCGTTCATCCGTCTTGATCCGCGGTAAGCTTTTGTTTTTTTCCTCCTCCGTGTTCCTTTGTGTCCTCTGTGGTAAAGGTGTTGTCTTTGTTTTCTGTCCTTCAAGAGTTTTGAGTACGCTCTTCAGCTCAATCACCTCCAGCGGACACTCCTCCCAGTTATGCTCCCAGCACACAATCACGTCAGCGCCGTTCGGATCGTGCCCATGCTTCATGAAATTCCTGCTCTCCTGTTCCAGTTCCACTCTTACGCGTTGCAGCTTGTCCTTTCCCACCATCCGTAAAGCTTCAATATCCGGAAACTCCGCTTGCACGCGCAATACAAGAAAGCCAAGCCGGTCGGCGATCGTTCCAAACAGAAAGAGCACTCCAAACTCATTTGTCGGCGCAAATACCAGTGCCCCGCACTGTATCGGCGTACCGTATGTGGGCTGGCCCGGCATGGTTTGCGCAAACGGTCCTGTGAACGTTAGTGGGCTCGCTGTCTGTGGTTCGCGCGCATCATGGACGAGATCCAGCACGTCTTTCCATTCCTCCGCCAGCCCGCTGCCCTCGGCAAATCTTTTCAGTCCGCCCGGCACAAAGTTCCAGCTCACAAACCGCGTTTTAAGCGGACGCACGCTGTACTGGCTCAGCTCTCTATATTCTTTCATCGTCGGCAATTTTTTCAGCCGCCTGGCCACTCTTGCCCAGTCATGGAACAGATTCTCCATTTCAACTTTCTTGTTGCTGCTGGTTCTTTCCAGCTTGCATTCGCTCAAAGCTTTCTTAAGCGTCCCAAAGTTCCGGGTCAAATCGCGGCGGCTTATTCCGCCGTAGGTCTTCAATTCCTCACGCGTTGGTACGCGCCCCAGGTTCGTTGCGCACTTCAAGATGGCTGTAACTACCTCTTCTTTAGTCATACTTTTGTTTCTCCTGGTTTTGTGGCACCGGCACTCTTGCCGGTGATGAAACTGTGAATGGGCAGAAGTCTCCTCAATTGGTGTAGGGTTGAAAGTTCTTGGGGTTGCCTTTTCTGGCTAAGAGCTAACAGCCAGGAGCTAAAAGCCAAAGCCTATCCTTCAAAGACCTTGTGCCCCTAAGCACTGTCAACCATTTCATATCTTGTTTGAGACTTGGGAGGGTTTGAACACACTTCTGCCCGCAATGACTTGGGGCTGTTTCAAACCACATGAGGCCGCGGTAACTGTGGACCCAACGATGGCCCGCAGACTGCAGGGTTGCTGGCCTTTCCGGGTGTTTCAAGGGTTTTTCCCGCCGATGCCGCTCTCGGTCTTTCAGCGCGGATTATCGGCGAAAAAAATACGGCAGTCAATAGGATTCTCGGCCAAGTCCCGAGCGCGAAACCGTACATCTTGACAAACCGCGACCCAGAAACCATTCACATTTTTTGGAATCCATTTTCAAAAACAGATTGATTTCGCATTCAGAAGGCTTATGTAGCACAGCCGCCCCCGGCTGTATTGGTGGAAGAGCAGCCAACAACCAGATAGGTCAGTTTTGGGTTGTCCCAACTGTCCGGCAATCCCGTCATGGCACGGAATTCCCAAAATGGAACTATTAAAAACTTTTTAAATGATTGCGAAGCCATTATTCAGAGATGCTCCTCATATAATCTCGAATCGCTTCACGGGCCCTGATCTCAGTTGCAGGGAGTTCGTATATGCCTCGTAAGCTTCTCCACACCGTAGCTACTCTTGTTCTTCTTCTGGTTTCAAATTTCACTTTTGCCCAACACCATAGCTCTCATTCCAACTCGCAATTGGATCAATACATTGAGCAAGTTTCCGAATTGAGCTCGCGAGCACGCGCCAACGTGTATTTCGCAAATCCGCAATCCGTGTTTCGCGGCGTGCAGGTAAACTTTGTCAACGTGGGTACCGGCAACCTGACCTTCCTACGGCGGGACATCGTCGCCTCTGGACGAATTCCTCTGGTGTTTGCCCGCGTCTACGATTCCAGCGGCAAGGGCAGCATAGACTTCGGTCCCGGATGGACTTTCTCTGCCGCGGAATCGATAACCGTGGCTGATGGCAAAGCGCACCTTTTCGCCGAGAACGGCTCGATAATCGATTTCGTCAAAGTTAATGATGCCAGTTTTGGGCTGGATAAGGATTACCCATCAGACTATCTTGATTTGCGCCTCGTTGACACGACCACGCTTGAGGCCAGGCTGCGCACCGGCTTCACCAAGCAATTCCAACTCATCGGCGACGCATTCCGTCTGGTCAAGGTCACTGACCGCAATGGCAACCAAGTCACGCTCTCATATAGCAATGGTCTGCTGAATAAAATTGAGAACGCAAACCACTCCATAACCCTGCTTCGCAACTCAAAAGGTAGAATTCTCTCGGCTCAGGACGATCAGAATCGAAACGTACGGTTTGCGTATGATGCGCAAGGCCGGCTGATTGAGGTCGATGATCTCGGCGGCAACGCCTGGACTTACAGCTACAATGCTGACGGAAAACTCAAAGCAGCCAAAGATCCCTTGCAGCGCTTGAATTTCGGTGCGTTCTTTAACGACGAAGGACGTGTTCGCCTCCTGCAACTGCCTTCCGGCGTCATTCAGTTCAACTACGATGACGCGACACGCTCCACAACAGTCCTTGACCGCAAGGCTTTAGTCAGCCGCTTCTTCCAGAATGAAGATGGCATTACCACCCGCGTGGTAAATCCGTTAGGTGAAGAAACGGCCATCGGACTGGATGGTTCCCGCAATGTTCTCTCACTTTCACGCAATGGCTCGGTCATTGAGCGTATGGAATATGATCAGCAGCACCGGATCACCGCACGCCATAGCACCCTCGAATCAGGCACAGTAGACAGGACATACAGTTACGATCCTTCCACAGGGCTGCTTTCCGGCATTCACTCCAGCACGGGTCAAGACCAGTCCTTTACTTACGATGGGAATGGCAATCTGGCTTCAGCTGTGCTGCCCGATGGCGAGCAAAAATTTCGATTCTCATCGAATGGTGATCTTTCTGGTTTGTCCGCAAGCACAACAAATCTCACATTCTCGCCCAATCCCGATGGGCTTTTTGCGTCCATGAGTGGGGGACAAAATGCCCGTACCGAATTGCGCTACAAAGCGGGGACCCAGTTGCGGGAAGTTACTTTTCCAGGCGGAACAAAGGGGAGTTTTGAATATCAGCCTTCCGGGCTCAGATCCAAACTCGTGTTGAGTGACGGAAGGAGAGCAGAATACAACTATGATCCTGCGGGCAACCTGACGGCGAGTAAGGTATTCGACATGAATGGGAAACAAATCAACGGACAGAAATTGGAGATGGATGAGTCCTATCAACTCACGCGCTGGACGCTGTTCGATGGAACCGTGACGGACTTCAAGTATGACCGCAACGGTAACCTCACGGAAATCAAAAAAGGCAAGTCAACAACCCATTTCGAATACGATGCGGTGAATAGATTGAATGCCGTCATTACCCCCGCAGGCCAACGGCTTACTTACAGCTATAAACCTGGTGAACGTTCGCTTATCGAGCAACATCAACATGCCGCCGTGCTGGTGGAAGACCTGCGTGATACCGGCCTGACCTTTGCCAGCCAGCTTCAAGTCACAGCGATGCGGCCTGTTACCGGTTTGATTGGATCGGCTCGCTTTTCAGAAACCTTGGGCACATTTCAGCTTTCCGGTGCAGACGGCGCTGAGGTAGTCAGACCAAATGATGGGATCCAATCCGCGCTGAAGAAGCTGTTTTTGTATGACAGTTCTGCATCTGCAAAAGAACTTCGCTCCGGTTTTAATATTCCCTTCAACACGATGTTCATGCCGGCAGAGTATGTCACCATCAATTGCTGCCCTGAGTGTTACGATGACAGCGGGGAATGGTATTGTCCACCTTGCTTTATACCGCCGCCGCCTCCTGTTCCCGTTGACACTAGAATAACCTCAACTGTTTCAAATGGATCGTTAACATCCGGCCAAAGTCCCTGTCAGCCAGGTTTTGCTGGGTGGCAACGAGTAGTGAATAAGATCGTCATCGATCAAGATGGAAACGATATGCTCGTGGCAGGGCAAGTGCTCAATGAGGCGGTTACAATCTCGACTCCCAATAATCTGAACATTACAGGTGTCAGCACGGGCACCGCCGTAACCAACTCCGTTGGTGCATTTCAAGATACCCTATTCGTTTGTTCAGCGGTTTGCCCTGCAAGCACGGGGCAGACCGTTGCATTCCAGACAATTACAGACCAATTTCCTGGTGTCGGGCTCTTTCTACTAAACACCAATACCTTCTCTTACAAGTGCACAGGAATCACTATCAATGGGCAATAACACTTCTCCAGGGAGTTTCAAATTTGCGTTAGATCGTCCTCTGCGGTTCGCTGGGGTACTCATTGTTTTGATAATGATGGTGTCAATCCAGGCAGGCTCACGCTCAAGTGATTTGTTCAATGTCAGCATGCAAAATGTCAACTCGTTGCAGGGCATACTGAGATTTGGAACAGAGAACCACATCCCGGTTGGCATCATCCTCAATTCACAAATTAGTCTTTGCAATTCGCCCAGGAATGTCTCTTTGAAATCCGTATCAATCGGCACTGTTATGGATAGGCTGCTGGTGGCATCAGAATATGTCTGGTCGATGGACGAAGGGGTCCTTATGGTTAGACCGCGTAATTTGCCGGAAAGCTCCAGTTATGTATTGAATCTTAAATTTGAGCGCTTTACCGGCATGAAATCAACGATTCAGGGGCTCGGAATCATCTTGAGCGGGTATATACACGGCAAGCTCCGCCCCACGGAAGGTTATGCAGGCGATATTTTGCAATCGCCGGATTCTGAACAGGTGGGGCCTCTGGATCTTAGCAATGCGACTGTTACGCAGATCGCTAACAACATCGTGTCTCTTGACGGTAAAGGAGCTTGGGTCCTGTACCCGGTTCCTGAAGATACTTCCCAGATCGCGTCTGTGCGGCGGCTATATATTTATGGCTATTCAGACGATTCGAGAACCATAGCTGATCTTTCCTGTGACAATCCGAACGGCCCGTAACATCAAAAAGAAATAGGCAAGCGGCGCCTGCTAGAATCCTTCCGTGCAAAAACCAACGGTTCCCGATTCTTTCCAGGCGCCTGCGGGTGAAGAGCTCATTCTGATGGCGCGAGCAACCGGCTTTCAGATCTATGTCTGCCGGCCTGACGCTAACGGCAAGCCGGCATGGACGCTGAAAGCGCCTGAAGCCGAGCTATTCGACGAGCAGGGCAAATCCATCGGCAAGCATTTTGGCGGGCCTACATGGCAACTCAACGATGGTAGCCAGATTACCGGCAAGATGGCCGCCAAGGTTGACGCTCCAGATGCTACGGCGATCCCATGGCTTCTGCTGACGGTGACCGGGCATTCTGGAAACGGCAAGCTGAGTGGCGTGACATCTATCCAGCGGGTGAACACCGTAGGTGGTCTAGCACCAGAAAGACTTGCGCCGGCTGCGCAAGAATGCACATCGCAGAGCGGGGAAGTGGAGTTTAAGAGCAGCTATTCCGCGGATTACTACTTTTACGCGCAAAAACCTTACCGCTGATAACGCTGATAACACGGATTTACACGGATCAAAGGTAGGCAGCATTCAGCAATCAGCACTCAGCATTCAGCCACTACCCCCGCATCCCTACAACTGCAAATCTCACCACGGATGAACACGGATGACATGGATTTACAAACTTAAAAATAGCCCTATTGAACTTTTTGATCTGTGTAAATCAGTACTATCAGTGTGATCAGCGGTGAGGTTTGGGGTTTTGCTGAGTGCTTCTTACGCCACCGTTCGCTTCAACTGTCCGCACGCCGCGTAAATATCTCTTCCACGCGGCCGCCTTACAAACGCCGGAATACCGGCTTTGGTCAGCAGCTCTTTGAAGGTCTGGACGCTCTGCTCCGCAGGTGTGCCGAACTGGATGCCCGGCCCGGGATTAAGCGCAATGAGATTTACCTTGCAGCGGATGCCGCGCAGCAGTTCAATCACTTCTCGGGCGTGAGCAGGGCTGTCATTCACGTCGGCGAGCAGGACATATTCAAACGTGATGCGCTCGCGGTTGCGGAGAGGGAAGTCACGCGCGGCCTGCATCAACATTTCCAGGTTCCACTTTTTGTTGATCGGCATAATGCTGCTGCGGACCTGATCATTGGACGCGTTGAGCGAGATGGCCAGCTTGGGACGCACCGGCTCAGCGCCAAAGTCGTGAATGCGCGGAATAATTCCTGAAGTCGAGACCGTCATGCGCGATTCCGGAAAGCCGACGCCTTCCACCAGCAGCCGCACGGCCTTGATGAAGTTGGGATAGTTGAGAAAGGGTTCACCCATGCCCATAAAAACTATGTTGACGCGCTGGCGCTCCATATCCACCTGGCGATCATTCAGCACAGCGATGACCTGGCCCACGATTTCTCCGGCGCTCAGGTTGCGTTTTACGCCCAGTAACGCGGTGAGGCAGAACTGGCAGTTCACAGCGCAACCTACCTGGCTGGAAACGCAGATCGTTGCGCGATGCCACTCAGAGTCGCCGGCTTCAGTGCCGTCGCCGGTTTCGCCGTCATCGCCTTCAGGCATCCAGACGGTCTCAACGGTTTCTCCATCGGCCATGGAGATCAGGTAGCGGATGGTGCCGTCAGTAGATTGAAAACTTTTCTCAACGCGAGGGTGACGAATGTCGAGACCTTCTTGTTTCAATGCCGCGCGAAAAGGCTTGGGCAACGTGGAGACGGAGTCGAGCGCCGCGAGCCGCTGGGGATAAAGGGCGTCAAAAAGCTGGCGCGCCCGAAATTCAGGCTGCCCAAATTTTTGTGCAATGCTGCTAAGCTCTTGATAATCAAGGCCCAGAAGGCCGTCTTGGAGCGATTCAGGCATGTGGAAATCGGCTACACTTTAAATTCTACACGCCAAAGGCCAAAAAGCGACAAATTCGCTTAAGGCCCATCTAAATTATTGATTTTTATGTACATATAATTTCCCTTGCGACCATTTCCAGTATGTAAGAATCAAATGTGAACCTGTGATGGAAACCGCAGTCCTAACCCGAGCCCCTTTGACCGAGCCCCGAAACATTCAACGCGAAGTTCTTCCTAATGGTTTGATCGTGCTGAGTGAAGAGATGGCCCACATCCGTTCCATTGCCATTGGAATCTGGATGAAGACTGGCTCGCGTGATGAATCGGCCGAGCTGAATGGCATTTCGCATTTCACCGAGCACATGGTCTTTAAAGGGACCAAGACACGCACGGCGCGTGACATCGCCCGCCAGGTGGATTCCATCGGCGGCAACATGGACGCCTTCACCGGCAAGGAAACCATCTGTTTCAATATTAAAGTTCTGGATGAGCATCTTCCTGTAGCCGTCGATATCCTCAGCGACTTAGTTCTCAATCCAACTTTCGATCCCAAGGACATTACGCGTGAAAAAGGCGTGATTCTGGAAGAGATCAAAATGGATGAAGACAATCCGGATTATCTGGTGCATGAGATCTTTACCCAGAATTTCTGGAAGGACCATCCGCTGGGCAAGCCGATCCTGGGGACCAAAGAGACTGTCCGCTCCTTTGAGCAGGAGAAGCTGTTCAAATATTACCGGCAGCACTTTTCACCGAACAACATGATTATCTCGGCGGCGGGCAATCTGAACCATCACGCCTTTGTTCAGCTGATCAAAGAACGCTTCGCCGCGCTCGATCGCGTGCCGAACGGCTTCCATCTGCCCGCGCCCGCAGTTACCGCACGGGTGGTCACACGTAACAAGAAGTCGCTGGAACAGGTGCAGCTTTGTCTCGGCGTGCCCTCGCATCCCATCTCCGACGAAAAGCGCTACGTCTCTTACGTCCTCAATACCGTGCTGGGCGGCGGCATGAGTTCGCGCCTCTTCCAGAAGATCCGCGAAGAGCAAGGCCTGGTGTATTCGATCTACAGCGACCTGAATCCTTATCGCGACACCGGCTGCATGGCTATTTATGCCGGCACGTCTGTCGAGTCGGTGCGGCAGGTGGTTGATCATGTTCTGGCGGAATTTCTTGAGCTCAAGTCGGCGCCCATTCCTGCCGACGAACTGCGTCGCGCCAAAGACCAGTTGAAGGGCGGCCTGATGTTGAGCCTGGAATCCAGTACCTCGCGCATGTCCAACCTGGCGCGCCAGGAAATGTATTTTGAGCGATTCTTCAGCCTGGACGAAACCATCGACCAGATTGAATCAGTCACCGGAGAAGAAGTATGCGAAATGGCAAACGCTCTTTTCCATCCCGATAAAGTAGCGGTGACCGTGCTGGGAAATCTGGATGGACTGAAGCTGTCAAAGGAAAATTTGGTTTTCTGAGTTTTTACGCTATCCCAAGCGTAGTTGTTTTTCTCTGCGTCCTTTGCGGTAAATTCTCTTGGGTTTTCTCCGTGCCTCTGTGTCTCCGTGGTAGAAGTTTTTCTTTACCGTTCCACCACGCTCTCCAGCATCTCAAAGAACTCCGGAAAAGAAATCCTCGCCGCCTCTGCTCCATGAATCACGCTTTCGCCTTCAGCTCGCAGCGCTGCTACAGCAAACGCCATGGCAATACGATGATCACCGCCTGAATCAATTTCCGCTCCGTGCAGCTTCTGTCCGCCTGGAACGCGCAGCCCGTCTTCGCGTTCCTCGCATTCAGCGCCCATCGCTCGCAGGTTCTTCGCCACCAGAGCAATTCTGTCAGACTCTTTCACGCGCAGCTCTTTGGCATCGCGGATTTCAATGCCATCGCGTGTGTAAGGACCAATAGCTGCAATCACCGGCAACTCGTCGATCAGCGCCACAGACTGTGCTCCTTCGATGGTGATTCCCGTCAGCTTGCCGTGTTCGATCTTGACAGTGCCCACCAACTCGCCGTGGTGTTCTTCCAGGTTAATTACTGAAAGTCGAGCCCCCAGCAGTTTGAGCACGTCCAGCAGGGAAGCGCGCGTTGGATTGAGCAGCAGGCTCTCGATCACCAGATTGGAACTGGGAAACAGCGCCGCAGCGCACATGAAGAACGCAGCGGAAGAAATATCGCCCGGAACAGCGGCCTGAATCGCCGTGAGCTTCTGTCCGCCTGCTATCGTTACTCGATTCTTGCTGCGGGAAATTTCCACTCCAAATGCACGTAGCGCCTGTTCCGTGTGGTCACGTGTGCGGTGCGGCTCATCAACGGTCGTCTCGCCATCAGCAAACAGGCCGGCAAACAGCACTGCGGATTTCACCTGCGCGCTGGCGATCGGCGTCATGTAATCAATGGCACGCAATTTACCGCCGCGAATATGAAGTGGAGGCCGATCGCCCGAGGCTGCAGTAATCTCCGCTCCCATCTGTCGCAGCGGCGTCATGATGCGGCCCATCGGTCGCCGCGTAAGTGATTCATCGCCATGTAGATCGCAGCTGAAACTCTGGCCTGCCAGGATGCCGGAAAGCATGCGCATGGTAGAACCGGAATTGCCGCAGTCCAGGCTGCTCGTCGGAGCTTGTAGCTGCTCTCGTCCGTCGATCTCCAGCGTGCCGTCCTGATTTCTTCGCACAGCGCAGCCAAGCTGCTGGATACACGCCACCGTGCTTGCGCAATCGGCGCCGGTGGAAAAATTGGCCAGCCGCGTTGTACCTGAGGCAATTGCAGCCAGCATGGCATAGCGGTGTGAGATTGATTTATCGCCGGGCAGCCGCAGCGCGCCCAGTATGTTCCGTGCCGGACGGATGATCACTTAAATATTTTCTCCCGAAAAAATTGCATTGAAGTTGCCCAGCGCGCCAAAAAATATTATTCGTGGAATGTTTACTCAAATGCAACTCCCATATTTCATAAACACTCTCATTGTCAGCACTCGTGCGGAAGCGCGATGCCAACAAGAGGCACTCCGGTCAGGCTTTGGCCCCCTTTCCAGAATTTCCTCTTCGTGACAATTCAAGATTAGCAGGTTGTTATGAAGACCCCACGGGCGATCGTTCTCTCTCTTGCATTTCTTAGTTGTAGTCTTTATCTTTCAGCGCAAAGAATGGGCATGGACCCATCGCTGCCATCGCAATCGCCATTTTCCGGTTCAGGCGCAATGACAGGGAATGCCCCCGGTATGAACTCTGCACGCGCTGCCGAAAATCGCTCCATCCACGGTTCTGTCCAGGACAATCAAAACAATGGACTGAAAGATGTGCGTGTTGAACTCACGGACGCGAGCGGCGCAATGGTCGGTTCTGCGTATACCGATCCTTCTGGGCATTTCGACTTCAACCGTCTTGCTCCCGGAATGTACACTGTGGTCGCTACATCGGGGCTGCAGCAGGCCTCAGAGCGCGTGGACGCCACCAACTTTTCCAATTCTGTAAATGTTCGCATGCAGGGTGCGGGCAAACCGACGGATGGAGTTGCCGGCAATTCCATTTCTATTGCGCAGTACCGTGTTCCGGCCAAAGCCCGTGAAGCTTATCGCAAGGCGCATGAAGCCGTTGAAAAAGACAAGATGGACGATGCCCACAAGCACCTTACCAAGGCGCTGGAACTCTGTCCAAATTATGCTGACGCTCTCACGCTTCGGGCCGTGCTGGCGCTCAACCAGAGAGATTCACAGTCAGCAGTAGCAGATCTGGATAAGGCCATCCAAGCCGACGGAAACTATGCCATGGCTTACATGGTGTTGGGCTCGGCGTTAAACATGCAAGGGAAATACGACGAAGCCATTCGTAGCCTCCAGCGCGGCCAGTCTTTGGCGCCGAATTATTGGCAGGGATATTTTGAAATGGGGAAGTCGTATATCGGAAAGGCAGATTATCCTTCAGCGCTGCGGCAGTTTGACCGTGCAGAAAGCCTGGCTCCTTCGGACTATCCGCTCATTTCTTTACTGCGCGCACATGCCTTTCTGGCCATGAAGCAATACCCTGAAGCCATGACGGCACTGCAGGCTTACCTGCAAAAAGATCCTCACGGGCCCAACAGCGAACAAGCACACAAGATGTTGGAACAGACGCAGGCATACGTAGCCAGCAAGAAATAGCCAAGTGCTTAAATAACAGACTGCTTGCAGATAAACCATATCAGCCACCCCGATTCGCGGGTGGCTTTTCATTAGCGGTTTGCCACTCGATCCTGCGTAGCCGGAGGTGCCGCTGCCAGCATTAAAGGCTCTTCAGGAATGATGATCCAGGCGGCAAAGTAAGCCAGAGCGCCCACTCCTCCACACACGATGCATACCGCCCACACAATGCGGATGATCGTCGCGTCCAGGTCATAATACTCCGCAAGTCCCGCGCACACGCCTGCAATCTTACGGCCCTGGCGGGGACGCACCAGGCGCTCGCGGGCAATCACGCCGGCCACCCTCTTGCCGCAATAGGCGCAGAGGTTTGAATCGTCGGGAATAACCTTCCCACAATAGTTGCAATACATTACTTTCGTCTCCTTTCGTGCCGATGATAAGTCGGCATGAGCCAAATGCCTGAGCCGCACCTGATTCAATCGTCCTGTCTTACCTAATGATACGCAGACTGGGGGGCCAAAGTTCAATCCATGGGCTTCTGTATGCGCCAAGCTGCGAAAAGAAAAGCCGTACTCAAAGAAAACTCACTTTCGCGACTCTGCCGTGAAGCAGCGGCTTGCCAGAGGTCTGAAAAGTTGTTACCTCGGTAATAAGGAAGGCCCTAGCAGGTAAGGTTTCATGTGACCCGTTTTCGGGCAGTTTACCTGATACCTTAGCCGGGTTAGAAACGGTACAACCTTCTTGCTCCCCCGCATCCGAACGATAAGGATACGGAAAATAAAAACTATGACCAGACCGCTCAAACCAGTCAAAGAGTTCTATACGGAACCCGAAGCCGCTGGCTATCTCAACATCCCCCTAAATGAGCTTTATACGCTCCTGGACGAATACATCTTCAATGATGGCAGCCCTCGCCCGCAGGACCTTACGTTCTGTGAAGCCGACCTGGTGCTGCTCGGATTTTGGAGCAAGACCAAGGACAATCCGAAGATCCTGCGGATGCCCCGGCGTCGCGAAGCCTGAAGCTTTTACACGTAAGATTTTCCAGGTACAGTGTCCTTTTGGCCATGCATGGACATGTAAGTTCATGTCTACCATAGGGTTACGCATTCCTTATCTTTGGCCCTCGATTTGCCCTTACATTGGTAGGACTTAGGGGTCTTCCCAAATGGCACATTTGGCACCAAATTACGAGGAACGGCAGGAATTCTGGAAACCGGCGGTAGCTCCGCGGCAAGAAGCGGCATTGGCTGAGAACACCGACCAGGTGTGTCAGGAGTGCGGTACGGACTTTGTTTTGGGATCGCGCTTCTGTTACGTCTGCGGCGCAGACCGTCATGCCAATCTTGCTGCCAAGGCCGCCACCGGTCTAAGTGCCTGGATTGACTTTGCCTCATTGCGTGAAGCGCTGGGACAGAGCAATGCTTCTTTGATCGCCCTGGTCATGGGATTCGCCTGTGTTATCGCCGCGATTGTTACCGGCTTTGTTTTCACGGCTACTACGCTGCTTGACTGGCAGGCCGTACAGCTTTGGCGTATTGAGTGGCTTCTTGGCGCTGTGGCCATGTTTGCCGCCGGCTTCCTGCTCAAGAAGAAATAAGTTTTCTCTCCCTTGGAAAGAGCGGCGGGCGCGCATTCGCCGCTCTTTTTTATCTTTATGGTTCCCGCAAATCGCTTGCAATATTCTTCAACCTTTTCGATCTAGCCTTGATTACAATCTTTCCGATCTCCATATCCACTATCTGAAAGCTTTTTCGGGTTCGATTACCATGTCTCGGCTTAAGCAGAGGAGCGCGTTATGCCTGGAAGCCTCAACTTATTGTTCTTTGTCCCCGTGGTGGTAATATCGCAAATCACTCTTGCGCAGCAGACGGCAGACACAAGTGAAAAAGCAGTCGCTCCCATTGTCCGGCCCGTCAAATCCACAAACAAAGGCGATGCCAAAGCCGCTGCTGCCAAAGTCCCCAAGCTCACCCCCGACCAAATCTTAGCCAATCAGACTCTGGAATCGGCGGAAAGCCAGGCCCGTGGCCTGGATGCGCCGATGCGCAGCTACAGCCTGCTCCAGATCGCTGAAGCCTTCACCGTTTCCGATCCGGCCAAAGCCCGTGGACTTCTGCAAGACGCGTTTTCCGCCTCACTCGCCGTTCAGGACGATCCCTTTACCAGGGAGAACTTGCAACAGGATGTGTTTCTTGCGCTCATTCCAATCTCCATCTCTGACGTCGAAGAACGGCTGGCGCAGGCCGAGCCGCGTCCACGCAAGCAAGGGGCTGACGGCATCATTGTGCGCTATATCGAAAAGAAACAATTCGACAAGGCCATTGACTTAGTGGAAGCAGTAGCCTCTCTGGACGAATTTCCTTATGCCGCTGGCGGTCGCCTGATGGAAGCGCTGCCGGCTGAGATGAATGCGGAAAAGCAGACTTTGTTTGCCTCTGCTGCAGCCAGTTTCCGTGCTCATGAACATAAAGGCGCCTTCGGCACAATGGGCGATAATAGCTTCACTGGCTTGCTCATCCACTTTGGTGACAGCATCCCGCCCAAGCTTGCCCTGGAATCCATTGATGAAACCCTCAGCCAGGCCCGCAAGAATGACGTCAAGTTTTCCGTCACGGTCGGCGGTGAAGGAGGCTCGGCAAGCTTCAATTCCAATTACGAATATCAACTTTTTGCTGTGTTGCCTCTGTTGCGTAAGCTGGATGCAAGCGGCGCGGACAAGCTCCTGCAAGAAAACGCCGCCCTCCAGTCCACCGTGCAGAAGTATCCCAACGGAATGGATTCTGTCAGCCCCAAGCCTGCCGCCACCGATAAGGGTGCTCAACCTAAGCGCCGGGGCACTAGCTACAACGTCAGTGACAACAGCAGCAGCAAGGCCAGCACAGAGGAAGCGGTGCGTCAGGAAACGCAGCGGCGTTCAAACCTGATCCTGCAAGAGGCGGAGACCGATCCTACACAGGCCATTGCCCAGGCTTCGGCCCTTCCCCTCACCATTCCTCTGTGGACATCGCCCCGCGCGCTTACGCTTGAAGGTATTGCCCGCGCGAACATGAAGAAGCAGCCGGTGTCCGCGCGCCAGGCCGTGGCGGAACTGCGCAAGGCTGTCACAGACCTTCCCCTGCGTGACCAGTTTACTTACATTTCTCGCGCTGCTGATATCTATCTCCAGATGGATGACAAAGACAAAGCTGAAGACGTAGTCAGTGACGGCCTTGGTGTCGCCGCAAAGTTGCTGGATCATGACCTCAATCCCGATGACCCAAACAAAGCGCTCAAAGCCTGGTGGCCCTCCACGGACGCGTATCGCCGGCTGGTAGAGATTGAAACTAAAATCTCTCATCCTGCGACGGCCAAACTGTTGCAGGAAATCAAGGACCCGGATATCCGCGCGCTGGAATCCATCATGTTTGCCCGCGCTCTGCTTGGGTTACCCATGAAACGCGTTACGGTTGCGGAGAAAAATAAGGACGGCAACAGAGTGCGCACTTCCGACGGTAACTAGACAGATTTAGCTTTATGAAAAAGCAAAACGGCTGCCCGAAAGCAGCCGTTTGGTCTTGCGAAAAGTCTAACAGCGCCTTAGCTGCGCGGCGGCTTCGATGGCTGAGTCGTTGAAGTGGAAGATCCGGTTCCATATCGCTTGGTGCTGGAGGATTGCTGGAGCGGTCGAACTCGGATTAGTGGTGCTGCTTGGAGTGGTGGTGCTTCCGGGCGTGCAGGGATTAGCGATGGTCGCTGAACAACGCGGATTGCTTTGGACAAAAAGCAAATCTCACCACGGATGAACACGGATGAGACGGATTTAAAATTCAAATGGTTCTGTTGAACTTTTTTTGGTCCGTATAAATCCCAGCCACGCAAGGGCGACACGCAGGCTTCCTGCAATCATCATAAAAACAGAACTTGTAGTGGTGAAAAGATGATTCGCAAGCTGAAGTCCGGTGAATATCGTTTGTACTCGCGCAAGAAGAACCCGAAAACCGGGAAGCGCCGCAACCTGGGAACCTTCTCATCCATGGAGAAAGCCAAGGCACATGAACGGGCGGTGCAGTACTTTAAACGCCACAAAAAGCGGTTTTACAGATAGCGTGAACTTTAAAAGCAAGCACAAGGCCCCTCCGTCCTACTCGCGCGCTGGTGAAAACGCGCGCTCGCTTAACGGCCGTGGGGATGACGAGTTATAAAAGATTTCGCAACACTAAAATTGTTCTAGAGGAGAGACTATGCCGAGTGAAAAACAGCGGAGCGCTGCTCGCAAGAACATCAAGAAGGCCGCAAGCGTCGCAAAAAAGAAGCGCACGATCGCGCATTTGCCGAAATCGACCAGGACTGCGCTAGGGAAGCAGGCAGCCAAGGTAGCGAAAGAGAAACGCCAAAAGAAGGCTGCATAAGATCAAGGCTAGCGAGAAGAAGCCATCGAAAATGTGCCGGGCATCGGACTGAAGATCACGGTGGCGTTGGTGCGATCAAAGAATACTGACCGGAACGGAGCTGCGGGAAGCAATCCATCCTGAAGATCAGAAGGCTTTTGCAGATCGTTGCGCAAGATCACGACTTGCGTTTCCGGCAGGTGAGCGCCGGCAATGGATACGTCATGCAGGAGAATGGTGGAAGCTCGATGATCGGCAAGGTTGGTAGCAACCTGCATCAGGCAATTGGCGTTTCCGCATGAGCGTTCTGTAGATCGAGCGATGCGGTCCTGAAAAATCAGGAATTGCGAAATACCGGAATCAAGCGCAAGTTTCCAACTTCCGCTGGGAGAAGCTTCAGATCCAACTTTAATTAGCAATCGTGACTCATTGATTTCCACGGGAACTCGCAACCCGATTGGTACTTGTGCGGATTCAGGGAAGGGATAAAGTTCCAGCGTGCGATGCTCATAGTCGAGACGGAAAGAGAACTGCAGCAGAAAATTCATGCCCAGCACGCCGCGAATTTTGTGGTCCAAAGCAGCGAGTTGCGGGAGCGGCACCGCCAACGCTTCCTGGTTTGAGACGGAAGCCGGGCCTACCCGGAACGTCTGGAAATAATAACGAGGCACATCCGTGGCGCTGGCCAGGCTGGCCAATTTGAGCCTGTCTTTGGGCTGCAAGCCGAGTTCGGAAGCGAGTTGCGGATCAATCAAAGTGGTATTGGTGCCGGTATCAATCAGGAAATCAAATGGTCCGCGATCATTGATGGAAACGCTAACCACCATTAAGTAACCTGCGATGGTACGAACACGAAGATGAGTATTAGTGCTTGAATCGGGGGTATGGGGTGCGGCGAACGCGGATTTGGCAGAGCAAGCCAACAACAGAATGATTGCGAGATGTTTTGCCAAACCAGCCATTCGTCTTCCTTGGGGACCTGCAAGCCGGCCCGAGGGAAGCCGCGAGAAGGCTATGGTGGACGCGATAGGGTTGAAGAGGAAGATAACTTTTGTTCGCAGCACTAGTGGGAGCAGGTAACGTGCGGGGAGACCAGGAGCGTTTCCAGTCGCCGCCGTTTTTAGCGAGGAAACTTCTTATGTGCTTTTAACCGCATGAATGCTGGAGATGGCGATATAAGCCCGAGCTGGAGGCTGCGGTGAATTACCGCAAAGCGTCTGGTGACCCATCCTGATTACGTTACTTTGCGACAACAACTCACGGCACGTTTGTTACCCTGCAATCAAATCACGTGTGCATGCGGGCTTACGTGTTGCGAGCGACAGCGGCAGCCTGAATTGCATGCGTGTTAGAATCACGCGGCCTTCACGCTCATGTCGATTCAACTCAGACGATCCATTGAATTAAGACGATCCATGGGACTTACTGCCGCCACTTCAATGGTGGTGGGAATCATTGTGGGCGCGTCAATCTTTGTGCAGCCGGCAGAAGTAACCCGGCTGGTACCAAACCGAAGCGGCGTGATTCTGGCGTGGCTGGTTTCAGGCGTGCTCACTCTGTGCGCCGCGCTGGTGTGCGCGGAACTGGCGCGGCTTTTCCCGGATACCGGCGGCGTGTATGTGTTCCTAAAGCAAATTTATTCTCCAGCCCTGGGATTTCTGTGGGGGTGGACGATGTTCTTTGTGATGCACGCAGGAATTCTAGCGGCGATTGCGGTGGTGCTCGGCCGCTACCTGGGATATTTCTTTGGGTTCGGCGACGCCGGCGTTCGCATGCTGGCCATGGCGGCGATCCTCGTTGTTTCTGTTATCCAATATCTTGGCGTGAAGCCGGGCAGCGCCGTACAGGTGATTCTTACCGCGGCCAAGGTTTTCGCCATCGCATTGTTATGCGCTGTGATTTTTACAGTAGGAAAAGCGGCGCACCAAAGCATAGCTATTTCTGCCGACCAGTCGATCCACCTCGCTTCTTTCGGCCTGGCCGTGGCCGCTGGACTCTTCGCGTTCGGCGGCTGGCACATGGTTTCATACTCCGCTGGTGAAACGCGAAATCCGGAGCGCACCATTCCACGTGCTTTAATCCTTGGTGTGTTCATTGTCACCGCCTGCTATACGCTTTTGAACGCTGCGTATCTTTACGTAATGCCGCTTAGCTCAGTGGCCACTTCTACTCGCGTTGCCGCCGAAGCCATGGAGCGCGTTCTTGGTCCTGTTGGCGGCAAGGTAATCACCGTGGTGATTATCGTTTCCGCGCTCGGATCGCTGAATGGGATCGTTCTCGCCGGCCCTCGAGTGTATTACGCCATGGCGCAAGATGGCTTGGCTTTCCGATGGATGGGAATGCTCCATCCTAAGCGCCAGACTCCTTATCTAGCGATTGCCGCTCAGGCAGTCTGGGCTTGCATCTTGGCAGCCACAAATTCTTATCGCGCGCTTTTTAGCCGAGTGATCTATACCGAATGGCTTTTCTTTGCGCTGCTGGCCGCCGGTATTTTCCTACTACACCGGCGCGGCGATTACAAACCAAAATTTCTTGCATTTGCCTTTCCGCTGCTGCCGGCCATTTCGTTTGTCACATCGGCTGCTATCGCTATCAATCAGATCTGGGCCGCTCCGCGCGACAGTTTCATTGGCCTGGGCTTGCTTCTTATGGGGCTTCCAGTATATTTTTTCTGGGCCCAACATAACGGAACAGAGAACGCAGTTAGAGGACCAGGCACGGATGCCAACGATCGATTTTCATAATCATTTCTATCCACCCGAATACATCAAAGCCATTGAACAAGGACCAAGCGCGGTCCGCATTACGCATGACTCGGCCGGTAATCCCTGCCTGCATTACCCGGGCGATTACAACGTCGCTGTGCCCGGCCATCGCGACATTGAATATCGCGAGCAGGTTCTGAAAGATTCCGGTGTTGATACTCAGGTCATTACTCTCACCACACCCGGCACGCACATAGAAGGCGGGGCGGCCGCCGTCCGGCTTGCTCGACTCGTGAATGACGCGTTCGCCCGCATCGTTGCCGACAAGCGTGGGCTGTTCGTTTCTCTTGCTACGTTGCCGCTTTGCGATCCTGCGGCATCAGTTGTTGAACTGCGCCGCGCCATGGAGCAGCTTAAGTTTCGCGGCGTAATGGTTTTCAGCAACATCAATGGCGTCGCGCTGAGTGATCGAAGTTTCTGGCCGCTTTGGGAAGCCGCGAATGAACTCGGCGCCATCGTTCATGTTCATCCCACAAATCCTGTCGGCGTTGAAGCCATGCTCGACTATTGGCTCATGCCGCTCGTCGGCTTCCTCATGGACACAACGCTCGCAGCGGCGAGCCTCGTCTTTAGCGGCGTGGCTGAGCGTTTTCCGAATATCAAATGGGTCCTGGGTCACCTGGGCGGCGCGATTCCATATCTTGCCGAGCGGCTTGACCGTGGTTATGAAGCATTTGCCGATTGCCGCAAAAACATATCGCGCGCTCCAAGTTCCTACCTCAAGAAGTTTTACTTCGATACCGTCAACTTCGATCCCCACGCGCTGGAGCTGGCCGTAAGCTTCGCCGGCGCCAGCCAGATCCTGGCCGGCAGCGACTATCCGCACCAGATCGGCAGCATTGCCAAGATGCTGGAGAGCCTGCAAGCCATGCGGGTGAGCGACTCCGACCGCGAGCTCATCCTCGGCGGAAATGCGAAGAGGTTGTTGGGGATTTGACAGAGCATCCTGCGGGCCTGTGAACTGACCCGCGACTTATGGCATGATAGATAGCATCTATTGTTCCAAGACCAGCCGCCTATGCCCGTCGTTCTCAAGATTGATCCGCATCGCAGAGTCGTGCACTCTGCGTTTTACGGCAAGATCACTGATGCTGAATTACTCGGGCATCGCACGCGTATTGCTACTGACCCGGACTTCAACTCTCAGTTCACTGACATTGTGGACTTCAGCGACGTGACCGATGCGGCAATAACGGAAAGCTCTATTGCCGTGCTGGCGGCAAACCCCAGCCTGTTCAGCAGCTCGGCAACCCACATTGTGATTGCGCCTGCCGCTGTCATGTTCCGGCTGGGAGCTAAGTTCAAGGAACTTGCGCAATCATCGCGCCCCAATTTTTATGTCGTGAAAACACGGGCAGAGGCATACCAGATTTTGCCTAGTGGGAATAAGCCAAAGTCAACGCCGCGTTGAAGTTCGGCGAGAACCAACAGCCCTGAAACGCGCAAATTTAGCCTATAAACTGCCGCAGCTCTCGAATTCGAGAGCTGCTTCTCATTTCCAGACAGAATGCGGGCTAATTCTTCCATCCAATCTTGCAGGTAGGTTATCTGGCGCGATGACGCACGGCAAGGTCTGGCAATCACCATCCCTGCGGGGAACGGGGATGGTGATAATCGCGCCTTGCGACAGATCATTGATCCCGGATGATCCGAAAGTTTTGCGCCGGCAAACATCTTGCAGTCGCGCGCGTTACAACCGAAAAATAATTTCATACGAATCGAAAGGGGAGAAACGCAATGGAAATGGAATCGCTGAGAGACCTGTTTGTGGATGAGTTGAAAGACCTTTATTCCGCGGAAAATCAAATCCTGAAAGCTTTACCCAAAATGATCAAGAAGGCGAGCTCAAAGGAGTTGAAGAGCGGCTTTGAGCAGCACCTGAAAGAGACCCAGGGCCAAGTGGAACGCCTGGAGAAGATTTTCAAGGAATTGGATGAGAGTCCCCGGGGAAAGAAGTGCAAGGGCATGGAAGGCATTATTGCTGATGGCAAAGAACTGATGGAAGAAGATGCCGAGCCTGAAGTAATGGATGCCGGCCTTATCGGCGCGGCGCAACATGTTGAGCATTACGAAATTGCCGGATATGGCTGCGTGCGGACATACGCCGAACTGCTGGGCGAGTCCAACTTTGTCAATCTGCTGCAAAAGACGCTGGACGAGGAAAAGGCGACCGACGAAAAACTGAATCAGCTTGCGCAAAAAATCAACGTGGAAGCAGAAAAAGCAGCCTAATTTTTATCTAGACGAAAGGCCCTGTGATTCTGGAAACAGAGCACAGGGCTTTCTTGTGTAAGTAGCCCCGGAAAAGTGAAATTTGGCGCCGCCACGCCGACTCTGGTTCATAATGGGAGCATTATGACGGCTTCCATCGGACAGATCAGCCCGCAGCCGGACGAGCCATTGGCTGAACCGGTAGATGGTATCAGCGATCAATTGGCGCCGAATCAAGTCCCGCCACTTACAGGCTATAACCTCTTTCTGAGCGATCGCACATTGGCTCAAGCCATAGATCGCGAAGGCGCAGGTTGGGCGCGCGCACAGATCACCGAGCTTGGGCGGCTGCTGGGCACGGAAGAAATGCAGCGCTGGGGCTTTGAAGCCAATGAAAATAAGCCGGTGCTGCACACGCATGACCGGTTCGGGGACCGTCGTGACGAAGTGGTGTTTCATCCGTCATGGCACAACCTGATGCGGACATCGGTTGCTAACCGGCTGCACTGCCTGCCGTGGCAATCGGGTGAAACTTCCGGCGGCGCTTCCACTGCGCGATCTGGCGCTCATGTTGCGCGTGCCGCGCTGATGATGCTAACGGCGCAGAATGAAGCTGGGCACACTTGCCCGATCTCCATGACGTTTTCAGCGATTGCGGCTTTGCGTGCCGAACCGGAGTTGGCGGCGGAATGGGAGCCACGCATTTTATCGTCTATTTATGATCCGCGGTTTGCGCCGGTGCAGGAAAAATCCGGCGTGCTGCTGGGCATGGGCATGACGGAAAAGCAAGGCGGCTCAGACGTAAGAGCCAACACGACGCGCGCAGAACGGATTGGAAGCTCGCGTGAGTATCTGATTACCGGCCACAAATGGTTTTGTTCCGCGCCCATGTGCGACGCGTTCCTTATCCTGGCGCAAGCCCCGCAGGGTCTTACCTGTTTCCTGCTTCCTCGCTGGGCGCCCGACGGCAAGCGCAACGCTTTCCACATTCAGCGGTTGAAAGACAAGATGGGGAACCGCTCCAACGCGTCGAGCGAAGTTGAGTTTGCGCAGGCCTGGGCCCATGTGGTGGGCGAAGAGGGAAGAGGCGTGCAAACGATCATCGAGATGGTGAACCACACGCGTCTGGATTGCGCCATTGCCGGCGCGGGGCTGATGCGGCAGGCGCTGGCGCAGGCTGTCCATCACGCGCGACATCGCGCGGCGTTTGGGAGGTTACTGATCGATCAACCGCTGATGCGCAACGTTTTAGCCGATCTTGCGATTGAGTCTGAGGCCGCAACGCTGCTCATGATCAGGCTGGCCCGCGCATTTGACCACCGCGAATCCGATGCGCGCGAACGCGCCTTTTGCCGCGCTGCCACCGCGATCGCCAAATATTGGTTGTGCAAGCGTGCTCCGATGCATGTGGGCGAGGCGCTGGAGTGCCTGGGTGGAAACGGTTATGTGGAAGAGTCAATCATGCCGCGGCTTTATCGTGAAGCGCCGTTGTATTCCATCTGGGAAGGGTCGGGCAACGTGATGTGCCTGGACGTGCTGCGAGCGCTGACCAAGGACCCAGCAACAGTGGAAGCGCTGATGGCTGAGTTGCAATCGAGCACGGGCGCGGACGAGCGCCTGGATGGATATGTGAAAAACATTGGCAATCGATTGACCGGGGCTGCCGGGGACAAACACTCAGCTAGAGACCTGACAGAAAAACTGGCGCTGGCGCTGCAAGGATCTTTGATGGTGCGTTACAGCTCTCCGGCAATGTCGGAAGCTTTTATTGCTTCAAGGCTTGCGGGGCAGCATGGCCATGCGTTTGGGACGCTGGCGGAAGAGACGGATGTTAAACAAATCCTGAGCAGTGTGATTGAGCCAGTGGCGATGCAAACATAAAAAAGTCTTCGCGACCAGCGTTCGGCCGCGAAGACTCCACCAAGGAAAGAAAAACAGAAGATCACAGAGCTTGCGAACTTGCTCGGCAGGAGACTCTGTGGACTTCTTTAGTTCCCTATCGGCATAGTGGAGTGAGGTGGCAATTCGTTTCATCGATTTAAAAAAAATCTCTGCGGAGGCACGGAGGGGCTTTGTACAAAAAACCCCAAACCTCACCATAGATAACACTGATAGCACTGATTTACACGGATCAAAAAAGTTCAAATAAGACGACTTTGAATTTGCAAATCCGTGTCATCCGTGTTCATCCCCGGTGGGATTTGCTTTTTTGGGCAAAGCAACGCGGAGGCCGGAGACGACCCTGTCGGTCCTGCAGAAAAATCACGGATAGCGGAGATTATTATTGCAATTCGCTGATTTTTCGCTTATAGTGAGGGCAGTTCTGCCGGGAGCGGCGCTGGCGGGACGTTGCCAAATTGGCAATCCGGGTTTACCCGAAAAGGCCTGCACCTCTGCGGTCTGTGGGCCTTTGTGTCGCTCCCAGCTACTGCGGCCCTGAAGGGATCCAGGATGCGAAGCCGTAAGGCTGCGCGTTTTGGAAAAGAGTCCTTCCGTGAGTGGCCGTAGTGTGCGCAAAAGCAGTTGGCAATTAGCAACTGGCCTCTGCATCAATCACAAATCCTGAAAATTTTATTTGGCGGATGTTTTCTGAAAAGGCCGTCTTGGCTGACGCGACGCGGCAGCGGAGCCGGTCCCTCACCCTGAGCCTCAGCAAGCCTCGGCTGCGGGGATTCGGGATGGCAGATCGTTAAGCGGACAGAATTTCGTTGGCCAATAGATGTCGAGTAAAAGTGCGTTGAGGTGCGCAGGCGAAAGCGCCTGCGGTCCACGAGAATTTCCAGCTATCAAAGGCACAGGGGCTAAAGCCCCAGACAGGGAGTCGGAAGTACGGCACGAATAAATTCGTGCCCTGACACTTGTCTCGTCTGAGGAGACTTTTTTCGCAGCATGTAATCCGTGCCGCGCTCCATCTCTGCACATAACAGGATGAATCCGAAGTTTTTGTAGTTCATAAGTTTTTCAAAATCGAGCCACCCAAAACGGGTGGCTTTTTTATTTGGAGGGGTACCTTGACGAAAGAAGAGATCATTGAAGCGATTCAAAACTGCGCGGACGAATTAGGCCGCGTTCCGACGGTGCCGGAGTTAAAAGAGATGCACCGAATCACTCTGCGCACAATCCGGCGGTTCTTTGGTCGATACGCGGATGCGCTGCGCGAAGCCGGCTTTGATCCGCATGGCCAAGGTTACAAGCTAGATCTGGATACGCTATTCCAGGATTGGGCCGGGGTGGCGCGGCGAGTGGGAAAATTGCCGGGCCTGGTGGAATACAGCAGGGAAAGCCGGTATAGCGTAGGGCCCCTGCTGACGCGGTTCGGGGGATGGACGGAGGTCCCGCGTGGGTTGCTGAAATTTCTGCGTGAAAAGGGACTCGAAAGCGAATGGGAAGACGTACTCAAGATGCTAGAGGCGCACGAGGATAGAAAACGGTGCGCGGACAAGAGTTCGAGTACGGCGATCACGAGATGCAAAAAGGAGCGTCCGCTGTATGGAGCGCCACTAACTCCGCTGGGGCTGGTACATGCGCCGACGAACGAGTTGGGCGTTGTCTATCTTTTTGGGATGATGTCCGGCCCGTTGGGACTGGTGGTGACGAGACTGCAGCCGGAATTTCCCGATTGCGAAGTCATGCGCGAGGTGGAAGGCGGACGATGGCAGAGGCTCAATGCGGAGTTTGAGCAGGAAAGCCGTAATTTTCTGATCCATAAGCACGATCCGAATGAGTGCGACATGCTTATCTGCTGGGTGCACAACTGGCCGGAGTGTCCGGAATGGATTGAAGTAGTGGAGTTGAGCCGGGAAGTGCGGAAGTTAATGAAATGAAAAACCCACCACGGAGGCACGGAGACGCGGAGAAGAGTTTGGCCGGAGATTTACGAAGAAGAGCGCAGATGAAACTATCGGAGAGTTACGGAGAAGGCCAAAGAACATTCGCAGACAGTACAATGCCAACTGAAAGTCAAGGCTCACTGCCAGTAAACCAAAGTAAAGACGCTTATGTCGATAAAAAGAGGAGCCACCATTGGGGCTGGTCTCGGAGCGGGAGTCGCGATCACCCTACTTTCTCTTGAGCACATTCGACCGTTTTCGATGCATGCTAATGCCATTGTTGAACGGCTGACGTTCCGGCTATGCCCACTGTACATTCTAGGATTCGCCAATGGAATGGTTAGCATGGCCGCCCTTGTTGTGGTAACGATAGTAGGTAATGCGCTTCTGTACGGGGCGGCACTCGGCATTGCAGCAGCCCTAGCGAATCTCTCTTCCAGGGGAAAGGCGACATGAGCTGAAAGACGGTCACACGTGGGCTCACGCGACGCGGCAGCGGAGCCGTTCCCTCACTCCGAGCCTCAGCAAGCCTCGGCTGCGGGGATTCGGGATGGCAGGTGGTTGTGTTGGCAGTAACGCGTAGGTTTCGGGTGAGATGACTTAGCACGCAGGCGAGGGCGCCTGCGCTCCACGATTTTTTTTCTTACAAAGCGAGTTGTGCTTTTGTTGATGACTTCAATTAGCACAACTAAAACACAGGCAGGAGTGTCTGCGCCACATAGCCTAAAAAATGCGGCAGGTTTTCAAGCCTGCCGCAATGTTATTGAAGAAGAGACATGCTACGTGTCTACCCTAGTAATTGTTCTCGACTCCGGATCCTCCAAAATCGAATCCGGAATGCGAGGAACTGATAAATCTACTACTTCTTGGCTGCGCCTTTCTTTTTGGCTGTGCCGGTTTTGGGAGCGCCTGTTTTCGGCACTGCCTTGGCCTTGGCCGGGGCTTTCTTAGTTCCGGGAGCGCCGCGCGGGTTGATCAGGTTAAGAGCGTCCTCAGCATTGAACGGGAACTGGCGAACTGACGTCTGTCCGGTGGTGCTGAGGGTGACGTCAACACGGCGGTTCTGGGCAAGAGCCAGCACTTTGGCATTTTTGCTGAGCTGCGTTTTTTGTGCCGCGGTGATGTTCTGGTCCTGGTCAATGGCTTGCTTGACCTGGTCTGTGGTCATGGGCTCTTCGATGCCCAAACCTTGAGTTTCAATGGCATCGGCTGAAACACCATTGGCCACAAGATAAGCCTTGGTGCGCTCCACACGACGTTCAGAAAGTTTCTTGTTGTACTCCGGACCACCGCGAGGATCAGCATGGCCCTGCAGGATCAGGTGAGCATCTGGCTTGAAGGCCAGATACTTCTTGAAGTCGCCCGCCAGGGAGAGCAGTGTCGTCTTCTGGCTGGCCAGTAGTCCGCTGGTAATCGGACTGTTCTCCGTGGGTTGAGCGGTGGGGAAGTAGATGCTGTGCAGAGAGAGCCGCTGTTCAAGCTGCTTCTGCTCAATTGCCGGCTGTACGGTAACTTGCGTTGTGGCCTCAGTTTCACCGCCGCGACCGTCACTCACATGGCACGTAATGGTGTAATTTCCAGGAGCAAGACCTTTGGAATCGAACTGAGCAGTTGCGCCTGTGCCTGATACATTGCCGCCGCTGGCTTTGTAGCTATACGTCAGCTTGTCATTATCCGCGTCACTGGCGGTTGAAGTGATTGTTGCGCTCTGGCCTGCGGTAACCGTGGCAGGGTTGGCAGCGCACGAAATGGTCGGCGGAGTGTTGGGTTTTTCTTCAACAGTTACGTCGGTAGTAGCGTTGGTGGTTCCGCCACGTCCGTCGTCACAGGTGGCAGTGATCGTATATTTGCCGGGCTGAACGCCAGTGGAATTCCAGCGAGCTTCAGCGCCGGTGCCTTCAACCGTCCCGCCTGTCGCTGTGTACTTGTAAGTCAGCGTGTCATTGTCAGGATCGCTGCACTGAGCCTTGAGGGTGATGCCGTCTCCGGAACCGGCAAAGACCTTGGTCGGGTCGGCGCTGAGAGTGACGGTCGGCGGATGGTTGGGCGGAGGCGGAGGAGGATTGCCGCCGAAGTGCAGAACCAGTCCAGCAGAGGCGCGAAGATTATTTTGTTTGTTGTCGCCACCGTCAGTGAATTTGGTCAACAAATACTCGACCTGGAACAGACGTACGCCAATGTGCTTATTAAAGTTTCCGTCGAGCCCCATACCGAGGGCCGTGGCAAATGAATTCTGCGAAAATGCGCGGTTGAAAAATGCTGAGCCGCTGGGGACAGTAGAAACCTGTATGCCTGCGAGGCGCGCAGCGCCGAAGAGGGCGTGCGCAAATGGGGTCCAGTGCTCGCCACGGTGCGAAAATTGCGGCCCAAACAGATACGTATATGCGCTGCCGCTGACAGGACGCGGGAGGTCTTTGATGCGATAAACGCCGAAGTCGCCGACAAGACTGAACCACCGATTGACGTTGCCGGCCAGAGAGCCTGTGAATCCGTGCCAGTTGAACGTTTCTTTGACGCCGCCAGTATTTGTGCTGAAGCGGACAAAAGAATATCCAGCAAAGAGATCAACTGCCGGATAGGAATCACTGCTGCTGGCAGCTTTGGTTTTGGTCTTAGCTGGCGCTGTGTCGGTTTGCATTGGGATGAATGGCGCCAGATACGCGGTGGAGCTGCCAGTAGCGTTTGGGGCGCTGGGCTCAATGGTGGTCGAGTTGGAAGAGTTAGCAGAATCTTCCGCAAAAGCCTGCGTAAAAAGTAAGGACCCCAGAATCACTGTCGCAACAACACGCGCCACGAACTTCATTCTTTGCCTCCTGTGCGAGTTAGGGTTAACTCACGGCACACCATCATACAAGAAAGCTCATTGAGAGGTGGGGAGGGGTGACCAGGAGTTAAACAGTACAAGAAGGAGGAATCAGGACTGTCAGGAGGGCTGTCGATTGAGAAAAGGCACGCAAAAACGCAAAATAGAAGCAATTAGACGAATAAAAGGCGACATAGAGGGGATAAAAACCATTGCAAATAGCAAAAATTTCGACTAGAATACTTAGTTTTGCAACGAGCTTTGGGTTCCGGTGAGGGTTGATCTAGCCTTTTTTCATTAAGTTTGAAACCAAAGACGGATTTTGGGAATCCAAAGTTAAGTTCATAAATTGTAAGCACTCTTCTATCTAAAAGGCAGGGCGAAACCTATTATGGCAAGGCGACGCGGTAATCCTAACTGGGGCAAGCCTGAGCCCATCGGGCCAGTCATCCCCGTTGTCACCTCCTTTGAGCAGGCAGTCAAGGAATTCAAGCTGACACCTGATCAATACATCCGGTCTACTCGTTTGCGCGAGTGGGCGCGCAGAAATAAAAACAGCAAGTACATACCAGAACCTTTACTGGAAGCCTGGGGCTTCGAAATTGAGAGTACGTTGTAAGCTGTTTACTATCAATGTTTACAAAAAAGGCTGCTTCGGCAGCCTTTCTTTTGTCGGCGATAGGAAATGCTTTCCTTTACAAGTAACGAGGTTTTAGCCGTAGTAATTGCCGCCAGCTTCGCCGCAGGCTTAAACGTTTATGCGACAGTTGCTACCTTGGGCCTGCTTTCTCACGTTCACGCCTTTCAATTGCCATCCGCGCTGCACATGCTGGGATCATGGCCAGTAATCCTTGCCTGCGCCGTCCTTTTCGGGCTCGAGTTTTTTGCCGACAAGATCCCTGTCTTCGATCTCATCTGGAATGCCCTGAACACCTTTGTAAAGGTGCCTGTCGCCACGCTGCTGTCTTATGGCACCGCTCAACATCTTTCCCCGGGACTGCAAATGGCAGTCGCTGCATTAGGCGGCGCCATTGCCCTGGCCGCGCACGGAAGCAAGATCGCCATTCGCGCTGCGGTTACTCCATCTCCTGAGCCTTTCTCCAACATAGCCTTGAGTTTCACTGAAGACGTTGCAGCCATTTCTCTTACATGGTTTGCTACCCGCCATCCGATAATTGCCAGTATTATCGTAACGATCTGCCTGGTGCTGGCGGTTCTGGCGATCCGTTATTTGGTTCGGGCGTACCGACGTCTGTTCCAGCAGACGCGGGCATTTTTACAACTGACGTCCGGGAGTTTGACCTGATTGCTGGCCGCATGCGATATTTCTCAGTTGATTTTAACGTTCCGTTAACATGCGCCAGGAGAGTTCCCGCTTACATGGTCCGACTTGTTCCTAGAGACACAAAGTTCTTCGATATGTTCGCTGAAATGGCCAGCAACCTCGGTGACGGCGCCCGCTTGCTCAAACAGACGCTCGAAGATTTCAAGGATCTCGACGCTCGCGTGCAGCAACTCAAAGATATTGAGCACCGCGGCGACGATATGACCCACAATATTCTCACCAAACTGAATCAGACTTTCATCACGCCTTTCGATCGTGAAGATATTTATCGGCTGGCCTCCTCGCTCGACGACGTTCTGGATTTCATCTATGCCGCTGGTGTTCGGCTGATCATGTATAAGATCACCAGCGCTCCTCCGGCTGCCTCGCTCCTGGCTGGAATCGTCGTTAAACAGGCCGACCAGCTTACTGACGCTCTTGCGCGTCTCGGTAAAAAGCATGACAACGTGCTGGAGAATTGCGTGGAAATCAACCGGCTGGAAAATGAGGCTGATGGTGTGGCCCGCGCGGCCATCGCGGTACTGTTTGAAAAAGAAAAGGACCCTATTTCCCTGATCAAGCTAAAAGAGCTCTATGAAGTCCTTGAGACCGCCACCGACAAGGCTGAAGATGCAGCCAACGTTTTGGAAGGCGTAGTTCTGAAAAGCGCATAAGTGGAACAAACCCTAATAGCTGTCACACAACTGATGCGCAAGGGTGCTCTGCAACAGGAGCAGAAATGCATTCCAGGCGAGAAGACTTGCTAGCGGTTTGGAGCCAAGCGACATTTTTGAAGTTTACTTGCGGCGAGGCCGACCACGCGCCGAGCCGCTCGCATCAAGGCGGAAAGATGTGTATCAGCGGAAAGGCTCATAAAGCGGTTTGGAGCGAAGCGACAGGAGAAGTCAAGTGCACCTGAGCGGATTATTGGTTGCAGTCACCATTCTGATCGCTCTTTCCTTCGATTTCATCAACGGCTTCCATGACGCCGCAAATAGCATTGCAACAGTCGTTTCCACGCGCGTGCTCTCGCCTCGGCTTGCTGTTATTTGGGCTGCTTTCTTTAACTTCGTCGCCGCGTTCGTCTTTGGGACCGCAGTGGCCAAAACCATTGCCGGTGGTCTCGTTGATCCGCACCAAGCCACGCAATACGTCATTCTTTCTGCTCTTGCGGGCGCCATTATATGGGACCTTCTCACGTGGTGGTGGGGTCTTCCGACTTCATCTTCCCATGCGCTAATCGGCGGTCTCGCGGGAGCAGCCATTGCCCGCGCCGGCTGGCATGTCCTGGTGCGCGAGCCCAAATTACATTGGCCTATCATCGGCACCATCCCCGGCTTGGGTGAAAAATGGATGTCAACCTTGATTTTTATTGTCCTGGCGCCGCTGATCGGCCTGATTCTTGGCCTGGGCCTGATGGTTGCGGTTTCCTGGATTTTCAAAAGCGCCGCGCCGCGCACCGTTGACAAGCTTTTTCGCAAGCTGCAGCTTCTCTCTGCCGCTGCTTACAGCCTGGGACATGGCGGTAACGACGCGCAAAAGACCATGGGCATCATCGCAGGGGCTCTGCTCACTGGCGGCTATCTCACACCCGCACAATTCTCCTCCGGATGGGGAGAATACAAGTGGTACATCATCCTGGGCGCCAACGCCGCGATCGCACTGGGAACGTACATGGGAGGATGGCGAATCGTGCACACCATGGGATCAAAAATCACTAAACTTCGTCCGGTTGGTGGATTCTGCGCTGAAGGCGCTGGCGCGGTCACGCTTTTCGTTCTGGCCTATCACGGCATTCCGGTCAGCACCACGCATACTATTACCGGCGCGATCGTCGGTGTGGGGTCCACTTCACGCCTTTCCGCTGTGCGTTGGGGCGTTGCGAAACAAATTGTCTGGGCCTGGGTTCTCACAATTCCCGCATCTGCCATCGTGGCCGCGCTCACGTTCTGGGTTATTCGACTCTTTGTGCCCACGGCATAACTGCGCTGGCTGTTGGAAAGAAGAGAGAGTGGCACCGTCTCACAGTCCCAAAATGGAACATAATCCACAGACAATACATGGTCCGAGCTGGATTTTTCTTGACCGTTGCTCTGTGCGGAGCGCAACATTTTAGCTGCGCAAAAAATCGAAAGGAGAGCTCAATGCAAGATATTCTTAGCAACGCAACAGAAACTTCATCCGTGGTCAACGCGGATATCGTTCGCTCCTGGAAGGACGCCAGATATCGCCGCAGTCTTTCTGCACAACAACTTCAAGAATTGCCGGAGCATCCTGCCGGTCCAGTCATGTTGACTGATCAGGAATTAAAAGTCGCGGCAGGACTAGCGCTTGAGGATGATTTTTCTATACCGCAAACCACGGCGCTGGGCTGCACGGATTTCACATTCCATGGCTGGAAATCCTGCGGCTGCTGACCGTAGCAGACAACTAGCTGCTTTGTTGGTGTAGGCCACAACTTCTCTAAATGATTGTGCCTGCAGTTTTACTCTTTGTGGGTTCGCGAGAATTAGCGGGCCCACAACAAGTAAATGAGATTTGTAATCCCTTCCTGTGCTATCAAAAGATATCAACATGAGCGCGTCTATCGTCGACAGTCCCGCGTGGCGGCGCGCATGGTCGCTCACTGAGCGCCTCTCCAAACTCCGTCAGGCTGAGAACAAGACTCAAATTCCAATGAACGCGGAGCTTGCCGCAGAAACTCTTGCTTTGTGGCGGTCTGGCTCGCCGTTTGATAAAGACTCATATTTTTCTGATCGTCTTGCCATGGATGGCATTACTGAAGAGGAGTTCACGCATCTGCTGGGGACACCGGTTGAAGTGCTCAGCAGCAATGGCACTGCGCCCGCCTGGGTGCAGATGATGGTTCGCGCTTATTCTGGCCCGGCAAGCCCGCCCAATGTACAGCGTGAAAATTGGGGAGAAGCCGCAAACCTTCCAGCGGCAGGTTTTTTAAATCTTGTGGAACCGCTGATGCGCGCTGTGCGCCTTCAGTTACAAGCGAGAGTAGAGCACATCAAGCAAGGCCACCCTGCTGCTCCATTTGAGACCGCGCGCGCTGTGGATGCTTTATTCGCATACTTGCCTGTGCGTCTTCTGATGATGATTGCCAAGACCATGGTGCTGGAATTACATGTAGCCAGGCTTGAGGGAGCGCTGGAAGGGTCCACTCCGGAAGAGCGTTTTGCCAGCTTCACAGAACGTTTATCTCAGAGAGAAGTAGCCTTAAATCTTTTTTCAGAATACCCCGTATTGGCACGAAGGCTGGCTAGTTGTATTCAGAATTGGCTGAGTTACAGCGCCGAATTTCTGGAACGCCTTGCAGCTGATTGGAATGACATAGTAAGCCTTTTCAAGATCGGCTCTGAATGCGGATTCCTGACGGAGGCCGCGGCGGGCGCCGGCGACACACACCGTCACGGCAGGTCCGTTCTCATTGCGCGATTTGAAAGCGACCTTCAGCTTGTTTACAAGCCCAGATCCATTGCAGTGGACGAGCATTTTCAAGACTTCATTCGGTGGACAAACCAGAAAGGCGCAGATCCCCAACTCCGTACTCTGAAGGTACTGAATCGTGAAACTCATGGCTGGATCGAATTTGCCAATACCGCAGGCTGCAAGTCGCAGGAAGAAGTTGGCCGTTTTTATGAAAGGCAAGGAGAGTACCTGGCTATTCTTTACGTATTGCAGGCCACCGATTTCCACTTTGAAAATCTTCTGGCCTGCGGAGAGCATCCTGTTCTGGTGGATTTGGAAGCGCTCTTTCATCCATGGCTTCGCGAGATTGACATCAAGCAACCGGATATTCGTATGGTGGCTCTGGCCAAGGGCTGTTCGGTTCTCAGGGTTGGTTTGTTGCCGCGCCGGATCTGGAGCCATGACGACTACATCGGAATGGATCTTAGTGGTCTCGGCGGCGCTCCCGGCCAGCAGTCGGAGGACATCTTGCAGTGGGTGAGTGAAGGCACTGACGAGATGGCGGCGGTCCGTCAGCCCTTCCGTATGCCGGGCGCGCGCAATCGCCCGAATATCGACGGCGCAGAAATTGATGTGCGGACATATACCAATGAGATCGTTGCAGGCTTCACCAGAATGTATGACTTGCTTCTTCATCATCGCGATGAACTGCTCCGCGATAACGGGCCACTGAGTCGTTTTGCCCAAGATGAAGTACGCGTTGTAGCGCGGGCCACACGCGGCTATGGAGTACTGCTCTCACAAACGGCGCATCCGGATTATCTGCGCGACGCGCTTGATCTGGATCGCTTGCTTGATCGCTTATGGGTAGGCGTGGAACACAACCCTCATTTGCTGCGTTTGATCAAAGCGGAGCGCCGCGACCTGACCGAAGGCGACGTTCCCATATTCACTACCTGTCCCGAGTCAAACGACCTTTTTACCAGTGACGGCGAGAAGATCGAAAACTTTTTTGCAAAAACCGGATTGGCTCTTTCTCGCGAGAGCATTCAGGGCCTGAGCAATGAAGATCGCCGCAGGCAAGTCTGGTTCATCAGGGCATCTTTGGCGACGCTGGATCTTCAGGAAGACAATCTGACGCGGTCCGCATACGAACCTGTGTGGCCGTCTTCCATCTTGAGCCGGAAAGAACTGGCTCCGCTGCTGATCGAAGAAGCGCGCCGAATTGGAGAGTGGCTGGAAGAGCTTTCACTCCAAGATGAGAATAACGCTACATGGATTGCATTCGCTTACATGAAAAAGACGTGGTCGCTGGACGCGCTGCTTGAAGATCTCTACGCCGGATCGGCTGGGATCATTCTTGCTCTGGCATATCTGGGCTCGTTCGGCTTTGACAGATATACAGAACTGGCTCGGCGGGCGCTCAACACCCTGCGCGCGCGCTTGGAAGATCGCGGCAAACACATGCACTCCATTGGCGCGTTCGACGGTTGGGGAGGAATCATCTATTTGCTGTCTCATCTTGCGGCGTTGTGGCAGGATCCGGAACTCATCTCATACGCTGAGAGCATAGTCGATCGCCTGCCAGGGCTCATTAATCAAGACGAGAGTCTGGATGTAATAGGCGGCTGTGCTGGCTGCATTGGCGCTCTGCTCACTCTTGAGCAGATCTCGCCTTCAAACAAAACTCTGGCTGCGGCTATTCAATGCGGTGACCGGCTCATTGCCAAGGCGCAGGCCGTGGAAGGCGGAGTAGGGTGGTTTCTTAAAAATATTGAGACGGTAAAGCCGATCACAGGGTTTGCGCACGGAGCATCCGGCATTGCATGGGCGCTGCTGGCGTTGGCTGCGCGCACAGGAAACGCAAAGTACAGAAATACCGCGCTGGAAGCTATTGCGTATGAGCACGGTCAGTATTTTCCTGCGGCAGGGAACTGGGCTGAAAATGCGCCCGGATCGGAACAGCCCGGAAAAGAAACCGGCCCCTCAATGGCATGGTGCTATGGCGCTCCGGGCATTGGCCTGGCCAGAGTGGCGGCCATAAACAATATCGATCATCCAAAAGTTCGCGAAGACTTAGACCGCGCTATTCGAGCCACAGTGAAACAAGGCCCCGGTCTCAACCACTCACTGTGCCATGGCGATCTCGGCAATCTGGATTTTCTGCTTCAGGCTGCAGAAGTTACAGGCAGTCAAGAACTGCTTCAGAAAGTGGACGAACTGGCCAATCAAATTATTGCCAGCATGAAAAAATATGGATGGTTGTGCGGCGTCCCCCTCAGCGTTGAATCGCCCGCACTGATGAACGGACTGGCTGGAATCTGCTACGGACTTCTAAGGATCGCCGCTCCAGATCGCGTAGCTTCAGTGCTTACACTCTCACCGCCTCAGCGTGGGTCAATGAATAAGAAATCAATTAGCAGGTAAGTGCCGGGTACCTGTCGAATCGAAAGGCATATGCAAAATACGTATTCTGATCTGCGCTCCTCTGCGCAAATCTGCGGCCCAAACTCCTCATCCCGCTTGTATCCGGATGACCTGATGCTCGCCGCATCCGGTTCGGACCGCGGTTTTGATCTGGTCCAAGACGCTTTTCCCGTACTTCAGCAGAAAATACGCTGCGCCAATCTCACGCTCCTGCAATTCCTTGTTGGGATAGAACGCGGTGATCAATTCGTCGGCATGGCGTAGGACTTCAGTATTCTTTCGCGCCTCGGCGCGCGCGGCTTTGTCTCGTACACTCTGCAATTGGTATCGCATCTTCGATCCCGCGTTTTCCGCGGCATCTATCAGCGTTTTGTCCAGCTTCTCCAGCGGCCCTTGGATCAGCGTCAGTGCCTTTTCCACATGCGCTGCCGCAAGATCAAAGCTGTTAAGGATGCTGTCCGGCAACGCTCGACTGGCTACCAACTCGCGTGTCTTTTCCGGCGTATTAAACAGATCGGGAAGGGAAAGCTGATAACGGTCCATCAGCTTGGCCGTGCGGGGTTCAATCAGCGTGGCAAAAATTCTTGGGACGACCGGCGTTACTCTGCCTGCCAGCTTCCGGTACACAACTTCAATCTGAGCAAAGTACGCAATCTCAGCCGGCCCGCCGATATAGCACAAAGTCGGCAACAAATAATCTTGCATTAGGGGACGTAACAGGACGTTTGCGCTGAACTTCTCTGGACATCGCTCCGCTTCATTCAGCAACTCCGGGGCAGACAGTTTACGCTCCCCAATAAAGAACTCTCCATCCTGCTGGCGCACCGGCGTTCTGGCTCCATCTTCAAAATAGAAGCAGAGCGTATGCGAAGTCGTTACTTTTACCTGCGCGTGGTATCCAGCCGCTTCCAACTCCTGGTTACGCGCTGCCAATGCCTGGTTGATTTCATCCGACTTCTCTAGTGCCGCCCGAAACACCGGCTGCGCAATGCGGTGCAATTCCGGATCGAGTGGGTTCAGGAAGACCACGCCCATATCGGAAAATACCTGGGTGTAGAACCTGGCAAATGCGGTTCCAAACGTCTCGCCTTTGCGATAGCTCGCCGCCAGCAGTTCGCTGATCTCCGATTTCCCAAATAGCGCTTCTACCTGCTGCGTCGTTGCGGTGATCTCATCCGTGAATGCAATGTTCCCGACCGGCGCGCCTTCGCGATGCGGCACATTCACCGTGAATTTCTGCAGGTGATCGCCGGCCGCGAGGTTCACCGCATTAATTTCCTCCAGATCATGGTCTTCTGTTGCCAGCCAGAACATTGGCACTGCGCCGGCCTTTTCCGCCATCAGGACAGCCGTCAGCGCTTTCAGAATGCAAAACGTCGGCCCGCCGAACAGTCCAACCTGCTGTCCCGTTACCACTGCAGCAGCGCCCTGCCGCAGCCGGTCGATATTAGCCAGAGTTTTTTCGCCGGCGCCGAATTCGCGGTTCTGGCGTTCCAGAATGGCCGCCACCGCCTGCCGCCGCTCCGCCGGATAATTGATTTTCTTGATCTCATCCGCCCACCAGTCCTGGCTCAGCGGCGGACGCGCATAGAACTGCTTCACGCGGTCAAAGTGATGGAGGTAATCGTCAAACAGCCGGGTAGTGTGGGGAATACTTGAAAACGGCAGACACTCGGTTTCCACGTTTGGGCTCTCCACCATTTGCATAGACTCATTGGACTCACGCCGGCCCCGCTGGTTGCACAAAATGTGCATCCATTGGCGACTGTCGATTGTAAAGGTGGCGACACCCAAAACTCGAATTACCTATAAAATGAATATTCCCGCGCCGGGATGGCGGAACTGGCAGACGCAGCGGACTTAAAATCCGCAGGGCTTAAACGGCTCGTGGGGGTTCGAGTCCCCCTCTCGGCACCAATTATTAGGACTACCCGTTAGTATTCGACCGTTTGATCGTCAGACGATGTGCCTTGCGTCTCTGCTTCTTCTTGGCCAGTCGTGCGACGGCATACTTGTTCGTTTCGGCTGGTGAGGCAGATTTTTTCTCAGATTTCGCCTTGGACTCGGGCATGGCATTTGACTCCGGACTGCCGGTTGCTGTTGTGTTCATATTTCCCCTTTGTTTTTTCTCTGTAACTTGTATCCGCGATTTTCGCCGCGATAAAAGCGTTGCTTAAGCCTTACGCAGCGGCTTGCCGCAACGCAGGCAATTGGCCTCTGCTCGCGGTGTAATAGCATGGTACGCGTGACACATCGTTTGCGATCGATAGCTCGCCACCCTAATCCCGAACGAATTCATTTTGTAAATCTTGAACATTGCAACCATTGAAATTAAGCCGATAAAAACGCTGAGGCAAACGGTGCTCGTGTCCATAATGAAGAAGCCTTCCCAAATGCGCGATATCGACAAAGGAGGATAATCCCTCCGGATTCAGTTGTGCAGAGTGCCATCGCGAGAGTGGAGTGAAAAAATCCAGAGATGCGAAGCAAGAACCTACCGTGCATCAAGACTAGTCCCCGCAGCGTGTTAAAGCAAACGAAATAGCCCTAAACGCAGAACTGCCCGGAGCTTCAAAGCATCCGGGCAGTGATTCGGGTTCTTACAGAACTTTTACGTTCTCGGCCTGGAGGCCTTTGGGGCCTTTGGTCACGGTGAACTCCACCGCCTGGCCTTCCGGCAAGCTGCGGAAACCGCTGGACTGGATGGCGGAGAAGTGCACAAACACGTCTCCATCGCCGCTGTTCCGGGTAATAAATCCAAATCCTTTTGCGTCGTTAAACCACTTCACAATTCCTTGTTCCATTTGTAGTTGTTCCTTTGTTTTTTGATATTCCTGCTGAAGAAGATTGACTGGTATTTGTGAGGTGGGTTGTCGCTTTGAGGCTGGACCGGCTCGCTAACCGTTGGTGAATCACTTAACGGGAAGTCTTAGTATACCACATGGCCGGGAAACCCAAACAATCATACCGACGGCCTCAAATCACGCCCGCAATCGCCTGTCCTGCCCCCTTCGAAAACCCTTAAATATCACGGCCATGTAGATTCATGTTGCAGCACTGCCTCTAAGCGCGTAGCTTGGAAGGATGACACCACCCAATGTGAACACCCCTCCGGCTTCCCGTCCCAAAGTTGTTGTCAAGGGCCCTATTCGCTGCCATAAATGCCAGATGCTGTGCCAGGACGCCGAGCAGTATCTCAGCCATACCTGCGTTCCAAGAAATCCTCAGCGTTAGCCAAAGACACACCAATCTTTCTTTTCGATGTCGATGTCGTCCAATTGATTCCACATTGCTAGGCCGGCTTTTGCAACGCGATCTGATGGCTGGTCTTCCTGACCTCTTTTGTGTCTTCCGGCAGTTCCAAAGCGACGCGGTGGTCTCGTGCGGAAGCTTTGCCTGCCTGTACCCAGCCAAAGCGCGTGAGCAATGATCCGGCAATGCTCGACCATGCCGCCGCGCGGCGTAGCTTTACATTCCCTGTGACTGCATAGGCGATTCGCAACCCCATGGGCACCGGCCCGGAGAGAACTCCTCCTGCCCGCACAATTGCGCCGCTCCAGCCTTTGTGTAGAGGCTCATTCACGCGGTCGCGCTTGGTTTCCAATTCAAAGCCTTCATAGATCTCATAAGCTGAAGCGCTCATGCCCAGCAAGTTGAGCGCACAGCTGTTCTCAGAACCCAACAATTCTAGGGCCGAAACCGCAGAGTTCACTCCAGACGCTGCAAAATGAAGAGGCAGCGTGCCAACATTCTGGTTCCACACTGGAATCACGGTCGCCCCGATCAGCACCCCGGTATAGCTCGCCATGACTAGCCCAGTGGCAGCAGCCAGCGCGCTTGCGGCATTCTGAATGATTGTTATAGGAAGTGACCTGCCGAGCTTCTGCTGCGCTAAATTCGCAAACGCCGATGCCGCGGAAAAACTGGAGAAGGCTGAGAGCGTCCACGCGCCCATGCTCATGGGACTTTGCGGTTTGAAGACGCGCAGCATGTTCAAAAATCGCGATGGCATGCCTAGATCTTTGATCAACAATGCTGAAGACAGAGCGCCTCCGCCGGCAGCGATCCAGCGCGCATTGCGCACCAGTTCACGATCGTCACTCAACCAGCTTGCGGCGTTTGCGATGACCGCAGATGCCCCGGCTGCGCCGCCGACAAAGAAATAGATTGGCACCTCCGGTTTCCATTGCGGTTCTTTCAGCAGCGGCACGCCGTAATATCCGGTCTCTGGCGTGGCTCTGGGGAATGGTGCGCCCGCAGGCACAATACCCTGCGCAGATACCGTGCCTTTTTCTGCAGCTTCGCGGCGGATCTTGGCCAGCCGCAGCTCACTTTGTGAATCCGGTATACGTCCAGGAAGTTCGGGCAAGGGAACTCGGCTCATCGCTTGCCTCCAAGGAAGGCGAGCAGTGTCGCGCCCAGCATGGCCCCGGCGGCCACAGCGGCAGACTGCCATCCTTTTTTCAAATATGTTGTCGGAACCTCAGGATTCGGCGGCAGATTGTAAGCTCGCGGATCTCCACGCAGCAGAAACATCGCGTGAATGCCTTTCACGCTCGTATCCACGGGATCGTAAATCACCGCATCATTCACGCTGCGCGCTTCCAGCACTTTCAGTCGTTCATCGGCCTCACGTCGCAAATCTTCAAGAGGCCCAAACTTGATCGATTCCGTTGGGCATGCCTTGGCGCAAGCTGGCTGCAAGCCTGCGCTCTGCCGGTCAGAGCAGAAGGTACACTTGAACGCCCGGCCGTCATCATCGTTCTTTTCCACCACGCCAAAAGGACAGCTAACAACGCAATAGGCGCAGCCGTTGCAGATGTCCGGCTGGATGTAAACTGCGCCAAAGTCCATGCGCACAATCGCGCCGGTGGGACACGCTTCCAGGCAACCTGCTACTTCGCAGTGTTTGCACACGTCAGAAGAGAAGCCCCACGCCGGCAACTGCTCTGCCGCATTTCCGCCCAGGCCGATCTCCGGCGTATTCTCAACGAACTTCACGTGCCGCCAAGTTGAATGCCCAACGGCCATGGTGTTGTCATAAGAAAAACCGCTCCACTCGTAGCCGTCTGCGCCGAGTTGGTTCCATTCTTTGCACGCGACCTCGCATGCTTTACAGCCGATGCACAAAGTTGAATCGGTAAGGAACGCTGTTGTGCTCATGCCGCCCTCCGCAGATCTGCGTTCAAGACGTCCAGCGCCTGCTTGCCTCGCGGCAGGCGTCCCTTGCGCGCGTGGCACACCAGGGCCTTGGTTTCCATGATGCGTACGTTTGGCTCTTCAGAAATTGCCAAAAGATCGTTTGGCACGTCGCTGGTGATCACGCCTTTGTATCCAAACTGGTAGGGCAGGCAGATTGTATTTTTCATCTCGCCATCGATGATCAGTGGCTTATTGCGTTCAGTGATCAGCGCCCGCGCCTCCACAATTCCACGCATTGTTGTGATCACCATATAGTCGCCGTTTTCAACGCCGATCTCTGCCGCAAGTTGCGGGGATATCTCGGCAAACAATTCCGGTTGCAACTCCGCGAGATGCGGCAGATAGCGGCTCATTGCGCCGCTTGTATGATGCTCTGTAAGCCGATAGGTGCTCAGTATGTAAGGGAAGCGTTTATCCTGTTCGTGTCCGTACGGATTGTCCGCGCTCTCTTTTTTGTCTGCCGCTGGATTGGTGTTGTGCTCTGGATAGAGCGGGTTTGTGACCACGCTTTCCAGCGGCTCATAATGCGTTGGCAGCGGACCATCTTTCAATCCGCTGGAAACCCAGATCCATCCCACTCCGTCTGGATGCATGATGAAAGGCTTGTCACCCGCAAGAGCGTCATCGCCCTTGGCATCTTTTGCCGGTTGGTAATCCGGCGCTTTCTCCTGCGTGAAGTCAGGGGTGTCGTGGCCTGTCCATTTCTTCTGCTCAGCATCCCACCAGACCAGCGCCTTGCGCTCGCTCCACGGCTTGCCGTCTGGCGCCGCCGACGCACGGTTGTACAGAATCCGGCGATCGCTTGGCCACGCGTAGCCCCATCCATGGCCGTAACGGCCTTTTGGCTCACGCTTGTTTGCCTTGTTTTCATTCGGCGCGGGCATCACGCCAGAGTAGATCCAGCACCCACATGCCGTTGAGCCATCGTTCTTCAGCTCTTTGTAGCCTGAGACCAGCGTGCGGTCGGCTGTGCGATAGCCGTTGATCTCGCCAATAATCTCCTCAACCACCGGCTCGGCATGAATGCCGTGCGTGTTGTAGTCCCAGGTGAGTGCGTTGAGCGCGGCGTTGTGCGAATCGCGCTGCTCCGCCGCTTTTGCTTTTAGCCTGCGCCCCAGGTGATACATAAACCAGGTCTCGCTCCGGCAATCTTCCGGCGGATCAATGGCTTTCTCGCGGAATTGCAGCAGGCGCTGCGTGTTCGTAAATGTGCCGGCCTTCTCCACGTGTCCGGCGGCGGGAAGATAGAAAATTTCCGTAGGAATTTTTTCCGGATCAAGCTCTCCGCGCTCCACCTCAGGCGAGTCCTTCCAAAACGACGCCGTCTCTGTCTCCACAAAGTCACGGACCACCAGCCACTTCAGCTTGGCCAGGGCCTTGCGTTCCAACCTTCCATTCGCGGAGCCGACGGCGGGATTTTGTCCCATGACAAAGAGACCTTCCAGTTTGCCTTCGGCCATGTCGAGCCAGTAGCCATATTCGGAATGGTCGCCGGTTACGCGGGGAAGGAAGTGGAAGCCAAATTCGTTCTCTTGTGTAGCTGCTTCGCCATAAAAGGCTTTGAGCAGGCTCACAGCGTACTTATCAAAGTTGTGCCACCATCCGGTCTCGGATTTGTGTTTTTTCAGGTAGGTTTCCAGCGTCTTCGAGTCTTCATCGAGAAACGGCATCGGCAGATAGCCAGGCAAAATGTCATAGAGGGTGGGGACGTCAGTTGACCCTTGGATCGTGGCGTGGCCGCGCAAGGCCAACACTCCGCCGCCAGGACGCCCCGTGTTGCCAAGCAAGAGCTGCAGGAGGGCCGCTGCCCGGATGATCTGCACTCCCTTGGAATGCTGCGTCCAGCCAACGGCGTAGCAGATGGCACCGGTTTTTTCCGGGCCTGAAGCCGAAGTGTAAACCTCAGCTATTTCTAGAAACTTTTCTTTAGGAATGCCGCAGGAGCGCTCTACCATCTCCGGCGTATAGCGCGCAAAATGTTTCTTCAACACCTGAAAGACGCAGCGCGGATGCTCCAACCCGAGATCGTTCTTGTGCTCGCCGAGATCGCCTGCTTCGCCGCCGCGATCTTTACCATGTCCGCCGCCGTGCGGGGCGTGTCCAGCAGGCTTGCTTGATCCCTTATATGGCGAGCCCTCATACAACCAGGTCTTCGGATCGTACTGCTTTTCTTCCTCATTCCAGCCGGAGAACAGCCCACCCAGGTCTTCCGTGTCGCGCAAGTCCTCGCGCAAAATAGTCGGAGCGTTGGTGTAATGACAGATGTATTCCTTAAAGTACTTCTCATGCGTGATGGTGTAATTGATCAGCGCGCCCAGAAAAATAATGTCCGAACCGGGCCGCAACGGCAGCCAGTAATCCGCCATTGCCGATGTTCGGCTGTAACGCGGATCGACATGAATTACCTTGCCACCCTTTTCCCGTGCTTCCATCACCCATTGAAATCCCACCGGATGATTTTCTGCCATGGAAGATCCCATGATCAGGATCGCGTCAGAATATTGCAGGTCCTGCTGGGCTGTGGTTGCTCCGCCGCGACCGTAGGTTGTGCCCAGACCGGGCACCGTGGAGCTGTGTCATATTCGGGCCTGATTGCTGATGCAAACCATGCCCAGGCCGCCGGTAAACAATTTCTTGATCAGGTAATTTTCTTCGTTATCCAGAGTTGCGCCGCCCAGATGCGCGACCGCCTTGGTCTGCATCAGGGTTTGTCCGTCCTGCTTTTCAACAAATGACCGTTCTCGCGCATCCCAGAGCCGGTCAGCAATCATGTCCATAGCCGTTTCAAGATCAAGGCTTTCCCACTTCTTGCTGAACGGTTTCCGATATTTAACCTTCAGTTCGCGATTTGCGTGGGTCAGGAGTTCAAAGCTATCGGCTCCTTTGGGGCAAAGACGTCCGCGAGAGATGGGAGACTCAGGATCACCTTCAATGGAAACAAGCTTGTTGTTTTTGTGATAAACCAGTTGACCGCAGCCCACGCCGCAATAAGGGCATACGGAACGCGCCACTTCAGCGCCAGCCGTGCGCGGATGAAGACTGCGCGTCCTTTCAGACATGGCTTCCGGGCCTGTCCCGTCTCCGCCTGTCTGGATTTGTTTAACAACTGGCCAGCGCGAAAGCAGTTCCCTGAATGACACTCTTTATCCCTCTTTAAGTTGTGAGGGAAGGTAGAAGGAGCGGGTTGCCTCACGGCTTGCGACGGTTGCATCGTAATGCGATCCAACAGGCCCACGAACCGTCGATTTACAGGGTGACGAACGTAGAGACGCACATCTTGGCTCTACCATTTTCGAATTACCACTGTAACTTTCTTACCTCTCAGATTTAGGTTAACTTCCTCTCCAACGCCCAGTGTACGAGCAAGTGTTCTTTTAGAAGTATGAGGAGAAGGAACCATGTCTCGCAAGCATTTCTTCCGGATCGCTTTGTTTGTCGTGTGCCTAGGCTCTGTTGGCTTGGCGGAAACCGCTGCGCGCGATCAGCAGGGAATTCTTCCCATCACAACTAAATCCGCGCCTGCACGCCAGCTGTTTACCGGTGGCCTGGTCAAGCTGCAAAACCTGCACGGACCGGAAGCGATGCAAGATCTTCGCAAGGCCGTTCAGCTTGATCCTGATTTCGCTTTGGCGAACATCATGATCAGCTTTGAGTCAGTCGATCCATCCGTCGATCCGGCCGAGAAAGTTGCTGCCCGCGAGAGAGCCAACACCGCAAAGTCCAAGGTAAGCCGCGGTGAGCAACTCGTGATTGAATGGCTCTCCAATTCCAGCGAGGGCAGGATTGTTCCCGCCATCCAGGCCATGAATGAGGTCCTGGGACAATATCCGAATGACAAATTCCTGGCCTGGCTCGGCGCCGTCTGGGTAGAGAACCAGCAGCAGATCACCCGCGCCATTCCCATGTTTGAGCGCGTGGTCCGACTGAATCCTGACTTCGCGCCGCCATTGAATGAGCTTGCCTATTGTTACGCGCGCACGCGCAACTTTGAAAAAGCGTTCGCCACCATGCAGCGCTATATCACGCTGTTGCCCAACGAATCCAACCCACAGGACACTTACGCCGAGATCCTGCGCATGGCCGGCAAGTTTGATGAAGCCCTTGACCACTACAGGGCCTCGCTCAAAATCGACCCTGCATTCGTTTATTCCCAGCTCGGCATTGCTGACACTTACGCCCTAAAAGGCGACGAGACCCGTGCCCGGGCGGAATACGCGCTGGCGATTCCGCATGCTTCTTCCCGGACTGAGGCTGCCAATTGGGGCCTGCAGTCCGCCATCACTTACATTCGTGAAGAGGACTTCGCCGGTGCCGATAAGGCGTTTCTGGCCGTGGCCCGCCAAGCGCATGATAATGACCTTGCTGTCCCCGAAGCCGAAGCCTATCGCACTATGGCAGCCTACCAAACCAATGGCAATACTGCCATGGATTTACTAAAAAGAGCTGAAGCTGTACTTCAGGAGAAGCACGCGCTGCCAAAATTGGCCCAGCAGCAGGAATTAGCGCTGGTGCTGCGTGAGCGGGCAGCCCGTGCCGTACGCGAAGGCAAAAATGACGTTGCCGCCGCGACGCTGAAACGCCTGCAGGATCTGGCCGCATCCACCCACGATCAAGTTGTCCAGATTGCCTACGAAGGCGCTGTCGGCGCCGTTCTTGCCGGGCAAGAGAAGTACGAAGAAGCCCTGGCCCATCTTTCCGAGGACAATCGCAATCCTCAGTCAGTGCTGCTCATGGTTCACGCCTATCAGAACATGGACGAGAAGGCCCAGGCGGACGAACTCTCCACGCTGCTGGAAAATTGGAACGAGCCGACATTGGAACATGCGCTGGTCGTCCCACAGTTTCGCGCTCGCCATACTGCGCACGCGGGATCATTCATGCGTATGTAGCCTGCAAATGCAAGGTCCCGCCAGCGGTTAGCTTGGCCAGGATCCAAAGAGGAACTTATTCAGGGCATCAGGATGCCGTGGATCCACGAGGCTATGACTCACGCCGTCACTTGCGCGGTCGTGCTTGGCAATGAGCCATCCAACGTAAGCGGGCAGGGAATCAGGCAGGGGCGTTGGGTTGGCGCTGCGGGCAAAATATGAAGTCTCACCATTAGCAAGCCGGACCAAAGCAATCCCATGCTGAATGGCGTACTCTACCGCTCCTTCCTGAAACTCAGATGTGGAAAAGAACATTGCTTTTTGCGCGCCAAGCGTCACCTGTTTGGCGTGCAATACCTGCACGTGCTCACGCTTGATCCGGTTTTTGTGGTGCTTGCATTCCACAATCACTAGAAAATCCCCACCGAAAATCCTGAATCTTGCCGTTATATCGATTTCATAAGTGCCATCGTGTCCGTCAATCGTCTCCCGGTGTTCCGTTATAAACTGCCTGAGTTTACCGGACGTCGACTCCAAGGTACTTCTTAACCTCCATCTCAAATTGGACTGAGGTAATTTTTGGGTTTTTCTTAACTTTAAACATTTAGGTTTGGTCCGGGCCACTCTTGCGGAATGTGTTACGAATCCAGGTGAGAGCTTGCTGTGGAACGGGAACAGCCGCAGTTTTTGGGTGCGCAGCTCATGGACATCCCTGTATTTCAACGCAACGCAGGATAATCGACCTTCATCCGGTCATAAATCCGCTTGGCCAGGCCGATAGCATCTGAAATCCTGCTGACCACGCGTGGTGAATTGTTCCAGTTCTCTTCACGAGCCAGCCGGACAGCGGCGATCAAGCAAGCGCCTAAATAGATGATCTTGCCCGGTGCCCCGTTAGGTTGCTCCACCGAGGCAGGATAATACGCGAATATTAGACGAAAGTCAAATGGGCCGGAGACGGCTGGAGAAGTCAGTCTACGTGCCGACACATTGAAAAGAATCATCGATTCTCGCGCTCTTCTCTCACCAGGCGCGCAGTATCGATCTGGGCCGCAACCCGCCTGCGTTGATGCAAACTCTCCCGGAATTCCGCCAGCGTTGGCCGCTCGGCGATTTCTCTGATCTCAGCCAGCAAATAATCCGACAGCGACATACCGGCCCTGGCCGCGCGCGCCTTCAGGATGCGATGCAAGGCATCAGGCACGTTGCGAAGCTGAATCAACTTTGGCATGCGCTGAGCATACTTCATGTTTAGAACATGTCAACAATAACCAGCATTGGCACTTCTCACTTGAAGGACAATCACCATCACGTTGAAAATCCGGCTGGAAAGGCCATAACCAAGAAATGCAATCCACTACTTGAACGTATAAGACCCAGAGCGCAATCTGCTAAATTGGCATAGACGCACAAGGTTTTGCAAGGAGTCTGGTCATGGCGGAATATCCACCTTATGTTAATGCCTACAATGGCATTCCCACCCTGTTCGAAAAGATCAAGCAAGCATCAGTGCCGCCCAAGTTTACCGTTGATTTTTTGGGCACGGCACTAGACATGAAGTCGTCTAGTTATCGCGCTCTGATTCCTTTGTTGAAGAAGCTGGGATTTATCGACCCAGCGAATGTACCCACGCAGCATTACAGAGATTTCCGCGATGATGAGCGGTCTGGCAGCGTCATGGCAGAACGGCTTAAGGAAGCATACAAATCCTTGTTCCAGGCGAACGAATATGCGTGGAAATTAAACAAGGACGAGCTGACGGCGAAGCTCAGAAATATCACTGGGGCGGCAGCAGACGATCAGTACATTCCTTCCGTCGCTGGCACATTCATGGCACTTTCGAAGTTGGCAAAATGGGAGGGCGGCGCGCCCAAAAAGAAAGAAGCTGTCTTGGAAAATGTAGGTAAGGGTGGCAACGATCAGGAGAGCGACCGAGTCGGCGAAGAGGGGCTTGGCAACGGGCAGCTGCGTCTGTCGTACACGATCAATCTTAACCTCCCTGCGACGACAGAGATTGAGGTGTTCAATGCCATATTCAAGAGTCTGCGCGAGAATCTTATGAGGGAGTCATGAGTCAAAGTGATCACGTGAGGCTCTTTGGCATGCACAATCTCATGCTGGAAACCGAGCTGAAGAAGCTCGAAGAGTCCGGTATCCAGATCGAGCACGCCAAAACCATTCAGCAGGCCGAAATTGTGGATGTCGAGCTCTTTGAGAATGACATCCTGCAAGAAGCTCGAAAAATGGCCGACTTTTATGCTCTGTACTACTCGCTGGAGAATTCTATTCGTCGATTAATCGCTGAGCGTCTTTCTGAGAAGCATGGCCCTAAATGGTGGCAGGACAAAGTGCCAGAGGGAGTCCGAAAGGAAGTTGAAAAGAAGCAGCGCGAGGAGAAGGACACGACGATGTCGATCCGCTCCGAAGACCCACTGGCCTATACGAACTTCGGGGAATTGATTAGCATCTTCGATCAGAATTGGACTGACTTTTCCGACACCTTGCGGAGCCAGAAAGCGATGCAGACCATCCTCTCGCAGTTTAACAAAATCCGGAACGTCGTAGCGCACAGCTGTGCGCTGAATGAGGATGAAATCACTCGCTTCAAACTACTTGTAAAGGACTGGTTCCGAATCCAAAGCTAGGGCTACGCAGAGCCTTAAGGCCAAAGATTTAAAGGAGCGGGGGCCAAGTCTCCCTCTCAGCACCAATCATTACGAAGATCCTTCAACTCCGCTGTTCTTCGCTCAGAATTTCGGCGGCAGAAGCATCCGAGGACGCATCCGTTTGCCGATGTCGCGTCAGGGATTCAAAAGCGAGATTCTTATCGCACTGTTCTCTCTCACTGCTCGGCAAGCAGGGCCAAGAGAAAGGTTCTTAAGAGAACTCCCTGAAGCTATATGGCAGAGGAAGCATCCCCGGGATCCTTCGACTTGCGCTCATCCCGGCCTGCCGGGACTCGCGCGGCGCTCAGGACGACAGGGGTAGGGAGACATGTCAGCAAAGTCGAGATGCTGTTCAACGGATACATTCATCATTTCTTGCGATCATCTTTCTTACGATCAACAGCGCGCAGTGCCGCAGACCCATTGAAAATAAACACAAGTCCCTCTGTCCTACTCACGCGCTAGAGAGAGCGCGTTCGCTTAACGGCCGTTGGGACGACGAACCTGGGAAAGACTACGCTAATACTTGAATCGATCTAGTGGTCGGAGTGCGGGAGAACCGGCCAAAGAGCACAAATTTTGACTGTCGAACCAAATTTGCCGATGCAGAAACCGGCCCTGTATATCAAAAATGCGCCGGTCGAAAGCCCTCCTGTGATCCTCATCACAGTCCGGCGCGGCTGCTTGCCGTTAAAGTGCACTTTCGCAAATGTGCGCCGTCATGAATAATGTTGTGGCAGCAACAGTGGTGTACCATACGAGGTTTTGGCATAACGAGGTTTGCCAGAGAGGAACCCACATATGAGAATTGCGGTCCCACGGGAGCAACAGCAAGGGGAAGCCCGGGTGGCGTTGACGCCTGAGTCAGTGAAAAAGCTGGTGGCTGCCGGCGCAGAGATTGGCGTTGAAAACGGTGCGGGCGTTCATGCTGGATTTCCTGACGCAGACTACCAGACAGCCGGCGCAAGCCTGATGTCCCGCGCAGATCTGCTGCCGGAGGCCGACATTCTGGCCTGCGTGAATCGGCCTGAGCCCGGCGATTTTGCAAAGTTGAAACAAGGCGCTGTTGTTATTGGGTTTCTCAAGCCGCTGGATGAGCCCGCCGCGCTGGAGCCGATCATCTCTCGCAAGCTCACGGCATTTGCCATGGAGTTGGTTCCGCGCTCAACGCGCGCTCAATCCATGGACGCGCTCTCTTCCATGGCTACTGTTGCAGGCTATAAAGCAGTCTTGATCGCCGCTGCGCGCCTGCCGCGCATGTTTCCCATGCTGATGACAGCCGCCGGCACAGTCCCGCCGGCAAAGGTGCTTGTGCTGGGGGCAGGCGTTGCCGGATTGCAGGCCATTGCCACTGCGCGACGCCTTGGCGCTGTGGTGGAAGCTTATGACGTGCGCGCTGCCGCTGGTCAGGACGTGAAATCCCTGGGCGCCAAATTTCTTGAAGTCGATTTGGGCGGCATTGAAACGCAGGACGCTGGCGGATACGCAAAAGAACTCTCTCCTGAAGCGCTGCAGCGCGGGCGCGACATGGTGGCCAAGCACGCCGCCACATCTGACGTAATCATTACCACGGCGCAGGTGCCCGGACGCAAAGCCCCGCTGATGCTTACGGAAGAAGCGGTGAATCATATGCGCCCTGGAGCAGTGATCGTCGATCTTGCCGCTTCCACCGGCGGCAACGTGGCTTACACCAAACCCGGTGAAGATGTGGACCATCACGGTGTAACGATCCTTGGTCCGCTCAATCTGCCCGCCACGGTTCCGGGGCACGCCAGCCAGCTTTACTCGCGCAACCTGACCACCTTCATCGCCCTGATCAATGACAAGGGCACTTTGAAAATCGACATGAATGACGACATCCTGAAACCGGCATGCGTCGCTTACGAGGGCGGCAGCGTCCATCCAAAAGTGGCCGCGGCCCTGGGACATCCGGTAGCGTAGTGCAGCGAGTTAGTAGTTAGTAGTTAGTAGTTAGTAATTGGTATTTAGTAGTTAGGAATCAGTAGAGCGGCGTTAAAAGAACAACCCTAAAGAGTAAGCCCAAGGAGACCTGAATGCAGCACGTATTGTTTCATCCTGTAGGATTCATCGTCGCGCTGGCGATGATGGAAGGCACAAAGGAACTGTCTTTCAGCCCAGCGGTCCTCATCGCTTCTCTCTATGTTTTTGCCCTAGCCGCATTCCTCGGCTATCAGGTCATTTCTCGGGTGCCTCCGTTGTTGCATACACCGCTTATGTCGGCCACCAATGCCATTTCCGGCATTTCGCTGATTGGTTCGCTGGTGATTGCAGGATCGCATTATGACCAGCACCAGAGACTGGCGGAAATCCTGGGCTGCGCCGCTGTGACCTCTGCCATGATCAACGTGACTGGCGGTTTTCTTATTACTGACCGAATGCTCAAGATGTTCCGCAAGAAGGAAGCGCCCAAGACCGCCAAGCCGGAGGAGAAAAAGTGAGCCACGCTCAATATTTCCTCGAAGCTACATATCTCATCGCTTCTTGCCTCTTTGTTCTGGGATTAAAGGGGCTGAGCCATCCTGACACGGCGCGCCGCGGAATGATTATGGCTGCGGCCGGAATGGCTGCCGCTGTTATCGGCACGCTTTTCCATCCTGATATTCATAACTATCTATATATAGCCATTGGCTTGATCCTTGGCTCTTGCATTGGTATTCCCATGGCCATGGTGCCGATGACAGCGATGCCGCAACGAACTGCGCTGTCACATGCGTTCGGTGCGCTGGCCGCTTCGATGGTCGGCATTGCCGAATATGTGATTCACGGCAGCAAACTCGGCGGCGTAAAAGTCGGCGCTCTGGGGCTGGAAGTGATGCTCGGCTCGCTTACGGTGACGGGTTCGCTCATCGCGGCAGCCAAGCTGCAGGAATTGATGCGCGGCACTCCCATCCAGTTCAAAGGCCAGCAGATTTTCAATCTCACACTCTTTATCGTGATGATCGGATCCTTTATCACCTGGATCGTCAATCCCGCAGGCGCGATGTTCTTTTACATTATGGTGGGCTGCGCTTTTGTGTTTGGCGTCATGCTTGTGATTCCCATTGGCGCTGCTGACATGCCGGTAGTGATGTCGCTCTTGAATTCTTATGCCGGCCTGTCGTCGGCGGCAACCGGCTTTGTGCTGGGAAACAACGTTCTCATCATTGCCGGTACGCTCGACGGCTTTTCCGGGTTCATCCTTTCCATCCTGATGTGTAGGGCGATGAATCGATCGATCACCAACGTGCTATTTGGCGGCTTTGGTTCCGCAGTGACGGAAGAAACCTCAGTGACTGGCTCTATGCGCGAAGTTGGGCTGGACGACGTTGCGGTGCAACTCGCCTATGCCAACCAGGTCGTCTTCGTTCCGGGATATGGCATGGCGACTGCGCAGGCACAGCATGCCTGTCGCGAGCTGGGCAATATCCTGGAAGAGCGCGGTATCTCGGTGAAGTACGCTATTCACCCAGTGGCCGGACGCATGCCCGGACACATGAACGTACTTTTGGCTGAAGCTAATGTGCCGTACTCTTCGCTTTACGAAATGGAGCAGATCAATCCTGAAATGCAGTCAACCGACGTGGCAGTAGTGATCGGCGCGAATGACGTCGTTAACCCAGATGCGCGGGATAATCCGAAGAGTTTAATCGCTGGGATGCCCATCATCGAAGTCGATAAGGCAAAATCGGTCGTGGTCTTAAAGCGCGGCAAGGGTAAAGGATTTTCCGGTTTGGAAAACCCTCTCTTCTTCAAGCCGGTCACCGGTATGCTTTACGGAGACGCCAAGGCGTCACTGACAAATCTTGTCCAGGCGGTGCAGAAAGTATAGCCAGATCAAAAGCATTCTGACCTTAACGTAATTGAGCATCGCCAGCCTGTGGCGCTCAATGCGTTTTATGCTGCGGAACTTCGCCAAGCTTTAGTAATTCAGGTTGAAATTCAGCAGGTTCCAGTGATATGAGAACCACACAAAGCCAAGGCAAGCCAGCAGGAGTAAAAGATTCCAGACCTTGCCCCAGAACCATGCATGTGGGTCTCTCCACGAGCGAATGGACGCAAGCAATATAACAACTGTCCCAAACGCTCCCAGTACTCCCAGAGACTGTATGGCGTGAAATTTGAAATCTGTTTTGGAACTTAGCGCGCTGATTCCCCCACTTGTAAGGATCGTTAGAAAAATCAAGAGAAACGCGATATCTACCGCGCAGACCACGCGCACCCACGGACGCAGACGCAAGTAGCTGGGATCAAGATCAAGCCGCTGATGATAATGTTCGCGGATCATGGCAGCGATTGGCCAGCACACCAGCGTCAATCCCAGAATAACCAGAACGCCCACGATGAGTGACTGATTGAAGTCCGCGCTGGCCATCAGTGGCACGCGTTGCTCTGCCGCAGCAGGGAAGTTCGGCGCAAGAAGCATGTCTCCCTTATAGTCGTGGACAAAAGCAATCATGTCCTGTCCGTTAAGAGAGCGGTAAACTAGCGGCGCAATCTCCTGCCACTTTTTGATCTGGCCATTGAAGTCCTTGAATGGCTCCACTTTGATTGTGCCGTTTTCATCCGGCGTTACGCGGACGTTTTCTTCCACCGCTCCCACTTTCAAGAAGCTGCTTTCAGAGCGGCGTGTCGTGAGATATCTGCCGGCAACGGTCTTCGCATCCGCATCGGCGCTGGCCAGTTTCTCAATCTTGGGCGGCGTGTAAGGGAAATAACGATCAAGAAAGTGATACCACAAAGCACTACGTGGACTGATGTCACCTTTACCGGCGCTGTTATATGAGACAAAGAACCCTATGCCATTCTCCGGAATGAGGTGCAGATCACTGTGGAAATAAACCGTGTCCCCGCCGTGGCCGATGATCCGTCGACCATTACGTGACTCCTCATAAAAGCCCAGGCACATGCCGTTGAGCGCCGGGCTGAGCCCAAACTGGCGCGAATGCATCAGGGTCGCCGTCTCAGGATGAAGAATCTGCGCGCTTTCAAACTTGCCATTCTGGAGATGCGCGATCATAAACCGTGACATGTCCGCTGCTGTAGCCGCCAGCGCTCCCGCCGGAGCTTCTTCAATAATTTCGAATGGCTTGGATTTGCCCGAGCCCAGCCTATAGCCATTGGACATGAGCGGCTTCAATTCGGCGGGCAGTGGCTGTGCGAATGTGGAATGGGACATCCCTAGCGGCTTGAAAATATTTTCTGCCACATAATCATTGAAAGGCCGTCCGGAGACTCGCTCCACAATGTATCCGGCCAGAGAAGCTCCGTAGTTGGAATAAGCAGGCGTAGTCCCCGGAGGGAAGATGCGTTCCGGGACGTGCGTGACTAAGTGCTGCTTCAGCGTGGCGGAAGGAGCGGCATCTTCAGTGATCAAGTCCTTGATCTGCTCCTCTAAGCCCGGAGTATGCGTCATAATGTTGCGCAGCGTAATGGGTTTGCCGAATTTTGCCGGAATCTTGAAATCCAGATACTCGTTGATGTCGCGGTCGAGATCGAGCTTGCCTTGTTCCACCAGTTGCATAACCGCAGTCCAGGTAAAGAGTTTGGAAACCGATCCCGGACGAAACAGCGTTGCATCAACTGTTACTGGAGATTTCTTGTCTACATCACTGTAGCCGTAGCCCTTCGCAAACAAGATTGCGCCATCCTTCACTACCAGCACCACAGCTCCGGCAATGTCTTCACGCTCAAGCTGCATGGGAACGAATCCATCCAGGAAAGCATGCACGTCTGCCACAGTAAGCTCATGCGGAGGCTCAGTCACCCTTGATTCGCCGACAGTCGGCGTCTGTGGTGTGGGAGGAACAGGCGTTCCCTTGGGTACCTGCGCCATTGCCAGGGAAGCGAGCATTGCGAGCTGAAGTGTGCACAAAAGAAAGATCCGCTGTTTCATAAACGTGGCAACGCTCCGTCTTTTTCTAATGGGAATGTAAAGGAACGGAAAGAATATCACGCGAACTCAAAACACCGTCAGAGCTAGTGGGCCTGCTGATCGCGCGGAACCAGCCCTCTCATTGCCCAGATTCCGAGCAACGGTCCCAGCGCCATACTGGCCAACGCCCAATTCCATCCATAACTCGCTGCAATGGCTGCCATCAATCGGATGACAAACGCAGTGAGTAAAAATCCCAGTGCCACCTGGCATGTAAGCGCCGTGCCCACGTAATTCTTGTCGGAGACTTCGCTGATGATGGTGGAGAACTGCGCGGAATCGGCAATCACGGCGATTCCCCAGATCAGCGAAAGTGGAATCAGAATCATGGGACGATGCAGAACCAGCGCAGCCAGTACGCAGCAGACGGAGCTGATGGCCATGGCGATGATGGTTACGCGTGCGCGCTGCGCCACTCGAACTTGAGCCGCCTGGTCTTGCAGCCGATCGCTGGCTGCCCCGGCCCAGATGCAGCCTACTGCGCCTATAGCAATTGCCAGCGCCGCCATGGCTTCAAACATTGAACGCGACCATCCTGCAGAAACAGAAAAGATAACCGCGATCCATCCCCACATGGAATAAAGCTCCCACATGTGTCCCAGATATCCGAGATTGGCCAGACGCAATGGACGGTTGCGCACGATCTCTAGGATCTGTGCAGGATCAAAGCGCGATTGCGGCATGGCGAACGGTCCTTGCCGGACCGCTAAAGCAACAATCAAAGCACCAAGCAATGCCTGCGCACTGCCAAGAAGAATTACTCCCTGCCATGGCACCCGGCCAAGAGCATTCACAGCATGCGGCACAGCCGACCCAACCGTAAGCGCGCCAATCATGATTCCCAGCGCCAGTCCGCGTCCACGCTGAAACCATCCGGCAATAATCTTCATGCCTACTGGATACACACCTGCAAGAAAGAAACCTGTAGCGCCGCGCAGCAGGATGGCAGGCAGCGGCTGGGCAGCTAGAAATGCAAATGCGGCGTTGGCGGCCGCGGCTGCTATGGCAGAGACAACCAGAACTTTAATCGGACTGAAAACGTCAGGGATATTGAAGAGCGCAAACGTGATTGCCCCGACTGAAAACCCAATCTGCACTGCGATAGTAAGCCACGATCCCAGAGCCAAACCAGAGTGCCACAAAGTTGTGACCTGCGGAATCACCGCGGTGCCGGTGAACCACAATGACATTGCCAGCAAGATGGAAACTGAAAGCAAAAAAAGTGCCCGCCGGGATGAAACTCCCTGGCGGGCTTCTGTCTGAACCGTTACCGGCATCTAGCTTTTGAGCTTCCGGCGTTCGCAGGATTCCACCATTTTGGTGGGATCGACAGCATCGCTATCGAGCTGCATTTCAGCTATTTTGCCTTCCTTGTCGATCAGGAAGTTAACGCGGCGACCGATTTTGCGCTTCTCGTCGTAAAGGCCGTACTTACGGGTAACGTCCCCACCCCAGTCACTCAGCAGCGGGAAGGTGACGTTGATTTTTTCCGCCCATGCGGCATTGCTGAAGGGGCTGTCCATGCTAACACCCAGTACCTGGGTGTCTGCAGCTTCCAGTTTTTTCAGGTTCGCCTGGAAGTTCTGCATTTGCTTGGTTCAACCACCGGTAAAGGCAAAGATGTAAAACGCCAGTGCCACGTTCTTCTTGCCCATGAAGTCATGGAGAGAGACCTTATTCTTAAAGGTCTGGTCAGGCAGAGTAAAGTCAGGAGCCATGTCTCCAACTTTCAACGCAGGCGCCGGTGGCGCTTCTTTCTTCTCTTCTTTCTTATCGCCTTGCGCCAACAGACTGGTTCCGGCCGTGGGTCCCAGCAGCGCTAGCGTTCCCAACATCTGGACAGCGGTTCTTCTACGCATAAGTTCTTTCCTCCGCATGAATGCTGCATGGTAAGCCTAAATTCACATCATAAGTACGTCAATAGCCGACTCTATATCCGATGGGGTCAGCAACTTTGGCCGAACTGGGTGTTAGTATTTGGCGGAGATATATTCCTATGAAAAGATTAGGTTTCCTGATTCTGGCGCTTGCGTCGATTGCGTCTGCGCAGGTTTCTACAACACCCGCCGCAATCCAGATCAATACCATCTATGCTGGCGCCGATGGCAAATTTGAGGCAGCTCCTGATACCGCCGTCATTCGCATGGATATTGCTTCGCAACAGGACACATCTCGCGTGGCCTATGATCGTGCGGCTTTGGCCGTGGATCACGTGCGCCAGGTCTTGACCAGCAATGGCATTGACCTGAAAGCCGCTCAGTTCGGGACCTATCAAATGCAGCCGATGTATGACTGGAAAAATCCCAAGCACAAAGTCATCGGCTATCGAGTCACTTCTGATGTCACGCTCAAGCTCCGCGATTTCAAGAAGGTCGGTGCCCTCACGGAGCAACTTGCGGATATTGAAGACACGCAAAACCAATCTGTGAATTACACCCTGGAAGACATTGAACAAGCCAAAGCCAAAGCATCAGAAGATGCGTTGAAGAAAGCGCGCAACCAGGCAGCAGCCGTGGCTACTGCCGGTGGACGTACGCTGGGCGATCTTCTCTATGCCTCGGTAGACGTGAACCAGCCGAACATTGTGCCCATGGTATTCGCGCAGAGTATGGCGCGCTCAGCCGCACCAACGGCCACGCCTCCGCCCATGGCTGATTTCACCCCGCAAACTGTAACTATCAACGCGCACGTAAACGCTCTGTTTGCGCTCAAGTAGTCTGCTGCCATCGCGCGTACCACTTGGGCTGCTTGGACTATTCTTGCCCCATAATCAGCGGCAAACCATTTTTACCACTGCCAATCACGATGATCTTTGCATTAGGGCTTTTGGCCAGCGTTTCCGTGGCCTCAATGCCTTTCCATTGCAGCAGTTGCGGGCTGATGCCCTGGGCCACGATTTGCTGGAAGTCGTGGACGCCCTGCGCCTCAATCCGCTTGCGGTCGGCTTCCTGCCGTTCCTTTTGCAGCCGGAAATTCATGGCCAGCGATTCCTGCTCGGCCTGCTGCTTGGTTTCAATTGAGGCCCTCAACGTATGCGGAAGCTGAATGTCGCGTAGGAGCACGCTTTCAACCACAACGCCCCGAGGCTCCAGAGTGGCCTTCAACCCTGACTTGATTTCGTCTTCCACTTCTTTTCTTGAGCTTGAATACAGTGTGTTGGCGGAGTGTCCGGCAGTGGTGTCGCGAATAATGGAACGCAGGTTGGGATCAATGATGGTGTGGGCATAATCCGGCCCTAGCTTGCTGTAAACGTCAGCGGCGTGGCTCTGGTCCAAATGATAGATAAGTGACGTGTCGATCTCCAGGTTTAGTCCTTCCATGGAAGGCGTCGATGTGTGCTCCTCCTGCGCCTGAGTCCGCACGGAAAAAACATGGTTGATCTTGAACGGAGAAACAAAATGGGTCCCTGCGGGCAGCGTTTCACCTGTGACGCGTCCGAAATAAACCAGTACGCCTACGTTGCCAGGCGGAACATACGCCACCGACGCCCATAAAAGGATGACGAGGAACAACAGCCCTAGGCCAACCAGGATAGGCGTGCCGGAAATTGACTTGGGATTGGAATTGATAATTCTAGGATCGAAGTGCGACATTCGGAAACTCCTTCTGTTTCTTGCGGTTAGTTGATGGCCTTGGCGGAGAACGGCGATTTCCTGCCGGAGCACGATTTGCAACTCATTCATGTGTTAGCTGGTAGCGGTTCCTAGAATAAGCCCACTGAGGATTGCAGTCAAAAATGCATTGGAGCGCTTGGATGAGAAGCTTCACTCAGGTTTTCACGCATTTGGCGTTGAAAAAGCTCCTTTGCTTGCAACTTCTTAGCTGCTTGTGTTACACACAGAAGCATGCGCAACTGGATGCGCGAGCGCATGAAGCGCCGTAAAAAAAAGCCGGAAAATGAGACGGAGGCCACTGGCAAGGTAGGCCAGCAGAAGCCTCTGGTCGATGAAGCTCATCCCCAGCCCCTGATGCCGGCCTATGACGACGTGGAGCCAGAGGCTGCTCGCACTCCCGAAGTCGCGCAGGAATCGCCAGCAGCCAATGAGCCGCGCATGGAAACCGAGGTACAGCCGGAATCGCCGTCCATGCCGCCGCCGGGTACCCCAGAGCATCGGCCGGCACAGCCAGCGGGAAAGGCTTCAGGACGGCCATCTAAAGGCGTGGTGGTGCTTGCTATCGGCTTGCCGGGATCTGGCAAGACGACCTGGTTCAAGCGTCGTGGTGTTACCCCGCTCTCCAGTGACATGCTGCGCTCGATTCTCTTTGACGACATCACCGAGCAGCGCTATCAAGGCTTGGTCTTTTCCACTCTTCGATCATTACTCCGTGCTCGCCTGATTGCACGCATGCCATGGAATTACGTGGATGCCAGCAACCTCGCCCCGCATGAGCGCCGCCAATGGATCAAGATGGCTAAAGGCTTTGGTTATGAGGTACATGCAGTCTTTTTCGATGTTCCACTTGAAGTTTGCCTTGAGCGTAATCGCAAACGTGAACGTCAGGTAAAAGAGGACGTTATCCAGCGGATGGCGGCCAAGCTGAAAGCGCCGGGATTTGAGGAAGGTTTCGGGAAAATTACAGTTGTCAGGGTAAAGCGTTCAGGCGAGCAGGCTTAGCGGTTCTGACACTCTGGAGGCTTTCTACTCAGCCTCGGGCGAAGTGAACCAAAGCAAAGATTCCGAACCACAAAAACGCCAGATAGTGCCAGTACCAGCCTGTAACCTCCACCGCAATCCTTTGCGATTCAAATCGAACGGCCAACAAGCGTCCGGCTACGGCATACAACAGCACGACCAACCCTCCTACCAGATGGACAGCATGGGTGCCGGTGAGGATATAAAACAACGATCGACTTGGGTTAGAGGCTAAAAAGGCCCCCTGCGCCCTAAGAATGTTCCATACCAGAACCTGCCCGGCAAGAAAGCAAAAGCCCAGGAAAACCGTGATGCCGAGCCACGGTAAGTCACGCCCGAACCTTGGGGGAACAATGCCCATGGCGGCGAATTCTTCTTTCCTGGCCATGGAACGGCGCGCCAGCTCAAGCGTCAAGCTGCTGAGCAGCAAGACGAGGGAATTGATCCAAAGCTGCAGATAGGGAAGGGTTAATGGTATCCAATCTCGGACCCAGCGACGCGTGTCTTCATCGAACCGGCCCTTGCCCATGCGGAAAACATAGACCATGGTCAGCAGGACAAAGACCGCTGTAACGGAGACAATGCAGAGTGTCATTCCAATGCGGTAGCGCCGCATGCGCTGCTCGCGCGAGTGAAAATCGCCGGAATTGCCGTGGTCGCCATCATCGCCACCGCCGTAGCCGCGGCGATGCGGGATTTTTCCCGGCCCTCCACCGCCCAACTTCGGCTTACGTTCAACTTCAACTCGATCGCTAATGATCGGCATAGCACTATTTAGATGGCGCAGCCGCTTAATCTAGCTGGCCGGAGCGTCCTGCATCACGAAATCTTTCTCTGCTCCTGAAATATTGTACTCATACGGCCCATGATTTACATGAGGCTGCAAATTACTAAATCCTTCGGATGAAATTTGTGAGTTCCACTCCAACGTGCTGCATTCCCAAGGGTTGGCATCTGCCACCGGTCCATTGAGCATGCTCCGGAACAAATTCACAAGAAAAATGATTTGTCCCAAGAGCGTAACGATTGCGGCCACGGTCACAAATTTCTGCAACGGCGCCATGGCCGCTACATATTGTACGCCGCTTAATTCGGAGTAGCGGCGTGGATGTCCGGCGATTCCCAGCAAGTGCATCGGCATGAACGTGGTGTAAGCGCCAAACAACGTGACCCAGAAATGCCACCGCCCTAGGCGTTCATTCATCATTCGGCCAAACATTTTGGGGAACCAGAAATACGTAGCGGAAAAGATGGCAAACACGCCCGCCATGGCCATGATCAGGTGAAAATGCGCAACCACAAAATATGTGTCATGGAGGTAGACATCGAGCGCGGGTTGGGCAAGAATCGGGCCGGTGAGTCCGCCAGTGATGAAGAGCGATACGAAGCCGGCGGAAAACAGCAGAGGCGTGGCATAGCGAATTCTTCCGCCGTAAAGCGTTGCCACCCAGTTGAAAGTCTTGATAGCGGAAGGTACGGCGATAGCTGTTGTTAGTGTGGAGAACGCAAATCCGGCATACGGGTTCATGCCACTGACGAACATGTGGTGTCCCCAGACCATGAAACCTAAAGCGCCGATCGCCAGCGTAGCGCCGACCATCGCCTTGTAACCAAAGACCGGCTTGCGCGCGAAGACCGAGAGCAAGTGAGATGTCACCCCCATCGCGGGAAGGATGGCGATATAAACCTCTGGATGTCCGAAGAACCAGAACAGGTGCTGCCACATCAGGGGCGAACCGCCAGAATGATTGATCGCCTTGCCGCTGATCAGCAGTCCGCCGGGAATAAAGAAGCTTGTTCCTGCGTGCCGATCGAGCATCAACAGGACCACTGCGGCCAAAAGAATGCCGAAGGCGAGAAGAATCAGTATTGACGTAACGAACCAGGACCAACACGTCAGTGGCATGCGCAACCACGTCATCCCAGGAGCGCGGTGACGCGTTGTAGTGGCCACAAAGCCGACGGCGCTCATGAGCGATGACAAACAAAACAGGCCAATGCTGATCAGCCACAGATCGGTCCCTAAGCCTTGTCCGGGTCCTGCGGAAGCCAGCGCGCTGAGAGGCGGATACTGCGTCCAACCAGCGCCGGACGGACCGCCAGGAACGACGAATGCAGCCATTAGAACCAGAAATGACGTTAATGCCGTCCAGTAACCAATGGCAGTCAGTCGAGGAAATGCCATATTTGACGCGCCCAATTGTAAAGGGAGAAAGAATGTCCCAAAACCGGCTTGCGGCACCGTGGACAGCACAAAAAAAACCATCAATGTTCCGTGCATGGTCAGATGGGCAAGATAATCTTCCGGCTTGATCTCATCCAGAAAGGGAAGTGTTGCCCTGGGCCAGACCAGATGGATACGCATCAGCAAGGAAAGCCATGCGCCTACCAATACAGCAGCCAATGACAAGAAAAAATACCCACGGCCAATAGCTTTATGGTCGGTAGTGAAGAAATGGCGGCGCAGAAATGATTTCTCGGTTGATCCGGTGCTGCCGATTGAAGGAGTGATCATGTTTCAGTGGCTCGCTGTAGCCGTCTCCTGAGCCTTGATCCATCTTTGAAATTCTTCTTCGCTCAACACCCGCACTACCGCGCGCATACGATAGTGGCCCATGCCGCATAGTTCAGCGCAGGCAATCTCATAATTTCCAATTTGGGTGGGAGTGAAATGTGAATGAATCTCCATCCCGGGGACAGTATCCTGTTTAAAGCGCATAGCCGGAATAAAAAGACTGTGAATCACGTCATGCGCCCGCAGACGCAGTTGTACAGTGTGGCCTGCGGGAACAACCATGGATGTTGAGAGAATGTCATCACGCCCAGATGGATCGCCGGGGTCAATGCCTAGCGGATTGCCTTCGTCTGGCTTGGCGAACTTCTGGACGTCTGTTCGACCAAAAACTCCGTCAGCTCCGGGGTAGCGGAAATACCATTGGAACTGCGCCCCGGTAACCTCAACTTCTATATCACCGGCCTTCTTTTCCGAAGGCATGATCTTCGACCACAAGCGCTCACCGGAAATATTGAACCAGAAAAAGATAATTGTGACAGCAAGGGTCCACGTAACTTCTAGCCGCCAGCTTCCGTGGGAAATCTTGCTACCGGTCTGCGGCTTCTTTGACAGAACAAAGATCAGAATAAGGTGTCCGACAACAAACAGCGCTCCGAATATCCAGAAAGCGATTCTGAATTGATAATCGATTGAGGCCGAGCTTGCGGAAACACCAGAAGGAAACCAGTACGGATGCGCCAGAAAAAGATAAATACAGCCAACAACGATCAGCAGCAGCGCGAGCCGGAGCGCTCTAGACATTATTTCCGCCGATGGCCATTCTCACCATCTTGACGAACTCCTGGTGGACTCTTGTATCTTCCGATAATTCGGGATGAAAGGTGGCGGCCAGCATTTTGCCTTGACGTACCAGCACAGGATCTCCACCAGCAGTGGCTAGAACTTCAACGTCTTTTCCTGTGCCGACGATTTTAGGAGCACGAATGAATACCATCTCAAGCGGTTTCTGCCCTAGCTTGCTCTGGGCTTCGCGGATCGAGCTGTCAATCTGGCGACCGTAGGCATTGCGGCGGACACGTATGTCCATCACTTCGAGGGATTTTTGCGGAGGGTTCTCAACGTGCTTCGCCAACAGGATCGCGCCGGCGCAGGTGCCGAACGTTGGCTTGGTAGAAACGAAGTCGCGCAGCTTTTCCAGAAAGCCTCGCTCTGCCAGAAAGTTTAGAAATGTGCTGGATTCTCCGCCGGGAATCACGATGCCATCAATGTCATCGAGTTGCTCCGGCTTGCGCACCAGTGTGACCTCAGCGCCCAATTGCTCCAGCCGCGCCTTGTGCGCTTCGTAGTCACCCTGGATGGCTAAGACGCCGATTTTCATATTGAAACCCAAAAAGAAAACCCACCACGGAGACGCGGAGACACGGAGAAAACCCTAGATCGAAGGATCTGATGATCACCATGTTTGGTTTTCAGTTTCGGCAATTTTGGCACTTCTGGCAATTCTCCGTGCCTCTGTATTTCAGTGGTAGGTTTACCTCACCAGCCCCTTGTTTGCAGCAAGTCACCCTCAGCCATTGCCGCCACAGCCAAACCTTTCATTGCTCCGACCAAGTCTTCGCTGACTTCAAGCAACACTTTAGGATCGTCAAAATGTGTGCAGGCGCGGACAATCGCCTTTGCGCGCTTCTCCGCTTCCTTCGGTTCGCAGAAATTGAGGCCGTCAGCCATAAAGATTCCCGATCCGACGAACACTGCTTCCGCTCCCAACTGACGAACTAATGCCGCGTCAGCGGGCGTCGCGATTCCTCCGGCAGAGAAGTTCGGCACCGGCAGTTTGCCGGTCTTGGCTACGAGTCGAACCAACTCAACCGGGGCTTGCAAGTCCTTGGCCTGGGCATAAAGCTCTTCTTCAGATAGGGCCTTTAACATCTTCATTTCGCGGACAATCTGTCGCATATGTTTCACGGCATGAACCACGTCGCCGGTGCCGGCTTCGCCCTTGGTGCGAATCATGGCCGCGCCTTCAGCGATGCGCCGCAGGGCTTCACCCAGATTGCGCGCGCCGCAGACAAAAGGAGTCTGGAAAGCATGTTTATCCACGTGGTGCGCTTCGTCAGCCGGGGTAAGAACTTCGGATTCGTCAATGTAATCGACGCCCAGCGCCTGAAGGATCTGCGCTTCGGCAAAGTGGCCGATGCGGCACTTTGCCATCACCGGTATCGAGACCGTCTCCATAATCTCGCGAATCTTTTTGGGCGATGCCATACGCGCCACGCCGCCCTGCGCGCGAATCTGTGCAGGCACACGCTCCAACGCCATCACCGCCGCAGCGCCGGCTTTCTCGGCAATCTCGGCCTGGCGAGCGTCTGTCACGTCCATGATCACGCCACCCTTGAGCATCTCCGCCAAGCCGGTTTTCAGTCGCAGTCCGGCATTGCCGTTCAGCACCGTTCCACCGCCATTAGAAGTGACGGTGACACTGTGACCGTTGGAGATGGGTTTATGGGCCTTTGCCGGCGTGGTTTCTTTCTTTCCCCGTGATCTGGACATGGCGAACTCCTGCGCCGTGTCACGCTGAGCGTCACGGCGAACTTGTAGGGCTGAATCTTTATTTTACTCGGTTGGAAGGATTTCTGCTGCAATCAGGCTTTTGTTCCGGTATCCGCGATCACGCCCGCAGGGACTCCATGCCGAGCAAACATCTTTTCCGGATCAATGGCAATAAACGTACCTGTGCTGCGCGCCAGAACTTCACCCCTGGCATTGCTAATTTCCGCCATATTGATGTGGCGGCGACCGTCCACGCTTTGCTCTAAACTAGTCACGCTGAGCCGCTCGCCCAGCGGCACGGGCTTGAGATATTTGATCTCCATGGACCCGGTAAGCGCCAGCACGTTGCGAAACTTGTTCACCTTTCCCATGGCTTCGTCCAGAATGGTGGCGATAATGCCGCCATGAGCGTAGCCCGGAGGCCCAGTATATTTCCGCGATAGCTTGAAGTGACAGACGGCCTGGCGGGATTCTTCGTCCAGGGAGAACTTCAACCGCATGCCCTGGGGATTATCGTGGCCGCAGCCAAAGCAATGGTTCTTGCGCGGCTTAGGCTTGCCGGTGATGGAGTGTCCATGAGAAATTTTGCGTTTTGCCATTTGCGTGAAGCACCGATTTTAGCATTCGCACTTAGGGAGTCTGGCAGGCGAAATGAAAACCTTTGAAGTTGTGACCCTTTATCAAAGCCTGAATGCTGATTACTGATTCCTGATTGCTATTTCCTCGCGACCAACTCCGCCACGCCTTTTTCCCAAATGGTCTCGTGATAATGAAGCACGCGCAGCGATGAAAACGCGTGCAGCAGCTCATTCGGGCCAAGCAGAAACATGGGATGACTGGGGCCACCGTTGAAGCGCTGCTGCTCCGTGGTGTACGTCTTGTAAATCAGAAAACCACCAGGTTTGAGCGCCGATAGCAAGGCAGGGAAGTGTTCCCGCTGGAGAAAGAAGAACACAAGGACCAGATCGTACTGTTGCCGACCCAAATCCTGCATAGTATTCAGGTCGCAGATCTGTGTCGAAATGGAACCCGCCGTCCCGGTGCGCTCCGCATTCTCATTCGCATGTTGAATTCCAACTTCGGAAATATCCAGCAGCTTCACGCGCCAACTGCGCTGCGCCAACCAGATTGCGTGGCGCCCAACGCCTCCGGCAACATCCAAGGCGGTTCCGGCAGGACGTCCGGAGAGAAATTCTTCATAGGCGCTTTCCAGAAGCGGATCGGGCTCGAGTGAGGCATGCGATCCTTCACTGTATTTCTGGTTCCATGATGCCTTTTCGTCGATAGACATTTTTCTGTAACCCCGAGCGTAGCGAGGGAGCTTGTTCTCGCCCACAATCCTAAAAGAACAGTATTGCAAATCCTTGTGCGAGCATTTCGGGATGAGTTCTTTTCTGACCCTACATTGAGTTCCAGCTCGTAGAGTTCCCTCGCTTCGCTCGGGATTATAAAAAATCGCTATTTTGCTGCGTTATACTGGAAGCGTGAGCACAGAACAGGAAAAGACGTTTTACCTTGAGACCTTTGGCTGCCAGATGAATGTGCATGACTCTGAAAAAGTCATTGGCACTCTACAGCACCAGGGCTACCGCCAGGTACAGACCGTGGAAGAGGCCCATCTGGTCCTTTACAACACCTGCTCCATTCGTGACAAAGCGGAACAAAAGGTCTTTAACCGACTAAACGATTACAAGAAGCTTCAGAAACAAGGCAAGAAATTTGGTGTGCTGGGTTGTGTGGCGCAGCAGGAAGGTGAAAAGATTTTTGAGAAGGCGCCATACGTCTCGCTGGTGGCCGGCTCAGCTTCTTATCGCAACCTGCCCGCGATGCTGGTGCAGATTGAGGCAGGGAACAATCGCGTAACCGGCCTCGACGATCGCCAGACTGACCTGACTTTTGAAACCGATTTCACGGCGCGCACCAATCCGCACCGCGGCTACATCACCATTATTGAAGGCTGTGACAAGTTCTGCGCTTATTGCGTTGTGCCGTACACGCGCGGCAAAGAGCGCAGCCGCACTTCGGATTCAGTGATGGCTGAAGCGCGGCAGATGGCTGATCTCGGTTATACCGATATTCAACTTCTCGGCCAAAACGTGAACGCCTATGCCGATCCACTGGGCAAGAAAACTTTCGCTGAATTGCTGTATGCCATCGGCGAAATTCCCGGCGTACGCCGCGTGCGCTTTACCACGTCCCATCCGCGGCATTTCAGTAAAGATATTGTGGATGCCATTGTGGCTTCGCCCCGCCTGTGCGATCACATCCATTTGCCGGTACAGAGCGGGTCTTCACGGGTGCTGAAGGCCATGAACCGCGAATACACCCGCGAGATGTACCTGGAAAAAATCTCATGGATGAAAGCCGCCAAGCGACAGCTTTCAATCACTACAGACGTCATTGCCGGGTTTCCCAATGAGACCGCAGCCGAATTCGAGGAAACCGTCACCTTGCTCCACGAATGCCAGTTTGATGCCGTCTTTACCTTCAAGTATTCGCCTCGTCCCAATACCCCCGCACTGGCTATGATCGATAGCATCAATGACGCGGAAAAATCCAAGCGCCTGCAGGTCCTCCAGGAGCGCCAGCGAGAGATTCAGAGACTTAATTACGAGAAGCGCATAGGCCATACATATGAAGTAATGGTTGAAGGCAGGAATGAAGCGCGGGGGCAGATGATTGGGCGGACGTCGCAAAATATTACCTTGAACTTTACTGCTCCGGAAGAAGCCGTGCCGTCTGTGGGCAGTTATGCTAACGTGATCGTTACCAAGAGTTTTCCCAACAGTTTGTTGGGCGTGATGGTCCAATAGGCGAAATCGTCGAGCTGCGACTTATTCAGTTTGGAGCGGAGTGACAACTAGACGGGAAGAGTAATCGGCGAGGCCGACCACGCGCCGAGCCGATCGATTCAGGAGCGTAACGCTGGTGGGTGAGCGTCGCCCCCCGGCGGTTTGGAGCGGAGCGACATGGAAATAGAAATGAAAATTCGCGGATTGATGATGGATCCTGTAACGAACATGCCTATCGTCGTCCTGAAAGATGTTGGCAGCGATACGGTCCTGCCGATCTGGGTTGGCGTGTATGAAGCCAACGCCATTGCTCTGGAGATCGAGAAAGTCAGCACGCCCCGCCCCATGACGCATGACCTGATCAAAAATCTGCTGATGGGCCTGGACACGCATGTCCACAAAATTGTGGTGAATGAGCTGCGCGACGACACATTTTTCGCCGTAATCTGGATGGAGCGGGAGGGAAGAGTTATCAGCATCGATTCCCGTCCCTCAGACGCGCTGGCGCTGGCTCTGCGCCTGGACTGCCCCATTTACGTGGAAGATGAAGTGCTCAAGACGTCCAAAGTGGCCAGCACCGCCGCTGACAAAATCTCATCCGACGATTTGCGTAAGTGGCTGGAAGGCCTGAACGATGAGGATCTGGGCCATTACAAGATGTAGCTTTCAGCAATCAGCCGTCGGCATTCAGCCCTGAAACGACGTCGCTAGTCTAGTGTAAAGAAAACCTTTGAAATGCAGAGGAACGGAGGTAGCAGGAGTCTTTGGTTTCTTATCCTGATCCTCGGTTTACTCCTCTCCTCCGTGTTTCAAACTTTCGGTATTTCCACCCGCATTGGGTTCAGGGCTGATTGCTGAATGCTGAGCGCTATTCTGAATGCTTCCTGAAGAACAACTCCAACGTCTCTATCTCGCCGGTTTTGAACTGCAAACCTTTGAGCGTTTTCCCAAGGCCGTGGGCGTCCTACGCAATGGCTGCCTGGCATTTCTTGTCCCAGGGGCCGACGGTTTACAGATTCTGGGAAATGTCGGCTGGCGCATGGGAGAAAGCCTGGGACCGCTGGTAGAGCGTGAAGGACGCAAAGTCTTCGTCCACAAACAGGAGCTGCTCGAAGCCACGCCTGAGCGAATTGCCACGCTGGAACGGTTTCGAGAAGATCTGAAGGCCATCCTGCGGGGAGAAAGTCTGACTTAGCAATAGCCGGCAAAATAATCTCATTTTTTCCTAAAGTGGCGAACACATCACGTCATATTTCATGGCAGCTACAGGCGCATGGCTAACGGTGATCTGATTTCTGGTCTTCGCCGAAATAAAAGTCGTGGTTATACTGGCAGCGGCTGCTGCGTTTGTAGCCGTGAGACTGCAATGTCCTGAAGCAGTCATACCCAGAAGCGCAATATCATCAAAGGCTGCAGCGGTGGTGACAAGGGAAGCGGACAAAACGATACTGGCTGTTCCACCTGCTGCTGCTGAAGTATTTATGCAAGTGCTTCCAGAGGCTGAACCAAATAGCTTGATGGAACACTTTGTTCCTGCCCTTGGGGCCGCATCGATCCTCAGTCCGTCCCATTCTGTAATAGCTGATCCGGCTCCTATGGTTGGGGTGGTTACATGCACGCCAGTATTGAGCGCCTGCGTATAAACTCCTGACTGCGTATCCGCCCTGGCCACAATCGCAGAGCCTTCCAATGTTGACTCTAAGGTCGTCTGAATGGCTGATTGGATACCAAACTGATATGTTCCGGTGAGCGCAGGATTGGGACCATACACAATCAATCCGACATTTGCCATGGGAGCGTTTCCGATAGCGGCAGTGCTGCCCATTGACACGGTAGAATTGAAAGAAGCAGCATCCCCGATGCTAACTTTCCCGACTCCAGTCTTGATGGCAAAATTGTGGATCGCTGCCGTCATGTCAGCCACAAACAGACCGTAAGCATTTGTGAAAGTTCCACCGCCAACATTTTGCGGCGCTTCAGCGTAGAAGGCGACTCCATTTGTAACGGTGCCTGACGACCAGTTTTTAGCAAGACCATCAAATGCGCGAAGATTAGTAACGTTGCCATTGTTCGAGGGGAACTGCTCAGGCAATGGAACACCTGTAGCAACTCCGCCATTATTCGCCGTGGCTTGAACACCGCCAATTAACAGCGCTGTTGCCGCCCCGGGGTTGAAGCCCTCAAATCCCCCACCGAATCCGGTATTAAATGCTCCACTGCCAAAATCGGAAAAGCTGCCGTAGGTTGCCGTTTCCTGTCCAGTGAAATTAACCGTGTTGCTTGTCGGTATATCCAGTTCTGTAACCTGGCCAAAGTTAAAGTAGGCAGCCGGAGAGGTAACAGGATTCAAGAACTGCTCAACGCCAAACCCGATAAGCTGGGTATCTCGGGTACCCAGGTCTTCCAATTGCAAAATGCTGTTTGTCGATGGATTCGCTTTGTTCCACAACCCCCCAAATGTCCCTCCACCATTGGCTCCCAATGTTTGCCCTGATTCGATTGGATAATTTGGCACCAAAACCTCAACGCCATTTTTTTTCGCGTGCTTGAAGTCCTGAGCACGCAGAATCAAGGACCCTGCCAGCGTTGAAAGTCCAATACCGAGGAGGAGGATTAGAAATGCCTTGCTGCGTCTGCTCATACTGCTGCACCGCCTTAAAATGGGTGGTTCGGTCTAACGCTTAACGCTTAAGGATAAGGGAACCGAATGGGCGCCTCCTCCAGTAGCGCCGAAAATCAGCCATCTTCGCAATTTTACATAATATCTGTTATCAGACATTAAGTATTATCCTGTAGCGTTGGCGCAATATCGCTTCAGCGGCTCATTCATGCCGCAACGCGATCATTGGATCAACTCTTGATGCCCTTCTGGCCGGAATATAACCAGCAATCATCGTCACAAGCAAAGTTGCCGCCACAGCTAGCGCAATGCTCCAAGGATCGTGAGGCGTAAGCCCAAATAGACGGGTCTTGAGTAAGCTGCTGGCGATCCATGCCGCAGGCACTCCTACAGCGATCCCAGCCAGCACGATTGCGGCTGTCTCGCGCAGGATCATCTCCATGATTGCGCTACGTTCGGCGCCCAAGGCCATCCGTATGCCAATCTCATTGGTCTTTCGGGCTACCGCGTAGGCCATGGTTCCATAGAGTCCCACGCACGCCAGCAGTAGCGCCAGAAAGCTGAATGCTGAACTTAAAGCGGCAAATGTCCGATCCAGAAACAGCACCTGTGAGACGACTTGGGATTCCGTCTTTACATCCACCATTGGCACATTTTTATCTAGGGCAGTCAGTTCACGACGAATGTCCGCCAGCAATGAGGACTGCCCCGCAAGCGGACTTTTTATGGAAAACGTCATGAAAGGCCAGGAGAAGCTAGGGGCTTCCAGTTGATTGCCGCCAGCGGCGGCAAATATCTGAGAATGTGAAAAATACACCGTGGGCGGAGCCTCTTCCCGAATCCTGGCATACTTCACGTCGCTTGCCACTCCGACGATTTGATACCGCCCGTGGCTCTTCTTGCCGCCGAAAACAATCTCGTGGCCTAAAGGATTATCGCCGTGCATGTATTTATCCACGAACTTCTGATTGACTACTGCCGCCAGCGGAGCGCTTTGTGTATCCTGCTCGCCCAGTGGGCGTCCCAGGCGTATTGGGATGGCCAGTGTTTGAAAATAATTGGGACCGACAATGTGGCGGTAAAAATCCACCCCTTTATCATCTTCCGAATAGCCAGGGACCATTGCTGAAGTAGAACTTGAACCTGCGCCTATGGCGTTGCGATCTGAAAATGTGACTGCCTGAACACCCGAAATTCGCTGAATCCGGCGTTGCAGTTCCAGATAATAATCATCAAGCGCTGTGCTTTTGTAACCGTTGAGCCCGGGACGCACTGTAAACAGCAAAATGTTCTGCCGGTTAAAGCCCAGGTCTTGTCCCTGGAGAGTATTCAAGGTTCGCAGCAACAGACCTGCACTTATGAGCAGGAGTAGACATAATGCGACCTGACCCGCTACCAGGATTTTGCCGGTGGCAAATCGTACTGCGTGTGATCCTGACGTAGGCTGTTTCAGCGAACTAACTAAGTCGGTTCGAGTGGCACGCAAGGCGGGTGCCAAGCCAAACAATATCCCGCTGACAATACAGACAAGGGCTGTGAATGCCAGCACTCGAATATCAAGGTGCAACTCCAGGTTGATTTTTGCTCGGCCACTGGACAACAGGGCGAGCAATACCCTGCCGGCCCATTTGGCAATCACAAGCCCGAGCAATCCGCCGCAACATGCCAGCAGTACGCTCTCAGTAAGCAGCTGGCGGATGAGCCGTCCCCGGCGCGCACCAAGAGCAAGTCGAACGGCAATTTCCCGTTGTCGGGCATTGGCGCGAGTCAACAAAAGCGAAGCCACATTGCCGCAAGCAATCAGCAGGACTGCACCTACCATCATCATGAGCAGCAACAGCGAGCTGGAAAATTGCCGTCTCAGGCTGTCCAGACCTTCTTTGACCGGAACGATCCGCAGGACAGGCTTGATGGGAGCAGGCGTGGGAACCATGGCATTTAGGTTCTGGTCAAACGTCACTTCCAACTCTGCCTGCGCCTGCTGGGTGCTCACCCCTGGAAGTAGCCGACCAACCACTCCGGCCCACCATAGTTTTGGATCTGTAAGAAATGTCAATCCGTTGTACGTGGGGCCCTGGCGTGCCTGTTCAGCCGAATACTTGGTCAAAGGAATGAATAGGTCTGGAGAACTGCCGGGCTCCAACCCGAAAAAATCCGGCGGAGCAACCCCAACAATGGTGATCGGCAGGCCGTTTACGATGATTGTCTTCCCTGCTATCTCGCGGCTGGCTCCCAGCTTTTGCACCCAGAATGAATTGGAAACTACGGCTGTTGTCAGCGCCGATTCCTGATCGTCCTCCGGCAAGATAGTTCGCCCGATGACAGCCTGAGTTCCCAACCCTGCAAAATAATTGCCGGAAACACCTTGAATCACCGCAGACTCAGCGCGTCCGTCAATACCAACATTCACGGCATCACTGTTAGCGGCAAAAGCAAACGTGCTGGAGAAAACGTGGTTCTGATTCTTGAATTGCTGATATTGAGCATACGTAAATGAATAGCTGCTTTGCTCGTTATGCTCATTGCTAAAACTGCTGCCTTCCAGGTCCTCCACGTACTTTTGTGGCCACTTGCTGGCATGCCATTCCAGCATTACTAATTGCTGTGGATCTTCGACCGGCAACATCCGCAGCATCACCGCGTCTATGGCGCTGAAGATAGCAGTATTAGCGCCAATGCCCAGCGCCAATGAAATGATTACCACTGCCGCAAATCCCGGAGCGCGGCGAAGCATTCGCAGGGCATAGCGAAGGTCCTGCTGGAATGTTTGGACAAAGTGTAAGCCGCGTGCTTCGCGGTATGTTTCTTCAGTCTGGGCAATGCCGCCAAAACGCACACGGGCCGCGCGACGCGCTTCATCCTCTGGCATTCCCTTGCCACGATTTTCTTCCATCAGCATTTCCAGGTGGGCTTGCAGCTCCGCGTTCAACTCCTCGTCCTGCCGTTGGCCAGCGAAGAGGCCTTTCAATCGTGCTATCAGGACACGCAACGTGCTCACGGTACTCTCCATGCAGCCATTTCAGAGTTGGCTGCTTCCTGTTGTTATTCAACACAAGAATAGACCTCATCTCATTTTGAATGTCAACAGGAGAGTGCAAAAAATTCTTATCTGAGATCGCCCGAAGTCCTAAAGCGCTACGCGCATCAACCCTGAAGTACTACTTTAGGTTGAAAAAGCGTTCCCGCCACGCGCCTTGCGATAGCCAGCAGTTCCCTTTGTCCGGCAAATACCCGGACAATTGCGGCTTTGCTGAATTCAGGCAAGTTGACTGCGCCGCCATGGCGGATACGGGCGGCACTTTCAGGCGACGCAACCACGGCCGGAAATTCCGGCAGCACCAAGCGAGGATGAAGAAAAAGCTCGTCGAGCGTATTGGTTGCCTTGGCGTGTTCCAACTCTTCCAGGCTGTGCGCTTCATCAATCGCAAATTCTCGGACCGCCGTCCGTTTGAGTGCGGCCAGGTGCCCGCCAGGACCCAACGTTTTTCCGAGATCGTGAGCCAATGATCGTAAGTAGGTTCCCGAACTGACCCAGGCGCGGAAGCAAACCGTCCCACCATCGCAATCATAGAACTCCAGTTCTTTGATTTCGACCTGCTTGGGCTTCAGTTCTACCGGCTGTCCCTTGCGTGCCAGACGATGCGCGGGAATACCGGCAATTTTTTTGGCGGAGAAAGGCGGGGGATACTGAGAAATTTCGCCGATAAACTCTCCGGCGGCATCTTGCACTTGCTGCAATGTGAATTCGGCTGATTGCTTAGGACCGGCAGGTTGACCTTCGGCATCGTAAGTATCGGTGGCCCAGCCAAAGCGAATCGTGCCTTCATAGCGCTTGTCGGCTTCATTATAGAACTGTGCCAGACGGGTAAAACGGCCGAGAACAAGCGGCAAGACGCCGGTCGCCATGGGATCAAGCGTGCCCAGATGCCCCACGGACTTTTCGCCGACGATACGGCGCACACGCGCCACCACGTCATGCGAAGTCATTCCAGCCGGTTTATCGAGGATCAATACCGCGTCCACTTGAGTAACTCCGTTGAATCAAGCATCATACTGGAGAAGCTGCCACCGCATGTTCCCCATCAGAGACGACGCTCCCCGATCAACTACACCGTTCATTAATTACTTCCTTATCGTACTCAACATTGGGATTTTTCTTTTTGAATTGTCATTGCAGGTTTCCGGAGGCCCCCGCGCCAGAGCTGACTTCGAAATGCAGTTCGCGTTTGTTCCGGAGCACGTAGCCGCATGGATGAAAGGCTATCTGCCTGCGTCAATCGCCTTTGTTCCCTTCTTCAGCTCCATGTTTTTGCACGCCTCACTGCCGCATGTGCTGCTGAATATGTGGGGGCTGGCAATCTTTGGAGACAACGTTGAAGACCGGCTCGGCCATTTCCGATATCTTGCCTTTTACCTTTTGTGTGGCTTGGCTGCCGGCCTCACGCATTTGGTTTTCAATTTCAATTCTCCAGTACCGACCGTGGGCGCCAGCGGAGCCATCGCCGGCATCATGGGAGCTTACCTGGTTCTTTATCCGCGGGCCCGTGTGCTCACGTGGTGGGGATTTTTTGTGTTCTGGCTGCCTGCATGGCTGGTGCTGGGCTATTGGCTCATTATCAATCTTTTAAGTGGGGCTGCTTCCGTGTTGGCGGAATCTAAAGGGCCTGTGGGGGGCGTTGCGTTCTGGGCACATGTTGGAGGGTTCGTAACCGGAGCATTGCTGATCCAACTCATGCCCACGCGAAAAAACGTATACGCCTTTGAAGACTACTGATCTAAAGATGAAGGCTTGGTATCACTTAGAGCACACCCGCCGCAGGGCCAATACGAATCTCTTCAATCGCAGTATTCGCCGGAGCTGAAACGGCATGCAATACCGCTTGGGCTACAGTTTCCGCCGATATCATCTTTTCTTTAGGTGCGCCGGGCCAGAACTGATTCCATATTTCAGTATCCGTAGCGCCCGGCAGGAGTGCCAGCACCCGAATGCCACGCTTGCGCAGGTCTTCACGCAGCGCGTAGGTAAATCCCAGAGCGCCGAATTTAGACGCATTGTAAGCGGACATGCCGGCAAACGGCTGCAATGCCGCAACAGACAAATTGTTCACAATTGTTCCGCCGGCGCGCATCAGCGGCAAAGCCGCGCGTGTGACCAGGAACGTTCCAGTCAAGTTAGTGTCGATTACATCTTTCCAGGTTTCTACCGATAGCTGATCAGCGGGAGACAAAGCATGAGCTACGCCGGCATTGTTGATGAGGACGTCGATCCTGGGGTGGTCTTTGCTGAGTTGGCGAAAAAGCTTTTCCACTGACACAGGATCTCGAATGTCACAGGGGATGCAGTTAACCTTCTTTTTGTGGGACGAGATATGCGCCGCTGCTTTCTGAAGACGTTTGGCATCGCGTCCAGTGATCACCACTGAATATCCACTCGCCGCGAAGGCGCCAGCCATCCCTAGACCAATGCCGCTGCCGCCGCCAGTAATGACTGCGACTTTGTTTTGCACGTCTTTCTTAGCCGGCATTAGAACGAATTTCCATTTTTGCCGTTGCGAATCAGGGCCAGAAACTCTTCGCGGGTATCCTGCGAGGTACGGAAGCTGCCTAGCATGTGAGAAGTCACAGCCGCGGAATGCTGCTTTTCTACGCCGCGCATCATTACGCACAGATGTCTCGCTTCGATTACTACGCCGACTCCCTGAGGATTGATGGCGTTCTGAATGGTCTCAGCAATTTGCACGGTGAGGCGCTCCTGCACTTGCAAGCGGCGAGCAAAGATATCAACCAGCCGGGGAATCTTGCTTAGTCCCAGGACCTTGCCGTTCGGAATATAGGCTACATGCACCTTGCCGAAAAACGGCAGCAGATGATGCTCGCACAGACTGAACATCTCAACATCTTTAACGATGACCATTTCGTCATAAGGGACATCAAAGAGTGCGCCTTGCAGAACTCTGTCGGCGTCCTGATCATAGCCCTTGGTCAGATATTCCAGAGACTTCTGCATGCGCTCTGGCGTTCGCAAAAGGCCGTCGCGGTTGGGGTCCTCGCCCAGACGTACCAGCAGTTCACGCAGCAATTCCTGCGTGCTGACTGCGGATACAGGAGAGATTTCGTCAATTTTCTTCACAGCAGCTCCTGATTTCACCAAAATCTCCTAGTAACGGATTTCCCTGCCTCCGGCGTATTCAAAGGAGTTGAGCATGGTCTCTTCAATCCGCACCTTGTCCACCTGCGCATGATGAAAACCTTCTTCCAGAATGTCGAATACTTCAACGCAAAGGTTTTCAGTGGTCGGCACGGTTCCCTGAAATTCCGCCAACATATTGAGGTTCTGGTGGCCAAAACGTTCCAGGATTTTTTCATGCACAAAAGAATCAAGATCTACCAGGTTGCAAACCATTCCTGTTCGGGGATCAACCCGGCCTGCCACCGTGACCTCCACGGAATAATTGTGACCGTGACCGTGCGGATTGTTGCATTTGCCATAGACGGCCTGATTTTCCTGCGCTGACATTTCATCGCAATGCAGCCGATGCGACGCCGAGAACAGATACCGTCTGGTCAGGTAGGCCTTCATGCTTCTCCGTAAAAATCCACGAATAGATCCGGGGTCTCATACACGCGAACGCGATGCAGTTCGGCCAGGTTAAGCTTAGGCTGCAAGCGTTGCCAGATGCTGATCGCCAGGTTCTCGGTCGTGGGGATCTGGTCCTTGAAATCAGCAACTTCCTTGTTCAGAAACCGATGGTCCATCGCGTCGATGACCTCGCGATTCATGATCTCCTTTAACTCTTTAAGATCGACCACAAATCCCGAGCGCTGGTCGATATTCCCCTTGACCGTGATTTCCAGCGTGTAATTGTGTCCGTGGCCGTGTGGATTATTGCACTTGCCAAAAATGCGCTGGTTTTCTTCCGGGGTGAATTCCGGATTGTGGTAATAATGCGAGGCCGAAAACTCTGCTTTCCTGGTTAGATAGACCATGTCAGATAAACCATCAGAATCAGATTGTTAGTTCAGATCGCCCTTTCGAATAGATGAACCGGCAGCCGCTTTGGGTGCGGATTGTGAGTACGTCCGCCCCTTCCATGTTAACTCGCCACGCTTATTAAAATGGAGGTGAGAACGCAACAAAAGTGACACGTAAATCGGTAAGCCTATGAATGCCATGAGGTTAGCCTTCCAGGGGAAATGCGCCTGCTTGATTCGGAAAATGAAAATGAGATAAAAAAATACCCCTATTGCGAACAGCAAGGTCGCACCTTGGAAGTGATGTAAAGCCATCAGGATCACTCCGGCTCCTAGCCCGAGCGCAATCGCGCAAAACTCAAACGCCCGCCTCGCGGCCAGCAGTACTGGATGTTGGAAAAGGATGGCCAAGCCCTTCGACCAACCTTCCCACATGGCGCCAAAGGTCCGATACATTCTGGTGCGCACCAAACCGCCACCGTAGCGAAACCTGATTCTATGACCTGATGCTTTAAAAAGTTTTGCTAACTCAATGTCTTCAAGGACATTGAGAGGTAATGCGCTATGTCCGCCAAGGGCCTCATATACCTTACGCCGGACAAGAATATATTGTCCGTTCGCCGCCACCGTGGGATCGGCTGGGTCATTGATTCTCTCAGAAGAATAGGTCCGCACAAGATCAGCAAAAACCAGCGGCATTACCGCCAGTTCCCACCATGAGGCTGTTTCCTGCTCCGGCGAATACGAGAGCAAGTCTACATTCCGCTCTATGGCTTCGCGCACGGAAGCAGCCAGCGATCCCGGATAGTGATAGGTATCGGCGTCAGTGAACAGCAGCCACTCGGCGGTGCTGTCTGCGGCCCCGGTAACCAGAGCGTTGACTTTACCCGTCATTCCCGGCCTTAGCTCGCCTGCGGTCATTACCCGTACTGCGGGAAAGGATTCCGCTATGGCTCGGGTGCGATCCGTCGATCCGTCGTCTACCACAGTGATTTGAAAGGAAATACCCTGCTGGGCCAGCAGCGACTGAAGGCAGCGGCCAAGGCAATCTTCCTCATTCCGGGCCGGAATAACTACGTCGACGGTTACTTCAGCGTGGCCTGTCTGCATGCGAATCGGGTTATTATAAGGGGGTGAAATCCCTTCGAATCGTAATTCCGGTCTTTCTGGCCGCCGCAGTTTTGGCAGGCTGTGTTGGCTGCAATGATCAGCCCAAGCTGCGCCTGATCGGCTCGCCGGCGCCAGATTTTACCGTGCAGGATTCAGAACGGACGGTTGCTCTCCATGATTATCGTGGCAAGATCGTCATTTTGAATCTCTGGGCGACCTGGTGTCCGCCTTGCATCGAGGAAATTCCCGACCTGGAGCTCCTGCAAAAACGCATGGGAGACAAGGTGACCATTGTAGCTGTGAGTTATGACGACACGGACAACGCCTATAAGCAGTTTGTACGTGAACACAAACTGGGTTTTCTCACCGTCCATGATCGCGAACGCAAACTTAAAGACCTCTACCAGCCGACAGGACCGCCGGAGACATATGTGATTGACCGCTCCGGGAAAATATTGCGCAAGTTCATCGGCCCGCAGCAATGGGCTGGCCCTGAAATTGTGGACTATTTGCAAAAGCTGTAAGCCGCTATTACCACAGAGGATACGAGGCACACCGAGGAGTACGGCATCTGAAACACTCTTGCATCTCTCCGTGTTACTCTGCGTCCTCTGTGGTTGAGCGGTTTTATTTGTGAACCGAGCTTCGCGGCGGCAGAAAGTTCTTCTTCACCTTCGCCACAATTACATAATTGGGGTCGACCATTTCGTTCAGATGAATCTCGCCAACCTTCGATAGCAACTCATAGGCGTCCATCTCAGACAGGCCATAGTCGGTATGAATCCAGCCGACAAGCTCAGTAAAAGCGATACGCAGGGCATCGTCCAGAGGGCGATAAGCGCCGACGGTCATGATGTAGTCGTCATTTTCAAAGCGTGGCCAGCTGATTTTCTGGCCTTTGATCACGTGAACCTGCACGCGCCCGCGCAACGGAACTTCTAACGCGGTGCCGGCAATTTCGCCATCGCCCATGGCGGCGTGTCCGTCGCCCAGGAAGAGCATGGCTCCGGGCACATTCACAGGAAAATAAACCGTGTTGCCGACGCTGGCTTCTGGCGAATCCATGTTGCCACCAAAAGCTTCCGGCACCACTGACGTGCGGGCTTCGCCGCCGGCCGGGGCCACACCAATGCAACCGAAGAACGGGTGCAGCGGAAACTTTACGGAAAACTTCGAATCGAGCGCCTGAAAAGTTGCGGTATTCGTGGCGTGATCGATGGGATAGAACCAGATCTTCTCTTTGATCGGCTCGTTGAGCATGGGCGTGTAGTTGGTGGAGTTGATGGCGCCAAAGCCTGGAGCCAGAGCCCCGATGCCCTGGTTGCTGTCGACTTTAATTTCCAGAAACTTTACTGCCAGCGTGTCGCCGGGTTCAGCGCCGTCGATGAAAAACGGCCCGGTAAGAGGATTGTCGCCGGGGGCCATGCTGAGCGTGTCGCCAGGTTTCTTAATGGCATTGCCAAAGCAGTCAACAGTGTTGGTCTCAAGGATATTGCCGGACTTCAGATGCGCGACTGGACTGTAGGACGCAGCGTAAGTGTATTTCAGTTCGCTCGGCTTAAGTTCGTAGCGGACAACTTTGCCTTCTTCAGTGTTTTGCGCGAGCGCGGCAGCGGACAACACTAGCACAACCAGAACAGTTTTCATCGGCGGGATCCCTCGCCGGGATTTTACCGCAAAGGACGCGAAGGGCGCGAAGACGGAAGGTAAAGCTTTCATCCTTTTTGATTTTCTTTCTGGACTGTGTTAAAAAACTGTCTACGCCGATGAAAGTCTCCTACTAATCGTCGCTTTCCTTTGTTCGCCGCCAATCTTCTGGCTGCGGGAATCGTGTCGTTTTCAACTGCGTTCTAACTGCCCATCTGGCAGTCTATGGAGATTTTCTTGAGTTCAACCTTTACCGCTCCCGTTCCTTCCTGGGCCGCCCGATGGTTTGCACTAATCAAAGAAGCCATTCTCGGCTCCAAGCAGGACTTTACAGCGATTTCCATCGATCGCGCGATTGTGCTGCTGGCCGTGCCCATGGTGCTGGAGATGGCCATGGAGTCGCTCTTCGGCATCGTCGATATTTTCTTTGTCGCGCATCTGGGCGCGGACTCGACTGCGACCGTTGGCATCACCGAAGGCTTGCTGGTACTTGTGATGGCGGTGGCTTTCGGGCTCAGCATGGGGACTACTGCCGTGGTGGCGCGTCGCGTAGGTGAACATGACCAGAATGGCGCGGCGGAAGCTGCTGTCCAATCCATCTTGATTGGTCTTGGGTTCGCGATCCTGATCTTTGCCATTGCGTTTCCATTCGCGCCCAGATTGCTTCGCTGGATGGGANCTGGACCGGGGATTCTGCGCACCGGATCTCTTTACACGCGAATCATGTTGAGCAGTTCCGGCATCATCCTGCTGCTTTTTCTTATCAATGCAGTCTTTCGCGGCGCCGGAGATGCAGCCATTGCAATGCGTGTTCTCTGGTTAGCGAATTTCATTAATCTGTGTCTTGATCCCTGCCTCATCAGGGGCCTTGGACCATTTCCCCGGCTCGGCGTTACTGGGGCAGCGGTTTCCACCAGCATAGGACGAAGCATTGGCATCATTTTTCAACTTTACATGCTCAGCAAGGGCAGCGCGCACCTCAACATTCTGCGAAAACACATTCGCCTGAAGCTGAAACTAATGTGGAACATCTTCGAGGTGGCTGGGCTCGGTGTCTTGCAGCTTTTGATAGCTACCGCAAGCTGGCTGGTGATGGTGCGCATGATTCAGTCTTTTGGCAGTCAAGCCACTGCAGGCTATACCGTAGCCATCCGTATTGTGATCTTCTCGACTCTTCCCTCGTGGGGGCTTGGATCGGCGGCGGCAACGCTGGTTGGGCAGAATCTGGGAGCGAAGCAGCCAGACCGGGCCGAGCAGTCAGTGTGGCGCGCCAGCTTTTTCAATGCGGTCTTTCTGGCGGTAGTGTCAGTGGGGTTCCTCATCTTTGCGCCGCAATTGGTTGGAGTGTTCAGCAGCGACGCGCAGGTGGTCCGTTACGGCGCAAGCTGCCTGCGGATCATCAGCTGTTGTTACGTCCTTTGGGCCTACGGAGAAGTGATTGTGCAGGCCTTCAACGGAGCGGGCGATACATGGACGCCAACGTGGATCAACTTTTTTGTGTACTGGATCGTCCAACTGCCGCTGGCATTCGTGTTGAGTATAAAGCTCCATGTCGGGCCGAATGGCGCTTACTACGCGATCCTGGTGGCCGAAGTCCTCCTCTCGATTATCGGCATTTACATTTTCAAAAAGGGAAAGTGGAAGCTGAAGATGGTATGAGCGGCTACAGCTTCGCGCGGCGCAACCGCAATGCATTGGCGATCACCGATACGGAACTGAAGCTCATGGCGGCAGCGGCAAAGACCGGTTGCAACAGCAATCCCGTGAATGGATACAGCACGCCTGCGGCGATCGGCACGCCAAGCAGATTATAGATGAAGGCAAAGAAAAGATTCTGGCGGATGTTGCTCATGGTAGCGCGACTAAGATTGCGAGCCCGCATCAGGGCGTTTAGGTCGCCTTTGATCAGAGTAATGTCGCCGCTCTCCATAGCTACGTCGGTTCCTGTGCCCATAGCAATGCCAACGTTGGCTTGCGCGAGCGCTGGTGCGTCATTGACGCCGTCGCCAGCCATAGCGACGATGCGGCCTTCAGACTGAAACTTTTTTACGATGGCCAATTTCTGTTCCGGCAAAACTTCAGCTTCAAATTCAGTGATTCCAAGTTGTCTAGCGATGGCTTCTGCCGTCGCGCTGTTGTCGCCGGTGAGCATCACCAGGCGCAGACCGCTGCACTTCAAGCCCGTTACGGCTTCTTGTGTTGAGCTCTTGATGGGATCGGCAACAGCGATTAAGCCAGCGGCCTTGCCGTCGATTGCGGCCAGTACAACTGTATTTCCTTGTTGTCTAAAAGTCTCGGCCTGCAATGATATCGGACGCGTGTTGATGCCTCTACTCGCGAGAAAATCAGGCGTTCCCACAACGATTTGCCGGCCAAGAACTTCTGCTGCAACACCCTGGCCGGTAAAAGACTGGAAATTGGCCGCCGGTGGAAGCTTCAATTTGCGTTGTTCTGCTTCTCTCACAATGGCTGCGGCTACCGGGTGCTCGCTCATTTTCTCCACCGATGCCGCGAGCAGCAGAAGATCGACTTGAGAGATGCCGCCCGTAGATAAAATTGAGGTCATCCGCGGCTTCCCTTCCGTCAGTGTGCCGGTTTTATCGAGCACCAAAGTGTCCACTTTTTCCATGAGCTCGAGCGCTTCGGCGTTTCTGACAAGAACGCCGGCATGTGCTCCGCGTCCGGTGCCAACCATCACCGCCATCGGAGTAGCAAGTCCCAGTGCGCAGGGGCACGCAATGATGAGCACTGCCACGGCATTGACAAGAGCGTACGCGAATCGCGGCTGAGGCCCCCAAATGGACCATATGATGAATGTAAGTACTGCCACGAACAACACGGCTGGGACAAAGTAGCCGGAAACTTTGTCCGCCAGGGACTGAATGGGAGCGCGGCTGCGCTGGGCTTCGGCGACCATCCGCACGATACGGGCCAGCAAAGTCTCCGAGCCCAGTCGTTCGGCGCGCATGATGAATGAACCGGTTTGATTCACGGTCCCGCCAACTACTTTTAACCCGGGTGATTTCTCCACCGGCATGGATTCCCCAGTGATCATCGACTCATCAACTGAACTGTTCCCTTCTTCCACGATGCCGTCCACCGGAACACGGTCGCCGGGGCGGACGCGCAGGCGGTCGCCGCGCTGAACATGGTCTAAGGAAACTTCTTCGTCGGATCCATCCAGGCGCAAGCGCCGAGCAGTCTTAGGATTCAGGTCGAGCAGAACTTTGATGGCTGAACTGGTCTGCCTGCGGGCGCGCAGTTCCAGCACCTGACCGAGCAAGACCAAAGTTACGATGATCGCTGCCGATTCAAAATAGACTTCGGGCCTTCCGCCATGGCCGAGAAACGATGCAGGAAAAATGCCGGGTGACACTGTTGCGATCAGGCTGAAGAGATATGCTGTGCCCGTTCCCATGGCTATCAGCGTGAACATATTCAAGTGTCGATTGACAAGCGACGCCCAGCCGCGCTGGAAAAAAGGCCAGCCTCCCCAGAGCACCACCGGCGTGGCCAGCGCAAGTTGCAGCCATTCCATCCAGCCGGCGGGAAGATTATGGAGAGGACTGCTGGCCGCCATGCCGCCCATAGAAATTGCAAGCAAAGGAATGCTAAGCGCCACGCCAACCCAGAAGCGCCGCTGCATGCTTTGCAATTCTGAATCGTCTTCTTCATGAACGCCGGCAGCCACGCGCGGTTCAAGGGCCATTCCGCAGATCGGACAATTTCCCGGGTCGTTGCGCACAATTTCCGGATGCATGGGACAGGTGTATTCCACGCTTTCAGGTTCCAGAGCCATACCGCACTTTGGGCAAGCTCCGGGTTTGCTCTCGCGGACTTCAGGGTCCATCGGGCAAACGTAGGTTACAGTTCCCTTCCCGTTTTCTTGCTGCTGCGCAGTTTGTACGGTGAGTTTCTGTGGTGCGATCCCCCCGATTTGCACCATCTGGCTTTTAGGAGTCTGGGCGGCGAGAGACTTTAGCGACAGATACTTTTCCGGATCGGCGTTGAAGCGCTTCACGCATCCCGGGCTACAAAAATAGTAGGTCTGACCTTTATATTCCGCCGATCCGCGCGCCGCCGTGGGGTCAACATCCATGTTGCAAACGGGATCTTTCACGAGTGGCCTTGTCGCGTTTTCTGAACCTGTCTTTTCTGGATTCATATCCGTGAGTTCCCTAGCGAGCGTGCCGGTAAAAGAGTTCTGTTAGCTCGTTGTATGTGCGCTGCGCCTGTTTGTCGTCGCCGGAGCGTAAGGCCTCGGTAGCACAGTGCTGTAAATGGTCTTTCATCAGGATTCGCTCCACCGCTCGGAGCGATTCATGAATGGCGGACATTTGCACCAGCACGTCCGGGCAGTAACGATCTTCTTCCACCATTTTCTGGACGCCGCGGACCTGGCCTTCAACGCGGCGCAGCCGCAATAACAAATCCTCGCGAGCGCCACCTTCGCGCGGCACGGCCCGGTGCGATGCTTTTTGGGGGCGGGTAGTCTTCTTTCTCATAACCTACGACCTTCTCGGTACTCTTAAATCATTCTATACCCCCCGGGGGTATAGAACAATCGACAGCGGGCGTTTCAGCTATATTGGAAGGTCAACAAAATACCATCTGGAGAGATGAATGACCCTGCTTGACGTGGTTTTCAAATACGGCACACCGCCTGGCGAGAAAGAAATGGGCGCACTCAACAATGCCTGGGAAGTTTACGGCGTTCGCAAGATCAAGTTTGACGAGAAAGAGCACACCATCCGCGTGGAATATGACGCTTCGCGGTTAAATGATGGTGAGATAGCAGCAATCCTGCGGCGGGCGGGAATCGATCTTAGGGAAAAAGTACAGCTGGTGTAATCTCCGTTTAGGTGTATGCTTCTGGTCTCCGAAAGAAGGAGGCTCTTAGCATGGCCAACATCATTTTAGCCCATGGGATTTTAGGGTTTGACAAACTACTACCCGGGCCCATTCCATCCCCGCATTATTTCAATGGCGTGGCTGCACATCTCACCAATAAAGGTCACCGCGTAATCGAAGCCAAGGTAGACGCCATTGGTTCGGTTAAAGACCGTGGGAACCAACTGGCAGAGATCCTGAAAAACGCTATGCCCGATGAACCCTTGCACATCATCGCGCACAGCATGGGCGGACTGGACGCGCGGCATGCTATCACAAACAGAAAAGACATTGTTACTCGCGTAAAAACGCTCGTCACAATCGGAACACCTCACCAAGGATCTCCGGTTGCCGATGCGATTATGAAAAATACCGGACCTCTTTTCCAGGCAATACCGCCTCTTCTTGTTGGTCAATTGAAAAATAGTGGCGAAGCGCTACGCGACCTTACCATTGAAGTATGTAAATCCCGGGATGCAAACACGGGAGATCAAGATAACGTTCGCTATATCGAAGTTGCAGGAGATGCGTCAAAGGCCAATGGCGAATCACTTCTATTTCGGATGGCAGCAGAAATAGGAAAGTTGAGCCCCGGAGTTGTTAACGATGGAGTGGTAACAGAGAGCTCCGCGTTGCGGAACAAACCAGACCATCATCATCTGCAGAACTGGCCAGTGGATCATGCTGGCGAAATCGGCTGGAGTACAGCATCTCCGGTTCCCATTGAACCCTTTTTGCGTATACCGCTTGCAGAGAACTTGCTTCTGCCAGCCGCGAAACAGCATCTGGCCCGTTACGAAGCAATTGCGGCTATGTTTAAACCAGCTGCAGCCGGGGCATAACATTTGGATGTCAGCTGCTGAACTGCGTTGTTGACTCTACACCCGCCAGAGATCCATGCTCAGGTTCTCCGGCTGGCAGCTCACGCGGCCAAATCGCCTCAAGATCAGAGATACTTCGTCTTTGGCTCAGAATCTCGCCTGCAGGTTCCCGATCGGGCTTCGCCTCGCTCATGCCTGCATACCGGCTCAAAATGCAACGAGGCACTTTCGAGGGATCTCTGGCCGTTAGATCCATTCGAAAGCGCCCCGATGCGCGCCACTTCGTCTGGCATGGGTTATTGCATCCTCTATGCCATTCAATTGCAATTGAAAATAAAGGGGTTAGCAGAGCTGCTCAGTGGAAAAGCGGGTAGTAATTCCCTGCCCCTGAAAAAATTGCTCTGTGGATTTTTCTGAGGGCCAATTTCCTGCAATTATTACTTAGCCTATTCCATCCAGGGGATGGCCGGGGGGCACGACCAAAGGCAAAAGTCATGGCTTCCGATATCCGGCTGACGAACCAAAAAAGTTAATGCCCCCGGCTTTATGGCAATTCTTTTGTTGCACCAGGAATGTTGCTTGTTATAATTGCGGCCCGCAACCGAACCAAGTCATTCAAATTAGTCCAGGCAGGTAAAAGTCCCTGCAGGTGGCACGGGTTGGTTTGCGATTAGCAAGATGCGCAGACGCTTTGGCGCTGGCTTCATGGATCGGACTTGACGGCTTGAATGTTCCTGCCCCAGCCCAGTTCGGAAGATATCCAAAGAAGAGCTTCGCAAAGGATCCCCGTTAGAATTCGCAAAAGCAAGAATCAACATCGGGCCAGCCACAATTAGCAATGGGACAATATGCGAAACACGCTAAGAGAGAAGCGATTACGGGCCAGAAGTTGAGTGCCGCACGAAACTTCAAGTTACAAACAAAGGATGTCTAATAGCCCCAGGAATCTTTTGAGGCAAAGCCCACGGCCCCGGACCCGCGTGGTTGGCTTCTTGAAGATGAGGTGTGGGAACCGAGCAGCCCAGCGACATACCGTAGCTGTTCCAAAGGCGGTCAGGATAAGAAATGGCTGCTGAACAGATGAAGGATACGTGTGGCCCAAAGCACCAACTGTTAGTTTTTGAAAAACCACCCAAGAAGATATTTACGTAAAAAAGCCGTGGGGCATACCACCCACGGCTTTTATCATTGTTCTCAATTCCCGGGAAAACGCTTTTCTGAGCGCGAAGGTATCGGTGGTAAGGCCTTGCAAATCGAGAAGCGGGGGGCCTAATCCAAATTAGGACATCACCGAGAAGCGCCGCATTGCACGTCCTCAACTGTCTCTGCTAACCTGATTAGTTTCAACCCCGTATCGGAACCCCACAGTCGCGTTCTGCATCCAACGGATACTGCGTCATCAGGTTTTTGAAGGAGATTCAAATTAATGGCAATTAAAGTTGGAATTAATGGCTTTGGCCGCATCGGCCGCAATGTATTGCGCACGGCTCTCAACGATTTAGACCTGGAATTTGTCGCCGTCAACGACCTTACCAGCCCGGCAACGCTTGCACATCTCCTGAAATATGATTCGATTCTCGGCAATCTTAAGCAAGACATCAGGGCTTCAGGCGATTCCATTACTGTCAGCGGCAAAGCCATCAAGGTATTTTCTGAGAAGGACCCGGCGGCCATTAACTGGGAATCCGTGGGTGCTCAGGTGGTCATTGAGTCCACCGGAAAATTCACAGACGCCGAGCAGGCAAAAAAGCATCTGCGTGGGCCTGTAAAAAAAGTCATCATTTCCGCGCCCGCAAAAAATGAAGACATCACAATCGTTTTGGGCGTGAATGAAGGTAAGTACGACCCGGCCAAACACAACATCGTATCGAACGCTTCCTGCACCACAAATTGCCTGGCTCCGGTGGCCAAGGTGGTGCATGACAGTTTCAAGATCCAAAGCGGGACTATGACTACGATCCATTCCTATACCAACGATCAGGTCATTCTGGATTTTCCACACAAAGACCTGCGCCGCGCCCGCGCCGCCGCGCTCTCCATGATTCCTACATCCACTGGCGCTGCAAAGGCAATCAATTTGGTAATTCCGGATCTGAAGGGCAAACTCGATGGCTTTGCCATGCGCGTGCCCACGCCTAACGTTTCTGTCGTCGATCTCGTTGCGTTTGTGGAAAAATCCACGACTGTGGATGAAGTTAACAATGCTTTAAAAGCCGCGGCAGATGGCCCAATGAAAGGCATCTTGGGCTATGAAACCGCCGAGCTTGTCTCGGTGGATTATCGTGGCGACGAGCGCTCTTCTATTGTGGACGCGCCGCTAACCCGCGTAGTCGCCGGCAACTGCGTGAAGGTGATTGCCTGGTACGACAATGAGTGGGGCTATTCCTGCCGCGTCAGGGACCTGATCCACTTCATGGCAAAAAAGGGGCTGTAATGGCAGTCGCAACCGAAAAGAACATGGCCAAACTCTCCATCCAGGATCTGAACCTTGAAGGCCATCGGGTTTTCATGCGCGTGGATTTCAACGTACCGCTCACAGAAGATGGCCGGGTTTCCGATGACACCCGCATCCGCGAGACTCTGCCAACCATTGAGTATGCGTTGCGCAAGGGCGCAAGGCTGATATTGGCATCGCATCTGGGCCGTCCAAAAGGAAAAGTCAATGCCAAGATGAGCCTGAAACCAGTGGCAGAGCGCTTACGCATGCTTCTGGACGAGAAGCTGGGACGCAGCTGCAACGTTGGTTTTGCTCCAGATTGTATTGGCCTGGCAGCCGAGGAAATGGCTCACAAGCTGGAAAAAGGCCAAACGCTACTGCTGGAAAACCTGCGGTTTCACGCCGAAGAAGAAGCCAATGATGAAGCCTTTTCCCGCAAACTGGCCGCGCTGGCCGATGTGTACGTGAACGACGCTTTCGGCTCTGCGCATCGCGCGCATGCATCCACTGCCGGCATCACAAAATTCGTCGACAAAGCTGCAGCCGGTCTGCTGATGCAAAAAGAGTTGGAATACCTGGGCAAGGTCACCACGCATCCGGAAAAGCCTTTTGTGGCGATCATCGGCGGCGCGAAAGTCTCAGACAAGATTGATGTGATTCGCAACCTGCTCACCAAAGTTGACGCTCTGCTGATCGGCGGCGCCATGGCCTACACATTCCTGAAAGCTGAAGGCAAGCAGGTGGGAAAATCTCTGGTAGAAGAAGACAAAATTGAGCTAGCCAAGTCGCTTTTGCAGGACGCAAAGAATAAGAACGTCCGCCTGTTGTTGCCGCTGGACAATGTTGTGGCAGAAAAAATTGACGCCGCAGCAAAAACCCAAATTGTGAAAACTAACCAAGGCATTCCAGCCGATCAGATGGGTTTGGACATCGGTCCAGAGACGGTTGCGGCTTTCGCTAAAGAAGTTGCCGGCGCCAAGACAATCGTATGGAACGGCCCAATGGGAGTATTCGAAGTTGCGCCTTTTGCCCGTGGCACTATGAAGATTGCTGAAGCCGTTGCAGGAAATCGCAGCGCAACATCCATCGTTGGCGGAGGAGATTCAGTTGCCGCAGTCCATCAGTCCGGCTTGGCGGATAAGATCACGCACATCTCTACGGGCGGCGGAGCTTCGCTGGAATTTCTGGAAGGTAAAAAGCTTCCGGGCGTGGAAGCGCTCACCAACAAATAAATGGCGCTCAGCGTACGATATCGAATCGGATCCAAAGCCACTCTTGAATTGGCGATGGGTGACATCACCGAAGCGACCACAGACGCCGTTGTGAACGCCGCCAACTCTTCCCTGCTGGGCGGCGGCGGTGTGGACGGAGCGATTCATGAGGCTGCAGGGCCGGCGCTTCTGTCTGAATGCAAAAAAATCCGTGAGCAGCGAGGGCCTCTGCCGCCGGGACAAGCGGTAACCACCTCAGGCGCAAATCTCAAAGCTCGATATGTGATCCACACGGTTGGTCCCGTCTGGCAGGGCGGCAAAGTCAACGAGCCGCAGATCCTGGAGAGTTGCTATTGCAATTCCATGGAGCAAGCGAATCTGAAAGCGTGCACCAGCGTGAGCTTCCCTTCCATTTCTACAGGAGCGTTTGGATATCCGGTGGGACCGGCGGCGCAAATAGCTCTTCGGGTAATCGCTGACCTGCTGCACGATCCAAAGTCAGTAAAGCTGGTTCGCTTTGTGTTGTTTGACGAGCGCACATACAAGGCTTACGCTGCGGCGGCGGAAGAGCTGAGCCGCGACTTTCCCAATTACAAGATCAAGGCTGAAGCATGAGAAAAAAGCTGATCGCTGCCAACTGGAAAATGCACAAAACTCCGGAGCAGGCGCAGGCGTTTGTGTCCGCCTTCCTGCCTCTGGTGGCAGAGCATTCCCGGGATGAAATTGTTCTCTGTCCTCCGTTTGTACTAATTCCACAGGTGGGATGGGCGTTGCGTGGCAGCAACATCTTCCTCGGCGGCCAGGACATGTTCTGGGAAAAAGAAGGCGCTTACACGGGAGCCGTCTCCGCCCAGATGCTGCACGCCGTTGGCTGTTCGCATGTGATCATCGGCCACTCTGAGCGCCGCCAATATTTTGGCGAGACTGATGACACGGTGAACCTTAAACTGCAGGCCGCTTTGGTTGTGGGATTGAAACCAATCGTATGCGTGGGCGAAGTCTTACAAGAACGCGAAGCAGGAGTCACGGACGACATTCTGAGACGGCAATGCAGCATTGCTTTCCGGGAAATATCAGCCGGGGGCGCTCATCCCATCATCATGGCTTACGAGCCGGTATGGGCGATTGGCACCGGCAAAACGGCTACGCCGGAACTGGCTGCTGAAGCGCATCGAGTCATCCGCGCACAGGCTGCGGAAGCTTTTGGCGACGATGTGGCTGCCAAGATGCGCATCTTGTATGGCGGCAGTGTTAAACCCGAGAACGCGACGGCATTGATGTCACAAGCAGAAATCGACGGCGCGCTCGTGGGAGGCGCAAGCCTGGATGCAAAATCGTTTGCTGCAATTGTGCAGTGGTAGCCAACGTAATGCGTGGCACACCTTTCTCTCCAATTCCTTTCACTAGGCAGTAGGTTCACCTTAGCGTGTCACGCCGGCCGTGATCTTCCCAACCGCATGCACATGAATGTGCACTGTGTCGTTTACTCGAAGAATGAATGTACTGGGATTCTTCATACCCCATTCCTGATACTTTACGCTGAAGCTACCATCTGCTGAGCCGTCGCCATTTTGCAGTTGGACTTCAAGCGGCATGATCACCGGTTTTGATTTACCATGCATTGAGAGAAGGCCTTCAACTTCGACCGTCGACTTCCCTTCATTTGCTACTGTGCCTTTCACATGCTGTGGTGTGAAGACGATATCAGAGTATTTCGGGCTTTCGAGGATGTCCTTGTGCATCCTCTTATCGCGACCGTCGCTTCCACTCTCACCGCTGGCGGAGTCCACAACCAACTCACCCGCGGCGGCCCCTGAATTATTGTCAAACTGAATGCTGCCGCGCTTCAGGTGAAAGTCGCCATGAACCGTGTGCAGTGTTGAATCAACTGTGAAGTTGACTTTGGTCTGAGCCGGATCGAGCGTGAAAGTTTTTTGCTGTGCATGCGCGACGGCGGTCAGAGCCATCGCAGCCAAAACGAATAATGCAATATGACGAAAAGCGCGAATAGTTAGACCCATTTTCACGTCCTGTAGCGCAATTGTATGCTGCGCCACGGCTTTGAAAAATCAAGCGCACCGTAACAAGGCTGCAGAGTTCTCAGATTCCACCACCGACCTTGGCGGGCGACTCTCAAGCATGGCAGTACCATGAGCCGCGTACGAGCAGCCGAGTCAATTCGCCTAGTGTTGAAGCGCTCTTTTTTGGAAGCGGTAATTGCGAATGAGGGCTTCTAATTCTTCAAGTTCCTGGTCCGCCACGGGGACCGATTCCAGCAGGTTGACCAGCAACTTTGCCGGAGAGCCGCCAAAATTCTGCTCCAGTATGGTCCGGACGCACATTTTTTCCACCCACTCCCGCGAAACAGCCGGCTCAAAAACGAATACGCGACCGCCGGTGGTATGGCGCGCCAGCCCTTTTTCTTCCATGATGCGAAGAATGGTCTGCGTGGTTTTGTAGTTTGGCGGCGAGGGAAAACTCGGGTAATGAATGATTTCTTCAATCGTGCCCGACTTCAACTCCCACAATGCGTTCAAAATACGAAGCTCGGCCCGGGTCGGTGGCACCGGATTTTTTCGGCGGGTCATGCGATTAAGTCTTAAGAGCTTAAGCTATGAGATGTGGGGGCGATTGTCAACCGTTCTTTGCGGCTTCGCCAGGGGATTCGTGCGAATTTCAATCATCGCAGCTCAGCCGCTGAAGCATCTTCTAGGTATGGAACAGTAACCCAGCTTCCCGTCAGGAGAGTAACAGGCGTCCATGTACCAATGAGTTACTGACTCCGCAGAAACCAACTCTGAAATGCATCAAAGCATCAGACAATGAACCTGGCCACAATCATTCGATCTGATGCGATCTAGCCTCAAATTCGTCTTGCTGTTTTTGTGCCTGTTGACCGCAATGGTCGGGCCAGCAGCAAAAGCTGAAGCGGACGACTACGGCAATACTGTGTTGGTATCGCCTGACCAGGGCGAGGCGCTGGCTGCGTTTGCATTGCAATCAGAAAGGCGAATCCGCTCCAAGCCAGATTGCTCCCACCTGGTGCATCTGCTTTATGCGCGCGCCGGACTGATCTATCCATATGAGGATTCACGCGTCCTGTATCACGGCATCAGTGATTTTCAGCGAGTAAAAACACCGCAGGCTGGCGACCTTGTAGTGTGGCTGGGCCATGTGGGCATTGTGCTTTCCCCGGAAGAAAAGAAATTTATCAGTTCCGTGCACTCGGGAATCCTCACCGAATCGTGGACGGCTCCGCACTGGGTTCGTCGCGGCCGGCCACGTTTTTACCGCTATCGCATTGGGCCGGAAACTGACATAAATTTGCTGGCTAAGATCATGGGTGATGAGACACCGCAGACGGAGACTCGCACCAGCGCACGTAATGGAACCAGCACAGAACTTTCCTCCCCTATACTTCCGACGACTGAAAACACTACTGAGCTGGGCAGAGCGGAACAAGAAATGGCTGCATTGTCGCCCCAGAATGCCGGAAGCATGGATGAAAGCAGTCATGGTTCAGCTTCAATTGTTGCGACTATTAGCCAACGCCAAGTGCCCAGCAGACGGCAGATTGCGACCGCCATGATTGAAGGCAGCAAAGCTCATGCACGGCGCCTGATGGACAGCGAGACACTGAATGTTTCGCGGCCATTCACAATATTCAGCCGGCTGGAAGTCGAAAAAATCAAGATCAAGCATGAGAACGGATGGGTAACTCTCCGACTAACTGAAACGATGTCTCACGAAGACGGGCGCATTTTGCCGGCTAGGACCATCGAACGCGAACTCTCAATTGTTCGCAGGAGCGATGGCATCTGGGTTATTTCAGACCCACGGGAACGGAGCTATCTGGCCGAGGAGCACGCTTTAGAAGTATTTGAGCATCAGACGGAATTATTTTTACAGCATGCTCCCAAGAGCAGCAACACTCGCATTGTGGTGAAAGCCCTTGATCGCCTTTACGATCAACAATCGGACACGCCACAACGCGCTGCTATCAAATAAGCCTGGGTACTTTTATAAAGCCGCCTGATGGATCTCATGTTTCCGCAGCCATCTTACGCGGAAGCCGGGGAATAAAGATTTTTATCCAGCCATTCTGCCACAGGCGTGTGCAAAGCGAAATGGAGTTTGATTTCCTCGCCATCCAGTGTGCGCCATTTAGGGGAGTGGGAATAAGGGTTCCCCTGCTCGTCAAGCGCGCGAAATTCTACAGACTGATCCTGAATACGATATTCATTGCAAGGACCACTGTTCTTTGACACTATTCTGAGGCTGCGCAGTCCTGAAAGCACGATCCATTGAGTCCGCAAAATAACCTCCAAGTTAGTCTCAAACCAAGGCTGGTTTCCATCCAGGCAACAATGCTGGTTTCCATCCATGCAACAATTAAGAGCATTGGCCTATTTAATGTCTGATGTAAGACGTAGTGAGAACGTGTTGTACGCTAATCCGGAAAACAGCAAATTAATCGAGCCAAGACTCCGATTTGTGCGTTTTGGGGATGCTTCTGAGGGAAATCCGATGTCACTGACGTTGGCTGCTGAGGAACGAAGCAGATTACGGGTACCCGGCATTGATCTGCTGCGAGGGCTCTGCATTGTTGCGGTGGTGCTGCACCACATCAATCTGCGGATCCATTTCCGTGACAGCAGCATCGGCCAATGGATTGGCACAGCTGCCAATCGCGCGCTGTTCTGGAATGGGTATTACGGCGTAAGAATGTTCTTTGTGATCTCCGGATTCCTGATCACATCGTGGTCATTGAAGCGTTGGGGCAGGCTCAGCCAACTTAATGTGCGCCAGTTTTACTGGATGCGTTTTGCCCGCATCATGCCCTGCCTTGTTGGTCTGCTGCTGATATTGGTTTTGCTGGACCGGGGCGGCGTTCCGCGCTTTGTCGTCAATACGCAGCATACGTCAATCATACGCGCCACGATTGCAGCACTTACCTTCCAGGTGAACTGGCTCGAAGCTAAAACCGGGTATCTGCCTGCATCCTGGGACGTGCTCTGGTCGCTTTCAGTAGAAGAGGTTTTTTATATTCTGTTTCCGCTTCTGTGTACGCTTTTGAGAAAGCAAGCTCTCCTCATCGGTATGCTCCTCTGTTTTGTGCTGATCGGTCCATTTGCGCGGGTACACGCCCAGAACGAGCTCTGGGCAGATTATGGCTATCTTTCCTGCATGGACGGGATTGCGTTTGGCTGTCTGGCAGCGATGATTGCCGCAAAAATGAAGTTGAGCGGTAAAACAAATCTGACGTTCAAGATCAGCGGAGCGTTCCTCTGCTTGCTCATCACCATATTTCGCGGTACTGCTGCCCGGATCGGATTTTATAAAGTTGGTCTTGATGTTACGGTGCTGGAGATTGGAAGTGCGCTGCTGCTGATAGCGTTACAGCAGAGTTCTGAAAATGATCCTGGGAGCAAGTCGATTTCAAATAAACCGATCAGCGCATTCAGCTTGAAGCGTATCGGACGTACTCTGTATCGCTCAACAGCTTTTCTGCGCTGGTTTGGACGCAACAGTTACGAGGTTTACCTCACCCACATGTTTGCGGTCTGGCCCATGGTGGGTCTCTTCTTCTATTTTCATCAGAGCATTCATCGGGCTCCGCTCTGGTTACTGGGCACGCTGGTTTTGGCAGGAGGGATGGGGTATCTGATAGCCCGTTTTTATTCTGAACCGCTCAATCGTTGGTTAAGAACAGGGCTGACCAATTTTGAGCCACGACGCAGCGCAGCATCGGCGGGGGACTGATTGTTCAGGCTGCCTTGCGACCGTCTTCCTTCCGCACATCGTCCGTCCGCCAATCTTTCTTCTGCGTACCAGCGTCTTCTTTGCCAGGCAGAGCGCCGGTCTGCTGGATTGTGAGATTCATGGTGCTGGAGCCGATGTCGATGTCCTGGCGCTCACGGATTTGCCGGAAGATTTCTGTAAAGATGTAGCTACTAGCGGCGCGCCGCTTCTTGGGGTCCACTAGATAGCGTAGCGTGAGCTCCACCCAATTGTCGGTGACCTTAAGGAATACCACCGGCTCAACTTCAAAGCGAGGCACCATGAAGATGCGCTCCATCCTTTCGATTTGTGGCCCTGCATCGTGCATGAATTCGCGCGTGTATTCGCCGCCGACGGCCTTTAGCATCTCCGACGCAGCCTTGGCGTTGCTGGCGTAGGTGAGCGGCAGCTTGACTTCGTCCCAGATGTAGGCGAAATTGCGGGTGTAATTGAAGACGGATGTGCCAAACACCTGTGCATTGGCGAACTGTATGATGCGGCCGCTATACTGGTCGCCGCCAATCCAGTTCCCGATTTCCATCATGCGTGTGTAGAAAAATCCCACGTCGATTACGTCACCGCTCAGCTTATTGATTTCAATGCGGTCGCCTACGGTGTACATGTGGCCAAAGAAGATGGCAATTCGTCCGGCAATGCTCAGCAGCGGTTCGCGCAAAGCCACCGCAAGCCCGGCGCCGATCAACCCCAGAAACGTGCTGGCGTGCGGGACCAGCTTGGCCCACAATCCAATAATGATGGCCCCACCTATCACGACGACGATCGTTGTCAGCAGGCGCTGCCGCCGGTATTGCTCTTTGGGACTGGGTGCGTGCGCGCCGATATACTTGTGCCCCAGCCCGAGCACGATCCAGCCAATCACAAGGACGCCGAGGGTCCCGAATACCGAAATAGGATGCGGCACAAATTCCATATTTGATTAAGATGCAGCTTGCATAATATGCGAAATGTGAGCTGCCCAAGCTGAGGTCTCTCGCACTGACTGGCTGAGATCCAGTTTTTAGAGTAGCGGGTATGTATAGCTCAATCGGCTTCGTCAGGTACGCCCAGCTTGCCCAGCCGATACCGGAGCGCATTGCGCGAGAGTCCCAGCAATCGCGCTGCCTGGCTCTTATTGCCATTGGCGCGGCGAAGCGCTTCGCGGATCATATTGTCTTCCCATTGCTCCAGAGTCATGCCTTCGGGAAGAAATTGCCCAGCCGAAGATGAAGCAGCGCCGCCAGCTTTGCTCTGCCTCGTATCAAGGTGAATGTCTTTCTCATCGATCATCCGGCCTGCTGAGAGCGCTACTGCACGCTCCACGCTATTTTCAAGCTGGCGAATGTTTCCCGGCCAGTGATATTCCATCAAGGCGTCGAGTGCGGCGGGCGTAATCCCTTCAATCTCTTTGTCGTTGTCTGCGGCAAAGCGGACAAGAAAGTGGTTCACCAGTTCAGGAATATCTTCCTTGTGCTCGCGAAGCGGCGGAATATCGATCGGCACAACATTCAGCCGATAATAAAGGTCTTCACGAAATGTGCCTTCTTCCAGCGCGGCGCGAAGATCGCGATTTGTGGCTGCAAGCATGCGTATGTCCACTTTCAGTGTCTTGGTTCCACCCAGGCGCTCAAACTCGCGTTCCTGTAGGACGCGGAGCAGCTTCGCCTGAATGGCGGCGGGCACGTCACCGATCTCATCGAGAAAGAGGGTTCCTTTATCCGCCAGCTCAAATTTGCCGGGCTTGCTGGCCAGCGCGCCGGTAAAAGCTCCACGCTCAAAGCCGAAAAGTTCACTTTCAAAAAGCGTGTCAGGGATGGCAGTGCTGTTGATCTTGATGAATGGGCCGGATGCCCGCCGGGAATTCTGGTGAATGGCCCGCGCGATCAGATCTTTACCTACGCCACTTTCACCGCCGATGAGCACCGTGGAATTTGTTGGCGCGACGCGCTCCACCAATGCAAGTACTTCCTGCATCTTCTTGCTGTGGCCAACAATATTCTGGAAATGGTAGCGCTTGCCCAGGGCCTCTTTCAGCCGCATGTTTTCATCGCGAACCTGCTGGACGTCAAGCTCCTTATTGATCACCAGCTTCATTTCGGCCATGGTGAAGGGTTTCAGCACATAGTCGCTGGCGCCGGCTTTCATGGCGTCTACAGCAGTTTCAACGCTGCCGTATGCTGTCATCACAATGAATGGCAAGGCGGGGTTCAAGCGCTTCCCTTCCTGCAAGAACTCAAGTCCGTTCATGCCCGGAAGCTTCAAGTCGGTCAACACCAGGTCTGCGGATACTTTTCGCAGATGCAGCAATCCACTTTCAGCATCGCCAGTAGCATGAATGCTGTGCCCGTCCTCACCCAGGCTGATTTCCAGCAGCCGACGCATTCGGGGCTCGTCTTCAACGATAAGAATGTTCGCCATAGGTCAATTTGTTTTTATTCGTGATTCTTCTTGCGGAGCTGTTACTGCGGGAAATTCAACCCGAAAGCAGGCCCCGTGCCCCGGCTCGCTCACAAGCTTGAGAGAGCCTCCGTGAGCGTCGACAATTTTGGAGACAATCGCCAACCCCAGCCCAACACCTGACTTCTTTGTCGTGACAAAAGGATTGAAAATCTGTTCTTTCATTTCAGCGGGAACACCCGGACCACTGTCCTCAATTTCCACCACAACGCCCGGAGCTTCTGCTTTTTCGTCGGACGAACGAAGCCTCACGCGCAACTCTCCACCTTCTTCCCCCATGGCTTCGCAGGCATTCATAAAAAGATTGGTAAAGACCTGATCGCACAAATCATGGTCGAGCATGACCTGCGGCAACCCAGGAACAAAGTCACGTTTTATGCTGACTCGTTTACATGCGCCCTGTTCGGAAACCGTCTTCAGACACCGTTCTATAACCGTGGCTAGATCATAGGCGCCCAGATCGAGCTGAGATGGCCGGGCAAAATCAAGGAAGCGACTCACCAGGGCGCTCACCCGATTCACTTCAGTGTAAATATATCCAGCGAGTTCTTGCGCGAGCGGATTTGTGTTGTTCAGCTTTTGAGTAAGTATTTCCGCCGAACCTTTGATCACGCCGAGCGGGTTGCGTATCTCATGCGCGAGACCGGCCGAAAGTTGTCCCAGAGCCGCCAGCCTTTCCGCTCTGCGTGCCTCGTCCTGGGCAAGCTTTAGGTTGCGATTCGCCTCAGTAAGTGTTTCAGAAAGAAGCTGATACCGCCGAACCTGCAACCGATACTGCATCACAAAGCGATTGACCGTCATGGCCACAAGAAAGAAGAACAGGACGCGCATCAACAGTTCAGACATGCTGTTGGCGGTGATGGTGAAGTGGAGATTCGCCTGATAAAGATAGGAACTGTAGGCTAGCGAAGCAGCCAGCGTCCACAGCAGAGTGCCTACCGGCCCAAAATACATGGCGGCAGTCATTACCGGCAGGTAGTAGATAGGATAATAACCGCTGTTAATGGCAGCCGAATCACCTGTGTGATTGATGAGAACAGTGGCTAGAACGAGCTTAACGAGCACAGCCATCGCCGGACCAGGCTTTCCCGCAAGGCGTATGAATTGGTTCTCCAGCAACTGGAAGATCCCAATGATCAGCAAAATAAGTTGCTTATGTAATTCGGCAACAGGCGGTATAAGCGCAAGTCCGCCAAGAAAGATCAGCCAAAGAACATCAAGCCAACGCGGAGTAGCGCGTTCTGTCATAGGGAAGGTTTGAATGTATCACGAGAAGGGCTCGCCTCGGGAGCCGACCGCCTGGTCAGTTTTCTTTATCAAGTATTGCGCGAATTTTTGCGCTTAACGCTTGGAAAGTGAAGGGTTTCTGGAGAAAGCAGGAGGGATCCAAAGCAATTCCGTGCCGCCACACGGCATCATCGGCATAACCCGAAATCAGGAGCACGCTGGTTGCAGGACGCGTTTTGCGCACATGATCCACTAATCCGCGGCCGCTCACCTTGGGCATCGCAATGTCAGAGATCAGCAAAGAAATCGAGCCGGTGTAGCGGTCACAAATCTCGATCGCTTCTTTTCCGTCTCCAGCAGTAAGAACCCGGTAACCACAACTCTCCAGATACTCGCCTGATGCGTTGCGCAGATCTTCTTCGCTATCAACCAGAAGAATGGTTTCGTGCCCTAGCACGTGTGAGCGTTTCCTGTATTCCGCCGGAGCTGGATTCAGATCACTGCCGTTAATCACCGGCAGATAGACATTGAAAATTGAACCGCGCTGTTCCTCTGACTGCACGGTAATGTAGCCACCGCTTTGCTTCACAATTCCATATACCGTGGAAAGTCCCAACCCGGAACCGGTCTTTTTGGTGGTAAAGAAGGGCTCAAAAATCCGCGATTGGACTTCCGGGTTCATGCCGATGCCAGTATCACCGATGGATAAACGTACATATTCGCCCGGCGGCAGTTCTGGCTGATCATTCGAACTGCGATAATGATCGATTGTAATCGCCAGAACTCCACCCTCAGGCATGGCTTCGCGGGCATTGGCCGTCAGGTTCATGATGACCTGTTCCATCTGGCTTTGGTCGGCACGCACCAAACCAATATTCTTTGCGGCTTGAATGCTGATCTGCACTTCCGCACCGACCAGGCAATCCACCATGCTGCTAACGCCCTCCAGCACCGTGGCCAAATCCAGCAACTTAAGCGACATCACCTGCTTGCGCCCAAAGGCAAGAAGCTGCCGTGTAAGGGAGGCCGCTTTTTCCGTTGCAGAGATAATTTTTTCGGCGCGGACGCGTTCCGCCGGGCTGGACGCGCTGGATTCAAGAAGCTCTGCGTGGCCACTGATAATGCCGAGAATATTGTTGAAATCGTGGGCTACCCCGCCGGCCAGACGGCCTACAGCTTCCATTTTTTGTGAATCCCGCAGTTGTTCTTCCATGTCCTGTTGTTCGGTAATATCACGCAGCATAGCCAGATGCTGGCCGGGAAGAATATTCGCTGTAAAACAATAATCCACCAACCTCCGTGACCTGTTCTTCAAGTGTGCCCAGAACTGGCCTCGACCGCTTTCGGACGATCTCAGCTCCGCCCACACTTGCTCAAATCCCTTTTCGCAGAAGTCACACAGGCGGCAACCGATCAGCTCAGTGCGCCGGAGATTTACCAGGGCCGCCGCAGCAGTGTTCGCTTCCAGGCAGATGCCGTCATCAGCGAAGATTACTATGCCTTCCAGGGAATTCTCAAAGATGGCGCGGACGGTGGCTTCGCTCTGCCGCAAGGCTTCTTCAGAACGCTTGCGTTCGATGGCATAGCGGATGGAGCGCAGGAGAAGCCGTCCGTCAAACGTCCCTTTTACCAGATAGTCCTGTGCGCCCTCGCGCACCGTCTTGATCGCCAGATCTTCATCATCTGAACCGCTCAAGACCAGAATGGCAGCGCGAGACGCTGCCTGCCGAATGCGATAAAAGGTGTCATAACCGGCGCTATCTTCAAGGTTAAGGTCAAGGAGGATTACATCAGGATGGTTCTTTTCAAGATGTCTCAAAGCTTCAACCATGCGGGTGACATGTTGGCATTGCAAGGCCGCAGTGGGCAAACGCAACAATCCCGTAATGAACTTTGCATCCACCGCGTTGTCCTCGACCAGCAGTACTCTAAGGAGTTCTGTTTGCCGAGAATCCATCACCAGCGTTGACATCGTTACATCCACTCCTTCACTCTCAATGCTCCGATTTGCGGGCCCACGCTAGCGCGTTAGCCCATTTTGCAACATAGCACGCAATGTCTGATGCAATACATTTATTTCTTTTTTGAGGTTTTCCAGCAACATCCCGCTTTCAGCCATTGATCCGGCCTGCCCATCTTTCTCTAGTCGCAGTGCGATATTGGTAGCGGCGTGTGCGGAAAACTGAAGCAGCGATCCTTTAATCTTGTGGCTGGATTTTTCCAGTTCAGAGGGCGAACCCTGCTGGATTGCCTTTTCAATCCTAGCCAGCATTCCAGGAACTTCCGCGGCAAACAAATCCACCAACTCGCGGAGCAAGGTCAAATCGCCATGCACCCGATCCAACAATGCCTGCGGATCAAAACCGTCGCTGTTCAACAAATTTACCCTCTAATTCAACTCTGCTTTTGATCCAAGAGCATAGGCAATTGTTCCCAGTGAATGGCGAAGCTTTGCTTTTATAAAGCGCCGAGGTCTTTTGCAGCAGTAAAAACTCTCAGCCGGAATCCATTACGATAATTTGCGATGATAAATATGTAGCGTGAAGATTGTTCTTTTCGTACTTTCGAAAACTCGGATAGCAACACTGATTCATCTTACAATTTAGATCAAATAAGAATTATCTTAGGGCACCAGGCCCTCGGTGTAGTCGCCACCAATGCAACATTTGGATGGCATTCCCGAGTTTGATTACGATTCCCTGCTGTGGGGCGAGCGGCAAATTCGGAGCGTGACCAACATGACGCGCTCAGATGCCCGTGACTTTCTGCAAATGCGGGTTGAGATCAATCGTCCCAAGCTCACGGTGTTCTCTCTTGATCAGGCAAATGACGCTCTGACTGCCATAAAGAATGATTCAATTGATGACGTAGCCGTTATTGTTACGGGGAACGATTGAATCCCCGATGCCAGTAGGAGTTCGCGACGCGATTATTGCTTTCCTGGTTTAACGGGTAACTTTGAGACAATTTCCAACGTGGTAACAGCAAATTCCTCGCCATTACGCTGTCCAGTTACCTGTAGCAGCCAGCTGCCTTCCATATGACGTCCATTTACGAGCCTTGCAGCAAGCTGGTTGCCGCGCTTATCGAAACGAAGAACATAATTTTTTGGGGAAGACAAAAGCAATGCGTACCCACTTTCACGGCAGGCAGGCATTTGCAGGCACTTCTTTGTGTGTTTGGCCCCTAGACTCGAGAGTTGGGCTGCTTCTTCCTTTACGCAGACTGTATCGACCAAATATCCACGCACGGATTCCTTAGGACCCGGCTTTGTGCTCAAGTCCGCGCTGCGGGCATTGCCGACCAACAAAGCGACCACACAACAACCTATATAGAGGAAAGGAATGGAGGAACTCATAACATCTCAATCCGCCGTAGCGGATTATCCCTCCAACCAGGTGTTCAGGATCGACTTGGCGACATTTATATCAGACAGTACGCCGCTAAGACTCCAGGCAATTGTCCGCTGCTTAATGCCCAAAATCATCGGTGCCCCGGTGAGTTTCATCAGAGTGAACGCACTTCTGTTGGTATCGGCATACCAAGTGGCAGTGCCGAGGTCGGGAAAGCGCGACTGAGCCGTTTTCAGATCGTCAGTGGTGCCGCCGACAATAATCACGGCATGCGCGGCCAGAGTTGGATACTGATCTTTCTTCAATAAGCGTAGCAGGTTATCACTGAACTGATTGCGGGGCTGGATATAAATAATAAGCCAGTTGCCCGTGGTGGGCAGGGCCGAGCTTTTCACCGCAGTGCCATCGGCTGCAGTCAACTGTATATCCGGCAGCGGCACCGGCTCAATGGCTACCGCTATCATCGATAGTAAAAAGACCATCCCCAGAGTAACTGCAAATGCGCGTAAGAGCTTCTGTTGAACCATACATCTCCCCTTATGGAATGACGAAGTTTGCTACCGCCGCTTTTTCTGCTGCTGTCATTTCGCTGACGGCATTCGGATCGGTTAAATTGACGAGGCTAGCGGCCTGCGCTTTTGTACCAACAAGATCGCTGGACGGACGCTGCACGGCAAAATGCATCAGAATGACAGTCTGCCCTGCCGGTATCGTTACATTGTCCCAACGATAGAAAACATTGTCATTGGTTGTAATGAACTGCACCGTCGGCACAAGTGTTGACGAGGCGCCGCCGAAGACGTGGGCGAGCAACGGATCGCAGCAAATTCCATTTTGATCCGTTATTGCGTATGTAAAGTTAGTTTGCGAGGGCGCTACTACAACCCGCGTATTGTTGTCGGAGCCGAGATTGCCGCTGATCGTTAGAGACACAACTATTGGCGTTGTCCCGGGATTCTGAAGCACTTCAAGATAACGCGCAAAGCCGCCGGCAGCAGGTGAGAAAATCTTCCGCGACATCTGAATATTGTGGACCGTAACTGGACCAAGAACGAACTGGCGTCCAGCAGCCTCAACTGTGACGGCGTTCAGACATGGGAACTGGCGAACAAAATCAGGTCCCCCCAAGCTTGCCTGATACATGCCATCATAAGCGTCATTGAAATTGCGATTGACCGTGCCTCCATCGTTCAATTCACCGTCGCAGGATACGTCATAACGGAAGCCATCCGCTCCATCAAGATCCAGGATACTAAAGCGCTGGAAGCTGATGGCATTTCCCAGAATTACATTTAGATTGAGAGGCGTACTGGCTGTGAGCAGACCGGTCGCGGTGCCGGCTGAAGTTCCAGACTGATCTGAAGCGGCGACCTGCACGGCGCCAACCTGCACTCCATTGATCTGGTAGTTGCCCAGGGCATCGGCTGTAGTCTGCCCAAAGAAATTCCCTTCCGGACCAAAGCTATCGATGTTGACAGCCGAGACAAAGGGATTAACAACCGGTGTGAGGCCATCGGATCCGAAGACTGTACCAAACACTGTTCCGGTGGCTGGCATATTGACGTCAAGAATGATGACTTGTCCATCGGTTGATATAGCTCCATCAACCGTGGCAAAAGTCTCATTGGCAAACAGGATGGCCTGTACGGTAAACGGCCCCAGCGGGACACGAGTGAATCGATACACTCCCAGACTGTCCGTGCTTCCGAATAAATTAAAGCTGGCACCGGTGGTAGCCAGTGCCACTGAAGTGAATGGCACCGGGTTGCCGTTGCTGTCACGCACGATTCCGGTAACCGTTCCGCTCAGCAACACCAGATTGAGTACCTGAGGTTGCGTGACGTCGGTCAAGGTAAGAGTGGATGTGGCAAAAATTCCTGTATTCGTGTCCTGGGCGCTGATAGTGAATGTGCCCACGGGCAAGCCCATGATCGAGAACCCTCCATTACCGTCAGTGACAGGTAGGAAGGTGTTCAAATTGCCAAACGAATCCGTCTGGGAAATAACAACGGTCGGGAAGGGTACGACCGTGCCATCAGAGTAGCTGACCAAACCTTTAATGACCGAGAGCGGCAACGTCAAGTCAATGGTTACTAAGTCACCGTTGGCAACGAAGCTGCCGGTCTGCTCAGCAAAGATCACCGGATTCAGAATAGAAGTGGCGCGGACTTTGAAGCCTTGGGGTCCTGCGCTGATGCCATTGAATTTATAGAAACCGTTGGCATCCGTGCCGCCGAGCGCAAGCTGAATGCCCGTGGCCACATCCAGCACTTCAACATCAGTTGCAAGGACCGGGGTTAATCCATCCGCGGCCAGCACATGACCCTGGATAGCGCCGGTAATTCCGGCATTGATGGTGATGGAAATACTTGAGCCAATGTCGCTGGATTGCACTACACCGCTTGCTTCGCCGACAAAGCCGTTCTGGTAAGCCGTGACGGTGAAGCTGCCGGCCGGAACATTGGGAATCGAGAGCCTGCCAGCGCTATCAGTAATGCCTGCGATCCTCTGATTGGCGCCAGACTTGAGTGCGATCTCTGCTCCTGTCAGCGGAGTAGTACCGTCGCGCTGAACTGCGCTGACGTTCACTACGGCAGTGCCAGGCAGAATCGCCTGATTCATAAGGTTGAAGTTAATTACCTGTACTTTTTCGGCGTCCGTCATGCCAGTGAACTCATCCGGATCGGTAAGGTTCACAAGCGCTTGAGCCTGTGTCTGCATGCCGCTCAGGTCTTCTGTATCTCGCTGTATTTCAAAGTGCATGAGGATCACCGATGCACCTGGAGGAACAGTCATGTTCCAGTCATAGGAAACCGATCTCTGTTGGTTCGGGAACTGCAGATCTCCGACAGGTACAGCGGCATTAGGTCCGGCGAAGACCGCACCCAGTAATGGCGCGCAGCAGGTACCGGTGCCAGTGACCGCATAAGTGTTGCCAGTATCAGAGGGCGGCACCAAGACTGTAATGTTTCCCTGATTGTTGAGGAAGCTCTGAATTGCCGGAGTTGCAGGCACAGGCTGCTGAGTCTGGTTAGTAAGGACTTCCAGATAGCGAGTGAAACCGCCACCTACCGGCGAATAGACTTTACGCGTGACGGTGAGACCGCTGACGCCAGCCGGTCCGTAATCAATTTCGCGCCCGCCTTGTGCCGTCTGTGCTGCTGCTATGCACGGGAAGAATTCATTGAAGTTGAGGCCGTTGAATTGCAGGTTCTCAGCTCCGGAGTAGCCGCGGGTAAGAGTACCGTCAATACGTCCGCCGCTATCAATTTCGCCGTCACAATCCATATCGAAACGGTAACCATTGGTCCCGTCGAGGAAGAAGTTGAAGGCATTCGAATCGAAGAAGTCATGACCACCCTGGCCGAGCACTACATTAATAGTAGTGTTCTGACCGGCAGTTATCTGGCCGGTGGCAAAGCCATTGGTATCACGAGTTATTGGATTGGCGCTGGACACGTGCATAGCGCCCACCGGTACTCCTCCAAAGGAATAGTTGCCGGAATCATCAGTAAAGACACGAGTGTACGAATAGCCTTCTGCACCGGTACTATCCAGGTTTTCCAGGTTCACTCTGGTATTTGGCACCGGAGTCACACCGTCAGTATCGAAGATTGTGCCACTCACGCTGCCAACCGCGGGCAATCTGGGATTCAGGACAACAGTATCGCCATCGGAGAGCAGATTGCCTCTCATGGTGGTGAACAACTCAAAATTGTCATCTACGGCTTGCAGGGTAAACCGGCCGAGCGGCACATGAGTAAAGATGTAATTGCCCGCGCCGTCCGCTCTGGCAAATGCCGAGCGATTAATTCCTTCATTCGCAATGCCTATATCTGCAAACGGAGCAGGGTTGCCATTGGCATCGTAAACCACACCGCTAACGCTGCCGGTAGGCGGCATGGTGACATTGACCACCACTGGGACCGTGACATCCGACAGTGTGCCGCTTGTAGTTTGAACGAGTCCTGAACGGAAGTCTTGCGCCGTGAGAATAAAGTCGCCCACGAGAGGTCCAACAATCGTGTAGCTGCCGTCGAACCCATTGGTATTCGCGAAGTACGAACGAGAGTTACCGTTTGCATCGGTTTGCGTAACAAAGACTTCAGGGAACGGAACTCCCGTGCCGTCAGTATAGGAAATCGTGCCTTTCACGATCCCCACTGGAACCGTGACATTCACAATCGCAGTTTGTCCAAAGGTGGTGAACACTCCCGTGCTCTGGCCGAATACGCCAAAATTCGACGGCGAGAATGCTTCAACGCGGAACCCGGCGCCACCCACCGTGATGTTTGAGATGAAATACGACCCACCAAAGCTGAAGGCTGAACCCAGGAAGTTGCCATTGGCTACATCAAAGACTTCCACTGTCGTTTGAAGCAGCGTCTGTCCATCAGCGGCAAATATCTGGCCGCTGACATTTCCAGTGGACGGAGCATTGATGGTGATATTGACCGAGCCACCGTCATCCGCAGGCGTAACGACACCGACTGCGCTTCCAGCGAACCGGAAGGTGTTTGGCGCAAAGGCTTCAACGGTGAAGCTGCCTTCCGGTACGTGTGGAATGTTCAGGACACCGTTGATATCAGTATTGCCACCAAAGCGGAAGAATCCGTCCTGGGCAAACATGATGTCCACTTGGGAATTCGCGAGCGGAATATTACCCGCCTGCTGGACAATCACATGCACTGTTGCCTGCGCCGGTATTACGGCATTGACCGTCAAGGTTGCTCCATCAGCAGGAACAACATTGTTATTCAATGCACGGAAACCGGCAAAGCCGCGTGGATCAAAGGCACGTAGAGTAAATGGCCGGCCCGCGACAACCTGAGTGATTGTATAGAGACCGTTGGAATCCGTGGTGGTGGATGCGAACGGCACATTGTCGGCAAATATCTGTACCTGAGAGTTGGCTGCTGCACTTCCATTCACAAAGGTAACGCGACCAGTAACTACACCCGTCCCTGGCAGAATCACGGTAATCGGAACCACTTGTCCGTCACTCGCAACAGCGCCATTTACATCAGTAAAGATGCCGCCATTGCTTGGATGATGTCCGCGAACCGTAAACGTGCCTACCGGAACGTTAGGAATAGTCATTCTGCCACTGGCGTCAGTGAAACCGGTAAAGATGAAGAACCCTCTTAGAGCTTCAAAGATGTCGACCTGGCTGTTGGCAGCGGCCGTACCGCTGGCGAAGTTTACCTGTACCTGAACCGTACCTAAGCCAATCAGCGAGAGGTTCTGGGTAGTTGTTTGGTCTTTCACCACTGAGATCACGGTGGAAGTTGGGGCGCCAGTGTTCGGCTCAAAAGCCCTCAACGTAAACAACCCTGCGGGAATATCGAAGAACGTGAAATGCCCGCTTCCATCCGTACGGATGTCGCGTTCGAAGAACCCGAATGATGTGGAGCCTTGCACGCTCACGGCAACATTAGCCACCGGAACTCCGCTCGGCGTAAATATCGTGCCGGTCACCGTCCCTGTGGGCTGGATTGATATATCGGCATTGCTGGCTTGGCCGGCAATCACCGCGACAACGTTGCGGCCAAATAGATCTGTGCCACCTTGGGGAACGGAGGTTTCCGCCTGGAGGTTAAATACTCCGGGTGGAACACCGGTTAATACATAAGAACCATCTGCGTTGATGTTATTAAAGTTAAAGGAATTACCAAACAGTTCCACTGAGCCATTGTTCACCGCAACACCGTTGTGGCGGCGCACAAATCCGTGGACAACCCCGGTATTTGTGAAGACCACATCCTGAGCGGCACTGCTCTGGCCTGCAGCAAATGTGCCTGTCGCGATCGGCGAAGCGATTCCCGTGAATGGATGGAATGCCTGTACGCTGAAGGCATCTATTGGTACAGCAATGCTGCTGCCGGAATTGTTGAACGTCGACGCCACATTATAAGTGCCGTCCGCTGCGCTTGTGACCTGAAGCGTGCGCGCATAAAAGAGGTTATTACTATGGAATCGTACCGTGGCGTTCGGCACGGTAGTGGTTCCATCACCTGCAAGAACTCTACCGCTCACATTTCCGTTCAAGGCCGGTAAAGGCGCCAAAGTGCTCACGCCGCTGGCTGGTATTGCAAAGTTCCGGATCTCAGTAATCTCATCCGGGCTCAAGCCTGCCAGAGCTTCTGGCGACAGCTGGTCAAGCCGATCAGCGGAAGCTGCAGCCGAGGCGCGGCTCACCTGCTGTGCGCCGAAGTGCATATACGCCACCGTAGCACCTGCGGGAATCGTGATGTTGCTCCAGGTTACCGACAGTTGTCCCGGACTGTAGTTCGGGTTGGAAACATACGTGGCTGAAGCGGCATGATCTGCTGCCCCAACTCCATCAAATGTGAATGCAAGCGCCGGTATGAAGCAGCAATTCAGGAACGGATCACCATCGAAGATATCGCCGATCACGACCCAGCGATCAGGGTTAATCGGATCCGACACATCAAGAAGCTTGTCTCCAGAGGAACTGGCCTGGATCACGGGCGTTCCATTAAACGGACGCACATTGGAAGTTACACGGAGATCAACCGTCACCGGGCTGGTGCCGGGGTTGGTGAGAATCTCAAGATAACGGGCGAAGTATCCGTCTTGAGGCAAGAAGACCTTGCGGGTCACGTTCAGACCGGCAAGACCGCTCTGGCGGATAACGATTTCGCGTCCGTTCTGTTCGGTGGTGCCAAAGCCGGTACCGGTAAATCGATTGGGCGTTCCGGCCGTAACTACATCAAGAAAGAATCCACCGCGATTTGCGCCAAAATCGCCTCCATAAACGAAGTTTGTGCCATCGAGAATCGACCCATCACTCTGGACGTTGAAGAAGAAGTCACTCGCATCCCAAAGGTTCGTCGGCAGATTAACGGCATTGTTCAGAAGCTGGATATTTACGATCGCCACAGCGCCGTCGCTGGGAATCTGTCCGGAGGCTTCCGCCACCAACTGCTGCGCGGGAACACTGGCCGTAACCGTAAACGAGCCTGTCGGCACCCCATTAATGGTGTATGCCCCGGAGGTATTCGATGTTGCCGTCAGGAAGCCGCCCACCTGAGCATTCGCGCTCTGCAAGGTGATGGAGACACCATTCGCAAGAGAGCCGTTAGGATTACGCACGGTCCCCTGCACCTGTCCCAGACCAACAAACACAAGGTTGGTTGTGATCACGTCACCATTGCTTGCCAGGCTGACGCCGGTATTGCGGGCGCGCAGGCGACCTGAACCATCAAAGGACTGCAATGTGTAAGTGCCAAGCGGCAGGGCGTCAAAGCGGAAGCTGCCATCACTGGCCGTGTTGACGCTCCGGAACACCGGCCCGAAAATCTGCACTGTCACGTTCGCTAGCGGAGTAACACCGTCTGTGTTCAACGCCCTGCCCAGCACAGAACCGGCAGGCTGCAGTTGTATGGTAGCTGTGTTGGCTACGCCGGCGGTGATGGCGCTCGTGAGCGATCCGCTCAGCTGTGTTACAGGATCAGTAGCCGTTGCAAAGTATGGTCCGGCCAGCACATTGGGGAATGTGAAAGTACCGTCCGATTGAGTATTCCCCTGCAGAACTGTGCCGAATTGATTTTGTTCAAAGATAGTAATTTGCGCGTTGGTGATGAGATTGCCCGCGGCGTCCTTTACCGTCATCCGGAGACTGCCTACGCCATTCAATATGACGTTCACAGTCCGTACTTCTCCGTTCACGCTCACCTGATTGCTGGTGCGCCCACGATCGCCAGTCGCTGGATCAGTCACATCGACGGTGAAACTGCCGAGAGGAACGAAATCAAACTGATAATGGCCCACGGCATCCGTAACAGTGGTGCCATTCGTTATTCCAAACAGGGTGACCTGTGCGCCGGGCACAGGGGTGGCGCCATCAAAACGGAAAACCGTTCCATTCACTGTGCCGAAAGGCACCAGTTGGATATTGAGCGTAAGGACTTGACCCGCAAAATTGATGCTGCCCGACGACCGGCCGGCAAATCCCGTATTGGGATCGCGCACCTGCACGTTCACCGTCCCGGGAGCTACGTGATCAATGAAATAACGCCCGTCAGGACCAGATGTCGTGGTAAACGTTCCGTTGTTGCCGATCACCGTGACCAGGGCAGCCGGAATAGGCTGGCTGCTCTGATTGGTAATCAGTCCGGTTACAGTGCCACCTGCCACCAGCGTGAGGTCCTGGCTGGCAATTACGTTGGCAGTGATATTCAACTTGGAGCTAGCGGCAGTATTGGTTGCCGAATCCACAGTTTCAATGGTGACGCTCACCACTGGAACATCCTGGAAAGTATAAGCTCCCGCTGTATCGGTGCGGACCTGGCGGGAAAGATCAGTTCCGTCAGGGTTCTGTCCATGCAATTGCACAGAGAGATTGACTACGACCTCGCCTGAAGTACGTCGCACGACACCTGTAACGCCACCAGTGGGCGCAAAAGTAATGTCGGCGGTGCTGGTCTGGTCTTGAACTACCTGTGTCGTGGCGGTAGCTGTCAGGGATGTACCTTCAGCATTGGGAAGCGTAGCCAGCAGCGTGTAATTTCCTGGGGGAACACCGGCAAAGCTATACGTTCCATCCGTGGCGATATTGGCCGCAGCAGCCTGTGGAAGAGCGCTGCCGGAAATCCTGACATTGCCAAAGCTGACAACGTCGCCATTGTCTCGCCTGACTGTTCCGGTGACGAGTCCGCTGTTGGAAAACACCACATTCTGGATTGCGGTGATTAATCCAGAGGGGAAGCTACCTAATGTGGTAGGCGAAACCAAACCAGTCTGCCGATCAGTGGCCAGCAGAGTGAATGCATCCACTGGAATCGCAACGGTGCTGCCGGTTGTGCTCAGGCTTGAAGTGAATCCGAAATTGCCGTTGCCATCCGAACTGGCGAGGTAAGTTCTTCCATAGAAAACGTTATTGCTCTGGAACTGAATGCTGGCTCCCGGGATTGGCGTGATATTGTCGTCCGCCAGCACCTGACCGGTGATTCCCCCCGAAATCGACGGCAAAGGCGTTAGCGTGCTCACGCCGCCCGTAGGCACCACGAAATTCTGAATCGCTGCCACTTCCGTGGGCGACAATCCCGCCAGTGCTTCCGGCGGCAGTTGATCGAGCCGCTGTGCTGAAGCCAATGCGGCAGTCCGGCTGGTCTGCTGGGCTGCAAAATGCATGAACACAATTTCGCCGCCAGGCGGGACCGTTACGGTCTTCCACGTCTCCGTAAGCTGGCCAAAGTTATTGTTGAAATCGATGTTGTATTGCGCATCGGAAACGACCAGTGGCGCGTTTGGTCCATCAAAAACATGCGCCGAAGCTGGAAGGTTCGTCGATGAAGTGAACGGATCTCCATCTTCATCGTCATCTACTGCCACCCAGTGATCGCGCGCCGTGGGATCGGAGATCGCCAGAACCGTATCGCCGCTGGATGTGGCAATGATGCGCGGTTCGCGGTTGAATGTAAATCCATTCTGTACTTTGCTAATGAACCGGAAGTTGCTGGTCAGCCTTACATCGACAGTGACTGGAGAGCCACCAGAGTTCTTCAGCACTTCCAGGTAACGAACGAAGTAGCCGTCCTGCGGGACATACACCTTGCGGGTAACATCCAATCCTGCGAGTCCCTGCTGCGTGATGGCAATCTGCCGCCCGCTCAATTCCGTTGACGCAAGCCCCTGCGTGGCGCCCTGCCCCGTAAAGCTATTGACGGATCCACCCGAGATTAGGTCTAAGAGGAAACCACCTTGATGAGAAGCAAAGTCGCCGCCATAAATCTGGCTCTTGCCGCCGGCAATAGCGCCGCTCTGGGTCAGGTCGAAATTGAAATTATTGGCATCGAACAAAGTTGACGGCAGCTGAATGACGTTGGCCAGCAGCTGAATGTTTGCCGTTACTGTACCCCCATCGGTAGCCAACACCCCTTGGTTTTGGCCCAGCAGAACTTGCGATCCCGATTGCCGACGAGCGTTGACAGTAAAGCTGCCAAGAGGCACCTGAGCGAAGCGATAGACGCCGTTTACATCAGTAAGGACACTGAAATTACGCGATTGTCCTTGAATCGCCAAGGTTATTCCCGTTGACACGGCAGGCGTGGAGTCAGGATTCAGCACTGTTCCAGTGATTGTGCCAACGCCGCTGAGTACCAGATTCTGAGTAACTACCTGGTCTTGAGTAGAAATCGAAACGCCTACCGAAGCCCGGACGTTTCCTGAACTGTCAATGGCGCGTAATTGATAAGAACCGGATGGAACAATATCAAACTTGAAGCCGCCGAGACCGTTTGTGGATATTTGCCGCGAAACCGGCCCACTGAGCTGCACCGAAATATTGGAAATTGTAGTTGTGCCATTCGATGCAAAAACAGTTCCCTGAACCGTGCCTGAGGACTGCAACTGCACCGCAATGTTTGTAGTTGCGCCAACGGCCACATTCCCATTTGCCGAGCCGGTGAGATTCGTTTGCGGATTGACCGCGGATACCGAGAAATTCCCCGCCAGGACGTTAGCAAAAGTCAGAGTGCCATCCGCCTGTGTTGATCCTGTCTGGCGGCTACCGAAAATGGTCTGGCTATTGAGTTGGACTTGAGCGCCGGAAACCAGGTTGAGCGAGCCATCTTTTACCGTAACAATCACTTTACCGACGCCGATTAAAGTTATATTCGTCGGGACGATCTGGTCCTGGCTGGAAATTGTGGCGCTTGAGCGTCCGCGATCGCCCGTGGCCGGGTCAGTTACATCAACTGTGTAGCTGCCAACGGGAATCAAGTCGAGACGATAGCGGCCCTGAACATCCGCAGTGGCAGTGTGTCCGTCAGACAAAGTAATTACCGCACCGTTCGCAGCAGTGATGCCGCCAAAATGGAAAACATTTCCGGTAATGCTGCCTGTGGCCTGCAGAGTGATGTTGGCCGTGGCCGTTTGACCATCGCCGGTCAACGTGCCGGATGAATGTCCGCCCAGGCGGCTGATTGCCGAGCTTGCATTCACGGTGAATGGGCCAATAAAAATGTCAGTGAACGAATAGTGACCTGCGCCATCTGTGGCTGCAGTTTTTGTTCCGCCGAAGGCGCTTCCGCTGGTCAGAGTTACCGATGCGTTGGGTACAGCAATGCCTGAGCCATCAACAACCGCTCCTGAGATAGTTCCTTTACCCAGAAAGCTGACATTTGAAACCACTACCTGGCTGGTGGTCGAAAGCAATCCTGTGGTGCGTCCGCGATTGCCGTTGCTGTCACTGGTTTCAACGGTAAAGCTTCCCAGAGGGACAAAGTCGAAAAGGAACTGCCCCTGTTTATCGGTAGTGGTGGTAAGAGACGTTGGACCAAACAATGAAACGTTAATGCCGCTGCCTACAGGCGTTGTGCCGTTGCGTCCAAAAGCCGTTCCGCGAATCGTGCCCGACGGAGTTAGCGTCAGGTTCACGTTGGCAGATTGATTCGGCGGCAGGTTGCCGCTGAATCTGGTACGCAGTCCACCCGTAAGATCGACCGCGATGATCGTATATGCGCCAGGAGCAACGCCGTTAATCTGATAAAAACCGCTGGCATCGGCATCGGCAGTGCGTACATCAGCCCCGGAAGTCAAAGTGATCTGCGCCCCTACAACGGGCTTCCCGGTCTGGCTGGTCACGTTTCCACCAATTACCCCGGTATTGACGACAATTTGGATCGTACCTAAATCGACAGTGGCATTGGCCACGCCGGCAGACTTGGGCGCTGAAGATCCTTCAAGAATTTGATTGTTTCGCGTAGTGCGCGCCACCGCCGTAAGCGAACCCAGGTCGGCAGGCACTTTGGTCATGGAGAAGAAGCCGGCTGCATCGGTGGTTGCGATAAAGAAGCGGAAGACCACAACGTTGGCGCCAGCGACCGGATTTCCGCCTTGGTCCACTACATGTCCCTGCACTGTGTTGGTGGGATCAGCAACCAGCGGATTCAGACCGAGCTTTACTTCGATTCCATCAGGAATGCCATCGCCATCAGTATCCGGATTGAGGGGATCGGTGCCCAGGCGGATCTCGTCTGCATCTGTTAATCCGTCGCCATCACTATCGGCACTCAACGGATTGGTGCCGCGTTTCACTTCCGCGCCGTCTAAAACGCCGTCACCATCAGTGTCAGGATTTCTTGGATCCGTTCCCAACTGAAATTCCTGCAGGTTAGTCAGGCCGTCATTGTCTGTATCCGCGCTGGCGACACTGGGATCATTGGGATCAAAACCGTGCGCAATCTTCCACGAGTCGGGAATGCCATCCCCCAAAGTGCTGTCGCTTGGGTTAACGGCGATCTGCAGGGTGGCGGTTGCACCTTCATTCTGGGCTGTAATGATTGTGGTGCCGCGAGAAAGCGCGGTGACTAAACCATTAGCAGAAACTGACGCCACCGTCGGACTGGAGCTTCGATAAATCGTGCCGTTCGCCGCCGGTCCCACTTCGGATGTGCCACCGTCAGAGAGCGAGGCAAATACAACCATTTGCACCGTGCTTCCCACAGTAGGCAGAGTGCTTGAGCCTGACGCGGGTATCAGTTGTAACGTAACCGGGGTTGCATCCAGGGTAGTGGTGGTCAACTGCCCAACAACCAGCGGCTGATTCGGATCGAGCGTAATGTAATTTGAGTGATACCGCGTCACGGTACCGTCCGCGTTCTGGCACACGATCCTTACTCGTGCTTTAGTCTGATCGGCAGGAACATTGGGGACGGCAAAACTGCCGTCATGGTTCAATTGGATCGCGCGGTTCTGGATCGTCGCCGTACAGTGCTCATCAAGCACTGGCGCATCTTGGCCCAGGGTTGTTCCGGCAAATGCCGCTGATACCACAAGCGCCAAAGCAAATTTGCAATAGTTACGAACCAGTCGTCGCATAATTTAAGCTCGTTATCCTATTTCGACCTGACAACCCGTCTTGTAACCGAATTTGGATTTTTCCAGTTGTTCAGCACTGGATCGGCGGCCAAGTCCTGCGTGGCCATCCACGCACCGTCGATCTGCTTGAAAACAAATTCCATGTCTAACGGTTGTACCGGCGTTGCGCTAGCAGCTCCGCCTGTCGGGGAAAATGTTGCAAGAATGATCGCGTATGGGCCGGTTTCAACTTTTTTTGTGAGCGTAACACTGCGTCCGTTAAAAGCCTTGCTCCAACCGCTCTTGAACACTTCTGGGCTGGTTCCATCCTTCTGGTATCGACTCTTCATCATCTGCTGCGATTCCGGAGTCCACAGCCGTAGCCAACGGTCAAAGTCCAGGGAGTGCATGGCTTCGAGCAATTGCATCGCCGCGCCTTCAGGAGTGCTGGCATTGGCTGTTTTCGTTACATCCACCGGAATGGGAGGCGTATAAGAGCTCACCTCGTAGTAATAAACAAGATCTTCCACAACCTTTTGCTTTTCCGGAACACTGGTCTTGTATGGCGCCTGGCCAACGCCTAGCGCGCAACAAAACAGCATTCCGAACGCAAAAACAGATTTGGCAGTCATTTGCATCTGCTCCTTATTCACCGCCCCCAGGGCAAGCTGTCAGTGTGGTCCACGGTGTGCCTTCGGGGTGCAATCTGCAAACCGTAACCAGTGGTTCTTCGGGAATAATTTCAACGTTCAGTTCCTTTTTGAAAATTCCACCGAAAAACTCAATGTCGTATCCCACGGTGAGAGGCTCCGTGCCGCCCTGGAAGAAGATCTGGGTTCCGGCCTCGCTTGAACGTCCGCCAATCTTGAGAGAGAGCCCTCCTTCCCCGCCTATGGAGATTTTCACGATGTCGCCGGGCGGTGTGAAGTCCGCCTTTATGGCGAGTTTTGCCGCCACACTACCACTGATCTCACCTTCCACCGAGTTATCGCACTTCTTGGTTGTCTCCTGGCCGGTGACGCCGCCTTCAATGGTCACATCAGCGAAAAAGCCGATGTCGGTATGCAAAAAGCCCTCGATCTTGGTGATGATGCCGGAAATTTCAGGGAAGGGAGAGATCGGGATGTGCGCAACTCGAACCTCCAGGCTCCCCTGCAGCGAGTCTTCCACCTTGTCTTCAAACTTGGGATGGCCTTCAGTTGATTCTTTCTCGCAGCACTGGCCCGTTGTCTTTTCTTTGACTGCAATGACTATCTTGGCTTCCGGCGCTTGCACGCCGAAAATCTTCGTGAAGAAATCCTCGACCTTCTTGAGACCGGCACTGTCGCCGAATTCCGTCGAGTACCCGGTTTCTACCGGAATATTGTCGGGAATCTTCTCGCCCACGCACTGGCCGGTCAGGTTGCATTGATCATGGTCGGTGCAGGCTTTGCCATCATCGCAGTTGAGGCTATTAGGCTGGATGCTCTTTGGATCTTGTACGCACTTTCCAGCCTTACAAACCGACTCACTGCACTGCTTGTCACCACAAGCCTTTCCTTCATTGATAGGCGTGGACTCACAGTGCCCATTCACGCACTTCTTGGTGGAGCATTCATCGCTCTTGCAACCATCAACACATCGTGGCGGTGGTGGGGGTGGCGGAACTGCGTGCCATCCCGATACTCGCAGGCCAAAACCTTTGTCGGAAACGATTACTGAACCATCTTCGCTTACACGCGCTGTTCCGCCGGAAACGAACTGTTCCAGATCATGGTCAAAGGAAAATACCTCCGCGACCTGGCCGGGAAGAAGCCCACTGGTGTTCGGCACCTGAATGCGAATCGGCGGATCGAATTTGACGCGCGCCGGCTGCAATGTGCCTACGATGGCCGGGGTTGTCCCATTCGGCAACGCCATGGGCACTTTGTCTGCATGCACGGCAGACAATGTCAGCCGTCCGGTGGTGGAACCATCCGGGAATTTCGCCGAATGCGCGAACACGGTGTAAGCCACACCGGGATTGCCTTTGAGCGTGAGGACTACATCTTCATCACCGCCTACGATCTGGGAGTTATCCATATCGAGCGGTGGAAGGAAAATTGGTCCGTTTAGATGATTATCCTGGCCTGAGACAGTGACCATGGAAAATTCAAGGAACGGGAATGTCTCTGGCCGTGTGCTGGTTGAACCGTCAATGAACAACACGAGCGCACCGACCGGGACCGCAGGAATTGAAAATTTTCCGTTGGCATCCGTGAGAGCCGAGAGGTTGGTTCCTTTGATACTGGCAGTCGCATTTGGAATAGGCTGGTTCGCGTTATCCAGAACAATTCCGCTCACTGCGGTGTTGGCCGGGTTCTTTGGAGTTGTACCAGAAGCGATAAAGGTCGCCGGAGTGTCGGTCAGCCCGTCAAAAGAAGCCAGGACTGTATTGTTGTTGATGCCTTCTTCCTGCGCCAGCGAAAGCACTGCCGCAACTCGGCCATCATCGTCAGTAGCTTTAGTCGTGGACACGCTGCCATCCAGCAGACCGCCGCCTTGTTCAATCTTGAAAGTAACCGGCACTCCCGCGACTGGATTGCCGCCCGCATCAAGAACGATGGCGACCAGAGGCTCAGGCAGAGGCTCTCCTGGAGCCCCCGTCTGCGACTCACCCGAAACCACATGAATCTGGGAAGCCGTACCGATCGTCGAACTCTGGCAGTACATCACCTCGCCGATGAAGCCCGGAGAAGTCACCAATACCTGGTTGTTTCCATTGCCGACACGCGAGCCCAGTTGCATGGTGACGCTTGCTTGTCCGTTGCCATCCGTTTGCACGGTGATCTGCCGTCCCTGCTGCGGGAAAGCAGTGAGGAGGCCGTCGCTTTTGGCCACACTGAATGTGACCGGAACATTCGTCATGGCCTGTCCCAGCGAGTTGATGGCCTGTACGACCAACGGCTGCGGCAGCGTGGATCCGACTGGACCGCTCTGGGCATTGCCGGAAACAGACAGCAGCCTTTGCTGCGTTCCCACGTCCTGCAAGGTCACCGTGATCTGGCTCTGGTTGACGTTACCTGCGCGGTCCGTGGCGACTGCGGTGATCACGTTCTTGCCCGGAACAAGCAATACATCTTCCGCCATGAAGCTGCGGTTGCCAACGGTTGCCTGCACCCCGTTGATGGTTACCTTGACCTGGCCGGCGTTGACTGTTCCTGAAACTACGTCATTGACCAGACCAGTCACGTAGATTTGGGGCGTGGTCAAAACAGCCCCATCGCTGGGCGAATCAACCCGTACGGTCGGCGGAGTGGTATCGAGAATTACATTGACGCTTGCAGTGCTCGCAGCGCCACCGGCATTGGTTCCTGTAGCCGTAATGGAGTTCGCGCCTTCACGCAGCACAACTCCGCTGGCAGTAAATGTTCCGCCACTGCTGGAAGCTGAAACACCGTTTACGGTTATTGCCGCGTTGGCATCATCGACTGTGCCGGTAACTGTAATTCCACTTGCGGCAAATAAGGCCAACGGCGCGGGAGTGGTAATCGTAAGTTTGGGTCCCTGCAGACTTACATTCACCGCGGACGCTGAGGTATTGCCGGCAACATCTGTGGCCTGAACGGAGATAGCAAGGGAGCCTTGGGTGATCTGTACCGAACAGCTGAATGTCCCGCCGGAAACGGTAGCAGGCGTGTTGTTGCAGGTCACACTGGCCAATCCGGAAAGAGCGTCACTGGAGGATCCCGCAACCGGCACGTTTGCCGACTGAGTAACACTTGCGTCAGTTGGTGAAGTAATGCTCACCAGTGGAGGCGCTTGATCGAGGCTGATGGTTGCACTGGCGCTCACTGAACTTCCTACTGCATCTGTGGCGGTGCCGGTGATTACCTGGTTTGCGCCGTCAGTGCTGATAGTCTGCGGAGCCGGGCAAGAGACTGGAGGTGCGCCGCCCGTACAAACAAAACTCACTGTGACCGGAGTGTTATTCCATCCCGCCGCATTTGGCGCGGGTGCAACAGATGCAACGACCTGGAGTGGCGGGAACGGCTGCAGATTGAACTGGATACTCGTGGTTCCGGTGTTTCCAGCTACATCCGTGGCATTGCCATGAATAGTTTGCAAGCCGGCGGTCGTAACTGTAACCGGCGACGGACAAATGGATATGCCTGACAAACTGTCAGTGCAGGTGAATGTCACATTCGCGGAAATTGCTCTGACAATTCCGTTGGCATCCGGCGACGGCGAAACCGTGGCGCTAACTTGCGGTGGCGTTTTATCCAGATTGATGGAAACGCTGGTGCTCGCCGTTTGGGCCGCAGCATCAGTAACCGTTCCGTTGATCGATTGATTTGCGCCTTCCAAGGATACTGTCTGCGACACAGGGCATTGCAGCGGTGGTACACCGCCGGCGCAGGCGAAGGACACCGTCACATCTGAGTTGTTCCATCCCGCAGCATTGGGTGCAGGCGCAGGAGTGGCGATCACCGACAAGGGCGCCAATTGCACACTTAACGTCACGCTGGTTGATGTCGTGTTCCCTGCTTTATCGGTGGCCGATCCGCTGAATACTTGTCCGGCTCCCGCCGTAGTTACGTTGATCGGCGCTGGACAAATGGCAATGCCTGAGAGTCCGTCAGAGCAATTAAATGTGATTACTGCCGGCGCGGTTACTACTCCGTTGGCTCCGGGAATCGGGGCGACTGTGGCCGTAATGGCTGGCGGGGTCTTATCAATGTTTAACGTCGTGCTGGCGCTGGCCGTTTGGCCTGCGGCATCCGTAGCAGTGGCGCTGATGACCTGGTTCGCGCCTTCCAACGTGACCGTCTTTGCTGCCGGACATTGCAGCGGCGCAACTCCACCGGAGCACGTGAATGATACTGTCACGTCTGAGTTGTTCCATCCCGCAGCATTGGCCGCAGGCGCGGCGCTGGCGCTCACTGAAAGTGGCGTCTGCTGCACGCTGAACGTAATACTGGTGGAAGAAGAGTTACCAGCCTTGTCAGCCGCTGTGCCGTTAAATCTCTCGTTTGCTCCGGTTGTGGTTACATTGATCGATGCTGGGCAGCTCGCAGTGCCAGAAAGCGCGTCACTACACGTGAAAGAAACGACCGCCGGCAGCGTGACTACGCCATTGACCGCAGCCGGAGTAACGCTGGCCGTAATTCCCGGATTCGTCTTGTCTATGTTCAGGGCAACCGAAGCAGAAGCGTGGTTGCCGTTTGCGTCCGTCGCGGTCGCGGAGACTATTTGATTCGCGCCTTCAGTGGTTACCGTTTGCGGTCCTGGACACTGCACCGGCGGCACACCGCCTGAGCAAACGTAAGAGACCGTAACGTTGGTGTTGTTCCAGTTATTGGTATTCGGGGCGGGCGATATTATCGGGGAAACTGCCAGCGGCGATACCACGGTGAACGTTGCAGAATTGCTTGTTCCGGCGCCCGGCACAGAAACAACTATCGGAATCGCACCCAATGCAACGCCGCTGGGAACCGGGATAACGATACTTGTATTGCTCCAGCTGGTGGGTGTGGCGGAAATACCGCCGAAAGTTACAGTGCTTGTGCCCTGCGTTGTTCCAAAGCCGGTTCCGGCGATGTTGACTGATGTCCCAATTGGCCCAGACGCCGGAGTCAAACTGGTAATTGTTGGCGCAACCGCCGTTGGCCTCACTTCAACTAGGCTCAAGTTGTAGGCGTCAGCTGTTGGCGCAGTGTCATTAATCGTGACAGATGTACCAGTCGCAGGGATCAGCGTCGGGACCTGCTGCACCCACAACGTGCATGTCTGGGTTGAGGGAGCACAGAGCAATTGATGGACAATCGATTGGTTGCTTCCTGCCGTCCTTGCTACTTTGGCTGTAGGATCTTCACCCACTCCGAAGACGACGGAATTAGCGCGTGTGGTCGTAAGAGTTGCCGAGGGAGCGCCGGCCGCATTGGCTGTGGCAGTCGCACCGATCGCGCCGGCTCCATTTGTTCCCGTCATGTCCACGCCCGTGAAACTCACGACCGTCATTGACGACAACACCGATTGCGAGAATGTTGCCGTGACCGTTACCTTGCTCAGCGCAGTGGGCGCAAAAGCGCGCCAGATTTCAGCCGTGCCCTGCTGCGTATTTGTTCTCTGCACCAATACCCAGGTCAGGCTGGCGCCCGTGACGCCGGTCACTGTCGTCGTGGTGGCTGTACCTTTTCCGCTTGAAATAAACGCCAGCAATAACTCGTTGGTGGCAGACGTCGAGAACGAGGCTGTAGCCCGTGTCGTGGCGGTCGTGGTGCCGTCGGCAACAATAATCTGATCGATGGCTATGCCACCAGGATTGAGCACCTTGAAAAGGACGCCGGCACTTGAAACCCCGCCCGCGGCCGCGACAACAACATTTCCCGTTGTCACACCACTGGGGACTTGAGCAACAATGCTGGTTGCACTCCAGCTGCTGACGGTTGCTGGAACTGAGTTGAGGGTTACTCCGCCATTGCCCTGCGTGGCACCGAAATTCGTTCCTGTAATAGTGAACGACGATCCAAATCCTCCACCCGCCGCCGGCGCTACGCTGGTAATCACTGGCGCTGAAGTCACCGTGAAGGTGCTTCCATTGCTGGCCACGCCGCCGGCCGCTGTCACAACCACGCTTCCTGTAACAGCACCTGTCGGGACTGTAGCCACGATGCCTGTCGGGCTCCAGCTCGTGATTGTTGCTGCTACCGTGCCAAACTTTACTCCACCGTTGCCCTGAGTCTGACCAAAGTTCGATCCACTGATCGTTACAACTGAACCGACTGCGCCAGTATTGGGAGCAAGGCTGGCGATGCTGGGAGCGGGCGTAACCGTAAATGTCGATCCATTACTTGCCTGCCCGCCGACTGTCACAATGACGGACCCAGTGGTCGCTCCCGTTGGAACCGGCGCGGTGATCGAGGTAGCGCTCCAGGCCGTTGGCGTTGAGTTAACGCCATTGAAGCTCACCGTACTGCTGCCCTGTGGAGTTCGGAAATTAGTGCCAGCAATCACCACTGATGTCGCGATAGCACCTGCATTCGGGGTAAGACTGGTGATCGTCGGTGCGGCAGAGCCTAGCGGCAAAACGATGTTCGAATCAAAATTGCCGTTCAGCGTTCCTTCAATGTCCAGTTCGCCGTTAAACGCCGTTGCAGAAGTGGCCGTAAGATTCACGCCAACCCACAGATAGAAGCGGTCAGTGGCGGCCATTGCAATGTTGGCCGTAGTCGTGCAACTGATTGCCTGCTTGGCGACGGTGGTTGAAAGAGCTGTGGTTCCCGTCGCAGTGCAGAAAAGAGTTCCGGTAGCGTTGTTAAGTCTGATTTTCGCGCGTGGAAATACCGTCCCAGTATTGGCGGTCTTCCTCATGAACAGATTGAATGTGAGCGTGGAGCCTGAAGGAATAACGCCGGCTGTGTTGGGATCGCCCGTCTGCGTCTCAAATTCCTTGATCAAATACTCGCCGGCAGCCTTGCTGGTGAGCGTCGTCGTAAGTGCCACGCTGGTCGCATCGGGGCCAGCCGTCAAAAGCTTGTCATTGGTGGCCGTGATCGCCGAAACTTCCTTGTGCAGATGGTAGGTGGCTGTTTGGGCAACTCCTGCTGCAGAGAACGCCCAGGAAAGTAATAACAGCAACGCGAAATGAAGACGCCGAGATTGCATTCAATTCCCCTGTCGAGGACCGCAACAGAACTCTTCTTGCTTTGCCACTATGGCCAGATACGACCGCTCAATCTGAATCGTGATGTTGGAAGATGGAAAATTGCAGGAGCTAAGACCAGTGCACGCTGAGGTAATAAGCATTCCGTCCGCTGGCTTTACGGCGCAAAAGGTTGAAGACAGTAGCGTAGTGCTTGCCTGAGGATCATTGCCGGGAACAGATACGGTGAATGGTGCTCCCCATGGACTTGACCTTAGACAAGGTAACAACGCCCATGAATACACGCCTTGAATGGGAGTGCCGTGGCCTTCTTGCCGGTCCCGTTTCACATTTCGGATTAGTGCAAAATTAGCTTCCTGATTCATCTCTTGGTCGAACACACTTTCGCTGTTGCCGAAATTTATCGGCACAAACAAGCACACGAGTAGCAGGGCGTTCATTTCTTCCGGAATGAACAACACTATGCCTGCTCTTCTGGCACCTGACTCAATAAGTTGTGAAACCTATACAGTGTGAGATGGTGGGATGTTCTGCTGGATTCGAGCCCGCGCTACCCGCAATCTCAAACTTGAACCTAAGTTGTGAACCGAAGCGATGCGTTGACGCAAACTAAAATCAAACTACATTTTTTCGGTTCAGAGTTGCTGGAAGTTTAAAGAAGAAAATAAATTTGTCAAATTAAATTTCAATTTTGCGAGAAAATTTTTGTGCGAAATTAATTTTGAAAACATCCATACCTCAATTTCCTACCTTTATCACCGCGTCAACATTATGGAAATCTGTTAACTCAACTTAATGATTGGTCGCGCAGGGTAACGAAGTGTAATTCCCGTTTTGGAACTGAACAGATATCAATTTGAGAGAAAGATTGTCCGGCGTCGAACATTGCAATAATTTTGCGCTGAAATCATCGCCAGCTTGCTGTATTGAAAGCGAGAGGCTCCTGTACAGACGATTTTCACGATTGCGGGTTGCCGGCTAAATCACGATTTCGGCAAACCACGCCCTCTAAATGCCATCCAAGAGAACGCACATGCTGCCGGTCAACGTCTTCAGTGACTCCTAAAAAATATTTTCTCTGCGCTTCTTCATGTCAGTGGCTGATAATGGTCTTCCAATGCTCTCATCCATCACGCCTCAGCAGGCCAACGGACTCCGTTTCGGTGGTTATTTCCTCTTGTTTATTGGATTGGTTTCCATATTTGGCTGGATAGGCGCAATACAGGACTATTATGTGACGGAGCACCAATGGCCTTCAGCATCCGCAACGGTCTACTCAATTACGGAACGCTCAAAGGAAGTTCAACCTCCTAGTACCCGGCAACGCAATTACCAGGTTTTCTGGATGGAATTTCTGGTAATGCTTGATCTTCCTCAAGGTCAATGTCCCGGCACCATGGTTCCGCTAACCACTCCGGAACCGCAGTGCAGCGGAGAGGTCGCGACTCCTCCCGTAAGATCGCGTGCGGATGCAATCGACTGGGTTAAACGGCATCCACGCGGTTCAAAGCTCATCGTCCATTATGACCCGCAGAGTGGGCGCATGGCTTTGGGAGGTGAGTCTGTCTTCAATATTTATCCATGGGGGAAAATTTTCACTACTGCCATAATCCTGATTCTTGCGGCCTTCATGATTCGGGCTGGCCGGCGCCGGTCATTCCTTCCTCTGGGTCCTTCGGAGATACCCGAGATCAAGGAAGAATAGTCTTTAATCTTTTGGCGGCTTTGCAAGGATTTTCTCAGTCAATTTGCGCTCCACTTAATATTCCATCGACAGCAAAACCAACTGGCAACAACGAAACGCAAAATTCTTGATAGAAATTCCTGTTGAAATGTGTTAATTCTCTATCCCTCACACCTGCAAAAACCAGATGGGACATCCGCCATGTTGAGACCAAAAGCCAGCAATAGACTATTCCACCTAGCTGGGATAGCTGTCGCAATGGCGGCAGCTGCCTTGGGCATGGTTGGCCTGATGGGTGCAGGCTTTGATGACGGTCAACCCGGCAACAATTCCTCGAACAAAGCAGACACCGCCCACGGCGCTAAAGCCATCCCGCAGTACACCTATCCATTCGGCAATAGCCCTTTTCTTCCCAGCCAGGCAAAATCAGCCGGCAATGCGTTTATTGCTGCAGACCAGTTCCCCCCGGCAAGTTATTGCGCCACATGCCATGCTGAGACGCATCAGCAATGGCGTCAGTCGGCGCACGCCAATTCTTTTCGCGCGCCTTTCTATAAAAACAACGTTGATGTGTTGATCCAGCAGAAAGGGATTGAATTCACCCGGCATTGCGAAGGCTGTCATAACCCTATCGCTCTTTTTTCCGGCGCTCTCACCAACGGTTCACCAGTGGATCGTTCGTTCGATGAAGATGGAATTACCTGTATGGTCTGCCACTCTATACAGCAGATTCAAAACACCAGCGGCACGGGAAGTTACGTGATGGGCACGCCTGCCGTGATGGTCAATGAAGACGGCTCCCCGGTTACCAGCCCGGTTACGTTTGACGATATCCTTGCCCACCCCAAGCTGCACAGCAAAGCGGTGATGCGCGACTTTTATCGCACTCCGGAATTCTGCTCCGTCTGCCATAAGGCATTTCTCCCCCGAATGCTCAACGGATATAAGTGGATGCGTGCATTTTCCGTATACGACGAATGGCAGCAAACATCCTGGGCAAGACAATCTCCGCTGCCGTTTTACCAGAAAGATGTCGATACCGGTTGCCAGAGCTGCCACATGAATAAAGTCGATGCCCCGACTGACTACGGCGCTAAGAATCATCAGGTCGCGTCGCATCGCTGGCCCGGGGCAAATACCGCGATTCCCTTTTTCTATGGCTATGACGAGCAGATGAAGGTGACCGAGGCCTACCTCAAAGACACTCTGGGCCTCGATATCTTTGCCCTAAGCAAAACCGAATCCGGCAAAGAGCGTCTCATCGCTCCGTTGGACCGGCAGGACCATACCGTGCTGGCCGGTGAAACTGTAACGGTAGGAGTTGTCATACAAAACAAAAAAATCGGACACAATCTTGTGCCCGAACAAAGAGATTTTTACGAATGTTGGGTGGAGTTCACAGCCACTGACGTTAACGGCTCAGAATTTTTTCATAGTGGCTTCATTAAACCCGATGGCTTCCTGGACGATGAAGCTCATACATACACGAACCGCTTGATTACCAAAGAAGGCAAGTGGATCGATCTGCACCAAGTGTGGGACATGAAGGTCCGCGCTTTTGATAACACCATCCCTTCTGGCCAATCCGATCTGGTGCGTTTCAAGTTTCGTATTCCGCCCGGCACACCTAGCCCTGTCACCTTGAAAGCTCAGGTGAACTACCGCCGCTTCCGGCGTGGGTTTACAAACTTCATCCTTAGCAAGAGTGTGGATTATCCCATTGTGACCATGGTTTCCCGGTCTCTCCCGCTGCCGTTGGGGCGCGCCACCGGCACGTGGCCTGCACCCGATCGCGAACAGATGCTGCGCTGGAACAATTACGGCATTGCCCTGCTTCGGCAGCAACAGTACTGGAAAGCCGCGGACGCGTTCCGGAAAGTCATCGAAATCAGTCCTGGTTATTCCGATGGTTACGTTAATCTCGCCATTGCTACCTATTCACGCCTGGTAGATACGCGCATCGATCCCGACGGACCGGGCAATTTGTCCCCCGCCAATTCTTCTTACGACAAATATGAGCCGGCCCTGCATTACCTGAATCAGGCGCTGGAAAAAAATCCTTCCAATTTGCGTGCAGTCTTCTACAAAGGTTTGATCTATCGTTTGGAAAACCGGCTCGCTGATGCCGTAATCTATCTTCAGCCGGTAGTTAAAGCCTATCCCCGTTTTCGTCAGGCTCGCCAGGAACTAGGCTATGCTTATTACCTGCAAAAGAAATACCAGCCATCGCGCGAGCAGTTTGAGGCTTTGCAGTCCATCAATCCAGACGATCTCAGCGCACACTTTTATTTATCTTTAATTTACGTACAGCTTGGAATGAAAAAAGAGGCCGCGCAGGAAGCCGCTCTATATGCGGAACATAAAGACGATCCCGGGGCGGCGCTGCTCGCCCTTGATTTTCGCTATCGCAATCCGCTGGTAGCGCATGAAAATGAACCCTATCACCTTCATAGTGCTACCTCGCGAGTTCCAGAAGAGCGCGCTGGAAAGAAATGATTAGAATATGCTCAGGCTCCCGATGACTCACCCTCAAATCGACAATAGATTCCTCAAGGCTGCCTATAGTGCAAAGCTTTTCGGGCTTTTGCTTCTACTAGTTTCCAGCACACTATCCGCTCAGGATGCAAAACCACCATCATCAAAGACACAGAGTGATCTTGCGCCATCGGCAGCGTCCGTTCGTATCTCGCAACCTCACAGCCAAGCGTTCCCTGAACAAGACTGGCGTGAAGAGGTCGTCAACAACTCCAAAGCGCCTGTTACTATCATCGAATTCTTTGATTACCAGTGCCCATTCTGCCTGAAGACAAATCCTGCGTTGGAAGAAGCCATCAAAAAACATCCAGGCAAGGTTCGACTCGTTTTGAAGAACTTGCCGCTTTCCATACACCCAGATTCCGCGCTGGCTCACCAGGCTGCGCTGGCAGCAGGTGAGCAGGGTCGCTTCTGGGAAATGCACGATCTCCTATTCGCTAACCAGAGCAAGATCAAACTGCCGGACCTTCTTCTCTATGCGCAGCAGTTGCATCTTGATGTTCCACGGTTCCGCAAGGAATTGGAAAGTGGCCGCTTTCGTCACGTTCTCGATGATGACAGAGCCATGGCGCGTGGGTTGGGTATTTCTTCTACGCCTTCATTTTTCATCAATGGCCATTCATTCGTCGGCCAACAAAATGCTTTCAGGCTGAATGCGGCCCTTGACGAAGCGTTAAATCCAGCAAGCTCTGCGGCGGTTGCTGTAACTACGGCCGCTGCCCCGGTATTGATCGGTAATGTTGACCTTTCGCGCGCTCCGGTTCGAGGTCAGGCGCAAGCGCCCGTTACGATCATTGAATTCTCTGATCTCCAGTGTCCTTTCTGCGCCAGCGTCACACCAACTCTGCGGGAACTGATGAAGCAGTATCCTGATCAGGTCCGCTGGGTTTTCAAAAGCTTTCCTCTCGACTTCCATGCCGACTCACCGCTCGCCCACGCAGCAGCGCTGGCGGCGGAGCGGCAGGGCAAATTCTGGGAAATGCATGATCTAATTTTTGCCAATCAGCGCAATCTCAAGCGGGACAACCTGCTCGCTGAAGCTCACAGCCTTAATCTGGACATAGCTAAATTCACGGCGGACCTGGACAGCGGCGACGTCAAACAACAACTGGAAGCGGACAAGAAAGAAGGCGAAGGTCTTGGAGTAAACGGTACACCAGCATTCTTCATCAATGGCAAGTCCTTTTCCGGCGCAATGCCGATTGAGCAGTTTCAAGCGGCAATCAACAATGCATTGGTGGCTCTGGGCAAACCCGCGGTGCCGGTGATTTCGCCTGCTGAATCTGCCGGCGTCCGCAAAGAGCCTGAAATAAGTTTTGGTTCGATTGATTCCCCGATAACGCTCTCATGGTTTTCCGATTTGCAAAGTGGGCTAAGTCCAAAGGCCACACTTCTTGTCCGCAAGCTCATTGATTCCCACCCGGGCCAGATCAGGCTGGTGTTTAAGAACCGCCCGCTCGAAATCCATCCTGGCGCCATGCTTCTGCATGAGGCAGCCATGGCCGCGAACGCGCAAGGCAAATTCTGGCAGATGCACGATCTCATCATCGCCAATCCTCAGAAGGCCAGCCGTCAAGACATGCTGGCTTACGCAAAGCGCATCGGCCTTGATGGGGATCTCTTCCAGCGAGATCTTGATTCCGAAAAATACCGATCGTTGATTGAAGCAGACCTGCAGGAAGCGCAACGCCGTGCGGTGCTCGGGGCTCCGGTCTTTTTCTTGAATTCCGCCCGAGTCGATGGCCTGCAAAATGAGAAGTTGTATACGGACATTATTAAAGACCAGTTGGCGGCCAAAAAATAATGCCGAGCCGAGGACTCCTAGTAGAGACTTCTGCCCGGCCTATCATTGCTTTGCTGCGAACCTCTGCGCGACAGCACTAAAGCTGTTTCAGTACCCTGCCTGTGCTTTCCACATAGGCTTCCTCTTGCCCCGGAAATACTCCGCTAAAACCGGAGGGGGGTGGCTCCGCATCATGGCTTTGTCGTTCTCTGCCTATCCTCTGCAGCAATTCCGTCAAGAAAAGAAGAATGGGAGCGTCGGTTGACAAGGGCGGTCGCAAAAACAGATCAGTATCGCCCATGATGTTTTCGCCGCATACACGCACAGAATGCCCCCCCGCGCGCAGTGCTGAATCGTGGCAAAAACAATCCTGTCGCTGGATTGGGAGTTCCAGGCCCAAAGCGAACAGGAATAAATTGCCTTGAGGGACATCCTGCATCCGGTATTCACCATTCGGCGCGGCAACTACGCAAGCCAATGGTTTGGACTGAGGAATAGGAGTCGCGAAGAGACCAACACAAACAATTCCTCTAAAGCCGTCCGGCATANTTACTCGTCCGGAAAAGCTGGTTCCGGCAGGACAGCGTGCGCGTGGTTCATTCAGACTGTGATGATCGTGCACGGCATGCCGTGGCGATTGGGCCAGCGCGCGAAATTGTTGCGGAGAAACGCCAAAACAGGCTGTAAATCTCCGCGTGAAAGTTCCCACACTGCTGTAGCCCACGTCATAGCAGATGTCTATGACTTTGCTCCGAGTGTGCAGAAGCAAGCTGCGAGCGGCATCCAGACGCAGTGCAGAAAGAAAATGAAGTGGCGGAAGACCGGTGACACTGCGAAAAGTCCGCGTGAAATGATACGGGCTGGCAAAGCCAATTCTGGCCAGCGAACGTAACGACAATGGTTGTCCAATCTGCCCGCGCATGGCGGTAATGGCCCGCTTTACCGATTCGTGGTGCAGCCTCGTTGTTGATTCACGTACAACTGCCTGGTCCATATCGTTTATCCTTTCTGCGCTACTGAAACACGCATCGTTATTAGCGAGACGCAACCGGTTCAAGGAACCCGGTCAGTGCCCGGCGCAGGCATTCTGGAACGGGCGCTGGCGTAAGACGCCCATCTTCACGATGCATGCACGCTATCTGTTGTTCTCCTCGGGCGACCAATACAGGTTCCGGCGCGTCGCGCCAGTATTCAAAACGCATCATGATCCTGTTCTGTTGGATATTTTCCAGAAACATTCGCACTGTCACCTCATCAAAAGCTTTTACTTCACACAGAAAGCTGCACGAGCAATTCAGAGTGATGAGCGCAAGTCCTTCTTCCAGTTGCTGAAGGATCTCAGGCGCATGGTCGCGAAGAAAATGTTCTCGGGCTCTTCCCTGCCAATGGAAGTAATTGGTGAAGTACACGTTCCCTGTCAGGTTCGTCTCTTCAAATCCAATCACCTGCTTGTATTCATAAAATTTCATGGCGCTTGCTGCGTGACAAAGGCGAATGCAACCTCGCCTTCAAAGCCCTGGATGGACAACTGACAAGTTGCGGCCTGCAATTTTCCTGATGAAAGGATGGTCCATCCATCTGCGGTTTGGGTGCTAATTTGCAAGTGCTGATCGAAGGAAGCCCCGCACTTTCTCAAGCTCTCTTTCAATGCCCAGACCTGAGTGGCCGCGCCTTGCAGCGGAATATTTGTTTCAGTCGCAATTGTCTGCGCCACTGAAAGCCACTGCTTACCGAGCAATCCTGTCCATGACGCCTCGCCGCGCTCTGTGCACTGTTCCATATCGCACCCCACGGGCTGTTGCGAGCATGCCGTGAGAACCAAACTTCCACAATGCGAACGGGAAAGTTGCATTCCCGCGTTCGCGCAATCTTCCGGCTTGCCGTCGAGCCGATGACAAGAACATTTGGTTTCTTGGTTCGCTGCAGCTTCCTTTAAAGCGATGCGCATACCTGCCGATGGCATGGTTTCGGCAAGTCGTCGCTCTAAATAAGGTGTGAGCAAGGCTGTTGGCCAGGGTCTTTGTGTCTCAATCGGCGCAACAGCGTGTAGCCGCAAGCCACTCCAGCGTTCACAAATGCGGCCGTTTGAATCCTCCACCTTTAAGTCGTAAATAAAATCATCGCCATTGTGTTCGCGTTCTTCAGCCGTAACTATTGCAGACTCGGTTGTCCAAACGGCATTTGTCAGAACGGAATCCACTCCTGTAGGCAATACTGTCTTGTGTGGAATACAGGCTTGCACGCAGTGGATAATTGCGTCCCGAGAAGCGGCATTGCCCATCAGCATGTCATTAGGAAGATAACGCGCAAACCATTGCTGCTTTCCAGAACCGGAGATGTTGGCAACACAGCGCGTAGCTTCAAGCTGGTGGTATGCAGCGATGCGGCGGAAGCGCCCTTGATGAAAAAGAATGCGGCCATACAAATCTCCCTCGGGATTGAGTTGGAGTATTTTTCGTTGCGTCATCTCGGTCACGGGGGATTCCGTAGTGCTGGTCGAATCTGCGCCGAAAACACACTCGCCGGTGAAGTGATCGATGTGAAATGACGTTGTTGAACTGCGCACCACTACAGCAATCACTCCGGGTTGCCGCCGCACGGCAGCTACGCGCAGCACGATCGATTTGCCTTGAGGGACCACAATGGGGCGGTTGAAGTGCAGATTGTGAAACCCCAGCACGTGGCCGGTCTCTTCCAGAGCACTCGCCACCTGCGCCATCGCTTCCGTACCCAGAACGGCCGGGAAAATCTGATCTCCCTGGAAGCAGTGCTCCTTCAGATACGGATCAGTATCAGCGGAAATCTCCGCATCGGCAATCAACTCAATGCCAGGATAGTGCAGGCGTATATTTTCCAGGAACCGCAGGAGCGGCAAATCAGAATGGCCAAAATGGAGCGTAGGCAGATTGCCTGTTCGAGCGGTTACGATGCAAGAGACAGGCGCTGTTTTCCAGTCGAGCAATGCCGGCAAGCAGTTTAAAGCCTGGTCCAACGGTAACGGCATGATTCCCTGTTGCTGCAAAGACTCAAGAACGCCCAAACGCTGTCCCATTCCCACGCCTGCCCAGACCGACCATTCCAAGTTCAGGCATCGGCAAGCAGGATGCTGGCGCTGCCAATCTTCCACTTCCATCCTGAGCCATTCATTGGCAAGCCCGTAATGCCCTTCGCCTTGCAACCCGGTTCTGCCGATGATGGAGCCAAAAGTAAGCAGCAGATGAAGATTGTCCTGGTCGAGTGCTCGTAATATGTTGCATAGCGCAGCCACCTTTACTTCCAAGGTGATGCGCAAGTCGCGTTTTGTAATTTCTTCCAGCTGTTTGGGATTGTTGATGCCAGCCCCATGCAGCACGGCTGTCACGGTTCCCATTTCTGACTGAATTCGCTGAATGACTTTGACGGTAGCTTTTTCGTCGGTAACATCGGCGGAAAAATGTTCGAATTTTACTTGGGCATTGCGAAAGCGCCGCAGATTGTTCAGAAGTTCTTCATCGGTATCAGGATGCGAACGGCCTAACAAGGCAAGACGGCATCCGGAAGAGCGCGCCAAAATAAGAGCGCACTCAGCTGTAATTCCCTTGCCGCCTCCTGAAACCAGCAGCAAGTCATCGGGGCCAAGAGCGCTCGCCGTACCGTTTGGCTCGGGCCAAAGTACTTTCAATTGTGGCTGGCGGCGAATTCCGTTCGCGTCATAAACAGCTTCCGTAAAACCGGATGCAGCCATGGCTTCATTTACAACCAACTCAGCGGTCTGAGGCGAAGCCTCTGGAACATTCACCACGGTGACCGTCATCTCGCGATGTTCAAGGAACAACGAACGTGCCAAGGCTCCGGCGGAGCCGCCATGCTGGACAAAAACAATCTGCTCAATCTTTTGCTTCAAGCACAATTGCACTGAGCTCAGCAAGAATTCCGCCGACTCTGCTGTTCGCACGCCGGGTACGCAGCAGATAGCGCCTCTGCCAGAAACCGATTCAAGTTGCTGAGCCAGCGATTGTGTGAACTTGCTTTGTTCGAGTGCCATTACTTGCCACTGACCCGACCCACTTCGCTGTGTAGAAAAAGATCGCAGCGGCTTCTCCACAAGCTCAATTCCCAATGTTCGAATCCACGACTCTGCTCCAGCCGGGTACTTTTGCTCGCTGCGGGAAGCAGCACGATGGCGGTTCCTTTCCAAAATCTCCGCGGCTTCCGCCAGCGTGGCATTGGTGAATTCCGCCGGAGATACTGGTGCAACCGATCCAGCCTGCGCCGCAGCTTCCAGCACGATCTGGCTGATGCTGATCGAGTTGAGATGGAGATCATCCAGAAAGCGGTTTTCAGGCAGAATCATCTCCAGAGGTAGTTGCGTTCGCTTCGCCACCAATCCGCGCAGCGCTTCGAGCGCAGAAGTTTCCGTTAAGGTCGTAACAACTGGCAGAGATTTGGCAATAAGTTCAGGAGCAGGCGCCAAGTTAGCAAGAAAGATCGCTTCCGGCACGGTTTCGCAGGGGTTCTCCAGGAATTTATGTCTGTGCTGCAAGTCGAAGGGACGATAAAAACGATCAGCAAAAAGAGTTTTGGGTTGAACAGGCGCGCCAAGTGCGAACGCTGCTCCCGCAGCGGTCAGCAATCCTCGCAATGAATCGCCCCCGACATTGAGCGCGATGGCGGGAACATCAAACTGCTGCGACATAATGTCCGTCAATATCGATCCCGGCCCAACTTCAATCAGAAGATCCGCTTCCGCAGCTATATATCCGCCGGCCTTGGAGAACTGGACCGGCATCGTGATCTGATCAGTGAGAAGTTGCCGCAGGTCGGCATTTTCTTCAACGGCAGTTCCCGTTACTGTGGAAATAATACGCTTTGACTTACTTACCTCGCTAAGCCGTTCCGACTGCAGATACCGAGAAAATGCAGTCGCCGCATCCGCCATTAATGGCGAGTGAAACGCGTGTGATACGGGAAGCATGATAGCTGTAACTCCATCTGCGCTCAGGCGGCCCAAAAAGCGCTTTACCGCAAATGCTTTTCCGGAAACGACCGTCTGGTTGGGTGCATTGTCCGCTGCCACAACAATCGGATCGCCATTCAACCTGTGCCTAACGTCTTCGCAAGCGGCTTGAATCGATGCCATGCTGCCCATGGGATCTCCCAACTTGGACATCAGACGTCCGCGCTCTGCGACCACGCGCAGCAGTGTTTCTTCGTCCAGCGCTCCCGCCCAGCCCAGCGCGACGAGTTCTCCCAGGCTATGACCGGCAGCCACCTTTGCTTTGATTCCGATCGAACGCAACAGCAGTAATCCGGCCATTGAAGCTGTGGCGATGCAGGGCTGCGCGACTCCGGTGTCAACGCTCCTGATCTGCGGCAGATGGGCACGCCTATAAAGCTCGCGAACGTCACTGAATCGCCGCTCCCAGATTCCGCCATCGGTATAGACGGGCGATGCTTGTCCGGGAAAAAGAAAGCCGATACGCGGCGCCATGTCACCACTGCTTAAAAATATTCCCCCGTGGGAATCCATAAGTGTCGTGCTACCCGATGTGCAACACTCGCGCAGCGCTTTGATGGCTTGCTCCAATTGCTGGGGAGTCGATGCAACACAAGCCGCCCTGACTGGTTTGCGGTGGCCATCCACTTTATTTGCAAGATAGCCCGCCAAATCGGTCATTTCTGCGTAAGAAATCTCATTGGCAAGCGACAGAATTTCATCCAGCTGTGCTGCCATTTCGCTCAGGTCCGAAGCTTGCAAAAGGAAAAGTTCACAGTCCTGAGCTGCTGAAAGCCTCTGCTGTTCAAATCCCGTAAAGCTCCTACGCCGCGAATGGTCCGCAGCCTCGAGCGTCACGTGCGTATTGATTCCGCCAAAACCAAACGCGCTCACGCCAGCGCGGGCGGGCGCTTCGTCCGGCCATAACGCGCCTTCTCGCATGATCCGCAGCGCAGGACGTTCACAACCAAGTTCGGGATGAGGATGGTCGCATCCTGTGTTTGGAGGAATGACTTTTGCTTGCAGAGCCATCGCAACTTTGATCACTCCGGCCACTCCGGCTGCAGCTTTGGTATGTCCAATGTTGGCTTTTACTGATCCGATCGCCGCCGCTGGAGCATGATCGCTTGCAGAGCGTCGCGCCTGCGAAAGCGCTTGCAACTCGACGGCGTCACCGATGGCGGTTCCTGTTCCATGGCCCTCAAAATAAGCAACGGAGTCAATGCCGTATTCTGCTCGCCGATAGGCACGTTCCAAGGCGAGAATCTGTCCGGACACTTCCGGCCGCGTTATGCCCCCGCTGCCATCGGATGAAATGCCCCACCCGCGAATCACAGCTCGAGCAGGATGCTGCTGTGCCACCGCTTCCTCACGGCGCATCAGCACCACAAATCCACAACCCTCGCCCGGCCAGAATCCTGATGAGTATTCATCGAAGACCCGCATCTTTTCTCCGGCCAACGCGCCGAGCTTGGAAAACCCAGCAAGTTCAAACGGGTCCAGGCTTAGGTCAACGCCGCCGGCCAGAGCCACGTCAACGTCGCCTGCTTGCAACGCGGAACAGGCATTGGCGATCGCCAGCAGGCTTGAAGCGCAAGCGCCATCCACCACATAGCCGCCGCCTTTAAGATCAAAGTAATTGCAGATTCTGCCGGCAATCGTGTTGGAAAGACCGCCAGCCAGCGAGTCCTCGGTCGTGGCTGGAAATGGACTCTTGTAAAGCGACTCGATCTCGGCAAGCAAGTGGACGTGATCGTTAGAAAGCTTTCCACCGCCATTCTGAAGCGCAGCGCTGATCACACGCCGAACATAAGGCCAGCGCAAGCGCATCAGGTTGGCGCGGGAAAACTCTCCGGTCAGGGTATTGCCCACAAATACGCCCGTACCTTCACGTTGGCGGGCAGTATCATGCGCCATCCCTGCATCAGTTAAGGCTTGCTCCGCCACATCAAGGGCCAGCCAGTGGGAAAGGTCGGTGGAAAGAAATGTATCGGCAGAGACTCGAAAACGCACACGATCAAACTCGTAGTCTTCAAGCACCGCTGCCATCGTCACGGAAATAGCGTCTTCGCGCTGCTGTGGTACGGAGTAGTCTGCAAGATTTAAGCGTAAGCGCGGAATGCGACGGAAAGAGCGCCGCTGCGCCAACACATTCTCCCACAATTCGCGCGGAGAATGGGCCTCGGCGTAGCGGCACGCCATACCGACGATAGCAATTTCACTCATACTAATTTTTAGCGCGCGACCTCAGCGGTTGCAGGAATGCGGACTTGCTCAATCGCCTCAGCCTTTGGTGCACGTTTGCGTTTGAGTAGTGCATAAGCATGCAGACTCAAGCCTCTGGTGGCGCTGGTGAGCGCCAGCGCGATGAAAAGACCGAATACCACATGAACGACGAACAGCAGTGCATAGATTGTTGCTACTGATAGCCCAAATGCCACCTGTCGAGCAGGCTTGATCGGCGTGGTGGCGGGATCAGGAATCATGTAAAGCGAAAACAAGATAAAACCGGCGCTCGTCATGGGAAGAAATGGCACAGCTAGCGGCGTGCCGAAGATCATTTTTCGAATCAGCGCTTGCGCGGCAAAGCCAAAGAACCAGGCCAGAACGAGAGGCAGTCTTCCCGTAAATTTCGCGTGAATGATTGTTCCGGTAACCAGGATCACTGCCGGAATCAGCCAATGCCCCAACCCGGTAACGTTCTCTGTGAACTGGTACGGAGGCGCAAGACCTGCGGCGGGAAGCAGCAAAAGCGTTACGGTGATACCTAAGTTCGAAGGATTGAAAATATGCTGCGTCTGTCCGTTGCCAATCGGTGCGCGGAAAAGCACTTTCGAAGCTAACGAGAGCGCCACTGCAAACACGATTGGCGCAAGCCGCGAGTTCGCATAAATCAGCATGGCGCAGGCCAGCCCGGGAATGATGCACGGCGGAAGAAAATTCACAATATTCGCGGTGCTGCCCGCAAACCTGGGCGTCCGGTGATTCATGCGGGCATCCAGCCATTCCAGGAAAAAAGCAACAGCGCAGGCCGTAAGCACTGCAATGATTGGCTGCGCATATGATTGCTCAAAGCCAAGCACGGTGTCGCCAAGAATGGTCCAGGCAATCAGCAAAATTGTGAAATACCAAAGTGCAAAGAAACGCATTCTGGGATCTTTGCGCGGGTAGAAGTTGAGCGTTGCATGAGTCATAATTTTCTCCGCCTTTCTCATTGGCCCAGCACAATCGTGTGCCAGCCAGGATGAATTGGTAATGTTTTTCTCATCACGCGGCCCGAATTATCACGCCAGGCCAAATCCACTTGCAGCGTGGCGTCGAGCTTTGTGCCGCCCAAGCCGAAGTGCAAATCTGTGCTGCGTTTTCCTGAATGTCCGCTGCCGCCATCCACCTGCGCAGAAAGAGTGCGCCCGTCAGGTAAATGGATCGTCGCGGTAGCGCCAATCGCAGGCCGGCCGTACAGATCAGGGCCCGGATGGCCAACACGTTCCTGGAAAGTGGTTGGGCCGCCGTTTACAGGTGACAAGAGATGCAGTGCGAGAAATTCGCCTGCCGCCGAACTTTCATTCTTGAACAGGTATGACTCTCCCCATTGGCCCGCAATGATGAAGTCCAGCCTGCCATCTCCATCCACATCCGCAAGGGCAATTCCTCTCCCGAGCATTGGGCTGGCGATGCCTGCTTCCGCAGCGATGTTGTGGAACCGATGATCCGCGCCTTCGACAAAAAAGACTGTCTCATTGTGGCCGCTCACATCGTCCCCCGGACGGAATGAAGGCCAAAGGCGCGGATCGCTGATCAAACTGTCATTGGAAGTGCCCAGGGACTGGAGTTCGGGCCAGCGATCGATTTTGCCCTTGATAAAACCGACGGCTTGTACGATCTGAAAAGCGCCGCTGTTATCGAAGTCCGCCATGCGCGCATCCCATCCCCATCCGCTGCGGGAAACGCCAAGGCGCTCACTGGCTTGTTCATAGGGAGCTTTGCCGTGCTTAATCGCGTCTCGATCGCCGGTGCTGAGCCAAAGGAAATGACTCTCCTGCAGCGCGTAATCATCAGCAATGTTGCTGACAAAAATGTCTGGGATCCCGTCGCCATTCAGGTCGGCAAAATCCACGCCCATGCCTTTGAATGAATCGTGTCCCAGAACGCTCGACGCAGGCGTGTTGAAGCCGCGATATCCTTCAAGCAACGTGAATGCAACATGACCCGGCGTTGACACGTTGTGCAACAAACGGTCGGGGCCAAAGTCATGAGCGAAGTAAAGTTCCGGAAGCAGGTCGCCATCCAGATCCGCCGCGCCAGCTCCCAGCGTCCAGCCGTGCTCCACTTCAGGCGGGAAAATATGTTTTGCTTCTTCAAAACGCGCATAGGGATGGTTGCCGCCGCGACCTTCCTTCCACAACAAGAGATGCTTGCTGCCGCCATTAAAGGAGCGTGACTTGGTATTGTGCATGACCTCAACGCCAGAGGCCGTGGCATCAAGAATGTGGCCGCCATCCTGAAAGTAATTTCCGATGATGAGGTCAGGATGACCGTCGCCATCAACGTCTGCGAAGAAACCGGCATTCGAATACCAACGCTCTTCTCCGGGAATCAGTTCAACGGCCTGAAAGTCTTCGGCATTGAGTCGGCTCTTATGTCCTGGCATTTCAGAGGCGCGAAGAAAAGCCACGGGAGTGCGTCCCCAGTAATAGATCACAATGTCGAGCAGGCCATCTTCATTGACGTCACCGATCAGACAGCCCATCGGCGCCATCTTGGAAGCGTCATAGCGCGCCGGTTTCAGATCGAAGGGTGAATAGCGATCGCCTGTTGTAGGCGCAGGTTCAATGCGCACTTGATCCGTCCGCGGATCGACCAGACAAATATCATTGGCCAATCCGTCGCCATCAAGATCCCCCGCCGCCACCGCCGCCCCCACGGATGAGATCCACGCAGAGATGCGCTTAAGGCTGGGATGTACTGCACGAACAGTTTTCGATGGTACGGCTTCGTTATCAGGCAGCGTATAGCGGACAAAATGAAACCGCGATGCCAGCGTACTGCGCTCGCCTGCGGAAATTCCTGGTTCCCTTGCCTGAATAAAAAGGAAGACCACGATCAGGGCGGCCGCAATTTTAGTCAGGGTGAGCCGAAACCAACGGCTGGAAGAGTTCATATTCATGTGAATTCCCTCGGAGTGGATTTCGCGTAAATGAAAAGGAGTTCTGCACCAGCTCTCGCCATTGCTGATAGGCAGAGGAAGAGTTTCTGTTGACCTGAGCCAGCGCGCGATCACACAGCGCGGCAGCCTGCTGCGCTTTTATACCGACCAAAATAGCGCACGCTTGTTCCGTATGTGTCTCTTCGTTGCTGGCTAACTGCCTGGCTTTGGCGGCAAAAGCAGCACCCTGCGCAAGAGTGGAATTGAAGCGACCCGCAAGTGCCACTGTTTCTTCCATCTCGCGCAATGTCGCGCCGCCAGCATAAGAGCAGGCCAAACCGATTCCGCTCCATGCATCCCCCTGGTAGATCGCAGGAAAACCGGAGATCGTCTGCGCGATCCGATGAAAGTCACAGCCATGGACGAACCACAGGCTGCGCCCCAAGCCTTGATAGAAAACATGGCGCGCATCCATCGAGAGACGATTGACGGTAGAATCTACAGGCGCCTTGAAATGAAAATATCCCTGGTGAAACCCGTAGCCATCCAGCACTAGCCAGCGGAGCACAGGATCGAATTTGCGAATGACTGCTTCAATGCGCCATCGCAACCATGGCAATCTGGCATAGGCCCATCCTGCTCCTACGTGAAGCATATAAATGTGCGTTTTGCCGGAACCAGCCATGAATTCCGTCAGGCGGTTAGAACCGGGAACAATGGCATCTTGAAGCGCGAGCGCCATAGCAGCGCCTTCATACGCAAAACCACGGAACTCCGGAGCAGCTTGTTCGAGTCTGCCTTTTAGCCCGTCCAACGCACGCTCTTGCAGGGCCGCGTGATATCCGACGAGGAAAATAGTCCCAACATGCTCCAGCCGGGCTTGAATCTCTGGTTTGGCGCTGGAAAAGCCACGACGCGCGAATGTAACTTCGCGGCCGTCGATACTCAACAATTTGTTTAGAACTCGCAGCATTGCTAACGCCGAACACCGGATGAAATGCATTGAATATCTGGCTGGTCCTGCGCAGGTTGGGCAGGAAACTTGCTTGGCCCCGGTCCATCGATGACCAAAGGCCTATTTTCTAGGGCCCGTACGGATTCAAGATCGACCTCAATGGCAAACGCGCGCCCGATGGAATCCAGGGAAACTACAACTCGCGTGTTGTTGACCTTGCGGACCAAAATGCCTTTGAGTCCCGCAAGCGCTCCTGAAATAATCACAACGCGCTGTCCTTCAGTGAGGCATTCATGCGGCACGGCATTGCCGGACTGCAGCCCGCGCCCGATCCATGCAATTTCTTCATTGGTGAGGACTGCGGGAGAGCTGCCAGAGCCAACAAAACGGAGCACGTTGGGCAACGTGAGCACGCGCATGCGTTCCGCGTGCGGCAGATGGACAAACACGTAGCCGGGGAATAACGGGACATCCAGCGTTACGCGGCGGTCTTTCCATTGCCGCAAAGACCGGAAGCATGGGAGGAAGTGCTCGATCTGCAGATGATCGAGCCGGGACGCAGTGGTTTTTTCCTGGTTGGTACGAACAAACAGCACAAACCATTGCGGCAGAAATGAGTCAAATGGAGGAAGAGTACCCACGATGGCAAGTTGATTGATTTGCTGCGAGTGAATGATGCAGCTTCGCCCCGTCACTTACAGGGTATGCGTGACCTGAACCCTTGTTTGTGAGACGAGAAAGAATCGCAGTCTTGAAGTGCAAGCAGGCGAACCAAATACTGCCCTGAATGCGGCTGCGATGCGAGCCGACCAAAATTCTCCTTCCCGGCGCCGCCCTATCAGCCCGAGATTAGAGAAATCCACATTACGACGTAAGAATTGCATTAGCAATAGCCAATCGAGGCGACAAGAAAATTTTGTTATATTTCGTTCCAAAATGGGAACGTCACATCGTCGGCATGAAAGGCCGCAATTGTGTGGCGGGAAGAGCGGCGCGCTTGCTTTATGCAAGAAACGCGCCGCCTTGGAGATGATTGAGTCTCGATCTCTGCTCTTACTGTGCAGTGACGCAAGCTACAGCAAGCGCTGCGCCAGTAGGTTGTTGTTTAGTGGTCGCTGATGTAGAAGGTGACTGTGGACTCCTGGGTGCGGGCCCGCACTTGCTGGGAACCACCGGGTGCGGCCCATTATGTACCGGCCTGGGGTATATACCGCCGGAGGGGAAAGTGGCGGAGTTTGGATATCCAGATGGCGGCGTAGTGGTGTAAGTAGAGTTCGTGGAGCTCAGTGAAATCGTGGAGGCTGGCTGATGCCCAACGTAATTCGCTGAATCCGTGACGCTGGTGCCGGCTTTCACGAAGATCACATCCGCATTTACGTTAAAGCTGGAGTCAAACGTTCCATCCGTGCGGACCGTCATAGTCCCAGTGGATCCGGAAAGAGAGTCCGGCTGCGGCAATACGCTGGTGGAAACTTTTCCGCCGGAATTGTTGAGGGTTACGTATACGTCAACCTGCTGTCCGTTGTAGGTGACGCTGGAAGTGCTTTTCATGAACAATGCGGTTACTTCCAACGGCACTGATCCACCGCCCTGAGGCACGTCCTGCGTACGATGCATGATCGTGTCGGTGGTTCCGGTACCACCCTGAATTGGCACGCCGGTTAGAGGCACATTGCCCAAATGGACCGAGCTAAGATCGATGGAAGCACCAGATCCGGTTTGCAACAGGTCGTATCCAGCCGTTTGTGCCGAGGCGAAAACTGAAACAGCCAATAACGACAGCAACAACAAGCTCTTTAACACGAACGATCTCGTCAACATACAGGACAACGGGTTTTTCATAGAGGTCAGTCTCCTTAAGATGAGACTGTATTAGAAACTGCTTCTCTACCGGCATTCTTCTCCTGAATTGCGAAAAGTGAAAATCTCACAATAATTCTAAGCAGTTTCAAAATGGAACTCAGACTCCTGCGAGCACAAAAACCAATGCTCAACGCGATGGAAGCACAGCCTCATAGGGAATCGTCTTGAGCTGAAGTGTCAGGCGTTCGCTCTCTTTCACTACTAGATCCTGGCCAAGGTCCTCTACACCGTTCAAGATTCCGGGATCCATCCAGGCAAAGGGAGCAATGCTTTCAAAAGCAAACAACCGGTAGCTACCTGGGCGAACTCCTTTGAAAATAAAGGCGCCACGGCTATCGGTAGCAGAAAAACGATATGCATGTGGCGAAAGCCGCAGTTCGGTTTCCGTGGGAACAAGGACCACTGTCGCCTGCCGGGGCTGGCCCTCTTCTCCCACGATGCCGGAAACCTGACCGCCATTTGCCGCCAAAACAACACGTAGCGGACCGCGGGCGCCAACTGGCAGGTTTAGCTGCGCGCCGGTAGCGCGTATATCGCCGAAGCTGACATTCTTGATCCAGACCCCTTCGGGTAAATGATCCACTGAGAGTACCCATGTCCCCGGCAGTGTTCCGGAAAGGCGAATGCTTCCGTCTGAATTGACAGGGGATGCAGGCGGAGGGCCGGGCAACAGCCCTTCTGCCGGCAACAATCGCACAACAAGATTGGCAGGAACCGGCGAGGCGTCTTCCATCAGCACGGTTCCGTGAGTCTCTGCGGCCGGCGACATGTGGAGCGTGACGTCTTCTGGTGGGATTCCTGCCGTGATCTCAACCGGAACCCTGGCGGAGAATACTTCGCCCTTCATCAATCGGGAAGCAACCAGAAAGTACGATCCCGGAGCAACACGCCTTATTTCAAATTTTCCTGTAGCCGGATCCACCGCGGCGGTCGACCGATCAATGTAAGAAGCGAAGCCATGGTCATTGTGAGCAAGAATGACCTGCATCGGGCTTGAATCAACCTTCATCGCACCCCACACACGCCCGCGCAATGTGGATGCTCGGATGCTTTGCAATCGAAAATCTACCTGCTGAATATCACCGCCCTCGGGTACAGGAACGGCGGATGCAGACTGCAGATCGAGCACACCGGGATAATAGAGAGGCGCATAAACATCCTGGACCTCAGGAACGAGCGCACCAGCGTCGATGGAATGTGAAAGTGGAGAACCTTTCGGAGTGGCAAGTATGAAGTAGCGGTCAGCAGGAAGATCATAACAACGATACTCTCCGCGATCATTGGAACTGGCGCCAGTCACGGGAATAAGTTGCCGCATGCCGCTCGCATAGCTTACGCGTAAAACTTGAATCCCTACACCCTGCAACGGATCTCCATCCTGATCTAATACGCGGCCGGAAAGAGCGCCCAACGGGGTGATTCGAAACGCGATGTCACGAAGTTCCTGACCAGATGAGACAGTCAGTAAGCTCCCCGTCCCTTCCGGAACCGATGAGCCGTAACTCTGGCGAGCAAATCCTTCCCTTTCCACCCAAACGCGATATGAACCGGGCGTCAGTTCAAGATGGAAGTGACCTTGAACATCAGTGTCTCTGCTGATTGGCGAAGCAGCTGGATCAGCGCCAGAGGCAATCCTGGTGTAGATCACGTGCGCGCCTTTTATAGGCGTGCCGGTCAGCTTGTTTGTAACTGCTCCTTCAATCAGTACCTCAGGCTCAGATGGAAGTGCCTGAAGCGAAAAATGAATCAGCAGAACAAACAGAACAGAGAGATATCGCGTGAGTACAAACATGCTTGGAATCTCGCGTTATTATAAGCGGGACTCTTGAGATATAGACCTGGATCGCAAAAGAGTTTTGTCGTAATTCTTTTTAATACCAATTTGGGACGGCCATGTCCAAAGCGGACGCTCAGGTTCTGCAAGAGCCCGCACAGTGTTACAATTTCGGCAGTTACAGCTCCCAAGGGCGGGAGTAATTCAGTGGTAGAATGCCAGCTTCCCAAGCTGGACGTCGCCGGTTCGATCCCGGTCTCCCGCTCCAAAACTCTTCCCTCTACAAGAACATTTATCTAAACGTTCCTATTTGTTCCATCCATGAGTGCAACATTGCCGGGACAAGTTCGGCTGCCGACCCAAGATGAACTTCATCGAAGTACCGGGCATTTGCCGGTTCCATCAGGCCGAGAAAGATCGTCCGAGCAGGTTGTGGTTTTTGCTTGAGCATGGTTACAAAGCTCGCTACGGGCTGCACTGATCCTGACGTGCCAATGGCAATAAACACATCGCATTCTTCCAGCGCAGCATAGATACGGTCGAGATGATAAGGCTGTTCACCAAACCAGCAGACATTGGGACGCACCAGCGCTCCGCAAGGGCAGCGCGGCAATTCACCCGCTGCGTAACCGTTATGGTCGACAAAAGTGGGACAGCCGCAATCAGCGCTACACCGGCTCTCAAACAGTTTGCCGTGGATATGGACTACGTCTTCCGAGCCTGCGGCTTCATGCAGGCCATCGATGTTTTGCGTGCAGAGAAATAATCTTCCTTTCAGCAATTCTCCGTCGCCAGACTCTTTATTCCATCGGGCCAGCGCAATATGCGCCGCGTTAGGCTTAGCACCCCGCGCACTGGCGCGACGATCAGAGTAATATTGCCAAACCAATCTCCGGTCCTTCTCCCAGGCTTCAATGTTCGCCAGTTCATAATGGCTGTAACCATGCCAGTTGGTTCCCTGAAAGACAGGAATTCCGCTCTCCGCGCTGATTCCAGCCCCGGTCAGGACGAATATGCTGCCGCATTTCTTCATGCGAACTGTTCTCTGCCTCCCGCTCAAAAGTGGCCTATAATTTACTTACCTTGAGAAAACCAGCTGGTATTGTTCTCTCACTGCTGTTTCTGGCCGCCCTTGCTCTTCCGTCGTCGGCCCAGCAGCAGTCCGGCACTGCCCGTGTAAGTCGCCTGCTGTTGATCATACCTTTTGAGAATATTTCCACCGCGCCAGGAACTGAGTGGATCAGCGAGTCTTTTCCTGAGGTTTTGAGCACGCGGCTCACTCCCAGCGGCTTTTTCATCATGGGAAGAGACGACCGCCTCAACGCGTTTGACAAGCTCGGCATACCTCCGGGGGCCAAGCCATCCCGCGCCACTCTTTACCAGGTCGGCCAACAACTAGATGCCGATTATCTAGTCATGGGTGACTATCGCATTGACCAATCCACCATCACAGCGCATGCTCGCCTTATGGATATGGAGCGGCTACGTCTCAGCCCCGAATTCACGGAATCCGGGCCTCTGACCAATCTCATCCCGATCCAGACAGCTCTGGCATGGGACATCCTTAATACACTCACCCCGGGAATGGTTGCCAAAGACGCTTATGTTGCCCGGTTCCCTGCTCAGCGCCCAGATGTTCTGAAGAATTATGTACGCGGCATTACAGCGCTTAACGATCAGGAGAAGATCAAATACTTTAAGGAAGTTGTGCGGCTGGAACCGACACACGCCCTCGCAATGTTGCAACTGGGAAAAAGCTATTACAAGGCACGAGATTATGAATCTGCCGCAAGCTGGCTTGCGCGCGTTCTCAAAGCTGACGCCAATGCCAATGAAGCGCAGTTTTATCTGGGGCTTGCTACTTTTTACGGCGGGCACATGGACAGAGCAGAAAGCGCCTTTCAGACCCTTGCTACGCGATTGCCGCTAACTGAAGTCTTAAATAATCTGGGCGTGGTTGCGGCGCGTCGTGGTGAGAAGACTGCGCGCACCTACTTTGAAAAAACGGTGCAGGCCGATCCCAATGAGCCTGATTATCGCTTTAATCTGGCGGTGACGCTGTTCCGCGAAGGCGACACGCAGGGAGCCGCGCGGGAGCTACGCGAGTTGTTGGCCATTCATTCGGATGCAGAGGCAAAGACTTTTCTGGAGGCCATTGCTTCCGGCGCACAACCTGCCCGCATGCCTTTGGAGCGAATCAAACGCAACTATGACGAGTCCACCTTCCGCCAGATTGCGCTGGAAATAGAAAATACGAATGAGGCACGCCTGGCGAAGTCTGATCCGGCAAGCCATGCCGCTTTTCACGTGCGCCACGGCCAGGAATTGTTGCAATCCGGCTTGCCTGGAGAAGCGGAAAAAGAGTTTCGAGAAGCTGTGGTGCTTGATCCAGGCAGTTCAGAGGCTCATGCTGGTCTTGCGGCGGTTCTTGAGAACGATCAGGACATCCCAGGCGCACGCAATGAGGCCCGAATGTCTTTGAAGTTACAGCCCAGCGCTGAGGCGTACCTGGTAATGGCCCGGCTGGACCTGGCGGAAAATAAATCAACGTCAGCCGCACAAAATGTTGATCACGCTTTGACTCTCGACCCATCGAATGCGGCGGCAGTTGCGCTTAAACGTGATATTGCGTCGGGAGCCGCGGGTAAAGCATCATCTCAGCATCCTTGAGGTACAAGTCATGCGCAATCTGTTTCCTAAAACCGCTATTTTCAGAATCGCAATCGTACTTGCGCTTTTATGTACGGCTCGGGTGGCATCCGCCGACGTAGTTAAAATTGTGGTGGATGACACCATCAATCCAATGACAGCGGAGTACGTTGACCGCGCAATTCAGGAAGCGCAGCGCACACACGCCGACGCTCTGCTTTTTGAATTGAATACTCCGGGCGGCATTATGGGCCCAATGGAGCGAATTATCCAAAAGATCCTTGCGTCCCCGGTTCCGGTAATCGTTTACGTTTCGCCGGCAGGAAGTGACGCAGGTTCAGCAGGCTTTTTTATTCTTGAGGCTGCAGACATCGCAGCCATGGCGCCCGGCACGCACGCCGGTGCTGCGCACCCTGTACGAGGGGATGGAGCCACCATGGATCCGGTGATGAAAGAGAAGATGGAGAATTATGCCTCTTCATTGCTTCGGTCATACGTGGGCAAACGCGGACGGAATGTGGAAGTTGCAGAGAGCGCAATGAAAGAGTCCAAGGCTTTTACCGCGGACGAAGCGCTGGAAAAGAACTTGATCAACAACATCGCGAAGGATGAAAAGGACCTTTTTGCGCAGCTTGAAGGCAAGACCATTTCCCGCTTTGACGGCTCCAAGACCGTGCTTCACGTCGTGGGCAAGCCGATTCATCTTGTTGAGATGACGACTAAGCTTCACATTTTAAATTTCCTGATGGACCCCAATGTCCTGTTCCTGCTTTTCACGGTTGGCCTGCTATGTATTTATTTTGAGTTTAACCATCCCGGCGCAGTCGTTCCGGGCGCGATTGGCTTCATCGTGCTTCTACTCTTTTTTTACGCGTTGAACTTGTTGCCCTTCCGCTCTATTGCGTTGGTGCTGATCCTATCGGCGTTTGCATTCTTTGCGCTTGAAGCCAAATTTCAGACGCATGGCGTTCTGGGTATAGGCGGCATTGTGCTGATGTTCCTGGGTGGCCTGCTACTGATCGATGGTCCGATCCCGGAAATGCGCGTTAACATCTGGACAGCCCTGGCGGTAAGCCTGCCACTGGGAGTAATCACCATCTTTCTTATGACCATCGCTTTAAAGGCGCGCAGAAACAAGGTCGTGACCGGGGAACAAGGCATGATCGGCGAGGTAGCGATTGTCTGTGCTCCGCTCACGCCTTCCGGCAAGGTCTTTGTCCAGGGCGAACTCTGGGACGCTGTCTCTCCGGTCAATGTGGATGCAGGCCAAAGAGTGGTTGTTCGCAGGGTAGAAAACCTAGTGCTTCACGTGGAACCAGTGCGCGAGGCGGTACCTCAGCCTTTGATTGCAGGATAATTTTTGCTTTTGTTACCCGTGTGCCATAAAATCCGTTCGACTTTCCCACTCGCTATATGATGGAGGCGCCTGTGCTCTTTGTCCTTGTTCCAGTTGTCATTTTTCTTCTCTACGTTTTTAATTGCATCAAGATCCTGCGTGAGTACGAGCGCGGCGTGATCTTTTCCCTTGGCCGTCTCCAGCAGGATGCAAAAGGCCCAGGACTCATTCTGGTATTCCCCCCAATCCAGAAAATGGTCCGTATCGATTTGCGGCAACAGGCACTGGAAGTCCCTCCGCAGGACATCATTACCCGCGATAACGTCACCTTGAAAGTGAATGCTGTCATTTACTGGCGAGTGGTCAACGCTCCGCAGGCCGTAGTCCAGGTGCAAAACTACTACTGGCAGACGCAGCAATTTGCCCAGACAACGCTCCGCTCGGTCCTGGGTGAAGTCGAACTGGACGAACTGCTGGCGCACCGTGACAAACTGAATACCCGTATCCAAAGCATTCTGGACCAGCACACCGCTCCTTACGGCGTGAAAGTATCAAACGTCGAGGTAAAACAGGTTGACCTTCCTGAATCCATGTTGCGCGCCATGGCAAAGCAGGCGGAAGCAGAGCGCGAAAAACGCGCGAAGATCATCCACGCAGAGGGCGAATTTTCGGCCTCGCAACGCCTTCAGGAGGCAGCACACATTCTCTCGGGCGAGCCTATCGCAATCCAGTTGCGTTACCTGCAAACTCTCACCGAAATTGGCGTGGAAAAGAACACTACCATTGTCTTCCCATTACCAGTGGACATGATCTCCGCGATTACTAAAGCAGTAGAGAAAATTGGCAAGTGAGGTTGACGAAAACCGGGTTAAACTGGGGCAGGCTTTGGGCAGAAAACCAAGACCAAAACCAGGGCACGAAAACCGAGGGATGAATGGCAACTGGGACACAGATGGCGGCAAAGGATACAGATCAGGTTCGCGACACTGAAATCACGCTGAGCACGGGCAAACTTCTTGGCATCTTTTTTGCCCTGGCGATAATATGCGGCGTGTTTTTTACCATGGGATACCTGCTGGGAAAAAGCACCAGCGCAGGCGGAAGAACTGAGATCGTCGCCACAGTACCAAGCAGCAGTGCAGGCAAGCCTTATGCCGGAAACAAGACTCCTGAAGCCGTCACGCAGACCTGCCCTCCCGGGTCGCCCAACTGCGCGGCCGCTTCAACCAGTGACACTAGTTCAGCTTCCAAGTCTGCTGATCAGCAACCCACAGCCCAGCAATCTTCAGGCAGCAAGACATCCGATCAGGGCACCGCACAATCGGCTGGAACAGACGTGAAAGCCGGAACTGCAAGCTCCTTTATGGTGCAGGTGGCAGCCGTATCGAAACAGGAAGATGCTGAGATCCTAGTTACAGCGCTGCGCAAGAAGCAGTATGCCGTCTTCATTGCCAATGCAGCGGGCGATCCGCTGTTTCATGTGCAGGTTGGGCCATTCACCGACAAGAAAGATGCTGATGCCATGCGCACGCGTCTTTCAGCAGATGGCTATAACGCGATTGTAAAATAGCAGTCAGCAATCAGCACTCAGCCAAGCAAAAACCTGTAGCCGCGAATTTCGCGAATGGCCACGAATCAAAAATAAATGATTCGCGTATTTCGCGTTGATTCGCGGCCACCTTGTTTCTGATATTTCTGGTTGAGTGCTGACCGCTGATTGCTGAGTGCTAATCCGTATCAAACCGCTGTTCCAAAAATGGGTCGCCATACATGTGGTAGCCGTTTTGTTCCCAAAAGCCCGGGACATCGTGCTCTGTAAACTCCAGTCCTCGCACCCACTTCACTGATTTCCAGGCATAAAGATGCGGCACGATCAGCCGCAGTGGAAAGCCATGGTCAGCCGTAAGCGGCTGGCCGTCATGGTGTGTGGCAAAGAGCACATCATCGCGGTCAAGATCGATCAATGGGATGTTGGCGGTGAAGCCCTGTTCGGCATGCACCAGCACGTACTTCGCTTCGGCCTTGAGCTTTACCAGCTTAAGAATTTCCTGGAACGCGACGCCTTGCCAGTCATTGTCAAAGCGGCTCCAGCGCGTAACGCAATGGAAATCACTGCGCGTTTTGGTCTGGGGTAGCTTATTGAATTCGTCCCATTTGAGTCGCAGCGGCTGTTCCACCAGCCCGAGAATGTGAAAGTCCCAGCGCGCGGGGTCAAAGCGCGGCACAGAGCCATAATGCAGGACCGGCCACTTTAGCGTAAGCGACTGATCCGGCGGCAGACGTCCTGCTTTGAGCATCTGCTGCTCTTTTTCTTTACGTTCATTACCGGAAAAGATGCCGGAATCGTCGTCCATAGAAACATTCTAAATGCTTTAGTAAGAATCGATTGCCGAAACCTACCACCTCAAACGCTGCTCCCGCCAGAGAAAAAAACGCGCGACACTTGTTGTCCACTTGAGCCACAAGGAGAATATTTGACTGTCCTCTGCGCCCGGTGTAGGATTTAAAGTCTCAGATGCACCGTTTATTCACCAACCCGGCTTTCGCCAGCAACATGGCCATGTGTTGCTGTATGTGTATGTGTACACGCGAGCGGCCGGTGCTGAGCAATTTTTCCTAGATTTTAGACTCAGATTGAAACCGGGGCCGCTCAAAGTGAGCGGCCTTTTGTTTTGGCTTCTCACACGGGACAAGGGCACCCTCAGGAAGAGGAAGGCATGCCAAAGCTAAAGCTGAAGAAGCCAATCGCAATTTACTATGAACACCCGCACTGGTTCGTTCCACTCTTCAAGGAGTTGGAGCGCCGCGGAGTGCCATTTGTCCGCATTGACGCGGCCCAGCACCATTTCGATCCTGCCCATTTGAACGGCGAGGGCGGATATTCACTGGTATTTAATCGAATGAGCCCTTCCGCTTATCGTCGAGGCCATGGCCAGGCGATCTTCTACACGCTTTACTACCTCGATCATCTGGAGCAGCGCGGCAAGCGGATTGTGAATGGCCAGAAGGCGTTTCGCTATGAAACGTCCAAGGCACTGCAGCTTTCCCTGCTGGAGCGGTTGGGGATTCCCTATCCCAAGAGCCGCGTGATTAACAACCCGTCGGACGCGGTGCAGGCCTCTGAAGGGCTGCGCTTCCCTATCGTGGTGAAACCGAACATTGGCGGCAGCGGTGCCGGCGTAACCAAGTTTAATTCACGCCAGGAGCTGGAGTCTGCGGCCAAGGCAGGCACGCTCGACCTCGGCTTGGACACAACCGCGCTGGTGCAGGAATTCATTCCCGCGCGGGGTGGCCATATTGTTCGCGTGGAAGTTGTGGGCGGCAAATTTCTTTATGGAATCAAGGTTCACCTAACTGGCGAAACCTTTGACCTATGCCCGGCGGACATCTGCAAGACCACTGGCGGCCAGGAACTGGCTCGCGCTGCGTGCCCCGTGGACGCGCCAAAAACCGGCTTAAAAGTCGAGGGCTACACGCCCACGGATGAAATTATTCAACAGGTTGAACGCATCATGCAGGAGGCGCAAATTGAAGTCGGCGGAATTGAGTACATCGTCGACGACCGCGACGGCAAGCTTTATTTTTATGACATCAACGCGCTTTCCAACTTCGTTGCTGATGGGCCAAAGGTAGTTGGCTTTGATCCTTTCGTGCGGCTTGTCGACTTTCTGGAAAAGGAGGCCGCGTAATGCGATACGGATACTGGCTCCCTGTTTTCGGCGGCTGGCTGCGCAACGTTGAAGATGAGCAGATGGAAACCAGCTGGCAATACGTAAGCCGGCTGGCCCGCCGTAGTGAAGAAATCGGCTTTGATCTTACGTTAATTGCCGAGCTCAACCTAAATGACATTAAGGGCCCTGAAGAACCATCTCTTGATGCCTGGTCGACAGCTGCTGCACTTGCTGCGGTGACGCACAGACTTGAACTGATGGTGGCAGTCCGTCCCACGTTTCACAATCCCGCCTTGCTGGCCAAGCAGGCGGCGAATATCGACCACATCAGCAACGGCCGCCTTTCACTGAATGTCGTCTCCTCATGGTGGGCCGATGAAGCGCGGAAATACGGCGTGCACTTCGACAAACATGACGATCGCTATGCCCGCACCTCAGAGTGGCTGGATGTGGTGGATAAGGCATGGAAACACGATCACGTAAATTACGAAGGCAAGTATTACAAGATCGAGGACCTGGTCTTGCAGCCCAAGCCAGTATCTCGCCCTCGGCCGGTAATTTACGCGGGTGGAGAGTCAGAAGCGGCCAAGAACCTGATTTCGCAGAAGTGCGATGCTTACGTGATGCATGGCGATTCGCCGGAAAAGATCCGCGAGAAAGTCCGCGATCTCTCTGCCCGTCGCGAAAGATGGGGCCTACCGCCGATGCAGTTTGGCGTCGCGGCTTATGCCATTGTTCGCGATTCCGAACGTGAGGCACAGAAAGAATTGCGCCGCATTACTGATGTCCAGCAGAACGCCGCTGGGTACCAGAATTACCAGCAGTGGCTGGCCAACACGCAACTTGAACAGCGCGTGTCTCTTGAAGATTACTCTGTCTCGAATCGAGGTCTGCGTTCGGGCCTGGTAGGGACGCCGGAGCAGGTGGCTGAGCGCGTTGCCGAATTTGAAGATGCCGGCGCGGGCTTGCTGCTGTTGCAATTCAGTCCTCAGTTGGAAGAGATGGAGCGATTTTCACAGCAGGTAATACGGGCTGGTGCGCGGATATTGGCCCACGCAGTTTAAACGACGTTCGCGTCCCGCGAAACTGAAGAGATTGGCCTTGGGCTTTTCCTTCAGGCAGCAGGCGAGCCTCATGCTCCTTCCCGGGGGCTCGCCTGTTTGCAATTCTGCTGTTGCGGAATCTACAACAAGCTTGGTCGGTAGAGGGTTCTCACTTCTGTGTTTAAGTGAAAAGCTGCCCAATCCGATCAAGATTGATCTGCGAGAAATCGTTCACCACCAGATCAGCGCCAGCCTGCTTCAGCATGGATTCCCTGCCGTTGGCAGCGATACCAATACATTTCATACCCGCGCTTTTGGCGGCAAGAACGCCAGCAACAGCATCCTCAAATACCACGATGCCATTCGCATCCGTTTGTAGAGCTTGGGCAGCAAGGAAAAATAAGGCCGGATCAGGCTTACCGCGAACAACCTCATCTCCTGTTACGACCGCGCCAAAATGCTGACGGAGGTTCAATCTTTGCAATGTGTGTTCCACCCGCGCCCGGCCTCCTGAAGTTGCCACCGCACTCGGCACTGCAGCGGTATCAAGCTGCGTCATAAAATCAACAAAGCCTCGGACAAGCTGCAATTCTCCCGCGCGGGCCTGAAATAATTTGTCCTTTTCAGCGCCGTAGCTCGCGATTTGTTCTGGAGTAAGTTCGCCGAGAAAGTGCCGCAGAATTTCTTCACGCTTGGCGCCTTCGCGGACAAAAGAAAGATCGGCATCATTGACGTGCTTACTTTTCAAAACCAGAAAAGCTTTCCACGCCGCGATGTGCAAAGGATGGCTATCTACGATGACTCCATCAAAGTCGAAAATGATGCCGGCAAGCATTTGGGTTCCTATGAACCTCGAGTAGCCGATTGGAGTTTGGCTAATCCAGGCCAGGACTGCTGAGCGTGCTGATGATTGGATATTGTGCCGATATCGAGCAGATACTCAGAGATTGCATACCCGGCCATTTTGCCAACCATCTTTGGAAGCACGTCAAAGCCAATATCGGCTGGTCGTTGCCTGGGGAGATGATTTAAAAGCTCGGGTCCCGCGACCATCACACCTGCGAACGCCCAATTACCGGAAGGGCGTAACGGCTTCTCCACAAACTTTCGTACGACTGCATTTTCGTCGAGAGTGACGATTCCACAGCGGGATGGGTCAGGAACCTGACAGATGCCCAGCGTAGCTGCAAGACGTTTCAGCTTATGAAACGCCAGCATCTTGGATATGTCAACATTGGTTAGCACGTCAGCATAAAGCACAAAGAAGAAGCTTTCACCGGCGATAAATTCATGATTTTGTGCCAGCGTTCCCGCACTGCCAAGCAGTTCAGGCTCTTCCACAATGCGCATCCGTACTCCGGTCTTTTGTTTGCCGGCAAATTCCCGAACGACTTCCGCGTGGGCATGTGCATTGACCAGAATGTCAGTGATTCCGGCAAGCCGGCAATTATTAAGCCATATTTCCAGCAGCGGAACACCTTGAATCGGCAGCAGGCATTTGGGAATCCTGTCTGTAAAAGGGCGCAACCTTGTGCCGTGTCCAGCTGCCAGGAGAAAAGCCTTCATGCGATAAGAATAAATGATGGCGTACTAACGGGTGATTTTGCCACTGGCTCCTGCCATGGACGTTACCAGGGTGAGCTGTTTACGCTTCCATTGCCACGCAGACTGGATGATCTCCTGCAAAGAAGAGTGCTCAGGATTCCAGCCCAGCTCATGCATAATTCGCTTTGGACTGGCGCACAGAACAGCCGGATCACCTTCACGACGGGCGCTAATACGCAATGAAATCGTACGCCCAGTAACTTCGGCCGCTGTATTACATACTTCCCGCACCGAGTAGCTTCTTCCCAACCCAATGTTGTACGCACGCATGCCAGGTTTGTTCAGTTTTTGCAGCGCACAAATGTGCGCACTGGCAATGTCAAGCACATGTACGTAGTCGCGCAAGCATGTGCCGTCGGGAGTATCGTATTCATCGCCATAAATGTTAAAGATCTTGCGCTCTCCCGATGCCGTCTGGAGCAGAAGGGGAATAATGTGCGTTTCAGGGTCGTGGCGCTCGCCCAAATCTGCCGTAGCTCCGGAAGCGTTGAAATAGCGCAGCGCAGTCACGCTCCATCCGTAGGCACGTGAATACCATTCAAGAATTCGTTCAAACATCAACTTGGTTTCGCCGTAAGAATTCACAGGCTGCTTGGGATCATCCTCATCAATGGGGACGCGCTTTGGCGTGCCATACACAGCCGCGGAAGATGAGAATACGAAATTCTTGATGCCCGCATCGCGCAGCACCTCCAGCATCACAATTCCTGAAGCCACATTATGATGAAAAAATATTCCGGGGTTGTTGACCGATTCCGGAATGAGCGCCTTGGCGGCGAAATGAAAAACCGCATCGAACTGGATATGGCTCACCAGTGATTGCATCGCGCTCTGGTTGCCGATGTCGATCTGAAAGAAAGCTGCGCCCCCAGGAACTGCTTCTCTGCACCCCGTAGAAAGATCATCCACAATGGTAACGGAATGCCCTTTTCGCAACAGCTCAGCGCAACAGACTGAACCCACATATCCAGCTCCACCAGTAACCAGCACATTGGCCATTTTTTACACCCCTGATCCGCGCCAGACCCGTGCAGGGGTCTTGAATAATATTTTCAGGTCAAACAACAGCGACCAGTTCTGTACGTAAAACAAGTCCATTTCAATTCGTCGATGGTAGCCGGCCTGCTGATTACCACTGGTCTGCCAGTAGCCGGTCAAGCCGGGCTTCATTTCGGAAAATATCCACGCTGCATCTCGATATTTTTTGAGCTCCAGGGGAGTAATCATTCTAGGGCCGACCAGGCTCATTTCTCCCTTGAGCACATTCCAGAGCTGAGGTAGTTCATCCAAGCCGGTGCGGCGCAGCCTAGCTCCGACCGATGTGATGCGAGGGTCGTCTTTCAGCTTGAAATTTACTTCAAACCGCCGGCGAAGTTCCGGATCACCGCGCAACACATCATCGGCATCAGGGCGCATGGTCCTCAACTTAAAAGCGCCAAACTCACCCTGCGGACCTACTACGCGACGGCGGAAGAATGCAGAACCGCCATCATGAGTTTTGATTTGCAGCGCCAGAACGAATACAACCGGTGCAGACACAACCAAAAGGAGCGAGGCGCCGAAAAGATCAATAGCTCTCTTCAGCGCCCGGTCCCACCGGGTGAGCAGCCGCTGATTGCGTATCAGATCTTGCTTTTTTACAGCGGCGGCAGCTGGCACCTTAATCTCCGGCTAGGAAAGTCTCGGTGGCCTGGGCCGCCGGTTTAGAAAGTAAAGACAGGTCGCAGTCCACCATCATTCGCACCATCTCTTCGAATGTGACTGTTGGCTTCCAACCGAGAATACGATTTGCCTTGCTGGCATCGCCGCTCAGCAAATCCTCTTCAGCAGGACGCAGCAGCGCTGGATCAATCTCAACGTGCTTCTGCCAATCCAAAGCAACGTGTGAGAAAGCAATTTCCAGAAGTTCTTTTACGCTGTGAGTGACTCCCGTGGCGATTACAAAATCGTCAGGCCTGGGTTGCTGCAGCATCAACCACATGGCACGAACATAGTCGCCGGCAAAACCCCAGTCGCGACGGCCTTCAATATTTCCCATCGTAATCTTGTCGGCTAATCCCAGTTTGATCCTGGCCACCTGCCGCGACACTTTGCGCGTCACAAACTCTGGCGCCCTTCTGGGAGATTCATGGTTGAACGCAATGCAGGAGCATGTGAACATGCCATAACTTTCGCGATAATTAATCGTAATGTGATGGGCAAACATCTTGGCTGCGCCATAAGGATTGCGAGGACGCAGGCGTGTGGCCTCGCTTTGCTGCGCCTCTTCAGCCTTGCCGAAAACCTCTGAGCTTGAAACCTGCAAGAACCTGGCTTGGGGTGCATGCCGGCGAATTGCTTCTAACATTCGGAGCGCACCCATGCCTGTAACTTCCATGGTCAAGAGTGGCTGAGTCCAGGAAACCGGAACAAAGGTTTGCCCGGCAAGGTTGTAAACCTCATCCGGTTTCACCTGCTCCATGGCGCGATCAAGTGAAGTTTGGTCAGTTAGATCGGCTTCAACGTAATTGATCCTGCCCGCGAAAGCATTTGCGCCTTCACGATTCGCCCGCGCAATGTTACGGACGATTCCGTAAACCTCGTAGCCTTTTTCCAGCAGCAAATCAGCCAGATAAGAGCCATCCTGCCCGGTCACTCCTGTGATTAAAGCACGCATGCTAAACAATCCCTCTCAGGGAGTAGGTCGAATTTGCGAGCGCTGGTTGAATCGATTCACGTGATGATATACCGATATTGTTTCCTGTGCTGCTTTATCCCAGGAAAAATCAGCAGCTCTGCTCAAAGCGGCGGACCTTTTTTGCTGTAACTCTTCAGGACTACGCAACAGCGCACAGAGAACTTTGGCCATTCCGTTAACATCGAACGGATCAAAACACTGGGCTCCGGCGGCCGCTATTTCCGGCAGCGATCCGCGATCGGAAGCAATTACTGGACAGCCACATGACATGGCTTCTACCAGAGGAAGCCCGAAGCCTTCATAAAGTGACGGCATCATGAATGCATGAGCGTGGCGGAAGAGAATGGCTAGATCGTTTGCATCCAGGTAGCCAAGACTTTGCAAGTCGAGTTTGCGAGCACGTTTGCTATCAAATAGCCCTGAGCCATTCATTGGACCATACATTACCGACTGGAAGCTTCCGGCAGATTCCCTTTGCGCGATCTCCAATGCGTGGAGCGCGCTTGCCATGTTCTTGGTACGCCAGTTGCGTGCGCCGGCAACCACGATAAATGGCTTTCGTATGCCGAACTTTTGTTGCAGGCGTGGCTCATCGTCTGCCTCGCGGCAGAGGTGAAAAATTTCGCGGTCGGCGGCGAGGTGTACGGTAGAAATTTGATCCGGCGCCACGCCCAAGATTGCTTGGATATCGGTTGCGGTGCAGAGAGAGTCGGCTATGAAATGCGCTGCCCGCTTGGTCATTGCACGGTATCCGGCTTGGACCAATTTCTGCTTTGGCCAGGAATAAATCTTAAAGAGAAATGGAATGAGATCATGAACAGTCACCACGATGGGACAGCGCAATAACGGAGCTGCATAAAAAGGACAGTGAAACAGATCGAGTTTGTCCTGCTTCTCACGACGCCGAAATTCGAGCGTCGCCAATGGAGAATATTTCCCGGAAGAGACGGGCACGGTCTGCACAGAAAGCTTATCCAGTCCTGGAACTGGATTGGCAGGGTCAACATAAACCACCAGCTCACAACCCGCACGAACAAGGGCAGGCAACAATCCGGCTATGTAACTCCCCACTCCGGACTGGTTATACCAGCGGGCATCAAATCCTACGCGCATTCTGTGTATGCCCCGTCAGCGCTTGATCACGCAATATTGTTTGCTCACGTATCCCTGCAGCGGTTCTTGTGTGAGGTATTGCAGGTCGCCGGAAAAAGAAGGATCGCAGGAATTTGTGATGGCCACGTCCACAACCCGTGCTCCGGTGCCGACTACCAATTTCCGGACAACGCACTCCCGGATGCAATGCATTTCCATGGCGTAAGGCTTTTGTTTGCCAAGAACGGACTGCAGGCGGGATCGTAAGGCCAGTTTGGTGCGGACTCTTGTGAGGGAGTTGGCGCGCAGCCTTTCCGGAACTTGAAAAATCAATACACCGCCGGGCCTCAACACCCGGATAAGCTCGACAACATATTGCTGGCTGCAATGTCGTGCGATGTGCTGCAAAACAAGGCTGCTGTAAATAAAACCGAAATAATTGTCCGGCAGGCTTTTCAATTGGACATCTTCATTCAGCAGAAAACGGCAATGGGATAAATCGCTAGACAGCTCGCGGGCGTAGTTGATCATTGCAGATGAAATATCTATACCGACGCATTCAGAGAAATGATTTGCCAAGGCACGGGTCAAGCGGCCCACGCCGCAGCCAAAGTCCAAGGCAGGCGATGTCTTGTCAATACAAACACCCATCTTGGTTGCATAGCCAAATACTGCTTCAATCTCTTTATGGCCTGTGGCAAAAAACTCTTCTCTAGTCCACTGGTTATTGCGCTTTGCGGGATCGGTACATATCGCCCACAGAGGATCGGCCTGCGCCAATCCATCCCAATTTCGCTGCAACTCTTTGAGTGAATTCATGGCTTGCGGGCGACCATCCAGATGGTGTCATAGCGATTGGTTTTCAAAACCGCGTACAAGGCACGATGCGCTGCGTAATAAGCGTTATCCAGGAACAAACGTATGCCCCGTGAAACATAATAAGGATCGAGTGACTCTTCGGTCACTTGCAGTCCGCAGTTTTCAAGCAACCTGCACAATACGGGCGGAGTAAAGTGCGAAAGATGGATTTCGCGGGATGCTCCTGCACGAGAAATTCCCAGCTTGGGGCTGAACTTCTGAAAAGATCTTAGGCCCAGCTTTTTGCCGACTTTCTTGATCTTTGAGGTCCAGGCCAGAACATCATTTGGCACGGCAAGAATTAACGTCCCTTGCGCTCTCAACAGGGTGTGGCAACAGCTGATCAACTTGCCAGGATCGGGAACGTGCTCCAAAACATGAAACAAAGTAATCGTATCGAAAGATTGCGGTGGTAGATCAAGGTCCTCAATCTGTCCGGCGAGAAGTGCCAAGCCATATTTCTCTTTTGCAATGGCGGCCGCACTTGCAGAAATCTCCGTTCCGGCAACCTGGCTGAAAAAAAATCGGGCATGGTGGAGAAATTGTCCATAGCCTCCGCCGATATCCAGCAGTCGACCCGTCGCGCCGGATTGTAGGATTTTTTTCAATCTGCGCATCCACAGCATGTCACGAGCCCGTTCTTCCTTAAGCCAAGTGTCATACTTCCCTGCCTGCGAGTAAAATGCGCTGATTTCAACGAACGATGGTCTGGGGCTGTCAAACACGTATCCACACGAACGGCAGCAGCAGAAATTGAACTCCGGGTCCAGTTTTTGTATTTGCGCACTCCCGCAAATGCTGCAGGCCAGTACGAGGTCGGTGCTGATCGTTTCTTTTGCAATCATCGACGAAATCATCTGACGGCCTGCCTGCTCTGAGCTGTTCCATGGGAAGAGATCTGGGCGCCTAACAATCCCAAAACAAGGAAAAATAAAGCTGTGACCTGAGGCGTGGTGTGGAACAGGTAATCAACCGTTCCGTGTACCAGCACGCCGCAGATTGCGGCGAACACGGCTACAGTAATCATTTTGTTGAAGTCATTTTGCGCGCGGCGCATTTGTTTAAGGGCGGCTCGCAGAGCAAGAATAATTAAGGCGCTGAATATCAAGAAACCTATTACTCCGGTTTCTGCCAGAAGTTCCAGATAGAGATTGTGCGCGTCACCGGTCCAGCCGTCAGGCAGATTCAATAGTCCGCCCATCAGCCCGCGAAGATTTCCGAAGCCCACGCCCAACAGAGGTGATTGGGAGAAGACGGTGAAAGCTCCGCCCCAGATAGCCAGACGCGAGACGGCAGTAAAGTCGTCAATCTCACCAAGGCGCTGAAAGAAGAAGCCCGCTAGTGCGGCGGCCAGCAGGCAGACGATCAGAACAAGTGCTACTTGCCGTATACGACTTTCACGATCCCTAGCGGACAAGAATACATACACCAGCACAATGGAAACGAAGGCGAACAGCCCGCCGCGGCTCTGCGTGAGCAAAAGAGCAAGACCAGCAAGAGCAAGACACCATCTGCTTACGCTGCGCAGAACAGGATCAATGCCGCCGGTCGCAAATACCAGACAGAACGGCACAATCAGATTGATGTAGCCGGCAAGGCCGTTATAGTGTTCAAGAAATGAAGTGATGCGACCTTCCCATGCCGGTATTTGCGCAATCTCGTCCTGAACTGGGTAAAGCACGTCGTAAAGCCCAGAGTATCCGCCGGTCAGCGCTTGCCAAAGCCCGAAGAGAGCCACCGCGATGGTCGAAGCCATTAGGACTTTCAACAAGGTGCGGGTGCCGTCCTCAGTCTGGCACCAGTCTGTAATGACATAGTAAAAGCAAACGTAAGACGCGAGCCGCATTAATTCGCGCTGCGCGTCAAGCGTGAGCGGGTTGAGGAGGACGGCAGATGCAGAGGCAACCGCCAGATAAACAAGGATTGTGCGCGTCAGCCACCCGCCCCACAGCCATTTGCGCACTTCACCATTATGTGTAGCGCGATACAACAGAATACCGGCAAAGAGGCTGAAGCGCACCAGCGTACTCAGATCGCGTATGGGAAACTCCCAGGTGAGAAATGGCGTGACCGGCAGGAAGAAGACTGCCAACGGGAGCAAAGGCCTGAAGCGAAGAGCAGCGAGAACGAACACTAATCCGCCAACGGCCAGCGGCAAAGCCAGAGGGCTCACCAGAGCGCCGGCCGCTAATCCGAGCGCAGTTGCAACAATGATCAACTCGGAGCGCCAGCTCGGCGGCCCAAGAACAATTGCGCGTGATGTTGCCGGATAACTCATCTGTTTGAATTACTGCTTGCCTGCCCTGCTTTTATCAGGACATCCAGTGTTTGGCGCGCACAACGCTCCCAGGTAAATTCGCGCGCGCGATCAATTCCCTTTTGGCGCAAGCGCCGGCTCAAGTCAGAGTCGCGCAGCACCTTTTGCATGCATGCTGCCATCGCTTCAAAAGACAAGGGATCGAAGTATGCAAGAGCGTTGCCGGAAATCTCCGGCAAACATGACGTGTTCGAGGCAATTGTCGGCACGCCGCATGACATGGCTTCAACCATAGGCAAAGAAAAACCTTCATACAATGAGGGCACAATGGCGAGACTTGCGTCTTTGATCAGCAGCGCCAGCTCGGTGTCGTCTAAAGTGCCTGTGAGAATTACGCGCCCTCTCCCGCTGCTCTCTGCGGCCATGTTCACAATGTCGTCCGAAGCCCAGCCGCGCCGCCCAGCCAAGACAAGGTCAAGATCCAAGTCTGCATTGTTTGCCAACATCAGACGGAAAGCCTCAATCAAGCGGTTGAGGTTTTTGCGCGGCTGAATTGTTCCGTGATGAAGCAGGTACGGCTTTTCGATTCCCAGGCGAGCGCGTAACGCGGCAAGCGCTGCCACGTCCGGTGGATTGGCATTAAAAAGGGACTGATCGCAGCCGTCATGAATCACCACAACTTTTTCCTCAGGCACGCCCAAGTGCGCGACGATGTCTCTCTTTGAGCATTCTGAGGACGTAATGATTGTGTGGGAGAACCGCGCACAGCCCTTGAGCAAAACACGCTGCATTGCGCTCACCAGAGACGAATGCGAGGGCATAGTAATGGGCGTAACGTCGTGAATCGTGCAGACGGCAGGCACATGGCCTACAGGCAAAGTGGCCGCCGTGGGAACAAACATCACGTCGGCATGAGATCGCGAAGCGGAAAAGCCAGCGCCACCGAAGCGCCACAAACGGTCATGATCAAGCAACGCCGATGAGCAAAGTTCGAATCGTTCTTCGGGAGCAATGTGGATCGCGTCGTTGCCGTTCCGGCTTGAAGCGAAAAGTGAGAAGCGCAGTCCAGTGTCATGCCGCGCAACCTTTTTGAACTCGCGCAGCAGGTTCTGCGTGTAGACATATGTGCCCTGGCAGCGAAAGCGGCTAGCCAGAGTCCATGAATCTATCGCGATCCTCACAACGCAACTCCTGCGGCGCGGGAATGTACTTCGCGCCTGCGCGCCACTTGCTCGACTACAGCCAGAGTTTGTTCGGCACACAGGTCCCAGCTGAATTTTTGCGCACGTTCTCTGCCACGCCCGGTAAGCTCAGCTTGCAAGTCATGGGACAGCAAGACCGTTTCCATGCAGGCAGCCATGTCTTCAGCAGAATTGGGGCTGAAATAGCGCAGAACGCCGCCGGAGATCTCCGGCAGGCAGGAAGTATTGGCGGCGATGGTCGGGATACCGCAGGCCATGGCTTCCACCATGGGAAGACAAAAGCCTTCGTACAGCGATGGAATTACTTCCAATGATGCACCGCGCACCAGCAGAGATAAGTCGCGATCATTGAGCGCACCGGTAAGAATGACTTTGGTTTTGCCGGCGTTATGGGTTTTAGCAGCATTAACCGTTTCTTCATGTTGCCAAGCTAGAGGACCCGCGAGCACGAGGTCGAAGTCGAGTCTTGGATTTTTCGCGAGCATTTGCCGATACGCGGAGATCAGGTGGACCAGGTTTTTTCTTGGCTGAATTGCACCGTGATGAATGATGTAAGGTCGGTTGATGCCCAGGCTGCCGAGCAATTGTTGGAGCAATCCTGCGTCTGGAGGAACAGCATTGAAAAAATCCTGATCATAGCCCTCATACACAACGTGCACTTTCGACTCAGGAACGCCGCAAATGCGGATCAGATCCTGCCGGGAGTTTTCTGAGACGGTAATAATCGCTGCTGACGATTTCGCGGAGCGCTCCAGAAGAAATCTCAAAAAAAACGCGGTGCGTCTGGGAAAGCAGGGCATCACCATGGGAGTGAGATCATGAATTGTGGTGACGGTCGGCAGCAGAGTGTTCATCGGTAACGAAATGCCGTTGGGGTTCAACATGATGTCGGCGCCATCAAGAAAAGCAGCAGCATTTACGCCGCCGTAACGCCAGAATCGATCAAATTGCATTAAAGATGATGTGCGCGGGTGGAAACCCGGTTCTTCTGTAAATCCGCTCGTGGTGGAATCTTCTGATGCAGGAATAAATGGCAGAATGTCTATCCCACTCGATCCGGCCGTTCGGCGGAGGGCAGCCAGCAGGTTGCGCGTGTAGACCTGGATTCCGTGGTGGTTGTATTGCGGTTTGAGCGCGGAGGCATCAAACGCAACCTTCAGAGATCCATGGTTGCCACCTGTCTTCATGCGAATGCCGCTCTTGGCAATGGCAGCTGCAGAGCCGTGTAATAGACCGCCAATGTTTGCCGCGCGGTTTCTGCCCAATTGAAGCGAAGCAGGTTGCTGCGTCCATTCGCAATCAAAGATGCCCGCACAGCATCATCAGAAAAGGCGCTGCGAAGCTGGACCGCCATCTCCTCCGGCGTATGAGGATCAAAGTAGAGTGCTGCCTTACCCGCAACTTCCGGCAGCGAGGTCGAGGATGAACAGACTACGGGCGTCCCACAAGCCATGGCTTCCAGGACTGTAAATCCGAATCCTTCATAGACTGACGGGCAAACGTGGACACGAGCGCCGGAATAAAGTGCGCGAAGATCGACATCCGTGACAAAGCCGGTGAAGATGACATGCTGCGCGATCCCAAGTTCCTGAGCAAGCCTGCGAAGAAACGGCTCGCCTTCGGCCATGGGTCCTGCGATCACAAGCTGCGACTGTATTCCACGCTTGAGCAGAAGTTGAAACGCCTTCAATAATCCTGCATGGTTCTTACGCGGTTTATAGATGCCCACGCACAAGATGTAATCTCTATGAATGCCGAATTTGGAACGCACTGAAGCAATTTGATTCGAGTTCGCTGGACATTGAAAAACTGGATCGACTGCCGGATAAACGACTTCAATCTTTTCTGGATTGGCATTCAGATAACGCACGATCTCAGCTTTGGAGTGCTCAGAATCAGTAATGATGCGAGTGGCCATGCGGGGGCAGGCGGTCATCATTGTGCGGTAATAAAGGCGTCCGGCGAATGACGGAAGGTCTTCCGGGCAAGCCATGTAGATCACGTCATGAATGGTAGCAACTGCGGGGCATGGATGCACCAGCGGCAGGAGGAAATGTGGTGAGTGCAGAAGATCAACTTTGTAGCGACTGAGAATTCGTGGTAGCTCAAATTGTTCCCGAAAAGAATAGTACTTCAGGCCGGTGCAGAGTTTTTGCGCGCCTGGCGCATGAACCAGGTGCTCGCTCTGCGGGGGAAGGATCAGTAGATACTCATGTTCTGGCGCTTGCGCGGTAATAGATTCGGCCAGGCACTTCATGTACCGGCCGATGCCCGGGTTCGCGATTCTCCGCAGGTCAAAAGCGATTTTCATGCAGAGCCTTAAAACGACGCCGCGCGCGCCATGAGAGTTTTTGCTTTTCCGGCAAGTAAACTTTCGCGCACGGCAACAAAAATTGAATGAATAGTAGCGTGGTGAAGGTCTTCAACCAATTGAACGTTATCTGATGGGATGACGGCGCAAACGTCGCACAGCGATTTCATCTGCCCACCCTGGCACCCGCCCAGCCCAACAGTCATAGCTCCATATTCTCTGGCTGTTTCCAGCGCCAGCAAAACATTGGGAGAATCGCCGCTTGTGCTGATAGCGAAAGCTATATCACGCGGCCTGATGAACGTCTTTAACTGCTCAGAAAAAATGCGTTCATACCCGAAGTCATTGGCCCAGGCGGTAATCAGTGAAACATTGTCGGTGAGAGCCATAACCCTGGGGCGCTTGCCATCGCCGGGCGCGCTGGCGCCTTTGTTGATATCGCACATCAGATGCGAGGCGCTGGCAGCACTGCCGCCGTTGCCAAAAACATAAACTGTACGCTGTTCCGCAAATGCATCGAGAAAGGACGAGACAATTCTAGTGATGGAGTTGTATGGCAGAAGCGGGGCCAATTCCGTGAGATCGCGGAAATACCGCCTGATGGACTGATCTGCATCTTGGAGAGATTCCCATTCTCGACCTTCGTGTCCGGGAGCCATGAATACTCCTACTCAGAATTTGTCCAGCACATGCTCTTCAGCTGGTCCTGCGCCGCAACTTTGCAACAACAGAGCGGAACTCTCCTGCAACATCAGCCGCCAGCAGCCGGTAAGAATCGTCGACCGGAATTTGCTGCCAGCGATACTTCCCTAGCACCCACAAGCATGCCAAAACAAATGCCCCGAAAACGCTGCCGGCCACGATCAGGCTGCGGATAGGACTTGAACGTTTCTCTGGAACAACGCCCGCATCCATTACGCGGACGATGGGCAGCTCTTTTGCTTCCTGAATCTTGGCCATCTCAAATTGCTGCGTGACAAAGGCATACACCGCTTCCTGAATCTTGGCTTCACGGTAAAGATCGGCATAGCGTGAGCCGAGCCCCGGGAGCGTATGCATGGAAGGATAAGGAGCTGACCATCCTCCAACTGAATCTTGCGCAGCTGGGTCATTATTTTGGCCAACATTACTTTGTCCGCCATTATTTTGGCCAATAAGCTTCTTTATTTGCGCCTGCAGCTCCGCCATGCGCGCCTTGAGCGTGCGCACGCGGATATTATCGTCAGAATAAATCTGTTGCAGTCCCTTCAGCTCAGTTTCACTGGCGATGAGTTCACCCTGCATGCGGGCGGCAGCATCCATCACGGCACGGCCTTCATTCTGGGGATCGACCATGGAATTTTTGCTGGTGAACTGGCTCAAGGCCGCCGAGGCACGAGCCAGATCCTGTTTAGCTGTAGTCAGCCGTTCTTCAAGAAATTGGCGTTCGCGATGCGCTGAAGAGGTATTGAGATCTACGGCCAGCCGGTTCAATTCGTCAACATAAGCATTGGCAATCTGCGCGGCCATTTTTGGCTCATAGTCAGTGACGGTGAGCGTGATCACGCCGCTTTTCTTGTCTTCTTCAATATCAGTGAACCTGGTCAGTTTTTTCCGCGCTTCAAAATAGGTGCTTTTGCTGTAGCGCGCGCGCAGATCAAAGCGATTGATCAAGCGATCCTGGACAGTGCGGCTCTTGAGAACCTCAACATAAAATGTGCCGGGCGTTTTGGCTCCCAGTAAACTGGCAGCATCCAGGCCGAAACCGGTACTTGCATTGTCACTGCCGAGGGCCTTGCTCAAAAGCCCCATCATGGAGCCGCTGCCGCTGCTGGTGGAATTTTCACCGGGGACAAATCTCACGGCAGATTTGTAATGCGATGGAACGAGGAAAGCAAGAATGATGGAAGCAATGAGGGTTTTCCAGGCTACGCCCCAGAGGAACCGGCGCGATCGCCAAAGAACCCAGAGCTTTTCGCCCTTTCGATCATCGGGCTCCTGGGGTACAGGCGAGTATCGCTTCTCCAGTTCCGGATGGATGGAGGGCGCGTAAATCGGTACGGTGGCCTGGCCCCTAGCTTCCACGTTTAAATCTCCAATGGGGCCAATATGTTAATTGAAATGAAGCTGTGAAATCATTCTGTTTTTTCCCGGCGCTTAAGAGTGGGAAATTCCAATATTCGTACTGCAAAAAAGTCGAGAGTGAGAGTTTGGGATTCAAGGCCCATTCTGACTTGGCGTATATGTCCCTGAGATTTCCTCCCTGCAGAAACATGCTGTCTGCGATTTCACTGCGGTAACCAAACTGAACCGTTTTATCGGCCGCGGCCCAGTAGGTTGTGCTAGCGCGGAAAGAAATTCCCTGCCGGCCAACTGTGGCATCGCCGATGATAAAGCCCTTATTCGTATAGCCATCCAGGTAACGGTCATTCCAGTAGAAGAAGCCTCCTTCCGGCGTTTGGATCAGCCCGGGAAGATTGGTGTAAGAAGCTTCAACGCGCATATCCAGATGCGGCACTCCGGGCACCTGAGAAAGATAGAGTCCGGGAGTATGGGCAGAACGGCGCGGATAGCCGACGGGTGAAATTTCATCTTCCACAAATGAATCATCGTAGAGGGTCAGCCATTTTCTGAAACCGGGAAGCCGATAGGTGAAATCGAAGGTGGAACGCCGGTCGCCGGGGTCGGAACCGCGGCCCGTGCTGTTGCCCGCCGAAAACAACGAATGCTTGACTGATGAGGCTGTAATTGGAAAATCAGGGCCGCCAAACATCCCCGTCCGCCCCACACCGAATTCAAAATTTGGCGTAGGCTTGAAGTTGACCTTGAAACCGTTGACCATCGGTTGCTTCGGCAGAGTCCGACCAAAAGAAAAAACTTCTCCAATCGCCGGATCCTGAGTATTCCCCCAATGCGCGCCAGTCATTTTTCCAACCCAGTACTCGGTGCGGAATGGCCCCAGCAGCTTCCCCAGAATCCACGGAAATTTTGACGGGTGCGTCTGGTCAACACGGAGCATGTACATAGGCTCAGCATTGTTGCTCCAGAGAAAAGGATCCTGCGTGGGACTGAGCCACAGAGTCTGTTTGCCAAAGGATGTCTGCCAACCTTTGATGTTCAAAGAGATGGAAGCATCGATCAAGCGGAACTGGTTAAAAGCAGGAATAGCAGAAGCCGGCTGCGGGCCTTTGAAATCGGTGACTTGAATGGCATCCTGTACAGCTTGCGAATAACCCGCGGCTGAAGGAGCGTGTTCATACTCACCGCGAACAGAGAATGCAAGCGCGCCAGCAACACCGCTGGAAGAAAATCCGCCTAATCCGTTGGTGCCGCGCTGAAAGGGCCGTCCGTAATCATTCACAATGGTCTGGCCGAAGTGGTAACTATCCGTGAGAGGAGGGCCAGAGATGGAGGTAGTACGAGCGTATAAGGAATCCAGCCGGATGTTGTCAGTGTCTTCGTCCCTGAATTTCGCGGCGAATTCGCGCTCGAGTGACGAGTAGATCAGGTATGCTTCGTCAGGATTGGACTCATCGACCTCGCCGGAAATCTCTTCGAGGAGGCGGCTGCATTCACTGCGCGTCCACGGCCTGAGGCCAATGATTCCGCTGTGGAGCACTCCCAAAGCGGCAAGACGATCAAAGGCAGGATAAACCCAGCTATCAATGGGAACGTATGGTGAACCGCGCTCCGCGTGTGGGAACCCTTCAGGTCCAGGGTCGCGGACAAAGTTTCCATAACCTGCGCCCGGCAGTTCAGGATTGTGGTGCGATTTATACGCTTGCCAGCCAATCAGCCATCCCATGGCGCTGCCAACCACTACGTCGCTGGGAAAATGGTCACGGCCAGCTACGCGGGCAGCACTGACGGTTGTCGCAAGCCCATAGAACAAAACCTGCGAGACTGGTCCGCGATATTCATGGGCCAGAACGCTGGCAGTGGACCAGGCAAGCAAAGCATGCACAGAAGGAAACGCTGAATTAGAAATCGACGTGCTGTTAAAGAACTCGCCCTGATGGTTACCGTCATCGGGGCGGGCCCTTTGAGTGACTACCTTTAAAACCTCACCCACGACCAGCGCATTGGTAGCAGCCTCAACGGCAAGAATACCCGCTTCCTTTTTATGCTCATCGCCAGTGTATTTGCCCAACAAATATAGAGAGCCGCTCCCGCCGAGCATCAGGGCAATGCCTCCGTTGGAGACGGTACTGGCATGCTTCCCCAGCGAACTGGTTCCCCTGATTCGCGATGAAAGCTCTGCATCGGCATTAATGAGACCAATGCTTACGCCAGTGAGCGGAACAAGCCAATTCAAATCCTCAATACGGACCTTAAAAGGACTGGTCCAGATAGTTTTCTGATCGCGGCCCAGGTTGCGCAGGAATTTAACAGGATTATCACTGGCATAGTGGGAATCGTCCATAGGATGCGCGACCGGCGTAGGGGTTGGTGTTGGCGTGGAAGAGGCCGCCGAGCTATTACTCGACTGCCCCCATGTTGCCGTGGCTGCAAAAGAAACAATTAATAAAAGAGCAAGCCTGCAATTTCCCATTCGGGTCAACTCAATCTTTCGGTTAGAAAGTCCTGATAACACTCACGGCCACGGCGGCGCCGGAAAGCAATGAAATCGTCTGGCTCAGATTTTTGAAAATTCCCGAACTGGGGCCTTTCTCAGGAACGAAAACAGTGTCTCCGGCTTGCAGGGTTGTTCCTAAGACATTCCCGGACCACCACTCCCCTGAGCCGCGACCTACCACTGTTCCGTTGGCGCGGACGACGATTATCTCTTTTTTGTTGGCGAGAGAGGTTGGACCGCCCGCCTGCTTGAGATACCACTCGGCATGCTTACCGGAGCTAAAAGTGATGGCGATGGGGTTGTAAACCTGGCCTGCAACCATGACAAATGTTGGCCGCTTGGGAATATAAAGCGTATCACCCGCCCGGACTTCCACATCCGCCTGCGTGCCCTCCCACTTTTCAATTTGCGAGGTGACGTGAATCGAGAGGCGACCATTGGGCTGAAGCTGTTTCAATTTGGCAAGCAGCTGCTGGCGTTCGCGCTCCTGAGCAAGAGCGTTGTTGTTCCGTGACGATGAGGAGGAGGATGAAGATCCGGTTGAGGCGGTCGCGCCAAGGCTCTGTGCCTGAATCTGAGTAACCATCTCCTCGCGGCTTTTGGCAGCGGCCTCGCGAACCTGAGCGCGATCCAGAATGGCGGCGTATGGATACGCTTCACTGGAGAAGCCGCCCGCACGCTTTAGGATGGAGCTGAGATGCTCGCCACGCTGAATGCCATAACGGCCTGGGTGCATTACCTCACCGCTAATAGAGACAGCGCCGCCGATATCGTTCCAGCCGCCGATCTGCCGGATGGTAAGAACATCGCCAGGCTTCAGCCGAACATCAGTATCGGCTTCGCCAGCCAGAGCGCGTCCGATGGGAATATCCCGGTGGTCCAAATCAACATGGTCACCATCGACAACGGAATAGCTGGTGAGGTCCGCTGCCTGCTGATATGCAGAGCGCTTAAAGCCGCCGGCCATACGCAGAAGATCGGCTGCCGTCATCTTTTCCGATAGAGGATATTCGCCGGGGCGCATGACTTCGCCAAAGATCGAAACTTTGGGTCCATCGGTCTCATAGCGGCCGAAAATGCGGACGGTGTCAAAAGGCTCGAGACTGGGAGCTTCTGCTTTTTTCGAAAGAACGTCAGGGAGGCTGAAAGGAATTACAAAAGGAATAAAATCCGGGGGATGCAGCCGAACGATTTCGGCGCGGTCTGCAGGTTCAGGCAAAAGATCGTCATAGGAAGAAATGAGATCCGTGACTTTCTCGCCGTCTTTATAAGAGAACTTTCCCGGACGGAAGACATGGCCTTCGAGGTAAACGGCGCGATTGCTATACGGAAGAATGGGAAGAACGGTGACGATGTCGCCATCCTGAATGCGGAACCTTTTAAAGGCGTCATCGGCAGCCTGAATTCCAGTGCCGCCAGACACATTGACGCTCATCATCTCTTTGCGCTCGTGTGCCTGAACACGCTCAACTCTGATCCGGCTCAATTCTCCGGTAACCGGAACGCCGCCGGCGAGATCGAGTATCTGATCCAGCGTTTTCTCTTTTCGCAGTTCGTAAATAGCGGGCCGACGAACCTTGCCTGCCACGGTGACTTGTGGGCCGATGGGCGGCACTAAAATGCTGTCGCCAGATTCAAGGTGAACTTCACCAGAGCTCACGCCTTTCAGCATGAGGTCATAAAGATCGACTTCCTCAACCAAGGCCTTGCCGCGATAATGCTTTACCGTGCGGTAGGATCCGGTATCCGTGGGGCCGCCAGCGGCGATCAACGCGCTTAAAGCAGTGGAAAGCGAACTGATGTCATAAGCGGCTGGATTCTTGACGTCGCCCACCACATAGACGCGCACGGTACGCAGCTTGCCCAAGGTGACATCCACGGAAATCCCGCGCAATTGGTGGCTGAGCATCTTCTGGATGGTCTGCTGGACTTCGCCGAGGGTACGTCCGGCAACAACAGTAGAACCAGCTTCAGGAATGGAGATGCGGCCTTCGCGGTCCACTGAGCGCTGGATGTGTTGCGAAGAAGCTCCCCAGTAGTCGATCACCAGTTCATCGCCGGGACCGAGGATGTAGTCTGGGCCAACCGGCACGCTCAACGTGGATTTATCTGCTACGGCGGCGCTGTTGCGAAATAGAGCAGCGCCGAACCGCTCGAGCTTTGTTTCGTCAACAGTGGCTTGCGTGTACAGATCACGCAAAGCCGGGAGGTTGCGGAGAGGATATTGTTCCTGGGTAGGGCCCTTCTCCGTTTGCGGCCTACGCGGACGGGACTGACCATTCATTCCCCGCTGGCCACCCTGCATTCCCTGTTGTCCGGCAGTGCCCTGGCGTTGGGTGCTTTGCGGAAATGGCGACTGATTGTTCTGTTGGCCGGTTTGCTGGCCCATTTGCTGATTGTTTTGCGGACTTGAGGGAATCTGCTCGTCAGGCATCTGCTCATTTTCCTGGGCTGGACCAAACCCGCGCTTGGCCAGTTCGTTGGCGGCAAGCTGACGCACGCGATCGTCTGAGCGGATCTGATTAAAGAGACGATCATCCGTGATGTCCCTTTCAGAGACGTTATAGCCGCGGTCCCGCAGCTGACTTACGATCTCCGCCTTGGCTTCAGCCAGAACATCTGGATTTTGTTGGAGAATCTGGATGATCTCCTCGGCAGAGAGGTCGGCATCCTGGGCAAAAGATTTTCCGGCAAGAGCAATGCAGAACACTACAAGAGCTAACAAAAAACCGAGCCGCATACGGCTACGCAGTAACGATGAGTTCAAGTCTCTTCCCCTTCAAAGAGAATAAAAAATAAAAACGATACGAATCCCAGCGAGTACAAGTGCTTGACCAGCTTACGGTGTGAGCTTCACATTTTATTGTAAGTACAGGCGGAAGAATAGAAGCAAACCCTATCTTTGTCCATTGCAGGATATAGAGGGCAGGAAAGCGCGGAGGTTTGATGCCGGAAAGGCCAAATAATAAAGCCAGCAACTTTGCCTGCGACATCTGCTTTTCCAAGGACTGCATCCCATATTTAACTGGCTTTTGAGCGACTCAAATTAGTGGGCCGGAAACCCCGGACACGCAAATACACAAGGAGCAGCTTCTATGCGCAAGATTTTACTCGCGACATCAGTGTTCGCACTGTCCGTAGGCATTGCCACAGCACAAAGCACGGGCTCAGTTACACCAAGCCCGGCGACACCAAGCACTACTGGCACATCCTCCAGCACAACAGGCACGCAGACAGGGACCAGTTCAACTCAGACGGGAACAAGCTCAACCACAGGCACCGGAACAACTTCCACCACCGGCTCCGGTTCAATGGGAACATTGCAAACCAGCCAACCCGGAACCACCTCCACCGGCAGCCCTTCAGCAACTCAGGGTACACCCGGCGTTGCGGGCAGCGCAGGATCGGTAACCGGCGGAACCCAGAGCAGCACTCAATCGACGACTGGAACTTCTACCACGGGAACCTCGACCACCGTGGCGCCATGCACGCCAGCGAACAGCGGCAGCATTGGAACGTCAACCACGGCGAGCAGCACGCCTTCAAGCGGTAATACGTCCGCAACTGGGAACAGCGGCACTGCCAGCTCGACTACCGGATCCACAACTACGACAGCATCAGCTTCGCCGAGCGGAACTTCAGCGACCGTAGCTAACCCCTGCACGCCCGGAAGCACCACGACTCCGAGCAGCACCACTAATCCGAGTTCGACTGCTCCCAGCAATCCTCCAGCACCAAGCGACATGGGAACCGGATCTTCCACTTCAACGACTCAGCCATCGAAACCGCCACGTAGCTAAGCGATTTCAGCTGAATTTTATAGTTCAAACGAAACGGCTGCCTGCGGGCAGTCGTTTTGCTTTTCATATCGCAAAATCTTCTAACGGTCGTCGAACGTGCGAACTCTGTTGCCGTCCTTTTTTTCTCCGCAAGCGTAACGCGTTTCATTGGTAACCCAGGCAGAGCGCGGGCAAACATGATCGATTCCAACGCGCGGATATCCGGGGCCTTGATTTCCTGCAACATTTTGGCCGTTACAGGATGAGAGATCTTTGTTTCAATCTCGATCAACCGACGATAGGCGTCCGTAGAGGGCCACCAGGCTTTCAGCGCCTTGTTGGGATTATCGGGATTGATGTCGTTATCCAGCAATCTGGCGGCGACGCCCAGGCCTTCGGAGACCACGTCATCGGCTTTCAAGGGACGAATTGCACTGTTCATTTTCGCACGCGCAATTTCGAAAACGATCAAATTGTAGAATGTTCCGCCAGTGTCGCTCGTACCTAAGTGAGTAGCTCTTCAATACTTGGATTCCCGCAGATAATTGGCATCTCATTTGCTCGTAGATGTAAGACTCTGGGCCCATGTTGCAAACTATCCTGGGTTTTACCCATCATCGGACGGGAGGTCCCATGGCAAAGGTGGAGCGCATTCGTGAAGTGGTTACAGGCTCGGTTGATCTGGAGTATGTCCGCCAGAAGACTGAAGCGGGCTGGAAGCTGGTGGCAATGGAATGGCGCCGCGAAATAGCAGGTGACGAAACTGAACAGCCGATCATCGTGGAAGAAATTCCTTACGGTCTGCGTGTCGCTTCCGACTGCAGCCGGCTGGAAGAAGATCCTGACGAACGAACTGTGTTGGTACAAATGATGGAACTCATCGTCCAGGATTATTCCATTACCCTGGTGGGGTCTGAACTCAATAAGCGCGGCCTGCGCACCCGAACCGGCGGTCTCTGGACTCCTGTTTCTGTCTTCAACATGCTTCCACGGCTCATTGAAGTTGGTCCCCATATCTTCTCCAGTGACGATTGGGAAGCGCGCCGCGAACGGCTGTTGAAGATGGTCTAGTATGCTTTCTTGATGAAAATTGTCTGCGCCGGCGAGGTGCTCTGGGACATTCTTCCATCCACTGAGCACCTGGGCGGCGCGCCTTTCAACTTTGCCTGGCATGCGCACAATTTTGGGCATCAAGTGGCGTTCGTCAGCGCAGTTGGCAATGATCAGCGCGGGAATCTAGCGCTCCAAAAGATGGCAGAAGCGGGCCTGTCCACACGCTTCGTCAGCCGCGTGTCCAACTACCCCACAGGAACAGTTACGGTGGCACTGGATTCGCTTGGATTGCCGCAATACACAATTCATCGTCCTGCGGCGTATGACTTCCCTGCTATCAGTGCGGATGATTTTGACGCTTTGCTCAATCCCGCGCCTGACTGGATTTACTTTGGCACTCTGCAGCAGATGAGCGCTCCCGCTCATGAGTTTACGTTGCGCCTGCTGGCTGCCGCGCCCTTAGCAAAGCGCTTTTATGATCTGAACCTTCGCACTGATTCCTTCACGCCAGAACTTGTCCGCAGTTTGGCTGCGCATGCGGACGTTCTCAAGTTGAATGAGCAAGAAGTCGCAGAACTATGCGAAATAGCTGCAATCAGCTGCGATTCCCGGGAACAATTTTGCCGGGATTGCCTGAACGCATTTCAACTAGACGCGATATGCCTAACGCTTGGCCCCGAAGGCTGCGCCCTCTTGATCAACAATCAATATGTGGAAAGTCCAGGAGTTCCAGTGAAGGTAGCCGATACCATCGGTGCGGGCGACGCGTTTTCTGCCGCTCTTGTCCACGGAATCGATGCTGGCTGGGCTGCTTCCCAGATCGCAGGTTTCGCGAATCGTCTGGGTGCTCTCGTGGCCAGCCGCCCTGGAGGCACGCCGCATTGGTCTCCCGCCGAAGCCGAAAACATGGCCGTATAGTCGCTTAGGTTCCCATTGTGCTATTGATAGGGCTAAATTTCTTTGCGGGATTGCTGCAGACTGTGAGTAGAATACGCGGCAGCAGAGCAATCCTTAAAAGGAGGAATGCGTATGGGTAGACCTGTGGGCGTTACGATTCTTGCGATTCTCAACTTTATTGGGGCCGCCTTTTGTCTCCTGGGTGGAATTGGCATGATTTTGGGAGGCGGGTTCATAGCCACAATGCTCAGTCAACAGGGCCAGGGCAGTGCAGGTGCAGCCGGCATTCTCGCCGGATTAGGCGCTGCCGCCGGGGTGTTCATCATCATCATGGCCGGAATCAGCGCTTTGTTGGGATTCGGTTTATGGAAACTCAAAGGATGGGCGCGCATCATCACCATCGTCCTGTACGGCATTAGCGCGGCCCTGCAGTTACTTGGATTACTTGGCTCTCTGGCCCATTTCAATGCTTTTGCAGTGATATGGAGCGTATTCTGGATCGCCGTAGATGCCTTTGTTATCTGGTATCTGCTCAAGCCGGAAGTCAAAGCCGCATTTCAGCAGCGCCCCATGGCCAGCGCCGCTTCCGCTTAGCAAGCTCAGTGTAAACATCCAATGGGCTGCCTCTCGGCAGCCCATAACTTTTGATTTAACCTGTACCCTTGATATAGATTCTCGCCATCGCCATGCCCAAGATCGTTTTCCTCTTCGACGTTGACAACACGCTGCTCGATAATGACCGCGTCACCGCCGATCTTAAGCGCCATCTGGAGCAGCAGGTTGGCCCGGAGCGCCAACAGCATTACTGGGACTTCTTTGAGCAAATCCGCGCAGAACTTGGCTATGCGGATTATCTGGGCGCGCTGCAGCGTTACCGCCTGGAGTACCCGCACGATCCCAGCCTGCTTACGGTTTCACACTTTCTCATTAATTATCCCTTCGCCACGCGGCTCTATCCTGATTCGCTCGATGCCATCGAACACGTCAAGCAATGGGGCACGGCGGCAATTCTTTCTGACGGCGACGTTGTCTTCCAACCGCGCAAGGTTGAGCGCTCCGGGATATATGAATCGGTCAATGGCAACGTGCTGATCTACATTCACAAAGAAAAAGAACTAGACGACGTGGAACACCGCTTCCCTGCCGATCATTACGTCCTGATCGATGACAAGATCCGCATTCTCACCGAAGTAAAGAAAATCTGGGGCAGCAAAGTCACCACAGTTTTTCCTAAGCAAGGCCACTACGCGCTCGATCCCAAAATCCTTGCGTCTTATCCTCCAGCGGATATCAGCATCAATCGCATCGGAGACCTGCTGCAATTACTCGCTGCAGACTTTGTTGGCCCTCACGGATCGTAAGCTGAACCTCATCGATGTCGGAGTGGACCAACAGACGAAGTCGCAGTAGAGTGCCATTCCTTTCAACAGGAAGACAAGTGTCAGGGCACGACTTGAGCGTCCAGGCCGGAGCGAGCCTGCGAGCGATGGCCTGCGAAGTCGTGCCGTAATCGGACGATGAATTCAAACACCTCCTGCCGGAGGCTGGCGCGCAGCAAAGCGGAGCGCCAATAAAACGGAAAACAGTATCCCTGCGCTGGCTGGTGGCTACCCAGATGCTAGATTTAAATTGCGCCCGATGAAAAGATGGTGCGGGAGCACGCCAGCCAGGGCGGCTTTCCCGCCAACAAGGTTTCAGAAATCAAGGACGACCATCGACCCGACGACCGCGGAATCAGCCTAGATAAACCGATCTACGGCTTTCCGGCAATCCCCTGCACTTCAAAGCGGGCATCGAACAGCAGCTTGCCCGAGCCTAAAAATGCCCGCGCTGGAAATTCGCTTTTGAAATAGGTTCGATAAACCACGTTAAAGGCTTCAAAAAACGATACATCTGAGCAAAAGATCTGCACCGATAGAAGATCGTCCATGGTTAGTCCGGCGGATTCCAGCGTCCGCTTTACGGCGTCCATCACCAGCCGGGCTTCTTCCTCAGCCGTGGCCGGCGGCCGTCCAGTCTTCGGATCAAGTCCGATGTGCCCGCAGAGATAGAGCGTATCGCCGTGCCACACCGCGTCACTGAATGGCAGGTTGCTCCGCGTTGTGCGTTCCGAACGAATCCTCTTGCCGCTCGCCGCCAATCCCATGGCCAGAGCAAAGGCATTCAGTAAAAGTAACTCAGCTGTCATGGTTCCTCCGTGGATTGAACAGATGCACAATCAGGCACTTGCAATTCATTTTTCTCATGTGCCCGTCCCGGACAGGGTAGAATTTGGTGCACAGAAAGATACAGCGTCAATTTGCATCTGGAGGATACATGCGTAAATTGTTGGCGATCCTGCTTCTGCTCCCCGTAATTTCCCTGGCGCAGACAGCCGCGCCGAAGAAAGCTGCTACAAAAGCTAAACCGGCAGGCCCTGCCGCGGTCGTGGTCACGCCTGACAAGATCCAATGGGGTCCTGCACCTGCCGTTTTCCCAACCGGAGCCCAGTTCGCAGTGCTCGCCGGTGATCCCGGCAAGCCAGGTCCATTTGTTGCTCGCATTAAGGCGCCGGACGGGTACCGCATCATGCCGCACTGGCATCCCACAGGCGAGTACGTGACTGTTATTTCCGGGGAATTTCGCGTCGGCATGGGCGACAAGTTCGATGAGAGCTCAATGCAAACTTTACCGGCGGGTTCAGTTGCCGCAGTACCGACGCACCATAATCATTACGCCATGACCAAGGGTGAAACCATAGTCCAGGTCAACTCCACCGGCCCATTCAAGTTGGTGTATGTCAATCCGGGGGACGATCCATCCAAAGGACAAGCCACCCCAGCGGCCAAAAAGAAGACTGCTGCCAAGAAGAAATAGAACTCTCGATTACGAATAGGGTGCGCTGCGGCGCATCCTTTTTCTTTACAGTTTGATTGGCGGGCACGATCGCGTGGCTACGGCCCGAATCCGCTGAAGGATGTTCTCCCGCGCTTTTTTCATCGCCGTCTTGTCATCCAACAGCTGCAATGCCCAGTTGGCTCCCATCGCAAGCGAGTAGATCTCAAAGGCAAACTGCTCCGCATCCACTGAAGCCTTGATATGCCTCGATTTTTTTGCCTCGTCCACCGCCCTCGCCAGCGTGTTCAGCCATGCCTTCATAGCCGCGGCAATGGCATCGCGCACCGGCCCCGTACGACTGTCAAATTCAAATGACGCGGCGGTAAAAAAGCAGCCGCCTTTGAAAACGTGCCCCTCCACATGCTTCAGCCATCCCTGACAGAGGCGCAAAAGCCGCTGCACTCCTTCCGGTTCCGCCAAAGCAGGACGCACATTGTGCTCCACAAAGATCTCTCGCGCCATCTCAATGGTCGCCAGCTGTAGTTCTTCTTTTGATCCAAAATGGGCAAATAGTCCGCTCTTACTCATTTTCAATTCTTCAGCCAGCCGGCCGATGGTGAGCCCCTCCAACCCCTCCACTGATGCCAGATCAACAGCTACGCGAAGAATGCTTTCGCGCGTGCGTACCCCTTTGCGCGGACGAGACTCGGTAATGGCGGTTTGGGTGGCCGGCATATGCGATACGTTACATTCAAAAATATAATAGCACGAACGTTCGTTTTTGTGACATACTGTTGGCGATTCCTGGAGGGCTCTCCCATGTTGCACCTTCTTCCGCGCAGCGTATTCCTCCTTATTCTCGTTGTTTCGATCACAGCCCATGCAGAAGACGTTCACCTGGATTCCTGCGATGGTTTGCCTCTGGTTGAAGTTGCCGTGCCTGGAGTTAAAGCAAAGATGCATTTTCTGGTGGATACTGCCGCCACCTCAATCCTGAACAGTAAATCCTTCTCTTTGGGTGATCCCAACAAAATTGCTGTCACTTCATGGCGAGGAACCGTTGAAACCCGGGCGAGCGCCGTTACTATTAACGAACTCATCATTGGCCAGCACCATCTCAAAGACCTGCGTCTTCCTGCGGTTGATCTTTCACCCATTGGCAACACCTGCGGCAAGCGCATTGATGGAATTCTTGGCGTGGATTTGCTTTCCCGTCTCGGCGCCACTGTGAATCTTAAAGAACACACAGCCCGGCTTGCGTCGGACGCCGCCACCTCAGAGGCCGCACTGCTGGAATTGCACCAGCAACTCTCCCTTTGCGAAGACGCTTTCAACCGCGCCGATGAGCACGCTTTCGGCGAATGTCTTGATCCTGACGTTGTAACCTTCACGCCCGCTGGCGATTTTTATGGACGCCCGGCAAACATGAACTATTACCGCAAGACCTATTTCCAACAAAATCCGCCGGCGCAGCTTTCTACCATTCCGCGTGCACACCATTTGATCGGCGATGCCGCGTGGGTGGAGTATGATCTTAAAATTGTGGTGGGGCAGCATGTAACGGTTGCACGAGGAACTGCTCTCTGCCACAAGAGCAATGGCGCATGGCGCATCGTCCATTTGAACCATTCCACCCCGCCGCAGCTTCAGTCTCAAAAGACGCCATGACAACGCAACCTCCAGAGAAATCGATGGCAAACAAACGCACGGCTGATCAAGCATTGGCGGCAAGAAGCAGGAAGCTGCGGCGCGAAATAAACTTCTATCCGCCTTATCTCGGCGCTTCCGTGCGGGTCACTCATCGCTGAGGATTTTCGTCGTGTGGAAGTCGAAATGCCTCTTCGTTTTTACAACCGCAATTATTTCGGCACACACTTTGGCGGATCGCTCTATTCCATGTGCGATCCCTTCTATGTGCTCATGTTGGCCAACATCCTGGGACCTGAATACATCGTGTGGGACAAAGCCGCCAACATTCGCTTTAGGAAGCCCGGCAAGGGCGTGATGAAAGCTATTTTCGACCTAACGGAAGAAAAAATTGCCGAGATCCGTGCGGCGGCTGAGACGCAGCCCAAAGTCGAACCGCTCTTCCAGGTGCTGGTCAAAGACGCAAAAGGCAATGTGGTGGCTGAGATCGACAAGCTGCTCTATATCAAAAAGAAGAAATAACCACCACATGCTCAATGCGATTTCAAATCCGCTACTGCTTCACCGTAAACCGCTCTTCCGCCAGTTGGTCTGCCGCCTGATACGTCGGTATCTTCTCTTGATCAGCTATTGCAAAGATCCTCAGCAGCGTGTCATAGATCGCGTCGATTTTTACCAGCGTTTTGGGTACGTCCCATCCCAGCATCTCCCGACAACAGCCATTGATCACACCGCCGGCATTCGCCGCGTAATCCGGCGCGTACAGCACGCCTCGCTGCTGTAGCAGATCGCCATGGCGTGGTTCCAGCAGTTGATTATTGGCCGCCCCTGCCACCAGCGTTGCTTTCAGCTGCGGGATCGTCTGGTCATTCAGTACGCCGCCCAAAGCACACGGCGCAAATATGTCGGTTTGTGCTGAATAAATTTCTTCCGGCATTACGGCCCATGCTCCATGGTCCTCAACCACGCGCTTCACCTTTGCCGGATCAACATCGGCAACCATCAGTCTTGCCCCGACGCGCGCCAGTTCTCCAACCAGAAAATATCCCACGTGCCCGCATCCCTGAATGGCGACGGTCTTTCCTGCCAGGTCGTCGCTTCCCCACTTATGTTTTGCCGCAGCCTGCATCGCCCGGAAAACGCCGCGCGCTGTATGGGGTGACGGATCGCCCGACCGCCCCTGCAAGCCTGCAACGTATTCGCTTTCCTTCAGAATGAACTCCATGTCAGCCGGACTGGTGCCGACGTCTTCTGCGGTAAAGTATTTTCCCGCCAGGCTATTCACCATCCGGCCATGAGCGCGAAAGAGCTGTTCGCGGTCGGCAGCTTTACCGCTGCGCATAATGATGGACTTGCCGCCGCCAAACGGCAGCCCGGCCAGAGCGTTCTTGTACGTCATGCCGCGAGCCAGGCGAAGCCCGTCGGTCATTGCATCATCTTCTGTGTTGTAACTCCAATAGCGGGTACCGCCCACGGCTGGGCCCAGCGCGGTGGAGTGAATGGCAATAATTCCCTGGTAGCCAGCTGCTTCGTCTGAGCCCAGCAGTACGCGCTCATAGCCGGACACACGGATTTCCCTGATTTTCATAGGACCCTTTTTGAAATTGGAGGATGGAGTACCAATGAATTTACCAGAATCCCGGCAGCACGCGGAAGAGTTGTCTTAGTACAATGCTCTTGCCTATGTCGAAGAAACTTTCCTCCGTGCGCTTCATCCCACTTTGCACGCTTCTCATCCTTTTATCTAGCTTCGCTTTCCCGCAGCAGCTTGATCCTAACCTGTATAACGGCCTGCGCTGGCGGATGATCGGCCCTCATCGCGGCGGACGCACTATCGCCGTGGCCGGTGTTGAAGGCCAGCCAAATGTTTATTACTTTGGCGGCGTAGGCGGCGGCGTATGGAAGACCGAGAATGGCGGCATTACCTGGGCACCAATCTTTGACAGCCAGCCCATCTCATCAATCGGCGCGATTTCCGTGGCGCCTTCGAACCCTTCGATTATCTATGTCGGCACCGGCGAAGCCGATTTTCGCTCCAACCTCACTTACGGCAATGGCATTTATAAATCTATCGATGGCGGCGGCACATGGAAGAACATCGGCCTTACCGCCTCCCGCCATATCAGCCGCATTGCCGTCGATCCGCACAATCCCGATGTCGTGTTCGTCGCGGCCATGGGCAGCGCTTACGGCCCAAGCGCTGAGCGCGGCGTTTTCCGTTCAACCGACGGCGGATTGACATGGCAGAAAGTCCTCTTTAAGGACGAAAACACCGGCGCCATCGACATTACATTTGATCCCGACAATCCAAAAACCCTATGGGCAGCCTTGGTGCATGACCAGCGTCCGCCGTGGAGCGCATATCCTCCTACTACGACCAACGGCGCGATTTTCAAGTCCACGGATGGCGGAACCGAGTGGAAACCTGTCACCGGAGGCGGGTTGCCGGAAGGTGATTGGGGTCGCGTCGGTTTGGCCGTGGCTCGCGGTACCAACGGTCAGCGGATTTACGCCCTGATCGACACGAAAGAAGGCGGAGTGTTCAAATCAGACGATGGCGGCCAGACATGGCTGCGCACCGGCAAAGATCCTCGCATCGGCCGCCTTTGGTATTTCGGCGAAATTTACGTCGATCCTAAAAACCCCGACACTGTCTATGTTCCCAACGTCTCAATCTACCGCTCCGCCGATGCCGGAAAAACGTTTGTCGCCATCAAAGGCGCGCCCGGCGGCGATGATTATCACGCCATGTGGATCGACCCAGGCAATCCGCAACGAATGATTTTTGGCAGTGATCAGGGTGCAGGCGTCAGCGTGGACGCGGGCCACACATGGAGCAGTTGGTACAACCAGCCGACCGCGCAGTTCTACCACGTGGCCGTGGACAATGATTTCCCTTACCACGTTTATGGCGCGCAGCAGGATAGCGGCAGCGTCTTTATTCTCAGCCGCAGCAATGATGGCGCTATCACTTTTCGCGATTGGCATCCTGCCGGCGCGGGTGAGAGCGGCTACATTGCGCCCGATCCTTCCGATTCCAACATCATTTATGGCGGCGGCACGTATGGAGAACTGTTCCGTTATGACCGTCGCACCGGTCAGGCCCAGGTGATTGCGCCCGATGCCATCCGCAACTTCGGTGAAGCGCATCCTGAGCACCGTTATACATGGACATCGCCGGTAGTGTTCTCTCCGCAGGATCCGCACACGCTTTATTTTGGATCACAATATGTTTTGCGCAGCACCGACCGCGGCAATAGCTGGGAAAAGATCAGCCCTGATCTTACCGGCACCGATCCTAAAGCATCTCAAGACGGGCCGCTCACAATTGAGAATGCCAAGGCCCGGGGTCATGGCGTGGTGTATACCATTGAGCCTTCACCGTTGAGCGCAGGACAAATCTGGGCTGGAACCGATACCGGGTTGATTCAACTCACCCGCGATAATGGCAAGACATGGAACAATGTCACTCCGTCAGGACTCTCTGATTGGAGCAAGGTCAGCATTATCGAAGCGTCGCATTTTATCGCCGGCACAGCTTATGCGGCCATTGATCGTCACCGGCTGAATGATATTGGTCCATACATTTACCGCACGCACGACTTCGGCAAGAGTTGGACGCGAATCAACAACGGTATTCCCATCGGTGCGTACGTGCGCGCTGTCCGCGAAGATCGCGTCAAGAAGAGTTTGCTTTTCGCCGGCACCGAACTCGGCGTTTACTTCTCCATCAACGATGGCGACTCATGGCAGCCGCTGCAACTCAATCTGCCGGTTTCACCGGTGCATGATCTGGTGATCAAAGACAACGATCTGGTGGTCGCCACCCATGGCCGGGCGTTCTGGATTCTCGATGACATCTCGCCTTTGCGGCAGCTCACGGACGAAATCAAATCAGAACCAGCGCATCTCTTCCAGCCTTCTGCCGCCATGCGCATCCGCGCCAGCACCCACGGCGACACGCCCTTGCCGCCGGAAGAGCCCGCTGGTGAGAATCCGCCGCCGGGAGCAATCTTCTACTATTACTTGAAGTCATCAGCGCAGGGTGAAGTAAAGGGTGAAGTAAAGCTTGAAGTGTTGGATGCAAAGGGCACCGTCGTGCGTTCGTATTCCAGCAAAGACCAGCCATTCCATCCTCCAACGCCGCCAGCATTTCCAATGTATTGGTTCAAGTCGGAAAACCTGCTCTCTCCCGCCGCCGGCATGCATCGTTTTCTTTGGGATGTTCGCTATTCTGCTCCTCCCGTCGCCCAGCCCGGATACAGCATGTTTACCGTCGCTGGCCGCGATGTCCCGCGCGAACCTTCAGGTCCGCAGGCGCTTCCCGGCTCATATCAAGTGCGGCTCACGGTGGACGGCAAAACCTACACGCAGCCGTTCAAGCTCACCATGGATCCACGGGTAAAAACCACACCGCAAGATTTGGAAAAACAATTTTCTCTGGAGCTAAAACTTGTCCAGACTTTGCAGCAGGCAAACCAGGCTGTGGAAGATATTCACTCCGCAGCCCAGGCCGGCAAGATCAGCGCCGAGGATGAAAAGAGACTTGCTGGCGTTCGCCGCCGCCGTGGTGAACCCGAACCGCAAGGCGCTCCTGGCCAGCAGCCCGCATTTGCTCAGGTGATCGGCAATTTGTCGCAACTCATTGTCACCATCGACAGCGCAGATGCAGCTCCCACAACCCAGGCATCTCAAGCAGCGCAGAAGAACTTGGCCCAGGCTCAGGCCCTGCTTCAGCAATGGGAGGCATTAAAGCGCAAATAGCATGCAGACGGCAGAGGTGGTCATCATTGGCGGCGGCATTGTGGGTTCCAGCATCGCCTGGCATCTTACACATGCCGGCTGCAAAAATGTGCTGGTGATCGAGCGTGAAAGTTCGCAGGGAAAAGGGTCCACCGGCAAGAGCATGGGCGGCGTGCGCGCGCAGTTTTCCACGCCCGTGAACATACAGATGTCGCTGTACTCAATTCCCTTCTATGCGAAATTTGAAGAAGTTGTCGGCTATCCCGCAGATTATCGACCGCAAGGCTATCTTTTTCTCGCAACCAAGGAGTCGCAACTCGCTTACCTGCGCGACAATTTTGCCCGCCAGCAAAAGCTCGGTCTCAGGACGGCGCGCCTGCTATCCGCCGATGAGATTCGCTCTATGCTTCCGCAGCTTCGTTCCGATGATGTGCTCGGCGGCAGCTTCTGCTCGACTGACGGTTTTGTCGATCCCTATAGTGTGATGAATGGCTTCATGGCGTCGGCCATTAAGCATGGCGCAACTCTGTGGAAGAAGACTGAGGTCACGGGCATAACCAGTGATCAGCAAGGCGCATTTCGCGTGGAGACGACACGCGGCCTGGTCTCAACTCGCACGGTCGTCAACGCCACAGGTGCGTGGGCGGCGCAAATCGCAAAATTCCTCGGCATTGATCTTCCGGTTGAGCCGCTTCGCCGTATGCTGGTGCCGTCCGAACCATTTTCTGATTTTCCCCACTCCTCGCCTATGGTCATCGACATGAGCACGGGCTTTCATTTTCGCCCGGAAGGCCGTGGCTTCTTGCTGGCATGGAACGATCCTGACGAAACACCCGGGTATAAAACCGATTTCGAGCCTTCCTTTATCGAGAAGATTCTTATACATGCCGCCGATCGCGTTCCCGCCTTTGAGAATCTTCCCATCAATCCCAAGCGAGCATGGGCTGGACTCTATGAGATGACGCCCGATCACCACTGCATCTTGGGTCCGGTTGCCGGCGTACCCGGTTTTTTCCTAGCCAACGGCTTCAGCGGACATGGGGTGATGCACTCACCCGCTACCGGCAAGATCCTGGCTGACCTGATCTTGCATGGAAAAACGCGTGTAGTTGATGATGTTTCCGTTTTGAGCCTTGAACGCTTTGCTCGCGGCGAACTGTTGCATGAAACCGCGGTGCTGTAGTGCCTTGCCTCTAATCCGCGCAGACAGACCGCTGATTAAAAACGGGTAGCCGCGAATTTCGCGAATGAACATGAATCAAAACCTAAAATATGATTCGCGTGTTTCGCGTTGATTCGCGGCTAAACCGGTCTAGGCTTCTTATCTCCATTGATCAGTGAAATCTGCGATATGCTTAGCTGAATACTAGGGCTACTGGTGCGCCGGATTCACTACTTGAAATGAATTGATGATCCGGTTCACGTCAGCCGGGCGCTTTCCCTTGTATCCAGCGCTGATGATGTAAAAGATTTTGTCGCCGCAATGGAAGCGGTGCAGGCTGCGCTGATCGGATGTTCCAGTCTCATACTCCAGGCCACGCAAACCGGAAAGTTCCACTTGTTTGAGTGTTCCCCGAATCACCGGCTCCCGGGGATCTTTGTTGCTATCTGCTTTGTCCCACAAGTCGGCCAGGGCCGTTTCGCAGTCCATCAGTCTGTGTACCGCGCGCAGGTTAAAGATGGTCCCGTCTTGCAGGCGAACGGTGTAGACGTGAATATGGCGGTCGCCCCCATCATTATGCGGTGTGGTCGGAGCAGGCAGGGTAATGGCGAACCCATCGTCGGGATAGACGTACGGTCTCCACTGCTGTGACGCTTGTTGTTTCGGTGCGCGTTTTTGCGCCGCGCTCTTCTGCGCGGGCGGCGCGATCAGCATTACACCAAGGATTGTGAAGACAATCGTTTTCATAGGCTGAGAACATCTTACCAGCCTGCGCCGCCTAACTTTCTGATGGTTAGACTTTCTGTGCCAAAGCGCTATCGAGTTTCTTCATCGCGTCTTTCAGAGCGTTCAGGCCGGCAAACTGCTTCGCCTCGACCTCTAGCTCGGAAGCCAGGTGATTACTCATGCGCGTAATACAGTGAATGCGCTCTTCAGTAATCATGGTGGAAAGCTCGCGGCTACCGCCATCCAGCCATTTCTCAACCTGCCAGCCGGTCTTGCGCGCGCTATCCACGGCATAGCGGAATTCGCTCAAAACGCGGCGATCCACCATCCCTGCGCTCAATAGCTGTTCCAAACGGTTCAACTCGCTGGTGATGCGGGCCACCTGATTGGTTACCTGTCTCGTGAAAGCCTGATTGGCTTCCTGAATTGCTGATTCCTTAATAACTGCGTCCGTCATTTCTACTCCGGAAGGTCATGTACCTTGTTTTTGTAGAGTAGTACACCTTCCGGCTTGGCCGTTAGTGACTTAGGTAACATGGCATCTAGTTGATATTGATTGGCGCGTCAGGCTGAACAGTAAGTGGCAACCGGCTTGGAGCTTGGCAAAGTCCGCGCCTGTGACTGTTATGCCCGTTACCGTTATTGCAGAAAGTATTTTTCCCAACGTTTTGGGGGCAGATTGTGTTGTCCTGGTGCCGGTGAGGCCGGTCTGGCGAACTGTGAGCGCCGCCCAAATCAAGATGTGGCAGCAGAAGCGGTGGCCACGAAGGCTGTGACGCGCATGACGATTTTCGGCCTTGTCCCATGCGGGCCCCCCTTATAGGCCACAATCTGCACATAAGTGCCGGCCTGGGGCATGATGTCGAGAGAATGGGAGTCGTTGTCGGGCATAGGAAACGATTTATACGCCGTAACGCCGCCGAGGTCCGGCCTTTTCAATGGACATGTCATTCAACTGTTTGCTGTTCGCGCCCTTCTCCCCTGACAAGATTTGCACCGTCACCTTCTTGACGCCCAACGCGTCAGCATTTCCGGGAACGTAAGACTTGGTGGAACTATGGCCGACTCCGGATACGTCGTGGTTGGTAGCGCCGCCCCTCCGCGCTCCAGCCGGCAGGCGGATCCGGCAACAGACCAGCTAGCTTCGACGACTTTCCGCATCCCAGCAGCAAAACACAAAAACCAGTAACAGCAAGCGTTTTAGCAGTCCTCATGGAACTCCTCTGCAGGGGGAATGGCCTGATCCGTATCATCAGTGTTTATCATTTATCAGTGGTAAGTTTCCAATGCCGGCGATTTTGGCAATGTCGCTCTGATCTGCGTTCATCGGTGTCAATCCGCAGTAAGGTTTTGCCTTGCGGCTAGTCCTCGTCCTTGTACTCTTCCGGCACATCGTCTTCAGGAAATTGCCTGGTGTGAACTTCACCCTGGTCGGCGTCGGGAGCATTTTCTACTCCGCTGACGGCTTCAGCTTCCATATACTGGCCCTCTTCCATCAGCTCTTCCACGCTTTCAGAATCGTCATAGCTTCTGCGTGAAAGTCCCTGCGTATCGCCGGACTGCCCGCCCGACTCGGGGCCCAGACCTCGACGTCCACTGGGAGTAATAGGATTGATCACTTCTGCGCGGCGACGCGTGGCTTTTTTAGCGACAGGTTTCTTTTTCATAACTGACTTCTTCTTTACCGTCGATTTCTTTCGAGCCGACTTGGTCTTCGCCGAGACCTTCTTTTTGGTTACTTGCTTCTTTTTATTTTTGGCACTTTTGGCAATTCTGGAAGCTTTGGCAATCTTTTTTGGAGTTGTTTTCTTCCTGTTGACAATCTTCTTTTTGCGCGCTGCTTTTTTCCTGGCCATAGGAAGAGTCTACCAAAACGTTAGCGGCTAGATCGCTCTTAACCCCTCTCGTTTTTTCCTTCCTCTGTGTTCCTTCGTGTCCTCTGCGGTTAAAGTTTTTGGTTTTTCAATCCTGGAATCGCCTACCCGCCTGATTCCACAATCACCACCAGCCGCATGGGCCCATGCGCACCCTGCACTAGAATCTTTTCGATATCGGCAGTGCGGCTGGAACCGCTGATCACGCAGGCATAAGAATTTTTCTCCAAGCGGCCGTCTGCGGTGGCATCGCGTAGCGCGGTTACGAGGTCGGGGACGAGTTGTTTTGCGAATGCATAAACAATATGAGTCGGCGCAACCACGGAAGCACCGCGTCCGCCGCCCGAGGCGCTCACAAAAATCGAGCCGGTCTGCGCGATCAAGGCATCGGCCAGCGTGATGGTGGCTTGTGATTGCTCACGCGGCCCTCCTTCGCTCGACCAGCGAATCTGGCGCTGAGAACCTGCCGCAGACATGAGCCGCCGCAAGGAAGAATCATCCTGCACAAAAATTTCTCCGGGCGGCAATGATTGCAAGACCTGGGCCAGTGCCTGCGCGCTGGCGGTGGCATCAGATGTCAGCTGGCACTCCATCAGATTGGCTTTGCATTCCTGCTGGAAGCGCTCTAGTGGATTTTCCACGGCCTCAAAGATTGGTCCGTAAAAAGTTTTGTCTTCGATTGGCGGCGCAGGGACACTGAGGCCATCGCGGATTCGGGCCAGAATGGCTTCGCGGCTGGGATTATTTGTTGCCATTGGCAGTCCTTTGCAACTCTCTTTTCCATCGCGATCGGAACGACTGCGTGGGCAGCGGCACGGGCGCGCGCTTGCGGCTCCAGTCGTGCATGGGATCGAGCGCTGTTCCCGCCAGCCCCATGCCATAGATCAGGCGCAGGCTGCGGCGCATCATCCATCCACCCAACTCATAGAGGCGCGGATGCAACATGGCCGTCCGCCACAGCTTGAACTGACTACGCTCTCCGGATGTCTTTGCTCCGCCGGCTTTGGTGAAGTCGCGGCGATTGTGCAGCAGATGATGGTGCAGGTTGATGTTCACCGGGCAAACGCTGGTGCACGCGCCGCAAAGTGACGACGCATAAGAAAGATGCTGGAACTCACTGCCGCGCAGGTGCGGCGTGAGGACGCTGCCAATGGGACCGGGATATGTGGTGTTGTACGTATGCCCGCCGATATTGCGGTACACCGGGCAAATATTGAGACACGCGCCGCAGCGAATGCAATGCAGCACTTCCCTTTCTTCGGCATTGGCCAGCAAGCTGCTGCGTCCGTTATCGAGCAGGACAACGTGAAATCCCTCCGGGCCATCGGCCTCGCCTGCGCGCCTGGGCCCGCCGACGAGCGTGCTATATGTGGTAATCGGTTGGCCTGTGCCGGAAGTTGCCAGCACCGGCCACAGCGTTCCCAAGTCCTCCAGTCGCGGAATCACTTTCTCAATCCCTGTCACGGCAACATGGATGCGCGGCAGGCTTGTGCTTAGGCGGCCGTTGCCTTCATTGGTTGAAATCGCGACAGCGCCTACATCGGCCACAAGAAAGTTTGCGCCGGAAATTCCCATCTCGGCGGCGAAGAACGCTTCGCGCAATTTGCGACGGGCCAGCGCCACCAGTTTTTGCGGATCGGCGTCCGGAATATCTTCACCCAGTTTTTCACGGAAGAGGTCGCGGATCTGGTTGCGATCCAGGTGCATGGCAGGGGTCACAATGTGATAGGGAGCTTCATTGCGCAGCTGCACAATAAACTCGCCTAAATCTGTTTCCCAGACGTGCATGCCGGCCGCTTCCAGCACCGGGGCAAGGTGCATCTCCTCGGTGACCATTGACTTCGACTTCACCACGGTCTTTACGCCGCGGCTTACCGCCAAGTCCTTTATATAGGCGCAGGCCTCGTCGCCGTTGGCGGCCCAGAAGACGTGCCCGCCGCGTTCGAGCACCTTCTGCTCAAACTGCAGCAGATATTTATCTAGATTGTTGATGGCCTCGCGCTTGATCTCCTGGCACTTGCGCCGCGCCGCTTCCCAATCTTTAATGCGCGCACGGCCACGATTGTGCGCGGCATCGTAGCTGTCCATGTTTTTGCGGATAATCTCACGATGGACAAGGTCAGCCGACTTTGTGGCTGCGTCGCGCAGGAATTTTTGTGCGGCTGTAAGAGCGGAAGGCGTCTCGCCGGCGGGCGTGGGAGTTGGAGTGGTGGTGCTCATGCGTTTGCCTCGCTCGCCAATATGCTGGCAAGGTGGATCGTCTGCGCGCGATCTTTGCGCCGGCCAAGGATTCCCTGCACATGCATGAGGCAGCTGGGATCAATTGCTGTCACGTACTCCGCGCCTGTCACGGCAACGCTATCGCACTTCGTCTCGCCCATGGCCACGGAGATACTTTCAAACTTGGTGGCAAACGTTCCGCCAAAACCACAGCACTCGTCTGAGCGCAGCATGTCTACTAGTTTGAGACCTTTAACGCCGCGCAAGAGTTGCAATGGTTCATTACGCAGTTTCAACTCTCGTAGCCCATGGCAAGACGCATGGTAAGTAACAGTATGCGGAAACGCAGCGCCCACATCGGTCAGGCCCATTACCTTCACCAGAAATTCTGAAAGTTCAAAGGTACGCTTGCCCAGCGCTACAGCTTCATCGTGCATCGCGCCGGTAGCGATCAGCTCAGGATAGAAGACGCGCACCATGGTGGTGCAAGAGCCAGAGGGACAGACAATCACTTCTGCGTCTTTGAATACGCGCAGAAATCGCTCGGCGCAGGGACGGGCTTCATCCCAGAAGCCAGTGTTGAATGCAGGTTGCCCGCAGCAGGTCTGGTCTGCGGGAAAATCCACTTCACATCCAATGCGCCGCAGCACTTTCACGGTATCCACCGCCACCTGTGGCTGTAACTGATCCACAAAGCACGGCACAAAGAGTGAGATTTTACGGGCCATTTTTTTGCGCGCTGACTTTTTCCCCGCGATCTTAAGGGACTTGCGCGATTTTAGCAGAATAGCGCTTGCAGTTCATGGCAGGTGGAAATCCGAGAAGCGATTTGAGTTGAAGTTTTCGCATCTCACATTGCGAGGAATGACACATGCCAGAATCCAAACCGGTTGAAGAGAAAATACAGAAAGCGATCGATAAGGCCCTATACGCCAATGGCAATCCTGCCGCTCAAAAAGCCAGGAATTTCCTGAACGGCACATGGCTGGGTGAACCACTCCATGTCGTGCTGACGGATGTGCCCATAGGGGCCTGGACCGTAGCCATGGTTTTCGATGCTTTGGAAATGATCAACAATCGCTTTGAGTTTGCCGTGGCCGCGGACACATCGATAGCAATAGGACTGGCCGGTGCGGCAGGCGCGGCAATCACGGGAGTAACGGACTGGTCTGACGTTGATCCTCCAGCCCGTCGGCTTGGACTGATTCATGGGTTGTTGAACATAGGCGCTGCTACGCTATTCGCAACGTCGCTCATCATGCGCAAGAAGAAGGCGCGCAATGAGGGCCGGGGATTTGCCGCTCTAGGTTATGCCTTGATGTCATATTCGGCCCACCTTGGCGGCAAGCTGGTGTACGAACATAGAGTTGGAGTGGACCGCACGGCAGGAGAAACGTTCCCGGAAAACTTCACGGCAGTTTTACCCGAATCCAACTTGCCGGATAATACGCCGACACGAGCGATGTACCAGGGAGTGCCGATTCTGCTTGTACGTCGAGGCGAGCGTCTCTTCGCTATGGCAGAGACTTGCTCGCATTTCAGCGGGCCACTTTCCGAAGGCAAATTAGAAGGCGATAGCATTGTTTGTCCATACCATTCATCCCGTTTTGCGCTGGAGGATGGTCGAGTACTGAACGGACCAGCGGTGCATCCGCAGCCTTGCCTTGAAGTAAGAGCACGTGATGGGCAGATAGAAGTGCGCAAACCACAGGCCAAACAGGGTGGTAACGGGTTTCTGGCTAAACTCGTGCGAACAAGCTAGAGCACATGGATAGGCACAGCTGACTCAATTTATTGCCGTGCTGATTAGTGGTCATTAGAATAAGGATGTTTTGAGGGGATACACATGCCTCCTACGCTTGCCAACGGAAAAATCTGCTATATAGAAATGCCCACCAATGACATTGCGCGTTCCGCCGAGTTCTATAAACGCGTTTTCGGATGGAATATTCGCATGCGCGGCAACGGCAGCACAGCGTTTGACGATACAACCGGCCAGGTAAGCGGGTCGTGGGTGCTCAAGCGCGCTCCGGCGTCCCAACCCGGCCTCCTTATTTATGTGATGGTGGATAGCGTTGCCGCGACAATTGAATTGATCACTGCCAATGGAGGCGAGATCGTGCAGCCCATAGGCGCGGACGCACCGGAGATCACTGCAAGATTCCGCGATCCCGGCGGAAATGTCATCGGACTTTATCAGGAGCCATCCTGAAAATCGGCGCAGATGCGAGCGGACTAAACTGGAAATAAAATAAGGACGCGGGAGTCTAATTCCGCGTCCTCAAGCTTTTCGTACTGATCCTATTCCCTGCTTACGGCAAGTGATCCAGATAACACGCTCCGTTTGTGAGTCGATCGGGCGGCGTGGGTGGCGTCATCCGGGGCGCTGCGTTGAAATCAAAGAACTCTGTCATATCCATCTGCGCGTGATCGCGTACGGTGAGAGCCGGCAGATGGAAGCGAATTTCAATCAGCTTCAACGTGGCCGTGTCGTCAGCGACAGTGTGGGAGATATAGTTCTTTTTAGTAACGGTGAGATCACCACCAGCGGCAATCGGTAGCCGGTGTATTGGAAATTGCAAAACGGAGTTCTCCTTCCTTTATAATCGCCGCTGATGACTTCAGTGGAATTCTTCACCCAGCTTGAGCACGAGTTCAGCGAGGCCATTCAACGTCGTGATCACAAAACGCTGGACGAGCACTTTCTCGACTCCAACTATGCTTTGCGCATCTCGGACGATCCAGCGCGCAAGATTTCCCGCAAGGACTGGCTTGCCACCCTGAATGTCTACCTTGTAAAGAAATGGGAGATCCGGGATTTAGAACTGCGCGATTTTGGAAACGTCGCCATCGCCAGCCTTGTGCTGTTCCAACAGGCTGAGGTAGGAGGCGTAGATCGTTCCGGAGATTTCTTCCTGACGGACGTCTGGGTGCAAAATGCTCCTGACGCCTCCCGGCTCGACGCCGCTAATTGGAAGATCGCGGCGCGTTACTCTTCGCCTGCCCGCCAGCTTCCCAAGCCTGTGATGTCGAAGGGATAAAGTTCCATGCCTTGGCCTGAACCCATTACTTTGCGCGGAGCGCATGCGATCCTGGAGCCGCTCTCGCTCGCCCATCATGACAATCTTGTTGAAGCCGTGCAGGATGGCGAGTTATGGAAGCTCTGGTACACCGTCATCCCTGAACCTTCGCAGATGAAAGCCGAAATCGAGCGACGGCTGGACCGCCAAGCCAAAGGCGGAATGCTTCCCTTTGCGGTGAGAGATACTCGCACGGAAAAAGTTGTGGGCATGACGAGTTACTGGAATGGGGACCAGGCACATCGTCGGGTGGAGATCGGCGGCACATGGTACCGCAAAAGCCTGCAGCGCACACCGCTCAACACAGAGTGCAAGCTGCTTTTGCTCAGGCATGCGTTTGAAACTTTGGATTGCATCTGCGTGGAGCTGCGCACTCACTTCTTCAATCATGCAAGCCGGCGGGCCATCGAACGGTTGGGGGCGAAGCTGGATGGGATATTGCGGAACAATCAGGTCCTGCCGAACGGGACCATCCGCGACTCGTGCGCATACAGCATCATTATCAGCGAATGGCCTCTGGTGAAAATAAATCTTGAGTGGTTGATGAACAGGCCGCGGAATGAAGAATGATGCCGGTAATTCCCTGCCAGCCACAATTGCGCTGCAACTACGTTAGTCGCACATCAAAGTCCTGACAATGCAGGTCATCCGATTGTCCCTCTCGTTGATGAAGTTTGAATTACCGGCGCATCCACCTCGGCCAAAGCTTTTGAATTTCTAATCCTTCTTTAAAGGCTTTCTAACTAAAGAGGTTCACAGTGGTTGTCGCCGACGAATGTCCTTCCGGATCATCTCAAGGGGTAAATCTCTTGCGCACCGCGTTTCGGGTCTGATGAACCTCCTGCCTCAAGCTGACTCCAAAAAACCAGAATAAAGATTTAGAGAGAAAAAGAGGGACGCAATGCACAACCATTCACGTGGTCGCACTCGACTACTGTTCCGCACCTTATTACTGATGATTCTTGGCGGAATGCTGTCGTCAACCGCTCTGGCCCAACGCTCCATCAACGAAGCCGATCGCGTAATCAAACATGGAAACGTGCATCCGCTCGCGCGCGCGGAATTCGACCGCGGCTCCGCCGACCTTAATCTCCCCATGGAGAACATGATTCTCTCACTCTCTCCGCGAGCTTCAGCCAAAGCGGACCTGGATACGCTTCTAGTCGACCTGCAGAACCCCAAGTCACCCAATTTTCATCATTTTCTTACTCCGCAGGAATTTGGTTTGCGCTTTGGCCCCAGCGATCAAGACGTGGCCGACGCGGCCAACTGGCTCAAGAGCCACGGCTTCCGCATTGAGGAAATCGGCAACAGCAAGTTGTGGATCAATTTCAGCGGCAACGTGCAGCAGGTGGAACGCGCGTTCCAGACCAACATTCGCCAGTTTGAAGTGAACGGGCAAATTCATTACGCCAATGCCACTGATCCCAGCATTCCGCGCGCTTTTTCCGGACTGGTAGAGGGAGTGGTGTCACTGCATGATTTTCCGCTCCGTCATGACGCGAACGTGGCGCAGTTGCCAGGAAACGCGAACAATGTTGACGGATCGCATTCCCTGGCGCCCGGCGACTTTGCCACCATCTATAACCTGACCCCGCTCTATAACTCCGGCATTAATGGCACGGGCCAGACGATTGCCATTGTGGGACGCACGGACATCGTGCTGGGCGACGTGCAGTTTTTCCGCAGCACCTTCCTGCTGCCCGCCAAGGACCCGGTCTTTATTCATAACGGAAACGCACCGGGCGACTTGAAAGGCAATGAAGAGCTGGAAGCCGACCTGGACGTGGAATGGTCAGGCGCGGTAGCAAAGAATGCGACGATCAAATTTGTAATTTCCAGATCCACGCGCACCACCGATGGCGTGAGCCTTTCCGCGCAATACATTGTGAACAACAATGTGGCGCCTGTAATGAGCACCAGCTTTGGTCTTTGCGAGCAAAGCCTGGGCGCTACGGGCAACACCTTCTGGAACAACCTATGGACACAGGCAGCTGCGGAAGGAATTACGGCTTTCGTCAGCACGGGTGACACGGGCGCGGCCGGTTGCGATGCCAACACAGCGGCTGTCGGCACAATCCAGGCTGTCAACGGACTGGCTTCCACGCCAAACAACATTGCCGTTGGCGGAACTGAGTTCAATGAAGGCGCGGGAATCTTCTGGGCAGCAGGGAATAACCCGGATCTTTCGTCGGCTTTGGGACCGATTCCGGAAATTGTATGGAATGAAAGCGCGAACGTACCGGGCGGCGTGGGAATCCGTTCCACTGGCGGCGGCGTGAGCACCATTTATGCCAAGCCTGCGTTTCAGACCGGGCCGGGTGTGCCTGCGGACGGCTTCCGCGACATCCCCGACGTTTCACTAAGTGCGGCCGGCCACGATGCTTACCTGATCGTGCAAGGCCATACCAACAACGTGAGTGGGCTGGAAAATGTTTTTGGGACTTCAGCAGCCTCGCCATCTTTCGCCGGCATTATGGCGCTGGTGGTGCAGAAAACCGGAGCGCCGCAGGGCAACGCCAACAACGTGCTTTACTCTATGGCAGCCACCCAGTTTGCCGGAGGCACGGCAGTCTTTAATGACATCACCAGCGGCAACAACAGCGTTCCGGGCGTGGCAGGATTCAGCGCCGCACCGGGCTATGACCAAGCCACCGGCTGGGGATCGGTGAATGCCGCAAACCTGGTGAACTCCTGGAACAACAACAGCCCGGATTTCACTCTTTCCGCGTCGCCGGCATCACAGTCGGTAATTCAGGGCAGCTCGGTAAGCTATTCTGCCATCGTGACGGGACAGAACGGCTACGTTGGCACTGTCAGCTTCACGGTTGGCGGGCTGCCTGCGGGAGCTTCTTTCACGGCTTCTCCCACAAGCATCACCAGCTCGGGAACCACAACAATTGCGATTGCCACGAGCGCCACGACGCCGACGGGAACCTATCCGCTGACGATCACGGGCTCTGACGGAGTGCTGAGCCATACCGCGTCAGTAACGCTGATAGTGAACACCAGCGCCCCGGCTGATTTCACAATTTCAGCCACGCCGTCTTCGCAAACGGTTGCGGCGGGTGTGAACGCAGGGTATCAGGTTAATGTGGGCTCGGTAGCAGGATTCAATGGCCTGGTAAATCTGAGCGTGAGCGTGTCTCCGGTCGTCACTGACGGTCCGGGTGCTTCGATCAGCCCAAGCTCGGTTACCGGTTCAGGATTGTCAGCGCTTACCGTCACCACAGTAAACACCACGCCCGCAGGCACCTACACTTTCACGATCACGGGAACAAGCGGCGGGTTGGTTCATACCACCACGGTTTCTCTGGTGGTGAACGCGCAGGGTACCGGCGATTTCTCGATTTCATCCGCCACGAACACCATCACCGTAAAGCGCGGCCAAAGCGGCTCGCTGCCGGTGACGATTACTGCCCAGGCTGGTTTTACCGGGACCGTGACTTTCAGCGTTTCCGGATTGCCTTCCCTGGTCACAGGAGTATTTGCTCCCACCTCCGTCAACACGTCCGGAACAACAAGCCTGACGCTGACGGTCAACAACCAGCAGAAGCAAGGAACGTTCCCGATTGTGATTACCGGAACCAGTGGAGCGCTGAACCATTCCGTTACTGTAAACTTCACAGTGAACTAGCAGCGACGGACGAATCACCAAAAAGCCACCCAGCAATTGTTGGGTGGCTTTTTCATTTCGGAAGCAATCCGTTCTATTTGGGGCTGAAGTCTTTTTTGCGCATCAGGGCGGCAGGGATTATTTCAGAGTCTCTCCTCACGGTATTGTGGATTTCCACATTCACCGCTTAACTTTGTTTAGTCGTTTCTCCAATCTCGACCTTTAAAAAACGAATAAAGCCCTCTTGTTTTGCTGCAACCGTTTCGCTATATGTTTGAACGGGCTGCGCCCGTGTAATCAGCACGGAACACAGCCCTGACCAAAATCACCTGTACTAGAGGCGACATGGCTAAGATTGAAAGTAAACGCTCTTCCCGCCGCACGCAACCCGCGCGCAAAACCACCAAACAACGCCAACGACGGATTCCCGCTCTTCCCAAACCCATTATCACCAGGCGCGGTAAGACCACTACCCGCCGTTATAACGGACGCCGCTTTCATCGCTTTGAAGAAGCGCAGGGCAAACCACTGGACTATATTGAATTCTTTACCGCCGGTGAGTATCACTCCATTGCCGTTTGCTTTCAGGATAAAACCGTTATGCATTTCGTCATTGAGCCCGGCTTCACGGTTGAACCCGAATACTCTGACTGGAAGACAGGCAACTGGCGTCGCATCAAGCGATGGCCGCTCATCCGCAGCCAGTCCCGCAATCCCTGATTACGGTTCGGGCAGATGGCCCACGCATTTCCAATTTTTCTTTAACTCGCCACATCGTGGACGCCCCATCCTTCGCCGTGTTGCGAAGGGTGGGATTCAATCCTGCCAACACAACGACATGCTGTTCCGAGGGGCCGAACCTTTATCGCTGTCATCATCTTGCGCAACACATCTGTGAGGCCCGAGGAATCGGCCCCGCTGCTCTCAAGGCTAAACCGTTTCGGTGTAATGTAGACCGTCACGGGGTGGAGTAGATCTGAAGGCTGCTCTCCCCTCTGAGGGGTGCGACTATTCTTAGGTTGGCTCTCCTTTGTAGTTAAGTTGTTGGCTTTCTCCGTGTCTCCGTGGTAGGTTTTCCATCTGCGCAATCTGCGGCAAAAAGTGGTTTTCTGCTATATTGCATAGCTTCAAAAGGACTCTAATAGGTTGCAAGAGATTACGATCCACAACCAGCTCATATGAAGCGCATATTGTCCATCTCATACGACCAGGCTTTATTGCAGACCAGAGAGTTGATGCTCTCGCGTGAAGGGTTTGAAGTTCACTCAGCAGTGGGCTTTTCTGCTGCCCGTCACGCCTGTGAGAATGGGAAATTCGATCTGGTGATCATGGGGCACTCCATCCCGGCGGAAGATAAAACCGCCATAATTGAGCAATTGAGAGCTGTGTGTAATACGCCTATCCTGGCCCTGCGCAGGCCAAATGAATCACCCCTCAAAGCTGCCGAATATGACTTTGATTCGTGGGACCCTCAGCAGTTCCTCAGCTACATCAGGCAAATCATGAATCACTGACCGCAATCGGCAAGCTCACATTGCCGATGGCAACGCCCACGGATCGTCTGGCTCACTGACTTTTCACTGGAACTTTAATTTATACGTCTGAGGTATATTTCCGGTCGCGATTTCGCCTCTACTGTTTGAAGGTTTCATCCTAAATCCGCACATAAGGCCACAAGTCCCGGAAGGCTTCTGGCCAGCACCCCTCAAAAGGCCAGAGACATAATTGCTCTGGTCCTTTTTATTTTTTGGTTTCCTATAGATGTTGGGGGGCAGGCGGCTGATGCTCTTCCTTCCCCCTTCCAGCTTTGGCAGGTAGTCATTGCGCCACAGAGACGCGAGGCGTCTTGCAGCAATAAACTATTTTTGTTCGCTGTACGGGCCAGTTTTAACCATTAGATGGGTGCTTGTGGCGCCTTTTCTTTTGCGCGGCTCAGGCTTTCTCAGCCCCAGCGCCAAGTCTGCCAGCTCAAGGAATCTGGCAGCATTCGGGACTCCGCCGGCCCGATTTTCCCAGGCTCGCTCGCCCGTCGGCCCTTTCAGCAGAGACTTTGGCGAGACCCAGAGTCCATTTGCAGAATCGTCTGTTTCGGTTATCCTCTTTTTTCTGCCCATACAAAAGGGCATCTTACCATTCTGAACTACCGGGTCAAAATAGTTTTTCCGCAGGCCGTAAACCTGCATCTCATTAATTCGGGGGAGTTTGTGTACCAAATGCCTGACCGCCAAACCGCTGAAGTGCAGGTGCACCCTGCGCCTCATCACTGCCACAATGTCAAGTTCTATGAGCATGATCTGGAGCTGATTGAGACTCTGGGAAGTCATATTGGTAACGCCCTGGAATGCGGCGATACTGCCATCGTAATCGCAACCAAGGCCCATCGCGATGCATTGGCTGAAGAGCTTCGGCTGCGCAAAATAGACGCTTCCGCTGCCGTCGATGCAGGTCGTTTTATTCAACTGGACGCGGCCGAGACTCTGGCACAATTCATGGCGGGCGATGAACCGGACAAAGAAAAATTTGAGGATTGCATCGGCTCTGTTCTGACCCAGGCGGCTGCCCACGCCATGCCGGGCCGCAGAGTGGTCGCTTTTGGCGAGATGGTGGTTCTTTTATGGCAGGCAGGCAAGCGGGATGCAACTCTTCGCCTGGAAGAACTCTGGAATGGAATCGCGGAGCGGCATACTTTTGAGCTTTTATGCGCATACCCCATCAGCGTTTTTGATCGTCTTGAGCACCGCCAGCTCTTTTTTGGCATCTGCGGTGAGCACACGGATGTAAATCCAACAGAAGGCTATCCCACAACCAGAAGCGAGCAGCAGCGCCGCCGTAGCGCCGCCCGGCTCCAGCAGAAAGCCAGGGCGCTGGAAGCCGAGATCCGAATCGGCAAAGAACGCCTCCGGTTATTGCAGCAAGCCACCCAAGCGGGCACCTGGGAACTGGATATTGAGAGTGATGTATTCTCCTTCTCCTCTGCCGCCGCAAAGCTGCTGGGGTTCCCTTATTCCAGCCGGGTGCGCCTTGGCGAGTTGATGGACCTGATGTATTACTCTGGCGACCGCGAAGCTGTCTCTGCCAATCTGCAAACCGCGCAACGTCACCGCAAAGATTTTAAAGTGGCTTTCCGCGTGAGCCGGGGCGATGACACTCGCATCATCCTCATGCAGGGTAAGACGTTTTACAATGGCGGCGCGCCACTCATGCTGGGCGTGCTGTCGGATGGAACCCCTGCCATGGAATACGCCCCTGCTGCTGCCATGGCCTCATAATTCTTCATCCAAAGCAGCGCCGTTTCCACAAAAGCAACGTAGGCCAGCCTGCCAAGCATCTATGTTGATGGTTTATGCCGCCCTCAGCATCACTCATGGTTGAACAGGAACATCCTCGGTTCTGGCGAATTAAGTCCCCCGGAAGCAACAAGGTTACTGAATCATATTGCCTGGGTTGCTCTGCCTTCGTAGGCGCCAGCCAATCGGCTGTGAATCTGAAGGTGGTAGAGTTACTTCACTGGGCCCGCTGCAAGCAAAAGCCAAACGCCGGATCGCCAGAAACCCGCATCTCATAATTCATGCATCGTAACCGGCGCAACTGGAAACGCCTGCCTGGGAAGAAGACTGCCTGATGGCGTTGCACGGTCACAATCGCGGGAACACAAAGCCCTCAATTGCCCTGCTTATTATCGACGTGATCAATGACATGGAATTCGAAGAGGGTAAGCAGCTCTTCAAGCAGGCTTTGCCGATGGCTAAAAAAATCGCCGCGTTGAAAAGCCGCGCCGCTTCCGCCCAAATTCCCATCATTTACGTGAATGACAACTTTGGCCATTGGCGCTCAGACTTGAAGAAGCAAATATCTCATTGCTTAGTGGATGGCGTACGAGGAGAGCCCATTGCGCGTCTGCTGGTGCCCGATCATTCTGATTATTTTGTGCTGAAGCCCAAGTCATCGGCGTTTTTTGGAACAACGCTCCACACATTACTGCAATACCTTAGCGTGCGGACTCTGGTGTTAACGGGCGTTGCAGCCGACGTTTGCATCCTCTTTACCGCGCACGACGCTCATCTGCGCGACTACGAAATTATTGTTCCTTCCGACTGCGTGGCTTCCAACACCTCGCAAGAAACGCGCATGGCGCTGGCCAATATGAAGAAAGCTGCGCATGCCGTAATTTGCAAATCAGCCACCATTAATTTTAAAGATCCCAAACGGCGCTCTGGCAATTCCCGACCTGCCAGAACCAGCGCTCATAACTTGACGAAGAAAAGCGCATGAACGCTTTGACCAACTCGGATATTGCGGAACTTCTGGCCACTGCTGCCGAGTCGGCCAAGCAGCCATTGCAAAAGGCGCTCCGACGGGCATCGCGCAAGGCCTTCCTCTGGCCGGAAGAAGCGTCGCAAATAATCGAGGAAGGCCGATCTTCTAAAGAACGATCGTTGGAAGAACTTGCCGGTATCGGTCCGTCTCTCAATAAAATTATTCGTCGCTGGATTGAGGATCCCCCGGATGTGCCTAAGCCGCCGGAAATCCGCGCCGGGTTTCTTACTGCTGTCCGAGCGCGGCAGATCCTTGAAGCTAAGCCTGATTGGCTGCAAGGCGTGAAGGGCGATTTGCAGATGCACACGCTTTGGAGTGACGGAACGGCGTCAATTGAGGAAATGGCGCAGGCCGCCGTTGCGCGCGGATATGAATACATCGCAATCACAGACCACGCTAAAGGACTTAAGATTGCCGGTGGCATCGATGAAAGCCAGTTAGAAACGCAAGCGGAAGAGATCGCACAGGTCAATGCTGCCATCGCTTCCACGGCAAAGCCTTTTCGGGTGTTGCGCTCGATTGAACTTAACCTGAATCCTGCAGGCGCTGGCGACATGGAGCCCGCTGCACTTTCCCGGCTGGACGTGGTGCTGGGCTGCTTCCACTCTGCGCTCAGGAAAAAAGAAGATCAAACGGAACGATACCTCGCGGCGTTACGGAATCCGACTTTGCACATCCTGGGCCACCCACGGGGCCGTATCTATAATTTCCGCCTCGGACTGACGGCAGATTGGCGGCGTGTCTTCGACCTGGCGGCAGAACTAGATAAAGCCGTCGAGATCGACTCTTATCCTGACCGCCAGGACTTAAGCGCTGATCTGATCAAACTCGCCGCCAAGGCGGGCTGCCGAATTTCCATTGGCACTGATTCACACGGACCATCGCAACTCCGCTTTATGGAATTTGGATTGGCCGCCGCATTGTCCGCTGGGGTGAAGCGCGAGCGCATTCTGAACTTCATGTCCGTTGAAGAGTTGCTGAGTTGGGTCGCCGGCTTACGCGAGCGCTCAACTCACAAGCCTGCCGCCTAGTTGCAGGTCAGCGAAGCGTGCCCGGTAAACATCTCACCGCCTACTTGAGTGGCTGTAATCGTCACAGGCGTTGTGACTGCGGCGGTGCAGGTGGCCGTGACCTGCGTTCCCTGCGTAGCCGAGAGATGCACTGAGGGATCGCTGACTGTCCAATTCGAGTTCACCAGAGCTGCTGTGATGGCCACACATCCGGGCTGGACCTTGAACTGAAACGATGCGCTGAACACCTGGGCATTCGCGGGTGGAGCGGCGGTATGGTCCACAGTGGCTGCTGTTGGGCCCACATTCAAGCCCACCGGCCCGCAATTGGGAGAGCCGCCACAACCTGCCAGCGCAGCGCATAACACAAGTGATGAAAACTTTTTCAACGGCAGCATCTCGGGTCCTCCTTGCAGCGTTTTAGCGAGTCTCCGCCTTCCCTACCTCATCTTTAACTTACCATCCTGAGATGCCCAATCCTTTGCTGCTGTTGCGAAGCGTGGGAATCCATACTGTTCGTCGGCCCCTTACTGATTCCCTGTTGGGGGACTTAGGATGCCACATCAACGATTCGCACGTAACAGAAACATGACTTAGACGTTTTGTCCGATGTGAACATTGTGAAGCGAGGGACCGCAAAGTCGCATCCTAAAGTTCTGGACAAACAAATCGAACCGAAAAAATTCTCGAAAATTACCCAATTTTTTCAGCGCCAGGTCGCCACGCAAAACCGCGAATCGCAGCCTTTCAAATAGCGCTAAATGCAAGAAATCATATGCTAATATGGCCCAATCGATCACCAGTTTTTGCCAGTCGTAATCCATTTCAATCGAGGTTATTTGCTCACAATGATTCGTCATTTGCAGTTCGTGTGCGTTCTCGCTGTCGCGCCCCTTTTGGCACAGTCGCAAGCCCAGCCGCAGCAACAAGCCACGCCGGCCGCTCAAGGCTCGCAACCATCCGCGGCTATCACAAACAAGCCGCAGCCTGTCCAGCCGCCAGCGCCTGTTGCTCCGGATGCGCCCGTGCTTACGGTGCATGGCGTCTGTCCTGCCGGGCAGACTGCGCCGGCGGACAAACCAGACGCATGCACGATGGTGCTGACGCGCGCGCAGTTTGAAGCGCTGGTCGCATCGCTCAACGTGAACAATACCAATTTTCCGCCCCCCGCGCTCAGAGGCTTTGCCACCGACTACGGCAACATATTGGCCTTGGCCAGCGCAGGCGAAAAAGCCGGCGTGGACAAGGACCCGCGCTTTGCGGACTTGATGAAGATCACACGCGCTCGCGTGCTCGCGGAATCCTATCGCCGGTCTCTGCACGAAAAATACGCCAACCCATCGGACGACGAGATTGCGGCGTACTACAAGCAGCACGTGGATAAGTTTGGGCAGACGAAGATCGACCGCATACACGTTCCTAAAGTTGATCCCACACGCCCGCAGGACCGCCGTCCCGAATTTGAAAAGAAGGCCAAACAACTTGCCAGTGACATTCGGGAGCGCGCCGCCAGAGGTGAAGACGTAACCTCGTTGCAGGTTGAGGTCTATAACACACTCGGAATTAAAACTCAGCCACCGCAAACTGAGTTGAGCACCAGCCCAAAGCCAACGTTCCCCGCGAATGTAGAGCAGGATATCAATGCGCTGAAGGCGGGCGAAGTCACCCAGGTGGAAGTTGAACCTTCCGGATTCAACATATATAAGGTGCGCAGCCGGAACACCATGCCGATAGAACAGGCCCGGGCGCAGATTGTCCGCGAGATTTCCCAGAAGAATATTGATGACGCGCTAAAAGCCGCCACCAGCAGCGTGCATTCTGATCTCAATGAGCAGTATTTCAGCTTGCAGCACGCTGCCCCGCCGCAGAGGATTCAGCCGCGCGCATTGCCGCCGGGCGCTGCGAAACCTGCGCCTCCAAAGTAAAAGTCTACCCGCGGAGTAACAAAAAATGCGGGCCCATGTTGCGGCCCGCTAAACCCTCGACTGTCTTTGCTGGTGGAGGCTTGCCTGGATCAATTCAGGCAAGCCCCGCTCAGCTGTTCTACTGCCCCACAATTTTTACCGTGAATGACTCGTTCCCCGGCTTCGCCTCGATTCCGTCAAATGAGACTGTACCGGCGCTGTTGAAAGTTCCAACAGCATTGATGATCACATTGACCGTGACCGTAATGGTGCCGGCATTTGCCAGAGTCGGCGCAACGCAAGTCACCGTGCCGCCCAGCGAGTTGACGGGCGGTGTGGTGCAAGTTCCCAGAGTGGTAGTTGCTGAAGTGAACCGCATCCCACTGGGTAGGACCTGCCGGAACGTCGTGTTGGGTGCGTCCACACCTTTGTTGCTGATCGTCCACGTGTAGGCGTTGGTTGAATTGACTTTGCCGCTACCATGCGCCGCTTTGCCGGTGATCGCAAGATCGGTTGTAACCCCGGTGTTTGAAGGCGGAGGCGGAGGTTCGGCGGTTGTCACGCTGGCGCTGCTGCTTACCAATGCAGTGCCCGCGGTGTCAGTTCCGCTCACGGTGGCGGAGTTGGTGATGGTCTGATTTTGCATCTGCACGAGCACGTTGATCCGCGCCACGGCCCCTGGAGGCAGCGCACCCACGCTGCAAGACATGGTAGTTACACCCGCGCCTCCGCTGGTGCATGATATTGGTCCGTTTGCCGAAACAATATTCACCAGCGGCTGTATCGTTGCCGTGCCCGATACGCTGTTTGCCACCGCGCCAGCCTGAGAATAAGTAAAGCTGGTGTTGGAGGGAACAGTAGCAATCGGGAACGTGCCATTGAAGGATGGATCAGCCACACCGGCAATGGTCACCGTTTGGCCAAAGGCAAATGCCCGGGGCGCGGTTAGAGTGATCGTTACTTTTCCATTGGCATCGCGTGAAGCGCTGGCAATGCTTGCCGGAACCGTGTTGACCGTATCCACAACCGTAATGTTTGAGGCGGGGAAGGGCGATGTGTTTGTGACTGTGATGTTGTAAGTCAGCTGTGTCGGCGTGGAGACTACTGAAGTCGGACCTGACATTGCGATCGTTACTGTCGGCAGGTTTGCCGCCGAAGGAATTACCGCATTTGAAAGGTTCGATGCAGCACCAAAGCCAGCGATGTTGGTTGCCTGCACCGTGAAGGTGTAAGTGTGTCCATTGGTCAAACCGCCAACCACGGCGCTGTCAGTGTTAGAGCCAAAGGCCGGCGGTGGAACAGTCACAAAGATTGCTGTGCCAATTCCATTGTCCAACACATTGACGGTGTAGCTGGTGATCGGCGAGCCGCCATTGCTTGAAGAAACCGTCCAGGTCACGAAGGCTTGCGTGTCTCCTGCAACTGCAGTCGCGCCCGTAGGTGCGCTGGGAACGCCGATACCTGGAGGTGTGATGGTATTGCTCTGAGCGGAAAACGCGCTCGTGCCGTTGGCGTTGGTAGCCGAAACTTCAAAAGCGTAAGAAACGCCATTCGTCAGTCCGGGAATCACAAGCGATGTAGGCGGATAGATGGAGCCGGGCGCTGGATTGACCACGATATCAGCCAAAGGCGCGCCGACAGAGATGAAGCTGTTGCGCACGGTGTAGCTGGTCACAGGCTGCGCGGCCTGTGCCGGACTCCAACTCACAGTTGCTTGCGAGTTGCCGGCCACAGCCACCACATCGAGTGGAGTTCCGGGAGCCGCAGGAGCCGCCGGCGTCATTGTGGTCCGCCACCAGCGGGCCTGGCCCAATATTGGCGGTACTACGATCGGGGCTGGATCTTCAGCCCAGTAAACCACAAGGTTGGCCGGATCTGTCCCATCCACAGCCATTGCGGTCACCGCCGCAAGCGCCGGATTCGGGGCCGGTGCGATTCCAGCCTCGTTTACGTAAGTTACAGTAAGGGTCTGGCCCGCGGGTCCTGCAGAAGCATTGCCTACCCATGCCACCTGGCTTCCCGTGCCAAAATAGAGGTTGTTGCCATTGGTCGCTGGGTAGAACTGGTCGCCGGATATAGCCAGCGCAACGCCTACTGCCGGAAGTGCTGAAGTCACAGTGCCATTCGCGGTGCTGCATGCCGTTCTGGGAGGAACCAGGCAGGTGGTATCGGCATTAGCGATGACATAAGGAGCAACGCCATCGGCGCCCCACAAATCATGACCTATCCAGGCCAAACCAATGCTCAGGGTGTTGTCCGGGGTTGTGCCCACTACTTGAACAAACTGTGCGCATGAGCTGAAACCGTCGGTGACGGCAGTTCCTGGGCTGGTAAAGCGGATAATCTCACCGCTGTCTGCCATTGCCACCCACAGATCGCCCAAAGGACTCAGGGCTGCCGCGCTGGGCTGTACACCGGTTCCCGGCATGGGGCAGCCAGTGCCACCTGTGAAACTGCCTTTTCTGCCAGAGGCGCCGCCTGCCAGCGTAAAGGTGCTGTTAAAGTCCAGGAGCCCGTGACCGGCGTCACCAGAAGGATCAAAACCAAGCCGGATGATGCCCTGAGAGGCGGAGGAATTATCAGCGAAATAGAGGAGCTTTCTTCCTGGGTCATAGGCAAATTGGCCGCCCAGAGGAACGGCGAGTCCGCCAGCCCTGACCTTGAACGTGCAGGTCGTAGCATTCATGTTCCATGGGCCGGGAGCATCCAACTCAGGATCCATGCGGCATATGCTTGAGAAGGTATCCGCCACCCATAGATGGCGAACGGGTTGCCCGGTGAACGCGCTGATCGCAGTGCCTTGTATGATGATGCCACCCAGCGGTCCGGTGTTACGGCCTTCCGGTCCGGGACCGGAGAATAGGATGGTGTCGGTTGTGGGATTGACTGGTGTTTGAGCGCTTGCTGCCGTCGCGCCGAAAAGAACAATCATGAGGCAGAGCCAGATGATCGGGAGAGAATACTGCGCACCTGAGCGCTGTGCGTCTTTAGTCGAGGGGGATGTCATTTTGTACCTTCCTGTTTTTATTTGTTCTTTGTTTCATCTCTTTTGCCCCTGGAAGTTTTGGCTAAGAGTGAGGAAAAAAAGCCGGGCCAATCAGGCCCGGCCTGCCCAACAGTAGGGCGTGAAGTTTGATTTAGGAGAAAAAAATTCGCTTCTATTTTCTGGGTCCTCCTCTTGAGGCCACAGGCGAAATGTCGCCGACCTCAATGTTCTTCACGTAAAAGTGACACTGGTTACAAGCTCACCCGTGTCCGGGAGAAAGCTGCATCAGTGCAGAGCTCTCCTGGAAACGGCGGGCATCAGTCATGGATCATTCAGGAAACAATTGCTGCGCTTCCCAAATGAAACGATTCAAATATTGGTATGCGATTTTTTGTCGTAGCAGCAAGGGCTGCTTTGTCCCAGATCAGAACATTCCGGATCCAGTTAGTATCTGGTCCTGGTTCTGTGGCTTTCCCTTTATCGAGCCAGAGACAAGCCTTCGCCGGAATTAGCTACGGACAAAAAGATAGATGGAGAGAGAATTAGCGCCTGAGCGGAACAACAAGCTGCGGAGATCCCTTGTCTAGAGTCGGAAGTGACAAGGAATTTACGGATGCCAACAACTCAACCGACGCTGGCTGAGCGTCACGAACGTGGTGGGCAACCGTATTCGATCGCGGACTTGAAACCTGAATACCCTTCTTGCTGGGAACAACACCGTTGAACTCAACCGTCACTGGAGGCGTACTCTCGTCGCCGTCCGCATCGTAGGAAAAGCACACCATACCTGCCATGCCTGAAAGCAACAGCATCATGCCAAGTACGGCGCCACGAAGATATCTGGTGAGAAGCGGTTTCATAATCCTGTTTACACCACCGCCAGAGCGGACTCTGGCGATGTCCAAAGTGTGCTCAATTGGCATTAAAAAGCCCTTAATGCAAGATTAGAATTTCTAATGATTTTGGGACGCAGCTTGGGTTGCGATTACGCCGTTATGACCTCTTGCCCCCAGCGCATACCCGAATTCCTATATCCCAGTTGGACTGGCAAAATCCGTGAAAATGTTACTATTCAGTGACAGCTTTCATTGAATCCAACCGAAAAATGTTTAGCAATATTCCGGATTGGCGGCAGCATCGCTTACCTCACAAGAGCAAATGGTCTTCAATAACATTTACGGTATTGTGCGGCTTCTTGGTTGTGGTCAGCGATCCAACAGATTTTTTCTGCCCGGCTGCACATGCACAGACTGGTTCGTCGGCACCTGTAATCGTTCAGCCAGGTGCGCCCGGTAAGCCCAGCAAGAGGTTGCCTGCATCCGCAACGGCAAAGCTGCCGCCGCGCTCGCAAGCGGAAATAGAGTTCATGCAAGGCATGATCATGCACCACGCGCAAGCGGTGGAGATGACGGCGCTGATTCCTTCGCATACGGAAAACAAGGAGCTGCGATCATTGAGCGCGCGCATCAGCAGCTCACAGTCCGACGAGATCAAATTTATGAAACGCTGGCTTGCAGCCCGTGGAGAACCAATTTCCATGGCGATGCCGGGAATGGAGGAGATGGATACTTCAGGCCATCCGATGGCGCTTATGCCCGGCATGTTAACACCCGAGCAGATGGAAGCGCTACCGAAGGCGAAAGGCGACGAGTTCGACCGTTTATTCTTGACAGGAATGATTCAGCACCACAATGGTGCGTTGACTATGGTGAAAGATCTGTTCAATACCGCAGGCACGGGCCAGGATGCCGAGCTGTTCAACTTTGCGACCGATGTGGATAGCGGCCAACGGGCCGAAATAAGGATCATGCAAGGCATGTTGGAGAAGAAAACTTCAGAGGAGAAACAATGAACCGAGTGCCCAGTATTGCTTTTTGCGTGGTTGTGGCCACGATGATTTTATTTCCGGGTGTGAACCGGCTAAGGGCGCAAGAGCCAACGCCATCGGCCACGCCGACGACCCAACCGCCCGCACCTACGCCCGCCGCACAGGAACCCGATGAAGAAGATAAGAATCCGTTTGCACCGGAGCCCGCGCCTCAACTACAACCCGGCATGAGGGGTTCGGATACAAACGATCCGCGCGCAAAGCTAGCCCCGGGGTTCTATAACGCAGGTGAAGCGGCAATGGGGATTAAACACCTTCAGCTTGTCAAAAAGCCTGCCGCGTTTCAACTTGGGACTAATAATCCCAACGATCCAAAGGTGCAGAAAATGCTGGAGCAGCTCGACTCGCCGAATCTAACGAAGATACCGGCCCCACTGCGCTTGGTAATCGCGCAGCTTGCTTTCGCAAATTCGGATCTTGCGTTCCAGGGCAACCACCTCTTTCAGGGAAATTTTTATGGCGTGAACATCTTTGATATTTCCAATCCAGCGCATTCCAAGCTGCTCACTTCGCTGGTGTGTCCTGGTGGTCAGGGTGATGTGTCGGTTTATAAAAACCTGCTTTTCATGTCAGTCGAACAGCCCAATGGACGCCTGGATTGCGGCACTCAGGGCTTTCCGGCGGAACCTCCCCCGACTCCAGAAGAGAAAAAAGATAAGAAGCCCCGCCCACCGGCTGCACAAAAAGATCGTTTCCGCGGCGTGAGAATCTTTGATATTTCCGACATCAGGAATCCTAAACAAGTCGCGGCGGTACAGACATGCCGCGGATCGCACACGCATACTTTGGTGGTTGATCCTAACGATAAAGACAATGTTTATATCTACGTGTCAGGCACTTCATTTGTGCGTCAACCGGAAGAGTTGGCAGGATGCTCAGATGTTGAAGGGCCATCAAAAGATCCGAATACAGCTCTGTTTCGCATTGAAGTGATCAAGGTTCCAGTGGCTTCGCCCCAACAGGCGAAAATAGTATCTAATCCCCGGGTATTCATGGATGCACGTACCGGTGCAATGAACGGTCTGAATAACGGCGGAACCCATGGCAAGAAGGGTCCAGAGAAGCCGAAGGACACAAACCAATGCCATGACATCACGGTCTATTCCGCCATTGGATTGGCGGCGGGCGCGTGCTCTGGAAATGGAATTTTGCTCGACATCAAAGACCCTGTAAATCCCAAGCGTGTGGATGCAGTGAACGATCCGAATTATTCATATTGGCACTCAGCTTCGTTTTCGAATGATGGAACCAAAGTCGTGTTTACTGACGAGTGGGGCGGCGGCCTGGGGGCGCGGTGCCGTCCGAACGATCCAAACGTGTGGGGCGCGGACGCAATCTTTGGGTTGAAGAATGACAAACTTACTTTCGAGAGCTATTACAAGATGCCTGCTGCGCAGACTGACACGGAAAACTGCGTGGCGCACAACGGCTCGCTAATTCCAGTCCCCGGCCGTGATATTGAAGTGCAAGCCTGGTACCAGGGCGGCGTCTCCATTATGGACTTTACTGATGCGGCGCATCCGTTTGAAATTGCCTACTTTGACCGCGGGCCGATTGATCCGAAAACGCTGGTGCTGGGCGGCGATTGGTCAGCATATTGGTACAACGGCTACATTTACGCATCTGAAATTGCGCGCGGCCTAGACGTTTTTGAACTGACACCGACGAAATTTTTGACGCAGAATGAAATCGATGCGGCGAAGACAGTTCGAGCCACTGAGCTGAATGTGCAGAACCAGCAAAAAATCGAGTGGCCGGCAAAATTAGTCGTCGCGAAGGCCTACGTGGACCAATTGTCGCGGTCACAAGTCTTGCCGTCAGACAAAATCGCAACTCTGCAAAAAGCAATTCAAAGCGCTGAGAGTTCACACATGAGCAAAGATGCGCTGGCAAAGCTGAAGGACATGGCGCCATCATTGGCTAGCGACGCCGGCTCGGCAAAAAACCAATCAGATGCGGCACGGCTCAAGGCATTGGCTGAGATTCTGGCGCATCCCTCGGCATAGCAGTTCTGCTGTAATTTAAGGTTGTTGCGATTAGTGGGACGCTGAGGGGCTAAGCCTGTAAGCGTCCCATTTTTTTGGGTTTGGGAGCTGCCATAGCATCTCTGTGACTAACCAGCTCAGCAATGGCTCCGTCGCTTAGAGAAGCAGCCCTCAGTTCCTTCGTGACCAATGCAAGCCTGCAAAGATCCAGAAGCATCCGAGACCATTCCAACGACTTGTCTTTATTCAAGTAAAGGCAATTGTGCCCCATAGGGTCCCCTCGCCGTCGGCAAGCTCAGGGTCGGGATTTGAGAAAAAAGGCCTAATTGTCAGTTTCAACCTGAGCTCAGCCGCAGTGTAAAATAAAAAGTTACTCTCAGGGAGCAGTTCTGACCTCTTCCACGTATAACGCCGCTCATCATCGCTTTACCGTGCTTGTTGCTGCTTTGGCCTTTCTGCTGATCGTTGCGGGCGGGTTGGTAACCAGCAACAATGCTGGTCTGGCCGTCCCTGACTGGCCGACGAGTTTCGGGCATCTGTTCAAGATTCCCAAGATGATTGGCGGGGTAAAGTTTGAGCACACGCACCGGATGATCGCCGAATTTGTCGGTCTGCTGACTATTATTGTGGCAATATGGACCTGGCGCGTGGACAAGCGCCGCTGGATGCGCGGCCTGACAATCGGGGCCGTGGCGGGCGTCATTTTCCAGGGAGTCCTGGGCGGCCTGACGGTCCTGAATTTTCTGCCGCCTGCAATCTCCACTGTCCACGCGACGGTGGGGCAGACAATGTTCTGCATGCTGGCGGTAATAGCTGTCTTTACGAGCCGCAGTTGGCTGGATGAGCCGGTAGAAAAAATCAGCCGCAAAGATGCCAGGCCTCTGCTGCGGCATTGCTGGATGCTGATCGGCTTTCTCTATCTCCAACTCATTTCGGGCGCTGCTTTCCGCCATGTGTGGACCAAGTGGGGGCCCATGGGATCGGACCACTGGCCGACGCACAAAATAGTTCATGCGTTACTTTATCCTCACATTCTTAATGCATTGCTGGTCACGGTCTTGCTGCTTTACGTGAGCTTGCGGACGCTGACCAAACACGGAAACATTTCACATTTGCGACGGCCTGCGTTATGGCTGCTGCTGCTCTTGATTGGACAGCTTATTTTGGGCGTGAGTGCTTATGTGGTGCGGGTGATTCAGGGCGTGAATGAAGCGCAGCCAACTATGACTCTTGTATCGGTAACGGTGGCGCATTTGGCCGTAGGCGCGCTGATTCTGGCTTTGACTATGGTACTGACAATTCAGGCATATCGGCACACGGGAGACCCAGCAATGGTTATTCCTTTTGACCGCCAGCGTGAGGTGGTCACGGCATGAGCAGCCTTCCACAGAGCCTGGAACCTGAGACATCGGTCACAACCGCGGCTTCCGCTGCTCCTGTGATGCTCAAGAAGAACTCCCTGCTTGGCGACTACTTCCAGCTATTCAAGGTCCGCGTGACCTCGCTGGTAGTGATGACAGCGTGGGCTGGCTTTTATATGGGCGCTGCCAAAAGCGGAGTTTCGTCGCTGACATGGACGTTACTTAACGCACTGGTTGGAATTGGCGTGACATGCGCGGGCTCAGCGGCATTGAATGAAGTGCTGGAACACAAGATTGACGCGTTGATGCGGCGCACCCGCAATCGTCCTCTACCTGCGGGCAGAATGAGCCTGGCAACAGGATTGACCGCCGGCGCACTGGCAACCGTACTAGGGCCGATTTATCTTTCAGTAACAACAAATATTCTCACTGGCGTCTTGGCCTTCGGCACCGCTGTGACCTATCTGGCGTTTTATACTCCGCTGAAGCGCATCTCACCGATCTCAACTTTTATCGGCGCTTTCCCCGGCGCGATGCCGCCACTGCTCGGCTGGACTGCCGTACGCGGCAAGCTGGAAATTGAAGGAGTCCTGCTGTTCCTGATAGTTTTCTTCTGGCAGTTCCCGCATTTCCAGGCAATCGCGTGGATGTACCGCGCGGATTACGAAGCCGCCGGCATCAAGATGCTTCCCGTGGTCGATAAAGCCGGGCACAGCGTGATCCGCCAGATGTTTACCTATTGCTCAACGCTCATTTCCGTGAGCCTGGTTCCAACCCTGCTGCGGATGACCGGCAAGATTTATCTCTTCGGTGCGCTGGTGCTGGGATTGGGATTTCTGTGGTTTGTTTTCCGACTGGCGCGTACCAAGCTCCCCACCACGTCACCCGACTCCAGACTCTTTGCCCGCCAGCTGCTGCAAGCCAGCGTGATTTATTTGCCGCTGCTTTTTGCTCTGATGATGCTGAACGTAGTGCATTCTTAAGCAGTCGCAGTCAGCATAAACACATGACTGATTACAGCCTCTTCCCCGCCCTGAATGCCACGCTGAACGGCGCCAGCGCAATCTTGATCACAACCGGGCACGCGCTGATCTCACGCCAACAGGTCAAGCTGCACCGCGCGTGCATGATTGCCGCCTTTGCCACGTCGAGCGTCTTTCTGGTTAGCTATCTTTATTACCACGCCCATGTGGGTTCCGTGCATTTCCCCGGTCAGGGATGGGTTAGGCCGGTTTATTTCACTATCCTGATTTCGCACACCATTCTGGCTGCGACCGTGGTGCCGCTGGTAGTTCTGTCGCTAACGTATGGATTGAAGTCGCGCTTTGATCGCCATCGCAGAATCTCCCGATGGACGTTTCCCGTATGGCTCTATGTCTCCGTGACAGGCGTAATTGTTTACGTGATGCTTTACCAGATTTATGGTGGGCATGCGTGAGCCGTCACTTATCGACGGGATGTAAATTAGAGTGATTACCGTTTTGCGGCCAACAATGAGTTGATCCCGATCTTGTAACCGTAGAAGTCGCCAATCTGCTTGAGATTGTCAATCACTCGCTGGTCATAATGGCGTTTCAACTCTTCGGTCAAAATGTTGTGCTCTGCGTTCGGGTCCTTCGCCAAATCAAAAAGATAACTGCGCGACGGTGCAGCATAGGTCACATACATGTACCGGCCTTTATCAAGGATCCCGTAGATGGCCGTCATATCGGAAGCAAGAAACAATTCGTCGCGCTGGTAGCGGTTGAGTTCCTCTTTTGTTTCGGCAAACAACGGCTGCCCCAGCATGGGATCCTGCTTGATAGGCCGGTGGCCCAGCAGATAATAAAGCGATGGCGTGATGTCAGTCAGCGTGGAGATGCGATCCGGATCGTACGTGATCTTGCCGCGCATCGATTTTGGCAGATGCACAATTAAGGGCACGTGCATCACTTCCGGATAAATAAGGTAAGAGTGTGCGCGGCGGCCAAGCTCTCCTGTTGCATCACCGTGATCGGATGTAAGAACGATGATGCTGTCATCGTAAAGGCCGTGTGATTTTAAATAAGAGAGAAGATCGCCAATGCATTTATCCGTTTGATGCAAAGCTAGCGCAATCCGCGGATTGAATCCGGGACTGTTCCAGTTCGTCGTTTTCACCGTCGGTTCATGATTGGTGGCAAACATATGCACGTTCTGCGGCTGGGCATAGAAGAACAGTGGATGGCTGTGGTCGGGATGCGCGTCCAAGTTGGCAGTCAACTGCGGAACTGTGGAGCAAAAATCCAGCGCTCTCCACGTAGGGGTTTCGGTATCGAGTTTGGTTAGCTCATCCTTGGGCGAAAGGATCTCCCGTACTATGTTGTCGTAGCTGATAATTTTGTTGTAGCCATCTGCGTTGACCAGCTTCTCCAATCCGTTCACGTTCTCAAACGGCCGCAGATAGTGAGCATGCAGAATCATTGCCCCGGACCAGATTGCCGGCTCGGAAAGATATGTGCCTGCATATTGACTATAGGTGTTGCGGAAAACCACGCTGTCAGCGGCCAGCGCATCGATGTTCGGAGTGAAATCCACTTTGGAGTTGTATGCGCCCAGGTAATCGGGTCGCATGGAGTCCACCACAATCATAATGATGTTGGGCAGCTTGCCCTGCGCGGGGGCCAGATGGTCGACGAATTGAACCTGCCGGCTCGTCTGGGCGTCACGTATATTCGTGTACGAGCGAAGAATCCGGCAAAAATCCTCACAAGGCTGTTCAGGTAAGGCATTTCCCAGCAAGTGATGCGCGAAACGAAATGAGACATCGAGCGCCGCGTATTTCTCAAGTGACGTAGAGATGTCATCGTCTGTAGCGCCCAGCGTTTTACCCCAATAGATATCGGCAAGTTGTAACGTCTTGTACGTGGCGCCGGTAATTACGAGCACCGCGACAATTGCAGTCCACGAGTAAGGCTTCCGCGGCCGCCCAAAGAAATAAAAACAACTGGTCATCGCGAACCAAAGCACCAACGTAAAAATTAACTGGAAAACGCCGTTCCAATCCCACTGGCCCACTGTGGAAGGCAGAATCAGAGACAACGCACTCAACCCCAGAGCCGACAAAATAAGCACAACCTTCACCACTGGCTTATTTCCCTCTTGGTGAAGCTGCAACCGATGTGTTCCCCGCAGATGGAACGTGAGAGCAAGCCCAAAGAGCAACAAGCTTGCGACCAGCAAGACGCTATACAGCCATGCAAGTCCGCCATGGAATCCCAGCGCACTGTTGAGAAAATTCGCCAGGCTATAAGCGCCCGCGGAAAATGCGGCAAGACCGATGACTGAGCCTCGTACCAAGCGAGGCCAGCGGGTTTTAGCAGCGGCGCCAAATAAAAGATTGAGTGCGGAGACCGCTACAAGAGCCACCACAACATGTGTTATGACGCTCCAGAGGCCCAGCGCAACCTCATGCGAATGAATCACAGACGGATACGCCTCGCCTCTATCCATGATCCACTGCCCGAGCACACTCAAAATCGCGACTGTGACCACGGACAGCACTGCAGGCAGGTAGGTCAGCGAGACCTGCGCCACTCCGTGTTCCTGAAAGCGATGCGTCACAACGTCAATAACTGCAACCACAAGGATGGCTGCAAGCGCGGCCACGCTCCAGCCGTATGCCGTGACGTCACTCTGCAAATTGACTAAAAATGGCTTCGCAGTGATGAAAATTCCGGCGATTGTGAGCGGAGCAAAAACCAGAACAGCGTATAGTGTCCATTTTTTAGTTTTGTAATACGCAGCTGCCAGACTAAACAGCGCCAGCCAGTAAAGATATGCGTGTTGATGAGCGAACCAGGGCATCCAGGCATAAGCCGGCGATTTAATCAGCGCGTAATATGTATAAGGAAAAAATGCGAGCAGGCAATACAACGAGGTTGAGAGCATGTACGCCACCCAAAGAAGTTTCAGGCCGGGGCGCCACCATTGTCTCGAAGGTTCAATCGAACTTGTAAACATCACTTTTCAAGATTCTCGATGGCCTTATCTCGAATTGCAAGTGCCATCAGTGTGTGTACGTCACTGGCTTGAGCATAAAATGCGGGCGCAATTTTCATTTTGCCGAGACACCTTTAACTAATCGTGAAACGCTGTTATATTTTCCCCAACTACACGGATAAGAAAGCGGAGCCCTCATGGCAAAAAGCGTAAACAAAGTGATTCTGGTGGGAAATCTGGGAAAAGACCCGGAAGTTAAATTCACGCCCAGCGGCGTTCCCGTGGCCAAGTTCAGCCTGGCAACCAACGAACGTTATAAGGATAAAGGCGGCGAGTGGCAGGACCGCACGGAGTGGCACAACATAGTGGCCTGGCAACGACTGGCGGAGATCGTCGGTGAGTACGTGAAGAAGGGATCCAAAATCTATATTGAGGGCCGGCTCCAAACCTCGAGTTGGGAAGACAAGCAGAGCGGCGAGAAGAAGTACCGCACTGAAGTCGTCGCCAGCGACTTGGTATTGTTAGGCGGCCGCGGTGAAGGCGGTGGCGATCATGAAGGACGTTCAGCACGCGGCGCTTCAGCGTCCTTTGATCAGCGAACCTCCCATTCTGAAGAGCATGCCCCAGCTTCGTCAGAGATTACCGATGAGGATATTCCTTTCTAGGGGTTGAATGGGCTAAGCGGCATCTGTTGGGAATCCCTGGCGTTTCCATGATGCCATGTTCTGACGGATGGCTGGCAAACGCAGTCATCCAAGGCAATGCGTTGATTCTTGAATCCAACCGTCCCTGGTACGGTGAGCGGGTTTCCGCCAAAAACTTTAAGGCCTACCTGCATTGATCATCCAATCCTGCCGTTCTTTGTAATGAAGCTGACATTTTTTGTCACTTTCTGCTAAACTAAGAGTTATCCGATCTCTATACATTTGTTTACATGGTTCCTGCAAAGGCATATGTATCAGTGTCTTAAAGAGGGTTGCCGAGATTTGGTCAGCAGTTGGCTAGCGACCTGCATATAGAACTAGCAAATTCGCGGGTTCGATTTGCCAGTGAACGCTCGCAAATGTGCCAACGAAAACAGAATTCCAGAAGGAAGAGAGAGTTAAAATGCGCAAACAAAAGGGTTTTTCATTAATCGAGCTGCTGATCGTGGTCGCGATCATCCTGATCATCGCCGCTATCGCCATTCCTAACCTGATGAGAGCCCGTATTGCCGCCAACGAGTCTGCCGGCGCCAGCACGGTCCGTACGCTCAACACAGCTGAAGTAACTTATTCAACAACTTATGCCTCGTTTGGTTACGCTCCCAATTTGACCACTCTGGGACCGAATGGCGTCGATTGCACCGTCCCGGCCAATGTGACCGCAACCAGCGCTTGCCTGATTGACGGCGTGCTCGGCACGGCTCCCTTTAGGAAGGGCGCTTTCACCTATGCCATTACGTCCAGCGTAGCCACAGCTCCAGTTCCTGACTACCTCATCACCGCAACCAGTCTGGGAACCGCCATGGCGAAAAAAGATTATTGCTCCAACACTGACGCAGTTGTCCGGTTCCAGGCAGAAAACGCAACACCTGGCACAGTCATTGCTTCAGCCACGGCTTGCAACGCCTTAAACGCAATCCAATAACAGTTTTTAGGCAAGTACCTGGGGGAGGGTATGAGCCGAAAAATAGGGCATGGCGTAAGCCATGCCCTATGTTGTTTTCGGGTCAAGTGAGGATCCGATTCGAAAAACGTGGTGGCCATGGATTCTCTCGTGTCACGACACAGAACGTCAATAATGATGACAATTTTTGTCACTTTACCTGGACTATGAGCTTTATTACCGGGCGCAAAGGCGGAATGGTTCGGTTGTGGCCTGGAAAACTAAAGTCATATCTTATCAATAGTTTATCGCTGGCGACGAGTCAGTTGGCTCTCCATCTGCTCGGAAAGGCTATGGACATGCAGCAACATCTTAGGAAATCTTAGGTCTCTTGCTTCATTTGCGTTAATTGCGGAGTGGACCAAAGAGAATGGACTATTCCAATAAGAGGAGATTTTTAATGCGCAAACAGAAAGGCTTTTCGCTGATCGAGCTGCTGATCGTGGTTGCAATCATCCTGATCATTGCCGCTATTGCTATTCCTAACCTGATGAGAGCCCGTATTGCCGCCAATGAGTCTGCCGGCGCCAGCACGGTCCGTACGCTCAACACAGCAGAAGTAACCTATTCAACGACCTACGCCTCGTTCGGTTATGCTCCCAATTTGACCACTCTGGGACCCAACGGTGTAGATTGCACTGTCCCGGCCAATGTGACCGCGACCAGCGCCTGCCTGATTGACGGCGTGCTCGGCACGGCTCCTTTTACCAAGGGTGCTTTCACCTATGCCATTACGTCCAGCGTAGCCACAGCTCCAGTTCCTGACTACCTCATCACCGCTACCAGTCTGGGAACCGCCATGGCGAAGAAAGATTATTGTTCCAACACTGACGCGGTTGTTCGGTTCCAGGCGGAAAACGCAACACCTGGTGCGGTCATCGCCTCGGCCACGGCCTGCAACGCCTTAAACGCAATCCAGTAACACTACGTTTAGGCAAGCAAAGTAAGTTTTAGGCAAGTACCTGGGGGAGGGTATGAGCCTGAGGGGACATGGCGCAAGCCATGTCCCTATGTTTTTTCAGAAGCTTTGGGCCACACGACAATTTCGAACAAAATGGAGTGACAATTTTTGTCTTTTCACCTCATCCCAGCGGCTTGGACAGGCCCAATTTTTCATACCTAAAAACACACTAAACCATTATTAATCAATACGTTATAATAGATTCTAAGATATCTACTAAGAACCAGCGCTGGGAGTGGTGATTAAGTTGCACACTTAAGTTGATGAGTGCAATCCTGCCAAGTATAAGAACGTAATGGGACTTGCAAGAGGAGACCTCAGACAAATGCGCAACCAAAAGGGTTTTTCGTTGATAGAGTTGCTGATCGTTGTGGCAATCATCCTGATTATTGCCGCAATAGCCATTCCGAACTTGATGAGGGCGCGCATTGCTGCCAATGAATCTGCCGGCGCAAGCACGGTTCGCACACTCAACACAGCGGAAGCGACCTACTCAACAACGTATGCGTCCTTTGGCTATGCTCCCAATCTGACGACTCTGGGACCGAACGGCGTCGACTGCACCGTCCCGGCCAATGTGACAGCTACCAGCGCTTGCCTGATTGACGGCATTCTGGGCACGGCTCCGTTCACGAAAGGCGCTTTTGTCTACAACATCTCCTCAAGCGTAGCCACAGCTCCCGTTCCTGATTATCTGATTACCGCCATTAGCGTTACCAAAACAGCAGCCACGCGCGATTACTGCTCCAACGCTGACGCCGTCGTGCGGAGCCAGGTAACCACGGGAAGCGGTATTGCCAGCGCTACAGCGTGCAACGCTTTGCTTGCGATTCAGTAATATTTTTTGCAAAGCATCTGGCGACGAGGGCTGGCGGTAACAAAGTTATGCGTGGTTATAAAGCTCAATTCTGGTAAACTTGAGCCAATTCATCGCCAGCGCGAACAGAATGAACGCCAATTATCGGCTTGATCACTACTCCAGATGCACTGAATGGGTATGTACGCCATAGAAATCCAGGGTCTTTCGAAAAATTACGCGGTTGGCTTCTGGAAGAAGCAGATCCGCCCTGCCCTGAAGTCTCTCAATCTAAAAGTGAATGTGGGTGAAACCTTCGGCTTTCTCGGTCCGAATGGCGCAGGCAAAACCACGACGCTTAAGCTCTTAATGGGAATCATCTTCCCTACTGCCGGATCGGCCACCATCCTTGGCAAGGACTTATTTGACCCTGAGATCAAGCGCAAGATCGGCTTTTTGCCCGAGCAGCCCTATTTTTATGACTATCTGAGCGCGCCGGAACTGCTGGACTACTACGCGCGTCTATCAGGAGTTCCTGCCAGCGTGCGCCGCCAGAGGATTGGCGACTTGCTGAACCGCGTGGGCCTGGGCGATGTGGGAAACAAGCAGTTGCGGAAGTTTTCCAAGGGAATGTTGCAGCGCGTCGGAATAGCGCAGGCCATCATTCATGATCCTGAGGTCGTGTTTCTGGATGAGCCCATGTCTGGGCTGGATCCCCTGGGCCGGCATGAAGTTCGAGAGTTGATTCAGCAGCTCAAGGATGAAGGCAAGACCATTTTCTTTTCTACCCACATCCTTTCCGACGCTGAGGCGCTATGCGATCGCGTCGCTGTCATCCACAAAGGCGAGCTTCGCGGTGTGGGAGTGGTCAACGATTTCCGCTCCAGTATCGCTGAAAAAACAGAGATCGTCTGGGTTGGCACTGCGGCCCTTCCGACCGTGAGCCAACTTGTCCTTGATCATCATGAAACCGGCGATACAGTTCGAGCCACTGTCCAAAGTACCGATCTTGATTGTGTTCTGGATAAACTTCGTCAGCAGCATGCCCGACTGATCTCGGTAACCCCCGTCCACCGCACTCTTGAGGAATATTTCCTGGCCCAGACAAGGGAGGAAGAAAAGGAGGTCATTGCAAAATGACCTCTCGGGTTACCGCAATCACCTGGAACACATTCCGCGAAGCAGTCAGGGACCGTGTTCTTTATAACCTTGTGCTGTTCGCTTTGCTCCTGGTAGTTTCTGCTCCGCTCTTTAGCCAGATTTCCATCGGCTTGGAAAAGTTGATGCTGGTGAACGTGGGACTCAGTTCGATTTCGCTGTTCGGCGTGATCATTGCCATCTTCATTGGCATAGGGCTGGTCTCAAAAGAAATTGAGAAGAAAACCCTCTATACAATTCTTTCCCGGCCTGTGCGGCGCTGGGAATTCATCGTGGGCAAGTATCTGGGGCTTCTGCTGACGTTGGCTGTAAACGCAACCCTGATGGCGGTGGGTTTTTATGCGGCGCTGCTGATTTTTGTTCACGGCCTTACTACAGCCGATGCCGGGCTGCTGGTGGCGATCTATTTCATCATCCTGCAGTTCATGATGATGATCGCGATTACGCTGCTGTTTTCTACATTTTCCACGCCGCTCTTTTCCGCGATATTTGCCTTTGCGTTGTTCGTGATTGGCACGTTTGGAAATGACCTGAAAAATCTTGCGGCTATGTCCAAGGGAGCGAATAAGTGGCTGATTACGGCTGCAAGTTACGTTTTGCCGAACTTTGCATCGCTGAACATAATCTCTCAAGCCGCTCATGACCAAAGCGTAGGCGGGCAAATGATCCTGCTGAATACGGCCTACGCTCTTTGTTATTCCATCGCTGTGACCGTGGCTGCCATTTTGATTTTTGAGCGGCGTAATCTGAAATGACGCATCACCGAAAACTTGCAGTTATTTGCGCCGTTTTGTTTGTCGTGCTTTTTGCGGGCTCAATTCTGAGCCGCCGAAGAGTGGAAGCCATTAGCGGCGGCCAGGCCACGCTGGATGAAGTTCTGTATCTGCCTTCGGGCAAAACCATCAAGAAGCTCAGTCTTGGCTATTCCGGCCTTCTGGCAGATATCTATTGGACACGCGCAGTGCAATATTTTGGCGCCCAGCACCTCGTAGGCGACGCGCACTATGAGCTGCTGGCTCCCTTGCTGGATATCACTACCGACCTTGATCCGAACCTGACAGTCGCTTATGACACCGGCTCGATCTTCCTGAGCCAAAAGCGACCGGACGGCGCTGGTCAGCCGGATAAGGCAGCCGCTCTCGTTGAAAAGGGCATTCACGCCAACCCATCGAACTGGCGGCTGTATTTCACGCTGGGATTCATTCATTACATTGACCGCCATGATCCCAAGGCTGCCCAACTGGCCTTTCAACGGGGGTCAGAGGTCCCTGGCGCCCTGCCCTGGATGAAAGCGATGGCTGCCAGAATGGCGGAACGCGCCGATGATCCTGCGACTGCCGCTTCACTGTGGCAAACCATTTATGACACCACAAAAGATACTGGACTGAAAGATACGGCCGTAAAACATTTGACTTCATTGCGGGTCGAGTCAGAATTGAATGAATTGGAGCGTCGCACAAAGGCATATTTTGACCGTCATAATGCTTATCCTGAAGAATGGTCTGATCTGATTCGTGAGGGGCTGTTGCGCGGAGTCCCCGTTGATCCCGACGGCGCGCCTTACAAGCTGCGACTCGACGGTACTGTTCAAGTTCAGAATCCCAAAGACTTCCCTTACCTTGAACGCCATCAATCGCCAGCGAAATAGCGCAATACTTGTTATCCTGAAAATTAAAGGACTCTTTTGCTGAGACTACGATATTTAATTTTTTCCGCTGTAGCGATCTGCTTTTGCAGTTCTCTCGCCTGGAGCCAGTCGCCCGATGTTCGGACTGCGGCCCGCATGGTGGACGAACATTACAATCATCTGAAGACGTTTAAAGCCAGCTTTACCGAGATTTACCAGGGGGATGGTATCTCTCGTACGGAAAGTGGCACGCTATGGCTCAAAAAGCCGTCACGGATGCGCTGGGAATACCATGTGCCCCGGGAAAAGCTCTTTCTTATCGACTCACAAACCGCTTATTTTTATGTAACTGGCGACCGGCAGGCGAAGAAAACACCGGCCAAGAACCTTGACGATCTTCGTTCACCTCTGCGCTATCTTTTAGGCAAAACGAAGCTGGAAAAAGAGCTGGAGGGTCTCTCTCTGGCGCCTGACCTGGCACCCCTGCAGCCCGGTAACGTGGTCATGCGTGGCGTTCCCAAAATACTGAAAGACCGGGTCTCGGAAGTGGTGCTTGAGGTGTCCCCTTCTCACCAGATCCACCGGATCGTGATTCATGGGCTGGACAGCACAATTACCGATTTCCGCTTCTCTCAAATCGAGGAAAATGTGCCTGTCCAGGACAGCCTTTTTCGCTTTACCCCACCCCCCGGCGTGGAGACGATTGAGGAGAACCAGGTTACCCAGTAAATCACTATTGATTACCTTAGATAGCTGAAGAATTAGTAAAATTAATCGGTAAAATGCGCAATAATGGGGGTTCCCCCCATTCTTATTGATAGAAGTGAAAAATCCGTAGAATGTTAGACTTGTATAAGGGAGCCGGAGCTTCCCCCATATCATTTCATGGCTGAATTTCTCGTTAAAATGGCGGACGAGCGCGGTCACGTGCTCCAGCAGGTTGAAAGCGGCGTCTCCGAGCAGGAGATCAGGGAGCGCTTCGTCCAGCAGGGCTTCATGGTCTACTCGGTTAAGACCCGGCGTGGCTTGCTGCCCATGGGCGGAGGCTCACGCAAAAAGATCCTGAAAGCCGATCAGTTTGTCATCTTCAATCAGCAATTTCTGACCCTGATCAAAGCCGGGCTACCCATTCTTAAGTCCTTGAATATTCTCAGCAAAAGGCAGAAGAACCTTCGCTTTAAGGCCATTCTGGAAAATGTGCAGGAACGGGTAAAAAGCGGAGAGCTTCTGTCGCAGGCGTTTGAAGCCCAGGGAGCAACCTCGAAAATCTATACCACCACGCTGCTGGCGGGCGAACGCAGCGGCAATCTGGAAGAAGTTCTGGGCCGCTATATCTCTTTCCAGCGCATCACCGTTTCCTTTCGCAAGAAACTGATTGCTTCTCTTTGGTACCCAGCGCTGCTCATTTGCGCGCTCGTAGTGATGCTCACGTTCCTGATGACGTATGTGGTGCCCCAGTTCGCGGATCTGTACAGCTCGCTAAATGCGAAGTTGCCGGCCATTACGGTCTTCATGCTGGGTATTGGCCACAGCATCCAGAAGAACTACCTGGTCATTTTCGGCAGCGTGCTAGCGGTAGCCCTGATCATTACGCTCTGGGTGCGTTCAGAGCGCGGAGGCAAAACGCTGGACGCGCTTCGCTACCAGCTCCCGCTTTTCGGCCAAATCTGGATGAAGTACCAGATTGCCATGTTTTCCCGGACGCTTTCCACCCTGCTTTCAGGTGGATTGCCTCTCGTACCGTCGCTGGAAACAGCTAGCCAGTCCATCAACAGTTTTAAGATTTCCAGCAACGTTGGATACGCCTCTAATCGCGTCCGTGAAGGCCGTGCGCTTTCCTTTAGCCTGGAAGAAACAAAGTTTTTCCCCGATCTCGCTCTTGAAATGATCGAGGTTGGCGAGTCCACCGGCGCATTGCCGGCCATGTTGAACTCGGTGGCGGAATTCTACGAAGAAGACGTCCAGAATTCGCTTACCACGGCCATGCAGTTGGTTGAGCCGGTAATTTTGATTTTTATGGGCATTACAGTCGCGGTCGTGCTCCTCTCACTGTATTTGCCGATCTTTTCCCTGGGAGCACAGCAGTAGGATGATATGGACCGAAAGAGCCTGACAATGGAAGCCACAACACCGATCAACGGCCTGGTTGAAAGCAGCGAGCAAAAAGCCCGGGATATGGCCGCGCGCTATCGCTGCGAGTTCGTTGATCTGCGTGATTACCACCTGGACGCAGAGCTGTTCAAGACCGTTCCAGTGGATCTGATGTTCCGTTACAACTTTGTTCCCCTGGAGCAGAACGAAAGCACGCTGGCCATTGCTATCGCCGATCCCAGCAAGCTGATGATGATCGATGAGATCGGCTCGCTGTTGAATCGCCGCATTCGGACCAAAGTAGCTACGCTGGCCCAGATCAGCGACATTCTCAAGAAGACAGAGCAATCACAGCGCGTGCTGGAAGAAGCCAGTGAAGGCTTTGTGCTGGATGTGGTCCGGGATGACGAAGGAAGCGGCGATGAAAATATCACCATCGACCGAATCACCGGCACCACGGAAGCTGACGTCAGCCCCATCATCCGGCTGGTGGACACCACAATTTTTACCGCACTGCAAAAGCGCGCCAGTGACATCCACATTGAGACGGAAAGCGATTCCGTAGTCGTAAAGTATCGAATTGACGGCGTGCTGACTCTGGCCATGCAGCCCATGGCGAAGGAGCATCACTCCACCATCATCACCCGCATCAAGGTCATGAGCGAGTTGGACATCGCGGAACGCCGCGTGCCCCAGGACGGCCGTTTCCGCGTGAAGTACAGCGGCAGACTGATCGACTTCCGCGTCTCCATCATGCCAACTATTCACGGTGAAAATGCCGTGCTCCGCGTGCTGGATAAAGAGTCGATGAGCGAGAAGTTCCGCAACCTAGTACTGGATGTTGTGGGCTTTGATGAAGACGACTTGCGCAAATTCCGCCGCTACATTCTTGAACCGTACGGCATGGTGCTAGTCACTGGCCCTACGGGCAGCGGCAAAACCACAACGCTTTATGCCGCTCTGAATGAAATCAAGACCGATGAAGACAAGATCATTACGATTGAAGATCCAGTGGAATACCAGATTCACGGCATCACGCAGATTCCGGTGAACGAGAAAAAGGGTCTCACATTCGCCCGCGGGCTGCGTTCCATCCTGCGCCATGACCCAGACAAGATCATGGTGGGCGAAATCCGCGATACGGAAACGGCACAGATCGCGATTCAGTCAGCACTCACCGGCCACCTGGTGTTTACCACGGTCCACGCCAATAACGTGGTCGACGTGCTGGGACGATTCCTGAACATGGGAGTGGAGCCATACAACTTTGTGTCGGCGCTGAACTGCGTGCTGGCACAGCGGCTGGTGCGAATGATTTGCACGCACTGCAAGTCGCCAGTACGTTATTCGGACCAGGAGCTGGAGAGTTTCGGTTTGCCCCCCGCAGAATGGCGCGACGTGCGGTTCTATGATGGACCGGGTTGCATTGAATGCGGCGGCACCGGTTATCATGGCCGGACGGCAATCCATGAACTGCTGGATCTCTCTGACCGCATTCGCGAGCTGATTCTGGAAAAGCGTCCATCATCTGAAATTCGCAAGGCCGCACACGAAGAAGGAATGAAGTTTCTGCGCGATTCAGCGCTGGCCCGCGTTAAGGCCGGCGTGACCACGATGAAGGAAATAAATAAGGTCACATTCATCGAGACTACGAGATAAAAATGTCAGGTTCGCTACAAAAAACGGTCAGGCCACGGCTGGCGTGTGAAATCACCTCGGAAGGGGTGATCGCCGCCCGCGCTTCCGAGAAGACATCACGCCTGGAGGTCTTCACCTCGCGACGGTTCAATGAAGGCACCATCGCGCCCGGGTTGACCGTTCCTAATATTCTGAACCCCGATGCACTGCGCACCGCATTGAGCGGCGCTCTGGGCGCGGTGGCTGGGAAATCCAAAGATGTAATTGTGGTATTGCCGGATGTGGCGATTCGCATGATGCTGCTGGATTTTGAGTCTCTGCCGACCAGGCGCGATGAAATCGAACCTGTCCTTCGTTTTCGTCTCAGGAAATCACTTCCCTTTGATGTTGATCAGGCGACGCTTTCTTATGACATCACGCGCTCCAATGGAATAGTCAGGGTAGCGGTTGCGGTATCGCCGCGGGAGATCATTGAAGAGTACGAAAAAGCGTTCCGCGATATCGGATATGAACCGGGTGTGGTCCTGCCGTCGTCATTGGCGGCTCTGGGGCTTGTGGATGGCGAACGGCCAACGCTAATCCTGAAAGTGGATCCCATGAACATCACAATTACGGCCGTCGAACGGCATGAGTTGCGCCTGGTGCGCACTCTCGACAACCCGCATGGAGGCATTTTTTCCACCGCTGACTTGTCTGAAGCTGTTTTGCCTTCGATCGTCTTTTTTGAAGATACCTTTGCCGCGCATATCGAAAAAATCTACGTGGGCGGAACCGCTCCGCTGGAGGAACTTGGTCCGCTGCTCCATCAGCAGACCGGTGCGCAGGTGCAGGAACTGGCCCCGGAACTTGGCGCCGAGCAGAATTTGAGCGGTGAACATGTTTCGCCGGCCACCATGGCGGGAATTGTGGGGGCTTTGCTGGGATAATGCGGCTAACTATCAATCTCGCTTCGCAGAAGTATGAAGATGTGCGCCAGTTTTACGTGCGCTGGAGCATAGCCATTGCTGTCTCAGCGCTGCTTATGTTGGTGCTGATGGGTCTGGCATGGAGAAATTTTTCTAATTCTTCCGAGTCCGGCAAGCGGATCAAACAATTGCAGGCTGAAATTGCCAATCTGGAAAAAGAACGCGCGAGCGCGGAAGCAATCTCAAACCTTCCGGAAAATCATGATGTAACCGCGCAGAAAAATTACTGGAACCGGCAGATCAATCGCCGCCAGCTTTCCTGGACGCAGTTGTTCAACGATCTTCAGAGAATCATGCCCGCCCGCGCCTTCTTGAGTTCGGTGACGCCGGAAATAACTAAAGACAACCGCCTCAAGCTCACGCTTACCGTGATGGGCGATACGCACGAAAATGGACTTGAACTGCAGAAAAAGATGGAGCGATCAGATCGGTTTCGCAGTCCTCAAATCATCAATGAGCTCGCCCAGACACAAGGCAGGAATGATATCCCCCTCTATAAATTCGAAATCGTGACTTATTACTCTCCCGCTGCGCCGATGCAGGGCCGCAACGCCAACCGCGAGGGCTTGTAAATGAACAACCTGGAGAAAACCAAAAAACGGTTTACCTTGATCCTCTCGGTGCTTGGCGCTGTGAATTTGTTGCTCCTTATCTACCTGCTGCTGCCAGGATCAAGTCCTTCTGCCAGGGCGGCCGAGGAAGAAAGTTTGCAGCAAAAAAAGAAGGCGCTCACCAGTGAAGTGACTCCGCTAATTGGCATCGACAAAAAACTGGCCCAGACCCGGGTGGATGTAAAGAAGTTCTATGAGCAAAAAGTGCCGAGCCAGTTTTCCGAGATTTCCCAGCATCTGGAAAAGTTGATGAAGGAGACCGGCGTAACCGCCAAGGGCGGAATCCGCTATAACCAGGAACATAGCACCGATAAAGATAAAGTTGACTTGCCTGACGTGCAGCGCATCGGCGTTGATACTACCGTGACCGGCGAGTACTCCAAAGTTGCGCAATTTATTAATGCCATGGAGCAGGACAGGTTCGTATTCATCATCAATCAGATCGCCCTTACCAGCGTGGAAAGCGGTGTGGTATCACTGCAAATAAAATTTGAGGCATTTCTGAAGGAAAGCTAGCAAGCAGCGCGGCGGGAAGCATTCAATAGAGGAGAAGGACCCTAAACGTGAAGATAGGCGCGGAAAACAAGAAGCAGCTCCGGATCATGATCGTCTTGCTGGCGGTCCTGCTGCTGGTGGGCATCTACAACTTTGTAGATTTCGGCACCAGTTCCGCAGCTTCTCCTGCGCCCGCAACTTCCACACAGGCAGCTCAGTCATCAAAGAAGCCGAGCGCAGCGCCGATTTCCGACAGTACCCTGGACCCAAGATTGCGCACAGACATCCTGGCTGCCAGCCAGAACAAAAAGTATGAAGCGGGTGGACGAAATATCTTCCGAATGGAAGAAGTAAAGATCGCGAAGGTGGATAATCCAGTACGGACGGAAATGATCGGTCCACCTATGCCGCCAACGCCTACTCCTACTCCGCCTCCACCGCCGATTCCGCTTAAGTTTTACGGCTTTGCCAGCAAGAGCAGTGAGCCAAAAAGGATATTCCTTGACGATGAAGGTGAAGTGTTCGTCGCCAGGCAAGGTGACATCGTGGAGAGGAAATACAAGGTCATTCAGATCAATAACACCAACGTGATTATTGAAGACGTGCTCAACAGCAATCGGCAGACGATCCAGTTAACCGCCAAATAGTCGAGTAATTTAGATGTGTTGTATGAAATCAGTTCGTTCCCATTCCCGGCAATCCGGCTATGTGCTGCTGGCGTTGATGCTAACCATGACTTTGATCCTTGTTGCACTCGCCATGGAGGCGCCGCGCATTGGCCAGCAGATCAAGCGCGGAAAAGAAGAGGAACTGGTGCATCGCGGAAAAGATTACGCTACTGCGGTGAAGCGATTCGTTCATAAAAACGGCGGCCGCTATCCGGTTTCAGTTGAGCAGCTGGAGAACACCAACCATATCCGGTTCCTGCGCAAGAAATATGTAGACCCCGTAACCGGCGAGTCCGACTGGAAGATGGTGCACGTGGGTGAAGCTGAAATCAAGATCCCCGCGCCCAACCCAGGGCTTTCCGGCGGCGGGGGCCAGAATCCAAGTTTATTCAACAGCGGATCGGGATCAACCACGAATCCTACTGCTGGCCCACCGCCAACAGGCCTAACCCAGACACAAAACCCACCACCAGGCGGAACTCAGACTGGCGGCACCGGATCGCTTGGATCACTGACCACCACAGGGATTGGAAATGGCCAGACAGTCGGCGGCGGGCAGATCATGGGCGTTGCCAGCGTCAGCAAGGGCCACTCCATCAAGGAATTTAACGACAAAGACGAGTATGACGAATGGTACTTCGTTTATGACTTGCGCCTGGAACAGAGCGGCGGGACTGGAGTGACCGTGGCGGCCCCTCGGGCAGGCAGCGCCACCGGATCATCGGGAGCGCAAGGAGCGACTGGGTCTACGGGAGCTCCGGGTAGCACGGGGACGTCAAACTCCCAAAATCCTCCGGACAACTCAGTGCAGCCCACGCCCACAGGAACTCCGGCGCCGCCTCCACAGGTTCCTCACTAAAAAGCAAAAGCCCCGTCTTCCGACGAGGCTTAACTTTTCCGAAAAAACTACTTCGTTACACGTTGAAGGAAGACCCGCATCCGCAGGTGCTCTTCACGTTCGGGTTCTCAAACTTGAAACCGGAAGCTTCCAGCGTTTCCACAAAGTCTACGACGCAGCCATTCAGATACATGGCTGAGGTCGCATCCACGTAAACTTTTAGATCGTCAAAGGTATAGACCTTATCCATGACGCCCGGTGCATTTTCAAATGACATGGAGTAGGAGAAACCGGAGCAGCCGCCGCCGACTACGCCAATACGCAAACCTGCCGGTACCGGATTCTGCTGGCCCATGATCTCCTTCACCTTGGTCACTGCTGTCGGAGTCAAATTCACCGGCAATTTCGGAGTGGTTTCTACGTTGGGGGTCGTGGTGGTTGCCATTTGTTTGTCTCTCCTTGAAGCTGACGTCGGGCTGTACAGCCCTATTATACATGGTTTGCCGCTGATTCTATTGGGCTTCTTAGCTTTAGATGAAGGCATAGGATTTCCGGTCGCACAATTTTCTGCCTACTCTGCTTTTTCGCCGTTCAACCGCCGTCCTCTACCATTTAGCTGGGATTCGCCATCCAGCAACTCACGAAATTACTGGATTTTGCCACCTCAGGCAGGCTTATAATTCCCATAATGGTTCCACCTACACCCTTGCCGCGACCGCGGTTGCGGCTCTCTGTAAGCGGAATCGGCCAAATCCAAGGTGGTGTTTCATGATGACGCCTCTTCTTATTCTTTGGGCCGGTTTAACAGTAGTGCTGATTATTCTCCTGATCTATCGCAGCACACTTTCCATGCACGAAGATGACCAGCTGTTCCTGGGAAACTCTGAAGCCCACATGGCTAAAGAGCAGCAGGACTTGATCGTAAAAATGAACCGGCTTGAGCCCTGGGTGAAAGTGTGCGGCGCGGGCTCTGCGCTATTGTTTGTTCTCATCGCGGGAATGATGCTTTACTCGCGATTTAACATTTAGCCCGGACGAAGGCTGTAGTCCGGTTTCGCCCGCGAATTCTTGTCCGTCAGCAGGGATGGACAATCGCCAATGAGGTCGTGTGCAGAGTGATCAGACGCGCTCTGCCGCAAACGTGACCACTTCAACCGGCAATTCCAGAGCGATGCGCGCACCATGCGGTTCAAGATTTTCCGCGTGTATCTCTCCGCCATGCTCTTTTACGATGCCATAACAGATACTCAGGCCCAGGCCGGTGCCCTTGCCGACAGGCTTGGTGGTGTAGAAGGGATCGAAAACGCGATTCAGGTCGGTGAAGCCGTTGCCGTTATCGTCAAAGCAAAGCATCACGCGGCCATTGTTGCAGCTCGCCTCAATCCGTATTCGTTTCCGCGGAAATCCTTCCAGCGCGTCAATAGAATTGTTCAGCAGGTTCAACAGGATTTGCTTGAACTGATCTTCATCGAGCGCCACTGCAGGCAGACCGGGCTCAATCTCTAACTGGATTTCGATATCGTGATTGTGCAGATGGTACTCACGCAGCGCCAGAACGTCTTGCAATAGCATTTCAAGATTTGCCGATTTCCTTGCCAGGCTATTCTGGCGAGCAAACCGCAGCAGATTTTCTATGATGCGTTTCATGCGCTGGGCTTCACGCAACATTTTGTCCAGCTTCTGTCGGGCCGGCCCTGCAGGAATGTCGTCACTAATGAGCTCGGTGTATCCGACAATGGACGTGAGCGGATTATTCAGTTCGTGGGCAACACCTGCAACCAGCTGTCCCATGGCTGCAAGCTTTTCCGCACGCGCCAGTTGGCGGTGCAAAGCCGCATTGTCCACGGTCACCGCTAGATCGGCCGCCAATAGCTCGATCTTGGTTAGTTCTTCCGCATTCACTCGCGTTACGTCTCGTGGATCGCTCAAGCCAATGCATCCCACGTGCGCACCACGCATGGAGCGCAGCGAGACCAACACCTGGTTCCCTTTCACCCAATGCTCCGACGGCACAAAGTGTGCGTCGCTTGGTACCTGCCCGTATTTCTCCATTTGCTCCGGACGCAGCATTACCGATCTCTCACCCAATCTCTGACCCACCGTGCAGGCTTCCACCAGGTCCTCAAACTTCCAGACCTCATTGCATTTGTGTTCGATCAAATTTTTTGCTTCGCCTTCATAGCCGGCGTGTCCCGCGCAATACAGGTTTCTGCCGTCGTGGCTGAGAATAATCACAACACGATCAAACGTGCTGGTTTCCCTGATGGCGGCGGCGATTTCATTGCCCACGGAATTTACGTCCACACCGCTCAGCAGCCTTGACGTGATGCCGGAGAACTTCTGCAACTGGTGGTTCAGTTTTTGTTCACTGCGGCGCGCTGAGCGCAGAAACTCTGATTTGTCTTCCAACAGCGTGAGGATCATTCCAAAAGCGACAAAGAATTTTGGCGTATTCCAGAGCTCGGGATTGACCTTGAGATTGGGCACCCACGCATCCAGCATTTGTCCAATGGGAAATACGGCGCCCCACAGGAGAAAACCTCCGGCACTGGTAACAACGCCGGGCGACCATCGAGGATAACGCCGGTAAAACAAAAATCCCGGAAATGCGAAGCCAAGGGTAAGAATGGCCAGAAAACCAAAATCGTAGTGCGAATGCCATGCCTTGACTATGGCAACAGTTCCTGTAACGGCAACGATGGGCGCCCAAATAAAAAACGTGGAAAGGACCTTGCGGCGCAGCACCACGAACAATGGCGTTCCATAGAAAATAATGGCGGCGCAGGAAATGTAGAGCCAGGGCCAATTCAGCTCGTATGCCAATCCGGCGGTGTAAACCAGAGCAGGCACGCCGGTCAAAGTAAGCAGGCAGAATGTCATTCGCCTGTTTTCGAAGAACGATGTCAGTGAAGCGACAAAGTAAAAAGCGGAAAGCTGAAGGCAGCCCAGATCAACCATGAACATCCAGGGCTTCAGATTGCCGTCGGCTGGCTCAAAGACCTGGACAAAAAAGTGGATAAAAATGAGTACCCAGGCCCCAATCCACAGATGTAGCCGCGGCGATTTAATATGCCGGCGCAGCGCCACAAAAATGCCCACCATGACGGCCAATACCAGGATGGTAGGGAGCTTGTCGAACAAGATGGCCATTTCGCAACTTTCCCATACTTCGGAGCCCAAATTTAACATGGCCATTCTAAGAAATCGCTTACAAAATCAGAACAGAAGTAACCTAGGTAACACCTTTGCAAGCGATGTTTAGTTCCACTTTGGGAAAACACTTTTGACCCCATTCCGCTACAGCCGCTATACTGCGAATATCACGTAAGCGCGCCAATTTTTAAACGATCCCAATTTCAAGGACCCCACCGCGCGCGCGAGGGCGATTAGCTCAGCTGGTTAGAGCGCCTGCCTTACAAGCAGGAGGTCCACGGTTCGAGTCCGTGATCGCCCACCATGCAAATCAACAAGTTACCATGTTATTGTTTAGTTACTGTGTCGTAAAACGTGCCGTAAACTTAATTGATCCGATTTTCCTGCTCAGGTTTGGCACGCGCCATATTAAGAGCGCGAATTCTTCAATTGATTCGTGTTTATTCGCGAAATTCGCGGCTAATTTTATCGTCGGTTGTCCGTCTGTGGCTCGGGATGGATCAGCACTTTGAAAAGTTCCGGTGCGGCCTGCTTGAAGCGGATTTCCAGCTCGGTTGAAACCTCATGCACTCGCGAGAGCGGCAGATCGTCTGACATAGTGCAGTGGCACGACATATAGACTCGACCACGGACGCGCTTGATTTCCACGTCGTGCATGTCCACCACTCCAGGAAATTCCTGGAGCACGGGCTTGAGCTTCTGCTCCAGCACAGCATCCCGCACCACAGTATTGCCGGATTCAATGGTGGAAGGCTCGCTCTCAATATGCGTGAGAATGCTGGAAATTTCCGGCACGTCACTGCGGATTTCAGCTTCCAGAACGGTCACCACATCGTGCGCGTCTTTCAGAGTCAGATTCTCGTCAAGCTCCAGATGCAGTTCCGCATGGAGCCGGCCTTCAAGGTCCTGGACGCTGACATCATGCACGCTGAAATTGTTGCGCGAAGCTACGCCGCGAATGCGGTCAAAAATATTTTCGTGGCCGGTTTCTCGCGGGATGGAGTGAATCACCACATCGGCCTGGGGAAGGATACTGTGCACCGCGCGAGTGATTTCGCCCACCACCTGGCCGGAGCGCTGGAACGTAACGTTGCGCGCCAGACCAACAGTAAGATCGGCAAAGTAGCGATTGCCGGCGCGGCGGATACGCGCGCGCTCTACTTCGATGACGCCATTCACTTTTAGAGCGGCGTCCATGATGCGTCCACGATAGCCGGCGGGTGCGGCGTCCAGCAGCGCGTCAATGGTACGGCGGGCCAGCCGCGAACTCACGTAAACGATCACGGCAGAAACCATCAGAGCGGCCACGGCATCGGCTTTGGTTAGCCATCCAATATGCCAGTGCTCACCTGCCCAGACAAATCCCAGCCCAAGCGCGACGACCCCGCTGGAAAAAATATCGGTGCTGAAGTGGAGCGCGTCCGCTTCCAGGGCCTGGCTGTCATATTTATCGGCAATGACCTGAAGCTTGCGTGAGCGCCACCAGTCCACCAGCATTGAAAGAAACATCACGCCAAAAGCGGCGAGCGAAGGCTGAATGTGAACGCTGTGATGTCCACTGAGCCGACGCACGGCCTCCCATACGATCCAGACGCAGGTGAGAAGAAGCAGACCGGTTTCAATAAAGGCAGAAAAATTCTCTACTTTGCCGTGGCCGTATTGGTGTTCGGCGTCGGCAGGTTTATCTGAAACGCGCACAGAGAGCAGCGTGACCAGCGCGGCCACAAGGTCGAGGCCCGAGTGGGCCGCCTCTGAAAGGATTCCCAGGCTCAGCGTGGAGACGCCGACGATCAATTTAAGAAAGGTGATCCCCAGCGCCGCAAGCAGCGAGTTCAGCGCAACGTTGCGCTTTTCTTTCTGCATGCTTTCCAGCACGGGGTTAAGTTCAGCCGAGGACACACTGTTATTGTCTCAAGTTTTCGCTTCCCAGCACATAACCAATCGGGTGAGTAATCTTGATTGTGTAAAAGCAAGAGGGTGTAAATTGGTTTTGGCCTAGGAAGCTAAAATCGAATCCTAAGAAAAGGAGACTTACACCCCCATGGCGAAAGCAACTCCAATCACGGAGCATTTCTAACATTTTTGAGATGTCCATGATCTATCTAGCCACCACGAATCCAGGGAAAGTACGCGAGTTCCGCGAAGCAGCGCAGGCATTAGCCGTTGCGCTCGATCCTTTGCCACACATGGCGGACGTGCCGCCTGCTATTGAAGACGGAACCACTTTTGAGCAAAACGCACGAATCAAGGCCGAATATTATAGCCGCCTTGTGCCCGGAGAGCTAGTGCTGGCGGAAGACTCAGGGCTGGCGGTGGACGCACTCAATGGCGCGCCGGGAGTCCATTCAGCTCGTTATGCTGCAGTGCTTCAGTCAGGCTCGGCATCGGATAAAAACTCTGACGATCAGGCAAACAATGCGGCATTGATTTCTGAGTTGAAGCGGTTAAATCGAGATCGATATCCGGGCAAATATATATCCGTGATCGCGCTGGCTCGCGATGGCAAGACGATCGCCACATTTACCGGTGAAGCGCCAGGCGAGATGCTTACCGAACCCCGCGGAACTCAGGGTTTTGGTTACGATCCGCTGTTTTACTTTCCTGCTCTTGGCAAGACGTTTGCGGAACTCCCTCTGGAACAAAAGCGCGAACATAGCCATCGCGGCAAGGCGTTTCGTAAGTTTTTGGAGTGGTACAGTAAGCAGCTGCAGCAATAGACATCGCCTTACTTGAGCATCTCAATAGCTTCTTTTTTCAGCTTCTTGGCGTCGGCCTGCCATTTTGTCCCATCCTGAAATTGCAGTTCCGCAATATAAACAACTACTCCAGTAGGATGTTTAGCCAAATCTTCTTTGGAAGGAACGGCGCTTGCCGGGATATCAAACTGGGCAGTCGTATCCACTTTTTCGGGAACCGTGACCCACTCGCCTCGGCCCATTCTTATGTCATCTTTTTTCACCGATACCCAGCCAAGCCGGTAAACCTGAATCTTGTTATGGCTTTTGTTTTCCAGGCGCGCGTCCAAGAGCAGGTTGTCGGCGCCAAAAGATGCCTGCACGATATGGACGGGATCATCAGATTGAGGGGCAAACAACATCAAGGTGTCTTCATTGTTTTGGGAAGTTGCATGCAGCCCGAGAGCCGGACTTTGCGGCGCCATAATAGCAATGAGAAAGATGATATAAACCAGCAATTTCTTCACGATTGCACCCCATATTCGTTCAAGCTTGGCTCTGCCACAGCATGCGGCAGCAGCTCTGCCGTGCGCTTTCGCATCCTACACCTTAGGCCGGAATTCTCAAGCTAAATTTGAGGTTTTCACCGGACGGGTTAGACCAAATTTAGAAGTTGCGCTACCCTGCAAATCCAAGTAAATTCAAGGTTCTCTCATGGCTAAACGGCCTTCACAAACAGCTACCCGATCAGCCAACGGCACCTCAGATAAGTACCAACGCATTCTCGACGCGGCGATTGAGGTCATCGCTGAACACGGGTTCTTTCACTCACGGGTGGCGGAAATCGCCGACCGCGCCGGCGTAGCCGACGGCACTATTTACCTGTATTTCAAGAACAAAGACGAATTGCTGATGGCGTCAATAGATTCTGCTTTCCATCGGTTCATCCAGCGGGCGCGGAGTTCACTGGATCAGGTAGCTGATCCACAGGAAAAATTGCGCCGCCTGGCTTTTCTTCACCTTGAATCGCTGGGCTCGAACCGTAGCCTGGCCATCGTCTTCCAGACTGAGCTCAGGCATAGCGCCAAGTTTCTTGGCCAGTTTTCCCATAACCTTCTGGTGGAATACTTTGACGTGATCAAAGGGGTCTTGCGGGAGGGCCAGGAAGCCGGCGTTTTCAGGGCCGATATTTCTATCACCATCGCGGCCCATTGCTTCTTCGGCGCCGTGGATGAGATAGTAACCACGTGGATCCTTTCTGATCGCGACCGGGACCGCGATTATCACCTCTCCAGTCTGACCGAGTCGGTAGTGGCAATTGTCCTTAAAGGCGTAGAAACGGGACCTTAAGCATGGAAATCAACACTCTCGCCGATATTTTTTTTACTTCAATTGCGCACGACCTGGAACGCCACGTAACTTTCAAGCGCGGCAGCGCGTGGCAGGTGATTTCTTCTCGCCAGCTTTATGGCTATGTTGCCACCCTTGCCAGAGTCTTGAAGCAATGGGGCATGCATAAAGGTGATCGCGTTGCAATCCTAAGTGAAAATCGCCCGGAATGGATGATTGCGGACTTCGCCTGCGTGACCACTGGAATTATCGATGTACCGATTTATGCCACTCTGACGGCAGACCAGACCCTGTATCTATTGCAGAATTCCGGTGCGCGAGTAATTTTTGTTTCCACCCTGGAACAGTTGCGCAAGGTGCAGTCCATTCGAGCGCAAACTGCCCTGGAAAAAATTGTTGTGATGGACGACATCAGCGAAATCAATGTAATTCCCATGTGGTCTTTGATCAACTCCGCCTCGCAGGAAGACGACCCGGAGTTTGACGAAGAAGCTCATCGGATCACGCCCGATGACCTGGCGACTCTGATTTACACCTCGGGAACAACCGGAACGTCCAAAGGCGTGATGCTCAGCCATGGCAATCTCACTGCTTGCGCTATTATGGCCAGCAAACAGGCAGAGTGGACACCAGAGGATGTCTATCTTTCATTTCTTCCGTTGTCTCACGTTACCGCGCGCCATGTAGACTACGTCTGCTATATGGACGGGGTTAGCCTTGCTTATTGCGCGGTGTTCGACCAGCTTGCGGAAATGCTGCAGGAAGCCAAACCTAGCATTATTGTTGCGGTGCCACGCGTTTATGAAAAGATTCGCGGTGAGGCTGAGCGGCGGGCCGGTCGCGGATTACGGCGGAGGATTTTCGATTGGGCAGTGCGGATCGGCGAAAAACATAAAGACGAAATTGCGCGAGGAGAAACGCCCAATGATCCTCTCTGGAAATTGGCCAATCAACTGGTATTTTCCCAAATACGCCAAGGATTCGGCGGTCGCAGCAGAGCTTATTTCTCTGGCGGCGCGCCCCTGGGCAAGGACATGGCAGAGTGGTTCTGCGCGGTGGGAATCCCCATCATGGAAGGCTATGGGCTGACGGAAACTTCGCCAACACTTTCCGTCAACCGCCGTGGGGCCTTCAAGATTGGCTCGGTCGGAAAAATAAATGAGGGCGTGCAACTCAAGATCGCTGAAGACGGCGAAATTCTGGTCAAAGGGCCAACTGTCTTCAAAGGCTATTGGAACATGCCCGAAGAAACGCGTAACTCATTCATCGATGGCTGGTTTAAGACAGGCGACATTGGCGAGTTGGATAGCGAGGGTTTTCTCAGTATTACTGACCGCAAAAAAGATCTCATCAAAACTTCCGGCGGAAAGTTCATTGCGCCTCAGCCGATAGAAAATGCTCTGAAGGCCAATGTGCTGGTTGCGCAAGCCGCCATCATTGGAGACAAGCGCAAATATGCTTCCGTGATCATCTCACCGCATTTTCCTCTATTGGAAGACTGGGCCCACGCGAACGGCGTTCTCTTCACTTCGCGGCAGGAGCTGGTAGGGTCAGACAAGGTGCGCAGCCTCTATAAAGGCATTGTGGAAGACCTGAATAAACGGCTGGCGCAGTTTGAAACCATAAAGAAAATCGTGGTGGTGCCAGATGAATTTACGGTTGCGACAGGTGAAATCACGCCTACGCTCAAGCTTAAACGCCGCGTGATTGAAGCAAAATACAAGCAGCAGATCGACGAGCTATACCAGCAACCCCATCCGATTGAAACCGCGCCCGTGGGCTGAGGAATCCCATGCGGTGATACAGCTCAAAGTCGCACTCTTCTCAATGAGCCTTCGATCCCCGGATTTATTACACTAGAATACATGGATTCCCTCATCATTGCAGGCCGGCAATTCCATTCACGCCTGATTGTCGGCACCGGTAAATACAAGTCAGGACAGGAAACTGCGCGAGCCATTGAAGCCAGCGGCGCGGAGATGGTCACCGTCGCCGTGCGCCGGGTAAACCTGGACCGAAGCAAAGAATCCTTGCTTGATTTCATCGATCCCAAAAAGTATTTTCTTCTGCCCAACACCGCAGGCTGTTACACGGCTGAAGAAGCCATCCGCGCAGCCCGTTTGGGACGCGAGGTTGGGCTTTCTGACTGGGTAAAAATTGAAGTCATTGGCGACCAGAAGACGCTTTATCCCGATGTTCAAGCCACGATTGACGCCACTCGCGTCCTGGTAAAGGAAGGGTTCACGGTGCTTCCTTATACCTCTGATGACATCGTGGTTGCCAAGCGGCTGCTGGATGCGGGCGCAAGCGCGATCATGCCCCTGGGCGCTCCCATCGGCAGCGGGATGGGCATTCAGAACACGGCCAACATCCAGATTCTGCGAGAAATGATCACGGAAGTTCCCCTGATTGTGGATGCCGGCGTGGGAACAGCCTCTGACGCGGCAATCGCCATGGAGTTGGGCGCTGATGCGGTGCTGATGAACTCCGGGATCGCACACGCTGAAAATCCTGTTCTGATGGCGGAAGCAATGAAGCATGCGGTGATTGCCGGACGAGCAGCTTATCTGGCCGGCAGAATGCCTCGCAAGCTCTACGCAACGGCAAGCTCTCCGATGCAGGGAGTGGTTCGATAACGCGGGATTTCACCCTCTCGCAACCTCTAGCGTGTGTTATCGAACGCCAGACCCACTGGTCCGCTCGTCGTCAGTCCTGTAGCCGCGCCGCTGATCGTACGAGTTGGCGCAGTATTGCCATTGGTAGTATTCAAATTGGCCCACACCGCAACTCTGGCAGCTCCCGGATCAGCGTTGTACAAAGTTCCGGTGCCTGTTGTGTCGACAAATATCTGGTCAGGCACGGAAAGACCTGTGTTGGCGCCAGAAATCTGAGCAACTGGAGCAATGTTTCCATCTGCTCCGGCAGCATTCGTGTACATAGTGATGCTGGCTGGTGAAGCATTGCTTACCACCAGACGGCCTGCACCATCTACCTGTATTCCTCCCGGATTGGAGAGTTGAGTGGCTGCGCCCTGGACAGCACGATTAGCCGTAATGGGACCGTTCAGCGTGCTGGCGTGATCATAAACGGCAATTGCATTGCCGGCCTGATCGGCGACATAAAGACGGTCATTCGTTCCATCAATAAAGATTGCAGATACGGCAAAGGGCACCGACAAATCGCGAGCGGGCGACTGATTGCCATTCACGGTTGAAGCCGAAGCATACACATGAATTTCGATATCATCAGCTACATAAAGGAGATTCCTGGCTTTGTCCAGAGACACGTCAGTGGGAGAGACCAGATTCGTCGCTGCGCCGGCAATGATTCTGTTGGGCGCAACATTGCCATTCTTAGTGCTGATATTGTCGTAAATAACGACCGAAAGATCACCTGTATCGGCAATGAAGAGCCGGTCGTTCGTAGTATCGAGCGTCATAAAGGCTGGGGAGCTAAACGTGGTGTTGGCTCCCACGATGGTAGCGGCCGGAGTTGCATTGCCGCTTGCCGTAAAAGCGTTGTCAAAACGCAGAAGTGTGTTCGAAGTGCTATTCATTACATAGAGCTTGCCCGTGGCAGCAGGAGTTGGGGTGGGTGTACCGGTCGGTGTTCCTGTAGGTGTGGGCGTTGGCGTTGGTGTACCGCCACCTCCGCCCAGGGTACGCCGGGGCGAGATAACACAACCAACAGTAAGCAAAAGACAGAACACTGCCACACAAATGCCTGCCGGCGAGAAGCCGCGTTTTGACGTAAATATAGGGTACATTCTCTGCCATCATAACCCAGTTTTTGCGCTTTCTTATGCGCTAATCGTGTATGGGCAAACCACACTGAAGTAACAAGAGGCAAGGGGGTAAGAAGTGTAAAAAAGGCGGCTTTTCAGCCGCCTTTAGCGTAATCCGAGTTAAATGCTTTGACTTACTTTTTCTCGTCGGCCTGCTTCAGCATCGCCACTTTATCAACGTGAAGCGTGCCATTATCCAACTTGCCGGTGACGCTTACATGATGCCCTTCATGACCCTTCAAAGCGTCCTGATTATCAACATTGATGATGCTCTTGTCTTTTTCTGAAACGAATACCAGCTTCGATCCATTTTCCGCGCACTTCTTGGCGCAATCGGCATTGTCGATATCTTTGGCGCCGCATTTCTCGTCGCTGACCCAGCCGCTCATCTTGGTTTCTTTGGGAGCCTTGTCTTTGGCCAGGGACAGTGTTGACGCCGAAAATGTGAGTGCAAACGCAACTAACAAAATTTTCTTCATGGGTAACGGATCTCCTCAGAGGATGTAGGTGCTTCAGCAAAGCCTAATGCAGCAACTTTGCCGGGTTGAGCTATTGAGCCACGACGAGGAAAAAGGTAACAAGAAAAGTGGATACAGCCGCCGCAACTCAAGTCGCCAGTCGATTCTTAAATTAAGCTACTTCTTCTCTGGCGGTTGCGCAACTGCGGGAGGAGAAACGGTGTAAACCACCTCTCCTGGGCGAGCATAGCGGAGCCGTTCACGGGCTTCTTTTTCAATGGTTTTGGGGTCAGTCTTTAAAGCTTTAATTTCCTGTTCCATCCCGCCGTTTTGTTGCTGCAGGACCTTGATCTGGCGGTCAAGTTCGCGGGATTCCCGCCGCTTTTGCTGATAATCCAGCAGGCCGTTGGCGCCGAACACAGCGTAATATCCAACCACGCAAAGCAAAAAGGCGATCCCTGTCGCCGCCAGCTTGTGGCGTACGCGATAGAGCTGTTCCCTTCCGCTTTTAATTTTTTCTGCCATTATTGTTTGATCCAATCGCGCGCCGCTGCGGACAATTTATCCAGACCTTCTTCCGAATCGGCTTCAGAATAAATCCGCACGACCGGCTCCGTACCAGACACGCGATAGCAAACCCACGAGCCATCTTCCATGATCAACTTCAGACCGTCCGCACGGCCAACCTGTTTTACCTTGTGGCCAGAGAGTTCGGTTGGATCGCTCTTCATCTTACTAGTGAACTTCGCTTTGAGTTCCGGCGTCAAGCTGAAGTTTTCTCTGCGGGCATAAAAGGAACCAACTTTGCCAAATAAATCTTTGATCTGCTCACCAATCGACTTCTTACGGGCAGCCACCGCTTCACAGCAGAGCAGGCCGGCAAGGACACCATCTTTTTCTGGAACGTGATGCCGGATTGACAGCCCGGCGCTCTCTTCGCCTCCGATGGCAATCTTGTCTTGCTTGATCAGCTCGCCAATGTACTTAAAGCCGACCGGGGTTTCATGCAGAGGCACTTTGTGGTGCTCTGCCAGGGCATTAATCAGGTTGGTAGTAGAAACGGATTTGGCAACTCCATTCTTCCAGCCGCGGCTCTCAACCAGATAGTCGAACAACACAGCAATCACATAATTGGGCTGGATGAATGTGCCGTCCGCGTCCACGATCCCGAAGCGATCGGCATCTCCATCCGTGGCAATGCCGATCCGAGCGCCCGTCTCTTTCATCTTCTGGCGCATTTCATTCAGGAGATGGTCTTCCGGCTCAGGTGCATGGCCACCAAAAAGTACGTCGCGAACATCATGCACGATGGAAACGGGAATACCCGCCTCCCGCAATAGCTCATCGGAATAGCCCTGGGCTGCGCCCCATAGGGGATCGAATACCACCTTTAATCCCGAGTTCCGAATGAGCTCGAGATTGACGATTTCTTTGAGTCGCGCCAAATACGCGGGCTTGGGATCGATGGCAGCGGCCTGCACTTTTGAAGAAGCACCGGAAACGTCACCGTTGGTTGCGATCAGAGTTTCAATGGCGCTTGTAGCTTCCGGCAATGCCGGAGCGCCGTCGGGGGTGGAGAACTTAATGCCGCTGTATTCCGGAGGATTGTGTGACGCTGTGAAATTGATCGCGCCATCGGTTTTCGACCGAATCACCTCATAAGAAATTGCCGGCGTGGGGGCAGGCTCGGCAATGACCAATGGCTGCACGCCAAACGAGCCAAGGACTTCAGCCGCTATGCTGACAAAACGCTCTCCCATATAGCGGGGATCGCGTCCCACAATCACCCGCGCTCCGTTAGGCTTTTTAGAAGCTACATACTTTGCAATGCCGGTAACAGCCCGACGAACGTTCGTGACGGTAAACTCTTCGGCGATAATCGCGCGCCAGCCGGAAGTCCCAAATTTAATTGTTGTGCTCATAACAGAACTCCGGTTAGTTGCAATCTGCCGGTAAATGGTTTCAACCGACGTTAAAGATATTAACTCTGCCGGTACAAGAATGCGCTCGGCCATCGTCGATTGGTAAACTCTGGCTGAGGGATCTATGACGAACGCGCGAATTATCCTCACCACTGCCGGGTCGAAGGAAGAAGCCGGCAAGATCGCTCACGCCCTTGTCGAGCGCAGATTGGCTGCGTGCGTCAATATTGTGCCGCAGATCGAATCGATTTATCGCTGGCAAGGCAAGATTGAAACCGCGCAGGAATGGCTTCTGCTGATCAAGACTCAGGCCGAACTTTTTGAGCGTGTTCGCGATGCCGTGAAAGAGCTGCATTCCTATGATCTTCCAGAATGCGTGATGCTGGAAGTGACCGCCGGTAGCCAGGAATATCTGGACTGGATCGACAAGAACACAGATTGACCACAGAGGGCACAGAGGTTCACGGAGAAGGACTCATGAACAAATTCGAGTGGAAATTTTGCGGATCTGAGGCATCACCTATGCCAGCTTTGTTGTTCCCTCAGTGTTCCTCTGTGCCCTCTGTGGTAAAAACTTTCTAAATCGCTGCCAACGCCTGGTCCAGATCGGCCAAAAGATCTTCAACATCCTCAATGCCGACTGAAATACGGACCATCCCATCGGTGAGCCCGATTTCTTTTCTTCCTTTTTCTCCCAACGCAGCATGCGTCATGGTGGCCGGATGCGAGATCAAAGTTTCAACGCCTCCCAGAGATTCTGCCAGCGAGCAGACGCGTACCTTGGCCAGCATCTTTTTGGCATTTTTGAAAGAACCGGTTTCAAAGGTGATCATGGAGCCAAAGCCGGTCATTTGCCGCTTAGCCAACGCATGCTGCGGATGGTCGGAGAAACCCGGATAAAGCACCTGCTTTACCTTGGGATGGTCGCGCAGAAATTCGGCAACAGCGCGGCCATTCTCGTCGTGCTTTTCCATGCGCACAGCCAGAGATTTTACTCCACGCAGCACCAGCCAGCACTCAAAAGGCGAGAGTATGGCGCCGGAGGTCTTCTGCATGAAAGCCAGTTTTTCTGCGTGAATTGGTTTGGTTGCGGCAATCATGCCCCCTAGCCCGTCGCTGTGGCCGTTCAAAAATTTCGTAGTGGAGTGCATCACCATGTCGGCGCCAAATTCGATTGGGCGCTGAAAATAAGGCGACATAAAGGTGTTATCCACCACTACTTCAGCGCCGCCGGCATGAGCAATCCGGGAGACCTCCCTGATGTCGGTCAGCACCATGAGTGGATTCGTTGGTGTTTCAATCCAGACGATGCGGGTATTCCGCCGCATGGCCTTTTTTACTGCGTCCAGGTCAGACGTATCGACATAACTGAACTCGACGCCATAGTTGGCCATTACCTGGTTGAAAAAGCGAGGCACTCCACCATACACATTATGTCCGCAGATCAGGTGATCGCCCTGCTTCAGAAAGCACTGCGTGACCGCGGTTACGGCCGCCATGCCACTGGCAAAGACATGCGCCGAGCTTGCGGATTCCAGCGCTGCGAGATTGATTTCAAGCTGGGTGCGCGTTGGATTGGAAACGCGCGCGTACTCATACCCTTTATTTTTCCCCACTTCCTGCTGAACGTACGTTGATGTGGCGAAAATAGGGACAACGATAGCTCCCGTGGAAGGGTCTGGTTCCTGGCCTGTATGAATGCAAGCCGTGGAGAATCCGAATTTGCCGGTCTGTCGTTTCTTGCTGCCAGCAGGTTTCTTTGGCATCTGGTATTTGCTCCTGAACTGCGCCGCAAACGGCGGGCTGTGCTAATCGGCGAGTCTGTTATTCTCCGCCCTCAAAAATGTTTTTCGACATGTAACGTTCGGCGGAATCGGGGATGACTGTCACCACACGCTTCCCTTTTCCAAGCCCCTTTGCCACCTGGATAGCCGCAAAAACGTTGGCTCCTGCGCTGGAACCACCCAGAACGCCTTCCAGTCGCGCAAGTTGCGCCACCGTATCAAACGCGTCCTTATCTGTGACCATGATTACTTTGTCACACACGGCTGGATCAAACGTCTTAGGAATAAAACTGGATCCAATGCCTTCCACTTTGTGCGGGCCCTTGGGACCGCCGCCCAGGATGGACCCTTCAGTTTCAACCGCGGCGCAATACACACCGGGCAACTTCTGCTTCATAAAACGGGCTACGCCGGTAAACGTGCCGCCGGTGCCAACGCCGATGACAATCGCGTCAATCGCGCCCTGCATTTGTTCAAAGATTTCTTCAGCGGTGGTTTCCTGGTGAAAGTCAGGATTGGCAGGATTTTCAAACTGTAGAGCGATAAATGATTCGGGAATTTTTGCGGCAAGTTCTTTGGCTTTGGCGATCGCGCCCTGCATACCCGCCTCGTCGGGGGTACGGACCACTTCTGCGCCGAGCGCCCGCATGATCTTGACTTTTTCTTCGGCAAATTTCTCTGGAACGCAAACCACCACCCGGTAACCTTTGTTTACGCCGATCAAAGCCAGACCAACCCCGGTATTCCCTGCCGTTGCTTCCACAATGGTTGATCCAGGCTTCAAAAGGCCACGCTCTTCTGCCTCCCTGATCATGCCAATGGCAGCCCGGTCTTTCACGCTACCGCCCGGATTCAGGTATTCCAACTTGGCAAACACGTCAGCTGAGCCCGCCGGGACGATCCGGCGGAAATGGAGCATGGGAGTTTTGCCAACCAGCTCGGTGATATTTTCAGCAACAGGGAGTCGAGACATAAGCAGACTTTTTAGACTACGGGACGGAGAGCGATATGGTCAAACAAACAGTTTTTTTTCCGGCAATATGTTGAAAAAGAGACGATATCGGAGCGCAGGGCGGTCCGTTTTGGGAAATTGACAGAGTCACTGGAACAGAGTACCGTCAGGATTGAGCAAGTAATCCTTCCTTACTTTCCAGACCTGCTGAAACTAAGTCAGTAATCTCTGGAGTTCTCACTTCTTAGCCTGAAGATGCAAAGAAGGCAGTTATGTTCCACCAGATAGCGCCGTTCCATTCAAAATTGGACGGCCATGCTGAATTACCAGAAGATCATTGCGAAGAACAAGAGACTCCAGAGCACAAGTTGGACGAAGAAGAAGCGAGCGAAACTTATGACAACTGACAAAAGCACCAGATCCTCAAAGGTCTTTGCGGCTGGAAGCACGATTGGCAATCCATTTCTGTTGTGCCGCGTGACCGCGGTCTATGCGCGGCGATTGCAGAAGACGAGAATCCAATTCGCGGAAAGCATTAACCAATCCTTGCGCTTAATCTCTGACCTTCCGCACGGACAGCTGGACATGGAAAATCTGCCGCAGGTTATTCAGGAAGAGGAAATCCCTTCCCTTGAACCGGCAGCGGTAGCAATCAGCCTCTGATTTGCTGAAACTGAACCCCTGAAATAGGACGAGCGCCTCAAAGAAGAAGCGCCCGCACAATGCTGATTTCAATACCCTGCTTTTACTGTTTGGCTGCCGTGCGTTTTTCGTCGGCAAAGTAGCCATCGCGGGTCCGCACCTGCAGGTCTTTGTAGCCGGGTGCGCGCGCTTCCACTTTCACCTTGCGATATCCGCCATTGCTGCGGGGATTGGTTGGCTTGTAAGTAAGGGTGTACTGGTTCCGGATATCACGCGCCACTTCCTGGCTGATTTCATCCACTTCCATCAAATCTTTGGGAAAGAAAGCCACGCCGCCGGTCTGATCAGAAAGACTCTGCAAAGCCCGCTTCGCTCTCTTGATTCCGGGTTCGTCACCCAGAATGCCGATGGTGTAGATAGTAGGCCCGTTATCATCCTGGACTTTCCTGATGGCGGACTCAAGCGATTCCCGGCTCTCATTATCGACGCCGTCTGTTATCACGAGCAGGACTTTCTTTTCTTTCTTGGCGCCTTTGGCGAGGTGGTCGGCAGAAGCGATCACCGCGTCATAAAGTGCCGTGCCGCCGCGTGAATCAACCCGATCTAGCGCTTCACGCAGTGGGCCTAGTTTGTTGGTGAAGTCCTGGTCAAGATATGGATCGTCATTGAAATTGACGACAAATACTTCATCCTGTGGGTTGCTGGCCTGGATAAGGTTAAGAACAGCCTTAGTGACGGCGGCGCGTTTTGTCCGCATGGATCCGGAATTGTCCACTACGATTCCGATGGAAACAGGAATATCTTGCCGCTTAAAAAAGGTTATTTTCTGGGGTTGATTGTCCTCATAAACCGCGAAATTGTTTTCGGCCAGGTTAGTCACCAGGTGCCGTCGAGCGTCAAGAACAGTGGCGGAAAGCGTAACTTCATTCACCTGTGAGCGAAATGTATATCGATCGCCATTCTTCGTTACGGCCCCGACTTCGCTACCCGGAATCTGGCCCGTCTGTTGTCCCCCCGGTGGAACGTTAGCGGGCGTAGCAGCCGGTTTGGCAGCACTAACTGGCTTGGGAACCCAAGCTGGCAGAGCCGGATCCGATGGATCAATGTCCGGCGGTATGGGAGTCGCCTGAACATGCTGCTGGTTTTGCTGCGGCGTGGTGGTTTGGCCTTGACTCCCCCAAAAAGAGGTCGCGCCCAGCAGCATAAAGACTATTGTTCCGACTACTAGTTTATTGCGAAGGCGCATAGTATCCCGTTCTGGCATAGACATTTAGATGCGGCAACCCCTTTGGTGGGTTAAGTTTCACTTTGATCTTGCGCCAGTGACCGTCCTTAACCTTGTTGTTTGGACGGTATCCGAGTACATATTGGTTGCGCAGCTCTATTCCAATTTTTGTAGCCACATCCGCCAGTTCATTTGGATTGTTGATGGTGAACAACCGTCCGCCGGTAACACTGGAAATTTCGCTTAACAGCGCAGGGCCGGCGACCTCTTCCGGCTGCGCAGGTGACAAACTGAAAATGCCGATGGAATAAATCTGCACATCGGCTTCTTTCACCATGGCTTTAATCTCATTTTCGGTGTAACGGCTGTGGTTGTCGCCGCCATCGGAAATGATCAGCAGGGCCTTTTTGCTGTTGCGCGCGTCCTTCATTTTGCTTACGCCCATGTAAATGGCGTCGAGCAGGGCTGTGCTGCCCTGGGGCACGGTATAGACCAGCTTGCCCTGAATGTCTTCAACCGATTTGGTGAAGTCAGCGCGCAGTTCCGGCCGATCATTAAATGTAATCATGAAAAACTCATCCTGCGGGTTCGCGGTCTTAAAGAACTCGATGACCGCCTCGCGGGCTTTCATGATCTTGTCATTCATGCTGCCGCTCATATCAAAGATCACGCCCAGGGAAATGGGAGCGTCTTCGCTGGAGAAATGACGTACCTGCTGGACTTCACTGCCTTCCAGAACCGAAAAATTATCTTTGTCCAGGCCGGTGACAATGCGGTTCCAGTCGTCGGTTACCGTTACATTGACCAGGACCAGATTTACATCGACAGCTATTCCTGGCTTGGCATGGTTCTTTAGAGCAGGGTCGGCATTGCCTACATCTTCTTTGGTATCAGCGGTTTTGGGCGGAGCAGTAGGCTTGGGCTCAATATGGACGTTTACATCCTGAGCGCCGGTGACAATTGTGAACGCAAGAAAGCAGGCCAATGTTAACGCGTAACGAACCAGCGGCGTAACAGACGCCTTGAATGAGTGCCCGGGGGAACGGTTTGCACCATACCCGCGGCGTTCGAAGCGGGCCATGTTAGGAACCTCGTTTTGCCGCGATTTTATCACAGCCGCGCTCCGACATGAACACGGGAACTTGGACATTGCACCCTTGCCTTGATCTTTGCGAGCTGCTAAATGATTTTAGATGATTGAGAGCAGGAAACAGGTTATCCGCGCCGCTTGGTAGAATGCAATAGATCAACTGAAAATGGCTGAAATCATTCCATTCAAAGCGCTTCGCTACGATCCTGACCAGGTAAAGCTGGAGGACGTGCTGACCCAACCTTATGACAAGATTACTCCGGAAATGCAGTCAAAGTACTATGAGCGAAGCACGCATAACCTCGTCAGGGTCATTCTGGGAAAGGCCGGCGAAACTGATACCGATGCTTTCAATGTATATACACGGGCAGCGGAGTATCTCCACGACTGGCGCTCCGGCAGCATCCTTAAGCAGGATTCTGAGCCCGGTATTTACGCCTATTCTCAGACGTTTACCGTCCCGGGATCGCGCGATCTGCAGGAGCGTCGAGGGCTGATTGCGCTGGGTCGCATCCATGATTATGCCGACGGTGTGGTGCATCGCCACGAGCAAACACTCTCCAAGCCGCGGGCAGACCGCCTGAACCTGTTACGCGCCACGCGAGCCCATTTTGGCCAGATTTTCATGCTTTACAGCGATCCCGCACATGAGATCGAAGGCCTGCTGAAATCTCGAATGGATGAAGACCCTGACATCTCGTTGCTGGATGAATATGAGACTTTGCATCGAGTGTGGCGCATTCAGGATCCGGCGCTTATTCACGCGATCCAGCAGAAAATGCAGGACAAAAAGCTGCTGATTGCCGATGGCCACCACCGATATGAAACAGCGCTGGCGTATAGAAATGAACGTCGCGCCGAGACCGGCAGCTCCGATCCTAATGCACCGCATGAATTCGTAATGATGACGCTCATCCCTATGGAGAGCCGTGGACTGGTGATTCTCCCCACCCACCGCATTGTCCATGGCCTGCTTGATTTCGATCGCGAACACATGCTGGAAGCGGCAGGGCAGTTTTTTGATATCGACCGAATCGATCTCCGAACAGAAAGCCGCAGCGCCACCACGCTGCTTGGGCAGGCTGGAGAAAACGGAACAGCTTTCGTCGCGGTGACGAGGCAAGGACCATATTTAATGCGCGCCAAGCAGGATGCCATTCAGCATGCGCTGCGCGACGTTCCCGCACTTCAGCGCGAACTAGACGTGGTCCAATTGCACCGCGTGATGCTGGAGCGAGTCCTGGGAATTTCTGAAGAAGCCATCCGTAACCAGGAAAATGTCCGCTATGAGCGTGACGCATTTGAAGCAATCTCCTGGGTCCGCCAGGGCGCGAACGTCGCATTCCTGATGAACCCGGCCAAGATCGAGCAGGTTCGCGATATCGCTTTCGGCGGCGAGGTGTTGCCGCAAAAATCCACGGACTTTTATCCCAAGCTGCTGAGCGGTCTGGCAATTTATGCGCTGGAGTAAAACAGGAGCTGGGCTGGCAGTTGTGGCTATGTGCTGCGCCCTTGCGATTTCCGGCGCGGCTCTGCGACAGCAACCCACTACTGACCGGCAAGCCGTTCAGCCGGGCACGCCTTCGCCTGAAGGCCAGAAACACGCTCCAGAGTTCTTTGTAATGATCGATCCCAGCCACGGCGGTGCCGACAAAGGCGCAATCTTCGGCGAAAAATTAATGGAGAAAGACATTACACTTCGCCTGGCGCGCGAGGTGCGCAAAGAACTGGAAGAGCGTGGAATTGCGGTGCGATTGCTGCGCGAATCTGACATTGATCTAAGCCTCGACCGTCGCGCTGAAATCACTAATGAACAGCGTGCTGGCCTGTATGTGGCGCTCCATGCAGGGCGTCCGGGAAAAGGTGTGAGAGTTTATGCTCCTGCCCTGACCGACGCACAGCAGCCTTTGGCAGGACGCTTCCTGCCCTGGGAGAGCGCGCAATCAGCCGCTCTTGGTCGCAGCAAGAACGTGGCCCGCGCGGTTTCCGAAGAGCTGCGAAAAAAAGGCTTCACAGTCGCCAGTTTGACTGTTCCATTGCGACCTTTGAATAACATAACGGCGTCGGCGATCGCCGTGGAACTGGCTCCCGACGCAGACGATCTGCAATCTCTTGAAAGCCAGAAGCGGCAAAATAATGTTGCAACAGCCATCGCTCTGGGAATTGCGCAGGTCCGGAGCCAGATAGGGGCGCACCAATGATTCCCCGGCACTTTCAGATTACGATCGCACTGGTGTTGCTGGCGATACTAGTCAGCGGAATCGTCATTATTCGAATGACGCACAAGGAAGAAGCGCTAACGCTACAGGCGGCCGAGGCTGCTCCAGCCGCGCCGATGGTGGGCGGAAAGCAGGAGCACATTCAATTGCTGCTGGCATACGATGAAGATCAGGCGTTGCGCTGGCGTCCGGCGGACATCTTTTTGCCGGCAGATCGCAATTTACGTGCGCGCGAAATGCTGCGTTCCGTGCTGGCGCAATATCTGCAAATGCCCTCTCCGCATCCGCTGGCAAAAGGTGCAGACATAAAGGATGTATATTTCATCAGCGACGATACGATGATCGTAGACACCACAGCACAGTTTGCCGATGGGCATCCGTCAGGGATCTTGCTGGAAGAGTTGACGCTGGCCTCACTCATTGAAACGCTTACAGCCAATGTCCCTGGCATTGCCAAGGTTAAGTTTCTGGTGGACGGCAAGGAGCGCGAAACTCTGGCAGGCCACGCGGATCTTGTGTCCTTTTATCAGACGGCTGCGGTGCATGAGCTGGCCAAGGAGTTCGAATAAGCATGCCGCCAGTGATTGGGGTCTTTGACTCAGGCTTTGGAGGTCTGACTGTGCTGCGGGAGTTGCGCAAGGCGCTACCCGCCGCAGATTATCTTTATTTTGGCGATACCGCACATCTTCCGTACGGAGCAAAATCTGTTCGCACAGTGGCCAAGTACGCGATATCCGCTGCGCATTTTCTTGAAGAACATGGCATTGAAATGCTGGTGGTCGCCTGCAACACGGCCACAGCGCTGGCGTTCGATGAGATTCGGAACGCGGTGAAAGTTCCCGTGGTGGGCGTGATAGAGCCGGGCGCTGAGCGGGCTGCGGCGATTTCAAAAACCAAAAAGGTAGTTGTAGCCGCGACGGAGGCTACTGTCGCAAGCCACGCGTATCAGCGCGCTCTTGAGCAACGCGGGATGCAGGCCACGGAAAAGGCGTGCCCTCTTTTTGTGCCGCTGGTGGAAGAAGGCTGGGTTGAGCATCCTGTGACGGAAGAGGTCGCGCATATATATATGGACGAGGTTTTCCGAGACGGCGTCCACAATGCTGACGTTCTGGTGCTGGGATGCACGCATTATCCGCTGATTCGTTCGCTGTTGCGACGGGTGGTCCCACAATCAGTGGAGATTGTGGATTCTGCAGAGTCCACTGCCGCCAAAGTTGTGGAATTGCTGGGCACAAGTCGAGCAAAGGGCGAGTCAGGTGATTTACGCTGTTACGCGACTGATTCGGTAGAAAAATTTCGGCGGCTCGGGAGTAAATTTCTGGGCTGTCCAATTGAGAAGATTGAGTTGGTAGACATTGAAAAATAATAAAGACACGTTTTTTCGCTCAGACAACCGCCAGCCGGAGCAGATGCGTCCGGTAAACATTATTCCGGAATTTATCGCCACGGCTGAAGGTTCTGCGCTGATTGAGGTTGGCAATACGCGCGTAATCTGCACTGCCTCGATTGAAGAAAGTGTGCCTGGCTTCATGAAAGGCTCCGGCAAGGGATGGATCACAGCCGAATACAGCATGCTGCCGCGTTCCACCTTGACGCGCACTCCGCGCGAGGCCAGTCGGGGTCGCCAAAGCGGACGCACGCATGAAATCCAACGCTTGATTGGGCGCGCAATGCGGGCCGTGGTCGATCTAAAACAACTGGGCGAGCGCACTATTACGCTTGACTGCGACGTGATCCAGGCAGACGGCGGCACGCGGACGGCCTCCATCACAGGGGCTTTCGTAGCGCTAGGTTTGGCTATGCAAAAACTTGTTGAAGCCGGAACGCTTTCAGCAGCGCCGATTCGTGATTTTGTGGCAGCAACCAGTGTTGGAATTGTGGAAGGCACAATTCTTTTGGACTTGTGCTATGAAGAAGATTCTCAGGCAGAGGTCGATCTCAACTTTGTAATGACCGGAGCGCGCAAAATTGTTGAAGTGCAGGCCACGGCTGAACAGCATCCGTTTGATGAGGCCCAGCTCAAGAAAATGATGGACTACGCCGCTACGGGGATCGAGGCGTTGATCGCCAAACAGCGCACGGTCCTGGCCCAGTTGCCACTCAGACAGTAATTACGACTATGTAAAAAGCATGGCAACTAAAAATATAGACGTGCAGCCATTCAGGACAAGGTAGTCCGGATCGCTTTCATTCTCTTCGAGGTACTTAAATATCGCCCATCTTGGGCGTATCGGGGGCGACAGGAGCAGGTTGATAAGCACGACCACTGCCATAATTTTTTTCGACGGATCGAATGTGCTCCAATGCTTCGAAATGGCTACGAGAATCAATAACGTGGTAATCACCGCCATGACGATTTTCGCCCATTTGTAAGGACGAACCTTACTCGCCATTTCAGCAGCATGGATAACTGGTTCCATATTTGCTCCTGGTAAGCCTATTCAAAAGAGGCAGTTCTTATAGCCATCCTGTTCCCTTGATCGCCCGCCAGCGCGGCATCCTTGTCACAGCTTCAAGATCCTATTCCTTGGCGAAGTCTTCATCGTCAAAGATATAAGGGGCGGACCGAATCAGCTTGAACCGCACTTTGATATCGCACTGATCGCATACCGGAAACAGGTCGTCACGATACATAACAGCTTCATGCGCCTGGCGATGGCCTTTATCGTGGATGACCTCATATATCCCACTCTCCAACACTGGCTGTCCAGGCAGGAACATTTTGGTGTGTTGGCTTGGTTTGCGGCGATGGCGCCGCTCTTTGTCTTGGCCGGACATCAGGGCCCAGTTGAGTCTTTTGCGTGCGGGGGTTCTGGATAATTGGGTGGCGTTCATTTTTTTGTAATATTAACAGGCGATTGCGGTTTTGGCTTGCAAAATGAAATTTTTCTCAAAGTTAACGGTTGAACAGCAGGGTAGCCGCAGGAGCCAGAAGTACGCACCTTGGACGACATGTCAGGTTTACAGTTCTTCCTTTGCGTAAATTCACAATGATCGCAAGCGGGACGATCGCAAGATTAGAGACTAGAGCAAGAGCCATCAGTTTCTTGATCCAATCGTAGGTCTTCCATTGACCAGCAATCGTTAAACAAACGACGAGCGTCACCACGACCGCGAGGAGAATGGTAACTACACTGTTAAAGCGCCCTTCGAGGAAGGCTTGATTCCCGGATTTTGTTTGTTCCATTTTTACTCTCAGTGCGAACAGGTTCCCAGACATATCTTACTTATGGCCAGTGTGATTCAAAACATCCCGGGGCTTTTAGTACAATAGGTAACTCGAAGCGGGATGTCGCGCATCTCTCAAGTTGTTGCGACTTGCCTTGAAGATCGATTCCAGATTCGGCACAAAACCCGAGAACAAATTGCCCAGAACCAGCACTATTTGAGGAGGACGACCGTGAAACTTACCCCTGGAAAGTTAGCCGGAATGAAAGCCGTTTCTGACAAGCGCGGCGTGATCGCTGCCGCCGCCATGGATCAGCGTGGATCATTGCAAAAGGCATTGGCCAAAGAAAAAGGCGCGGATGTAAGTTCGTCGATGCTTGAGGAGTTCAAGTCGATTGTCACGGAAGTCTTGACTCCGCATGCCAGCGCCATCCTGCTCGATCCGGAATTTGGATTGCCGGCTTCCAAGCGTCGTTCGAAAAATGCCGGCCTGCTGCTGGCGTACGAAAAAACCGGCTATGACAAAACTGGTCCCGGACGCCTCCCAGACCTGCTGGATAACTGGTCAGTTCGCCGCCTGAAAGAAGCCGGAGCGGATTGCGTGAAGGTCCTTCTCTATTACACGCCGACGGATGGTGCCGCGATTAACGACAAAAAACATGCCTGGGTGGAACGCATTGGAGATGAATGTCGCGCCAACGATATTCCCTACTTCCTTGAATTTGTAGGCTATGACGAAGGCATGGATGAAAAAGGCCTGGAGTTCGCGAAGAAGAAACCGGAGATCGTGATCGGATCGATGGCGGAATTTACCAAAGACAAATACGGCATTGATGTAATGAAAGTTGAAGTCCCGATCAACATGAAATTCGTGGAAGGCGCAAAGTCCTACGGAGGCCAGAAGGCATACTCCAAACAGGAAGCGATGGAGCATTTCCGCAAAGCGCAAGCGGTGGCCACGCGGCCGTTCATTTATCTTTCCGCTGGCGTAAGCAATGCCGAATTCAATGAGGCGCTGGCGCTGGCTGCTGAATCAGGCGTGAAGTTCAATGGCGTATTGTGCGGGCGCGCCACATGGAAAGAAGGTATTCCGGTTTACGCCAAACAAGGCGCAAAGGCGTTTGAGCAGTGGCTGCAATCGGAGGGCGTAAAGAATATTGAGAACGTGAATGCCAGTCTGAAGGCGGCGACCTCATGGTTCTCACTGTATGACGTTCGCGAGCCAGCGATGGCAGGCGACTAAATAATTTCAAATAGTCTTAAAGAAAATGCGGGGCTGCCTGCCCCGCATTTTCTTTTAGGGAAGAGGGGTCCCATCTGTTTTGTCGCTCCGCTGGTGCTGCGCGATGGCCGCGGCGCAAGGAAGGGATTTGTTCGTGCGCTTTACGGCACGGCTAAAGCCGTGCCCTGACACTTGTAACGTGAGCTGAGAATTGCGCGTGAAGGAGAGAGCACCCGCACCCGGCGAAGAGGGCAGTGCAGAGGTTGTGGTAAGCGTAGCCTGCAAAAAACCTAAAAAAACATTCCTGTTTGTCCCCGAATGTCACTTCATTTTCGGGTTCTCGAGGGGACCCAGGACGGTGCTCCCTCTTCAGTGGCGTTATCAGTCAGCACGTGAAGCTCCGAGCCATCGATGCGCATCACTGCAATCTCACCGTACGGCTGGAATGTGCCCACCAGGAGCGGCTGCACCGCTTCGTCCTTGAAGCCCTGGAACGAGGTAGCAAACGCGACCCATTCGCCATCCGGGGAAACCGATGGGTGCGCGTCATTGCCCTGGAGGCTCGTCAGGCGACGGAGCCCGGTTCCGTCGGGCCGGATGCGATAGATCTCGTAATCGCCATCCCGTTTGCTCGTAAAGACGATCCAGTCGCCGCGTGGTGACCACGAAGGAAATGTGTCGTGCTCCGATCGGGTCTCCAGCTTGCGGCTTTTTCCGGTCTCCAGGTCCAAGATGTGCAGCTCACGATTGCTTCCGACCGCAACCCGATAGACGATTTGCTTGCCATCTGGGGACCAGCCTGGCATCCCGTTGTTGGCATCGTCATGGGTAATTTGCACAGCATGACCATCATTGGGATTTACGCTCATTAGCTGCGCCGGGCGGATCTGCGCGCGCTGGAAGAAGCCGCCAACTCCGACAAGGATCGCGTCGCCGCGTGGTGACCAGGCGGGGCCGGTTGCGTCCTGCACCAGCGGTCCCTCCCAGATTACCTTCCGGTCTGAGCCATCCAGGTTCGCGGTGACTAGCTTGCCGCTCCGGATCTCTCCTTCAAAGTTTGTGAGTATGTACACCATGCGCTCGCCCAAAGGCGAGAAGGAGGAGGCATCCGGAACTCGCAAGAGAGCGAAGCGGCGATCAAGGCTCGGCCACGTCTGAAAAGGGCGGTCACGATCCCCGCGCGGGTCGGTTTCAGCGTGAAAAACTAGTGTGCGTCCATCGGGCGACCAGGACGGGACCTGAAAGGCGCCGTGAATTTCACGACCGCTGGCGAAGCGAAGCCCGTCCTTTGCCTGGTAAACAATGTCGCGGCCGATCCAATGTGGGCAGACTTTCAACCCATCTCCGGTTGTAAGTGTTTCGCGCTTTCCGGACGCAATCTCGACCGACACAATTTGTGTTGCTCCCGTCCCAAGAATGAGCCCGCCTCTGCAGACTTGCTCAACGTCGCCGGTATAAAACGTGATGTGGGTCCCATCGGGCGACCAGTTCGGTGTGCCGGCGGTCTCGCTGCTCCCATCCGTGATGCGGCGCAGCCCAGAGCCGTCCGCGCGGACAATATAGATATCCCGGTACTGCGGGGTGACGAAAAAGCCGGGTCCAGGCCGGGTGGTATTCGGGCAGGCACGCGAACGATCATGATCAGACGAGAACGCGATCCATTTCCCATCTGGAGACCACGCTGGACGGAAATCTCCCGCGGGGTGGTGAGTTAAGTTGCGCGTCTTATGCGTGACCAGATCAAGGATCCAAATGTCCGCCTGACCGCTGCGGCTAGAGACGAAGGCCAAGTACCTGCCGTCGGGCGACAGCGCGGCTTGGTCTTCGAATCCCGGATCGTCCGTCAGCCTCTGCAAGCCGGAGCCGTCTGGATGCACGCGCCAGATATCGGCAGAACCAGCCCGGTGCGACGTAAACACAATCCACCGACCGTCAGCAGAAAACGATGCGTTGTAATCGAGCGCAGGATCGGGTGCCAACGGGCGAACATGACTGCCGTCCGCATCGGCGATGAAGATATCACTGTTGTTTGGTGCGAAGCTTTTAAACGCGATGGTGTATTGCGCATCCACTGCATCTTTCGGCTCTTTGCGGTTTAGGGCCGAGCGAGCAGTATCCGCTGCCGCAGTCGTGCCCACAGATTGCGGCTCGTGCCGAACAGAGCGAATCGCTGCCTGCCCAGCGATGATGATGCAGGCACAGACGAGCGACAACGAAGTTGTATGTAACAGCGATTTCATTGTTGAGCACCGGGGCGACCCCGGCGGGTCGCGAAACTTCCGCATGTATTTTCCGCTGAGAGCTTTGATTTTTCAACCCCATAACTTCCCGCGAGCTGCGCCGAATCCATGGGCAGTGTACTGGCAGAAAGTTGCAAAGAATTTTGGTCAATAGCGTTTTCTCTCAGCACGCGAAATTGAACAATGGCCTGTTTCGTGCTTTATTTGTAGGCGAAAATTGGGCTAAAGTATGATGGTCGAGCTTTGCCCAAAAAATCAAAAACCTTTTACCACAGAGGGCACAAAGGACACGGAGGAAAATCAAAATCTTTTTACAGCAAAGCCATTGCATGGAGCAGACGCAGAGGAGACAAAAGAGTACAGAACCTTACCGCTGATGAACGCGGATGACACTGATGAGGGAATGAGATCGGGTGACGGCTGAAACCCGCGCCAATCAGGGATGCGGTGGGATGGGAGGAAACAAGTGCTTTGGAATCCTAGTTGACGGATGGGGGAGGGGGGAGGGCGTCGCCGATTTAGATCCTTCATCGCGGCAAAAGGAGGCCCCTATTTCAGGATGACAGGCCGACGGCACCACACGAGCATGCTGCAATCCGCGCCAATCTTGGACGAGGTGGGATGACATGGGATACATAGGGAGGGGGTAGGGCTTCGCCCTATTTCAGGATGACAGGCCGAGGCGCGGCGAATTTCTACCCACCAAAGCCGGGCTAAGTGTGGACCCGGATTTTACGCCGCGCAACTTGGGTGATAGGGTGATTGCCGGAATCGGAGGCACAGACATGGTACTTCCCGCATATGTAGGCGCGCTGGATGGAAAACGGCAGCGAGAGACAGCGCTGATCACAGGAGCATCGAGTGGCATTGGGCTCGACCTGGCACAGTTGATGGCTCCCGGCTTTGACCTGATCATCACTGCCCGCAACCAGGCTGAACTGGAACGCATTGCGCGCGAGCTGCAAACGGCGCATGGAAATCATGTGCATGTAATTCCGGCGGACCTGACGCTGCGGGAAGCGCCGCAGCAGCTATTTGCCGAGATTGAAAGGCGCGGGCTGCCGGTGGATATTCTTATTAACAACGCGGGGTTTGGCACCTACGGAGCCTTTGCGGAGAGCGATGCGAAGAGTTCACTCGATATGGTGGAAGTAAACATTGCAGCGCTAACGGCACTGACCAGGCTCGCGCTGCCGGGAATGATTCAACGCAAGCGTGGAAGGATTATGAACGTGGCATCCACTGCCGGCTTTCAGCCGGGACCGCTGATGGCCGTCTATTACGCGACGAAGGCTTATGTGATCATGTTTTCTGAAGCGATTGCCAATGAATTGAACGGCAGCGGTGTAACCGTGACATGTTTTTGTCCCGGAGCTACCGCCACTAACTTCGCGGAGCGCGCGAACATGGAAGAATCGCGGCTGTTCAAGATGGGCGCAATGAAATCGAGAGACGTGGCGCTTGCAGGATACAAAGGGATGATGGCGGGAAAAGGATTGGTGATTCCCGGAGTCCTTAACAAGACGATTGCCATGTCAGTACGGTTTAGTCCACGCAAACTGGTGACGGCAATTTCCAGGAGCCTGCAGGAGAAAGCAAAATAGCGACTTGAAAGAGTTGTTGCGCATCCAATGCATCGATTGCCGTAATTCTATTTCAGGAGGACAAAGATGGCGGTATCGTGGAACAAAGATGTAGACGCTGCGCTCAGCCAGGCCAAGACACAACACAAAGCGGTGCTGGTCGACTTTAGCGCTGCGCCAGCTTGAGGGGCATGCGCTCGGCTGGAAGCCGAATCGTATGCTGACCCGCAACTCGCATCCTTTATTGATCAGAAATTTGTGCCGATTGGAGTCCACATCAAAGAAAACCCAGCAGGATTCCACCGCTTTGATTCAGTCTGGACACCTACGGCGCTGGTGCTGGACGAGAATGGCAAAGAGCGGCACCGTATTGAAGGCTATCTGCCGAAAGACGAATTTGCCGCACAATTATTGCTAGGACTGGCGCGCGTCGCGTTTATGCAGAAGAAGTGGGCAGACGCTGAAAAGCTCTACGATGAGATTCTCCAGAAGTATCCCAACAGTGAGGCCGCGCCGGAAGCGGTTTACTGGAAGGCCGTGAGCCATTACAAAGGCACAAATGATCACACGGTGCTGGGCGAGGTACCGAAAATACTTCAGCAGAAATATCCCGATAGCGTTTGGGCAAAAAAGGCGATTCCCTGGGCGGCTTAACTCGCCTGTGCAGCAGCATTTGGAGCGGCGGCGAAAATCTGCCGCTTCACATTTTCCGCCTGCAACAGATGGCGGCGCTGGTGCGCCATCATCCATGGGAAACCGGCAGCAAGGCGCATACGGAACGCCCCCTGGCCGACTTTGATCTTTGCCAGATCAAGCCCTGCTGATTCGCGAATGAGCCGTTCCCATTCATCCTGGGCTTTCATGAAGTCCGGCAGCAGTTGCAACGGAGAATTAATGGCCGTCGGTGGACGTACGTTCTTGGGAGCACGAATTCTGAACTTTGGCGGAGGCTCGGCAATCCAGACCATCAATCGGCCTTTGGGTCCAATGGAAAATGGACCGCTGCCAAACTTCTTCTCTTGTTTTCCGCTCTCGACTGCTTTGGCCATGAGTGACTGCACGACTACAGCGGTGGCATTGAGATGAAGAATGCATTCAGCGATCGACCATTTCCCCGCTTCAGGATGTGTGGTGAGTTGTTCAGGCGTGAGGCCATGCATAAGGGCTTCTGCGCGGTGGCGGGCTTCGGTGATTTCCTTAGCGCATCGATCAATATCGAGGACCATAAAGCTGATCTCCTGCGGGAGTCTATCACCAAAGCAGCTCAAGTACGGTTTGCCGAGAAGCTTTTGCTATTCCCACTCAATCGTCCCAGGAGGCTTGGAGGTGATGTCATACACCACGCGGTTGATGCCGCGAACCTCGTTTACGATCCGCGTCGAAATTGCTTTGAGGACTTCATATGGTAACGGAACCCAGTCGGCGGTCATGCCGTCTTCTGAATGCACGGCACGAATGGCGCAGGTATAAGCATATGTGCGCTGGTCACCCATTACACCTACCGTCATTACCGGGAGGAGAACAGCAAATGATTGCCAGATCTGGGTGTAAAGGCCAGCGCGACGAATTTCATTCACGACGATGTCATCGGCTTCCTGAAGCAGCGCGACGCGAGCGGGTGTGACCTCGCCAAGAATGCGCACCGCCAGACCCGGACCGGGGAAAGGCTGACGTTGCAAGACCTCTTCAGGCATGGCCATTTCACGACCGATACGCCGGACTTCATCCTTAAACAAGTCTTTTAAGGGTTCGATGAGCTTGAGTTTCATCTTGTCCGGGAGGCCGCCGACGTTGTGATGGGTTTTGATGGTTTGCGACGGGCCGCGTACGCTGCGCGATTCAATTACGTCAGGATAAAGCGTTCCTTGAACCAGCCAGTCCACTTTGCCGATCTGCTGTTCCAGCCGGTGGGCTTCCTGGTCGAATACTTCTATGAATTCATTGCCAATGATCTTCCGCTTCTTTTCCGGATCGACTACGCCGGCAAGCTTGCTGAGAAACCGGTCTGTGGCGTCAACCGCGACCACGTTCAGTCCAAGACGGTCACGCAGGTTCTGCTGGACTTTTTCAAATTCGTTTTTACGCAGCACGCCGTTATTGACAAAAACGGAGATCAGCCGCCGGCCAATGGCTTTATTGACCAGCGTGGCAGCCACGGCCGAATCGACGCCGCCGGAAAGCGCGCAGATGACTCTTCCCTGCTCGCCTACGGTCTGGCGCACTTGGCGAATAGTTTCGTCGATGAAGTGCTGTGGAGTCCAGTCCCCGCGAGCGCCACAGATATTGACCACGAAGTTCCGCAGCAGGTCTACGCCGCGCTTGGTGTGATGGACTTCAGGATGGAACTGCACCGCCCAGATCTTTTGCGACTCATTTTCCATCGCAGCCAGGGCGTTGCTGCTGCGGGCCATTACGCTGAAGCCAGCGGGAAGCTCAAGAGCTTCGTCGCCGTGGGACATCCAGACGTTGAGCGAGGGTGGCAGGCCTTCAAACAGCCGCGATTGGCCTTTGACGTTAATTTCCGCGTGGCCGTACTCGCGCTTGGGACCGGGACGAACTTTTCCGCCGAGTTTGTGCGTGATGAAGTGCAAGCCATAGCAGATACCGAGTACGGGCAGCCCAAGGGCGAGCACGCGGTCATCGGCGGGAGGTGCGTCCTGATCGTAAACGGAAGACGGGCCTCCGCTCAGAATGATGCCAACAGGCCGGTAGCTGTTAATTTCATCCAGCGTGGCGGTACAGGGCAGAACGACGGAAAATACCTTGAGTTCGCGGATGCGGCGCGCAATGAGCTGCGTGTACTGCGAACCGAAATCGAGGATTACGATGGATTGTTCTTCCACGAACAATTATTTCCGATTCGCGCCAGAGTGTAAAGACAAAAGAGTGTAAAGGTAAATCAGAGAGGCGAGGTGTTCTCAACCGGCATGGCCGCGGAAGTCGCGACGAGCTTGGGCCCGGCTGCGGGATCGACGTAAGCAGCAGCTAAAGCAAGGTATGCGGCCATTCTGGCCATGTAGAGGAAGTCAGCAACAGCTAAATATGCCAGGGAAACGACCACGAGCAGAACAAAGTAACTCTGCGGCGCAGTCCCCACCATGCCTGAGGCGAGTCCGCAGATGGCAACCACAATCAGCAGAATGACAGTTCGAAACAGCAGGAAAACGAAGCCGGTTCCAGCGAAGTCAGAGCGCTGCTGGCGGACGGTCTGGCGTGCCTGCCGCAGCGCGCCGCGAAAGCTTTGTCCCTCGCGACCAAAAATTGCTGCCAACGAAAGATACCAGTTCACGGTGAGCCAAAAGGCGCTGATCAGAATGACCGACGGCAACATCATCAGGTAGTAAAGAAGAAGGTCCGGCTGGGGGCCGCGGGTCGCGATGAGCATCTCGCCAACGGTAGCGGCCAACAAGAGGACAAAGGAAAACCAGCCAACAAAGCCGCGCAAGAGCTGCAGCGCAAAAATGCTGCCGAATCGCAGCGAAGTTAGACCCGCACGCAATCGCTTGAGGGTAACGAAACGTCCCAGCGCAGAAAGAATGGCCCAGATCAGAGCTATCGCCAATGGCACCCCGAGCATCGCAATTATGATGACCTTGATTCCCAAAAGCAACACGACGGCCACAATCAACTGGGCCATTCTCTGGGGATCACGGCTGCGCACCGCCATGTCCCATTGATGGCCAATGTGCAATGGGCCAAGAAGCATCAACCCAACTCCGACGACGAGCAAGCAGGTCAGAATCCCAAATGACCAGCGCCAGAGAATTTCAACCAGGAAGATGGCGGGATCGCGGGTGACAGCGCGGAGCCCCTGCGTGATGGGATTGGGCGTCTTAGACATCTTGTTTTTTCACTACGATCATTTGACCACCACGTTGACCAGCTTGCCTGCGACAACGATTATCTTGGCCACCTGTTTGCCATCTGTGGCGGCGCGCACTTTTTCGTCAGCAAGCACGCGCTCACGCACAGCGTCTTCCGGAGTGTCCGCGGGAAAGACTATATGGCTGCGAAGCTTGCCATTCACTTGAACGGCGTAGGTGATCTCGTCCTCTTTAGCCAAAGCAGAATCGTAAGCGGGCCAGGGATAGCGAAGAAGATTTTCTTTTTCTCCCAGGACTTCCCACAACTCGGCAGCAACGTACGGCGCGAATGGGGCCATCAGCAGCACAAGCTTCCGCTGAACATCAGCCAGCAACGCGGGCGGAAATTTCCCGGAGCTGATTTCATCTTCCGCGGCATAAAGCTGATTTACGAACTCCATAATCGCAGCCACGGAAGTATTAAAGTGCCAGCGTCCCTGAAAATCCTCAGAGATGCGCTTGATGGTCTGGTGGAGCTTGCGTTCAATCTGCCGAGCTTTGGGCGAGAGTTCAGTGGACGCAGCAGCACCAGTGCCGTTTCCCGACGACGTCTTGTCGGCGGCTCCAGCGTTGCGCATCACAAAGCGATACGCCCGGCCAAGAAAGCGATGCACTCCCTCAACACCGGTTTCCTGCCAGTCAAGCTCGCGGTCGGGCGACGTGGCAAAGAGCGCATACATGCGCGTGGAATCCGCGCCAAATCTTGCCACCATCTCATCGGGTGAAACCACGTTCCCTTTGCTCTTGGACATCTTGGCGCCATCTTTAATCACCATGCCCTGCGTAAAGAGACGCGTTGCCGGCTCATCGTGGTGCACCATGCCAAGGTCGCGCATGAACTTGGTCCAGAAGCGCGAATAGATCAAGTGCAAAATTGCGTGTTCCACGCCGCCAATGTACTGGTCAATGGGAAACCAGTAATCGACAGTAGCGGTATTAAGCGGACGGTCCTTGAGTTGCGCATTGGTGTAGCGGTAAAAATACCAGGATGAATCGACGAACGTGTCCATGGTATCCGTCTCACGGCGGGCGGTGCCGCCGCATTTAGGACACTTGGCATTCACAAACTCAGGCACACGGCCAAGTGGAGACCCGCCTTGCAACGTGATGTCAACGTTTTCCGGCAACAAGACCGGAAGCTCGCGTTCCGGCACCGGCAAAACGCCGCACTGCTCGCAATAAAGCATTGGAATAGGCGTACCCCAGTAGCGCTGGCGGGAAATGCCCCAATCTTTCAAGCGATACGTTACGGTGCGTTTGCCGAAGCCGCCCCGCTCCGCATAGGCGGTCATTTTCTCGATAGCTTCCTGGTTAGAGAGTTCGCTGAACTGTCCAGAGTTGATAAGCAGGCTGTCTTTCTCGGTATAAGGAAGAACCGGCGGCTCAGGATCTCCGGGCGCGGGCGGTTGGCCGGTCCTGCGGGGCAATATGACAATGCGAGCTTCCAAACCGTACTTCTGGGCAAACTCGTAATCGCGCTCGTCGTGCGCAGGAACGGACATGATCGCGCCGGTGCCGTAGTCCATCAAAATGTAGTTCGCAACCCAGATGGGCACCTGTTCTTGATTGAATGGATTGCAGGCATAGCGTCCGGTAAAGACGCCATGCTTTTCAATACCGCCTACATCACCGGCTTCCCTTGCCCGGGCCTGGTCCCGGATGAGGTCTTCAACCTTGGAATACAAATGAGGATCGTTGCCGACCAACTCAGCCACCATGGGATGTTCCGGAGCAAGCTGGATGGAAGTTGCGCCATAAATCGTATCAATGCGCGTGGTGAAGACCGTGATCTTGTCACTAGCTGAGACAGCGCCATCGACTTTAAAATCGACCAGCGCACCTTCACTGCGGCCGATCCAGTTACGCTGCATGGTGCGGACTTTTTCCGGCCAGCCTTCAAGCTTGTCAAGCCCGGCAAGAAGCTCATCAGAATAGTTGGTGGTGCGGACGAACCACTGCTCCAGGTCGCGTGTCTCAACCTGTGTTTCTTCATGCCGCCAGCAGCAGCCGTCAACTACCTGTTCATTGGCAAGCACTGTGGCGCATTCAGGACACCAGTTCACCCTGCTCTTTTTGCGATATGCCAAACCTTTTTCATAAAACTTTAAGAAGAACCACTGGTTCCACTTGTAGTAATCAGGAAGGCAGGTAGTAACTTCGCGTGACCAGTCATAGGCAAAGCCAAGCCGCTTCATCTGCAACTTCATGTGCGCGATGTTGCGGAGCGTCCATTCACGTGGTGGAACGTTGTTTTTAATAGCGGCGTTTTCCGCCGGAAGCCCAAATGCATCCCATCCCATGGGATGAAGCACGTTGTAGCCGCTCATCCACATAAAGCGGGCGAGCGCGTCTCCGATGGCGTAATTCCGCACGTGTCCCATGTGCAACGCGCCGGAAGGATACGGCAGCATCTCCAGCACGTAATATTTCTTGCGCTTGCTGGTGTGCGGCTCAGCGGCGTAAAGCGCAGGATCAGCCTCCCAGCGGGCATGCCACTTCTCTTCAATGCGCTGCGGTTCGTAGCGAAGCTCGCGCTGCTCGGGTTGGTTGGCGGTGATTTCGATTTTGGTGTCGGACATCTCTGCTACGCTCTCTTCCGCTTTGCCGGGGCCGTGGCTACCTGTACTAATGATTTTAACGTTTCTATATTACGCAAATCGTCGCCGGGCTCTTCAATCGGCGTTTCTGCAATGAATGCCGCGTGCTCCGTGCGCGGATCGTTCAGCAACCGGCGGAACGCGTCCAAACCAATCGTTCCTTTGCCGATATGCTCATGACGGTCGCGCTTTGAACCTCGCGCATCTTTCGCGTCATTGCAATGCCACACCATTACATTTTTCAAGCCGATTGTCTCATCCAGCGTCTGCATGGTTTCGTGCCAACCCGCCTCAGTAACAATGTCGTAGCCGGAGACGTGTGTGTGGCACGTATCGATGCAGGCGCCCACGGGACAAACTGGTCGCAGGTACTGCAACAGATGCGCCACCTGATCAAACGACCCACCTAATGAAAATTCCGATCCGGCCGTGTTCTCTATCAGGACCCGAAGATTTGACTTTTCCAGTTCCAGACCTTCGGCAGCTTCAGCTATGGAGCGGGCGACTAATTCCAGACCTTCTTCGCGGCTGCGTCCGCGAAAAGAGCCAGGATGTAGTACCAAATATTCAGCGCATAGGGCCTTTGCGCGTTCCAATTCTCCGCGAAAAGCCTTGACCGATTTGCGATGAAACTCCGGCGTTGCGCTGGCCAGGTTCACCAGATAACTGCTGTGGATCGCCATGGGGCCAATGCCGTATTTCTCCCGCAATCCGCGCATGGCGTCACACTGAGTTGCCGCCAGCGAGTAAGGCTGCCACTGCCGCGGGCTGGAAGAAAAGATCTGGAAAGTATTGGCTCCCAGCCGGTAGGCGCGTTCCGCAGCCATCTCAACCCCACCTGCCGTCGAGGTATGTATGCCGATACGCCGGGGCCCTGGCTTAGGTGGCTCGCCTTCTGCCCACAAAAGCACGTCTTTCATGCTGAGCCGCTTGCGTCCCTGATCCCTAAGCGGTTTTGGCTTAGACATAGTAAGGCGCTTACGCTCTGGATCCCCTGAAGACATGTGCTAAATGATTGATTTTAACATGGTAAACGCGGGATGCAGACCTCCAGCATGCTCAGCTTTTGATTGCTACCGATAGCAAAACCACAGTAAACTAAGGATTCAGCGAGGGCCAAAGTCATGTTAGTCGTAATGAAGGCGCATGCCAGTGAGGAACAGGTACGCGCGGTTTGTGAGCGTATTGAGTCGCTTGGGTTACGGGCGCACCCTATCCCTGGAGCGCAACGCACCGCCATTGGCATTACTGGCAATAAAGGCGCCATGGAGACGGGCGTGCTGGACGAAATGTCCGGCGTGCAGGAAGTCATACACGTCAGCAAGCCGTACAAGCTGGTAAGCCGCGATACCAAGGAAGAAGACACGGTCATTGGCTTTGCCGGCAGTGACGGCAGCTTTGGCGGTCGCGATCTGGGAGTAATAGCGGGGCCTTGCTCAATTGAATCCCGTGAACAGGCTTTCACAATCGCTGAGCGAATTGCTAAAGGCGGCGCGCGCTTTTTTCGCGGAGGAGCGTACAAACCCCGCACATCGCCTTATGCGTTTCAAGGCATGGGTGAAGACGGCCTGAAGATCATGGCGGAAATCCGCGACCAATTTGGGCTGCGCATTATTACAGAAGCGCTGGACGAGGAATCGCTCCACCTGGTAGCGGAATATGCCGATGTAATCCAGATTGGCGCGCGCAACATGCAGAACTTTTCGCTGTTAAAGAAAGCAGGGCGGCTGCGCAAGCCCGTGATGCTGAAGCGTGGCATGTCCGCAACGCTGGAAGAATTTCTGATGGCGGCGGAATATATCCTGAGCGAAGGCAATTATGAAGTGATATTGTGCGAACGCGGCGTACGCACCTTTGCCGACCATACGCGCAACACGCTGGACCTGAGCATTGTGCCTGCAGTGCAGCGGCTTAGCCATCTGCCGATCATCGTTGACCCAAGCCATGGAACAGGAAAACGCAACAAAGTCCTGCCCCTTTCACGCGCCGCGGTGGCGGTGGGCGCAGATGGAGTTATGGTGGAAGTACACCACGATCCAGAGCATGCGCTCTCTGACGGAGCCCAATCGATCTTCCCTGACCAATTCGATGAAATGATGCATGAAATACGTCAGATTGCTGCCGTGCTCCACCGCAATGTTCAGGAGCCACGCACGCGGCCCGCGGTTGCCAAGGCCGGCAGATAAGTTGCGAGCGTTTACATTTGCGGCGTGCCTCCTTCTTGCCCTGCTCGCGGGCTGCAAGGACACGCCGGAACCCAGCCCGAATTATCATGAGTACGCGTACGTATCCAATGGGGGCAGCAATAGCGTTACCGTAATCGACCTCCGCGCTCTCTCGATCCTTACGACAGTTTCTGTGGGACGCAGCCCCACCGGAGTGGCGGTGAACCCTCGTAAGAACGAAATTTACGTTGCCAACACGGAATCCAACAACATCAGCGTGATTGACGCGGAAACGAACAAAGTGGTTTCGACTATCGGAGTGCATCGCGCGCCGTTTTTTGTGGATGTTTCTTCTGACGGCAAACGGGCTTATGTAGCGAACTCCGGTTCGGCCAACCTTGCCGTGATCGACCTGGACCAGCGCAAGGTGATCAAATATATTTCCACCGGCAATGGAAGCAATCTGGCTCGATTAACGCCCGACGGCAAGCTGGCGATTGTTGCTCTGAGAGATGAGGATTCAATCGCCATTGTGGACACGCAAAAACTGGCGGTACGCAACAAGGTGGCAGTGTGCGCCAAGCCGGTAGAACTGGCGATTGTGCCGGATTCCAGCAAAGTGTTTGTGGCGTGCAGTGAATCGCGGCAGGTTGGCGTAGTGGACTTGAAGACTGACAAGCTACTAACCCTTCTGGACGTGGGCAAAACCCCTGTCCATTTGGTGGTGAAGCCGGATGGCGGCGAAGTTTTTGTCAGCAACTACGACGCCAGTTCAATTTCTGAAATCGTGACCAGCACGAATGAAGTCAACAATACATTCCAGATTGGCGACCATCCTGTACGCAGCCTGGTATCGCCAGACAATGCGCTGCTCTATGTGGTGAATTTTGGATCAGATTCAGTGGCGGTTTACAGCATTGATAACGGCAAGCGGACGGCATCAGTGCCGGTGGGAAGTCACCCGGAAGGCATGGCGCTCTCACCGAACCAGCTGCTTTTGTTGGTAGTAAATACCGGAAGCGGTGACATGACTGTGCTTTCCCTGATCGATAGCAAGGGCAAGTCGCAGCCGGATTTGCCGGTGCTCGAAACGATGATCCCGCTGGGTAAAGATCCGCGAGCTATCGTGGTGAAAGCGTTTGTGAGCCAGCGATAGCGCTTGCAATGGCGAATGCCCGGACACAAACCTGCAGTTAACGCAATCCCAGGCCGCCATCGACAGTGAGGATTTGCCCGGTAATGAAGTGCGGTGCGGTGGCGAAATACATAACGGCGCTAACGACATCCTGAGGCGAGCCATTCTTTTTCATCGGCGTGTGTGCGGCCAGCCGCTGAAGCAGCCCTGGGTCCTTTTCTCCTGAGCCAATGTCGATCATTCCCGGTGCAACGCAGTTAACAGCAATCTCCGGAGCCAGGGCCTTGGCCATCACCTGCGTAAGCATGTGCAGCGCCGCCTTGGAAGAACAGTAATGCGCATGCGTTGCCCAGGGCTTCTCTCCTCCGAGCGATCCCATATTGATGATGCGCCCATGAGCGCTACGCAGCGACGGAATGCAACTTTGAGATACCAGAAACGGTGCGCGTACGTTAACGGCAAAGACTTCATCCCATTGTTCGGCAGTAATGTTTTCGATGTTTGCGGTCTCAAAGACGCCAGCGTTGTTGATGAGCAGGTCGATTTGGCGGAAATGCTTTAGGACGTTCTCAACCGCATCTTTGGCGCTTTCAGGTCGGCGCAGATCGCATTCGAAGGCGAGAGCCTGAACATCTTTGGCCTTGATCTCTTTTAATGTTTCATCCGCTTCATTTGACGAAGAGCGAAAAGTAAAAGCAACGTTTGCGCCAGCCTGCGCCATTGCCAGCGCAATAGCTTTGCCCAAGCGGCGCGCTGCGCCGGTGATAAAAACGGTTTTACCCTTCAAATCAGTCACGCAGGCATTGTAAATGGGGACGTGTTGGCCATGTTGAATAGCAGCAATGGCTCTGAATCCTTTGTGCGGCTGCCTTTATCAAATGAGCGTATGAGCAGCAATCCCTCTTTGATCTCTTTTCCCGGACCTGACGCGCAACCCGCAGCCTATATTGCGACGGAAGCTGAAGCAATGGACGCTTATTCGCGCGTAGTGACTACAGTAGCGGAGTCGGTGAGCCCTTCAGTTGTCCGTATACAGGTGGAAAACAAGCAAGGCCGAGGCGGAAGTGGGTCCGGGTTCATCTTTACGCCAGACGGTTTCATCCTGACGAATAGTCATGTGGTCCATGGCGGCGAGAAAATCACCGTATCGACACCGGATTCCGGGGACTTTAACGCCCAATTGATCGGCGAAGACCCAGACACGGATCTGGCGCTTTTACGGATCGACGCGCCACTACTGCGGAGCGTGAAGCTGGGCGATTCGCGCCGGATACGCGTGGGGCAACTTGTTGTGGCCATCGGCAACCCGTATGGATTTCAATACACGGTGACGGCCGGCGTGGTGAGCGCTTTGGGCCGCAGCTTGCGGTCGCAATCTGGGCGCCTGATTGAAGACGTGATCCAGACTGACGCAGCGTTGAATCCCGGCAACTCAGGGGGACCGCTGGTGAATTCGCAAGGCGAAGTGGTAGGCGTGAATACAGCAACGATCCTGCCGGCGCAGGGGCTGTGCTTTGCGATCTCCATCAACACAGCGCAATTTATTGCCAGCAAGCTGATCCGCTTTGGCCGAGTACGGCGCAGCTACATTGGCGTTCAGGCGCAGACAGCGGCATTGAATCGGAACATCGCGAGGCATTATGAGCTTCAAACGTTCACGGGCGCTCTGGTGCTTTCCGCAGAATCTGACAGCCCAGCACAAAAAGCCGGATTGCAGGAAGGGGATGTAATTGTATCCCTGGCAGGCGAGCCGGTTGAAGGCGTGGACGTGCTGCATCGTTTGCTTAGTGAAGACCGAATTGGAGTGGCGACGCGGTTGATTGTGCTGCGCGGCTCACGCAGATTGGAAATAACCGTGGTACCGGAGACGCGTTTAAGCTAAAGCCCGAAAAGTTCGCGCAGGCGCTTGGTCTGGGCGCGACTAACGGGAATTTCAGTTTGCTTGCGATCGTCCATGCGGAGCTGGTATGAGCTCTTGAACCAGGGCACAACTTCTTTAATCCGGTTAATGTTGACTACAAATGATCGGTGCGCACGCCAGAAAGTCTCTGGATCGAGCCCTTCAAGTAACTCTTCAAGTGTACGGCAGTTAGACTGGCCTTCAAGATTGGTTGCCACCACGCTGATAATGCCATCTTCAATGGACGCGAAGCAGAGATCTTTTTGATCGACGAGCAGGAGACGTCCGGCGCTGCGAAGAAGCACTTTAGAATTTTGCGGTCGCTGAGATTCAAGGAGCTTAACCAGCGTGTCGAGGCGTTGCTGATCTGCGGGGGCACCTTGAATTTTCTTTCGGGCTTTCTCTATCGCAGCGCTGACACGCTTTTTATCAAACGGTTTGAGGATGTAATCAACCGCATTGACTTCAAAAGCCTTCACTGCGTACTGATCAAAGGCGGTGGCAAAGACGATTTGCGGAAGCGCGACTTTTTTATCCAATAATTTCTTTAAGACTCCGAATCCGTCGAGCCCCGGCATCTGCACATCAAGAAACAGCAAATCTGGGGAAAGCTCTTTGACTAGGTTCACGGCCTCAATCCCGTTGTGCCCTTGCGCGACCACAGTGACGTCATCGATGGGCTTAAGCAAATAGCTCAATTCTTCACGCGCGAGCTGTTCGTCGTCCACGATTACAACAGAAAGAGCCAAGGGTTACTCTCCAACCTTTAAGTATTTAAGAGCCGTGTCAGGCGACGCTCAACAGCATTTGCGCGGCAAAGCTGCTGCGGTGCCCGGCTAACTATTTCTCTCGACAATAAAATCCGGTATCGACAGCAGCGCCCGCTTGATCTCCGATAGTGGGAAGGTGCAAATCGCTTTCCGAGCCAGTTCAGCATGCTTGGCCGCTGCGTCATACGCATACGGGATGGACCCATAGCGATTCAGCATTTCCAATATCTGCTCATGCTTCACGCTGACAAATGCGCGCTCTTCCAGCACAGTCTCCACCAGTTTGCGCTCTTGTGGCGCGCAATGCTGCAGCGCATGGATCACCGCCATCGTAACCTTGCCTTCGCGCAGATCACTTGCCACCGGCTTGCCCAGCACTTCTTCTGACGCGGTCAAATCCAGCACATCATCCACGATCTGAAACGCCAGCCCAAGATTGCGTCCGTATTCGCCCAATCCGCTTTCCTGTTCTTCGGTCGCCTTGCCGATCAGCGCTCCCAGCCGCGTGGACACAGAAAACAAGCAAGCTGTCTTGCGGAAGATCAAGTCAAAATGCTCTTCCAGCGAGATGATCTTGCCCAGCTTTTCCATTTGCAGCAGTTCGCCTTCAACCATCTGCTGCGTCAAATCGATGAGCACATCCAGCACGCGGAAATTGCGTTCCTGCACGGCAATCTTAAACGCCTGCATATAGAGCCAGTCGCCGGCCAGAACGCACTTTGAATTTCCCCACTTCGTATTCGCCGCCGGACGCCCGCGCCGCGTCTTGGCTTCGTCAATAATATCGTCATGCACAAGCGTAGCTGTATGCAGCATCTCCACTACGGCGCCAAGCTTGATTGCGCTGGTCTCTTCGTGCGGAAAAAGTTTGGCTGAAAGCAGCAGCAACACCGGACGTATCCGCTTGCCTCCGCCCGCGCGCAGGTGCTCGCCGATATCAGTGATCGCGCGCACGCTTGAAACAGTATCGCGTCCAAACTCGCGCTCAATCGCCGCAAGATCGTCACGCAACAGCTCGAAAACTTCTTTGGCAGTCGTTGTCGCCGATGAACTCAAAAGTGTCCTTTATACCTACCGTTTTCGATCTCTAAATGCTTGCGCTCATGAATTTCTTCGCGCGCTTCCCGCTCTTCAATCGCTTGTAACATTGCGTCTGGCTGATCGTTAAACGCTCGCTTCTCACAACCGACTATAGCTTTTCCTCTGTGTCCTCTGTGGTCGAGGTCTTCAGTTTCTGTAATTCGTAAACTGCATGTCGATGCCAAAGTCATGGCCGCGCAGCAGCGCAATCACTTCCTGCAGCGCATCGCGATCTTTGCCGCTCACTCGCACCGTATCACCCTGGATTGAGGCCTGCACTTTCTTCTTTGAATCCTTGATCAGCTTCACAATCTCGCGTGCTTTCTCAATCGGAATTCCCTGCTGCATCGTTATCTTCTGCCGCACGCTCGACCCCGCCGCCGGCTCCACCGTGCCATAACTCAGCGCCTTGATGGGCACGCCGCGCTTTACCAGCTTGCTCTGTAAAATGTCGGTCACAGCTTTCAGCTTGTACTCATCGGCAGAAGAAAGCACCAGCGCCTCTTTGCCCTCAAGCTGAATGTCGGATTTCGAGTCTTTCAGGTCAAACCGCGTATGGATCTCCTTCAGCGCGTTCTGGATCGCGTTGGAGACCTCCTGCAAATCCACTTTGCTAACGATATCGAATGAGTTTTCCGCTGCCATGTCTCTAATAGCTTACTAAGAGTTGCGTTTCGATGCACGTTTTTCGCCTCGACTCTACCGGGCAGTTTGCAGTTCCTATTTGCTCTCATCCTCGCGAATCCGCGGTCACTTAAAGAGAAACGATCTTGCATTTCCAGACAAACTGCCCACGCCCGACTACAACGCCAAAACAATGACCTGCCGTTCCGAGGGAGCCGAACCTCAACGCTACTTGAAATCTCCCGTGCTGCTCGTGTGAGGCTCGAGGAATCGGCTCCGCTGCTCTCAAGGGCAACTATACTGCCTGAACGACATAAAGCACCGCACCTTCACCTCGTCCGCATTCCTCCGCCGTAAAGTTTTACTTTCCTGACCAGTGTCGTCCGTGTGAATCAATGGTAAAGTTCAGGGATGTTGATGGAGAGTTTTTCAATGCTAAAGCGGCGACATATCCATGTGGTCCTGATTGTGCTGTTGACTTTCTTGGCCGCGGCCCAGGCACAGCAAGCCGCGCCGGCGCAGCCCAAACCACGCCGATTTCTGATGTGGAAGGCCGCCTCGCCCACCACCACGGTCTATTTGGTCGGCTCCATTCACGTGGGCGACAGCAGCATGTATCCGCTGCCCAAGGAAGTGGAATCGGCCTTTGCTGCGGCGAAGGTCCTGGCCGTGGAGATCAATATCAAGAATGCTGACCAGGCCAAAATGATCGGCCTGATACAGAAATACGGCCTCTATACGGGCGACGATTCACTGACCAGGCATCTTTCCAAAGAAACGCAAACCGCGCTAGATGATTATTGCGCCAGGCACAATGTGCCAAGACAGGGCATGGAGCAGTTGAAGCCGTGGGTCGTGGCCGTGACGATTGCCGCAATGGCTTGGCAGCAGGCTGGCGAAGATCCGTCACTCGGGATCGATATGCACTTCCTGGACGAAAGCAAGCCGCCGCAGAGGATCGACGAGCTGGAAACCATGGAATCGCAGCTTTCAATCTTTGCTGAAGCCACGGAAGAGGAACAGCAAAGCATGCTGGCATCCACTTTGAAACAGGGAGATCACATCAAGGACATCATCAAGCGCACCCAGGCAGCGTACGTGGCCGGCGATCCTGAGGCGCTTCAGAAAGTAATGGATGAGCAGGACGACGTGGGCTCAAAAAGCCTGGAGAAAAAACTTTTGGACGATCGCAACGCCGTCATGATCACCAAGATCGAGGAATACCTGAAAGGCAAAGAACCGATTTTTGTGGTCGTGGGCGCGGCCCATATCATCGGCGATAAAGGTATTGCAAAACAGCTCCGCGACAAAGGCTACAAAGTTGATCAGGTCGTGCTTGAAGCCCGGTAGTGTTGGAAGCTAGTGTGGCGTCTCAGAAATAGCTTCACAAACCCATGAGCTTCTATTCAAGCAAAATGTTTATCTCTGTCATCCTGAGCGCAGCGCCGCCACGCCTTTTCCAAACCGAGACCCTCGAGCGCGAAGTCGAAGGACCCCGAGGATTTTTCTTCTACCATATTGCATCAGGGAGTTCTCACAATACGCGCTTTGCTCTGAGGCACGATCCATCATCATGGTTTTCTTAAGATCAGCTTTTGCGCTACTGTAAAGCTATTTCTGAAACACCACACTAGCCCGTTTTCAGGTGTAAATGTAAACCATCGCGGGGTGGAGCAGGCCTTTTAGGCCTGCGGTATGCCGCAACAAATGTCCGGCTTTAGCCGCTGAGGTTTTTCCCAGGGTGTAAGGCAACTCTGAAACTGATCTTGTGTAGTGTCGAGCGATCTCTGAATCCCCGGCCTTACTTGCGCCCTTGCTTTTCCATCCCAACCCCAGACGGCGCGGCTTCCTTGCCGTTTGGTTCGTATTCAACAATGTATCCTGCCACGGCGCTCGCAGCCACCGTGTAAGGGCTGGCCAGATACATCAGTCCGGGACCGCTGCGACCGGGGAAATTGCGATTTTGTGCGCTGATCACCACCTGGTCAGGCCGGGTGGAAACTCCCGGCCCGGCGTTGATGCACGCGCCGCAGCTCGGCTCGATCACGATTGCGCCCACGCGCTTGAAAATATCGAGATAGCCTTTGCGCACGCAGTACTCGCGCGTCTCCTGCGAGCCAAACTGGATATAGAACTTGCAGGACTCGGCCACGCGCTTGCCCTGTTGCAGCGCGTCGGAAAGCACCTGAGCGTACATATCCATGTCGGCGTTTTTACCGGCCGTGCATGTCCCGCCGTAAGCGATCTCCACTGGAACCGGGGTGTTCAGGTCGCGAATAAACTTTCCATTGCCTGGATCACCCGGCGTTGCGACCATCGGAGTAATATCATCGGCATTCAACTCAATCACGTGCGCGTACTGCGCGTCAGGATCGCTGAACAATCCTTCGCAATACTTCTCCGCCTGCGCGCGAGACATGCCGCGACGCTCCATCAGAAACTCCACTGTCTTCTGGTCTGGCGCAACAATGCCTGTGAAACCGCCGATCTCCGCCGCCATGTTCGTCATGGTGGCGCGCTCGTCCACGCTCAACGCTTCAATGGCTTCGCCGGAATATTCCATCACCTTGGCCAGCGCCTTGCCGCTGCGGATGTATTCCATGCTCAGCAGCAACAAAATATAATCCTTGGCGGTAACGTTGGGCTTGCGCTTGCCGCGAACAATCACCTTCACTGATTCCGGCACTTTTACGCGAACGTCCTTGGTGATCCACGAATTGAAAACGTCTGTGGTCCCGATGCCGAACGCAATGCAGCCCACTGCGCCCACGTGCGGCGTATGTGAATCCGAACCTACGTTCAACTGCCCCGGAAGCGCATACGTTTCCGCCACAATCGAATGGCAAATTCCTTCAGACCCCTTGCGGTCTTTCAATTCGCCGTGTAGTCGGATTCCCTGCTTGGCGGAAAAGTCTTCCTGCTTGTATTTGAGCTGTCCTGCCAAGTCGAGCAGGCCCATCTTCTTCTTTTCTTCTGAAATCACTTCGTCAAGAAAAGTCAGGTGGTCGCGGAAAAACAGGATCGTCGCCGGATCATTGACCCTGGCTTCCTTGCCCACAAAATGTTCAAAGAAGATCGCCGACATCGGCGTCACATATTCATGGCTGAATCGGAGATCAGTCCGCGCAAAGCCTGAATCGCCCGGCTTCACAGCCCCGACGCCTTGCTCGTTTTCCGCATTCAACATGTGCCGGGCAAAAATTTTCTCGGCAATCGTCATCGGCCGCTTGCCGGTTGCGATCGGTGGCAGAAAAACCTTCTTCTGCATGCGTGCCACATTGAACGGGAAAAGGCCGCCATACTCAATGATCTGCCGCGTAATATCGTCTTCGCCCTCGGTAAATTTGTTGAGCGGAATCACTTCCCCGGCGCGGACCTTATCAATCAAACTAAAATCCGTGGAGGTGAGCACGCCCAGGTTCTGGCAGTTCTGCTTATAAATTCGCTCAATGTTTTCCGCGATCACCAGCTTGATTCCCGCACTGAGCTCAGCATAAGGCGACTGTTCGCGGCTCGACCCCTTGCCGCGGCGCTTTCCGCTCACGGCGGCCACAAAGCCGCCCGCCTTCACGTCACCGCGCTTGATTGGGACTTCACTGCCGCATTTCAGGCCGGTGTAAGGCCATTCGCCCAGCTTCTCGTCAAAAAAGAAACAGATATGCGCGGGCGTAATCTCGTCCGTGGAGATATCGTCGCGCAGCTTGGGATTATTCTGCGGGTTCTTCGTGTCCCAGGGCAGGTCTTCTCCGGCCAGTTGCCGCCGGATCAACTCTGGATCTTCAGTCAAAAAAAGGATTCGTCCCTCAAACTTGCATGTATCAGGGCGCTTCTGGATGCTGCGGGTAAGTAAAGAAGGTTCCACACTAAAATTCTAACAATTTCCCGGAGAGTTTGCAGGGCCCGCCTTAATCGTCCGTCCGGCTTATGCATTGCTTCGTGGTAACGTGACGGGCTGTTATTCTGTATTCCGATGCCTAGCTGCCTGAAATGCGGTACAGCCCTTGCTGTGAATGAAGAAGGAGTCGCACCTGTTCTGTGCGATCGTTGCGCCGGAATAGCAACGGGACGCGCTCGCCGAGCTATGGCCATGGGAGGTCTTGGGACTTATCCTGCTACGACCCTGCTGATGGCCATCAGCATCATGGCATACGTTGCCGATTTCGTTCCTGGCATCGATCTGAGGTCTTTGGGCGTAAATAGTGGCCCGCTTACTCTCAGCGGCGAATATTGGCGCCTGTTCACGGCAGGTTTTCTCCACGCAAACATCTTCCATATCGGGTTCAACATGTGGTGCCTCTGGAGTCTGGGCCACCTCTCCGAACGTCTCTTTGGTAAATGGCAGACATTCGCAATCTATATGATCACCGGCGTTGGTGGCGCGCTACTAAGCATCGCTTACGATCACCAGCGCTCTGAGTTGGGAGCTTCTGGCGCCATCTTCGGCCTTGTGGGCGCGGTTCTGGCCGGCGTTAAGCTTGGCAATCTGTCGATTTCCGCGGGTGAGAAGCGGGCCATTTTCAGCAGTGTCGTCTTTTTTGCAGTTTTCAATTTTATGTTTGGCATGTACGGAAACACTGACAACATGTGCCATCTCGGAGGCTTCGTCACCGGATTGCTGGTGGGATTGCCCTTGAGCGTGTTTGCCCGGCATAACAAGTTATTGCAACTGGGAACGCTGGTCGTCACATCCATGATCGTGGCAGCCGGAGCCACTGAACTGGTCCAGCAGAATGGACCGGAAGCGAAAAAAACCGTCGCCGTAATTTCCTGGCGCCAGAGAAACTACGCAAAAGCTGTACATTTGCTGGAACAATACACAGTAGCAAGGCCACAAGATGATGACGGGCTGGTATTCCTGGGCGAGGCTTATGCAAACAACAATGAACCCGATAAGGCGATCGGGGCATTTGAACAGGCTCTCCGCGTGAATCCAAACTCTGAGGATGCAAAACAGGATCTTGAAGAACTCCGGAGCCGTCTGGCTCCGGAAAAGAAATAGTCCGAATTAAGCGCGTAGGATTGGTCTGTAGAAGACCATTTCTCACTCATCGGTTGTTTCATCGCCTTCATTGACTCCGAATTTATACCCTACGCCCCGTACCGTACGTATCAGTTTGACCTTTGCGCCTTCATCAATCTTTTTGCGCAGATAATTTACATAAACGTCAACCACATTTGTCATGGTGTCAGGCGAAAGCTTCCAAACGTGCTCAATGATCATATTGCGTGTGATATGTTGGCCCGGGTTGCGCATGAAGTATTCCAGCAGGCCGAATTCCTTGGGCGTTAATTCAATCACGCGTCCGCCGCGATGCACGGTCCTCTGCATGTAATCCAATTCCAGGTCGGCGACCTTTAGAAACGCCTGTGCAGGATGGTTTTTGCGCCGCAGCACAGCACGTATCCGCGCAGAAAGCTCTGAGAATGAAAATGGCTTTGTAAGATAATCGTCTGCGCCAGCATCAAGGCAGGCTACCCGTTCCTCCACCTCATCAGTGGCGGTCAAAATCAGGATTGGAATGTCCCGATTTTCACTCAGTATCGGAGCCTTCCGCTCTTCACTTCGCACTTTTTGCAGTACTTCACTGCCGGATACAACGGGAAGGTTCAAATCAAGAATCAGTAAGTCAAAAACTTCCTTCTGCATTAAATGCAGCGCATCGTCGCCATTGGGGGCAACTTTGGTCACATGCTCTTCTGACTTAAATGCCTGGGCAATGACTGTCGCGAGGGGAGCATCATCTTCTGCGATCAGTATCCGCATCCGGAAATCTTCTCCACGTTCTAAGGGGGCGACTGCATATTAAGTTGACGGCAATTCTAAATCACGTATTAATAATTACAATAGTCACTCAAAAATATAAGAAATATCTTATGGAAGGAATGGCATTCAACCATTGAACCTATACATACTTTCGCTCATCCATTCGAAGTATGTAAAGATCAGCTATCATAAGCAGACTTGGTCGCTTTACTTTCTTAGCTGTTTGGCTTCATTTTGTTTTTAGAATGCCACACTATGTAAAGTTTGGACGAATTTTCCCATCGGCCCTGAGGATATGTCTCGCATTGCGACTGTGTGCAGTTTCAAATTGGTTTCAGCTTATTTTGGAGGACTACTTCACCCGTATGGCGCGCGATCATTAAATCCTCATCGGTTTGGACCACTCGTATGGTGCACTTGCTGGCCGGCAGACTAACCACCTCTGCATTCCGGGTATTGGCTGCGGTATCCAGGGCAACACCTAAATATTCCAGTCCAAAACAAATATCCGCGCGAATTTCTGCCGCCCGCTCGCCGATCCCCCCGGTAAAGACCAGCGTATCCAGCCCGTTCAGCACCGCAGCATATGCGCCAATGAACTTCCGCACTTGATAGGCAAACATTTGCACAGCTATTCGAGCGGCATCATCCGTCTGGCTTTTTTGCAAAAGGCTCTTCATATCACTGGTTTGCCCTGAAACACCAAGCAACCCAGTCTGGTGATCTACCAGTTCCTCAAGCTGATCAGCAGAGTAGCCTGCTTTCAACAGATGTATGAGCACTCCGGGATCAAGATCGCCGCTGCGCGTTCCCATCATGAATCCGCCGGTGGGAGTCAGGCCCATGCTGGTATCCAGGGGGAAGCCATTTTTAAGAGCCACCATGCTGGCTCCATTTCCTAGATGGGCGATAATGGCTCGCCGCCCAAGTTCTGCGCCGAGCTTGCCAACAACATATTCATAAGAGAGCCCATGGAAACCATAGCGCCTGATTCCTTGTTCCCAAAGCTTTTGCGGCAACGGAAATCTTTGCGCGAGCTCCGGCATTCCGTGGTGAAACGCCGTATCAAAGCAGGCTACCTGAGGCAGGTTTGGAAAATGCGCCGCAATCCCGTCGATCATCGCGATCTGGCTGGGCAAATGCAGTGGCGCAAAAGGAATCAATTCCTTCAATCCGGCCTTCAAGTTTTCGTCAATCAGCTGCGGCTTGATGAACTTTGGGCCGCCATGCACAATGCGATGCCCAGCCGCCGCCAGCCGTTCAACGCCTTGCCTATGCAGCGCGCCAAACATTACCTTGACGGCAGCTCTGTAGTCAGCAAATTTGCCGCTCTCTTCTTGCAGCGCTTTGTCTCCGCTGCGCAGCCAAGCCTTACCTGCGGACTGCCCAATCCCTTCAACGGCCCCGGAAATAACTCGTTCTTCCGCCAGTTCGCTGAGTCGATACACGGCAAACTTCAGCGACGACGAACCGCCGTTCAGGCAGAGGATCACTAATCTTGGCTCCAGCGCCAGTTCTGCACTTCAGGCATGTCTTCGCCCTGCGACGAGACATATTGTTTGTGCTCCGCCAGCTTGCCTTGGAACACTGCCACTACATCATCGGCTTTAAGCCCGGGCACGCGGTGAATCGTGTCGATGGCAAGCTGAAAACGGTCCATATTGTTGCGCACGACCATATCAAACGGAGTAGTAGTAGTCCCCTCTTCTTTATAGCCGCGCACGTGCATGTTGTCATGGTTCCGGCGGCGGTAACACAACCTGTGAATTAGCCAGGGATAGCCGTGATAGGCAAAGATCACCGGCTTGTTCGTGGTAAACAACGCGTCAAACGCTTCGTCGCTCAAACTATGCGGGTGCTCCCCAGCCGCCTGCAAGGTCATCAGGTCCACCACATTCACCACTCGTATCTTCAGGCTGGGAACATACTTCCGCAGCAATGAAACCGCTGCTAGGATTTCCAAAGTCGGCACGTCACCGGCGCATGCAAGCACAGCGTCGGGCTCGCCGCCATCATCGTTGCTCGCCCATTTCCATATACCGATTCCGGCTGCGCAGTGCTTGATTGCCGCATCCATATCCAGCCACTGCAATTCAGGCTGTTTCCCCGCAACAATAATGTTCATGTAATTCCTACTGCGCAGGCAGTGGTCTGCCACCGATAGCAGCGTGTTCGCATCGGGCGGAAAGTAAGCGCGCACAAGCTCGGGCTTCTTGTTGACAGCATTATCAAGAAACCCTGGGTCCTGATGGCTAAAGCCGTTGTGGTCCTGCCGCCACACATGCGACGTAAGCAGGTAGTTCAGTGAGGCAATCGGTTTGCGCCAGGAAATATGCCGCACGGCTTCCAGCCATTTGGAGTGCTGGTTGTACATGGACGTGACAATATGGATAAACGCTTCATAGCATGAGAAGAATCCATGCCGACCAGTAAGCAGATAGCCTTCCAGCCATCCCTGGCACATGTGTTCGCTCAGCACTTCCATGACTCGACCGTCACGGCTCACGTGTACGTCGTTGGGGAGTATCTCGGCCATGGAAACCCGATCCGTGACTTCGAAAATTGCCGAGAGGCGATTAGAATCCGTCTCATCAGGGCCCATGACGCGGAAATTTGCAGCCTCCAGATTTAGTTTCATCACGTCGCGTAAGAATCTGCCCAGCACCCGCGTTGATTCGTCAAAGCCACTGCCAGGCTGCGTTACCTTCACCGCATATTGCCGGAAGTCAGGCATCTTCAGATCTTTTAGCAGCAGGCCGCCGTTCGCGTGTGGATTGGCTCCCATCCGCCGGTCGCCGCTAGGCGCTAACGCCGCCAACTCTGGCATGAGCTTTCCATCTTTATCGAATAGCTCTTCCGGCTTGTAGCTGTGCATCCACTGTTCAAGAATTTTGAGATGTCCCGGAATTTCCAGATCGGTCACCGGAACCTGGTGCGACCGGAATGTTCCTTCTATTTGAATGCCATCAACGGTTTTTGGTCCGGTCCAGCCTTTCGGGCTGCGCAGAATAATCATCGGCCACTGCGGGCGCCGCGCATCAGGATTCTTCCTTGCTTCGCTTTGAATGTCTTTAATTTCGGCGACCACTTTGTCCAGTGTTGCCGCCATCAACTGATGCATCAGCGGCGGATCATCACCTTCCACGAAATACGGTTTGTACCCGTATCCAACAAACAAATCGACCAGCTCTTTTTTCGGTATCCGAGCCAGCACCGTCGGCCCGGCGATCTTGTATCCGTTCAGGTGCAGCACTGGAAGCACTGCTCCATCGCGCGCCGGATTCAAAAACTTGTTCGAGTGCCAGCTTGTTGCCAATGCGCCGGTCTCTGCTTCGCCGTCGCCCACAACACAGCACGCCAGCAGGTCAGGATTATCGAATGCAGCTCCGTAAGCATGCAGCAATGAATATCCCAGCTCGCCGCCTTCGTTGATAGAGCCCGGGGTATCCGGCGACGCGTGGCTCGGAATCCCGCCGGGCCATGAGAATTGCTGGAACAGCTTCTGCATGCCCGCCGCATCCTGCGTGATCTTGGGATAAAACTCCGTGTACGAACCTTCTAGATAGGTATTGGCCACAATCCCCGGACCACCATGCCCCGGCCCTGTCACGTAAATCGCATTGAGGTCATTCTTCCGGATCACCCGGTTCATGTGCGCATAAATAAAGTTGAGCCCAGGCGTAGTGCCAAAATGCCCCAGCAGCCGAGGTTTGGTGTGTTCCAGCTTTAAAGGCTCGCGCAGCAGCGCATTGTCGCGAAGATAAATCTGCCCGACTGAGAAATAATTTGCGGCGCGCCAGTAACGATTGATAGCGTTTAACTCTTCCTGGCTGAGCGGTCCCGCTTTGGCAATTACATCTTCATGGTTCAGTGTCTGGGGCATCGCACAACTCCATCCGTCGATATCTATGTGTAAATTGTAGTCCCTTGCGCGCCCACGCATGTCACTAACCCGGAGCCACCACGTCGCTCAATGACCTCTCCGCTAATATTGATGCTCCCGATTTTTCAGCTCTTCCGAAATCACTTTCATCCCGCTAAGGCCTGGAACTCTGGCGTCACTTGCTTCGATACGGAGTACAATGTGCACCACGCACACTTAACTCAAAGGACACAATTTATGCGAGTTCGATACGGCTCGTTGCTTTTGCTTGTTGCTTTTCTGGCTCCGCGGCCCGGTTTCGCCCAGGCTGACCACCACACATCTCCTGAGCATCTGGGAACAGTGGCATTCAGCACATCGTGTGATAAGGCAGGGCAACCGCAGTTCAATCGCGCAGTGGCGCTGATGCATTCGTTTGAATTTGCGCGGGCCATTGAAGCCTTCAATTCCATTCTCGCAAAAGACCCTTCGTGTGCCATTTCCTACTGGGGAATCGCACTGAGCAGTTGGGGCAATCCCTTTGCCGCCGGTCTCAAGGCCCAGACGCAACTGGAGAAGGGACTCAAGGCCGTCGAGAGCGGACGGGCCGCGGCTGCGAAAACTGAGCGTGAGCGCGCCTATATTGACGCAGTCGCGCTTCTTTTTACTGACACCGCTAAGATCGACCAGCGTTCACGTGTCGTGGCGTATGAAAGCGCAATGTCAGCTCTCAGCGCTGCTTATCCTGACGATACTGAAGCTGCAATTTTCTACGCGCTATCGCTCGCTGCGGCCGCTGATCCGGCTGACAAGACGTATGCCAGGCAGCTCAAAGCTGGAGCAATGCTGGAAAAACTTTTTGTACAGTATCCAGATCATCCGGGATTGGCCCATTACATTATCCACGCGTACGATGTTCCACCGCTGGCTGCGCGGGCCGTTGAAGCCGCACGGCGCTATGGTCACATTGCACCGTCGGCGCCGCACGCGCTGCACATGCCATCGCACACGTTCACGCGAGTGGGCTACTGGCAGGACTCCATTAACACCAACATAGCCTCTGCGGCTTCCGCAAGAAGCGAGGGGCAGACAGGTGAAGAGCTGCACGCGAGCGACTACATGGCCTACGCATATTTACAGACAGCCCAGGACCGCGCCGCCCAGCATTTAGTGGAATCTTCCATTGAAATATTCTCGCGATTTGATCCGAAGGTGATCATCAGCGGAGCGGCCCCTCCCGTTGCGGCATACTTTGCTCACGCGGCAATTCCTGCCCGCTACTGCCTGGAACGGCGCGCCTGGGCCGATGCGGCAAAGCTGGAACCATACCCCAGTCCGTTCCCGCACACTGATGCAATCACCTACTTTGCTCGTGGCTTGGGAGCTGCGCATGGAAAGGATAGTGCTGCCGCACGCTCTGCCATCGGGTCTCTAGAGCAACTTCGTGACAAGCTTAGCAGCATGAAAGAGGCTTACTGGGCCAATCAGGTGGAGATTCAGCGGCAGGAAGTATCCGCATGGGTGGCATTTGCTGAAGGCGATCATCAAGGCGCGCTTGCCGCGATGCGCGCTGCCGCCGAACGCGAGGATGAAACCGAAAAGAGCGCTGTCACGCCCGGGCCACTTACTCCCGCGCGTGAACAACTGGGAGAGATGCTGCTGGAATTAAACCGTCCGGCAGAAGCGCTGAAGGAATTTGAAGCCACGCTGACCAAGGAACCCAATCGCTTCCGATCGCTCTATGGGGCCGCCGAGGCAGCGAAGCTGGCCGGCAACCGCCAGACAGCGCAAACACATTTTCAGGAGTTGCTCAAAGTAGCCGAGCATGGCGACAAACCGGAGCGACAGGAACTGGCCGAAGCGCGCACCGAGCTAAAACCGAAATAGCGCATTGAATTTGGCAAATTCGTTCGTGCCAAACAGCCTTGAGCTGCCTATTACGGCGCGCTATGCCCGCTACACTTCAGTACGCCCAGATACGCGCTCCACGGCCCCACCGCTTCACGATACTGGTAAGCCATCACTCTCGCGAGTTGATGCAGATGCGTGAGATCGTGGACCGCCCATGTTGCCAAAAGCTCTGATAGCGTAACCGGCCCCAACGCCGGATGCTTTCCGCGCCGAGCCAGGTCTGCCGATTGTAGATTCAGCGCTTGCAGTGCCGCTAAACTCTCGCTCCGCAGGCGAGCGAAATCATCCAGCAACTGCTCCAAAGATTTGCCTTCGCTCTCTTTCGTCTGCGCAAAGCGGTCAAAAGGATCAAATGCCCGCGTCTCACCACTCTCAAGGATGGTCCGCACCCGCGGCATCCAGTCAGTACGCTCCGCGAAATTCAGATGGCCCACGATATCGAACGCGCTCCATGTGTCTTTGCCTTCGTTGCTATGCGTCCAGATGTCAGGCAATCCGCGTAGCAGCGCGTTCAGTGTTGCTGGAGTACACGTCAGAAGTGTAATCGCTTCAGTCAGGCTGAATTTGTTTGTGGTTTGCATATGTAAGTAGATGCGTAACCCGGTTTTTTGGACTCAACAAGGAGAGCCTGTGCGCCGCCCTGTCATGGGCGGGGCAATGCGCTGCTTATTGGGAAATAACAATCACGCTATACGGTCCCAGCCCCACGTTTCCACTAGCCGGCATACCCTGATTCCCCGGTGCCGCAGCCGTGGTGTCATAGCCTACGTTCGTAAATTCCGCCGCATAGCCTTCGTAGTCACTGTTGAAGCGCAGGTACCATGTGCCCTCGCGGGGAAACCCGACATTGTAGCTGTCCCAGCGGCGGTTGCCAAGGTTGGCCACAACGACTACATCGTCACCCGGCCCGCCCTGTGCCCAGCGATGAAACGCAATCACGCCTTCAGGATTAACGTGAAAGATATTTACGTTATCGCCGCGCAATCCTCGCGTATTGTTGTCCTGGTTGCGACGCAGACGGATCAATCGCCGGTGCAGTTCCACCATTCCGGAAAAACTGTCAATCCGGCTCCAATCCAGCGCAAAATCCGAGCCGTCGTTCCATGGCTTCGATTCCAGAAATTCCTGTCCCATGAACAGCATGGGAATTCCCGGCGTGGTAAGCATAAGAGCGGCGCCAAGCGCGGTGCGCCGCAGCGCAAATACACTCCCTGGATTGTTGCCGTCAATCAGGCTGGGAATGCGCGCCTTGTGGGCGTCGTCGTGCGATTCCGTATAGTGCACTCGCTGAAAAGCGCCGGAGGAGTTATAAGACTTGCTGATCGCCTCAGCCACTTGCTGAGGATTGCGCTGGTTATCGTCGAACGCGAACATCGCGTTGCGCACGCGGCCTGAAAACCAGTTGTCCCACTGCGCGTCGAGGCCAATGCCGCCAAAAAGAGCGTCCCGGGTCAGCGTGTCATCATTCTGCAGATCTTCCGCGATTAAAATTTTCCACGGCGAACTTTTCCTTTTCTCCTCACCCAAATAGCGCAGCATGGTAAAGCCTTCAGGATTTGGTCCGGCGTCGTCATACCGGCGCTTCACGCGGCGTATGGAAACCGTGGAATCAAGCCGCAGGCCATCGGCGCGAATTTCCTCCAGGCATGTCATCGCGTGATCACGGATATACAAACGCACTTCGCCACGCCCGAAATCGGGCCGGTCACCCCATGAAGTATGACGACGGTCGTCTTCATAAAAATAAATGCCTTGCGTACCCGGAGGATACGAGCCGTCAAACTTGCCAAGGCATTCATCCAGTCCTTCCGGCCCGAAGTGGTTATAGACGACATCCAGAATCACGGCGATACCGCGCTGGTGTGCCGCCTTGATGAAGTTCTTCATCGCATTCAGCTCGCCGTAAGCATTGTCCACCGCGAACGGAAGTCCCGGGTTATATCCCATGGAAGTATCGGTATCGAAGTCGAACGCGGGCAGCACCTCAATGGCGTTGATGCCAAGATCTCGCAGGTAATCGAGCCGCCCGATTGCAGAAATAAAGTCAGATTTCTGATTGGGCTTATTGCGGCCAAATGTCCCGATGTGCAGCTCATAAATCACCAGCTCATTCCACGGCGGCATCTGGAAGTTGTCGCCCGACCAGTCAAAGTTCCGGTCCACCACGATGGAGTTCCCGCTGAACGAAACAGCATCTCGGGCGTACGGGTCATGTTTCCAGCGTGGGCTTTTCCAGTCCGCCGGCGCTGCATCATTGCGGATGCGAAATTTGTAATGCGAATCGTGCAGCGCTCCCGGCACAAAGGCCGACCAATAAGACGCGCCTTCGCCGGTTTCGGAATCGCGTTGCAAAGGGATTTCCTGCCAGTCGATTGGGGACGGATTGCCTGAGTGAAAAAAATTGCCGCCCAGCGTCACAGCCTGTGCATTCGGCGCCCATACGCGATACAGGCAGCCGCCATCCATAAGAATGGCGCCCATTCCCGGCTTGCTGCTGGGTGAGGTAAAAGCGGGTAACGCTGGTGCGGTTTTCGGAGCGGTTTCCGTGGGAGCTTCAGTCAGCAAGGCAGGCATTGGTGACCTCCATTTGGCTTTCGCTTTGGCTGGCGTTGAGGCTCGGGAGTCGATGAGCAGTAAAGAAAAGCTAATCGGATCAAGAGGGTGATCCGAAAACGCCGTCCAACTTCTGAACTCCAGTCAAGGCGCTATCACCGATTAAAGCACAGTGGCGGATGCGCCAACGAATATTCTCTGCATTAATTTATTCTCATAGGCATCATTGCGAATCATTGAGGAACTCCGTTGGGAAACAATTTCTGTAGAAATTCTTTGTCGCTGGCCATGGGCTTGAAGCGATCAACTTCCACTTCTTCCTTCCATTGCTTGTCGAAGTCTTTGGGATTGATCGTTCTGGCCTTGCCAAACTCATTCAGCGACGCCGCTTTATC